>Ga0208266_100002_pt1 | contig 698068 bp, 597 predicted proteins | sample LakWasMet67_HOW9_2_FD_183897 | JGI IMG/M metagenome (GOLD analysis project Ga0208266, IMG submission 183897) | Freshwater sediment methanotrophic microbial communities from Lake Washington under simulated oxygen tension - Sediment Metagenome... | ecosystem: Environmental > Aquatic > Freshwater...
TAGCTGTAGGTGTAACAACGGTTGTGCTACCAGTTAAAGCACCTGGGTTCCAAGTATAGGAAGTAGCACCAGAACCAGTTAAAGTAGCGGATGCACCAGAACACAATACCGTTGGGTTAGAAGAAGCTGTAACAGTAGGAGAAGTATTAACGCTAATTGAAACTGTATTTGTTGATAGGCAACCAAATCCGTTATCTCCAGTTAATGTATAAGTTGTGTTTGTAGTTGGAGTAACAGTGGCAGAGCTTCCTGTTATAGCTCCTGGATTCCAGGTATAACTTACTGCACCTGATCCTGATAGAGTAGCTGAATTACCCGCACAAATAGAGGTTGGAGATGAACTTGCACTAATTGTTGGAGTAGCTGTTACTTTTAAATTTACAGTTGCACTTCCAGTACAATTTAATGAAGATGTTCCTACAACGGTGTATACGGTTGTTACGAGCGGAGATACTGTTACCGTAACACCAGATAGATTTCCTGGAGTCCAAGTGTATGTTGATGCACCATTGGCATTCAACGTTGCAGTATTACCAGAACATAAAATTAAAGGAGTGTTGGTTGTTGTAACAGTAGGTGTTGGGTTAACAAATACAAAAACTGTATTAGTTCCAATACAACCAGATGCCACTTGCCCTTTTACAGTATAAGTAGTACTTGTTGATGGAGTTGCTGTTACTAACGATCCAGTTAAGGAGCCAGGTAACCAAGTGTAAGTTGAAGCTCCACTTGATGATAGCGTTAATGTTGAACCTGCACATACAGTTGATGAAGAAGAACTAGCAGTAACTGTAGGTGTTATCCCTACTGATAAATTTAAAGTACGGCTTGCAGTACATCCTAGAGTATTTGTTCCCGTTACAGTATATACTGTCGTGGCTGTAGGTGTTACAACCACTGTATTGCCATTTAAAGCGCCTGGATTCCAAGTATATGTACTTGCTCCTGTTCCTGTTAAAGTAGCATTATTTGCTGAACATAAAATAGTAGGATTACTAGTAGCTGTAATATTAACTGTTGATACATTTACACTTATTGTTGCTGTTCCATTACAGCCATTTATATCTGTTCCTGAAACAGAATAAGTAGTTGTTACAGTAGGAGATATTGCAACGATAGATCCAGTTAAAGCACCTGGATTCCATGTATAAGTAGAAGCGCCACTAGCGGTTAATGTAGAGCTACTACCAGAACATATTACACTAGGCGAAGAAACAGGTGAAATAGTAACAGATGGCGTTACAGTAATGTCAATTGTATTAGTTGTAGAGCAACCAGAAGCATTTAACCCAGTTACAGTGTATGTGCTAGTTACGGATGGGGTGACAGATATTGTGGTTGTTGTAAATGATCCAGGGGCCCAAGTATATGATGTTCCTCCGCTTGCAGTTAATGTAGAACTGAATCCAGAACACAATGTTGCTGATGATGCCACAATATTAATAGTTGGATTTGCGTATACAATTAAGTTCACGGTTCTTGTATTAGTACAACCTAAAGTATTAGTTCCTGTTACTGTATATATCGTAGTTGCGGTAGGACTAACTGCTACAGGTGTTCCAGTCATTCCTCCTGGAGCCCAAGTATAAGTTACTGCTCCGTTTGCTGTTAAAGTTGAAGAACCCCCAGAACATATTGCTGACGGAGTTCGAGTTGCTGTAATGTTTGGAACACTAATTGAAACAGTCACAAATTTGGTTGCTGTACAAGCTCCTCCGCTAGAACCTGTTACGGTATATACTGTAGTAACAGTAGGGGTAACAACATTAGTACTGCCAGTTAAAATGCCAGGTAACCATGTATAATTAGTAACACCTAAAGCAGTTAAAGTAGATGAGTTCCCGCTACAAATAATTGATGGTGATGCAGTTGCTGTAAATGTTATGCCAGGAGTAACCGTGATGTTTACTGTATTGGTTCCTGTACAACCCGCGGTATTCCTTCCTGTAACTGTATATGTTGTATTAGTTGTAGGAGTTGTAACAACAGTTGCGCCTACTAAATTTCCTGGAGTCCAAGTGTATGTATTAGCACCACTCCCTGTTAACGTTATAGAAGCTCCAGCGCAAGCAGTTGGAGAAGAAATAGTTGCTGTAACCGAAGGAACTATTCCTATATTTACATTTACAGTTCTTGTTGCTGTACAACCTAAAGTATTGGTTCCAGTTACGGTATATTGTGTTGTAACGGTTGGAGATACTACCACTGTATTCCCTACCAATGCACCAGGATTCCATGTATAAGTGCTAGCACCTGTACTTGTTAAAGTAGCAGATCCACTGGAACACAAAACTGTAGGATTACTTGTAGCTGTAACTGTAGGGTTTGAATTTACGACTAAATTAATTGTTTGTGTTGTGCTACAACTACCATTTGTTCTTGTGAGAGTGTATGTTGTAGTTACGGTAGGGGAAACAGAAATAGATGATGTTGTCGCACCTCCAGGCATCCATGAGTATGAAGATGCTCCAGTAGCAGTAAGAACAGAAGAACCTCCACGACAAATGACAGTTGGTGTAGCTACAATCGGAGTTGTTGGAGTTGGTGTTACGGAAACTTGAACTGTGCTTGAATATGAAGTGATAGTTCCAGCACAATCACTCACATCCATTGTTGCGGTATATGTACTTGTGGCAGTTGGACAAGGCGCTGCAGTTAAACCTGTTGCCGTAAATCCAGATGGACCAGACCAGTTAACCGTGTAAGAATTTGCTCCATTAGGAACATATCTCCAAGCTTCATTAGTTGCTGTCCAAGCAGTAAGACTATTTCTTGTTCCCGGGCCAATAGCAGTCGTACCTGTTGAATTTTGAATTCCCATTAAACCTCTTCCAGATTGCCATGTTGCACAAGAAGGACTACTTTGAATATATGTTTCAATAATATTTGTTCCTTCGTGTAGTACAACTTGGAATGTTGCTAATTGTGATGTACAGCTATATGTTGGAATAGCAGACCAATAAGCAACAAATTTTCTACAAGGAGCTGTTCCAGTTGTATAAGTAAAAACACTAGATGATGCACCTGAAGATGGATCAATATCACGATACGCAACACAGATAGTGTTTCCAGGATGCTCAGTTAAATTAGGTAAAACACTAGTAGTAGAAAAATCTTCCGCACCATTTGCATGAGTCAAATCAAATGTAATTTCACCATTACTACCAACCAATAATTGATTGAATGTATTGCCAAAGTAGCAAAAATTAAAACCAATGTTAATTGTAGAGCTCCACAAGTCGTCAATGTTTCCTATAGCAGCAGTTCCACCCGAAAATGAAAATGGAGAATAAGTAATTGCACTTAAACTGTAGGTGGTTGTGGCCTTTACAGGAACAACTGTAGCTGTTAAATTAGCACATTGACCTGAGCAAATTGTGGTGCTTGCTCCCGTTCCTGCCTGTGCATTTACTGTTGGACAGGTTTGAGAAACCGCAAATTGTTGAATGAATACAACAATTAAAAAAACCTGAAGAGATTTGGTAAACAACTTCATATATAGATTATTGAATGGTTAAAGGAAGATTATTAAGACCCTGAATGTTCATAGCATCTAGTTCTTCTATTTTTTTTATTTCAGCTGCTGATAAAACAGGTACCTGATTTTCAGTGTTTGATTTTAGAAATGATTTTTCAGACTCTGTAATTTCAAAATAGGTGATTGATCCAATTGCATGTTTTGTTAAAAACAATAAGCTCTCACTTCTAACTAATGCCGCGTAATAAGAACTGGCGTCTCTATTACTGCTATATAACTTTATAGCAGCTTCTTGATTTTTTAATATTTCTTTAAAAGTTAAAATGTACGTGTTGTTGTTTTCACGAATCATGTTTTTTTGAACAGCCTTAATAACAATATTGTTTTTGTTTATAAATGCTTTTAAATCTTCAGTGTTTTGAGCTTTTAGTATTGTGCTAAAAAACAAAACAGATAAAAATAGTCTAAATCCCATATTTTATATGTGTAAAATGTTGCTGGGTCTAAGTTACAACAATTATTAACATGTTTTTAACAAAACGGGTGAATCAAAACATGTATAATGTTTAATTAATTGAAAAACAAACATTTATGATTGTTAAATATGGGTTTGATTGATTGAAATGAAAAAGCCGCTAAGTAATTAGCGGCTTCAATTTGTTTTAATTGATAATTAAGCTACACCAACTCCATGGCAGCTCTTATATTTTTTGCCACTTCCACAAGGACAAGGATCGTTACGACCTATTTTTTGTTCAACTCTAATTGGTTGTTGCTTTGGCTTTTGTTGCTCTTGTTGTTCTTGAGCTTCTTCTTCACTTCTGCTTTCAACTAATTTTTCTTTTGGGCGTTGTTGTATCGGCTCTTGAGTAAATTGTGCTTTTTGAAGTTTTGGATGTTCCGCATTTTGTTCTTCAATAGGCAAACCACCTTTCATTAAAAATGAAATAATATCCTTACTTGTTTTAGCAATCATTTGCCTGAATAAATTAAATGATTCTAATTTGTATACTACTAAAGGATCTTTTTGCTCTAATGATGCATTTTGAACCGATTGTTTTAAATCATCCATTTCGCGCAAATGCTCTTTCCATGAGTCATCAATCATTGCTAAAATAACAGTTTTCTCAAATACAGATACTAACTCTCGTCCTTTTGTTTCAAACGATTTTTTTAAGTTAGCCATTACCTGAATTCCTCTAACTCCATCTGTGAAAGGGGTAACAATGTTTTCGAAGTTATTGTTTGGATTAGTATAAACATCTCTTACAACAGGAAATGCCATTTCTGCAATTTCGATTGATTTTGCTCGGTAATGATTTTCACCTGCTTCAAATAATTTATGAATTAATTCGTCTTCTTTCCCTGCTTTAAATTCTTGTTCAGTAAATGGAGATTCAATTCCGAAGTTTTTAATACATTCAAATGTAAATCCTTCAAAATCCTTTAATACATGAAACTCAGTAACAATACTTTCTGATACTTCATATATCATATTGGCAATATCAATGCTGATTCTGTCTCCATTTAAGGCATTACGACGACGCTTATAAACAACATCACGTTGAGCGTTCATAACATCATCATATTCAATTAAACGTTTACGAGTTCCAAAGTGATTCTCTTCAACTTTCTTTTGAGCTCTTTCAATTGATTTCGAAATCATAGAGTGTTGAATAACTTCACCTTCTTGTAATCCCATTCTGTCCATTAAACTAGCAATACGTTCGCTACCAAATAAACGCATTAAGTTGTCTTCCAACGAGACAAAGAATTGTGAACTTCCAGGATCACCTTGACGTCCGGCACGACCACGCAACTGTCTATCAACACGACGAGACTCATGACGTTCAGTACCAATAATTGCTAAACCGCCAGCTTCTTTTACGCCAGCACCTAATTTAATATCCGTACCACGACCAGCCATGTTTGTTGCTATAGTTACAGTTCCAGCAATACCAGCTTCAGCAACGATGTCTGCTTCTTTTTGATGTAATTTGGCGTTTAATACATTGTGTTTAATACCTCTTAATTTAAGCATACGGCTTAATAATTCAGAAATATCAACGGTTGTAGTACCAATTAAAACAGGACGACCTTCAGCTACTAATTTTGCAGTAGCTTCAATAACGGCATTGTATTTTTCACGCTTCGTTTTGTAAACTAAATCTTGTTCATCTTTACGAGAAATTGGACGGTTAGTAGGAATAACGACTACGTCTAATTTATAAATATCCCAAAACTCATTTGCTTCTGTTTCTGCAGTACCAGTCATACCAGCTAACTTGTTGTACATACGGAAATAATTCTGTAATGTAATAGTTGCATACGTTTGAGTAGCCGCTTCAATTTTCACATTTTCTTTTGCTTCTAAAGCTTGGTGTAATCCATCGCTGTAACGGCGACCTTCCATGATACGACCAGTTTGCTCATCCACAATTTTAATTTGTCCATCAGCAATCACATATTCTTGGTCAATTTCAAATAATGAGTAAGCTTTTAATAATTGATTAACAGTATGAATACGCTCGCTCTTCACGCTGAAATCACGCATTAAAGATTCTTTTAAAAGAATTTTTTCTTTAGGGTCAGCAAATGTTTTCTTTTCTAAATCTGCAATTTCAGCTCCAACATTAGGAATAACGAAGAAATGTGGATCATCTGTTGTGCCAGTAATTAAATCAATTCCTTTTTCAGTCATATCAACTGAATTATGTTTTTCGTCAATCACAAAAAATAATTCCACGTCAATTTTATGCATTTCCTTTTGTTGGTCTTGCATGTAGTGGTTTTCAGTTTTTTGTAATAATGCTTTTACTCCAGGTTCACTTAAATATTTAATCAAGGCTCCATTTTTTGGTAAACCTCTGTAAGCGCGCAATAATGCAATGCCAGCTTCTTTTTCGTTTCCTTCGGTAAATAAACGTTTTGCATCAGTTAAAAACACTTGAACTGCTGCTTTTTGTGCTGCTAATAATTTTTCTACACGAGGTTTAAATTCCATAAACTCATGTTTATCACCTGTAGGTGTAGGTCCTGATATAATTAAAGGTGTACGGGCATCATCAATTAATACTGAATCGACCTCATCCACAATTGCAAAGTTATGCTTACGTTGAACTAAATCAGATAATTCACGAGCCATATTATCACGTAAATAATCGAAACCAAATTCGTTATTTGTTCCGTAAGTAATATCCGCTAAATATGCCTGACGACGCTCATCTGTATTTGGTTCATGTTTGTCTATACAATCAACACTTAAGCCATGAAACTGAAATAAAGGTGCATTCCATTCGCTATCACGTTTTGCTAAGTAATTATTTACAGTTACAACATGTACACCTCTTCCTGATAATGCATTTAAGAAAACAGGTAATGTAGAAACTAAAGTTTTACCTTCACCAGTTGCCATCTCTGCAATTTTACCTTGATGAAGAACACTACCACCAATTAACTGCACATCGTAGTGTACCATGTTCCATAACACTTCTGTTCCAGCTGCAATCCATTTATTTTTCCATGCAGCTTGGTTATCTCTAATCTCAACGTTTTTATGAGTCTTAGCAATTTTAGCGTCAAAATCGTTTGCTGTTACAACTAATTCCTCATTTTCAGAGAAACGACGAGATGTGTCTTTTAAAATAGCGTAGGCTTCTGGTAGTATTTCATTTAAAACCTCTTCAATTTTTTTAGTAATCTCTTTCTCTAATTCATCAATTTGTTTGTAAAGAGATTCTTTAGTGTCAATATCCATATCAAACTCCTTTTCAACACGGGCTTTGATATCATTGATTTCTGTTTGTTCAGTTTTTATCGCATCCTGAATTTTTTGTTTTAATGCAGTTACTCTTGCACGTATTTCATCATTAGATAATTTAGCTAATGAAGGATAAATTTCTAATGCTTGATCAACTAGAGGTTGAATGGATTTAATATCTTTTTCTGATTTAGTACCAAAAAATTTTTTCAGGAACGTTAACATAGTGTATTTTTGAATTTAAGCTAACGAAAGTACAAAAAATACACGTTCCTAAATGATAAATTTTACTAAATAATTTATTGATTATCAATGGGTTTTAAAAGCCATTTTTTAAAAGCAGAATAATCTCATAGACTCATTATAAAATTTGGATTACTGATTTAACCTAAATACAATTCCAGTTATTGCCAAAAACCAACCACTTACAAAAAGGTATAGGGAAACTAACTATAAATCTGTACTTTAGTAATGCCACTATGAAACTCATATTTAAAATAAAATTCAACTATGTTTTAGCTTTTGCTTTAGCAATTTTTTTTTCAGCAAAACTATTGGCTCAGCAATATAATTTTAAAAATTATTCGGTTGAAAGTGGTTTGCCATACGTGCAAATTTTTGCTATGTTTCAAGACAGCAAGGGCTATTTATGGAGTGGAGGATATGGTGGAGCCAGCAAATTTAATGGTAAAACATTTCAAAATTATTCTCCAAAAAACGGGTTAGCAAACCATTATGTGAATGCTATTATCGAAGATCAGTTTCATTTGATAACAGTTGGAACAATTGATGGATTAAGTGTAATAGATAAAGTAAAAGGACAGGTTAGTAATTACTATATGAAAGATGGATTGCCATCTAACCATGTAACCAGTTTTTGTTTAGATCCTAGAATTGGACTATGGACGGGAACCAAAAAAGGTTTATGTATTTGGGACGGTAAAAAAGTGATACAAGTACCGTTTTTTAATGACCATAATATTACTTGTTTATTGTATTCTGAAAAAGAGGGTGTATTTGTAGGTACAAATCACGGATTATATCTTCAAAAAAATAATTCTAAAGATTTTTTATCCATTTTAGATAGTGTTAATGTTGCTGCTATTTCTATTAATAAGGCTCAACAAAAAATTTACGTAGGTACAAACAATGGATTATTTATTTATGATTTAGCGAAACATAAATCAAATGTTTTTCATATCAGCAACGGATTAGTTGACGAAGAAATTACAAGTGTTTTATGTCAGAATAATGGAACAGTTTGGGTAGGTTCAAAATCAGGATTAATTAGTTTTAATGGCTCTGATTTTTCATATTATACTATTGGGTTTGATAATAATTCAAATCATATACGCTCACTATTGATTGATTATGAAGAAAATTTATGGATTGGAACACATAGCGGCTTATATAAATACAGAGGAAAAGGATTTACGGTTTATGATAGACAATATATTTCGGGAAGTCCATTTATTTACCAGATTACAAGAGATGTGAATCAAAATTTGTGGTTTGGTACTGAAAACAATGGAGCGTTTAAATTCTCAAATGGTTTTTTTAAAAATTACTCTGTAAAACAAGGTCTTTTAGATAATAAAGTTGCAGCAATATTGGCAACAGATGATGGGGCTGTTTGGTTTGGAACAGAGAAAGGGATTTCAATTTTAAAAAATGAAAAAGTAGAAAATCTTTCTTTTAGTTCTTCGTTTAAACAGCAAGCTCCTATAAATTGCTTTTATAAAGACAGTAAAAATGTTATTTGGGTCGGTGGGCAAAATGGATTATGTGCAATGAAAAAAAACGGCAATAGCTACATAGCAACCTATTATAAGCTTCCTGTGCAAACAACCGAAAAAGAGGGTTATGCCGTATGGAGTATAATAGAGGATAATAAAGGTTCTATTTGGGTTGGAACATATTTAGAAGGAGTTTATAAGCTTGAAGGAGAAACTTTTAAAAGACAAGCAATTTCCTCTCCAGAACCCATGGCTACTGCATTAGATTTGTGTAAAGATAATGTTGGAAATTTGTATGCCGCTACTATGAATGGCGTCATGATGTTTAATCCTGAAAAGCACACTTATAAACTTGTTTCTGAAAAAGAAGGATTAAGTTCTGAATTGGTTTATGCCATTGGTATTACAAAAGATAATAATTATTTGTGGGCAGGAACTAATCAAGGAGTAAACAGAATAGATTTAAAAAAATTGAAATATGATTTTATTGATATTTTAAAATACAATAAGAACGACGGATTTAGTGGTGTTGAATCTAACTCACATGGTATATTTGAAGATACAGATAGTAGTATTTGGTTTGGAACAGTTAACGGATTAATAAAATATTCTCCTAAAGAGTTTATAGCTAATGATAATTTATCTAAAACGTCTATCACAAATATAAAATTAGGATATGATGATACGTTATTGGTTAACAATTCAGTGTTGCCTTATTCACTAAATAATATTAGTTTTTATTTTGATGGTATATGTTTAACAGCACCAGAAAAAGTATTGTATTCTTATAAACTAGAAAACTATGATAAAGAGTGGAGCCCGTATACAGATATTAACTATACAAAGTATGATAATTTACCACCTGGAAAATATACCTTTAAAGTAAAAAGTTGCAATAATGAAGGTATTTGGAATGTTGAGCCCGTTACATTTTCATTTACTATTAAAACACCTTATTATAAAACGTGGTGGTTTATAATTATATTGGTGGTTTCTGTAACAGGAATTGTTATTCTTATTTTTAGATTACGTGTTCGTCAAATTAGAATTAAACAACAGGCAGAATTTGAACAGCAAGTAGAAGTTTCTAAAGCAGAGCTAAAGGCACTTCGAGCTCAAATGAACCCACATTTTGTTTTTAATTCTCTTAACTCCATTCAACATTATATTTTAAATAGCAAAGGTGATGAGGCGGTTAAGTATTTAAACAAGTTTGCTAAACTTATTCGAATTATTTTAAATAATTCAGAAAAAGCTACAGTTACTATTAATGAAGACATAGAAGCGCTTAGATTATATTTAGAATTAGAACGCATGCGTTTTGAAAACAAATTTGAGTATGAAATTAAAATTGATGAAACGATTGACGGAGATTATGATGAAATTCCTCCAATGCTGATTCAACCATATTTAGAGAATGCAATTTTACACGGAATTAACCCTAAAGAAGGGAATGGTAAAATTAGCATATTGATTAAAGTAGTTAATCAATTTATTAAAATATCAGTAATTGATGATGGTATTGGAAGAGAGAAATCGAAAACAATACAAAGTATTCAACCTTCTGGTAGACATAAGTCTATGGGAATGAAAATAACAAAGGATAGGGTTCGTATTTTAAATACATTACATCAATCAAATTTAAACGTAAATATTATAGATTTGTATAATAGCAAACACGAAGCCATAGGTACTCAAGTTGATTTATTTATTCCTTATATAAAATAATAACCACATTAAAATTCAAATTATGAAAGCAGTAATTATTGAAGACGAAAAAAAGAGTAGGGAAATGTTAGCAGATTTGCTTAAGAAAAATTTCCCTCAAATTACAATTTTAGGTTTAGGTAAAAATGTGGCCGAAGGTGTTGAATTAATTCAAACTTTAAAACCTAATTTGTTATTCTTAGACATTAGTATGCCTGATGGTACTGGTTTTGATGTGCTTGAAAAAGTACAAGGTGCTAAGTTTGATATCATATTTACAACTGCTACAGATAAACATGCTTTAAAAGCAATTAAATACAGTGCTTGCGATTATTTATTAAAACCTATTGATATAGAGGAGCTGAATTCTGCTATCAATAGACTGATTGAAAAAAGATCGTCGAACATGCCAAGTATGGATAATTTGCAGTTTCTGATTCAAAATTTAAAACGTGCTGACGATAACTATAATAAAATCACCCTACCTACAGGTAACGCATACGAAATTGTAAACGTGAAAGATATTATTAGATGTGAAGCAGATGGAAGCTACACTAATTTCCATTTAACTGGTGGTAAAAAACTAATGGTTTCGGCAAGTTTAAAGCATTACGAGGATTTACTCCCAGCTAATGATTTCATTCGCATCCATCATCATCATTTAATTAATATGAATCATGTAGTAAGATTTTTAAAGATAGATGGGGGTTATGCTATTATGAGCGATAATTGTCAATTAGAAATTAGCAGACGTAAAAAAGATGCATTTTTAGAAAGACTAAACGCCGTATAATTTTAATTTATGTAAACAAAAAAGCCTCATCAGCCAGCTTGCGAATGAGGCTTTTTTTGATTTATAATTATAGTGATTGAAAAGCTATTTCGAATGCTTTAATTGTTTTTTCAATATCTGTTTGTGTATGAGCCTCACTCATAAAACCTACTTCGTAACCAGAAGGGCCTGAGTAAATACCATTTGCTAATAAGGCATGGTACAATATTTTGAAATGTTTCATACTGTCAGCATCAATGTCTTCGGCACATCTAATAGCATCTTTATCTGTAAAGGCTAACCAAAAAATGGATCCTACACTAAATATTTTAAAATTATGTTTGGTGTTTTTACTTAAACCAGTAATCAATAGTTGTGTTTTTGCTTCTAAGTCTTTATAAAAATTAGGTTTCAAACATTCAGTTAATTGAGCTATACCCGCGGTCATAGCTACTGGATTTCCGCTTAAAGTTCCTGCTTGATAAACATTTCCTTCTGGTGAAATCGACGACATGATTTCTTTGCTTGCGCCATATGCGCCTACTGGAAATCCACCACCAATAATTTTTCCATAAGTAATAATATCTGGTTTAATATCATAATAACCAGCAGCGCCACAAAATCCTACTCTAAAGCCACTAATCACTTCATCAAATAATAGTAAGGTTTTGTTGTTTGTGCAAATGGTTCTTAAAAATTGCAAGTATTCTTTTTCTTGTAATAATAAACCATTGTTTGCTGGGATTGGTTCAATAATAACGCATGCTATTTCATCTTTAAATTGCGCAAACGCCTGTTCAACGGCTGCTTTATTATTTAACGGAACAACAATTGTTTCTTTTACAAAACTTTCAGGAACACCAGCAGAAGAGGTTTCTCCAAAAGTTACTAAACCAGATCCGGCTTTAACTAATAATGAATCTGAATGTCCGTGGTAACAACCTTCAAATTTTAAAATTTTATTTCTACCTGTAAACCCTCTTGCTAAACGAATAGCACTCATAACTGCTTCGGTACCACTACTTACAAAACGAATTTTATCAATATATGGATTGTTTGATAATATAAGTTCTGCTAATTCATTTTCTAAACGTGTTGGTGCGCCAAATGATGTTCCATTTCTCATGGTTTTTTCAACTGCATTTAAAACTTGGTCATTCGCATGTCCTAAAATTAATGGGCCCCAACTAGCACAGTAGTCAATATATTCGTTTCCATCAGCATCCCAAACATGAGAGCCTTTCCCTTTATCTATAAAAATCGGAGTCCCTCCAACACTTCTAAATGCACGTACTGGAGAATTAACACCACCTGGAAAAAAAGACTTAGCTTTTTCAAATAATTGAGCTGATACTTGGTTATTCATAATAGAGAATTTTTAGCAAAGATAAATGTTTGATTCAGATATTTTAAGTTCAGACACGTTTCTTTAATAAAAAAGGCTATCTCTTAGAGATAGCCTTTTTTATTAATTGATATAGTTTAATTATTGTTTAACAATTTTACCAGTTTTAATGGCTTTGTTGTTATTGATAATTTTAAACATATACATACCTTCTTCTAATTTTGTTAGGTTTACATTGCTCTTACTGTCTATTATGTTTTCTTTAATACATAATTTACCAATTGCGTCGTAAACTTCAATCATTACATTACCTTCAATAGAAGCAGGGATAGAAACTGTAATGATACCATTTGTTGGATTAGGGAATAAACTAATTTCGTTAGCCATTAATTCTTTAATTCCATTACAGTTAGTAACTGTAATTGTTACAAAGGCATTTGCAGAACATCCATTTTGCGTAGCTGTAATTGTGTAAGTAGAAGTTACACTTGGAGTTACAACAGTAGTCATTGTTGTAGCACCATCAGACCATAAATAACTTGTTGCATTTGTTGATGCGGTTAAGATAGATCCGCCTGTACTTCCATTATCACATAATAATGTTTGTGATGCAGTTGCAGTAACTGTTGGTGTAGGATTCACTCCTAATGATACAGTTGCTGTGTTTGAACAAGCATTAGTTACACCAGTTACTGTATACACAGTTGCTGTGCTTGGAGTAACAACTTCAGTTGTAGCAGTTCCACCAGATGACCAAGTGTAAGTTGTAGCACCTGTAGCAGTTAATGTAGCATTAGAACCAGCACAAACTGCTGTACTAGATGAAGAAGCATTTACTGTAGGTATTACAGTATTAACATCAACACTTACCATTGCAGTATTAAAACATCCATTTGTTTCTCCAGTTACAGAGTAAGCTGTTATTGAAGTTGGAGTTACAGTTTCAGTAGCTGAAGTTCCACCGCTAGTCCAAGTATAAGTAGTTGCACCAGTTGCATTTAATGTTGCTGATGAACCAATACAAATAATTGTGTTTGATGTTGTTGCAGCAACAGTTGGAGTTGTTGTAACGTTCATTGCAACAGTTGCTGTATTTGAACAACCAGCAGACTCACCAGTTACTGTATAGTTTGTAGTTGTTGTTGGAGTTACAACTTCAGTAGCTGTAGTTCCACCACTAGTCCAAGTATAGTTTGTAGCACCAGCAGCAGTTAATGTTGCAGATGATCCAGAACAAATTGAAGCAGTAGATGCTGAAACTGAAACTGATGGAATTGCTAAGGCATCAACAGAAACTGTAGCAGTATTAGAACATCCATTTGTTTCACCAGTTACAGTATACACTGTTAAAGCAGTAGGAGTTACGTTTTCAGTAGCTGTAGTTCCACCGCTAGTCCAAGTATAGTTTGTAGCACCTGATGCAGTTAATGTTGCAGTAGAACCTGAACATACAGCTGTGTTTGATGAAACTGCAGCTACAGTTGGAGTAGCATTTACACTTACTGTTACTGGAGTTGATAAAACAACACAAGAATGATTATCAGTTAATGATGCTGTATAAGTTGATGTTGTAGTAGGAGTAACATTTACTACCGAACCAGTACCTACAGATGTAACACCATTTGTCCAATCTATTGTAGTAACACCAACTAGTGCATTTCCTTTAAATATAACATTTGGTCTTATTGTACTAGTAGCAGAGCTTCCAGTATTAGCCGTGTTACATAATGAAGAGTTATCTGCATAGTCACCACGAACTGAAGTATAACCAGCAATTGTATTAGCTGAAACAGTCGTATTACTTGTATAGAATGTACCAGTTGATAAAGGATCGTTTTCAAAACAAATGTCAATAATCACATTTGATGTTCCGTCCCAATTAAATGGTGTTGCAAAGTTATGAGTATTTATTCCTAATGCTGGAGCTGGTAAATTAACAGGACCAAAAACATTTACAATTGGACTAGAGGCAGTCGCATAAGTAGTCACTAAATCAGTTGAAGTAGTGTGATACATTTTGATAGCATAGTTTGTAAATGTCATCGTTGCACTAGCAGCTGTTACATTAAATCCTAAAGAGGTTATATTACCTGCTGATAAACCTGCTGCAGCTAACTCAGACGCTTTAAATAAATACTGAGTTCTTTGACCTTCCCAGAATTGAGCATAAGGAGAAAGACCAGAGCCGCCTTGTGTAGTTGTTGTTCCTGTACCTAATGCAATATTTGCAGAAGCATTTAACGACAATGTAGCTGTGTTACCAGAACAAATTGTTGTTGGAGTTGCTACAGCGGTTGGAGTTGCAATTACTGAATACACATTTAAAGCAGCTGTGTTAGTTGCTGTACAAGCACCATCCATTGCTGTTAAAGAGTAAACATAGTTACCTGATAATGAAGGGTTAATTGTTACAGAGTTTCCAGTTACAGAACCAGTAATACCACTTCCACTAGCAGGAACTGCTGTCCAAGTATAAGAGTATGTATTTGTTGTACCTGTGTTAGTAGCAATTAATGTTACCGGCGCATTAGGACAAATTGATGCAGACGATACAGAAGCAGTTACCGCATCAGGAATTGTAACTGAACTTGTAACTTGAGCTCTTGGACTTTGACAAGAAGCTGTACTTACACTAGTTACATACCATGAAGTAGTATTACTAATTGCTGTTGTATAATTCGTACTTGTACCTGACTGTAAAACTGTTGTAGATGTTGGAGTAGCATACCAGTTGTAGTTTGTACCACCAGATACAGATGATGTAGGAACACCAACACCACATTGAGTTGCACTTGTAACTGCAGGTGTTGTAGGTATTGCATTAACCACAACTGCTGTTGTTGTTGAATTAACACATCCTGTTGCTCCATTTTTCACTGATACAGTGTAAACATTCGTAACCGCAGTTGAACCAGTATTTACTGGCGTAACAGTAGCAGCGTTTGAAGGAATTGCACCTGGATTCCAAGTGAAAGTCATTGATGAAGTTACATTCGTTCCTATTTGACCAGCGAAGCCAGTTAAAGGACGTGAAGTTGTAGATGTACCTGTTGTGTAACTACAAGCCGCTGTTGTTGCAGAATAAATTACTCTATTAGCAGCAGTTTGTTGACTTAATGTACTATTCACACCAACTGGGTTAACTGCATCATGACAAATTTCAACAATTAGATTTGAAACACCGTCCCAGTTAAATGGAGTGTCAAAAGTGTGAATATTTTGTCCTAATGTAACTGAGTATGAATACGGACCATACACTAATAAAGCAGGAGATGCATCATATGTTGTGCCTAATGAAGTTGTAGCAGTAGATCCCATCTTAATTGTGAAGTTGTCCATTTGACCACTACCAGCAGCAGTTACATTAAATCTGATATCTGTAATATTACCAGCATAAACACCAGCAGCATTTAATTCAGCAGCAGTATATAAGTATTGTGATTTCGTATCTGAAGTACTTCCAGCAGCTTGTCTGTATGGTGTACCTACAGTTCCTGTAAAACCTAAAGTGCCTACAGAAGCAGTTCCTGTTGCAATATTAATTGACTGAGCATTTAAACCAACATTTACTCCTGAACAAACTGCGGAAGGAGTTGCTAATGCAGTAATTGAAGGTAAAGCATTTAAATTAACCGAAACAGAAGATACTGCTAAGCAAGTTCCATCACTTGCAGATAAGTTGTATACATAATTACCAACTTGAGAAGGTGTAATTGATATTACACTACCTGTTGTAGATGTTGGCATACCACTTCCAATAGCAGGAGATGCATTCCATGTAAATGTATAAGTATTACTGTTAGTACCAGTTTGAACTGCAGTTAAAGTAACTGTATTAGCACCACCAACACATAAGTTAGTTGCAGTTGCGGTTGCAGATACAGCATCCGGAACTGTTACAGATTGAGTTAAAGCAACACGTGGGCTTTCGCAAGTTCCATTGTAAGAAGAAACATACCAAGTTGTTGTTGCGTTAATAGAATTTGTGTAATGAGAAACTCCTCCTGTTTGAATTACAGTAGTTGAAGTAGGAGTTGCATACCAGTTGTAAGTTGTACCACCTGACACAGAAGCCGTTGGAATTGCAACGCCGCATTGTGTTTTATTAGTAGCAATCGGTGTACCTGGTAATGGATTTATCAAAACACTCGTTGTTGCTGAGTTAGCACATGATGTTAAAGTGTTTGTTACTGTTACTGTATATACCACAGTACTTGCTGTAGTTCCTGTGTTTACAGGATTTACAGTTGCAGTATTGGTATTTATTGCTCCTGGATTCCATTGGTAAACCATGTTTCCAGTAGATGATGATAATACTTGACCAGCTAAAATAATGTTTGGTCTTGCTGTCGAACTTGTTTGAGTTCCAGAAAGCGTATTACACAATGATGAGTTATCAGCGTAATTACCTCTTACTGAAGTATATGTTGTTGTATTAGCTGATACAATAGAGTTGCTAGTATAAAATACTCCCGTACTAGCAGGGTCATTTTCAAAACAAATTTCTACAATAATATTTGATGAACCATCCCATAAGAAAGGAGTAGAGAAGGTTTGCGTGTTTAAACCTACGGTAGGAGGTGTTAAATTTACGGGGCCAAATACATTAGTAACAGGACCACTTGCGGCTGCATAAGTAGTAGCTAAGTCTACAGCAGCAGTGTTAAACATTTTTACATTATAATTTGTAAATGTTAACGTACTAACAGCAGATGTAACACTGTAAGTAATAGAGTTAATGTTTCCAGCACTTAAACCAGCCGCTAATAATTCGCTTGCTCTGAAAATATATTGTGTTTTTTGACCTTCGTAGAATTGAGCGTAAGGTGATGTTCCAGAACCGCCTTGAGTAGTAGTTCCTGTTCCAATTGCTAATGTACCAGAAGCAGAAGGATATAAATTTACATTAGCACCAGAACATATAACAGAAGGAATAGCTGTAGCTGAAATAACAGGTATATTATTTAATCCTACAGTTACAGTTGAAATAGTTGTACAAATACCATCTGTAGCTGTAACACTATAAGTGTAGTTGCCAACAATTGATGGAGTAATAACGGCTACTGTACCAGTCACAGAACTTGGCATACCACTTCCTGTTGTTGATGATGCATCCCAAGTAAATGAATAAGCATTATTTGTTCCTGATTGAACAGCTGTTAATGTAGTTGTTGTATTTCCACCAACACAAAGGTTTGAAGAAGTTACATTTGCTGTAACTGCGTCTGGAATGCTAACTGTAGTTGTCAAAGCTGCTCTAGGTGTACTTTCACAAGCACCATTTACAGATGTTACATACCATGTTGTAGTAGCTCCAATAGAACTAGTGTAATTTGATGCAGAACCTGTTTGTAAAACTGTAGTAGAAGTTGGAGTTGCATACCAGTTGTAAGCAGCACCACCAATTACAGAAGCAGTAGGAACACCAACACCACATTGAGAAGAGTTAGATACAATTGGTGCACTTGGTAATGGTGTAACTGTTATTGTAACAGGTGCGGATGCTACAGAACATCCATTTGCATCGGTAAGTGTAACAGAATATGAAGTTGAACTAGTAGGTGCTGGTGCAATAGTTGAAGTTGTTGCTCCAGTGCTCCAGTTGAAAGTTAAACCATTATTGTTTGTAATATTAACAATATAGTCTTCAGTTTCTCCCCAAGTATAAGCAGCACATGCTCCAGCAGGAGAAGTACTAGTTTCGATAGCCACAACTCTCATTCTTGTTTTACCAACCTTTGCGGTAACAGGAATAGTAATGTTTGTTGTTTGAGTTCTTGACGTTAATACGTTAGGTGCTGTTAAATTTGCTAAATTTTCTGTTGTTTCAAAAATTCCATTTTGATTTATATCAATATAAACAGAGATAACTGTATTGTAAATAGTTGCTGCACTGTTAATAATACTTACAGAAAAAGGAGTAGGTACACCAGCTTGAATTGTTGCAGGAGTCAATCCCGTAAAGTCAGAGTATCCATTAACAGCAGTAGTATTAGAATTTACAGGGGTTGCAATACCGTTATTAATTGAACCAAAAGTAACGTTTCCAATATCTTCATCACTTGCAGGTGTTGAAGCTGAAGAAGCACAGTAGCCAGTTGGAGCCGCATTAGTACCAGTTAATAAGGCAGTTAATGTTGTAGTAGCTCCAGCACATGTTGTAGGGTTAGATACAGCAATAGATCCAGATATTCCTAATAAAGGATCGTCTTGATAAGAGGTTCCAGTTGTTACTTTGGTATTAGTACCATCTGTAGCACTTACTGTCCAAGTAACTATAGCATTTGTTGGAGCGGCTGCAGGAATTGTTGCTGTCCAAGTTGAAGTAGAAGTAAAACTACCACCAGCCATAGTAACAGGTAAAAAGGCTGTTCCATTAAATGAGTAGGTTAATGTAACAGATGTTATAGGAGCAGCTCCTGGAGTAACAGTAGCAGTAATATCACGAGAGGTTGCAGTACAAATGTTTCCTGTTGGAGTCATAGAAACTCCATTGATCAATAAATTAAGACTTACACCGTCAAATTCATCGGCTCCAATATCAGGAGATGAGCCAGTGCCAACATAACCTGCATTACCTTGACGAGGGTTTGAATCAAAATCATCTGTAATTCCAGAGACGTTACCTGCACCACTTTCCGCTAAAGATGGTGTAGAAGGATTAAAATGCAAGAAATTTGCATTAGACCCTATTGTACTCGCAAAACTTGGATTTTCAGTAACTGATGAAGCATCTCTACCAACTCCTAAAAGTGTTTTATAGTTTGCTAAAGTTTGCTGAGCTGTTGCTCCATCATAAAAAATAGCTGTAGTTGCAGATGGTGTTCCTGCATAAAACAAGTTATTATTAGATGTGTTAGCATAGGTAGTTAATACGTTAGATGATCTTCTATATGCAACAGCTAATGCTGTACCAGTTGGAGTTGAATTGTTAACGAAAATATTATTTCTTAAATCAAGCGTTGAACCAGTATTTGCATTAATGGCAGAACTACCAAACGTTGTCCCTGAACTTACAGCATTTAAATAAACAGAGTTATAATAAGTATTTATAGTTCCAGTAGTAGCTGAAATGTTAATACCATTGACTGCGTTACCATTATTGGAAGAAGGTGCTCTTAAATCACCAATAATGTTATTGAAAATGTTTACAGTTGTTCCTGATGAGATAAAAATACCTGAAACGTTTCCAGCAGCACCTACAGATGATAAATCGTATACTTTATTTTTGAAAATAGAAGGACTACTACTAGCATTATATAATCCATAAACAGTACCACCTCCAGAAGAAATAGTATAAACAGTATTGTTAGATAGAACTCTAGTTCCAGTTGTTGTAAAGAAATACATTCCATAAACAGTTGCTGCACCTGCATGAGATAAACCATAAACAGTATTATTGTTATAGGTTTCATTTGAAGGAGAACTTCCATCGTAAATACCGAACATAGAACCTGTGCCTGTAGTTTTTGTATTTAATAAATTAAATACATTATTGTTAGAAATATTAACTGTTGTTCCAGCAGCTCTTATCCCATAAATTGTACCTCCTGTTCCAGTTCCACTGATGGTAGAAGAATTAACACTATTATTAGTAAAAATTTGTGTTGTGCCGGAAGTTGCATAAATTCCTGTAAAAGTTGCGCCTGTAGTTCCTGTAAAAGCACAGTTAGTTACAGTATTCGAATTAACAGATAGTGTAGAGGTTGCTCCAGTGTTATATAAAGCATAAACAGAACCACTTCCGCCGATTGCACTATTTGAATAATTTAAGCCATTAAATAAGTTATTTGATAAACTTACAAATGAAGGAGAAGCCGAATTATATATACCGTAGAACGCACCAGAAGTTGCTGTTGTATATGTACAATTAGAAATAACATTGTTGGCGATAACTATTGTATTTGTGGCTGCCGTAGAACCAGAAGCGTTTTCAATTACAGAAACTTGTGATGTCGTACCTCCGCCATTGATGGTTAAGGTATTGTTTGTAATAGCAACGTTTGCACTAGTTGCTGTATTTAAATAGATGCCTCTTAATGTTGTTACATGATTTGAGCCACTTCCATTGTTATTGTTAATTGTATTAAAAGAAACATTGATATTATATTGCGCTAATGTTCTAATAGCTGCAGCTGCAACAGTGGAAGAAGGAGCACCTCCATAATTAATAATTGTATTACCAGTTGTTAGCGAACTGCCACCAATATCATTTCCTGTATCTGCTAGGGCAAAAGGAGTTACATCAGCAAAACCTATTAAGGCCATACCGTAGTTACAGTTTTGAATGGTGTTAGAATAAAATTTATTATTTGAGTTAGAACCAGTTGCAACAGTTGGCGTTAAAGCCACAGTAGCAGATGATGAAGTTGCATTCATCATAATAATACCTGCAGATCCTTCTACCATTGGCGCTGAACTTGCAGCGTTATTTATACGATTTAATGTAATAACACAGTTTTTGATAGTGTTATTTTGACAACCATCATTTGCACTAGCTTTATATAAAGCGTAACCAAACTCCATAGTTGCTGGGTTTACTGTATTTGGATCAACGATGTCAATACCATCAATCGTAATATAGTCAGAACCTACTAATCTAAATACACCATCCTGAAAGGCTGAAGTAGGAGTTGCTGTTCCAGTATAAGCCGTTAATAACGGATTTGCACCAGCACCATTTTTCTTAAATGTGATAGTGTTGGTTGTTGTTCCTGTGGCTGTTAATATATAACCGTTGCTCGGAGCGGTTTCCGTATATCCAGCTGGAATATTAATAACTAACGGACCGTTTACACCAAGAGTGTTAATGTCGGTTACCGCTGCAGCTAAAGTAGGATAATCTACTCCAATGGTTTTTGTACCATTTAGCTGGGCTTTTAAGTTGCCCGAAAAGGCAACAAAAACAAACATAATTGCTATTAGCAAGATGTTGTTTGTTGATTTGGTAGTTGTTTTATTCATGTTTTACGTTTTAATACAAATACAAATTTAAACATTTAAGAAGTAACAAAGCACTTCTCTACAGAAAAAATACCAAATTATGTCGAAAAATCATGCAGATTTAACAATCTAAATTTTTAGATTTGTCAAAGTCGATAATAAATTAATTTTATGCATTTAGATGAGCTAAGAGAATATTGTATAAAAAAGAAAGGTGTAGAAGAATGTATGCCCTTTGGTAATGATACTTTAGTTTTTAAAGTAATGGGTAAAATATTTCTTTTAACTGGTATTGACTCTCAACCAATACAATTTAATGCGAAGTGTAACCCAGAAACAGTTATTGAATTAAGAGAAAATTATAGCTGTGTTTTACCCGGATATCATATGAATAAGCAGCATTGGAACACAATAATTTGTGATGGTTCTGTTTCAGATAAGCTTATTAGACAATGGATTGATGATAGTTATGATTTGGTGGTTGAATCTTTAACTAAAAAATTAAAAACAGAATTAGAGAATTTGTAAATAACTACTCATCTTTGAAAAAACTCAACTTATGTAAATCTATTAGTTGAATTTTTTGGTAGTAAAAATTTATCACGTCAGGATATTTGTAGCCTAACTTAGCCATTCTCATGGCGCCTTCCTGACACATACCTACACCGTGGCCAAACCCTTTGCCTTTAAATACAACCGAATCGCCTTGAGTACAAATGCTAAAAAAGGTAGATTTTAATTGTAAATCTGTTCTCACATTTTTTAATGGTACTTTTATATTGTTTGATTCCAAGTATGGTTTTCTGCTATCTTGTTGGAATGTTAGCGCTAACCACCTAGCGTTAGAATCTTGAATAGGGTAGTTGTGTTTTAATTTTAAATAAGATAACCAATCTTCTTTTGCCATTTTACGTTCCCATTTGGCATTTGGCATCTTCGTGCTAAATGTGTCGTTTACGCTTCTTAAATATGGTAATTTTTTTCCCCATACATCTTCAGAATTTGCGGTTTGTCCGCCGCTATTGCTGTGAAATGCAGCGTCAATTAAATTTAAATTATCATCAACCACCACCTTTCCTTTTGTGTCAGTTACCGCCTTCATAATATCTAGTTCGGTTGTTTTGCCAAAATAGGCCTGACAATGTGTGTGGTCACATAAATTAAATCCTTCGGGTGCATGTTTTTGTAAGTGAGATAAAGCAAATGTTCGGGCAAGTATGGCTTGCACTTTATAAAATTCCTGGAAAGATCTTCTACCAGATTCAGCTTGAACAACGCCAGCAATGTAATCGTCAAGAGCTATTTCATTGATGCATTTTAAGTCTCCTAGTTCAGCGGTAATGTATAAATTATCGTCATAAAACCTTGGTTTACGATCGGGTGAGATTAATTTTACACGAAATGATTTAATAATATCTGGGCTCGAAATTTTTATTTTTTTGAATCTTCCAATGACGTTTTCAAAAGTTTTAACTTCAACAGAATCGTTACTATAAGAAAATTTAATAAGAGGAAATTGACTTGTATTAACGATCTCCTGTCCATTAGCCCAAACGCTATAAACTCCGTTTTCGGAACTGAACGTAAAAGATTGAATTTTTATTTGTGAAAAAATTCGTACGTTGATAATTTCATCTGAGCTAATTTTTTTTTTAGTCGTTGTAAATTTCTTTTTTTCTTTTGCTAGTGAGGTTTTGGCAAATACATCTGTAAACTGCCAAGAGGCAAGAAACAACAGAATAGTAGAAATAAATATGATTTTATTTTTTTGCATGAATGTGATTAAACATTAATTCTGCAACTTTTTTAGATGCACCACTATTTCCTAACAACTTAATGAGTCCATCATATTCCTGAAGCATCTCTTCTCTTACGGAACCTGAAATTATTTTTGTTAATTCATCTTTTAAATTCTTAGAAGTTAAATCGCTTTGAATAAGTTCTTTTACAACGGGTTTGTCTAAAATTAAATTTGGTAACGAAATGTATTTCACGCGATTGCCAACAACCATACGTGCTATAGAATAAGAAACAGTTCCTCCTTTATAACATACTACTTGCGGTAATCTAAATAGAGCGCTTTCTAAAGTTGAAGTTCCCGATTTTATAATGCCTGCATGGGCATTATGCATAAGCGCATAAGTTTGATTAAAAACAACGTTTAAATTTTTATCAATAGCCATTTGATAGGCTTCCTTTGGCAAATTAGTTGTTCCAGCAATTACAAATTGATACTCCTTAAAATCATTTACCACTTCAAGCATGATTGAGAACATACGTTCTATTTCTTGTTTTCTACTTCCCGGTAATACAGCAATGATAGGCCTATTGTCTAATTTGTTTTTTGCAATAAAAGTGGCTTTGTCTGGTAAATTTGATTTTTCTTGTTCAATGGCGTCTAACAGAGGGTGGCCCACATAGTCGGCTTCGTAATGATGTTTTTTGTAAACGGCTACTTCAAACGGAAGTATCACAAACATTTTTTCAACGCTACGTTTTACAATTTCAACTCTGTTTTCTTTCCAAGCCCAAATAGTTGGGGAGATATAATAAAACACTCTAATGCCTTGTTGCTTGGCCCAATCGGCAATTCGCAAATTAAACCCAGGATAATCTACTAAAATTAGTATCTCTGGCTTAAAGTCTAAAATATCTTGCTTACAAAATGCAATGTTTTTAAAAATGGTTCGAATGTTTTTTGCTACTTCTACAAATCCCATAAAAGCTAAATCTTTAATATGCTTTCTAGGTTTTTGGTGTGTTACGGCTTCCATTAAGTCACCTCCCCAGTATCTAAATTCAATACTGTTGTCGAGTTTTAATAACTCTTTCATCATGTTAGAGGCGTGTAAGTCTCCTGATGGTTCGCCTGCTATTACGTAGTATTTCATGGTTTATTAAAGTAACGATATATATAAAACTAAACCAACATATAAAAAACAAGCTATAATTAAACCTCTTCCGAAGTCAAATATTTTTTTATTTAAAGAGAAATAAAAAACAGCTAAACTTGCAATCACGCATGCAATTACCACTTCCTGAAGCATGTCGCCCATTCTTAGGTATCTAATAAAGCCATAAGGAAAACTTAATTGATTATGCATAAATAGCCAGTAACAGAAAAAACAAAATGCAGGAAAAAATATCCCAAATACAAAACCTATCCAAATTTTATTGATTTTATCTAACATGTCTATAAAGTGTTTTGTAAGTGATTAATATAATTATGAGCAGTTAAATCATGCATAATAGGAACAACAGATACAAACCCATTTTGTAAGGCCCATTCGTCAGTGTCTTTGGCTTCGGGTTCAAAATTTACGAACTTGCCAGTTAACCAATAATATGATCGGCCATATGGATCTTGTCTTTCTTCAAAATCCTCAACCCAGTTTGCTTTTGCTTGTCGACAGATTTTTAACCCATTAATTTCATCTGCTTTAAGTTTCGGAAAATTTACATTTAAGCAAACACCATTAGGTAATTTATCTTTCAAACAAGACGCAATGATTTTTTCTATGAAAGATGTTGTGGCACTAAAATCAGCATTTATATCATAATCACACAAACTAAACCCAACCGCAGAAGTTCCTTCTAGAGAGCCTTCTATAGCAGCACTCATGGTGCCTGAATAAATAACATTGATAGAACTATTACTACCATGGTTAATACCAGATAAAACTAAATCAGGTTTACGAGGTAGTAGCTTATTCACCGCCATTTTTACACAGTCAACAGGTGTACCCGTGCAGCTATATTCGGCTATAGCGCCTTGATGATAGTTTGTTTTATGAATACGCAATGTAGAGTTAATTGTAATGGCATGTCCCATTCCAGATTGAGGTTTATCAGGGGCAATAACAAATACATCTCCGTATTTTTGCGCAATAGAAGATAAATGTAAGATTCCTGGAGCGCTAACTCCGTCGTCGTTGGTTACTAATATGAGTGGTTTTTGTTGCATTGTGGTAAATCTATCGATTTTATAACGGGTTTTCTCCAAAAAATGAGTTTTTTACTAAAATAACACTGTTAAATTCTAACTTTAATTTTATGCGTTTTTTTAGTACTTTTGCTTAACTAACTAATCTCAATTATGAAAAAAATTATTAAAACAGCTAATGCTCCTGCTCCTATAGGTCCGTATAATCAAGCCGTACAAGTTGGCGATTGTGTTTATGTTTCTGGAACAATTGCAATGGATTTAGAATCTAAACAGCTTATTAAAACAACTATTAAGGATGAAACTAAAATAGTAATGGATTACTTAGGTGCTGTTTTAAAAGAGGCTGGTTTAACTTACGATAACATCGTAAAAACAACTATATTTTTATCTGATATGAATAACTTTGTGCATGTAAACGAGGTTTATAGTAGCTATTTTAAAGGAGATTTTCCTGCTCGTGCTACTATTCAAGCAGATAGATTACCAAAAGATGCTAATGTAGAAATTAGTGTTGAAGCAAAAGTTTTTTAAGAAAAAAACGCATTTTTTTTAACTTATTATAGAGATTTTGAGTGTTTTTTGCCTCAAAATCTCTTTTTTTTATACTTTTTTGTTTTGATTATTCGTTTTCAGAAGGGTAATTAGAATGTAATTTTCGCTCACTTATAGACAAAAAAGTTTTATTCACCGAAAAAATGTCTTCAAAAATATTTGTTTATTTAATTTTTTGTTATAATTTTACTATAACTAAATAAATTTTTATGTTATGAATATTTTTGTAAGCAACATCAGCTTTAAAGTAAGAGAACAAGCACTAAGTGAACTTTTTTCTCAGTATGGCGAGGTAACCTCGGTTAGAATTATTAAAGATAAAGAAACAAAACGTAGCCGTGGCTTTGGATTTGTTGAAATGGCTAGTGACGAAGATGGTCAAAAAGCTATTGATGCCTTAAATGGTACAGAGCATTATGAACGTTCAATCGTGGTATCTCAAGCAAAAGGTAAACCAGAGAACGCCTAATTTTTTTTACAATATAACTCATAAGAAAAGCCCTAATATTTATTAGGGCTTTTCGTTTTTAATTTCTTATAGTGAGTGTATTGATGCCATCAAAAACAGCATTATATAATCTTAAATTTTGTGTTGCAGAGCCAGAAATGCGAGCTCCATCATAAATCTGCCATTTTGAGCCACTAATAGTGTCTTTCAAAGTAAAATTATCGGATTGCACTTTTACTTTTGCGTAAGGGTCATCTGGGAGTGCAGTTGATGTACGTTCAATGGCCACAAAATCAGAAGGTGTATTAGTAGCTGTTTTTCGGTAAACAATAATACCATTTACACCCCCATTAATATAAACCCAGCCACCAGCAGTTTGTAATTTAAAATATAATGGATCGTTAGGATAAATAGTGATGTTTACTGTTTGATAAGCAATGTTGTCTTGCACAGTTTGACTCTTTTTCTTGCAAAAAGAAAAAACACTTGTTAGTGCTAACAAAACTATTACACTTATTTTTCTAAACATTATCATACAGTATAGGTTAAACAAATACCTTTGCAACACAAATATAAACTTTTCATATGGACTTTGACCCATCAAATCAACCAAAAAAACAAAACGTTTTTTTACCCATTATATTGTCTTTTGTATTAGTTCTAGGTATTTGGTTAGGTTATTTTTTAAGTAAACGAATTAACAGCGGCTCTGCGATGAGTCAGAATTATAGCGCTACTACTAATGATAAAATTAGTAGTTTATTAGATTACATCGAGTATCAATATGTAGATACGATTAATAAAAAAGAGTTAGTAGAGAAAACGGTAACGTCAATGTTACAAAGTTTAGACCCACACTCAAGCTACATTCCGGCGAGTGAATTTGAAACAGTAAATGAACCTTTGGAAGGAAATTTTGATGGAATAGGCGTTGAGTTTAATATCATTAAAGATACCATTAGAGTTATTAATCCTATTGAGGGAGGCCCTTCAGAAAAAATAGGAATTAGAGCGGGAGATAAAATAGTAAAGGTAGAAGGAAAAAATGTAGCAGGTGTAAATATTACTAATAAAGAAGTTTTTGAAAAATTAAGAGGTAAAAGCGGAACTGTTGTTGCTGTTTCAATTTTAAGAAATGGATATGCAAAACTACTTGATTTTAAAATAACCAGAGATGCTATTCCTTTATACAGTTTAGATGCTTCTTACATGGCAACTCCAACAGTGGGGTATATCAAAATCAGTAAGTTTGCTGCTACTACTTACGAAGAATATTTAAAAGCGTTTAATACTTTATCGAAACAGGGAATGAAAAAACTGATATTGGATTTAAGAGGAAATCCAGGTGGGTATTTAAATGCAGCCGTTGATATTTCGGATGAGTTTTTAAGTAATGGTTTACAAATAGTTTACACACAAGGAAAGGCCAATCCTAAAAAAACATATAAGGCTACAAATCATGGTAGTTTCGAAAATAATCCTTTAGTTGTATTAATTGATGAAGGATCGGCTAGTGCTAGTGAAATTGTAGCTGGCGCAGTTCAAGATAATGACAGAGCAACGATTATAGGTAGAAGAAGTTTTGGTAAAGGATTAGTGCAAGATCAATTACAATTGCCTGATGGTTCGGCCATACGATTAACAATTGCAAGATATTATACTCCAACAGGTCGTTGTATTCAAAAACCTTATTCGGATGATAAAGACCAGTATTATAATGAAGAGTATGATAGATATAGTAATGGAGAGCTATTAAATGAGGATAGTATTAAATTAGATAAAACAAAACAATATAAAACACCAGAAGGAAAAATTGTATATGGTGGTGGCGGCATTATGCCTGATATATTTGTTCCTATAGATACGGCTAAAACAAATTCTTTTTTAAACAAAGTGTTTTATGCGGGTGCTATCAATACATTTGCCTTTGAATATGCCGATAAACACAGAGAAGAAATAAAAAATTATAAAACAGCTAAAAACTATATTGAGCAGTTCGAAATCAGCAATGCGATTTTGGAAGAATTCTACACATATTGTTTTAAACAAAATTTAGTGCTAGGCAACCTCTCTAAATCAAAAACAAATGAAGCGCTTAAGCCTTATTTAAAGGCATTTATAGGCCGCGATGTGTTTGATAAAGACGCGTACTATCCCATTATTAATCAAAAAGACAAATGCATTTTAAAAGCCGTAGAGGTTTTATCTAAATAAAAAAATTGTACTTTTGAAACACTTAAAAATCAATTATGGCATTTAAAATTTTAGCTATTCCCTTTGTTGTATTAACTCTTGCCTTAACTTCTTGTGGAGGTAACACTGAGGATGAAAAAAACCAAGATTTAACAGATACTGTTGATTCAATTGTAACTACAATAGATACAGCTGTTGTTGCTGAAGATAATGAAGTGAGTTATAATCTTCCATCAGCTTTGCAAATAGCTTATGTGTTTAAAAAATCAGGAGCTGGTTTCTCTTCTAATTTGTTAAATAATAAATCTAATACTTCAAAGTATAACACTAGTAATTACAAGAGAGCAACTAATTTTGGGATTTATAGTGCAGATTTAGCTTATTGTTTATTTAATAAAAAGTATCAGGAGTCAAAAGAATATCTAAAAGCGTGTAAAGAAATGGGTTCTTTTCTTGGCTTAAATCAAGCGTTTGAAAGCGATAATATGGCTCAACGTTTTGATAAAAACATTGCTATTGAAGATTCAGTTGTGAAAATTGTATCTAATGTTCAACTAAAAACAGATGTAATGTTTGAACAAAATAAGCAAAAACATATTACGGTAATTGCCTTTGCTGGTGCTTGGACAGAGAGTATGTATATTGCTACAGAAATTTATACAAAAGATAAAAACAAAAAAGTATTGTCAAGCTTGATGGAGCAGTTGTTGTTATCTGAAACAATTATTAAAGCTTTGAAAAGTCAGCAACATGCAGAAAAAGAAATTCCTGCATTAATTGCTTCCGTTGAAAAAATAAATTCAGAATTTAATGCGATTGCATCAGTTAAAGCGGCCTTAGAAAAAGATGAAGAAATGGATTTTTCATCTATGGCTGTTACAGATACAGAGTTAAAAGCTATTGCTGAATCAGTAAAAACATTAAGAACAAGTATGGTTAATTAATCATTATGCGTATGAAAAAAATTATAATACCTTTATTTAGTAGCCTACTTATAGTTACGTTAATGGCTTTTCAGGGAGGCGATATTTTATGTAATGCTAAAGAACTAAAAGAAAAAGCTAAAAATTTATTAGATCCTTACAAATATGATAGTTCAGAGCTAACGCGTATAATGTACAAAAAAAAGGAGTCGACGAAAGAAGTAGAGGTGCCTTTATTTATTGGAGAAAAATATCGTATCGTATTTGAATTAGAAGCACTACCCAAACAGGTTGAAGTTCGAATTTATAACAAGGATAAAGAGTCTAAAAACAGAAAGTTATTATTCTCTTCTAAAGATGTAGGAGCAGATAAAAAAGAATTTCAATTTGAAGTTTCAAAAGTACGACATGTTTATGTTGACTATGTAATACCTCCAACTGAAGAAGGTTCTTATAGTGGATGTGCCGTTTTTATGGTAGGGTACAAATAAAATTAATGTCAATAAAAAAAGCCGCTAGTTTGTAGCGGCTTTTTTTATTAATTACTTTCTTGTTTCAATTTCAAATCCTTTCTTTTTCCAATCTTCAAAACCTTTTTCTAAGTTTACAACGTGCGTAAAACCAAGTGTTTTCATTAATTCAGCACATTCTCCACTTCTTCCTCCACCTGCACAATACACTAAGTATGTTTTTGATTTATCTAATTTTTTAATTGCATCTTCTGCGTTTTTTGAAAACCAATCTATTTGTGTAGCACCTTTAATAAATCCTTTTTTAGCAAGTTCGTCATCGGTTCGTAAATCAATTAATACTGATTTTTTTTCATCAATTAGTTTTTTAAATGTTGCCGCGTCAACATTGTCAATTTTTGTTTGCGCAAAACTTATCATAGAAGTCAATAGCGCTAATAGTGTGATGATTTTTTTCATGTTTATTGTTGTTTAAAGGTTAAGAGCCATTCTATTGCTTTTTGTTTATCATCAAATAGTTTCATTTTCATGGTTTGTTGATGAGTGATTTTTATAATAAAGTTGATGAGAATTCGATGAGCCAAAGATTTTACAATAACAGCTGTTGCCTGTGTCATTTCATTAGATTCTGGCTTTGATGAAAACTCACGTGCTTCTTTAGATATGGAGCTCTCAATACTTGGTTCTACTAAAATTAAATGTTTATGAATGCCATTATATTTAGATTTTAAGAATAAGTATTGTTTTTTTGCATCTTCGAGTTCAATCTGTACATCATCTTTTAATTTAATGTAAGTGATATTATTATCCCATAGCTCTATGGTTGAAGCTCTATCTGTAATAGATTCAATAATAGTGTGCTTTACAACTTCTAAGGTCATACAGTATAAAGTTAGCTGTTTTTTCTTTTTATTAAAGCCATGTAAAAGCCATCAAATCCTTCGCTTGGTAAAATGGTTTTGTCTTTTATTAATTCAAAGTCTTTGTTGTTTGCTAAAAATTCATCAACTTGTTTTCTGTTTTCGCTAGGTAAAACACTGCAAGTAGAATATACCAATTGACCGCCTTTTTTTGTCATCATGGCATACTCACCTAAAATTTTTCTTTGAATATCTTTTGTACGTTCAATAAATTCGGGATTTAATTTCCATTTAGCATCAGGATTACGTTTAATAACACCTGTTCCGCTGCAAGGTACATCCAATAAAACTCTATCTGCAGTATTTTCTAAACGTTTAATTGTTTTGCTCCCTTCAATTAAACGAGGTTCAATGTTGCTGGCAGTTGCTCTGCGAGCACGTTTTTTTAATTCATCTAATTTCCATTGAGTCACATCCATTGAAATGATGCGTCCTTTATTTTGCATGAGGGCAGCAATGTGTAAGGTTTTACCTCCGCCACCCGCGCAGGCATCAATCACTCGCATACCTGGCTCCACTCCTAGAAATTCAGATATAGCCTGAGAACCTGCGTCTTGTAATTCAAACAAACCTAATTTAAATAATGGGTTTGAAAACAAATTCTGACGTTTAGTTAAAATTAAGGCATCGTCGAAGCCTTCCAAAAACTCAACTTCAACTTCTTGTTCTGCTAAATGTTGTTTTAAAATATTTTTTTTAGTTTTTAAAGTATTTACTCGTAAAACAACTTCAGCTTGTTCATTTAATGCTTTTGCTTGTAGCTCCCAAGCCTCTTTACCTAATTCGTTCTCGCATAAATCCCACAACCAGTCTGGATACGACTGTACTATTTTTTGATCTTTAATAGCTTTGTAGTTATCTAAAATTGTTTTTTGGTTAAGGTTTTTAAAATCTCGTTCGTCGGGCATTGGTAAATGTCTTAAAATAAAATACGTACCCAGTATTTCCCAAAAAGCATCTTTTGTGTTAGCTAAATGACTTATTAAGCGGTAATTACGAACAATATCATAAGTTGTTTCAGCTATAAAGCGTCTGTCTCTGCTGCCAAATTTTGGATTTTCTTTTAAAGTTTTTTCAATAACCTTATCTGCATATTTATTTTCAATAAAGATGGTATTTAAAGCATTTACTATTGCTTGTAACAACACGCGATGAGGTTTTGCTTGTTTGATGATTTTTTTACCCATGAACCCAAAAAGTTTAGAGTTCGAAGTTACTTTATTTTTTTTTATATTTACCTATTACCAAACATAGAAACTATGACTAAATTTTTGCTATCATTTGTATTGTTTACAACAGTGTTATTTGCTCAAAACAAAAAACATATTTTGCTGAAAAATGCTGTTGCACATATTGGCAATGGACAAGTGCTTGAAAATAGTTTCATTTCCATAAAAGATGGAAAAATTGATATGGTAGCGGACGCTAGACTTATTAAAATTGATATTACACAATTTGATACGACCATTGATTTATATGGGAAACATGTTTATCCTGGGTTAATAGCTCCTAATTGTATATTAGGGTTGCAAGAAGCAGAAGCTGTTCGTCAAACTAGTGATTATGCTGAGGTTGGTGAGTATAATCCGCATGTAAGAAGTTTAATTGCCTATAATGCTGAGAGTAAAATATTAGAAACGGTTAAAACAAATGGGGTGTTATATACTCAATCTACACCACGTTATGGAGTTGTTAGTGGCATGTCATCTGTTTTGGCTACTGATGGTTGGAATTGGGAAGATGCTGTTATAAAAGCAGATGATGGAATTCATGTCAATTTTCCGCATACCATACAAAAGCATGGCTGGTGGGCAGAACCACAACCTAGCGAAAAAAACAATAAATACACCGAACAGGTAAATGAATTGAGTACATTTTTTGAAAATGCTTTAGCCTATTACAATACAGCTAACGTTACTGAAAAAAACTTGCGTTTTGAAGCCATGAAGGGCATTTTTGATGGCACTAAGAATTTATACATTCATGCAGATTATGTAAAAGATATTATTGGGGCAATTAATTTTTCTAAAAAATTTAATATTAAAAAAATGGTATTAGTTGGCGGAAAAGACAGCTATAAAGTAACCCAATTATTAAGAGAAAACAATGTGGCAGTGATGTTGAATCGTTTACATGATTTACCTGATTTGCCAGAGGCAGATGTTGACTTGCTTTATAAATTACCCTATTTATTGCAAAAAGATTCAGTGATGTTTTGCTTGCAAAATCAAGGTGATATGGAAGCCATGAATGCTAGAAATATAGCGTTTTTAGCAGGTACCGCTGCAGCCTATGGATTAACTAAAGAACAAGCTTTACAAAGTATTACTTTAAATACTGCTAAAATATTAGGAATAGATAAATTAGTTGGTAGTATTGAATCTGGAAAATTAGCATCTATTATTGTTTCGGAAGGAGATATTTTAGATATGAAAACTAATAAAATTATTTTAGCATTTATCAATGGTCGACAATTAAATCTCACTAATTTCCAAAACGATTTATATAGAAAGTATTCCAATAAGTTGGGAATTAAAGAATAATATACAATTACTTTGTTTGGCTTCAATTTCGCTCAGTCCAACAAATTTAATAATGTCACTTAGAGCGAAGTATTACTGAATGGTTATTAAATCAAATCTTATAGATATAGTTGCTAAAGAAATTTATGCAGCTGAGCTTATTATAGAAAATCAAAAAATTAGTTCAATTAAAAGAATTAATGAAACAGTAACAACTTATGTTTTGCCTGGTTTTGTTGATGCGCATGTACATATTGAAAGTAGCATGTTAGTTCCAACAGAATTTGCACGTTTAGCAGTTGTGCATGGTACTGTAGGTACTATATCCGACCCACACGAAATTGCAAATGTGCTTGGTGTAGCTGGTGTTGATTATATGATTGACAATGCTAAGCAGGTACCTTTTTATTTTTATTTTGGAGCGCCATCATGTGTGCCCGCTACAGGATTTGAAACAGCAGGTGCCATAATCGATTCAAAAGATATTGATGAATTATTGTCTCGTAAAGAAATTGTGTATTTAGCAGAGATGATGAATTTTCCTGGAGTGATTTATAAAGACGAGGAAGTTTTAAAAAAATTAGCAGCCGCCAAAAAACACGGTAAACCAATTGATGGACATGCGCCAGGATTAATGGGAAATGAAATGAAAATTTATTTCGATGCAGGAATTACAACCGATCATGAGTGTTTTAAATTTGACGAAGCTTTAGAAAAATTAAAACACGGCATTAAAGTTTTAATCAGAGAAGGAAGTGCCGCTAAAAATTTTGAAACATTAATCCCTTTATTAAAAGAGTATCCAGATCAAATCATGTTTTGTTGTGATGATAAGCATCCTGATAATTTAATAGAAGGACATATTAATCAGCATGTGAAAAGAGCGTTAGCAAAAGGGCATGATTTATTTGATGTACTAAGAGCGGCTTCTTATAACGTTGTAAAACATTATAACTTACCTGTTGGTCAATTGCAAACAGGTGACACTGCAGATTTTATAGAAATTGATAACCTAGAAGATTTTAATATTTTAAAAACGTACATTAAAGGTAATATTGTTGCAGAAAAAGGAATTTCTTCTATTCCTGTTTTAGATTCTCCCATTGTCAATAATTTTAATTGCAGCTTAAAAAAGCCAGATGATTTTAAATTGAAAAATAATGGTGATAAAATAAGAGTAATTGAATGCCTGGATGGTCAATTAATAACGAATGAACTCCATGAAAAATCACATAGCTTAAATGGAGATGAAGAGTCAAATGTAGAACAGGATATTTTAAAAATGGCTGTAGTCAATCGTTATAGTGATGCGCCGATAGCTAAAGCTTTTATAAAAAATGTAGGATTAAAACATGGAGCTATTGCTAGTTGTGTAGCTCACGATTGTCACAATATTGTTGTTGTTGGAACTAATGATGACGACATGTGCAAGGCTGTGAATTTAATTATAAAAGCAAAGGGCGGAATATCTTTAGCAAATGGAAACGAGGCATCAGTGTTAGAATTGCCAATAGCAGGTATTATGACCAATCAACCAGCCGAAGAAGTTGCAGCTACATACATTAAACTAGATAAAAGAGCTAAGGAATTGGGAAGCAAATTACGAGCGCCATATATGAGTTTATCGTTTATGGCATTATTAGTAATTCCTGAATTAAAGTTAAGCGATAAAGGTTTATTTAATGGTAAACGATTTGAGTTTACAGATGTGTTTGTGAATTAGTGAGAAATGTATTTAAAATATTCATGCCCTGTTTGCTAATTGCAATTCTTTCTTCTTGGATTTATTCGGAAGGAGATGACGGGTATTTTACTTATTTACGTGGCAAAAAACAATATGTAGTTGTTCAAGGAACAGGCAAACCAACAATAGTGTTTTTAACAGGCAAGGGACGAGATTGCAGCGATTTTAAAAAAGTGTACGACAAACTAAAAAAGACTAATCAAATTTTTGCATACGATAGGGCAGGGCTCGGACAATCAGAAGCTTTTAGAGGAGATAGAACAGTTGACACCATGGCGTTTGAATTACATGAGTTATTAGAAAAGGAAAAAATAAAACCGCCTTATATTTTAGTGGGTCACGCTTTAGGAACTTATATTATGCGTTGCTATGTGAACATGTATCCTAATGATGTTTCTGGAATGGTGTTGGTTGACCCTTCTCATGAATATGAATTTAAACATGGTTTAGAAATCAGAAATGATTCAGATAAAGTAGTGTTCAAAGAGGAATTTAAATCGTATTTAAAATTAGAAGGAAAATACAAAGCACATAAAGCAGAATCTAAACAGTGTTTTGATTTTGATAGTTTGGGTTTTTCTACGAATCAGCGTATTGTAAAGGATTTAAAAATTCCAACAGATATTCCAATGACCATTATGATTGCTAGAAAAATAGATGCAGATAATGATTACGTGAATAAAGAGATGGAATATCGTATTCAGTATTTTGAAAACTGGAAAACAATTAATTCAAATACAAAAGTTATTTCGTCTTATAAAATTGGACATTTTATTCAGAAAGAGGCGCCAGATATGGTTGTTACTGAAATTAATGAGGTGATAGGTAAAATAAAGAAATAGACTACTTTTCCTTATTAGCCTCATTATAACAATCTCTGCATAATGGCTCGTAACTGTCAGTTTCTCCTAATAATACTAAACTTGTTTCTTTAGAAGTACGGTGCGAGATATGAGCTAAACTTCCGCAATGCATACAGATAGCATGAACCTTTGTAACATATTCTGCACTTGCCAATAACGCTGGCATTGGGCCAAATGGTTGACCTTTGAAATCCATATCTAGTCCTGCAATAATAACTCGTACGCCGCTATCGGCTAATTGATTGCAAACATTCACCAGTTCCATATCAAAAAATTGAGCCTCGTCAATGCCCACAACATCTACATCATTAGCTAATAATAATATGTTAGCACTAGCAGGAACTGGTGTACTATGTATTTCGTTACCCTGATGTGAAACCACTTTTTCTTCATGGTAGCGGGTATCAATTTGAGGTTTAAAAATCTCTACTTTTTGTTTGGCAAATTGCGCACGTTTTAAACGTCTTATTAATTCTTCTGTCTTTCCAGAAAACATGGAGCCGCAAACCACCTCAATCCAGCCTTTACGTCCTGTGCTATGTTTAATGTTTTCTAAAAACATGTTTATTATATATTGATAACAAAATCTAAAAATAAACTAAGAATCCATAAAATGCAGTATTTTTAATTTTTAATTATTCACATTATGCAAACGGATATTTTACAGAAACAACTTCAAACATCTTTACAGGAATTAAAAATAGCTATTGAGAAATTCGAAAAATATCCTTCTCCAAGTACTCAGTATGCCGAACAATTGCATCTTGCCATCCATCAATCCAATAAATTAGTATCAGCTTTTTTAGTATTAAAAGAGCAGAAGGATATTTCACCTGATCTGAATTTACATATCAAATTAATGAATGTGCCTTCACCTGAGGAAAAAACAGCGATTATAGAACCTATAAAAGAACAGGTTGTTGAATTACCAGCGCCTGTTATAGCTAAAGAAGAAGTAAAGCCTCCGGTTATTGAAAAAGTTGTTGAGCCAGTTGTTGAAAGAGTTCAGCCTCAGGTAACTGAAGTTTCTGTTGCTAAAGAATTACCGAAAATTGCCATTAACATCAACGATAAGTTTAGATTTATTAATGAGTTATTTGCTGCTAATGCTGTTGAATATAATATTGCGATTGAGCAAATAAACGCCGTTTCAACCATTACAGAACTTAATAACTACTTAAATGGCTTAAAGCAAATATATAATTGGAAAGAAGATCATGAAGTAGTGAAAAATTTATATGCATTAGCACAAAAACGTTTTTCTTAGAACCCTAAACGCAAAGATCGCAGAGATTGCGCAAAGAAAACTAAGTATTTGTATGATTAAACCTTTGCTCACTTTGTTTACACTTTTCTTCTTCTGCGGTTAAATATATCAAACTATGAAACAAATCGCTCTCATTCTATCTACCTTTTTCTATTTAAATTCATTCAGTCAAGATACAATTTACGCCCGTCAGATTATTAAAAAACTTTGCTCAAAGGAATTACTTGGGCGTGGTTATGTAAATGATGGCGTTAATAAAGCCGCAACCTACATTTCTAAGGAACTAAAGTCAATTGGTGTTTCTAAGTTTGGTAAATCTTATGCGCAGTCGTATTCGTTTCCTGTTAATACTTTCCCTAGCGAGATGTCGGTTGTAATAGATGGCAAGACACTTGTAGCGGGAAAAGATTATTTGATAGAACCAACAGCTAAAACTTTAAAACAAGGATTTCAGTTATATAAAACAGACAGTGTGACTTATGAGGCAAATGATGGTAGAAGGCCATACCCTTTGAAAATTAAATTAAAGAAAAAACTAACCTACACAGTAGCAACAGAATTATCGGATGAAACAACGATTGAATTATTAAAAGATTCATTCCCCAGAGAATTAAAAAATGTAGACGTTATTTTTGAAAATAAATTTATCTCAAATTTTAAATGTCAAAATTTATGTGGGTACATTAAAGGAACTCAACAACCTGATAGTTTTATTGTATTTACAGCTCATTACGATCATTTAGGTGCTATGGGAAAAGATGCCTATTTTTCAGGAGCAAATGACAATGCCAGTGGCGTAAGTGTAGTATTGAATTTAGCTAAATATTATAAAACGCATCCATCTAAATATTCGGTTGCATTTATCTTTTTTAGTGGCGAAGAGGCAGGTTTATTAGGTTCTAGGTATTATTCTGAACACCCCGTTTTCCCATTATCCAAAATTAAATTTTTAACGAATTTAGATTTGTTAGGTACAGGAGATGATGGCATAATGGTAGTGAACGCAACTGTATTTAAATCTCAGTTCGAAAAATTGAAACAAATAAATGATTCTAAAAACTACGTTAAACAAATTAAACAACGAGGTAAGGCAGCAAATAGTGATCATTACTGGTTTACAGAAAAAGGAATTCCAAGTTTTTTTATTTACACCATGGGAGGCATTCAAGCTTATCATGACATTTATGATGTTGAAAAAACATTGCCTCTTACAAAATATATGGAGGTTTGTAAACTCTTAATGGAGTTTGTAGAAAAAAATTAAATTTCTCTAAAATGAGTTAGTGATTTTTTGTACAAAAAAACTACAAATTAAATCAAGAAATAATTATGATACAGAAATAATTCAAATTCTGTATTTATCAATAAAATAAGGCATTTCGAGCTTTTGTAAAAAAATATTTTTAATATTATTTCATGTTCAGTTTTACTACAGAATACTAGTATACATTAGCAGTAAATTACAATAAACAAAACACTAGAAATTAATTTTAACAACATGAAAAAACTTTTTTACACACTAACAGCTGTCTTAGTGAGCTTTACTTCGGTATTGTTTTCGCAGACAGCAGGAACGCTTACGTTTACTTTTACAGAAGTAGCTCAGGCAACCACCTACAACGGTAATGCACAGCATAATCTAGCGGCGTGGATTCAAAACACAACAGGTACGGGTACAGGTACATTTGTGAAAACAAAATTACGTTATGCTGGGGGTGGAACTAGTGATCACTTACCAACTTGGTCTGTAAATGCGGGAGGCACTGCAGGAAACTGTTTAGCAGCGGCTTGTAATACTGTTGATGGAACAACAGGTGCTACTAGAAGCTCTTGGACTACTTATTCAATTACTTGGGATGGCAAAAAAGGTGCAGCAGCAACAGGTACGCTACAACCTGATGGTGTTTATAAAGTAACACTTCAATCTACTTGGAATCACGGTACAACTGGAACTGCTACTACATCTTATACATTTACAAAAGGGCCAGCAGCTGATCATCAAAACCCAGCAGCTAATGCTTATTATTCTGGTGTTATTTTACACTGGGATCCAGCAGTGACAGCACCCACAGCAAGTCTTACTGTTTCTGCTAACAATTGTGTGAATAGCCCTGTTACTTTTGCAGATGCATCTTCAGGATCACCTACTAGCTGGACTTGGTCTTTTCCAGGTGGAACTCCAAGTGTGGCAACAACTTCAAATGTAAGCGTAACTTATACAGCAGCTGGAACATATAGTGTAACACACACAGCAGCTACAACTTCAGGGACTAGTACGCCAGTTACACAAACATTTGTGGTTAGTGCATTACCTTCAATTACAGCTAATAGCTCAACTGTTTGTGCAGGTTCTTCTTCTGTATTAACAGCATCTGGTGCAACAACTTATTCATGGAATACTGGTGCTACTACATCTTCAATTTCGGTAACACCTACAACTAATACAAATTATACAGTTACAGGTACAACAAATGGTTGTGTAAATACCAAAACGTTAAGCGTTACTGTAAATGCAACTCCTACCGTAGCAGCAGCTAATTCAACAGTATGTGCAGGCGTATCTGCAAATTTAACTGCAAGTGGTGCAACTACTTATTCATGGAATACAGGTGCAACAACCGCTTCTATTGCAGTTACACCAACTACTAACACAACGTATACAGTTGTTGGAACATCTAATGGATGTACTAACTCAAAAGCAGTAACTGTTACCGTAAATGCTTTACCAACAGTTGCTGTAATTAGTAAAACAATTTGTGCAGGCTCATCAACAACATTAACAGCATCTGGAGCAAGTACTTATTCATGGAACACAGGAGCTACAGGGGCTAATTTAGTTGTATCTCCAACAGCTAATACCGTATATACTGTTACAGGAACTTCAGCAGCAGGTTGTGTAAAATCAACTACAGCATCTATTACAGTGAGTTCAGCTCCATCTATTGCAGTTAACTCAACATCAATTTGCTCAGGTTCATCAGCAACATTATCAGCAACAGGTGTAACTACTTATACTTGGAATACAGGAGCAAATACATCTACGGTAGTTGTATCTCCAACAGCAAATACAGTATACACAGTTACAGGAAATTTAACAGGATGTGCAGCAGTGGCAACAAAAACAGTAAGTGTTTTAGTAACTGCAACTCCTACCGTAGCAGCAGCTAATTCAACAGTATGTGCAGGCGCATCTGCAAATTTAACTGCAAGTGGTGCAACCACTTATTCATGGAATACAGGTGCAACAACCGCTTCTATTTCAGTTACACCAACTACTAATACAACGTATACAGTTGTTGGAACATCTAACGGATGTACTAACTCAAAAGCAGTAACTGTTACTGTAAATGCTTTACCAACAGTTGCTGTAAACAGTACAACAATTTGCACAGGCTCATCAACAACATTAACAGCATCTGGAGCAAGTACTTATTCATGGAACACAGGAGCTACAGGGTCTAATTTAGTTGTATCTCCAACAGCTAATACCGTATATACTGTTACAGGAACTTCAGCAGCAGGTTGTGTAAAATCAACTACAGCATCTATTACAGTGAGTTCAGCTCCATCCATTGCAGTTAACTCAGCATCAATTTGTTCAGGTTCGTCAGCAACATTATCAGCAACAGGTGTAACTACTTATACTTGGAATACAGGCGCAAATACATCTACGGTAGTTGTATCTCCAACAGCAAATACAGTATACACAGTTACAGGAAATTTAACAGGATGTGCAGCAGTAGCAACAAAAACAGTAAGTGTTTTAGTAACAGCTAATCCTACAGTAACCGCTAATAACTCAACAGTGTGTGTTGGTGCGACTGCTAATTTAACTGCAACAGGTGCTACATCTTATGCTTGGAATACAGGCGCAACAACTTCTTCTATTTCAGTTACACCAACTACTAATACTAGTTATACAGTTGTTGGAACGGCTTCTGGTTGTTCTAACACTAAAGTTGTAAACGTGGTGGTTAATCCATTACCTACAGTTAGTTTAGCTAACATTACTGGTCCATTATGTTTAAACAGTGGTACAACTAATTTATCTGGTACTCCTGCTGGTGGTGTTTATTCTGGAACTGGTGTAAGTGGTTCAGCTTTTGATCCAGCAGTTGCAGGAGCAGGTACATTTACTATATCATACTCATATACAAATGCAACAACAGGTTGTTCATCAGTAGATAGCAAAACAGTGGTTGTTAGTTCTTGTACGGGCGTTGAGGTTATAAATAGTAACTTATCTATTACTGTTTATCCAAATCCTGTTAACTCAGAATTAAATATTTCTTTAGAAATATCTTTAATTAATAATTCAACAGTTGAAGTATACGATATGATTGGAAATTTAGTAATGGTTGAAAAACCAACATCTGGTACTTCTACACTTCAGTTCTCTAATTTAGCGAAAGGAATGTATACAATCAGAGTTATTTCTGGAGAAAGACAAAAAGTGGTTAAAGTAGTAAAAGAATAGTTATTGTTTAATTTGTTTGAATCAAAAGGCCGATTACGAAAGTAATCGGCCTTTTGATTTTAAATAGTTTTCTTATAATAACTTATTTTGTTATTGATTAAAGCTAGGCTAGAATAATAATTGATATTGTTGTAAGGTCATTAAACTATCAGGGCCAGTGTAACCTTTTGTTTTAGCTAAATCAAATAGTTTATGAAGTGATGGTACTTCCTCTTTTTTCTCGGTATCTAAATTAAATAATAGATAATGATATATAGTTTTATCGGTTCTTGTAGAAGTAATAGCTTGTTCAACTAATAATAAATTTTTGTCATGTGCTATTTTATGAATATTGCTAATGCCTGAATAAATTTCACCATTATCATTTTCATCAAAACGGCTTACATTAATTTCATTATACAATTCTCCATCTTCATAGCCAAACATCGAATGAATAGAAAAAGGATAACGAAGAGGGAAGCGGTAATAATCTTTAAAGCCTAAATATGTATAAAACTCTTCGGGCTCATTACCAGATTGAGATAGGTAACTTTTTAATAATTTTACTTGTGTGGATGCACTACTTGTTTGGTGTTGTTCAATATTTTGATAATTAGATAAACTATCATTTAAAGTTTCAAACTGACTAATGGCATTTTCTTTGAAATTCTCAACAGCATTTACTGTTTTTCTGACAAATGTAAAAATGCAAAACAATAAGCCTGCTAGTGCGCATAAAAAAACAATAAGCCAAACAAATTTGTTTGGCTTATTGTTAGCAAATCCTATGATTCCAAAAATTAATGAAATTACTGTTAGTATTAAACAAATAATCCCTAAACCTATTAATAATGCTGCTGTAAAAAACATGATTATAAAGGAATGTTACCGTGTTTCTTTTTAGGTAATTTATCTACTTTGTTTTCTAACATTTTAAACGCACGAATTAATTTCTCGCGTGTTTGTTCTGGCTTAATCACTTCATCAATAAATCCTCTTTCTGCTGCACGGTATGGGTTAGCAAACATTGTTTGATACTCATTTTCTTTCTCTTTCCATTTCTCATCTTTGTTAGCCGCCGCCGAAATTTCGTTTTTGAAAATGATTTCTGCAGCACCTTTAGCACCCATTACTGCAATCTCAGCACTTGGCCAAGCATAATTCATATCAGCACCAATGTGCTTACTATTCATAACGTCGTAAGCGCCACCGTATGCTTTACGAGTAATAACCGTAATTCTTGGAACAGTAGCTTCGCTGAATGCGTATAATAATTTTGCTCCATTTGTAATAATGGCATTCCATTCTTGATCTGTACCTGGTAAAAATCCTGGTACGTCTTCAAATACTAATAAAGGAATATTAAAGCAATCGCAGAATCTTACAAAGCGTGCTGCTTTGGTAGATGAATGAATATCTAACACACCTGCTAATACAGCAGGTTGATTAGCTACAATGCCAATTGAACGACCAGCTAAACGAGCAAATCCAACAACAATATTTTCTGCAAAGTTTTTATGAATTTCTAAAAAGCTATTATCATCAATTACTTTTTCAATCACTTCTCTGATATCATAAGGTTGATTGGCGTTTTCGGGAATGATAGTATTTAATTCTGGTCTTAATTCTGAGCCTGTGCTTTCGTATGGAACACTTGGCGCATCTTCCTCGCAGTTTTGAGGAACATAACTTAAAATTTGTTTAATGTTATTAATAGCTTCAATTTCATTAGCACAAGCAAAATGAGTGACACCACTTTTACTAGCGTGTGTCATTGCGCCACCTAATTCTTCAGATGTTACTTCTTCATGGGTCACAGTTTTCACAACGTTAGGTCCTGTAACAAACATGTAACTTGTATTCTCAACCATTAAAATAAAATCAGTCATAGCAGGGCTGTAAACTGCACCGCCTGCACATGGCCCCATAATACCTGATAATTGAGGAATAACACCACTTGCTCTTACATTACGATAAAAAATATCGGCATAACCTCCTAAAGACACAACACCTTCTTGAATACGAGCTCCGCCACTATCATTTAATCCAATAAATGGTGCGCCATTTTTCATGGCTAAGTCCATTACTTTACAAATTTTTTCGGCGTGTGTTTCAGATAATGAACCACCAAAAACAGTGAAGTCTTGAGAGAATACATACACTAAGCGACCGTTAATAGTTCCGTAACCGGTTACAACGCCATCACCTAAGTATTGTTCATTTTCTAAACCAAAATCTTTGCTTCGATGAGTAACCATCATGCCAATTTCTTCAAAACTACCTTCGTCTAACAAAAAGTGTAAGCGTTCACGAGCAGTTAGTTTTCCTTTTTTATGCTGAGAATCTATACGCTTTTGACCGCCACCCAAAAGTGCTTCGGCTTGTTTTTTTTCTAATAAAGCTATTTTCGAATCCATAGTAGTGTCTATATTTTTAGTTTCTATAACTGTAGAGGAATGACTCATGTTTTTAAGTGTTTAAATATACAATTTTGCGTATTAATTTTGTTTTTTTGGTGCATGAAATGGTTTTTTAAAACCAGATTTTGACTTATTTCCTGAAGGGCGAGGTTTGTCAAATTTCTTTTTCGCTGCATCTGGATTATATTCAGGTCCTTTTCCAAACTCTTCAGGAATAGGCATTTTCATCACATCAATTCCCATTAACGCTTCAATTTGTGCAAAACGAGGTTGATCTTTTTCGTTAATAAATGTAATAGCTACACCTTCTTTGGCTGCACGAGCTGTTCGCCCAATACGATGAATGTAATCTTCTGGATCTGGAGGCGCATCATAGTTTACAACTAAGCTAATGCCGTCCACATCAATACCGCGCGATAAAATATCCGTACCAATTAAAATACGCAGGTTGCGAGCTTTGAAGTTACGCATGATATCTTCGCGTTCGGTTTGTTCTAAATCGGAAGAGAATCCTTGAACTGAATATTTTAAGGCTTTAAAAGTTTGTGCTAATTCTTTTACTTTTTCTTTGGTGGATGAGAAAATAATGACAGAAGAGAAATCTTCGTTCTTTAAAATCTCTTTTAATAATTTTTCTTTTTGTCCATCATACACCACATAGGCTTGTTGTACAATGCCTGCAGCTGGTTTAGAGATAGCAATATTAATAGTTTCTGGTTCGTGCAACATTTGTTGTGCAAGGCTTCTGATTTTTGGAGCCATGGTTGCCGAAAACATAATGGTTTGTCTTTTCTCGGGAACGTATTTTAAAATGGTTTTTATATCATCTGCAAAACCCATATCTAACATTCTATCTGCTTCATCTAAAATCAAATGTTCAATGCTGTCAAATTTTACATCGCCAGATTGTAGTAAGGCTATTAAACGACCTGGAGTAGCAATCACAATATCTACGCCTTCGCGCAAAGATCTGGCTTGTCGTTCCCAGGTAACGCCATCATTACCACCATAAATACCAATAGAACTAACACCGCAAAAATAAGCCATGCCTTCTATTTGCTGATCGATTTGTAAAACCAATTCGCGAGTAGGAGCAATGATTAACGTATTGATGCCGCCTTTTTTTGTTTTAATAATTTTATCTAAAACAGGTAATACAAAAGCAGCTGTTTTTCCAGTTCCAGTTTGTGCACAGGCAATTAAATCTTTACCGTTTTGAATAACAGGAATGGCTTGTTGTTGTATAGGAGTTGGAAGTTTGTATCCCATAGATAACAAACCATCCATTAATGATTGATCGAAATTAAAATCGTTGAAAGTCAAGTGTACGTATTATTAAATTATTTAAAAACATTATTGCTGACTGTTTAACCGCATAGACACATAGAAATTATAGTTGCTAAAGGAAATTATAGAGCTTTGCTTTCACATATCGCTATGTTAAAAACTTGTTTTTTCTATCCTTAACTTTTTCCTATGATTCTATGTGGTTAAAAAAACAGCCACAAAATCATTGCTAATTTACTAAATTTATAGCGAAAACCTTACAAAAAATGTATTGGATAAAAACGCCACATATTAACACTACTCACGGTTTTTCTACCAGAAATGGTGGTGTTTCTCCCGCTCCATTTTTAAGTTTAAACCTAGGAGGTACCGATGATTTACCTGAACATATTGCCGAAAACAGAAAACGTGCTTTAAGTGATTTGAATATTGAGATGACTCAAGTATCCTACTTAAATCAAATACATAGTAATCATGTTTGTCAGGCAAGTGTTGGTAAACAAACAGGAGATGCTTTAGTAACCAATCAAAAAAACTTAGCCATTGCAGTGGGCGCTGCCGATTGTTACCCCGTATTGTTTTATGATGAAAAAAATAAAGTAATAGGAGCTGCACATTGTGGATGGAAAGGCACGTTGGCAAGAATTGTAAAAAATACGATTGATGAGATGGTGAAGCTTGGAGCAGATGTTTCTGAAATTAAAGTAGCTATCGGACAAGGAATTTGTAAAGCCAATTATCAGGTTAGTGAAGAGGTGATACAACAATTTAACGATGCAGGTTTTAGTAACGCTTGTTGGGAAGGAAGACAATTAGATTTATTGCAAGCTAATAGACATGTAGCTTTAGAGGCTGGCATTAAGCCTGAACATATTTGGAGTATGAACCGTTGCACAACAGAAGATGATTTCTTTTCTTACAGAAAAGACAATGGAAAAACAGGACGCATGTGGGCTGTGATTATACTAAAGTAATTATATTAATGAATTTTATATCCAATACTCACTAATGCTGTTACACAATTTTGATGAAAGGGTTTTAATAAGTAAGGATCTTTTCTTTCAAAAATAGGTCTGTTCCATCCTGGGTTTGTAATGTCGTATTCGGCTTCAACAATCACAGAAATAGCAATATGTTTAATAATCACTTTTGGTTGTATCATTATTTTTGGAGAAAAGAATTGATTTTTTTGCGAGATGTATTCGTTTTTACTTAAAGTAGTTCTACCCGTGTTAAATCCAATGTATCCCGAAATACTCAAAGTTCTTTTGGCATTTCCTATTCCATAACCAATACCACAACCAATGGCGTAGCCAGATATTTTGGTGTTTAAACTATCTTCAATCATTACTCTGGTTGGAATGATTTTGTAATAATTTATTTGATCGTATATTCTACTGGTAACATTTACAGTGTGATTGTATCCAGAAACGCCAATGCCTATAATTTGAAGTGGAAGATTTGGATCTATTTTTTTGTCGAGGCTATTAATTTGATTATAGTAACTTTTATCATACACACGATAGCCATAATATAAATCGATAGTGCCGTTATGGTAATGTTCAGCAACCACTGGCTTGTCTTTTTTTGGTTCCTCTTTTTTGATTTTAATTTTTGTGGTTTGAGCAAAACTATAAAATGAAGTAAATAGGAGAAGTATGATTATATGTTTTAATATTTTCATTGGGTTTATAAATAAGAAATTCTATATCCTAAACATACTAAACCTATGATGCTGGTTTGGTATAGTGATGTAACTTGTGCATTATCTTTTTTACTCAAGTAAGTAGGTGTCCACTTGCCACTCGTAACATCTCCTTGAGCTTCTAAGATTAAAGATATCGCCAACCGTTTAATCATCCATTTAGGTTGTATGGTTATTTTGGGACAAAAAAATTGTTTGTGCATTGAAACGTTTTCAGAATTTAGTGTGCTTCTTCCTGAATTAAATCCCAGATAACAGGTTACTGAAAGATTGCGATTTTGTGTGGCAAATCGCTTACCAACACCCAAACCAAAGCTTGCTCCCGAAAAAATGGTTTTAATACTATCGTTAATGGTGATTTGATGTGGCAAATATTTTTTAGCATTTATTTCAAATATAAAATAAGTTGGACCAATCCTTCTCTCTAAGCCAGATACTCCTATGCCCAGTAGTGTAGGAGGAGAGTTGCTATTAAATGAATCGTGGGAATTAAGTTGATTATAAAAATTATCTTTATAAATCATACTGCCATAACAAACATCAACACTCATCATAGAAGTTAATGCGTCTAGTCGTCTTGCTTCTTTTTTGCTTTTTTTCTCTTTTTTGATTTTAATTTTTGTACCCTGAGCAAAGAAATTAACCGAACATATTAAAAAAATAAAAAGTAAGAGTTTATGCATATGTAAAATACTTAACTGTGTAACGGATTTTTTACAAAAAAGATACAGAATGTGCTAAGATAGTTTAATATTTCTTGCAAAATTATAATAGCTTTGATATAGTTAATCCATTTATCTATGAGATTTTTATGTGTTTTATCAATCCTGTTATTTAGTGTGTTTAATACTATTAACGCTCAAAATTTAATGAGCTTTATTCCTAAGGGCTTCACGCTTTTAGATTCAACTTCTGGCGATTTGAATAAAGACGGAATAAAAGATGTGATTCTTATTTTAAAAAATGATTTAGAAGAAGCAAATCCAGATACCACACGGCCATTATTAATTTTACATGGCACCAAATCAAATACTTATATATTAGCTGCTAAAAACAACCATGTAGTTTTGTGTAAAAACTGTGGTGGTGTGTTTGGCGACCCGTACAATAATGTAGTCGCTAAAAGTAATTTCTTTTCTGTTGAACATTATGGTGGTAGTAATTGGCGCTGGACACGTATCATTACTTTTAAGTATGATGTAAAAACCAAACAATACGTATTGCATCGCGATGCTGGAATTTCTTATCACGCATCCGACCCTGATAAAACCACAGATGTTATTACACGAAAAAAAGACTACGGTAAATTACCTTTTGTGAAATATACCTATCAGGAATAACCTTTCGGAAACAACACATTACAAGAAAAATAGGAATAACTATATCTAAACATGAGCAGCAATATATTATTTAGCACCATCGATTGGTCGGCGATTGAAAGAGTAGAACACCGAGGCGAAACAGGCACTGCCTATTGGCAAACCGTTCAGTTGGAAGGATTAAGAATTAGAATAGTAGAATATAGTGCTGGTTATTTGGCCGACCACTGGTGCCAAAAAGGACACATAGTACATTGCCTGGAAGGTAGTTTTATAACTCAACTGGAAAGTGGCGAACAAACTAAATTAACCAAAGGGATGTCGTATATAGTTTCTGATGATATGAGTTCACACCGTTCGGTTTCCGATAATGGGGTGAAACTATTGATTATTGATGGAGATTTTTTGAAACATTCTTAGTGATTAAATTGGATTATGAAATACTACATATTATCTTTCTGTTGTTTGTTCGACACTTACTTAGCGTTACTTAATGATTTTAAAATATCTATTGCGTTTTTGTTATTGGGGTTTAGCTCTAATGATTTCTTATACATTTTTTTTGCCAACGAGTTATTTTTTGTAATTAATAGTGCCTCTCCATAACTGTCAAAGACATTCCAATCTTTTGGAAATAGTAAAGTATTTAATTTAAATATTTCTAGTGCTTTTTCAATTTCGTTTCTTTCCAAGTAACTATATCCTAATTCATTTAGATTGTTTGCTGAATTGTAAAATGTTTTTTCTGCGTCTTTCGTTAGATTTGCCCTTTCGATTGAATTGTCAAGACTTTTAATTAATATTTCAGATTTTTGTTTTTCGTCTACAGTTGCCAAAAAAGCTTTAACAATTGCATTGATAACTAAGGTTGGATTATCGTATTTAATGTCGTGGCCACTGCTAGTGGCTCTAATTAATTGCCTATTAGCACTTGCATTTACAAAATCAACATGAGCCTTTTCAAATTCAATAATTTGCGTTTTAGTTTTATTATGGTATGGAATACCAGCAATAATATCAATTACAGGTATATTAGATGGAAATTCAGTTTTGCGCATATGTAAAACTGTGTTTCTGAAATTAACGGTTTCATAGTAAAGACCTAATCCTTTTTTTTTATCGAATTCAAAAGAGTGATATTTCTGTAGATTTTCATCTGTATAAGCTGCTACAATATTTGCATCAAGTCTTACAACATATTTTACTTTATCTGAGTTACGGGCTGCAAATAATGTAGAATAAAATCCGCCGTATGAATGGCAAACTGATATTATGTCTTTGTCATAACCCAGTTTTTGTAATGCAATTTCAAGTTCTTTAACACCATTAATGATACCATGATTTAAAACAGTTGTGTCAGCTAAGTTTAATTCACTTTTACCAAAACCAGCTCTATCATACATTATTAGTGTTGTTCCAGTAATTTTATATATCGACGGTAAAATTGTGTCCCAATCGGAACTATATGCCATGCTTCCTGCTTCAAATAAAATTGGAGTACCATTCCCTTTTATAATTTTAAAATAAATTTTATAGCCACCAACATCAACTAAAGTGTCAACTTGTTGTCCGAATAATGAAATAGAGCATAAAATTGTAATTATGGAAAGTATAATTTGTTTTTGTTTCATTTTCTAGTTTTAGGTCAATTTGTTATTTATAATAAAGCTAAAAACAAAAAACTTGTCCGATGCTCAGATGATGTTTTCTTATTTTATTGTAGTTTAATATTATTTTGAGAAATTTTTCTCATCTTTTTTGTTTCATCATTGAAACTTTTGAGGCCTGTGCTATAGCAACTATTCTTTAATCACTTTTATGTATTCTATTTGCTTGTTATAGGATAGTTTAAAAATATAGTAGCCATTTAATAAATGATTGATATTGATTTTTTCGCCATCATTCAACACTTTGCTATCAAGCATTCTTCCTGTATAATCAAGTACATCTATGTGAATTTTTTCGTGTAAATTATTTGGTAGCTTAATGTATAATTCGTTGGTTGTTGGATTTGGAAATACTTTAGAAGTTGAAGTTTCTGTTTTTGTTAATGAAGTAGTTAGTCCGTTTAATTTTATAACCGTATTAGCTGATGTTAAGGCGTATACAATACCAAGCTTTGAGTCGGCAATGCTAAATTCAAGTGGAGTAGGAGATACACTTGACATTTGAAATGTTTGCCCACTATCCACGCTAGTTAACAAGGTTCCATAATTCCCGCCAATGATAACCATGTTATCTTTTACTGCAATACTATGAACAACTTCAGGAGATGTAAATTTGTATAATGTATCAAAGGTGATGTTGGTAAAGCCCTTAACTTTCATTACCAAATCGCTGTTCGACATAATTGCTGTTGAATCGTCAATGAATTTAATGTTCAATGGTTCTGGATAATATCCTCCTGTGATGGTTTTGGAATAAATGGTTTGTAAGGTTTGGCAGCTATCAGTTGTTTTGCAAAACTTAATTTCTGTATAGGTAGGACTTATTGTGTAGTTGTTTAAACAAACAAAGCCATTTTTTAAATTTGCAAATTGTGTATAGGTATCTCCATAGTTATTAGGCATATAAGATAATAAGCTTCTCGTAATCCAGGATACACCACCATCTAAGGTATAGCGAATTTGGTCTTTATAAGCAAATATGTATTTTGTACTGTCAAAAGTTTGAAATTTTGCACCAGCGGAGGTTTGTCCTCCACTAAGAATAGAATATCCTGTTACACCACTTGAATATGTTTTCATCATAATATCCTGCCATCTTCTATATACACCAAAAGTATCGTTAAAAAAATTAAGTTGACTTATTGGCGTGTTTGTATGATCGTCGAATAGCATTTGCCAGTTATAACCACCGTCTTTAGTTTTATATAACTGATTATGAATATTAATATTAGGAGGGCCTTGAAAAACGCCACATGATAAAAAGCCTGTATCTTTATTAATAAAATTTATTGCCTGATTTGTTAATCCACTACTAAAAGGAAGTGTTATCCATTGGGCGCTTAAAGTGAAAGAAAATAATGCTAAAAACGAATTAATAATAAATGCCTTCATACAAGATATGTTTATCAAATTTAATCCTATTGTTTTAATTATCCTAAAAACAAAAAACCCTCACATTGCTGCGAGGGTTTCTTTTTATTGTAGTTCAATATTAATCAACGTTATCGTGTAAAAACGAGTTGTTTGGTCTAATCTCATTGTTTTCGCCTAATGTATAACGAGAAACTTGAGAATCAGTAGAAGGCGTAGAACTTGTATTATCTAAGTTTACTTGTTTACGTTGCCAAGCAGATGTTTTTTCTAAGTCGTTTAAACCTTCAGGCGTTTTCATTTTAAGAGTTAACTCTTTTAATTTTTTAATACGCTCTTGTGCCAAACGAATTTGTTCTTCACGGCTATTGCTTTCAGCTGTTGCTGTTTCTTTAGTGTCTTCTTCAGAAGAAATATCATTAATGATAAATTCTTGTTTAGATGCTTCCACTACTGTTTCACTTACAAAAGTTGCAGGCGTTTCATTTACAGGCTCATCTAAAGAATATACTTTAAAAGCGGGTTTTTCGTCCACTGAGTTTACCGAAGTGTCTTCCTTAACTTCTTTTACAATTGGCGCTGTTGGTTCTTCTACTTTATTAACAATAGGCGTTTCAACAGTTTCTTCTTTTACAAAAATAAATGGTTCGTTAGTTTGTATTTCATCAATAATAGATGTTTGAACCGGCTCCACTTTAGCAACTGTTGGTTCATCTAAACGAACAATTTTACGCTCTGCAAATGTTGGTGCTTCGTAACCTGAATTAATTTTTGAATTAAAACCTGTTGCAATAATAGTAACAGATACATTATCACCTAAAGATGGATCTGTACCGTAACCTGTAATTAATTCTGCTGTTCCACCAGCTGCTTCTTGAATAAAATCAGTAATCTCACCAAACTCATCCATTTCAATATCATCGCTTCCGCTCATGATATTTAACAATACGTGACGAGCACCAGAAATATCATTATCATTCAATAATGGAGAAATTAAAGCGTTTTCTACTGCACGTAATGCGCGTTTCTCTCCGCTTGCAATAGCAGAACCCATAATAGCAACACCGCTATCTTGCATCACTGTTTTCACATCATTAAAATCTACATTTACATGCATATGTAAACTGATGATTTCTGCAATTGATTTTGCTGCGCTTGTTAACACGTTATCAGCATGAGCAAATGCTTCAGTCATTTTTAAACTACCGTAGATTTCACGTAATTTATCGTTACCAATAACAATTAACGTGTCTACGTATTTTTTCATTTCTTCTAAACCTTTCTCAGCTTGCTCTCTACGTTTTTTTCCTTCAAAAGAAAAAGGAATAGTAACGATACCTACTGTTAAGATACCTAACTCTTTAGCAATTGATGCAATAACAGGGGCAGCTCCAGTACCTGTACCACCGCCTAATCCAGCAGTAATGAACACCATCTCTGTATTATCTTTTAAGATAGCTTTAATTTCTTCAATGCTCTCTAAAGCAGAGTCGCGACCAACCTCAGGTTTAGCGCCGGCTCCTAAGCCTCTTGTTAAAGAGTTACCTAATTGTATTTTATGAGGCACAGGGCTTTTGCCTAATGCTTGTTTATCGGTATTGCATATAATGAAATCTACACCTTTAATTCCTAAACGGAACATGTGATTAACAGCGTTACTTCCGCCGCCACCAACGCCAATTACTTTAATAATTGAGCTTTCTTCTTGTGGTAATTCAAATTGCATCATGGTTATTAGTTTTTAATTTTAAGTTCTTAGTTTTTAATATTTTTTCTTCTTCGATATTACTCTTAATTGTTACTGTCTTGTTATTAAAAACTAAACACTAACAACTAAAAACTATTTTATTCAACGTCATCGCTCATCCAATCCTTAGCTTTGCTAATTAATGAGTCGAAGAAGTTTCCTACTTTTTGTTTAGAGTGACCAGTTACTTTTTTCTCAGCTTTTTGTTTTGCTTCCACCGTTTCAACTAATACAGTTTCTTCTACTGCTTTTGTAGAGTTAGTGCCACGTTTCGCTTCACGCTCGTATTTTTCAATACCTTTCATCACTAAACCAACACCTGTAGCATACATCGGATTTTTTAATTCATCGTCAGCACCAGCTAAGTGTTCGTTAGGTGTTCCAATACGGCAATCCATACCAGTAGTTAACATTACTAATTGAGGTAAGTGTTTTAATTGAGAACCACCGCCTGTAACTACAATGCCACCAGCTAATTTGCGTTCGAAACCAGAAGATTTAATTTCAAATAATACGAACTCTAAAATCTCTTCCATACGCGCTTGAATAATTTGCGCTAATGTATTTACCGAAATTTCTTTGTGTGGGCGACCTCTTAATCCTGGGATGGAGATCACCTCGTTCATTTGATTTTCTTGAGCTAAAGCCGAACCAAAACGCATTTTTAATTGTTCTGCTTGCGTTTTAATAATACCACATCCTTCTTTAATATCATCTGTAATGATGTTACCACCAAAAGGAATCACAGCCGTATGACGAATAATGCCATCATAGAAAATAGCTACGTCAGTTGTTCCACCACCAATATCAACTAATACTACACCTGCTTCTTTTTCTTCATCACTTAATACGGCATCAGCACTTGCTAATGGTTCTAAGTGTAAATCAACAGTAGTTAATTTAGCTCTGTCAACACATTTAAAAATGTTTTTCACCGCACTTACTTGGCCTGTAATGATATGGAAATTTCCTTCTAAACGAATACCTGAATGCCCGATTGGATTGCGGATACCGCTTTCGTTATCAATAATATATTCTTGAGGAATCACGTGAATAATTTCTTCACCCGGACTCATCACTAAACGGTGCATATTGTCAATTAATTGATCAACATCACTTTGAGAAACTTCTTCATCTAACGATTTGCGGGTAACCATACCACGGTGTTGCATACTTTTAATATGCTGCCCAGCAATACCAACGATTACTTCTTCAATATCAATGTTTGCTTTATCGCCTGCAATTTTAATGGCTGCTTTAATTGACTCTATGGTTTGCTCAATATTAGCAACAACACCACGATGCACCCCTAGTGATTCGGATTTACCAACACTTAAAATTTCTACTTTACCGTGTTCGTTTTTATAACCAACAATAGCGGCAATTTTAGTTGTTCCAATGTCTAGTCCTACAACTAGTTCAGCATTTTCTGGCATTTGTTTTCCTGTTTGCTTATTGTCCATAAACTTATTTTTTAGTGCAAACCACTTGGTTTTTATATTTTATATTAACGGTTGAGTATTTATTCCAACCATCTGTTTTATTTAATCCTTCTGTATAAAATAGTTTTAGCTTTTCAAACTTCTCTTCAAAATCTTTTGCTTCGCCAAAAATGATTTTATGATTACCGATAGCGGGGTATAATTCCAACTCCTTATTGGGTGTTACATTTATTTGATGTATCAGGCTTGCTAATACGGAGTCTTTAGCGATGTAAGCAGAGATATTATAAATATCATCGAGTACACTTACTTTGCTAAACACTTCATGGTTTGCAATGGTTGTTACCGGAAACTGATAGCGTGATGCAAATGGTTCAATAATGTAACCTGTAGCCACAATAACACGTGCTGTGTATTTATCGCTTAAAGGCATTAAGTTTGATTTTGTATCAATGTAATAACTTTCTCCATCTAGGTTTATTACTCTAACCAGTGGTGTACGTTGCGTTACGTCAATACTCACATCTCCATTTATGTCAACCGCAATGTCGGCATTTTCAACAGCAGGATGAGAATTTAAAGCTTTTTCTAATCCATTCACATCAATATTTTTTAGCGAAGTATTTAGAATAGAATCGTTTCTGTCTTTGAAAAATTCCTTTACATCTTCTTCGTCAATAAAAGTATTTACGTCATTATTGCTTACTGTTACCAACATGTTTTCGGCTTTCACGTTTTTTTCTTTACCAGTAGCAAAGGCTAAAGACGCGAATAGACCTGATAATCCAATAATCCAAAGAACGATAACTAATATTTTTCTAAAATTTAATTTTTTCATTTTTATTTAGTGTTAAGTGATTAGTGCTGAGTGAATAGTATTCATCACTTGTCACTTACCACTTCACTCTTATCACTTAGTAACTTTTCAATTGGTAAAATCAACGTGTCTATATCTCCTGCACCTAATGTCATCACTACTTGTGGTGAATGTGTTTTTAAAAATTCAAGCACGTTTTCTTTCTTCACTAAAAACTTATTGGTACTTTTCATTTTATCTAACAGCATTTGCGAATTGATTCCTTCAATTGGTTTTTCGCGAGCAGGGTAGATATCTAGCAACACACATACATCCAACAAATCTAAGCTCTCGGCAAAACCATCAGCAAAATCGCGGGTGCGTGAAAATAGATGAGGTTGAAAAATGCCCGTTACTTGTTTATCCGGATATAATTGTTTTGCTGCTGTAATGGCAGCTCTCAATTCTTCAGGATGATGAGCATAATCATCTATGTACACAACCGATTTTGATTTTACTCGGTAATCAAATCTTCGTTTCACTCCTTTAAAAGAACGTAAGGCTTTGTTTATCACATCGCCCTTAATACCTAATTGTTGTGCAACAGCAACTGCTGCAATTGAATTTTCTACATTGTGTAAACCAGGTAAACCAATGGCTACGTGGCTTACAGACTCTATTGGACTCTTGATGTTATAACAAAATTCACCATCAGAAATGTGTATAGAATCGGCAGAATATTCCGTATCTAAATTTAGTGAGTAGATAAGGCGTTTAACCTTGAGGTTCAAATCGTTATCAACATTTTTTTTAACAATCAAAAAGCCATCTTTTTGAACCTGACCAGCGAACTGAGTATAGGTTTGATGCATGGCATCTTTATCTCCATAAATATCCAGATGATCTGCGTCAACGCTTGTAATTACAGTGATATATGGATGTAAAGTTAAAAATGAACGGTCGTATTCATCCGCTTCTACAACAACATAAGCATCCTTATCGTTAGCATCTCCTAACAATAAATTGGTTTTATAATTTTGAGAAATGCCTCCTAAAAAAGCATAACAGTTAATGCCTGCTGTTTTTAAGATATGAGTAACTAAAGTAGTAGTAGTGGTTTTGCCGTGAGTACCAGCAATAGCAATGGTGCGAAACTGTTTAGTGATTTCGCCTAATACCCAGGCACGCTTTTGTAAGTGATAACCGTTTTCTTGCAAATACACAAATTCCGCATGGTCTTTTGGAACCGCAGGTGTGTAGATGACTAAAATATCTTCTTTATTGTATTTTGAAAAAAGTTCTTTGACTAAAGTAACGTCTTCATTAAAATGTAATTGAGAACCTTCTTCTTGCAATTGATTAGTAAGTTCAGTGGCTGTTTTATCGTAACCATAAACGGTTTTACCATAATGATTAAAATAACGTACCAATGCGCTCATGCCAATGCCACCCGCACCTAAGAAATAATATAGTTTGTAGTCCAGAATATTCATTACAAAGTGTAGTTGGCTAATTTTAAAACTTCATTGGCAATCATATTCGTTGAATTAGGCTTGGCTAATGATTTACAATTAGCACTTATTTCTTTCATTTTTGTTTCATTATCAAGTAAAAAAAATGCACTTAATAGTAATGTTTGTTTCGCGTTAGATTCTTTTTCAATCATTGCAGCATTTTTGTTTACTAATGCCATAGCATTTTTTGTTTGATGATCTTCTGCTGCGGTAGGTAAAGGAACTAAAACAGAAGGTTTACCTACGATGCATAATTCAGATATCGCACCAGCGCCAGCTCTAGAAATAACCACATCAGCAATTGAATATGCATAATCCATTCTTGAAATAAATTCAACAACTCTAATATTAGTTGTATTCTTGCTTTCAGCTATTGTTTTCGCAGTTGTAAAATATGGTTTTCCAGTTTGCCACAACAATTGAATATCTGTTTGTTCAAACATATTTAATCCAGAACTCAATGCTTCATTGATACCCTTTGCTCCAAGACTTCCACCCACTACTAAAATTGTTTTCTTAGCTTTGTCAAGATTAAAAAAACGATAAGCTTCTTCTTTATCTATGTTTGTATTTAAAATATCTTGTCGAACTGGATTGCCTGTTAAGATAATTTTTTCTTTAGGAAAGAATTGCTCCATACCTTCGTAGGCTACGCAAATCTTACTGGCTTTTTTAGATAATATCTTATTGGTAATTCCGGCGTAAGAATTTTGTTCTTGTAACAAAGCCGGAATTCCTTTGGATGTAGCAGCTTTTAATAAAGGTCCAGAAGCATAACCGCCAGTTCCTACTACAACGTCTGGTTTAAATTCACTCACAATTTTGCGAGTTTTTAAAAGCGATTGAATAATAAGGAATGGTAGTTTAAAATTAGCCAACGTAAACTTGCGTTGTAAACCAGCAATAGGAACACCAATAATGTTGTAACCAGCAGCAGGAACTTTTTCCATTTCCATTTTACCTAATGCCCCCACAAATAAAATCTCAGCATGAGGCACTAACTTTTTTATTTCGTTAGCAATAGCTACCGCTGGGAATATATGTCCTCCAGTGCCGCCTCCGCTTAATATAACTTTTAGTGGTTTCATTTATTGTTTTGTACTCTTTTTCTTTTTTGTTCTGTCACCCTGAATTTATTTCAGGGTATCTCTCATGAGATGCTGAAATGAGTTCTGCATGACTATCGTCATTCAGTAATCACTTCTTGTTCTTCTTTTCCTGTGCTTTCTTCGTTTGATTTACTTACACTTAAAATAATACCAATAGCAATACAGGTAAACCAAATTGAGGTTCCTCCCATACTCACTAATGGTAATGGTTGACCAGTTACTGGGAATAAATTCACGGCAACTGCCATATTAATTAATGCTTGAAACACCAAGCTAAAACTTAAACCAACAGCCATTAATCCGCCAAATGTTTTTTCAGAGTCTCGCAATATTCTTATTCCTCTAAACAATAATATCATATATAAGAATAGCATGGCGAAGCCGGTGAACAAACCGTACTCTTCAATAATAATAGCATAAATAAAATCAGAAGAAGCTTGTGGTAAAAAGGCACGTTGTGTACTATTACCAGGTCCTTTACCAATTATGCCGCCAGTAGCAATCGCAATTTTTGCTTGCTCACTTTGGTAATTGTTTTTTGCATCACCTTTACTAAAGTTTTCGATACGGGCTTTCCATGTAGCGCCACGAGGAATTAAATCAGGAAACTGAAAAATGATGATTCCTACCAATAATATAAAACCCACACATGCTCCTAAAATGTATCCAATAAATTTTACTTTAATTCTGCCAACAAACATTAAGAACAAGCAGTTTGAAAACAATAAAGCTGCCGTAGAAAAGTTTGCAGGAAAAATCAATAAACAAATAAAGCCAATTGGTACTAATAGGTATTTAACGACTGATTTGAAATCTTCTAATTGACCTTGACGAATGGTTAAAGTGCGAGCAACGAAAATTAATAAAATAATTTTGGCTACGTCGGAGGATTGAAATGTTAACCCTATCCCTGGAATTGGAATCCAACGACTTGCTTCACCTGCACTCACGCCTCGTAATAATGTAAAAAGAAGTAGTGGAATCACTAATAAAATACCAATCTGTGCAACCCTAGAGAACAGAGTGTATTTCATTTTGTGAACTAAATACATTATTAAAATTCCGCCAACTACTGTGATGGCATGTTTTATTAAATAGGCTTCTGTATTTCCTTGTTTATATTTATGAGCTAATGTAACAACCGAACTATATACTACCAAAATAGATAGCAACGACAATAGGAACACTATTGCCCAAATAACTCTATCTCCTTTTAAGTATGATAATTGTTTCATTTTATTTAGTTGTTAGACTTGAGTTTTTAGTTGTTGGATTATATTCTCTAACAACTTTTAACCAATAACTTAGCTCTTATTTACTAACTCTTTAAACTTGTTACCTCTGTTTTTATAATTGTCAAAAGGGTCGAAGCTTGGACAAGCTGGCGAAAATAAAACCGCTTGGTTTTTAATAGCCTTTGCTTTTGATACTTCTACAGCACTTTCTAAATTATCAGCTACAATTACCATCACATGCTTATTAAAAATGTTTTTTATTTCAGCAAAACGACGCCCATAATAAATAACAGTTTTAATGTTATAGTAATTGATGTTTGTAAACCAAGAATAGTCAGTTTTTAAATCATCTCCTCCTAAAATCAGAACAATCTCTGCGTCTAAAGAGTTGATACTTTCAACAGCATGTTTTGCATTTGTTGCTTTTGAATCGTTAATGAACGTGACGTCATTTATAGTAGCTACAAATTCAAAATTATGGTCTGTTTCTCTATTAATAGAAAATGTTTTTTGACCTAATGCAATTTCCTTCATGATTATAATCCTCTTACAGCCGCTTTAAATTGAACACCTCTATCTTCGTAGTTTTGGAATAAATCAAAACTTGCACAAGCTGGAGATAATAAAACAGCATCACCTTTAGTTGCTAATTTATAAGACATAGCTACGGCTTCAGCAGCAGAACCTGCTTCCATGATATTCTCCACAGAACCTTTAAATGCTTTGATGATTTTTTTATTGTCAACACCTAAGCAAACAATTGCTTTTACTTTTTCTTTTACTAAGTCAAGTAATTCGTCGTAATTGTTTCCTTTGTCTTGTCCACCTAAAATTAAAACCGTTGGTTTTTGCATACTTTCTAAGGCGTACCAAGTAGAGTTAATGTTAGTTGCTTTTGAATCGTTAATAAATTCGATGCCATTAATAGAGGCAACAAATTCTAAACGGTGTTCAACATTCACGAAGTCTTCTAAACTTTCGCGGATAATGTCTTTGCGTATGTCTACGATACGCGCTGCCATTGAAGCAGCCATTGAGTTGTAAACGTTGTGTTTACCTGCCAAAGCTAATTGTTCTAGGGTCATAATTAAGGGTTTAGGGTTATTATTATAATTAAGGGTTATTTCATTTTCTTGTAAAAAAGCGCCATTGCCATCTATCTTTTTTTTAATACTGAATGGAACTAATTCAGCTTTGATAGGATGTTGTTTCATGTATTCTTCCATCGCTACATCATCAGCACAATACACAAAGGCATCTTTTTCGGTTTGGTTTTGAGTGATACGAAACTTAGAAGCAACGTAATTCTCAAACTTGTATTCATATCTATCCAAATGATCTGGAGTAATATTTAATAAAATGGCCACATCTGCTTTAAAATCATACATGCCATCTAATTGAAAGCTGCTTAACTCTAAAACATAGTAATCAAAATTTTCTGTTGCTACTTGATATGCAAAACTCTTTCCTACATTTCCTCCTAAGCCTACATTATATCCTGCTTTTTTAAGGATGTGGTAAGTGAGTAGGGTAGTAGTAGTTTTTCCATTACTACCTGTAATACATATTTTTTTAGCGTTTGTGTATCTTCCAGCAAATTCTATTTCAGATATAACTGGAATGTTTTTTTCTTTTGCCTTTTTAATCAACTCCACTTTATCAGGAATACCGGGACTCTTGATAATTTCTGTTGCATTTAAAATTAAGTCTTCTGTATGAGTGCCTTCTTCAAATGCGATGTTATGTTTTTGTAATTCTGATTTATATTTATCTTGAATCAAACCCTTGTCGGATACGAACACGTTAAAGCCTTTTGACTGTGCTAATATTGCACTGCCAACTCCGCTTTCGCCGCTACCTAATATGACAATTCGTTTATTCAATTTTATATTATCTTAATTTTAATGTTACGATGGTTAGTGCTGCCAACATGATTCCGATGATGAAAAATCGCATCACAATTTTTGATTCATGAAAGCCTGATTTTTGATAATGATGATGAAGAGGCGCCATTTTAAATAAGCGATTAGCTTTGGCGAATTCTAAACCATGTTTCTTTTTTTGATACTTGAAGTAATACACTTGTAAAATCACAGATACATTTTCAACTAAGAAAATACCACATAAAATAGGAATCAATAACTCTTTACGAATAGCAATAGCAAACACAGCAATGATACCACCAATAGCTAAACTACCGGTATCACCCATAAACACTTGAGCTGGATAAGCATTGTACCATAAGAAGCCTACACACGCTCCCACAAAGGCCGCCATAAATACCACCAACTCGCCAGTGTTTGGTATGTACATAATGTTTAAGTAATCGGCAAAAACGGTATTACCACTTACGTATGCTAAAATTCCTAATGTCGTTCCGATGATCGCGCTGGTTCCTGCCGCTAGCCCATCAATACCATCTGTTATATTAGCGCCATTTGAAACGGCTGTTACAATTAAAATGACAATTGGTATAAAAATTAACCAACCATATTTTTGTGCGTTATCTCCCAAGAATGACAATACTTGTGCATAATCAAATTCATTATTTTTTACAAAAGGAATAGTTGTTTTAATTGTTTTTGTTGTAGTTGATGCATATTTAGGCATTCTTACATCATTTGGATTACTTATTGCGGTATCAATGGAATACTGACTTTGCCCATTAGTAGAAATTCGTTCTTTAATTACAACATCTGGATGGAAATAAAACACGGAGCCAACTAATAAGCCAATGCCAATTTGTCCAACTACTTTAAATTTTCCTTGTAAACCTTCTTTATTTTTCTTGAATACTTTTATGTAATCATCCAAGAATCCAATACAGCCTAACCACACAGTAGAGATTAACATTAAGACAATATATACGTTATGTATTTTTGCAAATAATAAAGTTGGAATAATGATAGCAGCCAAAATAATTAAACCACCCATGGTTGGAGTTCCTGCTTTTTCATTTTGCCCTTCTAATCCTAATTCTCTGATAGTTTCACCAATTTGTTTTTTGCGGATATAATTGATAATACGTTTACCAAAAACCATAGAGATGATCAATGATGATAACAATGCCAAAGCAGCTCTGAAAGAGATGTATTGAAACACTCCTGCTCCAGGAAAGTTAAAGTGTTGATCTAGGTAGTGGAATAAGTAGTAAAACATATTATATTTCTAGTGTTTTAAAGTTTTCTTTTACAATTTCAAAATCATCAAAAGGGTGTTTCACACCTTTTATTTCTTGGTATTTCTCGTGTCCTTTTCCTGCAATTAAAATGATATCCCCTTCTTTGGCAAAAGCCACTGATGTTCTAATCGCTTCTTTTCTATCGCTGATACGTAACGTTTTTTTCATTTCAACTGGACTAATACCAGCTTGCATTTGATTTAAAATTTCTTCAGGATCTTCGCTTCTTGGATTATCACTTGTTAAGATTACTTTGTTGCTATACTCACATGCAATTTGCGCCATAATAGGACGCTTAGCAGCATCCCTATCTCCGCCACAACCAACTAGGGTGATCACTTGCTCGTTTCCTGTTCTAATATCTTTAATGGTTTCTAAAACATTTTTTAATGCATCAGGCGTGTGCGCATAATCTACAATGGCTACAATGCCATTTTTAGATTTAATGTATTGAAAACGTCCTTCAACTGAATTTAAATTACTTAAAGTGGTTAGTACTTGAACTTTATCTTGTTTTAATAATAGTGCAATAGCGTAAACTACTAATACATTATATGCATTAAAAGAACCTATTAGTTTTACCCACACTTCTTGATTATCAATGCTTAATAATAAACCGTTTAAATGATTTTCAACCACACGGCATTTAAAGTCAGCAATTGATTTTAAACCATAAGAATATTTTTTTGCTTTAGTGTTTTGTAACATCACAGAGCCATTTCTGTCATCTTTGTTTGTTAAAGCAAAAGCATCGTCTTGTAAATTATCAAAAAACATTTTTTTAGCTTTGATATATTCTTCAAACGTTTTATGGTAATCTAAATGATCGTGTGTAATATTTGAAAATGCTGCACCAGTAAATTTTAATCCAGCAATACGATGTTGTACAATGGCATGAGAACTCACTTCCATAAATGCATACTGACAGCCTGCATCCACCATTTTTGCTAACAATTCATTTAATGCTAATGCATCTGGTGTTGTATGAGTTGATGGAATAACAGTAGAGTTGATTTTATTTTCTACAGTAGATAATAAACCAACATTGTAACCTAAACCTCTGAATAAATTAAATAATAAAGTAACAGTTGTAGTTTTACCATTTGTACCAGTAATGCCAACTAACTTTAATTTTTCTGAAGGGTTGTCGTAAAAATTACAAGCTATATATCCTAATGATGCTGAAGAGTCTAAGACTTTTACATATGTAATGTTTTCTTTTAACTCTTCAGGTAAATCTTCGCATACAATAGCTACAGCTCCTGCTTCAATAGCAACTTCAATATAATGATGTCCGTCAGAAGCCGTTCCTCTTGTAGCTACAAATAAAGAATCTTTTTTTACTTTTCGAGAATCGAAAGTAACAGACGAGATGGCCACATTAGTAGAACCAATAATTTCTTCTAATCGTGTTTTATATAATATGTCGCTTAATAATTTCAATTTCACTTTTTATATTTTTTTGTTCTCGACTTCGCTCGAACTGACATTGTATTTTTTATTTCTTAAATCTCAATTCTTACTTCTAACTTAAAATGAGTGTTATTTTATCTCCTTTATTAAATTTTTGTCCAGCTTCAATCGATTGTTTTTTCACAGAACCCATTCCATATAATTTTACATGAAAGCCCGAATTTTCTAGTAAATACAAGGCGTCTTTTGCTGATAGCCCATTTAAGTTTGGCACGATTCCTTTTTTTAATTGACTTTCTAAATTGCTTGCTTGTAAAGAAATATGTGTAGAGTCGGAAGTATTTCTTGATACATAATTATCTTCTGATGCATCAGATTTTACGGGCAGTTTTAAAGCCTTAGAAGCAATTACCATTTCATCATTTTTTGATTTGATGCTTCCTGGTGCTTTGGTTAATAAATTTTGTTTGTTGTTAATTGGATCTAAGAAATCTAAACTTGTTGAATAAACTTTTTCAGCAATTTCTTTAAATACCGGGCCCGCCACTAAACCACCATAGTAAATACCATTACTTGGCGAATTAATAATAACGATGCAAGTATACAGTGGTTTATCAGCCGGAAAATACCCAACAAAAGATGCTTGATAATTTCTGTCTCCAACAACTCCATAACCTTTCTTTCCTGCTTTAGCAATTTGAGCAGTTCCTGTTTTACCACCTACTTTAAATGCAGTAATGTTTAAACCTTTTCCTGTTCCGTTTTTCACAACACCTTCTAGCATTTCTTTTGCTTTTTTTACAGTAGATGGTTTTACAATTTGTTCAGCAATCACTTCGGTCGTAAATGTTTTTACGGTTTTACCATTATGTTTAATTTCTCTTTCAAAACGAGGTCTTACCATTTTGCCATCGTTTGCAATGGTATTGTAAAGCGTTAATGTTTGTAATGGTGTAATTAAACTTTCGTAACCATAACTAATTTGTGGTAAGGTTACACCCGACCAGTCTTTACTCTCAGGCTCTTTAATTAAAGGATTAGCTTCACCAGGAATAGCCAAGCCTAATTTTTGATTTAAATGAAACGATTTTAATTTATCAATATATTGTTGCGGATTTTTTGAATAATATTTTACAATGGTTTTAGCAGCTGCTACGTTAGATGATACCTCAAAAGCACGTTTTAAAGTTAATACTGGTGACTCTGGCGGATCATGGTCTTTGATGGTTTTGTTATAGTAAGTTACTTCACCATTACCAACTTGTATTTTTTCATCTAAGTTTAATCCATAGTCATCCATTACAGCCAAGTAAGAGGCTAACTTAAAAGTAGAGCCTGGTTCAGTGGCGTAACCAATGGCATAATTTAAATCTTCAGAGTATGAATAAGAACTAGAATCTTTTCCATTACGAGTTAAATTAGCTATCGCTTTTATTTCACCGGTTTTTACTTCCATTAAAATAGCGCAACCATGTGATGCATTATTTTTAGTAAGTGTTTTTAATAAAGCATTTTCTGCAACATCCTGAATGTTTATATCAATGGTGGTGTATAAATCACTACCGTCTTTTGGCTCAACTTCATTCTCGTCATTAATAGGGCGCCACACGTCACCAGCAATTTTTTGCATTAAACGCTGTCCGCTTATACCTTTTAATAATGTATCATATGCACCCTCTAAGCCAACTGGTTTTACTCCTTCACGAGCCATACCAATAGTACGAGCTGCTAACATTTTAAAAGGCCGTTCGCGTTTGTTGGTTTGAAGTGTCACTAAACCACCACGTTTTCCTTTTTTAAAAATGGGGAATGTTTTTAGTACTTGTAAATCTTTGTATGGAACATTACGTTTTAAAACTACATAACGGTCACCGCTTTTACGTGCTTTTCGTAAAAGCTTAGTGTATTGTTTGACAGTTTTATCTTTAAACAAATCAGCTAACATAAAACCTAACGAATCCACTTTAGCTTCAAAAAGTTTTTTGTCAATAGATGGGGCGTTAATGTCTACAGCCACTTCATAGTAGGGTAGGGAAGTAGCCAATAAATTTCCGTTAATGTCAAAAATATTTCCACGTACAGCTTGTATTTCGTGTACTTGTGTATTAAAAGCTTCTGCTTTAGCTGTCCACTCAGCACCTTCTTTAAATTGAATAACACACATTTTATAAAAAATGGATAAAGCAAACACACATAAAAATATGTACACTAAATACGTTCTTGATAATATGTCTTTTTTGTTTTCCAATTAATGATGGTTATTTCATTTCTTTTTTTACACTATCCATTTCAATTTTCATTGGAGCTACAACAGGTTCTTTTAATCCTATTGGCGCTACAGCTTTTGCTACCTCACTTTGCTTACTTACAAACATTAAGTCCGATTTTGATGAAATGTATTCTGTATGTAATTCTTTAATTTGATTACTTACCTTATTCACTTCTCTAATCTTATCGTCTGCATAATATCCATTTGCGATGTACAGAATTGCAATTAATCCTAAAAACAAAACAAACGGTATATGTTGTACTGCTCTATCATCACTTAAAAAAGAACCTCCGAAAATTTTTGAAAGCCCTTTTGCCAACACACCTTTTTTTCCTGGTTTAGAAGGTTTAGATACAACTTGTGGTTCTTCTTGTTCCACGAGTTCTTCTAACTCCTCTAGTTCTTCTTCTTTTGGTATGTCTCTAAATTTGTTTGCCACTTTTTATTTTGGTTATTTGTTGTTTGAGATTTGTTGTTGGATATTTTTTCAAACAACTTCTTTCAAACAACTAAAAACTACAGTTTCACTGCTACTCTTAATTTTGCACTTCTTGCTCTTGAATTTCTTTCAATTTCTTCAGCATCTGGGACAATAGGTTTTGATGTTAAAGACTTGAAGTATTTTGTGATTCGTCCAAACACTATGTCTTTTTCCTCTATTCCTTCTACATTTCCTGATCTAATTAAATTCTTTACCAGCCTGTCTTCTAAACTGTGATAGCTCATCACTACTAATCTTGCATTCGGTTTTAGTAAACCTACACATTGTGTTAAGCACTCTTTTAATGCTTCCATTTCTTGGTTTACTTCAATGCGAATTGCTTGATATACTTTTGCTAAGTATCTGCTTTCTTCAAATTTTGGAGTACAAGGTTTAATGATTTCTTTGAATTGAGCTGTAGTTTCAATGCTTCCGTTTGTTCTAGCTTCAAAAATGAGATTCGCTAATTTAAAAGCGTTATCAACTTCACCATACTCTCTAAACATAGCTGTCATTTTTTTGACATCGTATGTGTTTAATACTTTCTTCGCTGTTAAATCAGATTTTTGATTCATTCTCATATCTAAATCAGCGTCAAAGCGAATAGAGAAACCTCTTTCGCCTTTATCAAACTGATGAGAAGACACTCCTAAGTCGCCCAAAATACCATCTACTTGTGTAATACCGTATAACTTTAGGTAGTTTGAAATGTGTCTGAAGTTGTGTGGAATAAACGTTAGTCGTTTGTCATCAGGAATATTAGCTTTCGCGTCTTCATCCTGATCAAAGGAAAATAACTTTCCTTTTGCAGAAAGGTGTTTCAAAATTTCTTTTGAGTGCCCTCCTCCTCCAAAAGTTAAGTCCACATAAACGCCATCTGGATTTATATCAAGGCCATCAATGCAAGGTTGTAAAAGAACGGGGATATGATAAGCATTACTCATCGTCACCATCATTAAAGTTTAAGTTTCCTAAAACATCTTCTGCTAATTTTTCGATATCAACATCTTGTGCCAAGAATTGGTCGTATAATGTTTTATCCCAAATCTCAATCACATTATTGCTTCCCAAAACTTTAATATCAGAAGTAATGTTAGCGTACTCTACTAGCGGTTTAGGTAACAATACGCGACCTGTGTTATCAGCATCGGCAGCTGTTGCTCCACCAGTAAATTTTCTAACAAATACATCGTTTGCTTTAATTAAACGATTCAACTTGCTCAACTTCTTGTTTAGTTTATTCCATTCATTTATTGGGTATAACACTAAACATTTTTGATGAAGGTTTCTGTTAATTACAAATCCTTTATCAAATACCTCTTCCAACTGCTTCCTGAGGTTCACAGGAAACATGAAACGCCCTTTCGCATCTACTTTACATTCAAATTCTCCTATGAGGCTTGTCATTGTTGGGTTTTGTTAGAATCGAGTCAAAAATAATTAAAATTTTACCACTTTCTACCACTTTTGCCCATTTTTTACCACTTTTGTTGATAAATCAAAAATTGTTAATTGTTATGAACCAAAAAAATTAGTATCCATTTTTTTGTCAGAAACATTAAAAACCCTTATTTTATTGACATTTTGAATGAAAGGCCTCTTTGCTGAAAAATTAAAAAAGATGATTTTTGATAGTTGAGATATTAACAATTATTTTACCTTTGTGACCCTTGCTATGGAAAACAAAAAATTTATAGATGTTGAGAAAGTTTTAAGAGAAAAAGCTTACAAACTTTACAAGTGGTTACCTCGTTTTGCCATAAATTGGCTTAAAAAGAAACTACACGAGGATGATATTAATGCTGCTATGTTGGCATTAAAAGATGATGAAGGATTAGATTTTAACAGAAAGGCATTAGATAGACTTGGAGCTAAGGTAGAATCTATGCATACCGAATTAGTTCCTAAAACTGGTTCAATTATTATTGCCGCTAATCACCCTTTAGGTGGATTAGATGGAATGGCTTTAATTAAATCGGTTGGAGAAATAAGACCAGATGTACGTTTTTTTGTAAACGATATTTTAAAGAATTTAAAAAATTACGGGGAGATATTTGTAGCTGTTAATAAAGTAGGAGCATCTTCCACTAAATCTCTTAGAACGATGGAAGAGGTTTTTATGACTAACTGTGCAGTGTTATTTTTTCCTGCTGGTTTAGTGTCGAGAAAACAAAATGGATTGGTGAGAGATTTGAAATGGAAAAAAAGTTTTGTAACGCAAGCTATTGATCATAAACGTATGATTCAGCCTGTTTTTATTGAAGGAGAGAACTCAAAGTTTTTTTACAACTTTGCTAATTTTAGAAAGAAAATAGGAATTAAAGCAAATATTGAAATGTTGTTTTTACCTGACGAAATGTTTAAAGCCAGAAAAGAAACAATTCGTATTCATTATAGTAAACCTTTTGATTCTGCTATCTTAACGGATAGAAAAACTGACAGAGAATGGTCTGATTTAATTTATCAGTACATTTATTCTCCCGAGTTTATGAAAGGCATTCCGTTTGAGGAATATATGAAGGGTAAATAGGAAGTTCAATTTTAGAAGTTAGAATTATAAGTTTGTGTATTTAATCAAAATTTAATCATTTAAGAAAATCTTAAATTTTAAATTTTAAATTTTAGTTTACATGGTAAATATTAGAGTAGGTTTTGGTTACGATGTTCACCAGCTTGGAGAAGGAAGAGAATTATGGTTGGGCGGTATAAAGTTAGAATTTGATAAAGGTTGCGTGGGGCATAGCGATGCAGATGTATTATTACATGCCATTTGCGATGCATTGCTAGGAGCCGCTAATTTACGAGATATTGGTTTTCATTTCCCAAACACAAATCCTAAGTACAAAGGAGCTGATAGCAAATTGTTGTTAAAAGAAGTGGTTGAATTATTAGATAAAAATGGTTTTGGTATAGGAAATGTAGATGCTACGTTAAGTTTAGAAGCACCTAAAATCAACCCACACATAACACAAATGCAAAACGTATTAGCTCCCATTATGAATATTACAACTAATGATGTTTCTATAAAAGCTACAACTAATGAACGTTTAGGATATGTAGGAAGAGAAGAAGGTGTAAATGCATTTGCTGTAGCCTTAATCTATAAAAAATAAATATCATGTCAAAAGGCAGTTACTTATTTTTATTATTAGTAGTCGCTCTATCATCGTGTAAAACCAATTTGGTTTACATCAATGTCATTAATCCTTCACCAGTTACGGTTTCTAATTCAACTAAAAAAATTGGAATTATAAATCGAACGACTCCTACAGATGATAACAAAACATTAAACACTATTCATCAAAATGTAAATGGCGAAACTTTAAAACTCATTAAAGAAGCTAGCGCTGAAGCAATAAGAGGTTTAAATGATGCTTTGACTGAAAATAAACGTTTTGAAATCGTAAAACCAATTACGGATGTTGAATTAAAAACACCGGTATCTGGCACATTTCCTTCGCCATTATCATGGACAGAAATTGAAAAAATTTGTAATGATCATGAGATTGATGTACTATTTGTTATGGAAATATTTGATACAGAATTAAAAGTGGTGCCAATTAATACGCCACAAAAAATTGAAAATATTACCGATGTGATTAATACCGTTGCTCAAGCACAGGTTAATATAACAACAACCGTTAAAACAGGATGGAGAATATATGATCCACAAAAAAAATATATTATTGACGAATATCCGATGTATGATAACTTAACCATCGTTGCTAATGCTGCTTCTGTTATTAATACTACAGAAGCTCTGTTGGGAAGAAAAGAAGCGATTAAACAAGATGCTAACAGACAAGGGCATATTTATGCAGATAGAATTATACCTTATTGGATAAAAGTTACGAGAGATTATTATGTAAAAGGGTCAAGTAATTTTAAAATAGCAACACGAAAAGCAAGAACAGGAAATTGGGATGGAGCGGGTGAATTGTGGTTACAAGAAACAAAGAGTTCGAAAAGAAAAATTGCAGGAAGAGCATGCTATAATATGGCTATCCTGGGCGAAATTAACGGCGATTTAAATACTGCCATTTCATGGGCACAAAAAGCATACGAGAACTATAACAACAAATTAGCACTTCAGTATGTAAACATTTTGAAGAACAGAAGAAAAATAAATCAGCGATTAGATTATCAACTAGGAAATTAAGATTTTCTTTCTTGACATAATTCTACTAAAACACCATTTGTGCTTTTGGGGTGCAAAAAGAAAATTAGTTTATTATCTGCTCCGTGTTTAGGTTCTTTATTTAATACTTCAAAACCTTCTGATTTCAATCTGTCCATTTCTTGGTAAATATCATCTACTTCGTAGGCAATATGATGAATTCCTTCTCCCTTTTTGTCAATGAATTTAGCAATAGCACTTTCTGAATTTGTGGCTTCTAAAAGCTCAATTTTAGTTTCACCTAACATAAAAAATGAGGTACTCACACCTTCACTTTCTACTGATTCTACCTTATAATGGTCCTTTCCGAAGAGTTTTTTAAATAAATCATTCGAATTATTAAGGTTTTTAACCGCTATTCCAATATGTTCTATTTTCTTTATCATAATACTATATAGTTAGTTTCCCGCAGATCTCACGGATTTTGCGGATATTTTTCTGCGAATATCAGCGAAATTAGCGGTCGAAAAACAATGTTTTTACTGCAATTTTCTTCAAAAGTAACAGATTTTTATCAATTTGCTTAAAACTAATAAATACTTATATTTGTACCCTAAATTTATAACAATGACACAAGCATTAATCTTAGGTATGTTAGGCGGACTTGGAGCTCCTGAAATCATTATCATTTTAGTTATCGTTTTATTATTATTTGGAGGTAAAAAAATCCCTGAATTAATGAAAGGATTAGGAAAAGGGATGAAAGAGTTTAAAGACGCAAAAGATGGAAATTCTTCTGAGTCTACTGACGTAGAAAAAAAATAAATTTTTATTGAAAAACATTTTAAAAGCGTCAGTCTATTCGATTGACGCTTTTATTATTTAATATATAAACTGTGTATACATTTACAACTATCAAAAATCTTCAAACTGATTTAGCATCAGGTAAAATTTCTTGTGTTCAATTAGTTGAAGAATCAATCAACGCCATTGAATCAAAAAAACAATTAAATGCATTTTTAGAAGTGTTTAATGATTCGGCAATAGCACAAGCAAAATTAGTAGATGAAAAAATTAAATCGAAAACAGCTGGTAAATTAGCTGGCGTTGTTATTGGTTTAAAAGATAATATTTGCTACAAAGGACACAAGGTTTCTTGTTCATCAAAAATATTGGAAGGTTTTGAATCTTTATATTCATCCACAGTGGTTGAACGTTTATTAGCAGAAGACGCCATCATTATCGGTCGTTTAAACTGCGATGAATTTGCGATGGGAAGTAGTAATGAAAACTCTGCTTTTGGCAAAGTATTAAATCCATTAAACGAAAAAACAGTTCCAGGTGGTTCATCTGGTGGTTCAGCAGCAGCAGTGGCTGCAAACTTATGCCACGTTACTTTGGGTTCTGATACAGGTGGTTCAATTCGTCAGCCAGCATCTTTTACTGGTACGGTAGGTTTAAAACCAACTTACGGAAGAATCTCTCGTTGGGGATTAATTGCTTATGCTTCTTCATTCGATCAAATTGGACCTATTACAAAAACAGTTGAAGATGCAGCTTTGTTATTAGAAATTATGGCAGGTAAAGATGAGTATGATACAACAGCTTCTCAAAAAGCGGTTGGGCAATACACAAATGCTTTATCTGAAAATAAAAAATATAAGGTTGCTTATTTAAAAGAATGTGTAGAGTCTAACGGTTTAGACCCTGAAGTTAAAAAACAAACCTTAGCAGCTTTAGATAAATTAAAAAATGATGGTCATACAGTTACAGCTGTTGATTTCCCGTACTTAGATTTTTTAGTGCCAACGTATTATGTATTAACCACTGCCGAGGCTTCTTCAAACTTATCTCGTTTTGATGGTGTACATTTTGGTTACAGAAGTCCTAATGCAACTGATTTAGAAAGTACTTATAAAAAATCGAGAAGCGAAGGTTTTGGTAAAGAAGTAAAACGCCGTATTATGTTGGGGACTTTTGTATTAAGCGCAGGGTATTATGATGCATATTACAGTAAAGCTCAAAAAGTAAGAAATAAGATTCGTCAAAAAACACGTGAGATTTTAGAACAGCATGATTTTATTGTAACACCTTCAACGCCAGGTACCGCTTTTGAATTTGGAAAAAACAGTACAGATCCAATTAAAATGTATTTAGAAGATATATTTACTGTTCAGGCTAATATCGTTGGATGCCCCGCTATTTCTATCCCTAATGGAATACATAGTAATGGTTTACCAATTGGATTGCAAATAATGGGACGTGATTTCGAAGAAGGAAATTTATTAGACTTAGCAAATCAAATTGGATAATGAGACAATTAGGCAATTTGACAATTAGGCAATTTGAAAAATCGTTGTTTAAAAAATCATTGTCGGTAATATGTTTATTGGTTTTAGTGTTTGTACTTCAAAATTGTGCTCCAACACGTTTTGTAAAACCTCTAGCAAAAAACGAAAATGCAGTTTCGGCAAATTTAGGTGGGCCATTAATTCATTACGGTAAAGCTGTAACTCCAATTCCTTTTACATCGTTTATGTATGGGCGAGGAATTACTAATTCAACAACTGCTTTTGCGTCGGTTCATACAACGGCTATGGTGTATGGTAATTTCCAAACAGATATAGGCGTATGCCAACGTTTATACAAACATGATAGCTTGGGATTTGGAGTTACTATCAACCCAGCTGTAAACATGGTGTATGATAAATGGAACAAAAATTTCAGAGCATGGCCACAATTAGATTTTAATGTATATAAAGACATTTTTAAAGATAAAGCCTTTGTGTATGTAGGATTAACCAATTGGTTTGAATTATCAGCTAAAAAAGCACATGGAGAAGTACAAAAAAATCACGCTTTAATTAATCCGCATATTGGCTTAACTTATAACACAAAAAAATGGGGATATACACTAGAGTGTAAATTTTTAGAAATGAATAAAAAAAATGTTCCTAATGTAGTAGATTATGTTGGTATACAACAAAAAGGAGCAGTTGGCATTTACTTAAATTTTTGTAGAAGATTTTAAATGAAATATATTGTAATTATAGTTTCTCTTTTTGTATTATCATCTTGTTTAAGACTAGATGATAATTTGTATAACGTAGAAGATAAAATCACGGAATATAAGTTAGACAATTATACGGGTGAGCAAGATTTTATTTTAGATAATTCATATTACATTCCAGATAGTTTAATTCATCATTTTACCTTGTCATCTAAAGGACCTGAAGATAATAATGCGACTACTATTCATGCTATTTATATTGGAAGTATAACTCAAATACAAACTGATACTGTCATCATGTATTGTCATGGTAATAAATGGCACATGGATTTTTACTGGCAACGTGCAAAGTTATTAGCGCACACTTCAGGAAAAAATAAATATGGTGTATTGATGATTGATTATAGAGGTTATGGTTTAAGTGAAGGAAAACCATCAGAAAGTGGTTTGTATGCTGATGTGGACGCTGCCTTACAATGGTTGAAATTAAAGGGCTTATCAGATAGCAGATTAATGATGTATGGTTTTAGTATGGGTACAGCTCCTGTATGCGAATTAACTAATAAGCCAAGAAGCATGGTTCCTTCTAAATTTATTTTAGAAGCTCCTTTTGCTTCGGCAGATGTGATGGCTAATGATGCCAGTGGATTAAACATGCCAGGCTCGTTTTTTACCAATTTAAAAATTGATAATGCAGAAGAAATAAAAACAATTAACCAACCTTTTTGTTGGATACATGGAACTAACGATAATTTTTTAAATATCAATACACATGGTGAAGTGGTATATAAGAACTATCATGGAATTTATCAGGAAGCACATCGTATTTCGGGTGCCGACCATGGTGAAATACCAGCAAAAATGGGGTTTGACAATTATTTAAATACATTAAGTACCTTTATAAAAAAATAAAAATGGCAATAACAATTGATAGCGTTTTAGACGCCTTAAAATATGTAGATGATCCGGATCTTAAAAAAGATTTAGTGACTCTTGGAATGATTAAAGATGTGGTAGTAGATGGAAAAAATGTTTCGTTTACAGTTGTATTAACAACACCTGCTTGTCCGATGAAAGATATGATACACAACGCTTGCGTCAATGCAATTAAACATTACGTAGATAAAGAAGCTGTTGTGAATGTAAATATGACGGCTAATGTAACCTCTGCACGCGAAAAAGATTTAGGTACTTTATCGAAAGTGAAAAATGTGATTGCGGTTGCATCTGGTAAAGGTGGCGTTGGTAAATCAACAGTATCCGCAAACTTAGCAGTAGCATTGGCGAAACAAGGTGCTAAAGTGGGTTTAGTAGATGCCGATATTTATGGCCCTTCTCAAACAATTATGTTTGATGTACAAAATGAAATGCCTGGTAAAGGTGAATATGAAGGCAAACCAAAAATGAATCCAGTTGAAAGCTATGGTGTGAAATTAAATTCTGTTGGCTTTTTAGCGGGACCAGATCAGGTTATTGCATTACGTGGACCAATGGCTTCAAAAGCATTAACACAATTATTTACAGATACAAATTGGGGAGAGTTAGATTATTTAATCGTTGACCTGCCTCCAGGAACAGGTGATATACAAATTACCTTATGTAGTATTGTACCTATTACAGGAGCTGTAATTGTAAGTACACCACAACAAGTAGCTTTAGCAGATGCGCGTAAAGGAATTGCTTTATTTAAATTACCTGCTTTAAACGTACCTGTTTTAGGGATAGTTGAGAACATGGCATATTTTACACCTGAAGAATTACCAGATAATAAATATTATATTTTTGGTAGAGACGGCGCTAAAAATTTAGCAGCTGAAATGAATTTGCCTTTATTAGGACAAATTCCTATAGTTCAAAGTATTCGCGAAGCAGGTGATGCGGGTCGTCCGGCAATTTTGCAGGAAACAACCCCTCAAGCTCTGGCTTTTAGAGAAATGGCACAAAATGTAGCGCAACAAGTAGCAATATTAAATGCTAATAAACTAAAAGAACAAACAGCCACTGCTTAATAGCAATTACAAATAATTAAAAAGCTCCTTCAAAAAATGAAGGAGCTTTTTTGTTTTAAGCCTTGATTTTAAATTTCACAGATGGAATTGTAATCACAGTTTGTTTAGGTGTTTGCACTTTAATATTATCAATATAGGCTACTTGTCCTGGACGCATATTTGCTAATGCTTTTTTTGCATCGTCTGATAAATTGTTGTTAGTACATGGATACATTCCCCCTCCTTGCACTAACACTTCAAAACTTTTTACCACAAAATTAGCTGGGAACATAAAACCTACTGACTCTGCGCCAAAACCACCTACTTGTTTAATTTCATTTTTACTGAATTCTAAATTAGTAGTTGCTAATTTTCCTCCCATTTTTAATACGGGTGGTGGAATGTCTTTTACTCTAAATACTTTTACAGGACCTTGTTGTTGATAGGTGCCATTTATCTTTGCCGCTACTGTTACGCTGCAAGTTCCAGAATTTTTTGCCGTAACAATATATTTTCCCGCGCCAGTTAATTTGGCTTCGGCACCACAGCCATTAATAGTTACTTTTAAATCTGCTGGTGAAAAACCGGCACAGGTTGCGCTTACAGGATTTTCTATTCCTGCATAAAAAATATTCATGTTATCTGCTGCTACAGCGCTAAATGGTGGCGCTACGGTGTATTGATAATTAAAATCGTAGTATTCAAATTCACCTCTGGCATTTTTATATTTAATAACGCCTTTTAAATCTTTTTGTCCCACAGCGTTTGTCATGGCTTCAAATGTTCCCATGCCATTTTTAATTGGTAATGGCGTTCCTGGATTCAGTAATTTTTTTGAAGTGGAATCATACACGCCTCCAACTAAAATTTCCATTCGGTCGGGCGTAAATTCACTACTAGAAGCACCTAATACAATGTTAGCTTTAAATGGTTGTCCTGATAATACATAAGCGCTTGGCGCTACCACATCAGCATGAAGTTTATCTGCTTTAAATAAAAATTTACTAGATGCAGCGGCAAAGGTGTGTAAAAATTCAGATTCTAAATTTTTCATATCCGCTTGTATCTTATCTAAGTTAGTGATTACTGCGGCTAAAGGCATGTGATAAAAATTTTCCAATTCCCAATTTAATTTAATGCCATCTTTTTCTAAATTTCTATCGATGGGTTTTATGGTCGCCAATTTTTGTTTTAAAGTATGAATGGTTGCATCATCTAATTTTGTTTTTGAATTTTTTTGCATGTTATCTATTAAGTTTAATAAATCTGTATGCAAGTTGGTTAATTGTAAACGCAGGTCTTTTGCCGAGTATTTAGTATCAATGGGTTTAGCTTCATCAGAGCCTATGAGTAAATAGGTGGGGGTATCGTAATCGTCTAGCTTTTCCATAAAACGTAATTGCGAGGTGTCGCTTTTAGCAGCGCCTTCTGTTTTTCTGGCAATGATGACTTTCATACTATCAATATAAGCATCAACAATTCTGATACTTTTTTGCGTTTCGATAGATTTTAAAAGATACGGTTTTGCTTCAAAGTTTCCATCTTTCACATAGTCTTCAAAAGCCTTTTGAATGCGGCTATTGTTTTCATCTAAAATCACTTTTGATTTGCCAATGCTTTCGTCAACCATAACAAATCCTTGTAAAATTTCTTTAGATACATTAAGTGCTAAAAGGGCCGTGAGTACTAGGTACATCATGCCAATCATCTTTTGTCGGGGTGTTTCTTTGCCTGAGCTCATAGTAGTAGTTTTAGTATAGGTTAGTGTTTGTTGGTTACGCTTATAACTACAGATGAAAAAAAAGTAACAATGGTTTATAAAAAATATTTCAACGGCTTAATTATTTTGTTAGCATCCTTATCTTTGTTTAAACAAAAAATGTATGCAAGTATTTAAGTTTGGTGGCGCGTCTGTTAAAGATGCAGATGGAGTGAAAAATGTAGCGGAAGTTTTAAAACAATTTCCTTCTCAAAAAATATCAGTAGTTGTTTCGGCAATGGGTAAAACAACCAATGCATTGGAGCGTTTAGCAAAAGCGTATTTTTATAAAGTTGAGAATGCGGAAAAAGTATTGGAAGAAATTAAAACTTATCACTTCGATATTTGTCATCATTTATTTCCTTCAACATCTCATGCTATTTACAATGAGCTCGAAAATACATTTGTTGAACTATACTGGATTATTGAAGACGAACCCACACAAGGTTTTGACTTTGAGTATGATCAAATTGTAAGCATGGGTGAAGTGATTTCTACTAAAATAGTTTCAGCTTACTTAAATGAAATTGGATTAAAAAACAAATGGATTGATGTTCGCGGATTGATTCAAACAGATAATAGTTACCGTGAAGGAAAAGTTGATTTTGAATTAACAGAAAATTTAGTGAAAAGAGATTTAATACCTGTTTTTAATGCTTTTGATATTGTTATCACACAAGGCTTTATTGGCGGTACTTCCGAAAATTTTACAACAACTCTTGGTAGAGAAGGGTCTGATTATACAGCGTCTATTTTAGCCTATTGTTTAAATGCGGATAACGTCACTATTTGGAAAGATGTACCAGGTGTTTTAAACGCTGACCCTAAATGGTTTTCGCACACAAAAAAAATTGATGAGTTATCTTATCATGATGCTATTGAGTTAACCTATTATGGTGCAACTGTTATTCATCCCAAAACCATTAAACCATTACAAAACAAAAATATTCCACTTTATGTAAAATCATTTTTAAAACCTAAAGATGATGGAACGGTAATTAGAGACGGGGAAAAACGTTTAAATATTCCTTCTTATATTTTTAAAATCGATCAGGTATTAATTTCTATACAACCAAAAGATTTTTCGTTTATTGCTGAAGATAATTTGAGCGATATTTTTGAAGTCTTTTCAAAACACGGCGTTAAAATTAATTTGATGCAATTATCAGCTATCAGCTTCTCTGTATGTTGCGATGATCATGCCGAAAAAATAAAAGCATTGGTTACCGAATTGCAACAACAATTTAAAGTTTTATATAATGCTGGGCTTGAGTTAATGACAGTTCGTTATTATACCCAAGAAACATTAGATGTATTGACAAAAAATAAAATCATTTTATTAGAGCAAAAAAGCCGTTACACAGTACAGATGGTAATGAAAAACGAAATTGCTGAATAATTTTTATATTTATTAATAAATTAATTCTAAAACCATGGCAACAGAAAATATTGGTGCACCTCCAGGGACTTTGTTTTATAATGGAGAACAAAGAACAGATAGAATTAAAATTACGTTAATTGAATATAACGAAACTGAATTTTTCGAAAAAGAATTCTTCGATTTATCAGATTGTTTGTCGCATGTAAAGACAAACATGATTAAATGGATAAATGTTGAAGGATTACATAAGCCAGAATTAGTAGAAGCTATTGGTAAGTTTTATAATATACATCCATTAACTATGGAAGATATTGTACACGTAGACCAGCGACCAAAATTTGAAGATTACGAAAATTATGTTGTGGCTATTATGAAAATGATTAGCTATAATAATGCAGTTAATTCTGAGCAACTATCTATCGTGTTGTTAGAAAACACAGTGCTTTCTTTTCAAGAACCACATAGTGGCGATGCCTTTGATATTATTAGAACACGCTTACGACAAGGGAAAGGACGTGTGCGAAAATTAGGCGCTGATTATTTAGCTTACGCTTTAATGGATGCGGTAGTAGATTGTTATTTTACAGCAATCGAAAAAATTGGCGATAAGATTGAAGAAATTGAAGAAGAAATTATTAGTGATACAGATAAAAAATCATTGTTAGAATTATATCATTTAAAGCGCGAGATGATTTATTTACGCAAGCAAGTTTGGCCAATGCGTGATATGATTAATAATATGGTTCGCTCCGAAACAACATTAATCAATCCATCGAGCGATATTTATTTACGAGATTTAAGCGATCATGTGACTCGTATTATTGATACGGTTGAAACTTACCGTGATTTATTATCGGGTATTATGGATATTTATTTAAGTACCAATGCCAATAAAATGAACGAGGTGATGAAGGTGTTAACCATCATGTCTTCTATTTTTATACCAGTAACGTTTATTGCAGGTGTTTATGGAATGAATTTTGAAAACATGCCTGAGCTTAAAACCCAAAATGGATATTTTATCACATGGGGTATCATGCTTACTATCATCATTGGGTTAATGGTATATTTTAAACGCAAAAAATGGATGTAATCTATGAGCTAAAGTTGTAGTAAACTCTTAATCCAACACCGTTTTGTAATTTAAATTTTGGATTGTATCCCAAACTTACTCTATCATATGATGGACTATATAACAATTGAACACTGTACTTTGGATTTAAATTAAGATTAATGCCAATGCCTCCAAAAGCGCCAATGCCAGCACCTACCATATATTTTGAAGTATAAAAATTATAGGGTGACTGGTTATATATATTCATTAAATCAATTGTAATATTATTTTGACTGTTGTTTGGATTACTACTTGTTAGTATTGCTTGATTTTTTTGAGCTTTAGAAAGGATAATATTTAATCCAGCTTCTACCATTAAATTTAATTTTTCATTGTCTCCTAAAATTCTTTGGTAACCTAATTGAAGCATCATGCGTTGCTCAGCACCAACAATAGTAAACTGATTTACTTTTGCTTGACTGGCTGAGCCGCTTCCAAAATTACTGGTTGTTACAGAGCTGATAGTGAACTTGCCATTTACAATTAATTTGGTACCATAAATATTTAGTGTGATACTTTCTTTTTTATTGATTCGATAGCGTGTGTTTAATCCTATTAAATAAGTAGTAGTATACTTTAAATTTATAGGCATGTCTTGTTCATTAAAATACCAATCTCCGTGATTAACATTTAATAATTGCGCAATATAATCTGTACCGCCATTTCCTGCACCATACACATTTACAATTTGATTGTATAATGCGCTATTAGCAAATGTATTTCGTTGTCCGTTTTGATCAAAACCGTATCCATCATATAAATAAGCCGTGTTTCTGTTTGCCCAAAATGCTCCTACGTATATACCTGCATGAAATCCTTTGCTAACATGGTTACTATACGAAACGCTATCTTCCTCACTTGTTTCTGTATCTTGAGCTATAACAGAGAAGCTAACAAAACAAAAAGATAAACTTAAAAGATAAATGAAAATTTTATTAGGCATATTGGTGCTGTTGATTGTGATATTCAAAAGTAAGATTATTTACTGCATAAAAAAAGGATTCACTTTTCAGTAAATCCTTTTTTGTAAGGTATTTATTTTTTAATTCATGCTTCCTTCGATAGCAACCATTAATTGTTTGCGAGCCAAGAATATTCTGCTTTTTACGGTTCCTAAAGGCAATTGCATTTCATGAGCTATTTCTTCATACTTAAAACCATTGTAGTATCTAGTAAATGGAATTTTATATTGATCTTCTAAATTTTCAATCTTATTTAAAATATCTTTTGCTGCAATTCTCGATTCAGTAATATCCTGATGATTATTCTTAAAAGCTCTAGCCATTGCTAAATCAGCATTTGTTTGAATAATTTGTTTTGTTTTTACAGCTCTTCGGTATGAATTAATAAATGTGTTTTTCATGATTGTAAATAACCATGCTTTTAAGTTAGTACTGTCTTCAAATTTTTCTCTGTACGTGATGGCTTTCACATAAGTGTCTTGCAATAAGTCTAAAGCATCATCATTATTATGAGTTAAGCTTAATGCAAAGTTTTTTAGAGATTGCTTCTCATTTAAGATGCGGGTGTTAAATTCTATAGCAGTCATGGGGTTATATTTAAAATGTTTAATTGTTTTATTAAAATGTTAAACAAATGTATTAAATGTTTAATTATAATGTAATAATGTTAAACAAAAAATATTTAAAAATTCACAAATAATTGAAAATCAGTTACATAAAATTTAAGCTTATATGCTTAGGGAACGATAAAATATGCTTTGAAGCTTGTTTTATAGATAAATTTTAAACAAAATCCATAAAAATCTGAGTTATAAAAAACGTTGATGGTATTAATAAATTGTGAATAGATAGCTATCGTCCCATACCTCTAAACCTCAGTATTTAGTTAACTTCGAGCAAAAATTACAAAAACATGTTTCAAGAACTAAGTGAACAAGAAGAATTAAGAAGAGAAAAGTTAGCTGAGCTAAAAAAATTAGGAATCGAGCCGTATCCAGCAGAGGAATTTAAAATAAACGTTACAGCTCAAGATATAAAAGATAATTACGAGCGTGATAAGTTAAATTATAAAGATATTAATATTGCTGGTCGTATCATGAGTGTACGTGATATGGGTAAGGCTGCATTTGCAGTAATACAAGATAGTACAGAGCGTATTCAAATTTATGTGCGTCGTGATGATATTTGTCCGAATGAAGACGATAAAGTTTTATACGATGTTATTTGGAAAAAATTAATTGACTTAGGAGATATAATTGGAGTTGAAGGTTATGTGTTTACTACTAAAACAGGAGAAACATCTATTCACGTTACTTCTTTAAAATTATTAAGTAAATCATTAAAACCTCTACCTGTCGTAAAAACAGATGCTGATGGAAATGCTTTTGATGAAGTATCAGATCCTGAGTTTCGCTACCGTCAACGTTATGTGGATTTGATTATTAATCCAAAAGTTAAAAAAACATTTGAGCAACGTACAAAAATTATTTCTTCTATTCGTAATTTCCTGAACGATAACGGCGCTTTAGAAGTTGATACACCAGTATTACAATCTATACCTGGTGGGGCTGCAGCTCGTCCGTTTTTAACACACCATAACGCATTAGATATTCCTTTGTATTTACGTATTGCTAACGAATTATATTTAAAACGTTTAATTGTTGGGGGTTTTGATTGGGTGTATGAGTTTAGTCGTAATTTCCGTAACGAAGGTATGGATAGAACTCATAACCCTGAATTTACAGTATTAGAATTTTATGTGGCTTATCGTGATTATTTCTGGATGATGAATACCACAGAGAAATTATTAGAAAAAATTGCTACTGATTTACATGGAACTACTGAGTTAACAGTGGGTGATAAAACTATTAATTTTGCTGCACCATTTAAACGCGTTACTATTTATGATGCTATTAAAGAACATACAGGCTTTGATGTCAGTAAAATGGATGAAGCTGGTTTAAGAGATGTGTGTAAGCAATTGCACTTAGAGATTGACGACACAATGGGTAAAGCTAAATTAATTGATACCTTGTTTGGAGAGAAATGTGAAGGTAATTATATCCAACCAACTTTTATTACTGATTATCCTGTTGAGATGAGTCCGTTAACAAAAAAACACCGTTCGGAAGAAGGGTTAGTAGAGCGTTTTGAGTTAATGATTAATGGAAAAGAAATTGCAAATGCTTACTCTGAATTAAACGATCCAATTGATCAACGCGAGCGTTTTGAAGAACAAGTAAAATTAATGGAGCGTGGGGATGATGAAGCGATGTTTATTGATTACGATTTCTTAAGAGCGTTAGAGTATGGTATGCCTCCAACAGCAGGTATTGGTTTCGGTATCGATCGTTTATGTATGTTGTTAACTAATCAACCATCTATACAAGATGTTTTACTTTTCCCTCAAATGCGTCCTGAACGTAAACCTGAGGAAGCAGAAGAAGCACATTCATAAGATAGAAAAAATAGAAAAATAATTTATGGGTAAAATAATTTATTATAGTTTGTTGCTAATAGCTTTAGGTTTTTTTTCTTGTGGAGAAACACCTAAAGCTGTTGAGCAAAAAAAGCCTAGAGTGTTTCCTGAATACAGCGAAGCTTTAGATGAAATTATACGCACGAAAGATGGTGTGATAAGAGGAATTGATTTAAATAGTAAGGCGGATGCTATTACTAAAACAGAAACCAAAGCACCGTCTGAAATTGCCCATGATTATTTGTATTTTGAGTATGCCATAGATAGTATAACCAATTACTCAATAGCTTATAATTTACAAAAAGATAGTTTAGATGAAGTAGAAGTTCAAATCAATTGCCAGGATTTAGATTTAAGTGCTCGTTTATTTACAGATTTGAAAACGTATTACGAGAAAAAACTTCCTAACCCAACTGAAGATAAGGGCTTTGTGGTTTATAATTGTTTTGAAGGTCAGCGTAAGCCATTTGTGGTATCTTTAACTGATAATAGCACTCCAAATATGGGGATTATTAATTTAGTTATTTACAGAGATAAGTAATGTTTATTTCGTAAATTAGAGTAACCAAAAACTCTAACTTATGAAGCGTTTTTATTTTCTTGCGATTTTATCAATATGTTTTTTTAGATTTTATAGTCAATCTGTTTTAACTAATGGGTTAGTGTATAATTATTCTGTGGGTGATACTATTAAGTATTATACTCAATATAATGCAGGGCCATCTGTTTCTTACACGATGACATTTACTCAAAAAATTGTAAAAACAGATACCTTATTATATCAAATTAAAGAACAGTATTATCAGTGGCCTTCTTGCATGACATGCAGTGCTACGACAGGTGTAAACACGTATAGCTATCAGGTAACGGATTTAAATGCTAATGCCGCACATTTTGCTTTAACTAATACAGTTTGTACTACACAGTATGATAGCAGTTATACAAATGGATGTGGTCAAACTGTAAATTTTAGGCAAAATAATTGGGGACCAACTTGTTTTGAACCTGATATGTATAAAAGTTATTTAATAGAAGGAGTAGGGTTGTTTTACCAGTATATATACGGACAAGATCCAAGCCATTACACAAATACAAAAACATTAACGTATTATCATAAACTTGGTCAAACACCATGTGATGGTAATGGAATGCCAATGGGAATAAATAACGCTAATATTTTAAAATATATTTCTGTGTATCCCAATCCAGTCACTCATCAAATTATACACGTAAATAACGATGATAAATTAAAGTTATTAATTTCAATCTCATCAATAGACGGTAAAGTACTTTATGAAGCAACAAGTGATAATGAGTTAATTGAAATTCATAAAGAATTTGATTCGGGAATTTACTTTATAAAGCTTCAAAATCAGTTGGGAGAGTCATCGATTAAAAAGCTTGTGGTAGAATAGTTCTTAGTACTGATACAACAGCTTTACAATTCGTATGCTTTTATTGTTGGGGTCTCTGATAATGTATGAGTTTACTTTTTTTGCTGAATCTGTAACATAACTAATTTCATTAAGCAATACTCCATTTTTATAATGTTTTTCGGTTAACAAACAATCATTCGTGTCATATTCATAAGTGCGGACCTGTTCCATATCGCCGCTGCTATTGCTTTTATAAGATGCTTTAATCAATTGCCCTTTTGTATTGTATTCAAAATTACTATTTTGAGTAATCCATGCTACAGTATATTGTTCGTTAATACTTATTGGTTTTTTATAATCATTTAGAGTGTAAATAATTTCTTTGTAAGGTCTACCTTCATCATTCATGCAGGTTTTTTTAAATTGATTTTTGCCTGTGTTAGTGTATTTATAGCTTTCTTCGCTAATAATATATTGTCCTCCTAATTTAAATTCTGTTTTACTTTCAGCTACGTTTGTTTCTTTGCAACGCTTTTCTTTTTCTACTTTCCCTTCGCTTGTATAGTCATAGTAATAACTCTCATAATAAGAGCCATCATTATAGCGTTTAAGTTTTAGCAAATTATTGGGTGTATAAAAATAGGTAGTGGAAACAGTATCATATATATACTCATTCTTAGTGTAGGAATGGCCGTTACTTATTTTTCTTCCTCTTCGATATACAGGCTCAGAGTGATATTCTTTTTGAATCACTTTTATAATAGAAGTATTGTAAAAACGAGTTAAAAATCCATTTGTATTAAATTCATAATATGTCAATAGTCCTTTATCTTCTGCGACTTGCAAATCTTTTTTATCAATAATGTCAAATGTAATTGATTTGATTTTTTGTGATTTTATATACTCCGTATTAAATGGCAATTGACTATCAAATGCATTCTCTGCAGTTGGAATTAGGGTTTGAGCAATAAGAGATGAGTTATGAGTTATGAATGATAAGATGAAAAGCACGATTAGTATTTTATGCCTTAAACTTATTATATTATGTAATGCTTTTTTCAATTTGTTGTAATGCTTCTTCAATCGAAGCCGTTGGTAATAAACAAGAGTTGTTTTTGCAAACATAGATTAATGTTTGATTCTCAACATATCTGTTTTTTAGCAATGGCAAATCAGATTTTTTATCGCTTAAAGCAAATATCACATTTGGAGGGCATTGTTTATACAAGCTCACTATTTTTTCATTAACACTTTTACCAACAATCACCACCTCGGTTTTGGACTGAATTTTTTGCAATAAAAGCAATGCCCAATTACTATAACCAGGTCCATAGTTCTCTATTTCCTTAATCACTGATTTTAATAGGTTATCAGAGATTTGGTTGTATTGCTTATCATCAAAATAAACCGATAACGTATGCAAATTAATAGCCATCTGCGAGCCAGAAGCAGGGATGACATTATCGCTCCATTCGGCCTTACGAACTACTAATTTCTCTTGCGAGGCATCCGTAAAGAAGTACGTATTTTGTTTTGAATCGTAAAAATTTTGCAATGTATAATCGGTTAGCTCTTTTGCTTTTAATAGCCAATCTTGGTTAGCGGTGATGATATATATAGATAAAAAGGCGTCGATAACAAAGGCATAATCTTCTAAAAAACCTGAAATAGAAGTGTTGTGATTTATAACACGCAATAACCTTCCGTTTGGTTGACAATAGTGCGTTAATATATAATTGGCATTGGCTAATGCTAATTCTTTAAATTTTTCTTCTTCAAAAACTAAGTAAGCATCAGTTAAAGCTTTGCACATTAAGCCATTCCAAGAGGCTAACACTTTGTTGTCTAACCCTGGCTTTACTCTTCTGTTTCTTGTTTTTAATAAAATAATTTTACAAGCGTCTATTTTTTGTTGTAGTTTACTGATAGATAAATTATGTTTTAATGCAATGGCAGATTTTTCAGCATCACGCATTAAAACATAGTTTTCATCTTCCCAATATCCAACATCATTTACGCAATAATAATCTGCAAAAACTTCAAAATCATTTTTTAATAGATGATGTAATTCTTCTTTTGTCCAAACGTAATATTTCCCTTCTATTCCTTCGCTATCAGCATCTAAAGCAGAGTAAAATCCAAACTCATGATTCATTAATTCTCTTTCAACAAAATCAATAGTTTCGTAAACTACTTGTTTGTATAATTCATTTTTTTGGTATTTGTAGGCTTGCGCGTAGAGGCTTATCAGTTGCGCATTATCATAAAGCATTTTTTCAAAATGAGGTACTTTCCATAATACATCTGTACTATATCTGGCAAAGCCTCCACCTAATTGATCATAAATGCCTCCCCATGCCATTTTGGTGAGCGTTAAATCTAAATGTTTTTTAATAGTTAAATCAGATTCAAAATACTGGTAGTTTAATAAAAACAAATAGTTATTGGGTAAAGGAAATTTTGGAGCTCTGTTAGGGCCACCGTGTTCATTGTCAAATCCCGATTTCCACTTATTAACTGATTTATATAATGTTTCTATTTCAAAATCACTTTCAATAGTTGCTTTTGGAATTTCTAATTGCTCCAATCCATCTGTTAAATGTGCTGCATATTCGTAAGCTTTGTCAGGATTAGTTGTAAATAAATCCGCTAAGCTATTTAATACATTCATCCATTGTTGCTTAGGAAAATAAGTGCCGCCGTAAATTGGTCTACCATCAGGCAATGCAAAACAATTGAGTGGCCAGCCTCCTTGTCCAGTCATTAATTGCACAGCTCCCATGTAAACCATATCAATATCAGGACGCTCTTCTCTATCAACTTTGATATTGATGAAATTTTCGTTCATAATACTCGCTACTTGCTCATCTTCAAAGCTTTCATGTTCCATTACATGACACCAATGACAAGCGCTGTAGCCAATACTTACTAATATTAATTTATTTTCTCTTTTAGCAAGAGCTAATGTTTCGTCGTTCCAAGCATACCAATTCACAGGATTGTTAGCGTGTTGAAGTAGGTAAGGGCTACTTTCTTTTATGAGGTTGTTGGGCATTGATTTAATTTTTTAAGAATTTACAGAGATTTTTGTTTTGTGTGAATCTCAAATTTTTGAACGACGTACGTGTTCCAAATCCCTTTTTTTACAGTTAGTTCTAAAGTGAAATTATTTGGATCTTCATTAATGTAAAGCTTCATTTTAGCATGACTTATTCTTATCTGTTCCCAATTATTTCCGTACTTAAAATCAACAGTTGAACTTCTTCTTTTATCAAAAAAATTTGCTATATCACATTGTACAATCTCAATAGGATTACTACTACTAATTTTTTGGTTTATTTGTGTAAGTATAAATTGAGATGGGTAAGCTAATGCTAAAAACGACACTAAAAGCCCTTCTATAAAGTAAAAAACCACCATTAACAACTTTATCCAATTATTTTTTTCGGATAACAATTTAATGATTAAAAATTCTTTTCTGTAAAAAAACAGAATCATAAAACCAATTATTAACGGAAAATAAATACTGAATAAGGGAAAACGAAAATCTTTACCAATAATTATAGTATCATTGATTGTATAGAGAAAAATATATACCAACATCAAACTGATTAAAATGGCATAATGCTTTTTCTCAAGCTTCTTTTCTTTATTTTTAAAAGTTCGTTTTTCCGTATATGACAGTTTTTTATTCATTTTTTGAACCTTCTTCAATAAAGTCCTTACTAATTTTTGCTTTAATACTATATCAAAAAAGGATTATTCATTCTTTCAAAACCAATACTGGTAGGCATTCCATGGCCGCTGTATACTTTCATGTAATCTCCCAATGGAAATAATTTTTCTTTTATAGATTTGATTAAGGTATCGTGATGTCCAAGTGGTAAATCCGTGCGTCCTATACTGCCATAAAACAATACATCTCCGCCAATAATAAATTTATCTTCTAAATTATAGTACGAAATACTGCCTGGTGAGTGACCGGGTGTGTGAAGTGTGTTTAAACTTGATTTTCCAAACGTAATAATGTCTCCTTCATTAATAAAGGATTTTGGCATCGGGCTTTGTTCGGCATGCAATCCATACATGGTAGCTGTTGCTAAATGCTTTTCAATAAAGTATACATCATCTTTGTGCACTTCTGGTAATAAGCCATAAGTTTCAAATACATATTTGTTTCCATTTATGTGGTCAACATGGGCATGCGTTAATATTAAACGTTTAGGAGTTAACTGATTTTGAGTGATAAAATCGCTTAATCTTTTATTCTCGGTAGCATTACTGTTCCCTGGGTCTAAAATGAGGCATTCCTTTGTGTCATCCCATAAAATGTAGGTGTTTTCCTGAAAAGGACCGAAGGCAAAATAGTGTACGTTTATCATAGCTTTTTTAGAATAATTTGCTAAATTTAGGGCTTATTATCAATTTAATGAAATGACATGTTTGCCATAACAACCGTGAAAAATACTAAACAGGTTATTCCATGTGACCATAAAAAACAATAACTGAAACACATGAAGCGGTTATTTTCTTTATTTTTTCTAGTAATATGTATTAAAAGTACGTACTCACAATTCTATTATGGTTCCCAATTAGAATTTGGAAAAAACCGTATGCAATATCAGTCTTTTAACTGGACTTATTTCGACTTTGAACGTTTTAGAGTTTACTTATACGAAGGAGGGCAGGAAATTGCTAAATACACAGCCACTTCGGTAGACCGCCAATTACCAATTATGGAAAAGCGTTTAGATTACCAGTTGGATGATAAGATAGATGTGATTGTTTATAATAATCAAAATGATTTTAAACAAAGTAATATTGGTTTATCGGGCGAAGAAAATGGAAATATTGGTGGAATTACCAGAATTATTGGAGATAAAATATTTGTTTATTTCACGGGATCTCATGCTGATTTAGATAAGCAAATTCGCGCAGCATTAGCAGAATTGATGATTGATCAGATGATGTATGGAGGAAGAACAAGAGACGTTGTTAGAAATTCAACCTTGTTAACTCTGCCAGACTGGTTTAAAAATGGTTTAATTGCCTATATATCAGAAGGATGGAATTCGTCTATTGATAATAAAGTGATGGATGCTATCCAAAATGATCGCTTTTTAAAATTTAATCAACTAACAGGAAAAGAAGCTACCATGGCAGGACATGCTATGTGGTATTATGTTGCTGAAGAGTATGGTGAGGCTATTATTCCGAACTTGTTGTATATGACAAAGGTGAGTCGCAATCCTAATAATGCATTTTTATACGTGTTAGGACTTTCTATTCAAAATATGACAACTGAATTTACCAATAAAATGGCAAAACGTTATTTTGATTATAGAGACAGTACTCGCAAAAATCCAGTTGTAGAAACGGTTCTTAAAAAGCAAAAAAAAGCAAGGCACTATTATCAATTAAAGGTTAGTCCTGATGGACAAAAAATAACGTATGCTACCAGTGAGTTAGGTCAGTACAAAGTTTGGATTAATACGATTGGTGAAAAAAAGAGTAAACGTGTTTTAAAGTTAAATCCAAAGCTCGAACGTATTGATGATAACAGCTATCCGCTTTTAGGTTGGCATCCAAACAATACCATTGTATCAATGATTTATGAACGAAAAAATGTTTTAAAATTATTTACGTATGATACAGAGTCGAAAGAAAAAAACAAACGCAATATTACTGGATTCGAAAAAATAAACAGTTATGCTTTTTCACATGACGGGAAACGTATGGTAATGAGTGCTGTTAAAAAAGGAAAAGGACAGTCTGATATTTTTATTTATACATTAAATTCCGGTGGAGTAGAACAAATAACAAATGATTCGTGGGATGATAATAACCCCGTTTTTGTAGATAACTCAAAGGGAATTTTATTTGAATCTAATAGAACACACGATACCATTAAAGCTAATGAAGACGCTAAAATGTATTTGAAGTTTTCGAAAAACAACGATGTGTTTTTTTATAATACAGTTACTAAATCAAATTTACTGTATCGTGTAACAAATACACCAGATGTTAATGAAACAAGTCCTCAGGAATATAGTAAAGGTGTTATTGCTTTTTTAAGTGAAGCTAATGGTATATATAACAGATATGTTGGCGTATTAGATAGCTCTATCGCTTTTGTAGATACGATGGAGCATTACCGTTATTTTTATAATTCAAAACCAATTACAAACTATCAAAAAAATATTCAAGAACATCATATCAATTCACGTTTTACGAGATATGCTGAAATTGTAATTGATAACTTCAAAGAAAAATTAATGGTATCGCCATTAATTCAGCCTGCAGACTTGAACCCTGTTAAGCTCAATAATACTTGGTTTAAAGCCACTCCAAGAACAACATTAGCAGATCCTGATAAAATTATCATCACCAATCCAGTTCGAAGAGATGAAAACTTAGGACCTAAAAAAGTAGATACCACTACTACTAAAAATGAAGGAATTGATTTTGAAAATTATGATTTAAAAGGAGATAAAAAGAGAGAGAAACCTAATGAGGTTAAATTAGATGAGCCAAAGCCAATAGATAGCAATTCAAAAGATTTAGCTGTCAAAAATCCTGAAGATGTAAAAGCGGCTAATAATAATGAGCTTAGATTTCCAATACAACAAAACTATTATACAAGTTTTAAAACCGATCAGGTAGTTTCACAGCTTGATAACTCTTTCTTATCTACGAGCTACCAACGTTTTGCTGGTGGAGGAAGTCCGGTATATTTAAATCCTGGATTAAATTTATTATTTAAAATAGGCTTAAGCGATTTGTTTGAAGACAAACGTATTGTAGCAGGTTTCCGTATTGCAGGGACATTAGATAACGAGTATTTATTAAGCTGGGAAAATAGAACTAGAAAAGTAGATAGACAATTAGTATTACACCGCCAATCATTTTTAAAAGTAAACGGATATGCTGGTTTATCAAAAATTCAAACACACGATGCTAGATACACTTGGAAAATTCCTTTTAGCGAAGTTTCAGCAACTAAACTATCTATTATGTATCGTAATGATAGAACTGTTTTTGCTTCGGTGAGTGATGAAAGTTTACGTAAACCAAATGTTTATGATAATTATGGTGGTGCTAAAATCGAATATATATTTGATAATACCAGAAAAAGAGGATTGAATTTATATAACGGAACGCGTTTCAAATTATGGGCAGAGTACTGGAGATTGATAAAAGAAGAACAACATGACTTGTTTACTTTTGGTTTTGATTTCCGTAACTATAAAAAAATACACAGAGATTTAATTTGGGCAAATAGAGTAGCGGGCGCATCGTCTTTAGGTAAAGATAGATTAATTTATTACATGGGAGGAGTAGACAACTGGTTAAATCCTCAATTTGACAGAAGTATTAATATTGTAAAGCCAGAACAATATCAGTTTCAAACTTTGGCAACTAATATGCGAGGCTTTAAACAAAATATCCGTAATGGAAATAACTTTGTAGTTTGGAATAGCGAAATTCGTTGGCCAATATTTAAATATTTAATTAATCGTCCTTTGCGTTCTGATTTCATACAAAACTTCCAAATTATTGGATTTGGAGACTTAGGAATGGCTTGGTATGATGTTAATCCTTACAGTGATGATAATGTGTTAAACAAAAATGTGTATGCTGGTAATCCTGTAACCTTAACGATTTATCATCAAAAAGAGCCCATTGTTGGTGGATATGGATTTGGATTACGTTCCCGTTTATTAGGATATTTCATTCGTTTAGATTTTGCCTGGGGCGTAGATGATAAAAAGGTTCAAAAAGGAATGTCTTATTTGTCTTTAACAACAGACTTCTAATCATGCAAAATAAAAAGCCAATGACATTACAGATTCTTTTAATTTTATTATCCGTTGGTTTAGCGGCTGGGTTTTTAAGTGGTATGGTGGGAATAGGAGGAGGAATTATTATTGTTCCTGTTCTTATTTATTTTTTGGGCTTTACACAACATCAAGCACAAGGTACCACTTTGTTTATGTTTTTATTACCAATTGGTATTTTGGGAGTTATGAATTATCATAAGCAAGGCCATGTTGATTATAAAACAGCTCTAATTATTTGCTCTACATTTGTGTTTGGTAGCTATTTTGGCAGCAAACTAGCTATTTCACTAGATCAAAAAATGGTGAAACAAATTTTTGGTGCTATCATCATTTTGTTAGGTGCAAAGATGTTATTCTGGAAATAATTGATGTCGGATTTTCAGGCAAAAATAAAATATATATTTTTTCCGTTAGTTATTTTAACGACTATTTGTACTGTAGGCTACACGTTTCTAAATTGGTTACTAGTAATAAAATTCAATTTATTTTCTTTAAATGAAAATGTAATTGAATTTTTCATTCCTTTGATTTTAGTAGTCATTTTAGTTGCAATATGGATAAATCCAAGAATTAGATTACTTGACTTTTACAAAGGAAACGGCAATTACCCTTTTTTATATAATATGATTGCTGGGATAGTGATTTTAATTCCTACAATTTGTGCTCAAACTTATATAACTAAAGCAACCGGAAAATTAACCTACTTGAATAATATTTCGGAAATTAACAAGCTAGTTGCAACAAAATATTATTGTATTAAAAATTATCACGTAGACAAGAATCATATTGAATTTGTTAATTCATTTAATGTTTCTGGTAAACACAGCGAGTATTTTAATATGAGTATATATGTGATACTTCCAATTAGAATTAATCAGGAAGATACTGCTAAGCTATGTTATAGTTGGCTTGGAATAGAATACTCGGAACAAATTAGTAATTCGACAAGTCAGGCAGAAAAAGATTCTGCATACAAAGATTTCGCAGATAATTGTCAATGGAGATTTGACACAACTAATTTTAACCAGTTTGTGTACTTGGAAAGAATTGGAAACTCAGATGATAAAACCAACTATTTAAAAGCAGTTAATCAATCTTCTTATTTTTTAAATAAAAGTCAAGTTATACTATTGCCAATTCATGAAGCTTTTGAAAATAGAGTTACTGCCTCTTTAAACGGGATGATTTATTCATACTTTATAGGGCTATTATTTTGGTTCGTAATATTGCTGAATCCTTTAATAGACAAAAGAAGAGTTTATGAGTTTCAAAAAGGAGAATACTACGTTGTTGAAAATATTGATTTTTTAGAATGGTTTATTCCTAACAGAAAGGTGTTTGTTACTCCATTGCTGATAGATATAAATCTTTTAATATTTTTAATTATGATTTTTTGTGGTTATGGATTTAATTCTTTTCAGTCTCAGGATCTTTTAGATCTTGGCGGCAATTATGGGCCTAGTACAATAGGAGGAGAATGGTGGAGGCTAATTACTTCTGTTTTTTTGCATGGAGGAATTATGCATGTTTTTTCTAATATTTGCGGATTAGCGCTAATAGGTGCTTTATTAGAATCTTTAGTAGGTAAATTTCTCTTTTTATTTGTTTATATTATTTCTGGTGTGATAGGAAGTTTGGCAAGTATATATTGGCACTTGCCACCAGTTGTGGGTGTTGGAGCGTCTGGAGCAATTTTTGGCATGTATGGATTTTTCATTGCAGCTACTCTAACAAAATCTATAACAAAGGAATTTGAATTTGGTATGTTAGTTCTAGCACTTATTTTTGTTGGGTTCAATTTACTTATGGGATTAGCCGGTAATGTTGATAATGCGGCGCATTTTGGAGGTTTGATTTCTGGTTTTGTAATTGGTATCTTATTACATCCAATAGTTAAAAATTTACATCCAGATGAACATTATTAAGACAAATACTTCCCTATTTTCCCTTTCTTATCGTAAATAATCTTCCAATTACTGATTTGTTTCCTTCAACAAATACGCCATGTTCGGAGCCTTTTACATCCTCAATCGAATAAAAAGCATTCGGAGTATGTGTGTGTATCAACTCAAGAACTTCTGCTTTATTGGTGCGTTTCACAATTGTAAAAATAAGTTTTACAGGCCCCATGGCTCCCTGTCCATCTACAATGGTTATACCTTGGTGTCTGATTTTTAAAGCTTCGGTTAATTGAGTAATATCTTCGTTGCTGATAATTCGTATGATTTGTGTGCCAATAGCCAAACGTTCTTCTATGTACATGCCTAAATAAGTTCCTGCACTAAATCCTGCTGCCCAGGCAATAAAGCAGGCAATGTTATCTAAATGACTAAATACTTGGCGCATCGCCACCAGCCAAATTAATACTTCAAAAAAACCTAAAATAGGTACTACCTTCTTTAAGCCTTTTGAGATGAAAATATGACGCATCGTTGCCATAGTTACATCTCCTAACCTTGATAAAAAGATAAGTACAGGAAGTATAATCCAGCTAAAGTAATCGAATTCCATACTTTAAAAATAATTGTACTTTATGTCGGTTTCATTCGTTATAAGATTAATTATTAATAATCTATTGTTTAAACAATGCTGTTATTTGGCAAAAATTAACAGGTAATAAAGTAGAAATTTAGGCTATCGAAACGGCTCAAGAACATATAGAACTTAACCCTCAAACACCAAAGAAAAAAAGTGTTTGGCGTTTTTTTAAACGTTTATTTTTAACGCTAGTTATTTCTTTTATTTCTATTATTGGGATTAGTGTAGCCTTAGTTTTTATCTATGAAGAAGAAGTCGTTAACTTAATTATTAAAGAATTAAACAAACACTTAAAAACTGAGGTAAGAATTGATCCTAAAAATATTGATTTAACTATTATTAAATCTTTTCCTGATTGTGCTTTAGAATTTAAAGAGCTTACAGCTATGGATGCCAAGGAGTTTAAAACGGATGATACGCTTTTATATGCGAGCCGTTTAGCTTTAGCATTTAACATCAAAGATTTGTTTAATAAAAATTATACCATCAATAAGATTGAACTTGAAAATGCCCGTTGCCATTTAAAAATCAATAAAAAAGGTCAGGCAAATTATTTTGTTTGGAAATCAGATAGTACATCTACGGGTAATGATAGTTTAAAATTTGCCTTAGAAAAGATTACATTAAATAACGTAGACCTGACTTTAAAAGACAGTAAACATAAAATTAAATTAAACACGTCTGTTAAAGAACTGAATTTTAAGGGTAAGTTTAACGAAGATAATTACACGTTAATTTCGGATGGAAGCACTTTTGTGAATTTATTTCAGGTTGATAAAGTAAAATATCTGAATCATAAAAATGTAAAGTTTGATATCGAATTTGATGTTGCGGGTTCAACCTATACCATAAAAAAATCAGAAACATCTGTGAATAATACACAACTCATCAGCCACGGTGCTTTTGTAATTAAAGATAGTTTACAATCGTTGGATGTGTTTTTTAATGGGAAAAATTTAGACATATCATCCACATTATCTTTGTTACCTGAAAAATTCCAAAACCAAATTAATAGTTATGAAAGCGATGGAGAGTTTTATGCTTCTGGCGAATGCCATTATAAAAATGGACAACCATTTGTTTTAAATTCTGATTTTGGAATTAAAAAAGCTACAATTACGTATAAAGAAAAAAACACAACACTCACTAATGTAAATTTATTAGGTAATGTGGTTGTTAATGAAAACAGAAGTACTTTAACACTTAAAAATATATCCGCCAATTTAAACAGCAATACGTTTACTGGAGATGTTGAATTAAGCAATTTTAAAGATCCTTATTTGAAATTGAAATTAGCAGCTAATACCAAACTCGAAGAGTTGATTTCATTTTATCCAATTGACACATTAGAAAATCTAAGTGGTACTATTAATTTAAATGCGGAAATTGAGGGTTTAATTAGTGAGATGAAATCTAATGCTTACAGTCCAAGTATTAAAGCCAATGGAAATGCCATTATCAGTGATTTAAAAGCAACTTTCAAAAAAACAGATAAACATATTAATATCCCAGAAGGAAAGTTAGAATTAAATAACCGTCACTTAAATGTTTACAATTTAAAATTAATCAGAGGAAATTCAGATGTGATGTTGGTTGGAGAATTACCTAATTTTTTAGGTTATTTATTTGACTCCAAAGAACCTTTAACTATTATTGCTCAGGTAACAAGTGATAAAATTGAGTTAGAAGATTTTTTATTTGGAGCAGGGAAATCAAGCGAAACAGCTTCAGTTAATATCCCTGACAATTTAGATTTTAATGTATCTGTAGATGTTAAACATTTAACCTTTGCCAAGTTTATAGCAGATAACATCAAGGGTAATATGTTGCTTAAAAATCAAAAAGTAGCGCTTAAGGATGTGAGTTTAAATGCAACTGATGGAGATGTAAAGTTAAACGCTATTGCCGATGCTAGCGGAGATAATTTAAAAGTATCAGCAGATTGTGATTTAACCAGTTTAAATATTCAAAAGCTATTTACTCAATTAAATAATTTTGGTCAAACAACTATACAAGATAATAACTTAAAAGGTTTTGTAACTGCTAATATTGATTTTAGTGGAACTTGGGATAAAAAATTAAAGGTTGATTTAAATAGTATTAATTTAACGAGCAGCATCTTAATTGAAAGAGGAGAGTTAATTGGTTTTAAACCTCTTGAGAGCTTGGCAAAGTATGTTGATGTAAATGAATTAAAACATATTAAATTTTCTACTTTACAAAGTGCCGTTGAAATAAAAAATAGAGTGATAACAATTCCTAAAACTTCCATCAAATCAAATGCAATTAATTTAGAGTTATGGGGTAAACATACCTTTGAAAATCAAATTGATTATCACATACAGTTATTGTTGAGCGAAATTATAGCAAAACGTCCTAAAAAGAATAAAGATTTTGATGAAGAGTTGTCTTTGGTTGAAAATGATCCAGAAAACAGACGTTCGGTATTTATTGTGATGACGGGGCCAATAGATAATCCAACGATTAAGTATGATAGAAAAGGAGCTAAAGAAAAAATTAAAGAAGATATTAAACAGGAAAAGCAAAACTTAAAACAACTATTAAAAGAAGAGTTTGGCTTCTTTAAAAAAGATAGTATCAAAGTAAAAGAAACTGAGAAGTCCAATCAAAAGTTTCAAATACAAGTTGGCGAAGAAAAACCTAAAGCCAATAAGCCTCTTCAGCCCAAAAAGAAAGAAGAAGAGGATGATGATTTTTAATCAATTATTCACTACATTTATTTCTACAAATTAAATCACATGCAACAATACGCAATTGCTATACATGGTGGAGCTGGTACTATTTTACAAAGTACGATGACTCCCGAAAAAGAAAAAGCCTATAAAAATGGTTTACAAGATGCTATTGAAGCAGGCGAAAGTATTTTAAAAAGTGGAGGTTCTGCTTTCGACGCTGTTGAAACGGCAATTATTCAATTAGAAAACAACCCATTATTTAATGCTGGTAAAGGTGCCGTTTTTACTAATAATGGAACGCATGAGATGGATGCTTCTATCATGAATGGAAAAGATTTAATGGCAGGAGCAATTGCAGGCGTACAAGGAGTTAAAAATCCAATTTCGTTGGCTAGAGCTGTGATGGAAAAATCAGAACATGTGTTGCTAACAGGAAATGGAGCCATGGATTTTGCTAAAAAAGTTAATGCGCCTATTGAAAATGAAGATTACTTTTTTGTGCAATTGCGGTACGATCAATTACAACAAGCTAAACAATCTAACAGTATGATATTAGATCATACAGAAGACAAAATAGAGAACGGCGAAAAGAAATTTGGAACGGTTGGTTGCGTAGCCTTGGATTTACAGGGTAATTTAGCTGCTGGTACTTCAACAGGCGGTATGACAAATAAAAAATTTGGTAGAGTAGGTGATAGTTCTATTATTGGAGCGGGAACTTACGCAAACAATCATACTTGTGCTATTTCTTGCACAGGCCATGGCGAATTGTTTATTCGCTCTGTAGTGGCTTACGATATTTCTTGCTTAATGGAATACAAAAATTTATCTCTGAAAGAAGCTTGTGATATTGTAGTGATGGATAAGTTGGTGAAGATTGGTGGTGAGGGTGGTTTAATCGCTTTAGATGCAAAAGGAAATATTGTACTTCCTTTTAACTCAGAAGGTATGTATCGCGCATGCAAAAAACAAAATGAAGATATATTTATTGGAATTTATAAGTAGATATTAGATATAATAAAAAACAAAAAGCGACATCATAATTGATTGTCGCTTTTTGATTGATATATTATATCTATAATTTTCTAAACAGCAAAATCACTTGGTTTATGAATCGTTAATTTTTTATTTTTTAAATCATAATGATCTCCTAATGCCATGACATGAACAATTAAGTTGTCAATCGATACAGGAGCTCCCATTTCTACATCACTCATGCTTGTATGACGCATATGTGTAGCATCAACTAACATAATCAATCCAGACCCAACAGCTTCCATATTATTGCCATCTGTAATTAATAAACCCGCATCTTCACCTAATCCAACACCTAAATTAATTGGGTTACTAGCACATGCGTATAACAAACGTCCAATGCGTCCACGCTGTACAAAGTGTGTATCAATGATTACGTTATTTATAAAACCTAAACCTCCAGTAATTTTCACTTCACCTTTATGCAAGGCTTCGCTACTGCTACCTTGGTATATCATATTGTTTGAGCTAGCTGCCGCACCAGCCGAAGTGCCTGAAATTAAAAAATCTTCGTTTTGATATTTGTCTAATAGTAAATGATGAAAAGTAGTGCCTCCAAAAATAGCAGTTAAACGCAATTGGTCGCCACCAGTAAACATTACCACATTAGCGTTACGTAAACGCTCTAAGTATTCTTCAGAGTTTGCTTCTTCGCGAGTTTTTATATTTAAAACCCCCACGTTTGAAACTTGTAATTGAGCAAATGCTTTCACATATTCTTCACCAACTTCTTCTGGAATGCTAGAGGCAGTCGTAATAATTTCAATACGTGACTCACTATTTTTAACGGATTCAGTAGTGATGCGTTTTAAAATTCCTTTTTCAAAAAACTTTAAACTTCTCTTTAAGTCGGTTTCACTTTCCGAAAAACTACCTCTATCTACTGAGCCACCAATGATGACTAATTTTCCTTTTGGATTCATAAACTAAATTTCATGTAAAACTATCGTAAAAAGATCGATAATTAATTGAATTTCTGGATAGTTTATACCATTATTTTGAACAATAAATAGTTTATATAAAAAACATGACTTATATTTATTAAAAACACATTCTTATTCACTATTAATTGTACTGTTTATGAAAATTATTGAAACCAAAGTGATGCGCGGACCAAACTACTGGTCAATCAAAAGAAAAAAATTAATTGTGATGAAGTTGGATTTGGAAGAGTTAGAAGAACTTCCAACAAATAAAATTGATGGCTTTGGTGCACGTTTGGAGGCTTTAATGCCAAGCTTAATGCAACATCGCTGTTCAGAAGGAAAAGAAGGCGGCTTGTTTATGCGTATTAAAGAAGGGACATGGATGGGTCATGTAATTGAACATATTGCTTTAGAACTACAAACTTTAGCAGGTATGGAATGTGGTTACGGAAGAACGAGAGGAACTGGTGTAAAAGGAATTTATAATGTGGTGTTTAATTATATGGAAGAAGCAGTTGGTTTATATGCTGCAAAAATAGCAGTTAAAATTGCTGAACATTTAATTAAAGGAGAAGCATTCGATATAGAATCTGAAATTCGCCACATGCGAGAGTTACGCGAGAACGTGCGTTTTGGTCCAAGTACAGGTTCTATTGTAGATGAAGCGATTGCTCGAGATATTCCTTTTATTCGGCTTAATTCTGAGTCATTAGTACAATTAGGTTACGGAAAAAATCAAGTACGTTTTAGAGCAACGATGACGGATAGAACAAGTTCTATTGCCGTGGATTTAGCAAGTAATAAAGATGAAACCAAACGCATGTTAAAAGATGCGGCTATTCCAGTAGCAAAAGGTGTTTGTATTTCAAATCCAGATGATTTAGAAGATGCAGTGAAAAGTGTTGGATTTCCTTTAGTGTTTAAGCCCTTAGATGGTAATCATGGGAAAGGAGCATCTATTGGTGTGAAAACGATGGAAGAAGCCATTGAAGCGTTTGCTCATGCTAAAAAATATTCTCGTAAAATTATTATTGAAAAATTTATTACAGGATATGATTTTAGAGTATTAGTGATTAATAACCGTTTTATTGCAGCTGCTTTGCGTGAGCCAGCTCATGTGATTGGCGATGGCAAATCAACGATACAGCAATTAATTGATAAAGAAAATTTAGATCCTCGTCGTGGTTACGGACATGAAAATGTATTAACCGAAATTTCTGTTGATAGAGAAACACTAGAACAGTTAGCAAAGAAAGAGTATACTTTAGAAACCATTTTAAAGAAAGATGAACATTGCTATTTAAAAGGTACCGCTAATTTAAGTACTGGTGGAACTTCTACAGATGTAACAGATATTGTTCATCCTCATAATATTTTTATTTGTGAACGCATTTCTCGTGTCATTGGATTAGATATCTGTGGCATTGATATTATGGCTTCTAATTTAAGTGAGCCGTTAGAAATAACAGGTGGTGTAGTTTTAGAAGTGAATGCAGCTCCAGGATTCCGTATGCATTTAGCGCCAGCAAAAGGCTTGCCTCGTAATGTGGCAGCACCAGTCATTGATATGTTATACCCAACAGGTAAATCATGTCGTATTCCTATCATTGCGATTACTGGCACAAATGGCAAAACAACCACCACACGTTTAATTTCTCACATTGTTAAAAACAACGGATTCAAAGTTGGTTTTACAACCAGTGATGGGATTTACGTTGGTAACTCCATGTTGACCAAAGGTGATACAACTGGACCAGTTAGCGCAGAGTTTATTTTAAAAGATCCTACGGTTGAGTTTGCTGTTTTAGAAACAGCACGTGGTGGTATTTTACGTTCGGGTTTAGGATTTAGTAGATGTGATGTGGCGGTTGTCACAAATATTCAAGAAGATCACATGGGCCTTTCGGACATCAATACACTAAAAGACATGGCACGTGTTAAAGGTGTTGTAGCTGAAAGTGTGAAACGTGATGGTTATGTAGTTTTAAATGCCGATAACGAATATTGTGCTGGTATTTCAAAAGAAGTGAGTTGTAATGTGGCATACTTTAGTATGAATGAAAATAATCCGGTGATTATTGATCATTGCAAAAAAGGTGGTATTGCTGCTATTTACGAAAACGGATTTATTACCATTAAAAAAGGAGATTGGAAATTTAGAGTTCAAAAAGTAACAAGCGTGCCTTTAACTTTTGGTGGACGCGTTTCCTTTATGATTCAAAATGTATTAGCGGCTACGTTAGCAACATATGTATATGGTTTTGCAACAGAAGATATTGCTACTAGCTTAGAAACATTTATTCCTTCGGCAGCACAAACACCAGGTCGTATGAATATCTTTGATTTTAAAGATTATAAAGTGATGATTGACTTTGCGCATAACCCTGACGGCTTTAATGGAATTAAAGAATTTTTAACGACTATTGAATCTACTTCTAAAATAGGAATTATTACAGGTACTGGCGATAGACGAGATGATGACATCAGAGCGATGGGAAGAATTTCTGCAGAGATGTTTGATCATATCATTATTCGTCAGGATAAATTTTTACGTGGGCGTCAAGCAGAAGAAATTGTGAAATTATTAGTAGAAGGAATTCAACAAGTAAGCCCAATGACTTCATACGAATATGTGCCTAAAGAGATTGAAGCGCTAAACCATGCATTCAGTATAGCTAAACCAGGTTCATTCATTGTAGCATTAAGTGACGTGATTGATAATGCCATTGAAGTGGTGCATTCATACTTAGATAAGGAAAGAGAAGGGAAATAAACAAAAAAGCCATCTATTTTTATAGATGGCTTTTTTGTTATTAGTTACTTGTTAAAGTATCATTCATGAAGTTTCCAAAAGGCTGTATCTTATTGTCATCAAAAGTTGCCCATTGAACAATTTTATTTGGTTTATCAATTGGAAAAAACATGAAAGTTTGATTTTCATAATGGATATTTGAAGTATTAAAAATTAATGTATCTCCTTTTGAAAGGTAATCTTTTACATTAGATATAAGTGTTACATCATCCATTCTGAAAATAATTGAAATTTGCGGTTCAGTTGAAATATCAATCGAAATACTTTCATTTATGCTTTTGTCAAATTCCCATTTATCTTTCTTTTTTATAACATACCGCCATTTACTATTTTCGCTATATTTTTGAGTTTGTGCCTTTATAGCTTCAAACATTAAAGAAACCGATTCTCCATTTGCATTTAATTTCTTTATTTCTTGCAATGTTTGATTATCAGTTTTAAGCTCATGAGAATTTTCATTACTACATGATGAAAAGAATAAGGTAACACATAAAAAAATAATTAATGTTTTCATTTGCTTACAACTTCTCATATTCACTTCTCACAAAATCTGCTAATTCTTTTACATAAGCAGGAGAGAAATCAAATTTGATTCCAGCCGCTTCGTATAATTCAGGAATAGTTTTTAAATATCCTAATGATAATGCTTTTTTGTAATTAGCTAAAGCTTGCTTAGGATTTTGTTTGTAGCTGCGCCACATTGCAACGGCACCTAATTGCGCCATCCCATATTCAATATAATAAAATGGCACTTCGTATAAATGCAATTGTGCTTGCCATGAACGTTGTAAATTATTTTCTAATCCTGTATAATCCACTACACCAGTTCCAAAATCTTTGCTGATTTGCATCCAACAATTGTAACGTTCTTGTAGTGTATGTTTTGGATTGGTATAAATCCAATGTTGAAATTTATCAATAGATGCAATCCAAGGTAATCCTTTTAGTACATCATTTAATTGCTCTTTCTTGGCACGCTTAAAATCATCTGAGTTAGGGAAGAAGGGTTCCCAATGTTCCATACTAATTAACTCCATGCTCATGCTGGCTAATTCAGCCACTTCGCTTGGCGTGCTTTTAAATTCAGTTAATTCCAAATCAGCAGCTAAAAAGGCATGCACAGCATGTCCGCCCTCGTGCACCATCGTTACCATATCACGATGTAAACCAACTGCATTCATAAAAATAAATGGCACATCGGTTTCCATTAACGGATAGTTGTACCCACCAGGTGCTTTCCCAATACGCGATTCTAAATCTAAACGTTTCATCTCACGCATGGTTTTAATGCAGTCTGCAAAGTATGGGTCGATGGTTTGAAAACACTCAATAGTTTTTTCAGCTAAATCTGCTCCTGTTGTAAATGGTTTTAATGGTGCTTTACCTTCTGCGTCTACATCTTTATCCCAAGGTCTGTAAACATCTAATTTCAATGCATCTTTGCGAGCTTGTTCATTTTGTTTCACTAATGGTACAATGTGTTGTTGTATAGCATCCTGAAAATTATAACAATCTTGTACGCTATAGTCAAAACGCCCTAACTCTTCGTGTTTGTAATCTCTATAATTTTTAAATCCTGTGTTTAATGCTACTTGATGACGTAATGCGATTAACTCATCATATAATTTATTTAAAGCAGTTTCGTCTTTCCCTCTGCGTTCTTGTATTTGATGATAGATGCTTTCACGTAAAACCCTATCATTGCTTTTAAAATAGGTCGCTGCTTTTTGTAAGGTCATTTCCTCACCATTATAAGTGATGGTTTGTGCAGCAGAGATGTTGCCATATTCTTGTTCTTTTTGACGTAGCTCAGTATTTAAAGCAATGTTTTCTTCGCGATATAATTCAATGCTTTTTTTTACGCCACGTACATATACATAGTAAGTGTCTTTTTCTAATTGCTCTACAAAAGGGCAATCAATTAATTTTTTATTTAAATCGTTACTGTACGGAGAAATATATGGTTCAATCTCTGTTACAAAATAGTTGAATGATTCCTGTAGTCGTTCGTCTTGCGTGTTGCAAGTCATTTTAATGTAACGCCAAGCGCCATCTTCATTTAACACAGCTTCTAATTCGCTATGGTCTTTCATCCATTGTTTTAAATCTGTAACAGAATTAATAGTTCTGTTTTTTAGTTCTTCAAATAAGGGTTTTAAATTATCCCAGGTAGTAATTTTAAAATCAGCAGATAGGTATTGACGTTTCATGGATTGTTATTATTTAGAAATTTTAATATAAGATACACTAAGGTTTTTTTGATCAGAATGCGTTTTCTTGACGACATAATACCATTTATATCCATTAATATCTATCGTGAAAACTTCATCAATATTATGGTTTACAACTGCTGATTCAAACATAGTATGCATCTTCCCCGCTTCAAACCATCCTAAATCGCCTCCATTAGGATTTCCATCCATGTTATAAGCTTCTGCTAGTTTTTTAAAACTTTCTCCGTTTTTATATTTTATGATAATTAAGTTTCTTAAACTGTCGATTTGTGTCTTACTTAATTTATATCCATCCAAATATATGTATGATGCCCTATATCTACTTTTATCTTTTTTTTCTAAAATTTTATATAAGGTGTCTAAATAATAAAATACATCGCCACTTTTTTTGCTATAGCATATTTTAGCAATAATATTTGTGTCTTTTTGTAAATCAAAAAATCCATATATAGCATTTTGATTAGGATTATTATAAATGAAATTAATGGCTTCGTTATCGTTATTAATATCGTTTAATATTTTCTCCTTCTCATTTTTCTGTTGCGCAGAAATTGCAGTAAAACAAATTAGAAAAATTATAAAGAAAAATAAGCGTTTCATATAAATGAGCTTTTTAATAATAGTTGAATTTACGGTTTTCTGTATAAACAAAAAAGCTTGCTGATTTCTCAACAAGCTTTTCAATATACTTAGCTTTTAATTAAGCAGTTCCTGCTTTTCTAACGCCTGTAGTTTTCTTAACACCTACGCTAGTTTTTGCTTTAGGTTCTTTTGCTGTAGTTTTTTTAACTGCAGCTTTTTTCTCAGTTGCTGCTTTTACAATTTTCTTTTCAGTTGATTCTTCTGTAGCTTCTGCTTCTTTTACTTTTAAGTTCCCGGAAACTTGTAAAGCATTATACCAAGTAAATAATTTACGCATATTACTTGTGTAAACACGCTCTTTATCATAATCGGGTAATACAGCTGTAAAATATGCTACAACTGCTTTATCATCAGCTTTTGAATCAACACAAGTTCCACCTTTTTCTTTATCAAAAATAGATTTCATGATTTCTGCCACTGGCTTATCTTCACCTGTAGTAAACATGCTAATATCTTCTAATGAACTTACTTTAGCTGTTGAGCTGATAGAAGTACGTTTTTTATCAGCTAATGCTTCTACAATAATTCCGTTTTTAGATTGAGCAACCACTTTATATAATCCTGGTTGACCGCTAATGGCAATAATTCCTGTTAAATCAATCATTTTTTTTATTTAAAAATTAGGTAACAAAAATAACATTTTTTTAATATCTGCGCTATTTATGTTAAAATACTTTATCCAGTCCCATTTTATAGGATTTTATCGTGTCATAGGCGTGTACGCTATGAATTAGATATTAAAAACAAAATATGTTTATGCTTCATGAAAAAGTCGCCATTTTTTGTTTTATTGAAATAGACCACATGAATTATTTAAAAGATTAAGCACGTTTTTTTGAAGATTAATTTTTTTGAAGATTTTTTGTAGTCATAAATTGTTTTTTTGTCATTTCAATTCGTTTATTCCCTTGTTAATAAAGAGCTACAGGCGGTTTATGTCGATTTTTTCACACTCCCTTAACAAAAAAATAAATACAACGAACAATTTTTTTTCACTTTTTTTTATAAATCTTTTAAATCCTTGATACATAAGCAAATCACTAGTTTATTAACGAGGTGTGTTAATTACGCGATGTTAAAAAAACAGCCGTAATGTTAATTTCATTTTCTAAAAATCCAATCATTTTTAATCAGATTTGTAGAAGAGAAAACGACAACAATTACGCTCTTAAATTTTTAAGAGTTTTATATATAAAGACAAGACTATGAATGAACCGATACTAGCAGAAAACAAAGACCGCTTTGTTTTATTCCCAATCAAATACAATGATATTTGGGATTTTTATAAAAAATCTGAAGCAAGTTTTTGGACAGCCGAAGAAATTGACTTATCTAATGACATTAGTGATTGGAATAATAAGTTAAATGATAACGAGCGTCATTTCGTAAAACATGTATTAGCATTTTTTGCAGCTAGTGATGGAATTGTAAATGAGAATTTGGCTATTAACTTCTTAAACGAAGTACAGTATCCTGAGGCTCGTTGCTTTTATGGTTTCCAAATTATGATGGAAAACATTCACTCAGAAACATATTCTTTATTAATTGATACTTATATTAAAGATCCAGTTGAAAAAGATAAATTATTTCACGCGGTAGATACAGTACCATGTGTAGGTAAAAAAGCAGAGTGGGCTTTACGTTGGATTAGCAACGGAAGTTTTGCTGAGCGCCTAATTGCTTTTGCTGCAGTGGAAGGTATTTTCTTCTCTGGTTCCTTCTGTTCTATTTTCTGGTTAAAGAAACGTGGTTTAATGCCAGGATTAAGTTTCAGTAACGAGTTAATTTCTCGCGACGAAGGTCTACACTGTGATTTTGCATGTTTATTATATACTAACCACGTAAAAAATAAATTACCAAAAGAACAAGTAACTCAAATCATTACTGATGCAGTTGCTATTGAAAAAGAATTTGTGTCGGATGCCATTCCAGTTCGTTTAATTGGAATGAATGCTGACTTAATGTGTCAATACATCGAGTTTTGCGCTGATAGATTATTGTTAGCTTTAGGCTGCGATAAATTTTATAACGCTTCAAATCCATTTGACTTTATGGAAATGATTTCGTTACAGGGTAAAACAAATTTCTTCGAAAAACGTGTTGCTGAATACCAAAAATCTGGTGTGATGAACAATAAAGAGGAAAACAACGTGTTTAATTTAGATGAAGATTTTTAGTTAAAAAAATTCATCGGTTAAAATTCCCAATTCGTATCTCATTGAAAATCATTGAACAAGACATAAATCTTGTATGGGAATGCTAGCCTCCAAAAACACGTTCATTAAATGTTAAATTTTTGCTGAATCGCTTGCGGCTTAGCAAATAAAGGAAAGAAATAATTAACCGCCATTTTGTTAATATCAAGTGGTGGCGAAAGTAAAAAAAGACGATTATAGTTATAACTTGTTGTAACGAAAACAATACTCAAAAACTAAGTAAAACCAATTAAAAACCAAAGGCAATGTTTGTAATTAAAAGAGATGGCACTCAAGAGTCTGTGAAGTTTGATAAAATCACAGCACGCGTTCAAAAGCTTAGCTACGGCTTAGATGCAAATCACGTAGATCCAATTCAAGTAGCAAAAAAAGTAATTGATGGTGTGTATGATGGCGTGCACACAGTTGATTTAGATAACTTAGCTGCAGAAACGGCTGCGTCGTTAACTACTAAGCATCCTGATTATGCTCAGTTAGCATCTCGTATTGCTGTAAGTAACTTACACAAAAACACTATTAAATCTTTCTCAAAAACAATTGAGATATTATATAATTATGTTGATCCAAAAACAAATCAAAAAGCTTCATTAATTGCCGATGACGTTTATGAAATTGTGATGAAGAACGCGCAATTATTGGATTCATCTATTATTTACGATAGAGATTTTGGTTACGATTATTTTGGTTTTAAAACTTTAGAGCGTTCTTATTTATTAAGAACTCACGGTAAAGTTACTGAGCGCCCTCAACACATGTTAATGCGTGTGTCAATTGGTATACACAAAGAAGATATTGCAGCTGCTATTGAAACTTATAACTTAATGAGTGAGCGTTGGTTTACACATGCAACGCCTACTTTATTTAATGCTGGTACGCCAAAACCACAAATGAGTTCTTGTTTCTTATTACAAGCTAAAGAAGATAGTATTGATGGAATTTACGATACATTAAAACAATGTGCTCGTATTTCTCAATCTGCTGGTGGTATTGGTTTAGCTATTCATAAGGTACGTGCTACTGGTTCTTATATTAAAGGAACTAACGGTACATCTAATGGTATTTTACCAATGTTAAAAGTATTCAACGAAACAGCTCGTTACGTTGATCAAGGTGGTGGAAAACGTAAAGGTTCTATTGCTATTTACTTAGAGCCTTGGCATGCTGATATTTATGAGTTCTTAGATATTCGTAAAAACCACGGTAAAGAAGAAATGCGTGCGCGTGATTTATTTACAGCGTTATGGATTCCGGATTTATTTATGAAGCGTGTAGAAGCAGAAGGAACTTGGAGTTTAATGTGTCCTAACGAGTGCCCAGGTTTATACACAACTCACGGTGCTGAGTTTGAAGCATTATATACTAAATACGAAGAAGAAGGCAAATTCCGTAAACAAATTCCAGCACGTGATTTATGGGCAGCAATCATCGATTCTCAAATCGAAACTGGTAACCCATACATGTTATACAAAGATGCTTGTAACTTAAAATCAAATCAATCTCATTTAGGAACTATTCAATCTAGTAACTTATGTACGGAGATTGTTGAATACACTAGCCCTGATGAGGTTGCAGTTTGTAACTTAGCATCTATTGCATTACCTCGTTTTGTAGATGAGAAAGAAGGTACATTTGATCATCAAAAATTATTTGATGTAACTTATACGATCACTAAAAACTTAAATAAAGTAATCGACCGTAACTACTACCCAATTCCTGAGGCTCGTAATTCAAACATGCGTCACCGCCCTATTGGATTAGGAGTTCAAGGTTTGGCAGATACATTTATTTTAATGCGTTTCCCTTTTGAAAGTGAAGAAGCAAAAAAATTAAATGCAGAAATTTTTGAAACCATTTATTACGCTTCAATGACAGCTTCAAAAGATTTAGCTATCAAAGAAGGGTACTACGAATCTTATCCAGGTTCTCCATTATCAAAAGGCATTATGCAATTTGATATGTGGGGTGTAACACCAAGCCCACGTTGGGAATGGGACGTATTAAAAGAAGAAGTGAAAAAACATGGTGTACGTAACTCATTGTTATTAGCTCCAATGCCAACAGCTTCTACATCTCAAATTTTAGGTAACAACGAATGTTTTGAACCATACACATCAAACATTTATAGCCGTCGTGTATTATCAGGTGAGTTTGCAGTAGTAAACAAACACTTATTACGCGACTTAGTAAAATTAGGTATGTGGAATGATGCATTGAAAAACAAAATCATTGCAGCTAATGGTTCAGTACAAAACATTCCTGAGATTCCACAAAACATTAAAGATATTTACAAAACAGTTTGGGAAATTAAACAACGTGCTATTATTGATATGGCTGCTGATCGTGGAGCTTTCATTTGTCAATCTCAATCATTAAATTTGTTTATCCAAGATGCAAACTTTGCTAAATTATCTTCAGCACATTTTTATGCTTGGAAAAAAGGATTAAAAACTGGCATGTACTACTTACGTACTAAAGCAGCAGCAGATGCTATTAAGTTTACGGTTGACCAAGCCGCTTTAGCAGTACCGGTTTTAGGAAACGAAGACCAATTATTAGTAGAGCGCGGACAAGCTCACGTATTAAGCTACGAAGAGCAACAAGCACAATTATCTTGTTCATTAGATAATCCTGATGCTTGTGAAGCTTGCGGATCATAAGAATTAAGTTTAACCCTGAAGAAAGGCCTCTCTGAGAAATTAGAGAGGCTTTTTTGTTTTTGTAAATGCTACAGTTTGTAGCAAAGTGGCGTTTTAAAATTGCTTTACTTTGTATCATATTTTATAGAGAGTTTAATTTATGGCAAAGAAAGAAAGTAATTTGGTGGTACCTGATGAGGTAGTGATGTCCCGATAGCTATCGGGAAAGATTTATATCATCAGAAATCAAAAAGCAATGCTGGATAGGGATTTAGCGGTATTATTCCAAGTAGAAACTAAAGTTCTAAAGCAGTCTGTAAAACGAAATATGGATATATTTCCAGAGTATTTTATGTTTGAATTAACTCAACAAGAGTTTGAATTTTTGAGGTCACAAATTGTGACCTCAAAGGATGGTAGAGGAGGCACTCGTTATTTACCTTTAGTATTTACAGAACACGGAGTTTTGCAACTGTCTAATGTTATAAGAAGTGGAATAGCCAAACAAATGAGCATTAGAATAATAGAAGTATTCTTAAATGGAAAATTTAAATTAGAAATCTCAAAATCAACATTTGATTTATTGTTGAAGAAAGACGATGATGTATGGTTGAATATAGATGGATTTAGTCGTGAAAATATAGAAGAAATGACCTCTGATAAAAACGTGATAAAAGCATCTATTACGGTTTCAGCTAGAAGAAGAGTTAAGGGTGCTTTGTTTTAAAAAATAAAAAATTATTTGGCTATAATAATGGGGCTATAGCTATTAGTTTTAGCTCCTTCCACTTTAATAAAATAATAACCATTCTCATATCTCGATAGATTTAAAGGAATAGATGTTTTCCCTGCAGTTTGTTTGTCCTTATATAAAACATTGAGCTTGCGTCCTGATACATCATATAGTTCAATCACAAGGTTTTCTTCATTTAATAAATCTATTTCTAAAAAAGAAACATCAGCTGTTGGATTAGGAATGAGTTTAAAATTGCTGACATTGGAAAATTCATGAATACCGCTACAATTAGAGTAATAATTACATGAATCGTATTTGTAAATACATGGATTTGGAAGTGCTAATTCATAAGTACAGCTTTGAAAAAACTTTTGGTCATTTGAATATTTACAAGCTAATCCAATTCCATAAGGATAGTAACAAGGGTTGGACGGATTACCCCAAAAATAACCACCTTGAAAAAAGTATCCATATAAATACAATGGATGCATGATGCTTCCAATACTTTCAATATGTACTAAGGTGTCGCTTCCTGTAGTCAATAATTTTAAGCGTTTACGAAATCCAACTCTAGTTAGTACTGAATCAGCAACTGTAACAGTGTATGTTCCGCTTGGAAATGAATTAAAATTATACAGAAAATCAAGCTGTATTGTTCCTCCTAATCCCAACGAAAAATCATAAAGTAAATCATCCGAATTGCCCAATCTATCTCTAAAATAAACCTTACGGTTAATTGTATCTTCTCTAATATATCCTATATGATTGTTGTTGGTAAAATTTGGATTAAAATAAACATCATACATTTTTTTGTAATTCATAGAAGAAATAGTTGTGTCAGTATACACAGAGTATTTTCCCGAATTAATATTAAAAGAAACAGTTGAGCTTGGAGCAGCTGGCTTAACAGGAATAACGTCTAAAAAAATATACCAATCTGTTGTATTTGATCCAATCATTTTATGATAGGGGGCTTGTGCTTTAGCTGCAAAACTCAATAATAAGCTAATAATTACTGAATAGAAAAAGTATATTTTTTTCATAAGATTGGATTTTAAATATGAATTTAAGAAATATCTTGATTAGTACTTGAAATTTGGATAGAAACTATCGTCAAAATGAATTTTAATGATACATTTATACTTCAATTTATATACACTATCACTATGAATGAAGCTATCAGAAAACTAGAGCCCACAGCTATGTGGAATAATTTTGCAGATTTAAATGCTGTACCTCGTCCCTCAAAAAAAGAAGAACGTGTAATTGCTTTTGCGAAAGCATTTGGAGAGAAATTAGGTTTGCCAACTATCGTTGATGAGGTTGGAAATGTAATTATTAAAAAGCCCGCAACTAAAGGCATGGAAGACAGAGTAACTGTTGTGCTTCAAAGTCATTTAGATATGGTGCATCAAAAAAATGCGGCTACAAACTTTGATTTTAATACACAAGGTATTGAAATGTTTGTGGAAGGAGATTGGGTAAAAGCTAATGGAACAACTTTAGGAGCAGACAATGGTATTGGCGTGGCTTCTATTATGGCTTTATTAGAATCTACAGATATTCCTCATCCAGCATTAGAAGCCTTATTTACTATTGATGAAGAAACGGGTATGACAGGTGCTTTGGCATTAAAAGGCGACTTGTTAGATGGAAGTATTATGTTGAATTTAGATACAGAAGACGATGATGAGTTAACTATTGGTTGCGCAGGTGGTATTGATGTTACGGCAAATGGCACATACACTTCTCAAGAGTCTAAACATAAAAATGCAATTAAACTAACTGTTAAAGGCTTAACTGGTGGACATTCTGGAATGGATATTCACCGTGGCAGAGGGAATGCTAATAAAATTATGAATCGTTTATTGTTAAGTTTAACGAACGATTTACAAATTGAAATTGCTTCAATTGATGGAGGTAGTTTAAGAAATGCTATTCCTCGCGAATCGGTTTCTGTAATCACTGTTTCTGATGTGAATGGATTAAAAAAACAAGTTCAAGATTTTGAAGCGATTGTAAAAGCAGAATATCAAACAACCGACCCTAATTTAGTTGTTACAATTGAAGATTCCTCTAATCCAACTCAAGTTCTTAATAAAGACTTTCAATATAAATTGTTACGTAGTATATACACTTGTCCTAATGGGATTTATCGTATGAGCCCCGATATTGCAGGCTTAGTGCAAACCTCCAATAATGTAGCTCGTGTTATTATTAAAGAAGGAACCTGCCAAATTCAATGTTTAACGCGTAGTTCTGTTGATTCAGAAAAAGTAGATTTACAACATGCTATAACATCAGCTTTTGAATTATTAGGAGCAGATATTACAGCTACTGGCTCATATCCAGGATGGGCTCCAAAGCCATCTTCTCCAATCGTCAAATTAATGAGTGATTTATATAAAGAACGTTATAATGCAGAAGCTAAAGTAAGCGCTTGTCATGCGGGTTTAGAGTGTGGTATTTTAGGTACGAACTATCCTGATATGCAAATGATTTCTTTTGGTCCAAATATTCGTGGAGCGCACTCACCAGATGAGTGTGTGCAAATTAGTTCAGTGCAAAAATATTGGGGCTTTTTATTAGAGACTTTGGTAAGAATACCTAAAAAATAATCATCATGTAATTTTAAAAAAAAGGGAATTGTCGATTGGCAATTCCCTTTTTTCATGCCGCTAAATTTTTATAAAGCAAGCGTTTGGCTATTGGTAAAAATGTTTCGTTGTTTGGTAAATTGGCATTAGCTTTAAATAAATAAACCGCAGGATTTGGCATTTCAGGATTTGCATCAATGATGTCTAACTTTATTTTATCAATGGTTTGAGACAATGATAAACTGAATGTAGAAAAATACGAACAATTTAACCCATAAACTTCCTGTTGCAATAAATTTAGTTTTGATAGAGAGTAGTTATACACTTGAACCTGTTTGGATTGAAAAGGGTATAAAATAAAGTAGCCTTCTTTTTTGTAAATAGGTAAAATGCCTATATGATTGGCGGAAATATGTTTTTCGGCGTAATCAAAAATAGTTTTCCCTTTCTTTAATTCATCAATTAACAAAGGCTCACTAAAAGCAATAATTTGTTTTAACTCATTTAACAAATCATCATCAATGCTATTTTCATACACTAACCTCAGATTTTGATAATCTACGCCTTTGATGCTTTTTTTAAAGCTATTTTCTAAAGAAAAGGTATTGTTTTTAATGGAGATTAAATTTTTGTAATGAGCAATGAGTTCAGCAAAATCAGGATATAACTTTTGTTCATTAAAATGCTCTTTTACGTGTTGTAAATAACCTAATAGGACATACTTTTTGTACTCAAAATCTATTAGATTCTCTGTTAGCCAGTTTTCAGATAATGTTCCCATGCTTTTTATACGACTCTCTTAAAAATAGGTTACTTCTAAATGACATCAACCGTTTTTTTATTGTGTATCTTTATACTCAATTATGGATTTCACTAAAATCCCATTTAATCAATTACTAGGTATTTCATTATCTGAAAATCCTGATTATTTATTGCAGTTAGATAATAAGAAAGAATATACAAATCATCTCAATACAGTTCATGCGGCAGCTTTATTTGCCTTAGCAGAAGGTTCGGGAGCACAGCTGTTATTAAAATCTTTTCCTCAAGAGATTATAGAGAAGGTTATTCCAGTACTGCGTAAAGTAGAGGTGTCATATAAAAAACCAGCCATAGGGATTATAAAATCTAAAGCAGTTTTAAAAGATGATACAATTGAACATGTTTTATTAGAATTACAAACTAAAAAAAGGATTTTGCTAACTACAATTGTTGAGTTGTTTGATGAAGAGGAGACTAGAGTGTTTATAGCAAACTTCGAGTGGTTTGTTGTTTTAAAATAAATTAAAATTCTAATTTGTCCAATTGAGTACAAACTCTTTCTAATAACATGGTGATGGTGCGTTTTACAACTTCTTTTTTATTTTCAAGATAAAAAGCCATTTCCTCCTCAGTAAACAAAGCAATAGTAATACCTGTAAATAATTGCTTTAATTGCAAATTACCTTTTACAATTTCATGAATGCGTTCTGTTTTTTTATTATCTGTTAAATTTTTGACAACAATTTTATTTTCAGCTAAGTGATTGTTTACTAGTGATAATATGATGTCGTTTTGTAATTTAAGTATTGGACGTAACGTTACACTCTGAAATACTTCTAAGTCTGTTGATTTTGAATTGTCAACTTCAATTGTTGGTCTTATGCTTTTAAGTAGTTCTGAACGTTTTTCCATTTAGCTAATGTATGCAATAAATCTGGTTAATATCCAGTTTAAATAATTATTAAAATAGAAGTCAATCTCTTTTTAATTCAATTACCTTTATTGCATGATTTTCGAAGAATTAAAACAAAAAAAGTATCCTACAAATACTGCATTCGATAAGATTTATCCTAAGTTGTATCAAGAACATTCAGCCCGTCATTTTACACCAGTAAACATTGCTATTAAAGCAGCTAAATTATTAGTGGATAAATCTTCGGATAAGATATTAGATATTGGTTCGGGTGTAGGTAAATTTTGTTGCATTGGCGCAGCTGTAACAGAGGCACATTTTTATGGAGTGGAAAAAAGAAAGACGTTAACTAATCTTTCAAACAAAATCAAACGTTTATATAAATTGAAAAATGCTCATTTTATAAATAATGATTTTACTACATTAGACTTTAAAAAATTTGATGGAATTTATTTTTTTAATTCATTTCATGAGCAATTAGATGAAACCTGTGTGTTGGATGAGACTTCAAAAGTTTCTTTAGAAGAATATAAAAAATACCATGAAGCTTTAATAATGAAATTAAACGAATGTAAATCAGGAACAAAATTAGTAACCTATTATACGTTCAAAAACAAAATCCCATCTTCTTTTCAGTTTATTGATAAAAATGACACTGGTCTATTAAAGTTTTATATTAAAAAATAAAATTATGGAGCTACAACATCCTCAGTTAGCAGATTTAATTAAGAAGGCATATTCAGCCGAAAAGGCAGCTGCTTTTGCATACATCGGACATGCCGCTTCTGTTAAAGATAAGGACGAAAAAATAGCGATTAAACAAATTGAAGTAGATGAATGGAATCACAGAGCTGAGGTTTTAAAGCTTATGAAACAATATAACATTTCTGTTTCAAAATGGTATGAAATTAAATTCCATATTATAGGAAAAATTATTTCAGCAAGTTGTTTTGTGATTGGCTGGTTTATGCCATTTTATTTTGCAGGTAGATTAGAAAGCGGAAATGTTTGCGAATATTTTAGAATGAAGCAATATTTTAATTCTTTAGGAATTACTGAACATGATGTTGTGCTCTATGAAATGGGGATTAAAGAAAAGGAACACGAAGTTTATTTTTTAAGCAAAATTAAGCATAGTAAGTTATTACCTATTTTTGAAAAACTATTTTTTTGGGGAGAAAATAGTTTTAATAACATCGATTTAGATAAAAAGTATCCAGTTGAAGAATCTAACGTTTACTGTAAACACAAATAACTCTATCTTATTTTTTGAAAAATAGGAACATCTAAATGTTAGCACTTTGTTTGATTTAAAGCGAACCTTCTTGTTTTTAGGGAGTACAATGATACAGAAACTAAAACAAAACCTACTCGAGACCCAAGTGTATGTATTTTATGCAAGGGCTAGTAAAAGAAGAACTTAACGCTGAGTCCAAAAAATAAAATAAATGATAAAGTTCATTTATTTTAACTAACCTAACAAATTTGGTCACATTAAAATAAATTGTCATAACAGACATGAGTGAACTAGTATTGAATAATAAATTTTTAAAATATATACATGAAAAATATTAACTTATTAAAACATTCGTCCTATGAAAACTTTAATCTACTTACCAACATTGTTGGCACTTACCATTCAGGTAATGGTAAACGGCCAAACACAAGGCAACCAAACTTACAAAGTAAGAGTTGATATTATGGGGTCTAAAGAGCCTGTAAAAATGAAATATGTTAACAGTAATATTACGCTAACAATAGAAGAATATAATCAGTTACTAGAACAAGCCAATGTGCTAAAAGTAAATGCCGCTAAATTAAAAGAAGAGGCAGAATCTGCAGAGCAAATCTATCTCAATAAACAACTAGAAGCATCTGTATTATCAGGTAAAATAGCACTTCATGAATTTGATGAAAACAAAAAAACAATAGTTGTTTTATTTTCCAAAATTCCAAAAAATACACCAGTTTATACATCCGCAAATGTTATAAATGTAGAATCAGAACGATTAATGAAATTAGCTAAAGAGATGAGAGAAGAGGCTAATGCCCAACAAACATTATATACGAAGATTGCTAATATGAGTAATGCTGAAGAAAAGGAAACGTTGGCATTATTGAAACAAAATGTAGTATTAGCAATGCTAGATAAATCAATAGAAAAAACAACTGAAGAATCAAACACTGAAATTGTTAATTCTTATCTTGAAATAAATATTACAGATAAAGCGAATGAGAGATTGATGGAATCTTTATTTGAAACATATACGCAAGCAGAAAATGTGAAAATTACTGCTCAACAATTAAGAGAAACAGCTCAAACAGCATCTCCAAATGAAAAAGAGATATTAATAAAGGAAGCTGTTAGTTTGGAAAATGAATATCTCTTTAAAAAAATGGAAGTGTCTAATATAAAAGCGCAGTTAAATTATGATAAGTTTGCAAAAAATAGACTAATGATTGCTCAGTTAGTGAGCAAGATTAAAAACAACGAAGCGCTTGTGGAAACAATTAATCAGTTAAATAATGAAGCCGAAAGATTGTTTAAAATGGGAAAAGAAATGAGAGAGGAAGCTAATGCACAAGCTACAGTGGCCGCAAAATATGGGGCTATGAGTAATGCTGAAGAAACAGATGTGTTAGCCATCAATAAACAACAAGAGTCTATTCAAACGTTCGATAAAATAAATTCACAATTAGTTATAGCAAGTAGGTAGGACAATGTTATAATTTTATGAAAACCTCTGCATATTGCAGAGGTTTTTTTATTTTTATTAAACGGTCTCAAGTTGTATCTTTAGCACGATGAAAGTTTTATTAACCACTTTAAACGCAAAGTATATTCATACAAATTTAGCAATTCGATTGCTGTATGAATTAAATCATGATCGTGAGGGTATTGAGTGGAAAGAATTTAATATTAAAGAGGATAAGGATGAAGTTGCAAAGCATTGTGCTCAATTTGATATTGTAGCATTTAGCTGTTATATATGGAATATAACTCAAACATTGGCAGTTTGCGAAAAAATCAAAGCATTAAATCCGTCCGCTAAAATTTTATTAGGCGGTCCAGAAGTGAGTTATGAGTATGAAGAGATTATTGCTTTAAATTATGTTGATTATATTATTGTTGGAGAAGGTGAGATTGCATTTAAAGAGTTTTTAGATTTTTTTCCTAATGTTTCAGCTGTTTCTAGTTTAGTATGGAAAGATGGAACAGAAGTGAAAGAAAATAAAATGGCACCGATGTTTGATTTGAAACAATTTCAAAACAGCATGCCATATCGCTTTGATAATCCCTCTGAATTGGCAAATAAAGTTTTGTATATTGAAACATCTAGAGGTTGTCCTTATAAATGTGAATTTTGTTTAGCTAGCTTAGATAATAAAGTTCGTTATTTGCCAAACGAAACTATTAAAGCTACTTTGTTGTATATGATGCAACATGGTAGAGTAATTAAATTTTTAGATAGAACATTTAATATCAAAAAAGATTTTACGCTTGATATTTTTCAATTTATTTTAGATAATTATCGTCCTGAAAATGTATTTCAATTTGAAATCACTGCAGATATTTTACATCCGGATATTATTCAGTTTATACACGATAAAGTGCCTGATAATTTATTTAGGTTCGAAATTGGTATTCAAACAGTAAATCAAAAGGCTAATCTAGAAGTGAAACGAAAGCAAAGCTTTGAAAAAACCACAAGTATTATTAAACAGTTAGATTACAAAGTAGAAATGCATTTGGATTTGATTGTAGGAATGGCATTAGATTACTGGGAAGATACTAAATATAGTTTTGAAGAAGTGTTTAAACTGTTTGCTCCCGAAATGCAATTAGGCTTCTTGAAATTTTTGAAAGGAACACCCGTTAGAAAAAAATATCAAGAACATGGTTTTGTGTTTGACCCAAATCCTCCGTATCAAATTATAGAAAGTAATTATTTATCAAAAGAACAGTTGCATCAAATAGTTGAACTAGAACACGCTTTAGAGATTTATTGGAATGGTAAAAAAGCGATTCACACGTTGAAGTATGTAACTGAGCATTATAGCATTTTTGATTTTTTATTAGGCTTAGGACACTATTTTGGAACTCAACGAGATTTTCATAAATATTCATTAACGGATGTGTTTGAAATTATAACGGCTTATTCAAAAGCAACGCATCCAGATGATGTAATTTTACAACAATTAATTGCAATTGATTATTATTTGCATTTTAAAGTAAAACCAAAAAATTTGTTTTTAGAGGAAATTGATTTTACGGTTAAAAATAAATTAATAGATGAGCTAAAATTAAATCATCATAAATATCGTTATGTGGTATTGCCACTGGACTTTGATTTTAAAGCCTACGCGAAAGAACAAACTATAGTAAAAGTTCCTAATCATTTGATTATACAATATAATGGAACTGAAAAAGCTGAAGTGGTTTTATAAAAAATAAAAGGGCTTACAAATTTGTAAGACCTTTTATTTTATCTCTCCCTTAATGTTACTCCTTCACAAAACGTTTTACAATAGTTTGATGAGATGTATTTATCAATCGGCATGTGTAAACTCCTCTAGCTAAATCAGACACGTTTATTTGTGTTTGTTCTGAGGATACAGGAATTAATTTTACTTGTTTACCTAATGCATCATATATTTCAATTGATTTCACAGTACTTGTCATCTCTTGAGATAAATTAAAAGTCAACTTATCAGCAGCTGGGTTCGGGTACAACTGAACATTGTTTTCAGCACTTGCTTCATTTAACCCAGTACAAACATTCACACTTGCTGTAACAGCTGTTGCTGGACTCATACAATCATTTTGTTGTACTTGCCAGTTGTAAAAGAAATAGTAGTAGTTTGAACCAACATCTGAAGAAGTGATATTTACCAAACTATTAATATTATATGGATAACCCGAACCTGTATTATTTCTCCACATATCGGCTAAGGTTCCGCTTAATCCTAATTGATAATTACTACCTGGTGTTAATGAAAAATTTAGCGTTACAGTTTGAGTACCTGCAGGGATATTAACAACAGTTGATTGTAATACTGAACCAGTCGCATCTCTTAGCTCAATTGTTCGGTTACCAGCAGAATTTGCTACAACTTTTACTGTTTTTAATGTACAAGCTTGAATGACATCAAAAATTTGATAATGAACTGTGTTACCATTAAAATTAGATCCTGCACCAAATACGGTATTTGTTGTTGGTCCACCAAAAACAGGGGTTTGAGATACACTATTCACAGCATAATACGTTGTGCTATTAGTTAAAGTTGGTGTTGTAAAACTGTTGCCAGTTCCCAATAAATTTCCTCCTACAGCATCATACCATTGCACAACACCGTTTCCTGTAGCTGTTAAAGTGCCAGAGGTGTTAGCGCAAATACTAATGTCATTTGAAGTAGGTGATGACGGCGCATTAATTGTAATATAACTTAATTTAATTAATGAATCTTTTGATCCAGCTGCACAACCAGTTGCTATTAATTTTACTGAATAAGTTCCGTTTACAGAATATGAATGTGATGGATTTGTTGTGGTGCTTGTTGTTCCATCACCAAAATCCCATGTATATGTTTGTCCGGCTGCGGTTGTGTTGCTAAAATTTACATTTGTTGGCAAAGCACACGAACTTTGTTGATTCGCTGTGAAATTTGTACCAATACTACCTGCTACATACTGAGCGCCAACACCCACAGCATACCATGCATTAGTAGTTTGAATCACTTCATTTGAACAGGCTCCATATAAATCTTTAGCTGCTTGTATACAGTAATTTCTAACCGCTGCGTAATCGGTGCTAGGAGTCATGTATGTTGTCATTGCTCTGTAGGCTATCGCTTGAGCTTTAGCCATTGTAATGGAAGTAACATTGTACGCTTGACCATTATCATTTGTGCCACTTCCTCCAACTGATAATAAGTAAAACCAATAAATACAAGGGCCATCATTATCGTGTGGTTCTCCTGTTGATGACCAGTAAGTTCCTTGATAAGTATCTGGTTGTTGTAAATTATTTGGGTTAGACATATCTCTGATGGCGGTTCCATTTGTTGAAATATCAAGGCCCATTAACCAATCATGTTGTGTTGGTCTTGCAAACCATTCAACGGAAGTCCCAAAAATGTCTGCAAATGCTTCATTTAAGGCGTCGGCTTCACCACCATTAAGTCCAGCAGTGTTTTCTACTACACCATGTGTGATTTCATGTCCGCACACATCTAATGCAGTCATAATATTAAAGCCTTGAGATACTTGTCCATCTCCATAAGTCATTCTCTGTCCATCCCAAAATGCATTTACATAGTTTGTACTATAATGAACATAGCTCAATAATTTAAAACCATTATCATCAATACTATTTCTATTAAATGTTTGAAAATAGTAATCATATGTTGCTTCAGCACCAAAATGAGCATCTGTAGCAGCTTGATTAGTAGTTGTGATTGTCCATGTATTTACAGTATTCATAAAATCAGTAGTGCCATACGTTTGTGTATTATTCATGTTGTAAGTTTCTATTCCACCTCCACGTCCTGTTTCTCTTAATCGGTAACCAGCAGTGTAACTATCAGTAGTTATAGGTTTGGTTCCACTATATTTTGTATTGGCTGTTCCTACAGCATCAATGGTGCAAATTAAATTATGTTCTTTAATAATAGTTCCGTTACTAGCATCAATAAACAGGTTAGCTCTGTATAATGGCTCTTCTGCATAAATATTGAATTTGTATGCATATCGGAATGTGATATGTTGACTTTTTGTATCAATACTTGGCACAATACATAATTCCCCAGTAGGTTTGTAATTAAAGTTTGGGTTATTTAAAACTTCCTGCATGTGAGCTTCCTCTGTTTTGTTTTCCCACTTATATTTTTTAGCACCTACTTTATTTAATGCAAATTGCAAGGCTTGTTGTTCAGATATAGATATTGAATTAGATAAGGTAATATCTTTAAACCAATCGCCATTAAAAGAACTCACTTCATTATTTTTACTATGAGCAATAATAATAGCCCCTTCAATTTTATAACCTTTGTAGTTTTGCTGTAAACGATAATGCATAAACCCAAGTTGGTCGCGATATTGTTTTACTGTAGAAAAGGACACGTTATTATCCTTAATCATTTCTTTTTTCATCCAATCAGTAAATTGATTATCTGTTAGGTGCTTAGATTTTTCGAAACTAACTTGTAGTGGCAAATTAGTAATGCTCGATTTAAAATCAACATGAGCACCTTCTATAACAGAAGTGTTTTGCTGCGCAAAAAACAGAGAGCAAATCCCCGATAAGATAACTGTAGTGAGTGTTTTATTCATGTGTTTGTGTTTTAGTTGAATCTAATCTATTGTATAAAATAGATAGAATCAATACCGTTCATCTATTTTGAGCTAACTATTTTTGTTTTTACAGAATTAGTACAAAATAAAATTACTTTTTTCAGTAATAATTCAGATTTAACCCTTTGGTAATTTGAAAAAAAGAATCGTTTTTATAATTATAAAATGCTACAAAATGTAGCAATCAATTGCTATTTAATGGTTGTAACTTTATATCGAATTATAAAGCCATGGAAAACAGGATTGTTAATTACTTTAAAGGAAGAGGAGCACAGTTTAATCCTCATAATAAATTCCAAAAAAATCAATATGTTCAAGACCATATTGAAGGTTTAGACGAAGAGTTTTTGCAAAAAGAAAAAACGGAAGTTATCTATACGTATCCTAAATCTATTATAAATAAGGTAGAAAGTACTGATATTGGTTTGGCATATTCTTTAAATCCATATCAGGGTTGCGAACATGGTTGTATTTATTGTTATGCACGTAATTCGCACGAATTTTGGGGTTATAGTGCAGGCTTAGATTTTGAACGAAAAATTATTGTTAAAAAAAACACAGTTGAGCTATTAGAGAAAGCTTTTGGTCAAAAAAGCTGGAAACCAAAGCCCATAATGCTTTCAGGTAATACAGATTGTTATCAGCCTATAGAAAGGGAAATGGAGCTTACTAGAAATATTTTAAAAACATGCCTAAAGTACAAACATCCTGTAGCAATTATTACTAAAAATTCTTTAATTACAAGAGATATAGATGTCTTAACAGAATTGGCAGAACATAATTTAGTTCATGTCATGGTTTCAATTACAGGTACCGATGAAAAAGTAAGACAGTTGTTAGAACCTAGAACAGCCACTTACAAAAACAGAATGCTTGTTTTAGAAACGCTTGCTAAACATGGTATTCCATGTGGTGTTATGGTAGCCCCAATTATTCCAGGTATTAATAATCATGAAATTCCTAATGTTATAGAACAAGCTGCTGCGGCAGGAGCTACTACAGCAGGCATTACAATTGTGCGTTTAAATGGTTCAGTGGAACATATATTTAAAGATTGGTTAGTGAAAAATTTTCCAGATAGGGCAGACAAAGTTTGGAATCAAATCATGGATTGCCATGGAGGAAAAGTAAGTGATTCCAGAAAAAGTGTACGCATGAAAGGAGAAGGAAAAATAGCTGAATCTATTATGCAGTTATTTAAATTATCTCGAGATCGCTTTATGCCCGGTGAGTCTAAATTTGTATTTAATACAGTTGGTTTTAATTATAAAGCAGGAGATAATCAGTTGAGTTTGTTTTAGGATTTTTCTTATCTTTATTTTAATCAATTAAAAGTAGTAGTTGATTAAAATGTTATGAGTAAAAAACTATTAAAACCTCTTGAGGTAATCAATAATAAAGATATTTCTCTGAAAAGTTCCGAAAGAGAAGATTACGAAAAATGTGAATTTGTAAATTGTCATTTTTCTGATTTATCAAACTTAAATTTTATTAATTGCAGTTTTAAAAATTGTAATTTAAGTAACTGTAAATTAAATAATGCCAAACTTCAAGGCGTTGAATTTATTGACTGTAAACTACTGGGACTTAATTTTTTTCAGGCAAAAGATTTTGCTTTTGAAGTTTATTTCGAAAAGTGTTTGTTAGACTACGCCTCATTTGATAGCAAGAAATTAAATAAAAGCGAGTTTAAGTCATGTAAAATGCATGAAGTTAATTTTACCAATGCAGATTTGAGTAAAGCTTTATTTGTAGATTGTGATTTATATGAAGCGGTTTTCGCTCAAACAAATCTTTCAGGCATTGATTTTACTAATTCAATCAATTTTGCTATAGACCCAGAGATTAATAACATAAAAAAGGCCAAGTTTTTGTCTCAAGATTTATTCAGACTATTAACCAGACATGATATTGTTATTGAGTAAGGCTAAAACGATATACTAGTAATAATTTTCTATTTATATCGAGAGGCAATTCTTTAAATTATTACATTTAACATAAAATAAACATCATGAATCGTTACAATCTATTATTTACGGCTTTTTTGTTATTATGCGGATTAACCAATAAAGCTCAAGTAACCGAAAAAAATTATAAAATCTATTCTGTTAAACAAGCAAAAGAGGTTAGTATTAATGATATTGTAGAGGATATGAAAACGAATGATGTTCTTTTTTATGGCGAAGAGCATAATGATTCTGTGACGCATTACTTAGAATTTAAGATTTATGAAGCTTTAACTCAAAAGTTTCAAAATAACATTGCTCTTTCGATGGAGATGTTTGATAGAGATGTTCAACCAATTATGAATGAATATTTGACTTCTGAAATTAAAGAGAAAAATTTTAAAAAAGATGCACGAGTTTGGCCTAATTACAGAGATTACAGACCCATGGTTGAATTAAGTAAGGCTAATAAATTACAGGTTATTTGTGCAAATGCGGCAGGACGTTATTCTAATCTAGCAGGTCGCAAAGGACAAAAAGCATTGATGGCTCTCCCAGTTGAATCTAAAAAATACTTTGCACCATTACCTTACGATACTGCTTCAGGTAAATACTATGATAAGTTAATGGGTTTGTCACATGATCCAAATGACACTTCAAAAAAAGCAACTCCAGTAATGAGTATGGGTGGTTTTAATTTAGTAATGGCTCAATCACTGTGGGATGCCACAATGGCTTATTCTATTGCTGAATATTTAAAAATTAATAAAACCAAAAAAGTATTTCAAGTTAACGGTCGTTTTCATAGCGATGAAGGATTTGCGGTTGTTACACAATTAAAAAAATATAATCCTAAAGCTAAGATACTTATCATTTCTTCTGGCTCTGATGATTCTTTTCCAAATATCAACTGGGATAATTTTAAAAACCAAGGCGATTATATAATTATCACTGATCCTCAAGTTCCAAGAACATATAAAGAGTAATAACAAACATGAAAAAATATTTCATATACATAGCAAGTGCAATGTGCTCAGTTTCTGTAGCGCAAAACAGAACTATTAATTTTGAACACGGTACTTTTTCTGAGATTAAGGCTAAAGCTTTAAAAGAAAATAAACTTATTTTTATTGATGCTTATACGACATGGTGCGGACCTTGTAAGTATATGGCAAAAAATATTTTCACTAACGATACAGTAGCAGATTATTATAATAAACATTTTGTTAATGCTAAAATCGATATGGAAAAAGGCGAGGGGATTCAAATTGCTGAAAAATATGAAGTCAAGTGTTATCCTAATTTATTATTTGTAGATGGGAACGGTAATTTAGTTCACAGAGTAGCTGGATCTATGTCCGTTCGTGATTTTATTGCTTTAGCTGAAGATGCTCAAAATCCAGAAAAGTGCTATTTACATTTTGAAAAAAATTATGGTAACAATAGATCAAATGCTGATTTTTTAAAACAATATATTTTTGCCAAAGAAGGAACTTGTTTAGAGCCAGGTAGCTTAGTGGATGAATATTTTTCTTTGTTAGAAGATGAAGTGTTATTTCATGAAGAAAACTGGAATATGATTCAATCTTTTGTGAACTCTATTGATTCAAAAACATTTAGCTTCTTAATGAGTAATAAAGATAGGTATGTAGGAATTTATTCTCAAAAAGTTGTTGATGATAAAATTGCAGACGTTTTTAAAAATTCATTACAAACAGTTCTTAATACGAAGCCATTTAATGAAAGTAAATATGCAGATGTTAAAGCTAAAATTTTAGGATTTAATTCGTCATTAGCCGAGCAAGTTTTCTTTGAAGTAGATTTAAATAGGGCGGCTCAAAATTCTAAATGGGACGATTATTCTAAGCTAGCCATTGCCAATGTAGATAAGTATTATATGAAAGACGCTAGCGCATTAAATAATATTTGCTGGACTTTTTATGAAAACATGAATGATAAAGAAGTGTTAGGAAAGGCCGAAATTTGGGCAAAAAAAGCATGTGAACTTGAACCAAGCTACGCTAATTTAGATACGTATGCAGCTGTGTTGTACAAAATAGGTAGAAAACAATTAGCTACTGAAACAGCTAATAAGGCTATTGAAAGAGCTAAAAAGGAAAAACTAAAACCTGAAGACTATCAAGGCACAACTGATTTGCTTAAAAAAATTAATGAATTAAAATAGTTGTACTAATTATAGCTCCCAAAAGCCTTTAAATTTTTGTAGATGTTTAATCCATGGTAATTCTGTTTTAGCAGATTTAAGTTGGATAAATGAAATGATATGTTTTTTATTTTTTATCATCCATGTTTTTGCATCAGGATGGGTGTGACATAATACAGAAAATTGTTTCCCATATTCTATATCTTCTGTTTTCCATGAATTAGTAGTGATTGCTAAATTCTTCTTGAATTTTTCAAAACAATCTTTTAAAGCTTTTTCTCTATTACCATTATAATGAGTGTTTATATAATGCGTGATTTTTTTACTAATCTCCTCAGAGTCATACAACGGATAACTATTTTTTGAAATACTTAAAGCGATGTTGCTTTTTGTGTATTTTTTTAATGTACTGCTATCACTTTTATAAGAAGGATTTTTAATTTTTTCTTGTTCTTCTTTTAATGCCAACAATTTTAACTCCTCACTTTCTGGACGAAATCCTAATTTATAATAAAACCAAAATGCACCAGTTTTAATTGCTTCAGGGTTATGAAGTCCGAATTGATAGGGTTTTACAACAAAGCGTGTGGCTCCAAAATATTGATGATACACACGTAATAATTCACATATAATTAAACTTGATTCACCACCTCTAAATGATTCTAAAATATTAATACCAAATTGGCTTCGCTCCCCAAATATCCAACCTCCTCCGTAAGACGCCGGTATATTGTTTTTTAATACGAGATAACCAATGTATGATTCTAGGGAGTAGCGTTTATCGTTAGTGCTTCCAAAAAGTGCTATTGAAATGCCTTTGTCTAAGTGAAATAAAGTAATATCGTTTTCATTTGCATTTGTAAATGGTTCTGTTTCTCTATACAAGTAAAACAGCGTCATTTTAGCCGAATGAATTAATTGTTGTTTTTCTTTTAAAGATAGTTTTACTGCTTTTGGTAATTTTCTTGAAATGATACTTTGTAAATCTATTTTCTTGTCGATGGCTGAAGTATGATAATAGATTGGTAAGTTAGTTTCTCTTAAAAAACTTACAGAATCCTTTTTATTGGATATTTTCCATTGTATAAATATACCCAACTGATTATAAATAAATGTTTGTGTTTTTATATCTGTTACAACCGATTCAATGGTTTGTATCAGCCATTCTAAATCTGTATGTTGAGAAGAATTGAATTTACTTAATCTTGTTTTTAAATCTTTTTCTCCTTCATGAACTGAGGAGTATTCAACATTAGGTAAAATGTGTTTTAAAATGGCTTTTTGGGTTTCAATGCTAGATGAGGCGCTATGAATGGAAACTTGACGAGGAAATTGAGTAATGATATATTTTACTTTATTAAAACTAAAATTACATTCTATAGATGTGTGTTGTAATCCAGTGCCTATTAATTTTCCCTGAAGATGTTTATTTTTTGATAATTCTTCTAACAATTGTGATACCAATTCTTGTGCTAAGTTTAAAATTTTTGAATTACTGGGATATGCCATCATACCAAGCAATAATTGGTGCAACTGCATAAACTCGCTATGTTTTTTTGGAATCATTTGCATCAGCTCATTCAGTAATTTGATTTTTTTATCATTACTCTCGTTATCAAATTGAAACACTAAAGATTTAAGCAACTTTAGTATTTCTGTGAATTCTGTTTTTGATACTGTTTCCATAAAATTAGTCTTTACTGAATTTACATAATTATTTCTTTTGGTAATTAAATCGAAGTAGAGTAGGATGGTGTGATTGTCCTTCGTTTGAAATTAGTAAATCGCCATTACTATAAAAAGATAAACTCTCTGGTTTATTAAACATAATAGGATTAAGTTGTTCTATCTTTTCTAGCTTGCCGTTTGTATCAAAAATAAACATACAGTGGTCGGTTGCAGATAGCACATAAAGTTCTTTAGTAATGGGGTGAATGCCAATTTCAGAGGTATTAAACTTTAAATTGACTTCTTCTAAATTTCCTTTTTTGTTTGCTGCTTTCGTGTATTGGAACCCAGATATTTTGGCAAATAAATTAATATCTACCGTATTAAAATTATACACTGGTAAATGATTTAGTGTTTTTGATTTTAAATCGAACCCGTAAATACAACGATAGGTTTTATTTAAAGGATCTTTATTTATTTTTCCTTTTTCTCCAATAAGTAATCTGTTATTTACTGCATCAAAACATATTCCTTCGTTGTTAATAGCAGGAATGGTAGTGTTGTATTCTTTAACTTGTAATTTATTGCTTAAATAATCTTCTATTTCAAAAATAACACCATCACTTCTAAGTATATAAAGGGTATGATTAACTTTTGCAATACCTTCGTAATCACCATCTGGTCCAAAATGAATTTCTTTTCTAATGCGAAAGTGTTGCATATCATATAAAAATAAAATTCCATTTTCATCTTGTATACAAGCAATCGTATTTGAATCAAGAATAACAGTGCCTGAAATTTCTTGAAGAGATGAGGGTAATACAATGTTTAAATTTGGATTTGTAAAATCATATCCTATTTGCTTGTCGCTGTTTATAAATATACAACTCAAAACAAAAAGTATACTTATCACTTTGAACATCACTATTTCCCAATTTTAATTTTATCACCTAAAAATTTTGGCGATGTATATAACACATAAATATCCAATATGCATTTTACACGTGCAAAATATTCTCTGAAACGTGTTTTAAACGAATAATTTTTGTTGACTTCTTGGGCATTAAAAGCAATAGCATGAATATTATTTTTATTGGCAATAAATAGGGCGCGTTGGTTATGAAATTCTTGAGAAATAATAGTGATAGAATCTTCACTAAATACTTCATTACATCTTACAACGCTATCCAAGGTTCTAAATCCAGCATAATCCAGTATAATACATGAATCAGGAACACCAAGAGCTATTAGTGCTTCTCGCATATCAGATGGTTCGTCATACCCTTTTACATGATTATCTCCACTTAACAACAAATACTGAACTTTATGGGCTTTAAATAATTTATAGGCAGCCTGTATTCTGAAATTAAAATATAAATTATCAGTGCCTCTGATTGTTTTTTTACTAGCGCCTAAAACTAATCCAACTTTACGAGCGGGAATAGAATTAGCATCAGTATACAATTGAGATTTTGTAGAAGAGGTAATCCAGTAATTACACAAAACAATAAAAAGAAAAGTACAAGTAGTGATAATAAGACTCCATTTTGTAAATCTTTTATGTGCTTTAATAAATTCTAACATCTTAAATAAAAAATGAAATAATAGTGAATGTGGCAAAAACAACACTGGCAATGCCGTTAGTTGTACCAAAAGCTAAATTTACGCGAGATAAATCATGAGGTTTTACAATGGTATGTTGATATATCACTAATCCAGTAAACAGGGCAACGCCTATCCAATACAAGAAATTAAAATGTCCTAAAAAACCAGCTGCTATTACAAAGGCAATAGAAAATACATGTAACACTTCTGAAAATCTAAGCGCTCCTTTTGTTCCTAATAACACTGGAATTGAATTTAATTGATGTTCTCTATCAAATGCTTCGTCTTGTAAAGCATAAATAATATCAAAACCACTTACCCATGTAAAAACTGTGAACGAAAATAATAATGGTAACCATGCAAAAATACCAGTTACTGCTAAATAAGCGCCAATAGGTGCAAGAGCTAAGCCACAACCTAATACTAAATGGCATAATGGCGTGAATCGTTTGGTGTAGCTGTAAAACAACACTACAAACAAGGCTACTGGAGACAAGTAAAAACAAATGGTATTGATAAAATAAGTAGCGGTTACAAATAATACACAATTAATGATAATAAAGAACATGGCATTTTTAGGATTGATAATGCCTGCTGGAATTTCTCTAACAGCGGTACGCGGATTTAAAATATCAAATTTTCTGTCAATATACCTGTTAAATGCCATGGCCGAATTACGAGCTGTAACCATACAGGCAAGTACCAGTAAAAATAGTTTTAATGAAAAAGTATAGCTTTCAGTTAGGGCTAACGTAAAACCAATACAAGCAAATGGTAAGGCAAAAATGGTATGACTAAATTTTACTAATGATAAGTAATGTTTAACGCTTGACATGTTAGTGATTTCTAATAATAAGAACTAAGATAAAAATAACTGGAATAGATGATAGAACCATACCTACGTAACCAATGCTAAAGCTGCTTTTTAAAATTTCGTATTTAGCGTTTAAGTATACGTTAATAGTAGAAAACGTGTAGCCAATAATAGCACACAATAACGAAAATGGAAGTAATGAAGGATAAAACAATAGTGCGCAACAAATAATGCCTGCTAACATTGATATTAAACCTGATAATTTAAATAAATTCATTCTATAATACGTTATTGGTTTGTTCTTTAATTTTTTCTAACTCATCTTTCATCAATACCACTAATTTTTGCATCTCAGCATCGTTTGCTTTAGAACCAATAGTGTTTACTTCTCTTCCAATTTCTTGTCCAATGAAATTTAATTTACGACCACCAGCAGGTTCTTTCATGGTTTTAATGAAATAATCTAAATGTGTTTTTAAACGTACTTTTTCTTCATTAATGTCTAATTTTTCGATGTAATAAATTAACTCTTGTTCAAAACGGTTATTGTCAATTTTATCTTTACCAACTACTTCTTCTAAATTTTTCTTAATACGATCTCTGATATTTTGAATTCTTGCAGCATCGTGTTCCTTAATTTTTTCTAATGCATCTGCAATAATTCTTAAACGTGTTTCAAAATCTTTTTCAATCGATTTACCTTCGTCAGATCTGAAATTATTTAATCCTTCAATAGCTAATAGAACAACGCCATGAATGTCATTCCAGTCTTGTTCGTTTGGCTCTTTACGTTCTGATTTTAATACGTCTGGCATTTTTAAAACATGCGACATTAAATTAGTGCTAGGCTCATTCAGCTCTGTAGCTAATTGTTTTAATTTTTCGTAGTATGATTTTGCTAAATCAGTATTGATTTCAACGGGTGTTTCTACTTGCTTTGATTCTACATAAATAGATAAATCAACTTTACCACGTTCCAATAATTTTGTGATTTCGCTTTTTAATTCATGCTCTTTATCACGGTAAGTGGATGATAAACGTAAACTTAAATCTAAGTTCTTGCTGTTTAAAGAACGTATTTCAACATTCACAATTTTATTTTCAAATTCTTTTGTGGCTTTCCCAAAGCCTGTCATCGATTTTAACATGGTATAAAAATAACGAATTAAAGGCTAATTTTTGAGTCTATTTAAAATTAATGTATAACTTTAAACTCCCAAAATTAAAGCATATTAGTAGTAATAACTTATACATGAAACGTTGCCTTGAAATAGCCGAAAAAGGCTTAGGGCATGTTGCACCAAATCCTATGGTTGGTTGTGTGATTGTATATGATGATAAAATTATTGCGGAAGGTTATCATCAGCAATATGGAGGCTTACATGCTGAGCCTAATGCTATTAAGCAAGTGAGTGATGACTTACTTCAAAAAAGCACTTTGTATGTTACCTTGGAACCATGTTCTCATTTTGGAAAAACGCCTCCTTGTGCGGATTTAATTATCAGCAAAAAAATTAAAAAAGTGGTTGTTGGTAATTTAGATACCAATCCTTTAGTGTCAGGAAGTGGCATTCAAAAATTAAAAGATGCTGGAATTGAAGTTGAGTATGGCATTTTGGATAAAGAATGTCGAACATTAAATAAACGTTTTTTTACTTTTCATGAAAAAAAGCGACCATATATTATTTTAAAATGGGCACAAACTCAAGATGGCTTTATAAGTCGATGGCCTTTACCCAAAAATAAAGAAGATAATTGGATTACAGGAAAAAAAAGTAAAGAGCTGGTACATCAATGGCGCTCTCAGGAACAAGCTATTTTAGTAGGTTATAATACACTAATGAATGATAATCCTCAGTTAACAACAAGGTTAGCTAAAGGAAAAAATCCAATAAGACTTATTTTATCAAAAACGGTTGATTTGCCAAAAGAATTAAATGTTTTTATAGAGGATGCTAAAACAGTTATTTTTAATCAAGAAAAAAACGACTCTGTAGGTCATGTTCATTTTGTAAAAATAGATTGGGCAAATAAAATTCACGACGTTTTAGAATATTGCTTTAAAAATAATATCTCCAGTATTATTATAGAAGGAGGTACAAATACGATTCATCATTTCATGAGTGCTAATATGTGGGATGAAGCTCATGTATTTGTAAATCCTCATAAACAATTTGAGCATGGTATTATTGCTCCAAAAATAAATTTAACTCAAGTATCACCAACAAGTGTTGGCAGCGATTTGCTTTACACTATTTCAAATTTTTAATATGCTATTTTTATTACTTTCCATTTTAGTTTCTACGTTATTTGGTATTTCCTTCAAAATTATTTCTATCAGAAATATCAATGCTTTTCAAGCTATCATTATTAATTATATAGTAGCTGGCTCTTTAGGCTTTTTAACAACTAAATCAAATGTAACACCTGTTAATGTGTTTGAGCAACCCTTTTTTTTAACAGCTGTTTTTTTAGGCATTGTGTTTATTAGTAGTTTATTTGTAATTGCTGAAACAACAGCCAAACAAGGTATTTCTGTTGCTCAAGTAGCAAATCGTATGTCGGTGGTAGTGCCAATTAGTATTGCTATTTTGTTTTATGGTGATGGCGTTTCTGTGTCTAAAATTATTGGGATTATACTGGCTATAGTTGCTGTTTATTTAGTATCTCATAAAGAAACAGATGGGAAACAAGCTGATAAATTATGGTGGTTATTTCCTTTAATTATTTTTGGATGTAGTGGAATCATTGATTCTTCGATTAATTATGCACAACGTAACTTATTAAATGATTTAAATTTTGATGCGTTCTTGTCAACCATATTTTCAACGGCTTTTGTATTTGGTTTTATAGTACTGCTCTATCAATTAACAATTAAGAAAGAGAAATTCCAATTACAAGCTATTCCTGCAGGAATTATTTTAGGGACTATTAATTTTGGCACGATGTATTTTATTATCTCGGCCTTAAATACAAATGTTATGGAACCTTCGGTATTGTTCCCGATTAATAACTTAAGTATATTAACTTTATCTACTATTGTATCTGTGATTGTATTTAAAGAAAAATTATCTTCTAAAAATTGGTTGGGAATTGGTTTAAGCTTGTTAGCGATTTTGATTTTAGGTTTATTACCACAGTTGATGAAATAAATTATGTTGTTTTCGGATACCTATCTAACTATTGAAAAACAAACTGAAGCTATCTTTAAAGATAAAGGCAGTAAGTTTTTAGCCTATGCCTATCCTGTTGAAAATGACCAACAGATTAAAGAAATTTTAAATCAATTAAAAAAAGAACATCATACTGCTAATCACCATTGTTATGCATATCGATTAGGAGCTGATAAATTGAATTTTAGAGCCAACGATGATGGAGAACCTAATAATACTGCAGGTAAGCCAATACTAGGGCAAATTCAATCCAATGATTTAACTAATATTTTAATTGTGGTGGTTCGTTATTTTGGTGGAACATTATTAGGCGTGAGTGGTTTAATTAATGCGTATAAAAACTCTGCTGCAGATGTGATAAAAGCATCTACAATTATTGAAAAACAAATTTTATTTAATTACACTATTCAGTTTTATTTTGAGCATTTAAATGATGTGATGAAATTATTAAAGCAATTGGATTGTAAAATTACTAATCAACAATTTGATAATAATTGTGAAATAAGTTTTAGTATTCGTAAGGCAAATAGCGAACAATGTGAAGAAAAGTTGAAAAAAATAGAAGGACTTAAACTAGAGTATAAATAATTTGTTCACTGAGCGGAGTCGAAGTGCGAGATTAAACTAATTCAGTATCTTTATCATATGCAAATTTCTAACCGACAATTATTTTTAAATCATGTAGCACAAGTTTCTCCAAAGCCCATGGATCTGGAGATTGTAAAGGCTCAAGGTGTTTATTTATATGATGTACATAATCATTCGTACATCGATTTTATTTCTGGCATTTCGGTTAGTAATGTGGGGCATTGTCATCCTAATGTAGTAAAGGCAATTCAACAACAAAGTGAAACCTACATGCACTTAATGGTGTATGGGGAGTATGTGCAAGCACCACAAATTAAATTAGCAAAAGCACTTACGGATTTATTGCCTTCTAATCTTAATTCAGTTTTTTATACAAACTCAGGAACAGAGGCAACCGAAGGAGCTTTGAAATTAGCAAAACGTGTTACTGGTAAAACAGAAATTATTTGTTTTAAAGATTCATATCATGGGAGTTCACATGGCTCATTAAGTGTAATGGGAAATGAAGAGTTTAAACAAGCGTTTCGTCCTTTATTACCTGATGTAAAAATCATAAATTACAACTCCATTGAAGAGGTTAATCAACACATCACTTCAAAAACAGCCGCTGTAATTTTAGAGCCCGTACAAAGCGAAACGGGCTATACAGTTGCAACTAATGAATTTTTGAGTGCTATCAGAAAAAAATGCGATGAACATTGTGCCTTGATGATATTAGATGAAATTCAAAATGGATTTGGTCGCAGCGGGACTTTTTTTGCCTTTGAGCAAACAGGTGTTGTACCAGATATTTTATTGTTGGCAAAAGGCATGGGTGGAGGATTGCCAATTGGATGTTTTATCAGTTCTCAAAAATTATTAAACGAATTCACCTATGATCCTGTTTTAGGAAACATTAATACATTTGGAGGTAATGCTGTTTGTTGTGCTGGGTCGTTAGCTTGTTTGCAAACCATTCAATCCGAAAAATTAATGGATGATGTAGAACGAAAATCTCATTTGATTCGTTCTTTACTAGTTCATCCAGCTATTAAAACTATTAAGGGTAAAGGTTTTATGTTGTCTCTAGATTTTGAAGACACAGATTTAAATTTTAAAATTATAGAAACTTGTGTAAAGAATGGATTAATCGTTGATTGGTTTTTATTTAATTCTCATTCGATGCGAATAGCTCCTCCATTAATTATTACTGATGAAGAAATTAAAAAGGCTTGTGCTATTATTTTGAAATCAATTGAAGCAGTTGTTAATATTTAAACACATAAACACATAGTTTTTCCGCTTCAATTTCTTATGGTTACTATATTTAACTGCTATTATTTTAGATCAATTTTCTATGTGACTATGTGGTGAATTGTTTCTTATAGGTCTACCAAGGCCACCAGCAATTTCTCAATTTTCAATTTCATTTCTTTTGGTGAGCAATCGTAATTATTAAACAATACAGAAAATGCTAATTCTTTGCCTGATTTTGTTTTCACGTATCCGCAATATCCCCTTGCACGATTGATGTAACCTGTTTTTGCACGCATATTACCTTCAGCAAATGTACCTTTGCATAAATTAATCATGCCGCCATTTTTACCAGCAATTGGTAATGAGGCGTTGAAAGCGGGATACATTAAACTATCTCTATATATTTTAGATAAAATAGTGGCTTGTGTTTTTGTTGTAATGGTATTTGCTCTTGATAAACCACTGCCATCAACCATGTGTAAACCTGTTACATCAATACCTCTGTCTTTCCAATAATTTTCTACGGCAGTAATACCATTGGCAGTTGTGCCTTGTTTGCCAGATTTAATAGCTCCAACTGTGTTTAATAAACTCTCCGCATAGTGATTGTTACTTTTTACATTGGTATAGTATACAATTTTTTCAAGCTTAGGAGATATGTGTGTGTAAACTAATTGTTCTGATTTTGTATTGTTTTCATTTATAATAAGCTTTACATTATTTGAAGCTAAATTGTTTTTTTTTAATTCTTCAGAAAATGCATAAATGAAATATAGAGCAGGTTCAGGCATTTCAGCTTCTACTTCGTAGTTTTTTTTGTTTGGAGGAATAGTCCCTTTTACTATTCTCGAATAACCATTTGGATCTCCAAAAACAAAGGCATCATCTTCTGTGCCTGACGATATAACATTTGATTTTATAGCTATTTTTTTAGAAAAATATTCAGGTGAAATTGTTTCAAGTTCCGCTGCTGTATTGGCAGCCCCGCTGTTGTAGAATAATGAAAATTTATTATCATGATATGATAATCCATTTGCTCCTGCACCAAAATAATTACCTATGTCTCCCCAAATCCAAGTACTTGGAATGTTGTTGTCGAAATAAGAAGCGTCTGCAACAATAGAACCGTTTATTTTTTTAATGCCTTTTATTTTTAGCTTTTGTATAATAGGATTAAAAAATGAAGAGTCATTATTGTAAAAATAAGACGAGTTAAAAGATGGATCTCCATTTCCTTTGATTAGCAAGTTATTTAAAGGTTGATTAGTAGCTGAATCATTTTTTTGAAAAACATAAAAATTTGTTTTATACGAAAAATCTTTTCCTAAAATTCCCAAAGCGGCAGATGTAGTTACAATTTTCATGGTACTAGCCGGTATTAAAGCTAATTCAGAATTATATTCTTTTAGTATTTTTCCACTTGCAGCATCTAATACACAAAAACTATAACTGGCATGTTGTAAGTCTTTATCTTTTTTGTAGCTATCTAAAACGATATCGATAGAATTTTGAGATTTTAAAATTCCAAAAAATAGAATTAGGAAAAGGAGACTTTTTGTTTTTGTCATTTTAATTTGCTAAATTTCTATAAAATTAAATTCTTAACTTAAATAAAACTTTATACTTTCATTTTTGTTTTTAACTTTATGCAACTCAAAACGATAAACATGGTTTATGCCCAGTACGTCATTTGCTTTTAAACAGTTTGTTATCAATCAAGATAAATGTGCTATGAAAGTAGGCACAGACGCAGTTTTGTTAGGTGCATGGGTTTTTCCAAATGGTAGTAAGCAAATTTTAGATATTGGAACAGGAACGGGTGTAGTGGCTTTGATGTTGGCACAAAAAACAGAAGCTCATATTGATGCAATTGATATTGATGAGAATGCCTTTTTTCAAGCATCTCAAAATGTTCAGGAAAGTAAATTTTCAACTCAAATTGCTGTTATTCATTCATCACTTCAAGAGTTTGCAAAAAAATCAGAAAAAAAATATAATTTAATTGTCACTAATCCTCCTTATTTTGAGCAGTCTTTAAAATCTACTGATGAAAAACGTTCGTTTGCAAGACATGCCGATGTGTTGCCTTTTGAAGAGTTAATTGATGGTGTTAAAAAAATACTGGATCCTAAGGGGAAATTTTGTTTAATTCTGCCAATACTTGAAGCCGAAAAATTTAGAGATCTCGCACAAAAAAAAGGATTATTCCTGTCTAAATTATTGAGAGTAAAATCTAAAATCAGTAAGGATACAGATAAACGCCATATTATGCAGTTTGAGTTTACTCCTACCGAATTTTCTGAGCAAACAATTGCCATTGAACTCGAGGAAAGACATCAGTATACGGACGAGTATAAAGAATTAACTAAGGATTATTACCTTAATTTTTAACAAAAATTTCTTTTTTCTCGTATTTTTTCTATATTTAGTGACGTAACATATTATCCTATGCAAAAAATTGTATTTGTGTGTCTTAGTTTTATGTATTTAAATATATCAGCTCAAGACACTGTAAAAGTAAAAACTGCATTAACTACCGAACAGGAAGCTGAAAATGCTTATAACACAGGTTTAGAGTTAATGTCTAAGAAAGATTACAATATGGCTATTGAGCAGTTTTCAAAAGCTATTTCTTTTAAGCCTGCTTTTGATAAAGCATTCTGTAATAGAGGCGTAGCCAAATACGAATCTAAATCATTTGACGCTTCAATCGAGGATTATAATAAAGCACTTGCTATCAATCCTATTTACACGGATGCTTTGTTTGGTAAAGCACAAAGCTTTTATGCAATCAACAAAAAAGATTCGTGTGTGGCTTATTTAAGCAAAACAACTTTTATTGATGATACTTATGCTAAGGCATTTTACTTAAATGGTCAAATAAATTTTGAGTCTGGTGATTATAAATATGCTATTTCAGAGTATGATAAAGCCATTGCGGCTAAAAAAGATTATGCATACGCATATAACGACAGAGCATCAGCTAAAAAACAAATGGGTGATGAGGCAGGGGCTATTATTGATTACGAAAAAGCAATTTCCTTAGATTCTAAATTATTCTTTGCTTATAATAATTTAGGCTCTTGTAAGCGTAATAAAGGAGATAATGCTGGTGCGATAGATGCTTATAACAAAGCAATTGCTTTAAAAGCCGACTACTATGTAGCATTAAATAATAGAGGAACAGCAAAATTAAACATGAATGATTATGCTGGAGCTATTGCCGATTTTGATGCCGCTTTAAAAATAAAACCTAACTATACCTTAGCGATGAATAATATGGCTTCGGCATACATTAAAAAGAAAGATTATAAATCAGCAACAGATTGGGCTAACAAAGCAATTCAGGCAGATGCCAAATTAGCGGCAGCTTATGTAAACAGAGGCATTGCTAAGCAAATGCTTAAAGACGAAGAGGGTGCTTGTGCTGATTGGAAAAAGGCTGCAGAATATGGTGCTCCAGAAGGAAAAAGATATACATCTGGTTTTTGTGATTAATAATTTGAATAATATATACGCTACGTATGAAAACATTATATAAAATAGTAACATTAATTTTCTTCACTTCATCATTTGCTTTTGCTCAAAATGTGGAGTTTGAAAAATCTAATTTCCCTGACAAAAAAGATTTATTAAAAGAAGCTAAGAAAAACTTAGATGAAGGAAAAGACGCCTTTGAATTAGGTAAAAAAGAGTATGATTATGTCTTAGAAGGATATGTCTCTAAAAATCAATATTTCCCTGTTAGTAGGAAGGATTATCAACGAGCTGGTGATATTTATTTTAAACAAGCACAACCATTTTTAGCAAAAGCGCAGGAGTTTAACCCTAACAATGCCTATTTAAACTATATGTTAGGAGTTATCAGTTTTAATTTAAATCCCCAATCAGATGCTGCTCAAAAATATTTAGAGAAAGCCCTTTCTCTAAACGATCCTAAATTACCTGTAGATTTAACTTACTTTTTAGGTTGGGCTGCTCAATTTCAATTAAAATGGGACGATGCGATGAAGTATTATCAAATGCAATTAACCATTTTAAGTAAAGACGCTAAAGGAAATTCAGCGGCAATAGAAGACGTGAATAAAAAAATAAATGAATGCAAAGTTGGAAAAAAAGAAGTAGCAAATCCTCAACGAATTTTTGTAGATAATTTAGGACCAAACATTAATACATCTTATCCCGAGTATTCTGCATTTATATCAGCAGATGAATCGATGATGGTACTAACAGCACGTAGAGAAAACTCTACAGGAGGAAAGATAGATGAGGGAGATAAATGGCCGTTTGAAGACTTATATCAATCTTTTAAAGTTAATGGTAAATGGACACCCGTTCAAAATTTTGGGCCAATTGTAAATAGTCCTGAACATGATGCAACGTCAGGTTTATCAAGTGATGGTACAACTATGTTTATTTTTAAATATAAAGAGAAGGATGGAGGAGATATTTACGTGAGTAATTTAGTTGGTACATCATGGAGTAAGCCCGAACACTTGAATAAAAATATCAATTCAAAAGCACATGAATCATCCGTAAGTTTATCTTACGATTCAAAAAGATTATATTTTATTAGTGATAGAGAAGGAGGCTTAGGAGCTGGTGATATTTACTATTCTGATAAAGATGCAAAAGGAGATTGGGGACCAGCAGTTAATGCAGGATCATCTTTAAATACAAAATATGGCGAAGAAGGCGTGTTTATTCATCCTGATGGAAAAACAATTTACTTCAGTTCAAAAGGACATAACACGATGGGTGGTTATGATATTTTTAAATCAACTTTCGAAAACGGGAAATGGGGTGAACCTGAGAACATGGGTTATCCAATTAACGGACCAGATGATGATGTGTTTTTTGTAATTAGCGGTAGTGGAAATCATGGATACTTTGCTTCTTCTAAACAAGGTGGTTATGGAGATAAAGATATTTATAGAATTACCTTTTTAGGGCCTGAAAAAGCACCTGTGCTTATGAACGAAGATAATTTGTTAGCTAGTGTAGCAGCACCAGTTAGCGAATTTAAAGCAGAGAAAATTGTGAGCAATGGCCCAAAAATGACCATCCTAAAAGGTGTTATTTCTGATGCTAAAACTTATAAATTATTAGAGGCAGCAGTAGAATTAATTGATAACTCATTAAATGAAGTGATTGCTACATTTAAGTCGAATAGCACAACAGGTAAATATTTAGTGTCGTTACCATCTGGTAAAAACTATGGTATTGCTGTTAAAAAAGATGGTTATTTATTCCATTCCGAAAATTTCGATTTAAAAGCATCTGAAGAATTTCAAGAAGTTGAAAAAGATATTGCACTTAAACCTATTGAGGTTGGACAATCGATTGTTTTAAAAAATATTTTCTTCGATTTTGATAAGGCTACTATTCGCCCTGAATCAGCAAACGAATTAGACCGATTAATTAAATTATTAACAGATAATCCAACTTTAAAAATTGAATTAGGAAGTCATACAGATAGTAAAGGAAGTGACGATTATAATCAAAAGTTATCTCAATCTCGATCTCAATCTGTAGTCACTTATTTAATAGGTAAAGGAATTGCCGCTGATAGATTAGTGGCGAAAGGTTATGGCGAAACAATGCCAGTTGCTACAAATGATACCGAAGCTGGCCGACAAGAAAACAGAAGAACAGATTTCAAGATTTTGAGCAAATAATTTATGTTTCAAAAAATTTGGAATTATATTTCAACCGTTGGTATAAAGGATGAGTATGATGATATTTTAGTAAAACGAATTAAGCTCACTAATCAATTTAGCATTATTGCTATTCTTGTTTTTTTATTCAGCGGGATAAATAATTTTGTACTAGGTGATACTTATTCTGCACTTCTTATTGAAGCATTAGTACTAGTATGTTTATTAGGATTTTGTTTGAACAAACGTCATTATCATCGTTTTGCTATTTCTTTTATTTTTACAACAGCTAGTTTAGCAATTTTTTATTTCGATTCTTATTCTGGCATTTTATCGGGTACATATTTGTATCATTTTCCATTGATATTAGCAATTGCTTTTATTTTTGATATGCGTGAAGATAAAAAAGTGATGCTATTTCACTTTTTATTAATTATCACTTTTTTAGTCATTAATGTTATTACTAATCATAATCTATTCAGAAGCCAATACTTAACAGATGACGACAGACGACAAATGTTTATGTTTAATTTGGTGTTTAGTGCTTCGGCTGTTGGATTTTTTGTGTATTTATTAATACAAAATAATCTAAATGAAAACTATTTGTATATACAACGTATTGAAGAGAAAAAAATATCCGAAAAGGCTGTAAAACAAGCATTAGCTGAAAAAAACATGTTAATAGCTGAGTTACATCATCGTGTAAAAAATAATTTAGCGATTATCTCTGGGTTATTTAGTTTAACGTTAAATGACAATTTGCATGATGATGCAAAAAATGTTTTGATAGAAAGTAGGAACAGAGTTCGGTCCATGGCATTAATTCATAACCGTTTATACAAAAGCGATAGCCTTACAGATGTTAATTTTGATGACTACATACAAGAGTTAATTTCAGAAATCACTTCCTCATACCCTAGCATTTCAAATTCTATTAAAGTTAATACCAATATTGGCAATGTGCATTTAAATGTGAATGCGGCAATTCCTTGTGGCTTAATTTTAAATGAACTCCTAAGTAATTGTTATAAACACGCTTTTTTAGATAGAGCTGAAGGCGAAATCTCAATTTCATTCTCTTCGCAAAACAATCAGTTTGTAATGACGGTAGCAGACAATGGTAGAGGACTACCAGTAGGTTATAATCAAAAACAGTCGTTAGGAATTACCGTTATCGAAGCATTAACAGGGCAATTAGAAGGACAATCTAAATTTGCAAACGATAACGGAACACGTTTTGAATTAACTTTTAAAGTCAATAATAATTAACAAATTTGTTGATATTATAACTGTTTATTTTAACAAAACTATATAACTTTAACACATTATAATATACATCATCACATGAGCGCAGAACAAACATCAAAGCCAAAAAAAAGTTTATTTAAAAGAATTTTAAAATGGAGTGGGATTACTTTTCTACTTCTATTACTATTAATCATTATTGCTCCTTTTATCTTCAAAGATAAAATTGTTCAAATTGTAAAAGAGGAAGCAAATAATAATTTAAATGCTAAAGTTGATTTTGGTGATTTTGATTTAACCTTATTTAGCTCGTTTCCTGATTTTAGATTTAAAATACAAAATGTAAGCGTTATTAATATCGAACCTTTTAAAGGCGATACATTAGCCTACATTAAAGAATTGTCTTTTGATTTAAATATTAAGAGTGTGATTAGTGGAGATCAATACCAAGTAAACTCATTGGTAATTGATGAGCCAAAAATTAATGGTATTGTAATGCATGATGGTAAAGCAAACTGGGATATAGCAAAAGCAAGCACTGATACAACAGCGGCTACACCAGCAGATACCAGTGCAACTAAATTTGCTTTAAAATTAAAAACATTAGAAATTAAACATGCTAATATTACTTACAATGATATGCAAGGCAATATGACGGCTGCTTTAAAAGATTTGAATTATACATTGAGCGGAGATTTTACTCAGGATAATTTCTTGTTAAGTAACTTATTAGAAATTGCTGAAACATCTTATGAGATGGGTGGTGTTGGTTATTTAACTAAAGTTAAAACTCGCTTTAAGGCAGATTTAGATATGGATATGCCTAATATGAAATTTACATTTAAAGAAAACGAATTAAGTTTAAATGATTTAGGATTATCTTTTGACGGTTTTGTTTCTATGCCTAAAGAAGATATTACTATGGATTTAAAATTTGCTGCTAAGCAAACTGAATTTAAATCAATATTATCATTAATCCCAAGCGTGTATAGTAAAGATTTTGCTTCTGTAAAAACAGAGGGTAGTTTAAAATTAAATGGTAAAGCTGCTGGAACAATGCATACTAGTGTTGATGGTAAAAGCGATACTTATCCATCGTTTGAAGTTAATTTAGCAATTTTAAATGCGATGTTTAAATACCCATCTCTACCTAAATCAGTAAACAATATTAATGTAGATGTGCATGTAGAGAACAAAAAAGATTATTTAGATGCAACTGTGGTTGATGTAAACAAGTTTCATTTAGAAATGGCCGGCAACCCAATTGATATGTGGGCGCATGTAAAAACTCCTATTTCTGATCCTGATTTAGCAGCTGAAGTAAAAGGGATTATCAATTTAGCTTCTGTAAAAGAATTTATTCCTTTAGAAAAAGGTGATGAAATGAGCGGTATTGTAAAAGCTGATGTTAAAGCAGCTGGACGCATGAGCAGTATTGATAAAAAAGAATACGATAAATTTAATATGGCAGGTGTTTTAGAAATTGATAAAATGAATTACAAAACAACCACATTGCCATACACTGTGATGTTAAACATGATGAAATTAAACTTCACTAACCAGTTTGTTGAATTGGCAGGGTTTGATGCGTTGATGGGTAAATCGGATGTAAAAGCAAATGGTAAGATTGATAATTTCTTACAATACATTTTTAAAGATTCGTTAATTAAAGGAAACTTTAATGTGCAATCTAATTTTATGGATTTAAATGAATTGATGAGTTCTTCTACTACCGAAACTACAGCTGCTCAACCAGCAGCTGCAGATACAGCAGCGATGACAGTTGCCGAAGTGCCAGGTAATATTGATTTTAATTTAAATGCCAATTTTGTGAAAGTGTTATACGATAATTTAACTATTGATAATATGGTTGGAAATATTGTGGTAAGACAAAAGAAGGTAGATATGACTAATTTAAATTTAGGTTTATTAGGTGGCAAAGTATTAATGAATGGTTATTACGAAACAACTAATCCTAAAAAACCATCTGTAGATTTAACGTTTAAGGTAGATAATTTTGATATTCAAAAAACGTTTGAAGCATTTAATACGGTACAAAAACTAGCACCGATTGGTAAATATGCGAAAGGGATGTTTACGGCTACATTAGAAGGCTTTAAAGCAGATTTAGACCAAACAATGTCACCTATATTAAGCACAATACATGGCCATGGTGTTTTAAAAACGAATAGCGTTTCTATTGGTGGTTTCCCTGCTTTTGTGAAATTAGGCGAAGCTTTAAAAATAGAGCAATTAAAAAACTTAACCATTCAAAATGTAGTTGCTGATTATGAATTTAAAGATGGTAGAGTAAACTTACGTAACCCAGTGAAAGTAAAAATTGATAAAATAGATGCTGAAATTACTGGTTCTACAGGCTTCGACCAAACTATTGATTATAACTGGAAAATGAATGTGCCAACAGAAATGTTTGGTGCTCAAGCAAACTCTATGGTTGGAAGCTTATTAGGACAAGCTAATGCTGCTGCAGGAACAAATGTTAGTATGCCAAAAACCGTGAAAGTAAATGTTGGATTTGGCGGAACAGTGACTAACCCAACTGTTAAAACAGGTACTAAAGCAGGTGATGCTGGCTCAACAGTGAAAGATCAGTTAGTAGGTACAGTAAAAGATAAAGCTAATGAAGAGGCACAAAAAATATTAGCAGATGCACAAGCGCAAGTAGATAAGTTAAAAGCCGATGCACAAGCAGCTTCAGATAAATTAAAAGCAGAAGCCTATGCAGCAGCAGATAAACAAGTAGAGGACGTGAAAAATCCATTAGGAAAGATAGCTGCTAAAAAAGCTGCTGAAATAGCGAAGAAAGAGGCAGACAAGCAAGCTCAAAAAATATTAGATGAGGCCGAAGCAAAGAGCCAAAAAATACTAGAAGACGCTAAAGCTAAAAGTGCAGCAGCAGCTGCTAAATAAAAATTAACAGGCGCTAAATTTAGCGCCTGTTTTGTGATGTAAAACAAATACCAGCTATATAAGCGGGTGTAAGTAAGTTAGGTTCAAGCGTAAAGACAAGACATTACGACATATAAACTACACTAATAAATGGACTATATAAATCAACATTGGTTAACGTCAAACACAATTTTTGGCTTGACACATTTCGTTACTGCGACAATTGGACTAATATTAGGTTTAGGTATTTTATTTTTTCAACCAGGTTCTAAGACACATAAACGTGCAGGTTATATATTTATTCCTGTTTTATTACTTGTAAATATATCTGCATTATTTGTTCATGAAATGGGAATGACATTCGGGCCATTTCATTATTTAATACCATTTTCATTATTTTATCTTTTTTTAGGCGTTAAACCATTCTTATTTAAAACAGTTGGTGAAGCAAGAATGAAAACTCACATCAAAGGAATGGTTGGAGCTGCTTTAGGTTTATGGGCTGCCTTTTTCGCTGAAGTAGTTGCAAGGACACCAAGTATAAATAAAATATTATTGCCATTGGGTGACAATTCATTTTGGGTGGGGACAATTGAAGGTTTTGTTTTTGTTTTAATCTTTATATATATAATTCAAAAAGTTAACAATAGACAATATAAAAGACTAAACTTAAATAGTGAAAAGCCGACCGCATAACACAACCTACCAGTAATGCGGTCGGTCATCAAATTTTCCGATAGCTATAAGGATGTAAATTTCAAGGTCTCCCCCGCTACACAGCATTTGTAATGCTGTGTTTTTTTATTTTCTTAACTTTTTACTAAACAGCTTATTTAAAAAATATGCGTTATCTTACAAATAATTAATTATTTGTGCTATGAATCCATTTTTAACGCAAGTTGTTATACAAACGGTTGTTAACAGCAAAAAGAGAAATACACCATCTCAAAAAGAGGCTGAATTTTCTAAATTTCGCATGGCTAAAGCTTACCGTGAATTTAAGATATTGGCTAAGCGTGTTTTAAAAGATGTGGTGTTAATTGGGTTAGGTATACTAGCCGCAGCTTTTGGTTTAGAAAGTTTTTTACTACCAAGCCAATTTATTGATGGTGGGGCTACAGGTATTTCATTATTGGTAACAGAGTTAACACACATACCTTTAGCGGTTTTAATTATAGGAATTAATATTCCCTTTGTAATTTTAGGGTATAAAGTTATTGGTAAACAGTTTGCTATTAAAACCGCTATTGCTATTACAGGTTTAGCTATTTGTTTAGCTACACTTCATTTTCCGGAGGTTACAAAAGATAAATTATTAGTAGCTATTTTTGGTGGTTTCTTTTTAGGTTCGGGTATTGGCTTATCGGTGAGAGGTGGAGCAGTGATTGATGGTACAGAGGTGCTAGCCATTTTTTTGAGTCGTAAGTTTGGAGTAACCATGGGCGATGTAATTATTGGAATTAATATTTTAATATTTTCGGCAGCGGCTTACTTCTTATCTATTGAATCGGCATTGTATTCTATGATTACGTATTTAGCAGCTTCTAAAACCTTAGATTTTGTTGTATTAGGTATTGAAGAATATAATGGTGTTACCATTGTCTCATCTCACAGCGAAGAAATTCGCCAAATGATTATTGATACAATGGGCAGAGGGGTTACAGTGTATTCAGGCAAAAGGGGCTATGGCAAAAGAGGAGAAGGAAAAGAAATTGATATTGTGTATACAATTGTTACCCGTTTAGAATTGAATAAACTAAATACTGAGATTGAAAAAATTGACGCCAATGCTTTTGTGGTGATGAATACGATTAAAGATACAAAAGGCGGTATGATAAAAAAACGTCCGTTACAGCATTAGATTTATTTTAACACATTTATCATACGTTGGTAATAGTGCGGCTGCTTTTGGCAATTCGGTGCGAACCGCTATTCCAATGAGCTAAAGCGCTGCAAATGGGGGTTGGCGAATTGCCTTGAATTTTTGGTTCTTTTTTTTCAAGAAAAAAGAACAATGAATTAATTCATTGTTTTGAGTAGTATGTATTCAATACAATTTCTTTTTGTTTTCTTAATCTACAAAAAACATTAAGGTAATAATGTGCTCATACATTTGTAAAAACTAATAATGTATAGCAAAAGAGAATTGCAGGTATTAGTGATTAGTGATGTACATCTTGGTACATTTGGCTGTCACGCTAAGGAATTACTACATTACCTTAAAACAGTTAACCCACAAACTTTAGTACTCAATGGAGATATTATAGATATGTGGAATTTTAGCAAAAGTTATTTTCCGAGTGCACACATGGATGTGTTGCGTCAAATTATGAAAATGGCAAGTCATGGCACGCATGTATATTACATTACTGGCAACCATGATGAGATGTTACGTAAATACACTGATTTACAATTAGGCAATTTTGAAATCGTGGATAAGTTAGTGCTTAATTTAAATGGAAAACGTGCTTGGTTTTTTCATGGAGATGTGTTTGATTCGAGTACTAAAGGATACGCCAAACTATTAGCAAAATTAGGCGGTAAGGGTTATGATTTATTGATTTTAATTAATCGTTTTATTAATTGGGTTTTGCAATTGTTTGGAAGAGAAAAAATGAGTTTCTCGAAAAAAGTTAAAGACAGTGTGAAAAAAGCAGTAGCCTTTGTAAACGATTTTGAAACCACTGCGGCAGAATTAGCAATTGAAAAGAATTATGATTATGTAGCGTGTGGACATATTCACATGCCACAAATAAAGGAAGTTAAAACAGATAAAGGTTCAATAACATATTTAAATAGTGGCGATTGGATTGAAAATCTTACTGCATTGGAGTATAACAATGGTTCTTGGGAAATATTTCATTACGATAAAAATTATTTTGATTTAATCTATCCCAAAGAAAACTTTGTTGAACAAGATATCGTTTCAAAAATTTTAGCTTCTTAAATCAAATCATGAAAATATTTTATGCCGTTCAGGCCACTGGTAATGGTCATATTAGTAGAGCACATCAGTTGTATCCTTATTTGAAAACATTTGGTGAAGTTGATTTTTTTTTAAGTGGTAACAATGCCAATTTAGATTCGTCATTACCAATTAAGTATAGAAGTAAAGGCTGTAGTTTGCATTACAGTAAATGTGGAGGTCTAAATTATTTTGACGTCGTTAAAAACATTAAACCATTGATGATGTTTAAAGACGCGTCATCCTTACCTCTTGAAAAATATGACGTGATTATTAATGATTTTGATTTTGTTACTTCACTAGCTTGTAAATTAAAAAAATTACCATCTGTGCAATTAGGTCATCAGGCAAGCTTTCAGTCGGATGCCACACCACGACCTGATAAAAAAAGTTTGGTAGGCGAAACAATTTTAAAACATTATGCACATGCAACTAATCATATTGGTTTTCATTTTCAACCTTACGATCAGTTTATTTTACCACCCGTTATCAAAGAAGAGTTTATAAATGCATCAGTTCAGGATTTGAAACATGTATCTGTTTATTTGCCATCTTTTCAAAAACATTGTTTATTAGAGGCTTTCAATAAATTACCACATATTCAATTTCATTGGTTTTTAAATGATGTAGAGTCTATTAGAACCGTAAAAAATATTACTTACTATCCTATCAATCAAACTTTGTTTAATAAAAGCTTATTAAGTTGTCATGGACTAATAACCGGAGGAGGATTTGAAACTCCTTCGGAAGCTTTGTATTTAGGAAAGAAATTAATAAGTATTCCTATTAAAAATCATTACGAACAACAATGTAATGCTGCAGCTCTCAAAAAAATGGGAGTTGTTGTGTTGGATGATGTTGGTGCTGATTTTAGTAATATCATTGACAAGTGGTTTTCTAATGTCAATAACAATCCAACTATTAAAGCAAACAATGTTTCAGAAACACTAGAGATGCTTTTTGATACTTATCCCAAAAAGCAAAATGTAAGAGTTGAAGAACCAGTTTTGTTTATTTAATACATTCATTAAAATAAGTATTTCTTAATTTATTGTAAATGATAACTTTTCATTTGCTAACTAATTTTACATCAGAATAAAAATATTCTGTGTAAAGTGAACACCCTACAGGAATTCTAGAAGAATTACCAAAACCGCTTTATCGTTTCATGAACCAGGTTAAAATAAAAAAATGATTTTAACTAAAACATAAATAGATAAAATGAAAAATCACGTTAAAAAAGTAAGAACTATTATTTCAATTGTCTTAGTTGCATCTGCTTCTATTGTCAAAGGACAAGTGTTTATTAATGAAATTATGATTAATCCATCAGGTACGAGTGATGGCGCTAATATGCCAAATACGGCTGAGTGGGTAGAGTTTTATAACGCATCTAGTTCGGCTGTAAACATTGGTTGTTGGTTTTTTACGGATGGAGATTTTGCTGTAACATTTCCAGCAGGTACAACGATACCAGCTGGTGGATATTTTACAGTTGCCAGTGCTATTGGATCGGGCCTAACGCCTAATTTAAATTGGGCAACATGTGGTTGCACTTCGGGACCAACAAGTGAGGTGGGTATTTTTACAAACTCGGCAGAGCAGGTAATTTTATATAATGCCTCAGGAACAATTATAGATGCAATTATTTGGAGTACAGGGCAGTTGCCAGATGGTATGACTACTTCTGTGATTGGATCTTGTTCTGCTCAAACAGTTACATTTCCAGCCAATGGTTCAACTTATGAAAGTGTAGGTTCTAATACAACAGATGGAGTTGCTAAAGAAAGATCGGTTGATGGAGGGTCTGTTTGGCAAAATACAACTATTGCCACATTTGGTACCGCTAATGATGTCGTGTTGCCCATTGAATTGATTGATTTTACGGCTGAGTATAAAAACAACGTTGTAAAACTAAATTGGATAACAGCATCTGAATTGAATAATGATTTTTATACGATTGAACGAAGTAAAGATGGAATTGAATTCGAAGAAATATCTAAAGTAAAAGCCAATGGTACCACCCAAGCTTTATCGAGTTACGAAACACAAGATAAAACTCCTTTTGTAGGTTTGTCGTATTATAGACTTAAACAAACAGATTTTGACGGTACGTTTTCTTATTCTAAAATTGTTTCTATTGAGACTTTTTTAATGGATGAAGTGAAAGTATATCCTATACCAGTTGAGAATGGTGTATTATATATTTCTACTAAAAGATCTGAAGCTTCAATTAAAGTAATTGATTTATCTGGCAGAGTGATTTATCAAACAGAATTAAAAAATAATCTTTTAGAAATGAATCTTAACGAATTGAGTAAAGGTTTATACTTTGTGCATGTTATATCAAACGATAGTACTACCGTTAAAAAAATAACTATTCACTAAATTTGAATCTGGAGTTATGTTTGAAAGACAGATAACATTAATCTGTAATTTATTTGCTGATTATAATAAATCTCTGTTAAAACTATAACCAATACCTTTTGATGTTTTAATAACATCGTTGCCTAATGTACGTCGTATGTTTCTGATATGAATATCAATGGTTCTGCTATTGGCAACTTCTGGAGAGTTCCAAATGAGTTTAGCAAAATCCTGACGCGTAAATGTTTTGTGTGAGTTTTGATACATTAAATTTACCATTTCAAATTCTTTTCTTGGTAAACTTATTTTTCCTGCAGGTGTAATAATTAAATATTGCTCCTTGTCTACAAAAAAATGACCATCATTTTTATCTATTGGTTGTTCTTGTGTTCTGTTAGCTAATCTTTTTTTAAGAGTAGAGATACGCGCTTCTAATAAAATTGGTTTAATAGGCGAAATTATAAAGTCGTCTGCGCCTGCATTAAAAGCTGTAATTTGAATATAATCATCTTGTTTATTAGAAAACAAAATAATGAATGGTTGTTCTATATCTTTTAAATTTCTTATGTCTGAAGTAATTGTAACACCATCTTTTGGGGCATAGTCAAGCTCAATAATTACTAAGTTCACACTACTTTTATACAGTTCTTCTATTAAACTCTCTTCAGAATTAACAAAAGTTACCTTATACTTTTTTTCAGTTAAATACTCCATCGTTTTTTTTACTAACGATTCGGTATTTGATACTATAACTATGTTAAATGATTGTTGCATATATAAAAAAGGCACGAGCCAGAGCTCGTGCCTTTAATTTGTAAGATGATTATTTATTGATTACTAATTTTTTAGTTTCTTTAGAACCATTTATTTCTAACGTTATTGTGTAAATTCCACTAGATAAGTTAGAAGTATTTAAATGAATAGAATGATTTCCTTTTTCGAAACTATTTCCTTGATTTAAACTTGAAACTAAGTTTCCTAAAACATCATAAACATTTAAAGTAACATTGTTTCTTTCAGTAATCTCAAAAGAAATATTTGCATTATCTGAAGTTGGATTAGGATATACAACAAATGAATTCTTTACGATAGACGTTAATTCATTTACACCTGTAAACCCACCAGTAAATGCAGGATTTGTAAACGATGCACCAGTTGATTGAGTAGAAGCAGCTGCTAAACGATAATCAGGTACATTACCTAATGGAGAGAATGCATTTACAAAATTAATTTGAGAAGCAGTAGTTATTGTATCAATACTGTTTGCTGCAGCATAAGTATGGTACCATGCTTGGTCAAATGTTGTTCCGTCATTTACAAATGTAGTTTGAGCTGGAGACGCTACGTCAGTGATCACATTTTTTTGAAAAGCACATGAACTATCTGCAGCTGTACTAGTTAAGTTATCTTTTGTACTAGCTTGTTGGTATCTTAAACCTTGTGCCCAACCAACAAATAAACTATTAAATACAGATTGTGCCATGTTTCTACGTAAATGAGCTGCTGCTTTGTGGTGTGTATTAACACCTGGAATATCTCCATAAGCAGAACCATCTCCGTAAGGACCAACCATTGTCATATTAGAGAAAACAGCTTTTGTTACAGGTAACCCATAGTAAGAACCTACACCATTATTATCACATTCAAAACCATTTGAAGCATAAGATGGATCAGAATCATCAGCAATATATGGATCTTTAATACCTAAGCCAAATTGTATATGACCACTAAATCCATTGTCTGTGTCAAAATCATCATCCTTACCTCTGTTTGCAATTAAGTATTTTGCATTTACAGTTCCACCAAACCATTCAAATGAATCATCACCTGAAAATGATACTTGTATATGATCTAATTTTGTTCCTGAGCCTACACCACCTAATGTTAACCCGTTAATTTCGTTATTTAAAATTGAAGGGTTTAAAGATACGCCTGCAAACTCAATACGAACGTATGATAATTCGCCAGAGTTGTCTGCATCATTTGTTCCTCCAAAATGTCTGTATCCATTTGGTTCATCAGATACAAAACCTTCTACTTTCATTTCGTTAAATCCAGTTGAAGCAGTTGATAAGGTATGTAAATTTACTCTCGCATTACCGCAAATAATAACTCCACCCCAATCACCTGATGCACGACCTGCAGTTTCAGATAAAATAGATGTAAATACAATTGGTTGAGATGGAGTACCAACTGCATGAATTTTTGAACCACGTGCAATTACTAATACACCTGGAGTAACTGTTACATCAGTTTGTTTACCTCTGATAATCGTCCCTGGTTGTATAGTTAATTCTGCATTATTAATAACATGAACAAATCCATCTAAATAAACAACACCACTCCAAGTTGTGTTTGTAGAAATGTTACCCGTAACTGTTGTTGTTGGAGCTGGATATACTTTAACTTCAGGATTCCATTCTGTCCATCCAGATGTCCAATCTGTTGCTGGTGTATTATCTGTAACTGGGAAAGCTCCTTTATATGATGTTACATCCCATGTAAAAGGCGTTTGAGCGTTTAATAGCGAACATGCTAACAATGCTGCTGATAAGTAAATTTTTTTCATTTTTTGTTTTTTGATTTGTTTTTGTTTTATGTCACAAAATTATACTTACTATCTGCAGTTTTCATTAAACTAACTTTACCTTTTGATTACAGTTATATTAACTTAATGTTATTAAAAAAAACTTTGATTTACACGGACTTAATATTGAATATACGTTTCCTGTGTTTTCAGACTGAATGCTTATTATTTTAAAACCATTTTTTTGGTTATTAAATAATTATCAATATTTACATTTATTATATAAATACCTCTTGCTAAATTGGATGGAATAGCATATTGTAGATTCTGCGTTCCTTCTATATCTTCTCCATGGTAAATATCAAATAATTTTATTCCTAAAGTGTTACATAGGCTAATAGTAACAGCATTGGATTTTTTTGTCGTATAAACTACATTTAATGTTTGATAACATGGATTAGGATATATAGACATATCAAATTCATGCTTATTATCCGCAGGCTCAATAATATTAGTTGGTATAGGAGTTAGTGTCATGCTTGTTGTGCAACATTTATCTCCACTTGTGCTTCCATTGTTGTTAATCCCTAATAATGCACAATATAAATAACCCGTTCCAGTAGTTGGCGCAGTCCACTCCAAAGTAAATGGACTAGCATTAGGAGTAGTATGTGTAATGTCAGAATATGTATATCCGTTTCCCGAAGCAGGAGTATTAACTATTTCAAAAGGACTTATACTATTAATAGTCCCAAAATCTAACACTGAATTAGCGATACTACTAGTAGAATTTAATATTTCTAAATCAAAGCCAAATAAGTTATATCCTTGTCCTGTTATTGAAATTGTGTATGTAGTACCAGGTATATATGTATTATTAGGTCCAAAAGCAGGAATACTATTAATTATAACACTTGGTGTATTTACTCCGCCAGCATGACATGAAGCACAAGTAAGTCCATCTGCTGGGGAACCTGTATGATTAGGGCATCCACTAGTGTAATAAATTTGAAACGCGGAAAGAATAGTTATTGTAATAATAGCTATAGAGAATAGTATTATTTTTTTCATATCCCTTTCAATCCAAATTGTGTATCAATAATTAATATATTTTATACGAAATTGAAAAAGAAATAGTAGGTGCTACTTTTGTATTCATAAATATATTATCAGTCGTATAATCGTGAGTTAAATTTTTGTTTGCAGCTTCCGATCCCTTATCTAATTTACCATTACCGTTGATGTCTTGGTATCGAATTTGGTTTTGTGCTAACAAATCACGAACATTAATTTTAGCTTCAAATTTTTTCTTAAATGTTTTTGATACTTGTAAGTCTAATACGTGTCTAGGATTTTCCCAAATACTTGGCTCTACTTTTGGCGATCCTACAATGATGATTCGTCTACCAATGTAATTGTAAGAAATACTAACGCCCCAATCTTTATCACTGTCTAAGTACTGAATACCCGCATTAATAATATAAGGCGATTGCCCTTGTAAGGGTCTGATTTCCCCACCGTTTGAATTAGTGTTATCTACTTTTGATTGTATGTAAGCAAAGTTTGAGAATAGTGTTGTGTTTGATAAAAATTTAGAAGAATCATTGTGAAAAATAGTACTTAGTTTAAAACGGTATTCTAATTCTACGCCCACATTATGAGCTAATTGAGAATTAGCAAATGATATTGAATTTGCATTTCCAACTTCTAATACTTGCTCAATAGCATTTTCTATTTTTTTGTAAAAGCCAGAAATTGAAACAATTTGCCCTGCACTTGGGAACCATTCTGCTCTAATATCATAGTTATCAATCTTAGATCTTTTTAACTCAGGGTTTCCAACAATTTGAAATCCAGTGGTAAAGTCTAAGAATCTAAATGCAGCTAACTCTCTAAACTCAGGTCTTGCTACAGTTTTAAAATATGCTAAACGAATATTAATTTTATCTGTTAAGCCATATACGCAATTAATTGATGGTAAAATATCTATTACCGTTGTATCTGTTGTTCCTGGTTGCCCACTAATAATCGTTGATAATTTTTGTCTATAAGATTCAAGTCTTGCACCATAAATAAAACGTAATTTATTGTCAAAAAATCTTGAATCCGCCATTAAGTATCCAGCATGTAACATGGCAGATGCCTGATAGTTATCGGCTGGAGTTGTTGATTCTACAACAATTAAACCTCCTTTGTTTTTCCCTGGAACATTTTCTAGTACACCTATATTTTCGCTATCAAATAAATGTGCGTCATCTAAGGTTAGTATTTGTTGGTTTGGAACTATTTGTGAACCAAATTTATATGAGTTGTATCCTAATAGTCTTGATACGAATGTTCTTTCTCTGAAAATATGACTTCCGCCAATTTGTAATTCATGTTTTGATTTTCCAATAGTGAAGGCTCTACTTATATCATATTTAATGCTTTTCATTGATTCGTTTGTTTTTTGAAAAAGCATAGATCCCGCACTGCTAGGAGATGTACCTTGGTAGCCAAACGTTAATGAGTAAGGAGTTCCATCATCTTCAAATTCACTCACTTTAGTTCTTGTCATGCGGCGTAAACTTGGTAATTCTCTTTCAATGTTGCTATAGCCAGCAACCCACTTCATTTTTAATTTTGCTTTTTCAATATAATGGTCACCATTTAATTGTCCTGAATAAATTTTATTTTGGGTGAACCATCTTACGCTTGAATTATCCCAGGTGTTTGCAGGTGACTCAATAATTAGCGCTCCTTTACTTGTTACTACTTTATCTTCTGAATTTATGCTGTATAAATTTTTAAAACCAAATTGGTGATTTGGATGAATTTTATAAGATAAGTTCCACAATGCACTTGCTAATACCACATTTGAATAGGTAGATAAATCTAAATCAGATGTTTTTTGTACAGGTATATTTTCCGAAATTTCTTCAAAGGTTCTTCTTTGAGTAAAAGTAGTGCTATTAGTACTGTTGTATGTTAAAGCAAAAACACTTCCAAAATCTCTTTTAAAAACCTTTCCAACATTAGCTAATGAATATTGAAAATTCATATTAGGCATTGCTTTAATAGTTTTTAAAGACCAATCGTAGTTAAACAATTTAGCATCTTCTATTTGTTGATTTTTATTTGTAGTAAATGCAGGGTCTGGATAATTTTTAGGAATTGCTCTTGTTCCATCATCTAATCCAATCCAATCTGTTTTTCCTCCGTTATAGGTTGTGTAATCTTTAAAAGTTGTTTGAGAATTATATCCTGCGCCTATAGAAATGCTTTGTGTATTTTTTTCTGGAATACTTTTAGTGTTTATTTGAATAATACCCCCTGCAAATTCTCCTGTTTGGTCGGGAGTTGCTGTTTTTAAAATAACAATATTATCTAATATATTTGCTGGAAATATATCAAATGAAAATGCTTTTTTATCACTTTCAGAACTTGGAAGTGGTGCGCCATTTATAAATGCAGCATTATAACGATCGCTCATACCCCTAATAATCGCAAATTTATTATCTTGAATTGTTGCCCCGCTAATTCGTTTAATAACATCGCTAGTGCTTCTGTCTGGTGTTTTTTTAATGCTTTCGGAAGAAATACCATCACTCACACTGGCATTGTTTTTTTGCATTACTAATAGAGTATTTGTATTCTCTTTATTCATCTCTGCTTGAACAACAACTTCTGTTAAGTTTTGAGAACTAGACTGATCCATGCCAATATTAAATTCAGTGACATCATTTGCTTTAACTATTACATCTACAAATTTCTTGTTATCATATGTAATATAACTTGCAATTAGGGTATATTTCCCTGGTTGTAATCCAGATAGAGAATAATTACCATCAAAATCAGCAGATGCTCCTTTTGTAGTGCCATCAATAAGAACTGTAGCCCCAGGTAATGTTTCGCCTGTTTTAGCATCAATAATTTTTCCTACAATTTTTCCGGTTTGCGCTTGAGCTAAGATATATAAGGATATGAATAGGACAGTAAGTGTAATTTTTTTGAACATAATGATATAAATTTGCGATGCAAAAAAACAACAGCTAGTTAAGGTTAATGTCAATTCTATATTACCTTAATATTAAATCAAAGCCATATTTTTGTCAATAAATTAATATTAAATTAACATGAGTTTTATATTGCTAAGCCTATTAAAGAAATATCGTCTGTTTGTTTAGTGTTTCCTTTCCAGCTATCAAGAATAAATTCTAAAAAATCTTTTTGCTGATTCATTGGTTCGCTATTATAAAAGTTTATGGTGTTTAATAGTCGTTTTCGGCTAAATTTTTTGCTATTATCTTTATCAAACTGATGCTTTATGCCATCAGAAAAAAAATACAGTTTGGCATTTTCTTCAATATCTATTTTAAAAGTTTCAAAAACTCTGTTTTTTTCAATTTGCCAACCCCCAATAGGAAAACTATTTCCTTTGTATATCTCAATGTTATTGTTTTGATGAATTGCGAATTCCCCACCACCACAGGCATATTGAAACTCCTTGCTTTTTGTATGATAAGAGATAAGTGTTATTTCAAGCCAATCATTATTAAACTGCGAATCGTGCAGTTCATTATTAAAAGTTTCAATCCATTTTTTATCTAACTCAGTTAAATATTCTCCAACCTCACTAAAGTTTTTCTGTATCACGTAATTCAATAAACTTATTCCTAAAACAGATAGCATCGCACCAGAAACACCATGTCCAGTGCAGTCTGCAAGCGCAAAATAAATCGTATCTCCTTTTGAAGTTAACCAATAAAAATCGCCACCAATTTTATCTTGAGGTTTATATAAAATAAAATGATCTTTGAAAAATTTATCAAAGTGTCTTATTTTAGGTAGTAGTCCGTTTTGTATAGTTTGTGCATATATTAAACTACTTTCGTGTTCAGTAATAGTGGGTTGTAGCATACATTATGTTTTGTGCGACAAACATCTTATTTTAAAATTAACTTGATGGTAAGTGAATATTAGATAAATATTATTTATTAGTTCAAATACCTTTATTAAATAATGAGTTGGAAAAATATAGAATATGAAATAAAACACTAAGGCTTTATAAAGGTTAATTTTAAAGAAGTATTGTTATTGTTGGTCGAATTAAACAATAATTTAATGTTAATCCGCTTTGTTGTTTTTTATTTTAAGTAAAGTTGTGTTTAAAATAATAATACAGTTAATGCCTAGTTGCGCAGTGTCCGTTATTTTTTTTTCTGGATATTGGTATTTCAACTCCTTAGAAATAGTTTTATATAAGTCAGTAAATAAATCTAAATCTTTAATTAATTTTTTAGACACTTTAGTTTTAAAGTCGGGAGTTTTTACAATTTCCTTTTTAATATGATTAATTAAGTTTGATGTTTTGATTTTACTATCCAGAACTTCTTGATGTAAATCGTCTTTCACGATTTGTTTTAGTGCCTTATTTATTAAGATGTATGACAGATTAATAGATTCAATAAAATAAGAATTGTCAAATGCTGATTTGTTTTTCTCAATGAGTTGTTTTATTGTTACGGCCATATTTTTGTTTTTCCGAATTTAACAAAGTAATTGTAAACTTATTATTAAATCATGTTGAGTGATTCTAAGAGATACAAAGCATTTTTGTTGTAATAAAAATACTGTGTAAAAAGTTCGCTAATATTACGTTAATATTAAACTATTGCATAAAATAGTGCTATTTCTTAATATTTATTTAACTTTGAGCTTAATCTTTAGGGTTATCTTTGTAACGTTAGAAAGATATGAGTACAGAAAATAGTTTATACAAAATATTACTTGTTGATGATGAACAAGACATTCTTGATTTTTTAAGTTATAATTTAAAAAAAGAAGGATTTCAGGTTTATATAGCACTTAATGGAAGAGATGCAATTAACATTGCAAAAAAAGAAATACCTCACTTAATTGTATTAGATGTGATGATGCCTGAAATGGATGGTATTGATACATGCAGAGAAATTAGAGAAAATGCAAATTTAAAAGATGTGATGATTGCTTTTTTGAGTGCACGTAACGAAGATTATTCTCAAATAGCAGGTTTTGAAGTTGGGGCAGATGATTATATCACAAAACCTATTAAGCCAAGAGTATTTATTAGCCGAATTAAAGCCTTATTAAGAAGATATTCTCCAGAGCAACAAAAATCATCACAATTAGATTTAGGAGGGATTAAAATTGATAAAGAAAAATATTGTGTTTATAAAGATGATCAGGAAATAGCATTCCCTAAAAAAGAATTTAAATTATTATCATTATTAGCAAGCAAACCCGGAAAAGTATTTACACGCGAATATATATTAGAGCAGGTGTGGGGAGATGAAGTAGTTGTAGGAGATAGAACGATTGATGTTCACATCAGAAAGCTCAGAGAGAAATTAGGTGATGATTATATCAAAACGATTAAAGGTATTGGATATAAGTTTGAATTTTAAAAAATAGCGATAGAGATATCGCTATTTTTTTTGTTCGTTATAGGCTTTAATGTAGTCTGGCCAACTGATAGTTTTGTATTTGTCTTCGGCGTAATACTTTAATATTGGTAATAACCCTTTTGGAGTCAAAAAAGCATTTAAGGCATCTAAAGTATTTTGTTGGTTGTCTAGAACTGCAATTGATGGAAATTGTAATCTATTATTTGTGACTTTTAAAGCAAAGGTGTTTAACGGATAACCATTTAATACTGTTTTATAACATTTTTCCCCTCTAAATTGAATAGTGTCGTTGCTTTCTGCATCAAAGTTTATTAAATAAAAATGTTTGTTAATATAATTCGCAATAGCCGTGTCTTTTAAAGTTGTTGCACTTTGTACTTTGCAAGAGTTGCAAAAACCAGCATAAATATTTACCAATATTTTTTTAGGATTTTTTTTCTGAAGTTTTTCAATTTCTTTTAAGGTATAGGTTTTAATCTGTTTTTTTACAAATACTGTATCGTAAAATGTATTATTAAACTGAGCCGAAAAATCTTCATAAGGCGCACTTTTAAAGACATTTTCTACAGTATAAACTAATAAAGGTTCTATTTTTTTTTCTTCCAAAAATCCTTGTGATAATAAATTGTATTCGTAATTATTAGAAACAAAGATGGTAGAAGGGTAACTCAAACTATTTCCTAAAAATTTAATTGCTAACTCGTGTGGAGTTTTTGGATTTGGTGATGTGGGTTTGTAAATCTTACCATTATATTCAATAGTGTCTTTTGTTTCGGCATTAAATTTAATTGGATAAAAAAACTGATTGATATAACCTGCAATATTAGGATTTGAATAGGTGGTTTTCATCATGTGTTTACACCAGCCACACCAGTCGGTGTATATATCAATTAAAAAAGGTTTTGGTTGTGTTTTATTTAGTTCTTGAGCCTCTTTAATTGTAAGCCATTTAACTAAGCCTTCCTCAGATTGAGAAAATGAGAATGTGTTTAATAATAAAAATAAAAGTATAAGATGTATAGTTCGCATAATTTAATTGAGATTAATGCGACATAAAGATAAAATTATTCTTTGAAATTTATATGTTTGCCCATTGTTCCTCTAAATCTAAACCAAAAACTTTGAGTTTCTGTTATGGGTGTGAAATTTTCTACTTTCAAAGGTAAATAATCAATAGGAGGTGCATCGTGAGGCAATGTTTTTAAAGTATCAAAAATAACGGGTAGATATTTCAAATCTTTTAATCTTCTTTTCCCAAACCTGTAGGTCATTCTGGTTTGAAATGGATCTGTACATAGAGCAATTTTTTCATGCCCCAATTTTTTTGCTAATTTATATCCGTACCAAACATTTTCGGTGCTATGTTGCGCTCTATCTTCAATAATTATATCATCGGCAGGTACACCAAACTCAATAGCGTATAACTTCATAATCTGAGCTTCTACATAAGGAGAATATACAGAACTGCCACTCATTATTAATTTTTTGGTATGTCCTTGTTTATATAAATGAATGGCCCATAAAACACGCATTTGCATAGTTCTATCCCAAGATGGTTCCAAAAAAGGAACGCCAGGCACAATAACAGCGTCATATTGTTTATTTGCCTTTAAAGCACGTGCATTTAATTTTTTAGCTGATGGCTGAAAAAGGATACAAGAGCTTAATGCCAATGCAGATGAAATGTATAAGATAAATCGACGCATAATTTTGTTGTGTTATATACGTAAACAAGGTAAACAAAGTTTTGTTTAAGTTATTTAAGTTTTACTATTTATTTTGACAATACATCCCAAGTATGGTCTCCTAACATTTTCACCGTTCCTATATATTCAAGACTTTTAGGCATTTTGCCCCAGTCGTCTGGCCCAATAAGTAGTAATTTATATATGCCTTCTTTCATGTATAAATGATATGTGTGCCCAATAAGAGGTTCAAAAGATAAATCTGCTTGGTATATTTTTTCAGATATTTCAATACGTTCTCTCAGGGCATTTGCTTGTTGTGCCAATAATTCAACTTGCTTTTGAATCTGATTCATTTGAATATTGGTTTGCTCTCTCATGGCAGTAAGTGCACGAGATTTTATTTTGCCATTATCCTCTGGTTTTATGACGATACTGCCAACATGATGTGGATAGGCTAATAAATTAGGATTTTCGGCTACTTTATCTTTATCAATAGGATTTACAAATTCCATTATCATTATTAATTGAATAATTTTTTAGACTAATATAATATCTATAACACTAAATAACAACGCTTGTTTAGTTTTTTGCAGTATAATATAATAAATTAGCGTTTTATATATTAGTAGGCAATTTGACTCAACAACAGAATATTTATCTTTATTTAAAAAAGCATTGGGGCTATGATTCTTTTAGGCCATTGCAAGAGGATATTATCCGTTCAATCCTCTCTAATAAAGACACATTAGCTCTTTTACCTACGGGAGGTGGTAAATCCATCTGTTTTCAAATACCAGGCTTAGTTATAGGAGGTACCTGTTTGGTAGTTTCTCCATTAATAGCTTTAATGAACGATCAGGTGCAAAATCTCAAAAATAAAGGCATTAGCGCTGTGGCAATTACGTCATCTATGAATGCCAAAGAGATTGATATTGCTTTAAATAATGCGGCTTATGGCCATGTACAATTTTTATATGTTTCTCCTGAGCGTATCGAAAATGAAGTTTTTCGACAACGTTTATCTTATTTGCCAATAGGTTTAATTGCTATTGATGAAGCACATTGCATCTCTCAATGGGGATATGATTTTAGACCTAGTTATTTAAAAATAGCTGAATTAAGAGAATACTTCCCTTCCGTAAATATTATTGCAGTAACAGCAAGTGCTACCAAAGAAGTTGTTGAGGATATTCAATTAAAATTAGATTTCAAAAACCAAAAGGTTTTTCGTCAGTCGTTTGAAAGAAAAAATATCAGATACGTTGTTCAGTTAGAAGAAAATAAATATGAGCGATTACTGAAGATTATTCATAACATTGGCGGTTCGGGTATAGTATATGTGCGTAACCGAAAAAAAACCGAAGAGATTTGTAAATGGTTATTGCAAAATAAAATTAGCGCTTCATTTTATCACGCAGGAATTAATTCTAATGATAGAGCAACTATTCAGCAAAATTGGATTGATAATAAAGCTCAGGTTATCGTAGCAACCAATGCATTTGGAATGGGAATAGATAAACCAGATGTTCGATTTGTTGTTCATTTAGATTTGCCAGAGAGTTTGGAGGCATATTTTCAGGAAGCGGGTAGGGCAGGTAGAGATGAAAAGCCAGCTTATGCAGTATTGTTATGTAATAATTACGATGTTATATCTTTAAAAGAACAATATGAAGAAAAGACGCCAAGTATTGAGCAGATTAAACAATCGTATCAGGCCATTTTTAATTTTTATCAAATTCCAGTAGAAAGTGGAGAAGGCTTGTCTGTTAGTTTTGATATTAATGAGGTAACCAGAAACTATAATTTAAGCGCTATAACATTATATAATTCAATCAAGTGTTTAGAAAAAGAAGGTTATTTTTCTTTTTTAGATAGCGGATACGAGCCTTCAAAAGTGATGATGGTTATGGGTAAAGATGATTTGTATAATTACCAAATTAAATTTCCAAAGTATGAACCCTTGATTAAAGTTTTATTGAGAAGCTATGGTGGTTTATACGAACAGTATGTTCACATAAAAGAAAAAGATGTAGCTTACAGAGCAAAAATTTCCGAACATGAATTAAGTATTCAATTAGATAATTTGCATACTCAAGGTGTTATTTCTTTTATTCCACAAACAACATTACCCAAACTTATTTTTTTACATAATAGAATTAATCTGAAGTTCGAACATATTAAACTGGTTAATTACCCTGTTTTAAAAGAGAAAGCATTGTCTCGTATTAATAGCGTGATTAATTATGTAATAGAAAAAAACATTTGTCGTAGTAGATTACTATTATCATATTTCAACGAAACAGATTTTAAAGATTGTCAGTATTGCGATGTGTGTGTAGAAAAATACAAGCGTAATTTAGAAACAGATGAAGGACTAATTGAAAACATAAAAATAGAATTATCAAATCATCCTTTCATGCTTAATGACCTGATAAAAAAGTTTCAATCTGTAAACAGCAAACGATTAAACGAATTAATTAATAAACTCATTGATGATGATATATTAGTCATCGATTCTGAAAAGAAAATTTATTTAAAATAAACACATGTCAACTTTAGGCACTTTATATTTATTACCTGTAGGGTTAGGCGAATGTCATTTAGAAGATGTTTTGCCTAAAAAGAATTTGGATTTAATTAAAACGCTTACTTTTTTTATTGCCGAAAATGCGAAAGAAGCCCGTGCCTTTTTAAAGCAGTGTGCTTATCCAGAAATCAGTAAAGCGCAGTTATCATTAATCAATCAACATGTAAAAGCAGAAGAGTTGAATGCTTTTTTAGAACCATTGTTGCAAGGAAATAACATAGGATTAATGAGTGATGCTGGTTGTCCTGGCATTGCAGACCCTGGAGCAGAGATTATTAAAATAGCTCATAAAAAAGGAATTAAAGTAGTGCCATTAGTTGGCCCAAGTTCAATTGTATTGTCAATTATGGCTAGCGGTTTTAATGGACAAAATTTTGCTTTTAATGGTTACTTGCCAATTGATAAAGCTGAAAGAGCCCGCAGAATAAAGGAATTAGAGAATATTTGTTTAAAGTTTAAACAGGCTCAGTTTTTTATTGAAACTCCATATCGTAATGCAAACGTGTTTGAAGATTTATTAAAAACACTTCAGCCAAATACACAATTATTAGTTGCAACTCATATTACTTTAAGTGATGAGTCCATACAAGTAAAGCCAATTTCTGCTTGGAAAAAACTTACCGCTCCAGATTTTTTCAAAAAACCTACAGTATTCGGAATTTACCTCTAAGATATCAACATTCGTGTTTTTAGATTAATGTCCTTTTTTTTTAGACTAAAATGCATTTTATTTAGATTAAAATGTTCTAAATTTTGTTTAGACGAATTTTGTTAAAAGTTTCTCTAAAATTTGACATTATCAGACAACTTCACTTACTTCATCATAACTAAACATTGTATCAAGATGAAAAAAACTCTATTAACTATTTTAGCAGCTGTATATTCTTCAGTAGCTATGTTTGCACAGGCTCCGCCTCAAAGAAATTGTGGTACGCTTCAGCACCATCAATACCTTCAACAAACTCGTCCAAATTATATTAACGAGTTAAATCAATACAACCAAATTATTGAGCAGTATTTAGCTGATAAAGCAGCTAATGCAGCAGTTGGGAGAGTTAGTAATACTGCGTTAACACCAACAGTTATTCCAGTGGTTGTGCACGTAGTTTATGCTAATGCTACACAAAGTATTTCAGTAGCGCAAGCGGCGTCTCAAGTACAAGTATTAAATGATGACTTTGCTAAATTAAACGCAGATGCGAGTAAAGTAACACAGCCAACATTTTCTACAGTGGCGTCTGGAGCAAACATTCGTTTTTGTTTAGCGCAAAGAGATCCAAACGGTAATCCAACAACTGGTGTGGATTATGTTGCAACGTCTACAGCATCATTTACAACAGATGATAAAGTAAAATCTGCTGCAACTGGTGGTGCAAATGCATGGGATGTAACTAAGTATGTGAATATCTGGGTTTGTAACTTAGGTTCTACTTTATTAGGTTACGGAGAGTTCCCTACAACGGCATTAAGTAATACATGGGGTTTAGTTTTACATTATAAATATACTGGAAGTGGTGGAACAGCAGTTGCGCCTTACAATTTAGGAAGAACAGGAACGCATGAGTTTGGTCACTGTTTTAATTTATTACATATATGGGGTGATGATGGTACAGCTTGTACAGGGTCTGACCAATGTGCTGATACGCCTAATCAGGCTGGCGAACATTATGGTTGTTTTACTGCAGGGTCTATTCAAACAGATGCATGTACAGCAACAAGTCCTGGTGTTATGTGGATGAACTACATGGATTATACAGATGATGCTTGTATGTATATGTTTACAGCTAATCAGGTTGCGCGTATGGAAGCAGTTGTTAGTACAGCACCATGGAATGTATTACAAACATCATTAGGTTGTACGCCTGTATCTGCATTAGATGCAGGTATTTCAAGCGTTATTGCACCTGTAAACGGGTCTTCTACTTGTAACAACAGCGTTACTCCAAAAATCACTCTAAATAACTACGGTTCTACAACTCTAACAACAGCAACTATCAATTATCAGATGGATGCTCTTGGTACACAAACTTTAGCATGGTCTGGTTCTTTAGCTTCAGCAACATCTACTGTTTTAACATTAAATGCTTATCCTGGTTTAGCAAATGGAGCTCATACATTTTCTGTATGGGTTACTTCTCCGAACGGAGGAACTGATCAAAATGCTGCAAACAATAGTATGAGTTCTACTTTCACGGTAACATCTGCCGCAGTTGGAGCAACACTTCCTTTTACAGAAGGATTTGAAGCAACGACATTTCCACCAACAGGTTGGGTTAAGTTAGCTACTAATACATTAAATGCCTCGAATACTTGGACTAGAGTTGCTAATACTACTGGTTTAACAGCAGGAAGTACCGCTGTTGCAAGAATGGATAACTACACAGGAACTGTAAGTATTGTTGGACAAAAAGATGCTTTAAGAACTCCTGCTTTAAGTTTTACTGGAGCTAATAGTTCTTTAAATGTATCATTTGATGTTTCCCATAAGATGTATAGTACAGCAGATATAGATACATTAAATGTTTTTGTTTCAACTGATTGTGGTGGAACTTGGACACAAGTGTATACAAAAGGTGGTACTCAGTTATCTACTTCTGTTGGAACATCTACGGCAGCTTATACGCCAACTGCTAATGCTCAATGGAGAAGAGAAACGGTTAGTTTATCGTCTTATGCAGGTCAGCCTAGTGTGTATTTAAAATTCGAATCTAGAAGTGGTTGGGGTAATTATGTTTATTTAGATAACATCAATATATCGTATACAACAACTGCAGCGGCACCAGTAGCAAGTTTCTCTGTTGCAGCTAATAAGTGCGTAGGGAGTTCAATTACGATGACGGATGCATCTTCTAATACTCCTACTAGTTGGTCTTGGTCTTTCCCTGGTGGAACACCAAGTACTTCTACGGTTCAAAACCCTTCTGTTACCTATACAGCAAGTGGTACCTATACAGTTACTTTATCATCGGCAAATGCCACAGGAACAAGTACGCCAGTTTCACAAACTATTACAGTTAATGCAAGTCCAACGGTAGCTGTAGCAAATGCTAGTGTTTGTATTGGATCTTCGGTTGCTCTTACAGCTTCTGGAGCAACAACTTATTCTTGGAACACTGGAGCAACTACAGCTTCAATTTCTGTAACTCCTACAGTGAATACAAACTATACAGTTACAGGTACAACAAGTGGTTGTACAAATACACAAACTGTGAGTGTGACAGCTAATGCAACTCCAACAGTTGCAGTGTCAAACGCAACAGTTTGTAACGGTACAGCAGCTAATTTAACAGCAAGTGGAGCAACTTCTTATTCTTGGAATACGGGAGCAACAACCACTTCAATTTCTGTAACTCCTACAGTTAATACAAATTACACTGTAACAGGAACAGCAAATGGATGTGCAAATACAAAAACGGTTAGTGTTACAGTTAAAGCCACACCTACTGTTGCAGCAGCAAATGCAACAGTATGTTCAGGTTTAGCAACAAGTTTAACAGCAAGTGGCGCAACAACTTATTCTTGGAATACTGGTGCTACAACTGCTTCTATCTCTGTAACTCCAACAACTACTACAATTTATACAGTAGTTGGTACAAACTCCGTAGGTTGTACTAATACAAAAACAGTAAGTGTAACGGTTAATACTTTGCCTACAGTAGCGGTAAGTAATGCTACTATTTGTGCTGGTTCAACTGGAACATTAGCAGCAAGTGGCGCTTCAACTTATACATGGAATACAGGTGCTACAACAGCTAATATTGCTGTTTCTCCAACAGTTAATACTAATTACACTGTAATTGGAACTTCATCTGTTGGATGTGTTAATACAGCAACAGCATCTGTAACAGTTGGTTCTGCTCCTTCTATTGCAGCAAACTCTGCTACTCTTTGTTCTGGTAATAGCACAACGTTAACAGCAACAGGAGTTTCTACCTATACTTGGAGTACAGGAGCAAATACACCTACAATTGTAGTAACACCTACTGCTTCTGCTACATATACAGTTACAGGTAATTTAACAGGTTGTGTTGCTACAGCAACAAAAACGCTGAGCGTAACAGTAAATACTACTCCAACGGTAGCTGCTGCAAGCTCTACAGTTTGTTCTGGAACTGCAGCTAACTTAACAGCAAGTGGAGCAACTTCTTATTCTTGGAATACAGGTGCTACAACTGCTTCTATTTCTGTAACTCCTACAGTGAATACAAATTACACTGTAACAGGAACAACAAATGGATGTGCAAATACAAAAACATTAAGTGTTACCGTTAATACTACTCCAACAGTAGCTGTAACCAGCGCTTCAGTTTGTTCAGGTACTTCTGCTAATTTAACGGCATCTGGTGCTACAACTTATAGTTGGAATACTGGTTCTACGGCTACTAGTATTTCTGTTACACCTTCTGTAACTACAGTTTATTCAGTTACTGGTACAACTAACGGATGTACAGATGTGAAAACAGCAACAGTAACAGTTAATGCAACTCCAACAGTTGCCGTGTCAAATGCTACAGTGTGTAATGGTACAGCCGCAAATTTAACAGCAACTGGTGCAACTTCTTATTCTTGGAATACAGGAGCAACGACATCATCAATTTCGGTTACACCTTCTACAAACACTACTTATACCGTTATCGGTTCTAATTCTAGTTGTTCTAATACAAAAACTGTTTCTGTAACTGTTAAAGCTACTCCAACAGTTGCTGTTTCTAGTGCAACAATTTGTTCTGGAACATCAGCTAACTTAGCAGCAACTGGTGCAACGTCATACTCTTGGAATACAGGAGCTACAACAGCGTCAATTTCTGTTACGCCTGCTGTTTCTACAAACTACTCAGTAACAGGAACTACAAATGGTTGTACAAATACAAAAACTGTAAGCGTAACAGTTAATACAACTCCAACACTTGCAGTAAGCGATGCAACAATTTGTTCTGGAACATCAGCTAACTTAACTGCAACAGGTGCAACAACGTATTCATGGAATACAGGATCTACGAGTTCTTCAATATCTGTATCACCAGTTGTTAATACTATGTATACAGTTACGGGATCTAACACAAATTGTACTGATACAAAAACAGTGAATGTGACTGTAAATACTACACCAACAGTTGCAGTTAACGATGCTACGATTTGCGCTGGCGCATCTGCAAATTTAAATGCGAGTGGTGCTGTGTCTTATTCTTGGGATAATGGATCTTCATCTGCATCTATTTCAGTGTCACCTTCTTCAACAACTGTTTACACAGTAACTGGTACTGATAATGGATGTTCTGATATAAAAGTAGCGAATGTAACAGTAAATGCATTACCTGTTTTAACAGTGAATAACTCAACAGTTTGCGCTGGTTCAACAGCTACATTATCTGTATCTGGAGCTGCTACTTATACTTGGAATACAGGAAGTAATTCAACTGATTTAGTTGATGCTCCTGCTGTAACAACAACATACACTGTAGTTGGAACATCAGTTGATGGTTGCGACAATACAACATCTGCAACTATTAGTATTATAGCTGCTCCTTCAATTACTGTAAATTCTGCTACTGTTTGTGCTGGTTCAACAGCAACATTGTCTGCTAGCGGAGTAACTACATATACTTGGAGCACATCATCTAATGCACCAGCTATTACTGTAGCTCCATCAAGTACTTCAGTTTATACAGTTACAGGTAATTTAACAGGTTGTGCTACAACTGCAACACAAGAAGTAACAGTAACAGTTAATCAATTACCAAATGTTACTTTAGCATCAATTGCTGGGCCATTATGCGTTAATAATGCTGCTGTAACTTTATCAGGAAGTCCTGCAGGAGGTGTTTATTCAGGTACAGGTGTTTCTGGTTCTTCTTTTGATCCAGCAGTATCTGGAGCAGGAACATTTACAATAACTTATAATTATACAGATGCTAATACATGTTCTTCATCGGCAACTCAAACAGTAGATGTTAGTTTGTGTACTGGTATTGATGAGTTAACTAACGGAATTGTTTCTGTTTTCCCTAACCCTACAAAAGATGTAATTCATGTAAAACTGGATGCATCATTAGTGAACTATGCAACTATTGAATTGTATGATGCGATAGGTAAATTAGTTGTTTCCGAAAAAGCTAATCATGCAATTACTACATTAGTTATGACACATTATGCTAGAGGAATGTATACAATCAGAGTTGTATCTGAAGGTAAGCAAAGCATTATCAAAGTCGTGAAAGAATAATAAAATTTTAATTTATTTTTTAAAAAGGGTTTGCGTTAGCAAACCCTTTTTTATTGTATTCAATTTAACCTAATAGGTATTTGTAAGTTTAATTACGGTTTATATGAAATTTTTACAGCAAATCTACGATTGATTTTTTTTACATTATTTTAAAAAATCTTACATATTAACATGCTTTTCTTACATTTTTGAAATGCCATAATCTATTTTTTTATAACTTGTGTGTAATTGATTTAGCTTAGAAAACCTGATGGAAAAAAATAAAAAAGACAGTATTGATGTAAATATTTTTAAATCATTGTTCGGAAATTCATTGAGTGGTATTTTATACGGAAATCCTGATGATGGAAACATTTACGATTCTAATCAAGCTGCTGCTGATATGTTTGGATATACCATTGAAGAATTAAATCAGTTAAACCGGAACGATATATTTGATTTTAAACACATTTCAATGATTCATTCTTTAAAAAAAAGAAGTGAAAATGGTTCTGCAAAAGGAGAATTAGTTGGTGTTAGAAAAAATGGAGAGAGATTTCCATGTGAATTTACTTCATCAATTTTTAAAAATAAAGATGATGAAAATAGAACCTGTACCATTTTAAATGATATATCAGAAAGAAAAAAGAGTGAGGAGGAAATTGCATTACTATTAGATAATACGGAAGAAAGTTTTGTTTTAATAGATGAGGATTTAAATATTGTTTCTTTTAATAAAAAATTTAAAGAAAACTATTTGTTTTATTTTAAAAAGAGTGTTGAGAAGGGGCATAATATTATTAATTATGCTCAGCCAGAACGATTGAATTTAATAAAAGAGATTTACAAAAAAGTTTTATCTGGAGAAACAATTGAAAATGAAATGGCTATTGAAATGCCAGAAAATAATACTTTGTATTATTTAAACTTATATAAACCTGCAAAAGACAGTTATGGAAATATTATAGGTGTTTTTTTTACTAGTAGAAATATCACTGTAAAAAAGAATGCCTTGCATCAAACGGAAATTGAACAAAGAAATAGGGAAGCATTAATAAATTCTACTGAAGACTTGCTTTGGAGTGTAGATAAAGATTTTAAGTTAATTGCAGGCAATAGACCTTTTATTAACACCATGAAAAAAACTTCGGGCTTAGATCTTAAACCTGGCGATAATTTGTTACTGAAAGAATATTATAATGAAGATTTTGTTAATAAATGGGAAGTATTATATAAAAAGGCGATGGATGGCGAACGATTTAAAATTGAGATGTATTCGCCAGATATGCCTCACATAAAAAGAGTATGTTTAGAAACAAGTTTAAATCCAATTTATGATGGAAATGATATTGTAGGGGTAGCATGCTACTCAAGAGATATAACAAGAACTAAAGATAATTTTGAAGAATTACGATTAAGTAAAGAAGAGATTATAAAGAATCATGAACAGTTATCTAATCTTACCGATTCAATTGATACGATTGTGTTTCAGTTTGAAATGGATAGTTCTGGAAAAATGACATTTCCTTTTGTAAGTAAGAGTGTTAAAAAAATAATACACGACATTGATATTGATTTATTAAAAACAGATGGAACTTATGCATTTAAATTTGTGCATCCTGATGACAAAGAAATTTTAATAAAATCAATTATTCATTCTAAAGACAGTATGACTGATTGGCGTCACGAGTATAGAATGATTTTAAATTCTGGTTCTGTTATATGGATTAAAGGTGCCTCACATCCTACATTAAAAGAAGATGGAAGGGTAGTATGGTATGGATATTTATTGGATATTACAGACAGAAAAATTAATGAAGATAAATTAAGAATTTCTAATGAACGGTATGATATTATTGCTAAAGCAACCAATGATACCATTTGGGATATAGATGTTTTAAATAACACGATAGTATGGAACAAGGGAATAAAAGGTATTTATGGTTATTGCGAAAGTGAGCCTAATATTAATAATCCTAATTGGTGGTATACAAAAATTCATCCTGATGATATTGAGCGAGTAAAACAAGCATCGGATAAATGGATAAAAAGTAAGACTCCACGATTTGAAATAGAATATCGTTTTTTATGCGCCGACAATACATATAAATATATTCATGATAGAGCTTTTCAAGTTTTAGATGATAATAATAATATAATTCGATTAATAGGCGCTATGCAGGATATTACCGAGCGTAAATTGGCTGAAGAGAGGTATTATGAAAGTGAATTGAGATTTAAAAAAATATTTGAAGCCGAGCCTGAATGTGTTAAACTAGTTGATGCGACAGGAAAATTAGTGGAAATGAACAAGGCTGGCTTAGAGATGCTTGAAACAGATTCGATAGAAGAAGTAAACCGGTTAGGATTATTTAATTTTATTTTGCCTAAATATCGAGAGGCGTATATTGCTTTATATCAAAATGTGATGTCTGGAAATGAAGGTTATTTGGAATATGAAGCGGTTGGATATAATGGAACAAAACGATGGATGGAAACTAATGCGGTTCCTGTTAGAAATCTGAGTGGTTCTGTTGATTTGATGCTCAGTGTAACACATGATATAACCCAAAGAAAAAAAGAAGAACATCATTTGAAATTATTAGAATCAGTGATTACCAATACCAACGATTCAGTAATGATTACAGAGGCAGAACCTTTTGATGAGCCTGGTCCAAGAATAGTATATGTGAATGAGGCTTTTTCAAAAATGACAGGATATACTAAGGAAGAAGTATTGGGAAAATCTCCTAGGTTTTTGCAAGGACCTAATACAGATAAGCACGAGCTGAAACGATTAAGTGAAGATATGCGAAAATGGAAGACTTGTGAGACGACAATTATTAATTATAAAAAAAATGGGGAAGAGTTTTGGGTTAATTTTTCAATTAAGCCAGTTGCTGATGATACAGGTTGGTATACGCACTGGATAGCCGTAGAGCGAGATGTAACACAACAGAAAAAATATGAGCAAGAAAGGGAGCAAATGGTGTCTGAATTATCTCAAAACATTAAAGATTTAAAACACTTTTCTTATGTAACCTCACATAATTTAAGAGCGCCTATTGCTAATTTATTGGGTTTAACAAGCTTAATTGATCAATATAAAGTAAATAGTAAATCTCTAAAACAAATATTAGATGGTATTAAACAATCTGCTTTAATGTTTGATGATACAGTAAAAGATTTAACACAGGTATTGGTTATAAAAGATCAAACTAATATTGTTAAAGAGGATGTGTTATTTAATGTAGTTATAGAAAATGTTTTAAAACAATTAAGTATAAGCTTAAATGATAACGAGATTAAGATAGATTACAATTTTCAGAATGCACCAAAAGTATCATTTACAAATACTTATTTAGAAAGTATCTTACTTAATTTATTTACAAATTCCATTAAATATAAATCTCATAAACGTAAACTGAAAATAAATATTATTTCAAAAAAAATCGATAATAATATTGAGTTAAGATTTACTGATAATGGAATTGGCATTGATGTTAAAAAGTATAAAGATAAAATATTTAAGTTGTATCAACGTTTTCATGATAATCCTGATGGCAAAGGACTTGGATTATATTTAATTAAATCTCAAATTGAGGCACTAGGAGGCACTATCGATATTGACAGCACCGTAAACGTAGGAACTACTTTTATTTTAAAATTTAAAGATTACTAAAATATTTTGCTAAATTATTCAGCAAATACATTTCGGATGGAAATATGAAAATCCATAGATAAACCACCAGCATCCCCATTGTAAGTATCGCCAGATAGGCCAGAGTCTCTCCATATTCTACAAATTAAAACACTGGAGGTGGTTTTGCCAGTGCCATCAATACCAACATTACCAGCTGTTAAGTCTGTTAATAAATGCTGGTTGGCTGTAAATGGTCCTGTAGCAATAACTGAACTTGTGGTAACACTTGGAAATGTTACAGGAGAGGATGTGTTTAGTTCTGCCCATGAATAATCTAAATTCCATTGAACATTACCAGATCCAGATGTTCGTGGAGTCCAGTGAATATGAGGATAAATTGTAGTGCCATTTTTCCAATTATGAGGAAGTTGTAACGAAAAGGACATCGCTTCAACCCCTTGACTATTTCTAAAAAACCAAATTTCAGGCCCAACAATACCTGTTAAACTTCCTAGTTGTGCGGCATTTGTTCCCTTATCAATTGTTACTCTTAAATCATCTTCTGTGTCAACAGATGTGTTTTGTGCGGTTACTCTTAACCAAACAGTACCGTTCCAAAAGTAATATCCAGGTGTAACATTATTTGGCGCTGTACCTGCTGTTGCAGTATTATAAACAATTAACCCTGTAGCAGGCGAAGTAATCGGGCTTCCAACATTTAGAGCTGTTAAAGCTACTTTAGGCATTAAAACTCCTTTATTACTGAAGCTGACATCTAAGCCTGCAGATGCATCAGGGCTTGCGCCAGTTGCATTAATTCCTACATTTTGACTGTAAGTGTAATTTGAAATGGTTAGTGTTGTAAATAATGAGGCGCGGAGTAACGTTTTTTTTAAAGGTGTGATAATTTTCATAAACATATTTTTAGTAAATAATTATATTTTTTGTTTTTATATTTTGCTGGTCTTTTATACTTAGCATATATATTCCTGGTGGAATATTTTTTAAATTAAATATTTCCTTTTGTGAAGAATTGTCTATCAAAACATCTTTTTCCTGAATTAACTCTCCTAATGAATTATGAATTTCTATTTTCAATAATTGTTTTTCATATCCTTCTAAATTAACTGTAACAATACCATTACTTGGATTTGGGTATTCCGTAATAATCTGGTTATTATTTAAATTACAGTCAGTATAAGCGATTTTTGAATAACTATAATCACCATTATTATCTACTTGTTTTAGTCTAAAGTATAAGGTATTTCCGTACTCATTAATGCTATTGTAAGTGTATTTTTTGGTACTAGTTGAATTGCCATTTCCAGTTACTCTTGCCATTTCCGACCAATTTACAGCGTCAATACTTTTTTCAATAGAAAAAAAGGCATTATTTTTTTCTGTAGCAGTTTCCCATTCAAAATTTAAATTTTTTCCATCACATAATGCTTTAAAATTCACCAATTCTATTGGTAAAGGATTGTTTTGGTTTACTAATGTCCATGATCTAAAAAAATTAGCAGATGTAACCGTATCACTTCTTACAGTATTATTTGTTGTGTTTGCTGTTCCATATTTTCCTAGCCAATCTCCCCAATTATTTATTGGTGCTGGATTAAAGCGTTGGGCAAATAGCGATGATTCTATAATTGTATTTGATGCATCAGAGTGCTCTAAATCAATGTATGTAAACGTAATAGATACACTTGGTTTTTGTGTAAAGTTTGTAGCATCTATTAACCAAAATCTATCAATGACATTAGCCGAATTGTCGCTACAGCATGTTGATGATATCGAGTTAACATCGTTAGGTAAATAACTTGAATTATTCCATCCACCACCATAAGTAGAGAATAAAATATTTCCAGAACCAATTCCAGAACCAATAACATCTACAATCAATGGTATTTTTGCGCCTGTTTTGGATGAAAATGGAACAGTATAATTGCCTGTAGAATTTCCGATATACCATTTTACTTTATTATTTTCCCCTTCGGATACAATATTTCCACCAGTTCCAGAAACAGTAATGGCATTTGCAGAACTATCTCTAATAACTAACAGAGCACTGTTTTCTATTACTATGTAAGGATTATTATTTAATATAACTCGACTTTGAGATATTAAAAGTGAACTTTTGTATATCAAAATTATTATATAAAAATACTTTAATACGATATATTGTTTTTTATGTATCATCTGAATTATGTTTTAATCATTTAAAAAATTTGCATTTACTTCTTTTTTTATAAAATCAAATAAATCTTCCTTTATAACGGGTTTCTCAAAAACACCATCAAATCCTTTATCTAAATAAAACTCCGTTCCCTTTGAGAACGCAGTTACTGCTATTATTTTGGTTGCCTGATGTTTTTGATTGTCTTTTAATATTTCTATGAGTTTAAATCCGTCTAAATCATTATCTCCCAAGTTTATATCCATGAGTATAATGTCAAATACATTTTCTTTTAAAATCAATAATGCATCATTTCCATTAGTAGCCAAACTAATATTGAAATGGTTTTTTAAAAGCGTATTTAAGACTAACATATCAAATGCATTATCTTCAACGATTAATATATTTGCTGAATTATTTTTTAGTTGATACATATTATATTTTATTACGTACTACTTTAACATTATGTAATTGTCTTTTTATATTACTTGTATACTCTTCGTTAAAATAAAACCAATTTGCTTTTTCATCATAATAAATTATGGTTACAGGAAAGTCAATAACGTCAGAGTCTAATTTTTTTGATTTATGAACAGGTATTAAATCAGTTTCAAAATCAAGTTTATATAATTCATCATGAATTTTTGGTAATCGAGTGTATATACTAATTAACTTGGTGATATACCCATCTTTTGAAATTCTGATGGTGTAAATCGAATTAATTTTTAATTTATAGGTGAAGGATTTTTTAGCACCTATATTTTCTTTTTTTTCAACGGTATTAAAATAAACGAGTTCACAGGTATATGAATCTTCTGATTTACTGTCAATACCCAATATTTTTCCTTTTATTTCTAAACAAATAGAGCTGTCTGATTCTTGAATTTGGCAATAGCTATTTAATGAGGCTAAAAGAATAATGAGCCCGAACAACTGATTTTTCATGTAATTGATTTTTTTCATTTAGCTTTATTTCAGCATTGCATTGCTGTTACTCAAAGTAAGTTTATTTCAAATTGGCTATCAATGGCCTTTTTTGGTTAATGTTGTGCATGTAAGATTTTTTTAATAAATGTTCTTTTTGTATAAAACCCTTTCTGATTTAAAGGTTCTTGTTTTTTTAATGTGGTATTTATTTTCATCGAAATGATTATTTTTTATACTAAAATTCAAGATTTATTTTTCTTATATTTATATAAAAATTTTAAGATTATATATAAAAATTAAGTTACTATGTTAAAGTTAAAAGAGATCATAGTTCAATTAAACGAAGACAACTACTTAGAAATTGAAAATAACTTAATTAAAAATAAAGCAGAACGATTTCTGTTTTTATTTCAATCTTATAAAAAATCTAACATTTCCGATAAAGAAATAAAGGAGAAATTGGGTGTTACTTCTAATTCTTTTTATGTTTTAAAATCTAGATTGTACGATAAAATTCAGGAGTGTTTATCTTCTGATATGTATGTTGATCAGGAAAAAACAATCAAATTACTTCTTCAAGTACCTGAATTGTGTTTAAATACTCCCAGGGAAACTTCCATTGCCTACTTATTAAAACTAGAGAAAGATTTGTTACGGTTTGATATGCATAATGAGTTATTGGTTGTGTATAGCGCCTTAAAAAAACTACATTTAAATTCAGAAAAATATTTTCATTATTCTCAAATATATAATAAGCAAGTATCTTATGGTTTATCTATTGAAAAAGCAGAAGACTTATTAGCTGATTTTAATAGAATTTTGAGTTTGTATGATTTATCTAAATCTGATGAGTTATATGATAGATTATGTTTCCTTAAAAAGGAAATTAATAACATTTATTCGTTATGTAGCTCACGTCAAGTTGAACTGATTAAAAATTTGATTGAATTGCAAATGTTTATTTTTTGTAAGCAAGATGCAAACCTTGAAGGAAATACAGATGAACTTTTGCAAAAAACAAGATTAATTTTTGATGAATTACCGCTTACAGTTGTATACAAAAAGTGGGAAAAGGTTCTTGATTATTTAAGTTTTGAGTATTATTATTCAAAAGGATTTTATAAGTCGGCGATACAATATTTTGAAAAAACAAATAATCAACTTTCAAATATTTTCCTATATAATCATATAGGATTAGTATCTAATTTTTTGAGATCTAAAATTAAATTTTGTACTGAGTATGCTATTACAGAAAGTCTTTCTGAAACTTTTGATACAGATAAGCATTTAATAGACCCTAATGATGTTCATACTCAAATATTAGTAAAAGGCTACAATGCAACTGTTTATTTTAACTTAAAACAGTATAAAATTGCTATCAAAATTTTGAATGATATGCAAAATGAATATGTATTTAAAAATTATTTCCACGAATTTTTAAATATTAAAATTACTTTAACCTATTATTATTTGTTAATTGGGGAGTATGAAAAAGCCCAAGCGTGCATTAAAATGTTAATGAGAAGGGTTAAGTCGGAAGTTAAAACGGAATATGATCATGTAATTTATCTTCTTAAAATATTTGATTTTGATATTAACAAAGACACTACACCAAAAAACAGTATCAAGAAGAGAGATTTATTTACATTGTTTATTGCAAATAATAACAATACAAATAACTTTGAAGTAGTTCCTCAGCTTATTCCAGAATTAAAGAAAAGATATCAGATTTGATTTAATGCTTCTTTGGTTAAAGGCTTATTTAAGAAAACAATGTCTTTTGAAATTTTCGCTGCTTTCTCTTTGTCAATTACAGAAATAGATGATGTTAAGATTACCATCTTTACAGTTTTAAGACGTTTAGTAAATGTTTTTCTAAAGCTCTCAATAAACTGAAATCCATCAATCATAGGCATATTTATATCAACAAAAATAATTTCAGGAAATGCATCAAATTTATCAGTGCTAGTAATTTCTATATTGTTTAAAAATTCTAATGCACTTTTACTACTAGTGTTTGTATATATCTTATTTGAAAAATTATTCGCTTCCAATGTTTTTTGATTAATGAAATTATCAAGTTCATTATCGTCTAATAACATCGCATAATTGTACTTATAAATTGGCTCTTTTCTTTTCATAATATAACTTGTTTTATATAAAATATGTTTATGATAACTTTTAGCCTATCATAAAGCTAACTGGTCATTTGTATGTTATTTAATTATTCTGATCTTTTTTAATTAATTACTTATGAGACAATCACTGTATTAAAAATACAAAAAATAATTACATTGTAATTATTTATCTTATAAAATTATGATTATACAATCTGCTTTAATAGATTGATTTTACTATTATTTTTAAAAGTTGATGTAAGATTTTTATAAAAAACGTAAAAAATAAAAACAGTAAAAAGTATACAAATTCCTCAATTACATGATGATAATTTTGATTATTGAAAAATTAATTTGAGAACCTTTTTTTAATTTAATCAGTTTTTTTATAAAATTTTATTAATTATTTTTCTTTTGTCTTAAATAAATTACATCTCCTACTTTCAATTTATCAGAGGGTTTTAAATGATTTTTTTTACAAACAGAACTTAATCGAATACCATGTAATTGAGATATAGATTTTAATGTTTCATTTTTTTGAACAACATGTATAGGTTCAAGTGCTCTTCTTCTTTTTTTTTCAATATAAATTTTTTGACCGTAACTGATTTTGTCTTCTTTGCTGAGGTCATTATACTCTAGTATTTGATCTAACTCTAAGTTAAAGTCATGAGCTATTTTGTAAAACGAATCATTTTCTTTGGCAATTACAAATTTGATATGATTAAATCTGTAAACTTCTCTGATAGATAAATCGCTAGTAATGACATGTCTGGATGGTAAATCTTGTTTAGGCGTATTTTCTATAACATTTAAATCTTGTAAATGGTATTTCTCTATTAAATCTATCAATCGTTGTGGATATTTAGGGTCGGTAGCATAGCCAGCTGCTTTTAACCCATAACACCAACCCTTATAATCATTTATGGGAAGTTCAAATAACGCTGCGTATCGCGATCTAGAATACAAAAATAAACTATGGTCACTATAAGAATCTAAAACATCATCATATTTTCTAAAACATTCGTTGGCAGAATCATCATCCATGATATAGGTATCGCCGCCCCATTCTTTATGACATTTAATTCCAAAATGGTTGTTTGCATTTTTTGCTAATGGACTATTACCATTTCCACTTTCAAGCATGCCTTGTGCCAATGTTATACAGGCAGGTACTTTATGCAAATACATTTCTTTTACAGCATCTTCTTTATAGGCAGCAATATATTCCTCGGGAGTCATTTTTTTTTGCGACCAACTCCAAAGTGATATAAGGTAAAGAAAAAGTAAATAGCTGTATTTCATTATTTTTTTCGTTTTTGCTTTAAAGATTGTTTTTCTTTTTCTGTCATTTTTTCTAAACAGGTTGTAAATGCCGTGGGGCTTATATTTTTAATATTTGTTTCTATAAACTGATAAGTGTGTTTTGGATATACATTATAACTTTCTCTTAATGTCCAACCAACTGCTTTTTTGCACGTAATATTCTTTATCGTTTAAAAGAGGATACACTAACGCCGTAGTTAATTTAAAATCAACATGTGTTTTTTTTGTTCGGGCATAATAGTATAACGGTATCAGAGATTGTCGTCTCTCCCATAATTTATTCGAGACGTTCCATTTTTTAATTAGTTGAATCATCTCGGCATTTGTTTCGGGATGCTCAACTAAGCGACTTAAAAATTTTGACAAACTATCTGAATGGGCCCAATTATCAACATGTTTTACCCATGAAGGCAAAGTTTTTAATAAAGTTTTGTGACTGATGTGTTTATGATTTTTGTCTAAATAAATAAATGCTTGATTCTTTGCTTCAAAAATGGGACTCTGTTTGTAAATATCACTTAATATTAAAAACGTCGCTTCTTTGTTATCATCATAAAAACTAAATCCCTTTTTATGAGCATTCAATTGTTCACTCGAAATCATGCCTAACACATTTAATGTTGTGCCAATATAATTTTTCAATTTCTCAGCTTTTTGTTTATCAATTTTTAATGATAAGCGGTTTAGTGTTTCTTCTACTTCTTTGGTATATTTGTTAATATCCTTTTTCATTTAAAACAAAAGTAAAAACTATGCGCTTATTAAATGGTACTTTTACTAGTCTTCTATTCACAAGTTTATGTTTAAATACATTTAGTCAAATGACTTATCCTGAAACGAAAGCCGTAAAACAAGTAGATGATTATCATGGAATTAAGGTTGAAGATCCATATAGATGGTTAGAAGACGATAATTCTATTGAGACAAAAAAATGGGTGGAAGCTCAAAATCAAACAACGAATTCGTATTTGTCACAAATTTCTTATAAAGACAAAGTTAAAAGTAGATTAACCGCGTTGTGGAATTTTGATAAAATGAGTACACCTTTTAAAAAAGGAAAACTGTTCTTTTCCTTCAGAAATAATGGATTACAAAACCAATCTGTTTTTTGTTCTCAGGCATCTTTATTAGATAATCCTGTGGTTGTTTTAGATCCTAATACACTTTCTAATGATGGAACAACATCGCTTAGTGGGATTGATATTAGTAAAGATGGAAATTATTTGGCCTATGGTATATCAAAAGCAGGTAGCGATTGGGTTGAAATTCATGTAAAAAATATTGCCACTAAACAGGATTTAAAAGATGTGGTAAAGTGGGTAAAGTTTTCGGGAATTGCCTGGAAAGGAAATGGCTTTTTTTATAGTAGATATGATGAACCATCAGGAGATAAGGCATTTACTCAAAAAAATGAATATCATAAGGTATATTATCATACTCTTGGGCAATTACAAAGTGAGGACAAATTAATTTATGAGGATAAAACTCATCCAGATAGAAATTTTTCGGCTCAAGTTACGCATGATGAAAATTATTTAATTATATACGGTAGCGAAACAACTAGTGGACAAAGTTTAATGATAAAGGATTTAACTAATCCTCAAAGCACCTTTATTCCTATTGTTTCAAATTTTGATAATGAATATGGAGTAATGGAAAATATTGGAAATCAGTTTTATGTTTATACAAACTATAAAGCCCCAAGATATAAGCTCATAAAAATTAGTTTAAATAATCCTAGTCAAGATAATTGGGAAGATGTTTTACCTCAGAAAGAAGATTTATTGGAAGGTGTGTCGTTTTGTGGAAATAAATTAATTTCAAATTATTTAAAAAATGTTTCTTCAAAATTGTACTTACATCATATTACTGGTAGAGTTGAAAAAGAAATTGCTTTACCAGGTATTTGTAAGGTTAATGGAGTTAATTCATCAAGAGAAGAAAACTTTGCTATGTATTCTGTAGTTTCCTTTACTAGCCCCGAAGAAATTTATTATTATGATGCGAATGTTGGAACAAGCCGCCGAATTTTTAAACCAAATTGTGCATTTCAATCTAATCAGTATGAAACTAAGCAGGTGTTTTATAAAAGTAAAGATGGCACCTCTGTTTCTATGTTTATTACTCATAAAAAAGGAATAGAATTAAATGGTAATAATCCTTGTTTTGTTTTTGGATATGGAGGTTTTAATATTTCTTACACTCCTGAATTTCGAATTGATAGAGCAGTGTTTTTAGAAGCAGGAGGAATTTATTGTGTACCAAATTTGAGAGGAGGAGGAGAGTATGGCGAAGAATGGCACATGAATGGTACAAAGTGTAAAAAACAAAATGTATTTGATGATTTTATTGCAGCTTGCGATTATTTAGTTGAACATAAATATACTTCTCATGAAAAATTAGCAATTCATGGTAGAAGTAACGGAGGCTTGTTAATTGGAGCGGTGATGACTCAAAGACCTGATATTGCTAAAGTAGCTATACCAACTGTCGGTGTTTTGGATATGTTACGATTTCATTTATTTACGATTGGTAGAGCATGGACTGTTGATTATGGTTGTAGCGAAAACAAAGAAGAGTTTGCTTGTTTGTTTAAATACTCGCCATTACACAATGTAAAAAAAGCAGATTATCCAGCAACACTTATTTTAACTGGCGACCACGATGATAGAGTTGTACCTGCGCATTCTTTTAAATTTGCGGCAATGCTTCAAAAAAATAATACTGGAAAAAATCCAACATTAATAAGAGTTGATATTAATGCAGGACATGGCTCAGGAAAGCCCACTGATAAGCAAATTGCAGAATTTGCAGATATGTGGAGTTTTGTTTTTTATAATCTTGGGATAAACAATTAAAACTTATAGTCTTTGTAAGTTCTATTAAATTCAAGAGTAGGAATGGGTTTATTGACTTCTATATCGTAAAAATCATAACTTTCAAATAAACCCACGTCGTCATAAATACTTATGCTAATTGGTAACATCGTTTTCTCGTCAACATAAAATATGGCTTTTTTACAATAAAAGGTTGGTATTTTAATTTTTGAACCTTCTTTTAAATATCCATAATCGTCATACAATTTGTTTTTACAACGTAGCATGTAATCATTTACTGTAAATTTTGCAGCAATGCTCGATACGGTTTCTTTATGTTGAACGGTATAATCTGTATAAGAAAAAGATAAATTTTCATAGGTGAGTAAATAACAGTTCATTTTATTTTTTTCTACTTTACCTACGTAGGTTAAGTGTTTAGCAATTTGATCTTTTTCTTTACTAAGAGCTATTGCAATAGTTTGAACCGTAAAGTCAAAACCTAACTCCATAATAGTAAAGTGTTGATTTTTTCTCATTAAGTTCCCGCGAGGGTCTAAAGTCATTGTGAAATAAGGAAACACATGAGGCTTAACTAAAGCTTTATTGTTTAATTCTCCTTCATTATACAAAACTTCCAGTTTCTTTTCAGGATTAATAAGATAAGTTTTTCTGGGATGAGATTGTAGTTTAACTTTTGTGCTAGATGTCGAAAATCCAGATTCTACACGTTCAATAGATTTCATATTAAAACGTAAATGAGTGATTTTTTTTACAGAATCCATCATGTCTGTAATAATCTTAAAATCTTTGATGTGTTCTCGAGAATATTCTTTTGGTTTTTCAATAACATTATTTTTCGAGTGCTTTTTTGAACTCTGAGAAACAATATCACCAGAAATAAGAATAAGTATGATAAACCAAAATTTCAACATCAATACACGAATGTAAGAGTTCCATTAAGATATTACAAACAAGTATTTATACTTTTTTCGTATTTTTAAGAACTTATTTAAAACAAAACAATGACTTCTATTTTAGGAATAATACCAGCGCGATACGGCTCAAGCAGATTTCCAGGTAAACCATTAATTGATATACTTGGTAAAAGTATGATACAACGTGTTTATGAACAAGCTAAAAAATCTAGCATGTTAACAGACGTTGTAGTTGCTACAGATGACGAACGTATTTATAAACATGTAGAAGCCTTTGGTGGAAAAGTGGTTTATACAAAAGAAGATCATCCTAGTGGGACTGATAGATGTTTTGAAGCACTTCAAAAAACAGAGGGTAGTTTTGATTATGTTATTAATATTCAGGGCGACGAACCTTTTATTGATCCTACTCAAATTGATTTGTTATGTAAGGTTTGTGATGGTTCTACTGAATTAGCTACATTAATGATTCCGGTAGATTCTCATGAAGTATTATTTGATATGGGTGAGGTAAAAATTACGTTAAACTCAAATATGGAAGCATTGTATTTTAGTAGAATGGTAATTCCATATATTAAAGGAAAGCCTCAGGAAGAATGGCATAAACATCATAACTATTTCCGTCATGTAGGAATGTACGCATACAGGAAAGATGTTTTAGAACAAGTTACAAAACTAAAGCCTTCATCGTTAGAAATAGCAGAATCTTTAGAGCAATTACGTTGGTTAGAAAACGGATTTAAAGTCAAGTGCGCTATCACAAACTTTGATAGCCACTGTATTGATACACCTGAAGATATTGAAAAAGTTATACGCTTAATGAACATTAAATAATGGAAGAAAAAAAATTAGTATTTATGATTGGGTTTATGGGTTGTGGTAAAACAACTCAAGGAAAAAAATTAGCAAAAGAATTAGGCTATTATTTCATCGACTTGGATGATTATATCTCAAATAAGTTCGACAATACAATTACAGATTTATTTAAAGAAGTAGGAGAGGAAGAGTTTAGAAAGATTGAATCTGAAGCATTGAAAGAATGTATAGATGATAATTTAAAAGCCTTAATTGCTACAGGAGGCGGAACACCATGTTTTAACAACAATATGGAGTTGATTAAAAAAAGTGGTAAAGTAGTTTATTTGAAAATGTTAGCAGAAGAATTATATGATAGATTATTTAACGCTAAACAAGATAGACCTTTGATTAAGGATAAAGAAAACGAAGAAATGTTACTTTATATCGAAAATTTATTAAAAAACAGAGAAGAATTTTATAATCAAGCACACATTATAACTAGCGGCGTAACCGTTGATATTGACGCTTTGAAAAATGAAGTTTTAAATTACAAAGCTTAAAAAATGCAACGCATAAAATTCATTATTATATTTTTGATTGGATTTTATGATAGTTCATTTTCACAATTACATATTGGTAAAAATTACGGTTTTAATGTAGGATTTGTAAGTGCCTTTGGTACACATGTTCAGCGATTTGGTATAGTTGTTCATGGATATGCCGTTTACGATTTTGCACAAGTAAATGCATCTATTAGATTATACGATAATTTTAAAAACCTGGGACCTGCAGGAGAGAACGGAGAGTTTAATGCTTCGTTGGGATTATGTTTGGGATACGGCGCTAAGGTTAAAGAAAAAAATTGGTTTGTGAATTCTATTAGTAATCAAACAGGATACAAAAATTCAATTTCCTATAGTTATAATGTTTGGCGTAATACAATTAAAACATCACAAGTGACTGGTGTTTTAGCGTTTCAGTTCAACCATTTTTCAGTTATTACCGAAAATGATTTATTGGCAAAGCCTGTTTTAGATAGATTTAGAACTGGAGCTTTTTTAATACAATATCAAGATAAACATTTTCAATATGCTATAAATTGCACAATGTGGACAGGGCAAATGGGCTCTGCCGTAAAAAATGATTCTTTATTTCCTAAATCAGGATATATGAATTCGGAGAATGGCATGTATAGTAATTTATCACATGGATTATTAAGCGCGCAAGTTAAATATGCGAATCAGTATGGACAATATCTTCAATCCAATATTGGTGTAGATGCAGAACAAGTGAGAAACGTTGTACAAAACAAAATCATTCATGATATGCCTTTTGTTCCCAAGAAGTGGAATAAAGCACAAAACCTACATATTCCAATGGTTGATTCGAAAGGAAATCAATATTTATATAGAGAAAATCAAAAGGTAAGAAAACCAAAACCATTTGTGAATGGTTATACCTCTCCAAATATTTTTTATTAATCAGGCAATATTTTTTATGTAGGTGCGTTGTAATTAAAAAAACAAACGTAGTTATAGATTTCTTTTTACTAAAACGCCTATTAAACATTTAATCCTGAAAAAAGTTCAGGCGTCTTGTTTTCAGAACAAAGTAGAAATGAAAAACATAATCCGTATAGTTATTTTATCCACTTCCATTAGTTTCTTTTCGTGTAAGAAAGATAAAAAAGTTGAACCAGATAAAGAGAGTACTAATTTACCATCAACCACTTATTCTAACTACTCAAATTTAAAAGTTGGAAACTATTGGATATATCAAAGGTTTGAAATTGATAGTTCTGGAAATGCTACTCCACTAGCAATTGTTGATAGCTGTTATATTGAAAAAGATACACTAATTCATGGTAACACTTATTATAAGTATATGTCTCCTAATTTTGGTAATTCTGTTGGGCCAAATTCAGTATCTCCTAATGTTGCTGAATTTTATAGAGATTCGTTGAGTTATATCATAACCAATAGTGGACGTATAGAATTTTCGTCTCAAGATTTTACATCGATTTTTAAATCAGGATATCAGTTAGTTAATCCTAATGATACAGTTTGTAGGTTCGAATTTAAAATGGGGAATCAAAATACATTAATCACTACTCCTTCAGGTACATACAACACATCTAGTTTTAATGAAACTTATTACATGTATCCAAATTATAGTGCAGGTGGTACTATAAGAACCAGACATACTAGGTATGCTGAAAATGTTGGTAAGGTAACTCAAGAATGGTACTTTTTTGTGAGCCTTCCTACCAAGTGGGAAAGACGACTCATCAGGTATCATTTAAATTAAGAGTATTAAAAAAAGCCTTGCATGATTTGTAAGGCTTTTTTATGATTGAATACTTTTTAAAATGTCTTCTAATATTTTTCTATCGTTATTTAGTCTAGGAACTTTAAACTGCCCGCCTAATTTATTATTTGCTTTTAACCAATTATAAAAACTGCCTTTTGGTAAAACTTTAACTACAGGTAAATGTAGAATGTAATCATTAAAACGTTTGGCTTCGTAATCGGAGTTTATTTGCTTTAAGGTATCGTCCAATACACTTTTAAAAAAATCAATATTAGTTGGTGCTTGTTCAAATTCAATTAACCATTCGTGTGCTCCTTTGTTGTTATTCATAAATACAGGAGCAACAGTAAAATCAGTGATATGAGCGCGTGTTTTTTCGCAGGCGGTTTTTAATGCTAATTCAGCATTATGAATCATTAGTTCTTCGCCAAATACATTAATATGTTGTTTGGTTCTACCTGTAATAATAAAACGGTATGGGCTTAAATTAGTAAATCGAATTGTATCCCCAATTTGATATCTCCATAAACCAGCATTGGTACTTATAACGATGGCGTAATCTTTATCTTTTTGTACTTCTGATAAATTATAAATTTTGGGATTTTCTTTTCCAACTTCAATCACAGGAATGAATTCGTAGTATATCCCATAATCCAACATTAAGAGCATTTCGTTACTTACACGTTCATCTTGAATTCCAAAAAAGCCTTCAGATGCGCTATAAAGCTGCATGAAAGCTACCTTGTTATTATTAAAAAGTTGATCAAATAATTCTTTATAAGGCGTAAAACTCACGCCACCATGAAAATACACTTCTAAATTTGGCCAAATATCTTTTAAATTATCGGTTTGCTTAATTTCTAAAATTCGTTTTATTAAAACCAGCATCCAGCTTGGTACGCCTGCTAAACTTGTTACATTTTCATTGGCCATGGAGTTAGCCATTTGTTCAAGCTTATCTTCCCAATTATCCATTAAGGCAATGTTAACATCAGGCGCTCTAAAATACTCAGCCCACATTGGTAAATTTTGAATAATAATAGCGCTCACATCTCCATGGTATGATTTATAATCTCCAAAATCATCAGTTTTAAAACTGCCACCTAATGCTAAGTTTTTTCCTGTAAATAATTTAGTGTCGGCGTTATTAATGCATTGAAATGTAATCATATCTCTGCCACCATTATAATGACACCCATCTAAAAATTCTTTACTAACTGGAATGTATTTGCTTTTATCCGTTGTTCCGCTACTTTTAGCGAACCATTTAATATCCGAATTCCATAATAAATTTTGTTCACCTCTTCGAGTCCTTTCAATTAAAGGTTTTAAACTTTCATAATCATTTATAGGTACATGCTTTTTAAATTGCTCATAGTTATTGATGAATTTAAAACCATGTTGTTTCCCAAATTCTGTGTCTTTAGCCGATTTGATGAGTTCATGCATCCATTCGTCCTGTACATCATGAGGGTATTTCATAAAAAGCTCAATCTGGTGCATCCGTTTTTTCATGAGCCATGATGCTATGGAATTAAGAATGGCCATTTATTTTTTGTAGTTTTTTAAAAATGATTCAAATGCATTTAAATCCATTGCATTTAAACAGTTATCTTTCGTTAAAAGTCCTTTTCTTGCAACCAAGGTTCCGTATTTCATATCATGGTATCCTTTTAGTTGATGTGCATCTGGGTTAATCGATATCATCACACCTTTCTCTAAGCAGTATGGTATCCAACGCCAATCAATATCTAAGCGATATGGATGAGCATTTAATTCAATCACAACATTATTAGCAGCGCAAGCATCAATAATTTTTTTATGATTGATTGGATATCCAGGGCGACCTAATAGTAAGCGACCTGTAGGGTGTCCTAAAATAGTAGTGTATGGATTTTCAATAGCATTTAATAAACGAGTAGTTGCTTTTTCTTCATCCATTTTTAAATTGGCATGAACAGAAGCAACAATAAAATCAAATGATTTTAAAATATCTTCTTCATAATCTAAATCTCCATTTCCTAAAATATCACTTTCAATTCCTTTAAAAATTTTAAATGGAAATAATTGCTTATTTAATTTTTCAATTTCTTGATGTTGTAATAAAACAGTTTCAGGCTTTAAACCATCGGCATATACTGCTGTTTGTGAGTGATCACAAATACCTAAATATTCATAACCTAATTCTTTACAATATTTAGCCATCTCTTCTAAGGTATTCATACCATCGCTATAAGTAGAGTGATTATGAAGAATTCCTTTTAAATCTGATAGTTCAATAAGTTTAGGTAATTGATTTTGTTTTGCTTTATCTAATTCAAACAATCCTTCTCTAAGCTCGGGTTCGCAATATTGTATTTTTAAATTTGTATAAATGGAAGCTTCGCTATCATATTTTTTTGTTTCCAATGATGCGAATTGAATGCCTTCTAAATGTTCTTTGGTAGCTGAGGTTTCAACTAATTTTCTATAAAATACATTTGGATTACATTGTATAAAATTTAAAGGAATAGTTTCAGAAATAAATTCATCTAAATCAATACTCTCGTCACCCACTAAAATATCAATCTCTTCAATCACTTCGCATTTGCGATACATAGCTCCCGTATAACTCACAAAATCTGTTTGTTCTTTCAAAGCATCAATAATAGGGTTTCCTATTTTTTCGGCATAGGCATAATGAAACCAGCCTGTATTTTTAATTTTAAATTCAATGTTTTGAATAATAGCGTTTTGAGTTTTTTCTCCAAAACCTTTCAATTCCACTAGCCTGTTTTCGTGGCACGCATACAATAATTCAGTAACACTTTCAATCTCTAATTCATGCCAAAGCTGACGAACTTTTTTAGGTCCCAAGCCTTTTATACCAAGCATTTCTATAACTCCTGTAGGGGTTTTAGCCATTAAATCTTGTAATTCTTTGCTGGTTCCAGTGGTATTAAATTCAATAATTTTTTCTGCTAAACTTTTTCCAATACCATCAAGTTGAGTTAACTCCTCAATCGTTGGTGCGCTTAAGTCAATTCGTGTTTTACTTAATTTATAAGCGGCACTATTAATAGATTTTATTTTAAATGGATTCTCATTATGTAGTTCCATTAATTTACCTGTAATTTCTAGTGCATCAGCAATATCTTCGGTTGTCATTTGTCTTCGGATAATTAAAAAGATAAATTTAAACAGTTTTAAGGATTATTAAAATTTATAGAGTGTGCATTTGGTTGAATAATTGATTTAGCCACAGTTTACTGATAGTAGATTAAGTAAGATTCTTTTGTTATTTTCGTTGTAATAATTCTGTTTTAGTGTATAAGAACTTTCTATATTTTTTTCTAATTAGTTTGCTTTGTCAGTCATATCATGCGCAAAATCAAATTTGGGGTATGACAAATACGGGCGGTCAAAATAATATAGGAGTTATTTTTAGTACAGATAATCAGGGAAATAATCAAAACGTAAGATATAATTTTTCGTCGCAAGACGGCGCCAATCCACTTTACACAAATTTATTACAAGTCAATAATGGCATGCTATATGGCGTAGCATATAAAGGAGGACAAAAAAACTTAGGAACATTTTTTTCATTTAACCCTATAACCAATTTATATGTAAAAAAGTTTGATTTTGATAGTACAAATGGTAGTAAACCATTAGGATCATTATTGCAAGCTACTAATAATATGCTTTATGGTATGACTTTAAAAGGAGGTGCCAATGATAAGGGTGTTTTGTTTGAGTATAATCCTGTTACAGATGTTTATACGAAGAGAGTTGATTTTAATTCTGCTAATGGTTGTTATCCACATGGATCCCTGATTCAATGGAATGATAGCATTTTATATGGTTTAGCATCTCAAGGTGGAGTAAATAACAAAGGAATTTTATTTCAATATAATATTAACTCTTCCTCATTTTCTAAAGTATTTGATTTTGATAGTATTAATGGGAGTTATCCTTTAGGTTCTTTATTAAAGGGAAGTGATGGAATGTTGTATGGGATGGCTTCAGGTGGCGGAACAAATAATTTAGGTGTGTTATTTCAATTTAATCCTCAATCGTTAGCTTTTAATAAAACGATTGATTTTTTAGGAAATTCAAATGGTAGCTCTCCTCTTGGTTCTTTAGTAGAAACAACTAATGGATTTTTATATGGTATGACTAATAATGGAGGTGCTCATAACATGGGTACTTTGTTTGAATACAATATAGCATCTTCTGCACTTATTAAAAGAATAGATTTTGACAGCATCATAGGAAGTTACCCATTTGGATCTTTGTTGTATGCAAGCGATTTGAAACTTTATGGAATGACGCATTCAGGAGGTCAAAATGATGTAGGAATTCTTTTTCAATATAACACAGCTACTAATTCAGTTGTTAAAAAAATAGATTTCAATACAGTTAATGGAGCAAAGCCTTATGGAAACTTAATTGAAATATATCCTAATATAACAAATGTAAAACAATACACTTCAAGCGAAGTTTGTATGATGCCTAATCCAAATAATGGGAACTTTGAAATAAAAGCAACAAAAATGGGGAGTTACAAAATTATTGATGCGTTAGGGCAACCTGTATTATCAATAGAATTAAACTATTCAAATCATTTTTCAGTATTAGTTGAACATTTACCAAAAGGAATTTATTTTATAGTTTCTAATGGCAACAATGTCTCAATTACTGAAAAGATTATAGTAACAGATTAGTTGATGAAAATGAAATTAATTTGATTGCAATTTGAAATGCCAATCATAAATATAATTCAGCAAATTTTAAATCATAAGGGTTGGTAATTTTAATATTCTCTGCATTGCCATCTACTAAATAAATAGTTTCATCTAATCCTTCAAGCACAGTAGCGTCATCTGTAAAAAATGGAGAATAATCTTGTTCAAATGCTTCTTTTATTTTAGATACAATAAAACATTGTGGTGTTTGAACAATTTTATAATCATCTCTGCTCACTGCCTTATTAATACCATTTGTCACCATTCGCATACTTTCGTTAACTGGAGATATGGGAATGGCATTACCTTTTGTAGCAGCTGTTTCAAAACAACGTTTAATGGTGTTTATACTTACAAACGGACGAGCCGCATCATGAATGCCTACAATGTCATTTCTGTTCGTTATACAATTCAAACCATTTTTTACTGAATGAAATCTTGTTTCGCCACCCACAACAACTTGAATGTTTTTATCGCTAAAGTATTCGGCTAACATAAAATTAGCATCTGTGATATAATCTTTATGAACACAAACAATGATATTTATGTATTCATCAAATTCAATAAATTTTTCAATGGTGTGAATTAAAATAGGCTTGCCTTTAATTTCAATAAATTGTTTTGGGATTGTTGATTGCATGCGAGATCCTGTTCCGCCAGCAACAATTATAATATTGTATTGTGAATGATTCATCTAGTAATTTTTTATGCGTTCAATACAAGCATCTATTGCTTTGTAGGCTTTACTAAAAAACTGAAAACGTTGTTTCTCAGCAATGCCGCTAATTAAGGTTGATTTTTTGATAAGGTTTTTTGTCCAATGTTCTATCTCTTCACAAAATTGTTGGTTTCCTGTGGTTAGTGAGTTTAATGTATTAAATGAAATATAAGAATACACAGCTCCTTGCACATTGATGTGAATACAATTGGTGCCAATTACTAAATCGCTATTATATAAACTAAATACCGAACCGTTAGGTTGTTTTGTATCATGTTTACTTTCAATTTCAGCATAATGATTTATGGCTTGCATCATTTTTTTAAGTTCTTGCAAAACCGTTATAGCATCTTCCTTCTCTTTAAAAGCGCCAGATTCAAAATAATATTCAATTTGTTTAATAGTTGTATTTATAGTGTCATCTGTCCAAATCTCTGAACTGGATACTTGTAAATAAGTTTTATGAATATTATCAGCTAACTGAAGTTGTTTTTCGGGAATTGCATCCCAATCAAATTTTTTAGATTGGTATTCTGGGACATTTAAAACAGAACGTTGCCAATAAAATAACTTAAAGGCAGCTAATTCTTTTGAAAAAAAAGAGTGAAAAATTGGTATTTCTTCAGCTGCATAAATAATTTTAGCATCTTCTGCTTTCTGTAAACGTGTTAATTGAGTTAATAAGCTATTTAAATAACTTTCAAAATTTTCAGCCGAATCTGTGAGCTTAATGTAATTACACGTTACCGAATCTCCTTTATTTGAAAAAATAGAATCTACGGAAATTTTATAGTGCTTACATATTTTATAGGTTTCATCTAAACTTAATTCGGTTTCATTTCTTAAACGTCTGTATGCACTATCATTGCTGATTTTTAATAAGTCAGCTATATCATCTACTAAAGAAACATTTGAAGGAACTACTTGCTTTAAGTGCTTAATAAACACTTCTTGCATTTCAAACGAAGACTTTATTGTTGGTTTACTACTGGCCATTTCTTGTATTTAATACAAATAAATGTATGTATTATTTGCAAAAAATGCAAATAAGTTAAAAAACGCTATTATTTATTGCAAAAAATTAATAACGCTATATCACCATCATCACCTCAATTTGGATTTTCTGCAATTACATGCTCTATAAGGCTATAAAGCCGTTTCATTAGCCTTTGTCTTCCATCTAATTTTGACCCATAAAATTAATACCATGAAAACAATACAATTAAAAAAAGCAATGTATGCTCTAATAGTAGCCATCTTGATAGTAGCTACTGTAGTTATCACAAAAAATGTAATTCATAATATTAAATACCTATATGGTTTAGAATCGTCAGGTAAAGGAACTGCTTGTTTTTTTGATATGATTCAATAATACTATTATGAAAAAGCAAATTATCCATTATTATTTCTTTTTGTTTCTATTATTTATTTCAATAAAAAAATAAAATCATGATTTCAACATATCAATTTAAACCCAAATTTCAACAATTGTTGTTGCCTATTTTGCAGCAATTAAATAAACTAAATGTTACAGCCAATATAATAACAATTGCGGCAATTGGCTTATCAGCCATTATAGGTTTATTATTATTTATGTCGTCAAATAATCCAGTTTGCTTATTTTTTGTGGCTTTTGGATTATTTCTGAGAATGGCTTTAAATGCACTTGATGGAATGATGGCAAGAAATTATAATCAGCAAAGCAAATTAGGAGAAATCCTAAATGAACTAGGCGATGTTGTTTCTGATACTTTTATTTTTAGTGCGCTATTTTCTTTTTCTTATGCTAATAATACATTAGTTTTTCTATTTATTGTTTTATCAATCATTAATGAATTTGCTGGCGTATTAGCTAAATTGATTTCAGGTACACGCCGTTATGATGGCCCAATGGGAAAAAGCGATAGGGCTTTATTAGTTGGATTGTGGTGTGTGTTCTATTTTATTTTTCCTTCAATAGTTGTTTTATTTAATGTGGTGTTGCTTTTAGCAATCGCATTGTTACTGATGAGCACTTATAAGAGATTGTTTAACGCTTTATAAATTAATGATGAATAATTTATTTAATCAAATCGATTTTAATGTTTTATCGTTTATACTGATTTTGTATTCGGTATTATCATTTGCAAGCTTATTGTTTTTTGTTTGGGGAAAATTAAATCCACAGGCTAATTTAACTGAACTTAAAACAAGATGTAAGTCTTGGTGGATAATGTCTACTATATTTTTAATAGCTACAATTTTTAGTTCAAAAATATCTTATGTAGCTTTTGCTCTATTATCGTTTATCGCACTTCGTGAGTTGTTTACTATTTTAAAATTGCGTCAAGAAGACAGAGCGGCCATGTTGTTATGTTACATAGCAATACCAGTGCAGTATTTTTTTACCTACAAAGGTTACATGATTGCAAGTTTAGTTTTTATCCCTGTTTTTATGTTTGTTGTATTGCCTTTTAGATTAGTACTGGTTGGCCAAACAGAAGGTATTATTCAATCTATGGCTGTTATTCCTACAACATTAATGATTGCATTATTCGGGCTTAGTCATCTTGGATTATTATTATCGTTGCCTGAAGGAAGAGGTTTGTTATTTTTTCTAGTATTTCTTGTAGAGATGAATGATGTATTCCAATTTGTATGGGGTAAATTATTTGGTAAGCACAAAATACTTCCTAAAATAAGTCCTCATAAAACATGGGAAGGCTTCTTGGGAGGAGTATTAAGTACAACTATCTTAGGAGTGGGTTTACGATTTCTTACGCCTTGTTCATTTACGCAAATTATGTTAATCAGTTTTTTTACAGCTAATGCTGGCTTTATTGGAGATGTGATTATAAGTTCAGTAAAAAGAGATTTACATCTAAAAGACACATCAACTGCTATCCCCGGCCATGGTGGTGTTTTAGATAGAATAGATTCTTTAGTTGTTGCAGCTCCCGTATTTTTTCATTTAATGTATTATTTCACAAAATAAAATTCATAAAGTATGAGACAATTATTTTTAAATATTATTTATAAAGGCCTTGTCCCTTTTATTTTAAAACCTCTTACAGGTATTGTTTATAAACATTCAGAGGTTTTAACACAGGCAAATCAGTTTATTATCATTGCTAATCACAATAGTCATATTGATACGTTAGCTTTAATGAGTGCTATGCCAAAACATAAAATTGTAAAAATAAAACCCGTTGCTGCTGGCGATTATTTTGGTAGCAGTAAATGGAAATCGGTTTTAACAAGAGTATTTACAAATGCACTTTTAATCCCTCGTTGTTGCTCTTTGAAAAACAAAAGTCAAGATCCTTTTCGTATCATGTTGAAAGCTTTAAAACGTGGACAATCTTTAATTATATATCCCGAAGGGTCAAGAGGTAAAGCAAACGAGATGCAGGAATTTAAAAATGGAATAGGACATATTCTTTTGAAATATCCTCATATCGCATACATTCCAACTTATATCGAAAACACAGGTAAGGTTTTACCTAAAGATACAATTGTTCCAGTACCATTTAATTGTAAAGTGGTGTTTGGAGACTTACAATATTGCAAAGGAAAAAATGCAAAGGAGGTTGTTGCAAATATGTTTCAAGAAGTTTGCCTATTAAAAACTGCTTGATATGATCAACAACTCATTTAATTTTTAATCATAAAAAAACGCTTGTATGAAAATTTTATATAAAATGCCCAGCTTGTTGTTATACTCACGATTAGTAGTATCAATCAGTATAGTCATCTTTTCTTTTTCGAATATCTCACCTAAAACAATAGCATTTTTAAGTATATATGCTATTGTAAGCGATATTTTTGATGGCATCATTGCTCGCTACTTAAAAATATCTACTATCGAAATGCGTCAATTAGATACAAAGATTGATGCCGTTTTTTGGTTCAGTTGTTTGTTTTATATCTGTATTAATTATACAGAGTTTCTACAAAAACATTTTCTGCAAATTGGAGTTTTAGTTTTTTCTGAAATTGCAATCATTGTTTTTGGTTTTCTGAAATTTCAAGAACGAATTTCCTATCATACTATTTTTTCAAAATTTTGGGCTTTACTTTTATTATGGTTTTTTATCGATTTATTATTTTCTTCAACTGCCCAATTTAGTTTTTCTTGTTCATTTTGGTATGGATTGTTTGTTCAACTAGAAATTATCATCATCGCCATAATATTAGATAAAGCCCACACAGATGTCCCAAATCTCATTTCAGCTGTTAAGCTGAAAAAAGGCATAAAAATCACAAAAAATCGCATTTTTAATGACTAAATGCCACTTAACTAACATTTTACTGTTTACAATTAACGATTAATGTCCAAATATTAACGTTTTTTTTCATTTAGTTTTGTTTTTATCGAGAAAACAACTAATTTAATCGATTATTAAACGATATATTTATGAATAGAATTTCTACAAAACTATCTTTATTAGCGATTTGTTTAGTTGTTTTAAACTCTTCTTTTGCCCAATTATCTGTTACAGCTCAAGCTGGCGGACTAAAATTTTTAGGAGATGTGGGGCAAAAAGGGAATGCTAACTTTTTCAGTGACATGCGTTTAGGTTACAACCTTGGCATTGAATATAGAATTGGTAAAATTTTAGGAATTGGAATTGATGGAATGTACGGTAAATTAGCTGGTACAGACAATGATAAATCTTCGCATTTAAATTTTCAATCAACTATAATGGGTGGAGGACTTAATTTATATGCCTTTTTCGATAAATTAGGTGAAAAAGAAAAAAGTGTTGCTCCATACATTCATGCTGGTTTTGGTTATTTAAAGTTTGACCCTTATGGAGATTTAAGAGACAAAAACACAACTTTATATAATTATTGGAGCGATGGTTCTATTCGTAATTTATCTGAATCTTCTGCAAATGAACCTATTTCAGTGGTTATTAAAAGAGATTATAAATACGAAACTCAATTAAAAGATTCAACAGTAAATTACGCTCGTAACACATTTTATATCCCTGTTGGTATAGGTGCAAAATTTCAAATGGGTTTCCGCACTAGCTTAAGAGTTGGTGTGGCTTATAATCTTTGTATGACCGATTATATTGACAACCACAAGAGTGGAGGTAATGATAGTTGGGCTTCTGCAAATGTAGGTATCAATGTTCATTTTGGTAAAAAACCTAAAGATGCTTACAGTAATGTTGATTTTAATGCAGTTGATAATTCAGATACGGATGGTGATGGAGTTAAAGATTTAGACGACAGATGTTTAGGAACACCTAAAGGAGTTAAAGTTGACGCAAAAGGTTGTCCTGATGATAAAGATGATGATGGTGTGTTTGATTACATGGATAAAGAATTAGGAACTAAAAAAGGTGCAAAAGTTGATGGATATGGTGTAACCATTAATGAAGAAGAATTAGCAAAACGCCAATTAGCATGGGATAGTTTAGCAGTAGAAAGAAGTGAAGGGTTTAATAACGCACCAAGTTTATCTTATTTAAAAGACGTAGAAACTAAAACAAAAGAAAATCAACAAAAATCTGGAAAAACATCTTCTTTACCTGCTGAATTTGCAGAAGCAGATTACAACAAAGATGGTGTTATTTCGGCAGCAGAAATTACAAAAACAATTGATGGATTCTTTGAAGGATTGAATTCATTCAATGTTGAAAAGATAAATAAGCTCATCGACTATTTCTTTGAGCAGTAAAGCAAGCATATGATAAAACCACTAATTATTTTTTTAAACACGGTATCAGTATTTTTATTTAGCTTTTTCTTCGGTGATACTCCTGTAACTGTTACAGGAAATTTTCCTAAAACTGCTAAAATTGCTACAGAATTTGTAACCGAAATAAAAATTAATAAAGGAAATATAGGTGGTTTTGCTAAACTTCAGCTTGAGGTTCCTCAAGGATTTACAGTAAAGGAGTTAGATAGTAAATCAGGTAATTTTTCATTTGCAAGTAATATTGCTAAAATTATCTGGACAGCCATGCCAAGTGATGGAGAATTTACTGTAAAATTTACCATTAGCGCAGATGCTTCGGCAGTAGGTGCAAAAGTAATTGCTTCTAAGTTTTCTTTTGTAAATAACAACAATAAAGAAGTTGTTGAAATGACTCCAGCAGAAATTATGATTGGTGATGCTCCTACTGAAACTACTGTTGCATCAACCCAAGCAGAAACCGTTACAACCTCTTCAACACCAACAACTAATACACCTACTGTAGCAGCATCATTGGATAATCATGCTGAACCTAATTCAACTATTATGTGTTCGCGTTCTATTACAAATGGAGCTTCTGCTAACCTATATAATGTTGAAGTTAAAATTAAGAAAGGTGACATCAAAGGTTTTGCTAAATTTCAGGAAGTTGTTCCTGCAGGATATAGTGCTAAAGGTGATAAAACAAATGGTAGTTCTTTTTCTGTTTCTGATGGTAAGTTAAAATTTGTTTGGGTTTCTTTACCTGCGGATAATGAATTAGTAGTATCTTATATTCTTGAAAAAATAGATGCTTCAGCTTCAGAAACAAAATTAGATAATGGAGAGTTTTCTTACTTAGAAAATGATCAAAGTAAAAAAATAAAGTTAGGAGTAGATGTATTGGGTGTTAAAACGCCAGATGTTGTAAAAACAGAGACACCAGTTCAAACACAAACAGTTGCTGCCGAAACAAATACGACTCAAGTTGTTACTAATGAGCCAGTAAAAACAGAAACTACTTCTGCAGAACCATCTAAAACTGAAGTAAAAGAAACTGTTACTAAAAAAGAAGGCAATGTTGTATATAATGTACAAATTGGTGCATTCAGAAATGCAATTCAATCAGATGTTTTAGCTAAAAAATTCAATATATCTGAAACAATAAACAGTGAAATGGCTGAAGGGTACAGTAAATTTATGGTTGGTAAATTTAACGAATACAAGCAAGCTCGCTCTCACAGAGAAGAAGTAAAACAAAAAGGATGTAACAGTGCGTTTGTAGTTGCATATAATGGCTCTAAAAGAATTACTGTTCAAGAGGCATTAATGATTACTAGTCAAAAATGGTTTAAATAAATCATTTTTTTTAATTTTGTATAGGAACCGCAATCAATGCTTAAAAAAGTACTTTTTATATTCTTTATTTTAATTTGTTCTTTTATTAAGGCACAAAAAGATTCTTCTGTTGTTTCATTAAATACAAAAGATACATCTTCAGTTAATCAAAAAATTATTAGCCAAGATCCTCCAGCCTTAGGAGATGTTTTCAAACCCAAAATTTCATTGGGTGTTGGCATGTTGTCATTTAATGGTGATTTATATGCCAAGCATTATCAAGCGCCATGGACAGCAAGAGTGGGATATGATTTAAATATTTCTCAACGTTTATTTAAACCATTACAATTAAATTTTAATATTTTATTTGGTAAGCTGGGAGCAAACGAGTGGATTAATGGAAGACAAGAAAATTTTCAATCAGAAATTAGAGCAGGTGGATTAAGTTTATTGTACGATTTTGGAAACTTTATTCCAGATAAATATCTTATTCGTCCTTGGATTTCAGCAGGAGTTAATTCATTCGAGTTTTTATCTAAAACTGATTTGTATGACAAAAATGGAAATCAATACTACTATTGGAGTGATGGTTCTATAAAAAATATTGATGAAAGTGCTCCAACAGCTTCACTGGCGGTTAATTTAAACAGAGACTATATTTATGAAACTGATATTAGAGAACGAAATAAAGATGGTTTTGGAAAATATCAAGAAAGAGCTTGGGCTTTTCCTGTTGGCGCTGGAGCTATTATGAAAGTAACAGATAGGTTTGATTTTAAAATTGGTTTTCAATATTATTTTACAACAACAGATTATATTGATGGAATCACTAATAATAGTTTAGGAACACGAAGCGGAAATAAACGAAAAGATAACTTTGTATATACTTCATTTGCCTTACAATACGACCTTGTATTTAAGAAAAAAGATAAAGGAGATACATTGCCTAACGATTATTTTGACAATGTTGATTGGTTAGCTATTGATAATGGCGACTATGATGAAGATGGAGTAAAAGATTGGGATGATAAATGCCATGGTACACCAAAGGGTGTAAAAGTTGATGCAAATGGTTGTCCTTTTGATGATGACAAAGATGGTGTAGCTAATCACGAAGATGATGAATTAGAGTCGCCTCCTGGATTTGAAGTGAATATGCATGGCGTTGCTTTAACAGATGAGTATTGGCAAAATTGGTACAACGTTTATATGGATAGTGGTAACGTTGTGAAATCTGAGGTGGTTGAGAATTTTTATGCAACCAAAAAAGATTCATTGGGAAATCCTACTAAAATCAATGTATCTAAAGACGATAAATTGTACACAGTTGAGTTAGCAAGATATAATGGGCCTGTTCCAAATGATGAAATGGCTTATTTATTAAGTGTAGGAGATGTTGTTTCTACTGTTTTACCTGACAACTCAACAGTTTTATATACAGCTGGTACTTATAAAGAAATTCAAAATGCAATTAAACGAAGAGATGAATTTATTTTAGAAGGAAATAAAAATGCAAAAGTTGGATACTTTAAAGACGGTAATTTGGTAAGTTTAAGTGATGATGAAGTCGCTAAATTATCAAGTGCTACCACCACCACAGCTACCACCAATACTGATGGAGGATTTACAAATGATGAAAATGAATTTTCAAAAGGAGATATCGTTTACCGAGTACAATTAGGAGCGTATAAAAATAGAATTTCTAAAGAAATATTTAGAAATGCAGGTAAGGTGGTTGAATTAAAAACTGATGATAATTATTATCGATATGCAACAAAAGGTTTCAGAACAATTGAAGATGCTGCCAATTCAAAAGCAAATTTGGTATTAGAAGGATATGGTGATGCATTTATAACTGCTTATAAAAACGGAAAACGTATTCCAATGAGTGCAACAAAAGCAACCATGGAAACAAATGAAAAAGAAGATATTAATAAAATAGAATCATTTAGTTCAGTAGATAAATCGTTAGTGAGTTTTAAAATTCAATTAGGCGCCCTTCGTAAAGTGGGATCTAATGATATGGAAGAAAAAACAAAAGATTTAAAAGATGTAGAAAAACAATCTACAGGTTCTGGAATGATAAGATATACCACTGGTACATTTAGCGATTATTCAAAGGCGGACAAATACCGTCAAGAGTTAGCAGATAAAGGATTTATAGAGGCATTTGTTATTGCAGTGTTTAAAGGAGAAGTTATTTCTATACAAGAAGCACAAGAACTTTTAAAATAATAAACTAAAAATATCATGAAAAAAATTGTATTACCTGTCATCATCTTGTTATGTTCACTTTCGGCAAGTGCTCAAGAACCAGAAAAGAAAAAAGAAACAGCTCCAGCACCTTCATCTAATTCTCAAGAAAGGTCAATTAATGAAGCTGGAATTTCAGTGAAAACTAAATCTCAAACTAAATCTAATTCAAAATCAGCACCAACAACTACTACCACCGAATCTGACGGTAAACAAAAAGTAGAACCTAATAAAGATGCTAAAAAACCAGACTAATCAAAAGCCCTCACAATTGAGGGTTTTTTTTATAATCTGATTTTTGACTATTACCATCATTTTAATATTGCATGTCAAGCTAAACTACCGTTTATATAATTTGTTGTATTTAAAACCCTTTAGTTCATACATTTACAGTTTTAAAACACACATGAAAAATCTCTCAATTATATTTGCCCTATTATTCAGTGTTTCATTATTGGCGCAAATGCCAGCAGGAATGAAAAATATGAAAGATCCTAAGTTAGGTAGGGTGTATGGTAAAGTTTTAGATGCTAATACTGGTAAACCTGTTGAATACGCTTCTGTTCAAGTTTTATGGTACAGTAAAGATAGTTTATTAGGGGGAACCTTAGTAAAAGAAAATGGTGATTTTGCTGTTGATGGATTGCCCTCTTTTGGTCAGGTAAGAGTTAAAATTAAATTTATAGGGTATAAAGATTATTTACAAAAAGTGTATTTAATGCCTCCTGATAAAGTTGACCAAGATTTAGGAGATATTAAATTAGCAGTAGATGACAAGTTGCTAAAAGAAGTAGATGTAGTTGCAGAAAAAAGTGCTGTTGTTTTAAGTATTGATAAACGAACCTATAACGTTGAAAAAGATTTATCAGTTAAGGGTGGAACAGGTGTGGATGTGATGAAAAACATCCCAGGATTAACAGTAGATGCAGATGGTAATGTGCAATTACGTAACCAATCGCCAACCATTTTTGTAGATGGAAGACCAACCACATTAACACTTCAACAAATTCCTGCCGATCAAATAGATAGAGTAGAAATTATAACAAACCCTTCAGTTAAATACGATGCCAGTACAACTGGTGGTATTTTAAATGTAGTTATGAAACGTAATACTAAGCCTGGTTATAATGGTATGGTGATGGCTTATGTGGGTACAGGTGATAGATATGGTGGAATGGCAAATATTAATGTGAAACAAGGGAAGTGGAATACTTCTTTAATGTATTCATACAATCAAGGTATAAATAGTACAAAAGGTTTTACAAAACGCACACAGCTAGATAGTGGTGATGTTACTGGGTATTTTAATCAGGATAATAATACACGAATGATGAATGTATTTAACTTTGGAAGATTAGGGGTTGATTACTATATAGATAACCGTAATACCATTACTTTAAATGGAATGGTAATGGGAGGTCAGTTTAAAACAAATGACAACCAAACTTATGAGATTTTAGATAACACAGCAACAAAAAAATTATTCGGTAATCAGGTTAACAATCAGCAAGCTGCTTTTCAAAATTATAACGGACAATTATTGTATAAGAAAACGTATCCTAAGGTTGGTAAAGAATTAACAATGGATGCAAATTATAATTATACCACTTCTAAAAACGGATATCTATTCAATACATCTACTCATTTTAATCCTGATACAATTTATTTCCCAAACACATATCAAAAAAATGTCGGGTCTACAATTGCTAATCAATATGTGTTTCAAATGGATTTTGTTAATCCAATTTCAGATACAAGAAAGTTTGAAGCAGGTATAAAAGCTTTTTATAAAAATTCGATCAGTGCTAATAATACATCAAGAGCTACTGGTAGTGAGGATAGTTACACAAAAGACACAATCATGAGTAATAGATACATGATTGATGATATGGTAAATGCAGCTTATGTAAACTATAACGATAAGATGTTTTGGGATATTGGCTACCAAGCTGGTTTACGTTTCGAGCAATCTTACTATAAAGGAAATATTACAGATAAAAATCAAAGTTTTTCATATAGCTACCCTTCAACAGCTAACGATATTTTAAAATCAATTTTTCCAGGAATTTATTTTTCTAAAAAATTAAAAGGAAATAATGAGTTACAATTAAATTTTAGCCGAAAAATTAATCGCCCTAATTTCTTTCAATTAATGCCATTTGTTATGTTTGCTGATAAGCAAAACTATCGTATAGGTAATCCTCAATTAAAACCTGAGTTTAAAAATATTGCAGAGTTAAACTACAATAAAATTATGTCTAAAGGAAGTTATTTAGCTTCAGGTTATTTTAGATATGAAGAGCAACCAATTACAGATGTGGCTTATCCAGACCCAGATCCTCTTAAAAAAGATGTATTGGTAAATACAACTATTAATGGAGATAACGCTGTACGTTATGGTATTGAAAACACATTTAAATGGACATTTTGGAAAAATTTAGATTGGACTGTAAATGCTAATGCCTATTATATTTACATGAAAGGTAAAATTGTACCTACTGAACCTGAGGTAAAAGCGGAGGGCTATGCATGGAATGCTAAAACAACCGTATCTTATAAATTTCCTAAAAATATTACTCTGCAAATTAATGGGAACTATGAATCTCCTAAAATTTTATTGTTAGGTGTTGCTAATCCTATTTATTCAATGGATATTTCATTAAACTACATGTACCAAACTAAATGGATATTTAATGCCACTTTAAGTGATGTGTTTAATACTCGAAGAATGGGTACTCATTACGAAACTCCTTATTATAATCAAGATTTATCTCGTCGTCGTGAGTCTCGTTATGTTCGTTTTACGGTAACCTATTTATTTGGTAAAATGGATGCGTCTATATTTAAACGTGGTAAGCAAATGAAAGGTATGGGTGGACAAGAAGGAAATCAAGACGGACTTGATTTTAAATAAATCTTTATTTTTCTCCCAAAAAAATACAAAAAGAGCCCACTGTATAAGTTGGGCTCTTTTATTGTATGAGTGGTTAGTCAAACACAACATTTTTTTTTACATTCGTTACATAATAACATAACACATGATTCAATTAAAATCTTTATTACCGTTAGCTTTAGCTTTTGTTACAGTGAGTTCATTAGCTCAAACAAAACCAGTTACACAAACCGCTACATTAAAAGAGGGGTCAAAAGTACCTTCTCTAAATTTTGAATATGCATTAAACGATCCTTTTAAAGCAAGAATTTACACATTAAAAAATGGATTAAAAGTATACATGAGTGTATATAAAAATGCACCTCGTATTCAAACATATATTGCTGTGAGAGCTGGTAGTAAAAACGACCCTGCTACAGCAACAGGTTTAGCACATTATTTAGAACACATGGTGTTTAAGGGTACTGATAAATTTGGTACAAAAGATTTTGAAAAAGAATCTGCTGAGATTGTAAAAGTCGAAAACTTATATGAAACCTATCGTCAAACAAAAGACGATGCGCAACGTAAAAAAATATATCATCAAATTGATAGTATTTCGGGAGTAGCTGCCAAATATGCAATTGCTAACGAATATGATAAAATGTTAGCAGGTATTGGTGGACAAGGAACGAATGCTTTTACATCATTTGATCAAACGGTTTATGTAAATGATATCCCTTCCAATCAATTAGAAAATTGGTTAAAAATTGAAGCAGAACGCTACCGTAAACCTGTTTTACGTTTATTTCATACTGAATTAGAAGCTGTTTATGAAGAAAAAAATAGAGGCTTAGATAACGATAATAGTAAATTGTGGGAAGCTGTTTTTGCAGGGTTATTTAAAAACCATACTTATGGTACACAAACAACCATAGGAACAATTGACCATTTAAAAAATCCTTCAATGAAAGAAATCATGAAGTATTTTAATGCCAATTATGTTCCAAATAATATGGCTATTTGTTTAAGTGGTGATTTTAATCCAGATGAAACGATTAAGTTGATTGAAAAAACATTTGGAACAATGCCATCAAAACCTGTAGCTCCATACACTTTTGAAAAAGAAGCGCCTATTACACAAAAAGTAGTAAAAGAAATTATTGGACCTGATGCTGCTAATTTAGCTATGGCTTGGCGTTTTGCTGGAGCAGGATCTAAAGATGCAGACATGATTACTTTAATTAATTTATTATTAAGTAATGGAAGAGCAGGTTTACTGGATTTAAATTTAAATCAAGAACAAAAAGTTTTAAATAGCGGTAGCTATGCTTATGTTTTAAAAGATTACTCTACTCATATTTTATTTGCTGAACCTAAAGAAGGACAAACTTTAGAAGAAACCGAAAATTTATTGTTAAGTCAAATAGAATTATTAAAAAAAGGAGAATTTCCTGATTGGTTAATGAGTGCAGTTATTACTGATATGAAATTGCAAAAAACCAAAGAATTAGAAAATAATCAATCTCGTGCTATGGCATTTGTAGATGCTTTTATTAATGATACAAAATGGCAACAAGTTGTTAATTCGGTTGATCGCTTAGCAAAAATTACAAAGCAAGAAGTAATGGAATTTGCTAAAGCGAATTATAGTGCCAATAATTATGTGGTTGCGTATAAACGTGTAGGAGAAGATAAAAATATTCAAAAGGTTGAGAAACCTCAAATTACACCAGTTGAGGTTAATAGAGATGACCAATCACCATTTGTAAAAAATATTTTAACATCTAAGCCAGCTGAAATTCAACCTAAATTTATTGATTATGATAAAGATGTAATGAAAACAACGATGAATGGTAACATTCCAGTTGTTTATAGTCAAAACACCGAAAATCAATTATTTGATTTGTACTATGTGTTTGATATGGGAACTAATAATAACAAAACTTTACCAGTTGCTATTGATTATATTCCTTATTTAGGAACGAGTAAAATGACTCCTGCTGAGGTTCAACAAGAATTATATAAGTTAGGTTGTTCATTCAATGTGTTTAATTCAGAAAATCAAACATGGGTGAGTTTATCAGGATTATCTGAAAATTTCGAAAAAGCTTCTCGTTTATTTGAAGGCTTATTTGCAGATCCTAAAATTGATGAAGAAACACTTAAAAACTTAGTATCAGATATTCTTAAAAAGCGTAGTGATGCGAAACAGCAAAAAAGAACTATTCTGCAAAAAATGATGGTTAATTATGCAAAGTACGGTGCATCAAATCCTGCTACAAATATTTTATCTGAAGAAGAATTAAATAAGTTACAACCAGCACAAATAGCCGAATTAATAAAATCATTGTTAACCTATCAGCATAAAATTTTATACTATGGCCCTAAGTTAATTGGAAATGTGAAAGAAGTATTAAACACAGTTCATGCAGTTCCAGCATCAGGTTTAAAGCCAGTACCTGCCGAAGCCGTTTTTACAAATCAAACATTTAGTAATACTGTTTATGTAGTTGATTATGATATGAAGCAAGCAGAGATTGTTATTTTAACTGAAGGAGATAAATACGATGCGAATAATGTGCCTTTAATTACCATGTACAATGAGTACTTTGGTGGTGGTATGAGCTCAGTGGTTTTCCAAGATTTAAGAGAATCAAAAGCGTTAGCATACTCATGTTATTCAGTTTATAGAGGACCTAACACACCTAAATTGCCTTTCTATAATTTCTCTTATATCGGATCTCAGGCTGATAAATTACCAGAAGCAATGGCAGGTATGATGAACTTATTAAATAACGTTCCTAAATCAGATATTGCTTTTAGTGCTGCTAAAGAAGCTATTCTTCAGGGTATTAAAACAGAGCGTATTAATAAAGCAGATATTTTATTTGATTATTTAAACGCTGAGAAATTTGGTTTAAAAACAGACATCAGAAAAGAAGTATTTGGAAAAGTGACAACAATGACTTTTGAAGATGTAAAGAAATTTCAGGACGAAAAAATCAAAAATAAACCTGCATCTATTTTAGTATTAGGTAAAAAAGATTTATTAGATATTAAAACTTTAGAAAAATACGGTACGGTTAAGTATTTAACTTTAAAAGACGTGTTTGGATATTAATATAAAATACAAGTAAATAAAAAAGCTCACTAGATATAGTGAGCTTTTTTTATAAATAAAATAAACGATGATTAGTCCTTAAATAAAGGATATTTGCTCATCATGGTATTAATTTTAGATTTTAATTTTGCTAATTCTTTAGGATTATCTTTGTTTTTTAAAGCAACATCAATAAACTCAACTACTTTTAAGCAATCTTTTTCTTTTAATCCACGACTAGTAATTGCAGGAGTTCCAATACGTATACCAGAAGTAACAAATGGTGATTTGTCATCAAAAGGAACCATGTTTTTGTTTACTGTTATATCAGCTTCTCCTAAAGCTTTCTCAGCTTCTTTACCAGTTAAGCCTTTGCTACGTAAGTCAATTAACATACAGTGATTGTCTGTTCCACCAGAAATAATTTTATAACCTTTTTCAACCAAAGCTTTAGCCATGGTTTGTGCATTTTTAATTACCTGCACGCAGTATAACATATATTCGTCAGATAAACATTCTCCATAAGCCACAGCTTTAGCTGCAATCACGTGTTCTAATGGTCCGCCTTGAGTACCAGGAAAAACGCCCATATCTAAGCATGCACTCATCATTTTTAGTTCTCCTTTAGGTGTTTTTTCTCCCATTGGATTTTCAAAATCTTTTCCCATCATAATCATACCACCTCTTGGGCCACGTAATGTTTTGTGAGTTGTAGTAGTAACAATATGACAGTGAGGTAATGGATCGTTTAAAATACCTTTTGCAATTAATCCAGATGGGTGAGAGATATCTGCTAATAACAAAGCACCTACACTATCAGCAATTTTACGTAAACGAGCGTAATCCCAGTCGCGAGAGTAAGCAGAAGCACCACAAATAATCATTTTAGGTTTTTCTTTTTTAGCAGTTTCTTCAACTTTGTCATAGTTTACTCGTCCTGTTTTTTCTTCAACACCATAAAAAGTAGCACGGTACAATTTACCAGAAAAGTTTACAGGAGATCCATGAGTTAAATGTCCTCCATGAGATAAATCAAATCCTAAAATTGTATCACCTGGTTTTAAGCAAGCTAACATTACTGCAGCATTTGCTTGTGCTCCAGAATGAGGCTGAACATTAACCCAAGCAGCACCAAATAATTCTTTAGCGCGGTCAATAGCTAATTGTTCCACTTGATCTACTACTTCGCAACCACCATAATAACGTTTAGAAGGTAAACCCTCCGCATATTTGTTGGTTAACACGCTTCCCATTGCTTTCATTACCTGATCACTTACGTAGTTTTCACTGGCAATTAATTCAATACCGCGTGTTTGACGGTCTTTCTCTTCTTTAATTAATTTAAAAATGGCGTTGTCTTTTTTCATATTCGTTTTTGTTATTGTTCAGATTGAAATTTTTGGAATAACTTATCAGATGCAATTATAAAAAATGCAACTAGTGGCGATTGAGCAATACCCATCAACCATCGGCTAAAGGTATATTCGTCTCCATCTAATTGATCAGATATAAAATAGTTGTAAAGCATCGAAATACTTGCCAAAGCTAATAATAATGCATAAATATATATAACCCATTTAGTTATTTTTTTATCCACACAAATATGTTTTATGGTTAAATAAGTTACTGTTAAATAGCTTATAAAATATAAGATTGTTAATGGGAATTTAATATAGTATAGTGTAATATAATCAAATTGATTGAAATAGGATAAGCTAGTAGGTAAAAAATAGTCGTTATGATTGTAGTATAAAGAAAATAATCTGTTATTAATATTAACAAATACGTATTCTCTGCTAAATCCTAAAATTGCAAATATTGAAATGAAAATTAGATATTTTACTAAAGTTTTCAAATGGTTATTTAGTATTTGAAAATTTATTAACCCAAATCATCCATAACCCAAATACCGCACTATATGCTAAAAAAGTAAAGGTATATGTGTGATTAAAATCTAAATATTCGTAATTGTAGTTTGCAATGAGAGCTAATGCAATGATTCTAATAATATTTATGGTATGAACTATTAATATCCCTAGAGGCACATACCATAGTTTGTTTTTCGTATTCCCTGGATATGCAATTACAAAAATGGCAAACAAAAACATTAAGGTAATACCATTGCAAGGTCCTCCAATCCAAACACCGTTTGAACCATCTATACCAAAAACCTGCATGTCATTAATATCTTTACTGGCAAATGTTTTGTAACCAATTAGCTCTAAAATCCACTGGCATAAATTTATAATTTGTCGTACAAATAGTTGATCCCCTTTTGTTATGCGTTTTAAAATAAATTCATACAAAAAATAACAGCTCCCATACAATAAAGAAGCCTTAAGAATAAAGTATTGGAATTTGTTTTTTTTAAGTTCACTTAACATATTAAAAAAAAACCCGCCAACTGGCGGGGGTATAATTATAATGAGTTTTTTTCTTTTCGATTAGAGTAGAGTTTTCTGCCTCCATAAATAGCTCCAGCAGCTATTAGCAAAGATATTCCTCCATCAACTGGAATACAAGGAGGTGGCCAACACCCTGGGTGACCTCCAGTGGCTCCACTATGAGGAGGAGGAGGAGGGCCAGCAAAACTGTATGAAGATATTCCGACTACTATTAGTAATATGGATAAAAATTTAATATTCATTTTGTAAAAAAATATGGTGTAAATATAGGAAAATAAATTGTAACAACAATGATAGTTAAAAATCATGCCAAATTATTATATTTGTAAGACTTAAAAAATATTTGTGGAACAAAAAAAGAACAATTCGCCAATTCAGATGAATGACTTCAAAATTATTTGGAGGATAATTTCAAAAAATTGGTACATCCCATTGTTAATCCTGCCCATATTTTACATTTTGGGTTATTTTTATGTATATAAAATTGAGAATGTTTATCAGGCCTCGGTTGAATTATTAAAGTCTAATGATACTTACTACGAGAAAAGTATTATTACTGATCAGTTTTATGGAGGTGCAAGTGCAGCTAAATCATATATTGATAATTCTAATGAAATCAGAATCATTAAATCTTATGATTTGATGAAAGAGACCATTGATAAGCTGCATAGTCAATTGCAGGTCTCTTATTATTTAGTTGGAAGGGTTAGAACTACTGAGCAGTTTTCAGGTAATCCGTTTAATGTTACAATCAATAACATTAACCCCTCACTGTACGAGCTTCCTATTAACTTTAAAATTATTGATTTTGAGCATTATGAATTAAACTATATAAGTGGAGGTATTGAGCAAAAGAAAGCAGGTAAGTTTAATGAAGTGCTGTTAGATGTTGATTTTAGTATTGTTGTTAGTAGAGAATCAAGTTTTTCAAGAAATTCAGGTCAAATGCTTTCAAAATTAGATTATCAAATCGTTGTTCATGATATGCCAAAATTAGTTACAAAATTTCAGGCCGCTTTAAAAGTAGAAAACCCTGATTATACTAATGTTTTGGTTTTAACAATGGATGATATTTTGCCTGATCGCGCCATTTTAATTTTGGATACTTTATCGAAAGTTTATATTAATAAATCTGTTAACTCTAGATTTGATATTAATGAGCGTACCATAAGTTTTATCGATAAACAATTAGATGATGTTAGCTCTTCTTTAAAGGAAATAGAAGATACAATGCAGAATTATAAAAAAGAAAAAGAGATTTTGGATTTAGATTGGGAACGACAAGACTTTTTCAGAAAGCTGGCAGATTTTGATAGCAAAAAATCATTATTAAATTTGAAAATTAGCGCCATTAATGATTTAGAAAAATACATCATTGAAGATAAAGATCCGCAATTTTTGCCCCCAAGTATATATGTTGTAGATGATGATGGCTTCTTAAAATCTGCTATTAGCGAGTTGTATACAGATCAAATTAAGTTGAGTTTTTTGTTAAGCTCCAATAAAGAGATAAATCCTAATATTGTTGAGATTCGTCAAAAAATTAAGAAACAAAAGCAAAACATGTTGGTTTACTTAAATAATTCTAGAAACGCAACTTATAAGATTATTAGTAATAACAACGATGAAATTAGTAATTATGTATCTCAAATTAGAGAAATACCAAAAAAACAAAGAGATGTTTTAAATATTTCCAGAAAAGTAGCGGTAAATGAAGAGTTATACAATTTCTTGTTACAACAAAAGGCTAAAACAAAAATAGCCAAAGCGTCTATTGTTCCTGATATTAGAGTAATTGATAGTTCTAGAAACAAAGGGGTAATAAGCCCTGATAGAAAAAAAATTATTTCTACATTTGTAGGCTTAGGTTTAGGAATATCTCTTATAATTGTTATAATTAGAGTTTTGATGTTTACAACAATTGAGTCAGTTGAAGAGTTAAAAGAAGCAAGTTCGTTACCTGTTATTGCAGATTTGCCTTTTCAAAAAGGAGTTTCTAATCTTGGGTTTATTGTGGAGGAAAGCCCTAACTCTTATTTAGCGGAAGCTTTTAGAACGCTACGCACCAATTTGCAATATGTTATTTTAAATACAAATAAAAATACAATTTTGGTTACATCAAACGGGCCTGGAGAAGGTAAAACGTTTACGACAATTAATATTGGAGCAATTTTAGCTAAAAGCGGGAAAAAGGTTGTGATGTTAGAGTTGGATTTACATAAGCCAAGAATTCAAAAAGCATTAGAAATGAACGCAGACATTGGTATCAGTACTTTTATGGTAGGTAATAATACGCTTGATGAGATTGTGAAACCTACTGTAGTTAATAATTTGTATACTATTTTATCAGGTCCTATATCACCTAATCCTTCAGATTTAGTCTTGTCCGAAAAATTAAAAGAGTTGATCCAATACGCTAAACAAAATTTCGACTATATCTTAATAGATACACCGCCAGTTGGATTGTTATCAGATGCTGCATATTTAATGCAGTATTCAGATATTAATTTGGTTGTTTTAAATACAAAATACGCTACTAAGTCGATTGCTAAACTATTCGAAAAAATAGTTAGAGATAATGATATCAAGGATTTGTATTTAGTTTTAAATGGGGTTAAACGTAAACGCACAAAATATTATTATTCTGGTTACGGTTATGGCTATGGTTACGGATATGGCTATGGTTACGGCTACAAAAAATCTTAATTATGGTACCTGAACAAGCATTAGTAGATAAGCAATTTTTAGTAACTGGAGGTGCAGGATTTATAGGTTCTCATTTATGTGATTTTTTAATTAATCACGGAGCTAAAAGGGTTGTTGTTTTAGATGATTTATCTACTGGATTTAAAAAAAACATTGAGCATTTATTTTCTCATGTCAATTTTAGTTTTTTAGAGGCTAGCATAGAAAATATTGATGCTTGTAAACAGGCTTGTAAAGACATTGATGTGGTTTTGCATCACGCGGCTTTAGGGTCAGTACCACGTAGTATCGAAAACCCAATTGCAACCAATGCAGTTAATGTTAATGGATTTGTAAACATGTTGTTTGCAGCTAAAGAATGCGGGGTTCAAAAATTTATTTATGCTTCTTCATCTTCTGTTTATGGAGACGATCAAACTTTTCCTAAAACAGAAAATAAAACAGGCAATTTACTATCTCCATACGCCGTGAGTAAATATACTAACGAAAAATATGCAGCTGTTTTTTCAAATTTATATGATATTCAAACAGTCGGATTTCGTTATTTTAATGTTTTTGGAGAAAGGCAAAATCCTAATGGAGCTTATGCTGCAGTTATTCCGAAATTTATTTTCTCGGTTTTAAAAAATGAACTGGCGTCAATTTATGGTTCAGGAAATAATACAAGAGACTTTACTTATGTGGATAATGTAGTAAAAGCTAATTTACTAGCAATTATAGGAAATAACTTGCCTAAAAATAGCGTGATGAATATTGCCTGTGGAGGCACAATATCGGTAAATTCTATTTATGATAAAATAGCTGAATTAACAGATAAAAAAGATTTAAAACCTAATTATCTTCCAGAAAGAAAAGGTGAAATAAAGGATAGTTACGCTGATATTACTTTAGCTAATCAAACTATTGGTTATGAGCCTATTGTCTCAATTTTTGACGGACTTGAGAAAACAGTAAATTGGTTTATTTCAGTTAAAAATACCTTATAATTTCTTTGATTATCATGTTCAATTGAGTAAATTTGTTACTCAATTATGATAGAAACGCTCATATCATCAAAAACGCGTATTAAACTGCTTATTAAATTTTTTTTAAATAGTAGCAATACTGCTTATTTGAGAAATCTGGAAGAAGAGTTTGGTGAATCAACCAACGGAATAAGGCTAGAATTAAATAAGTTTGAGAAAGCAGGGTTTTTAGATTCTTTTTTTGAGGGAAATAAGAAAATTTTTAAGGCAAATACCAAGCATCCATTGTTTGAAGATATTAATCGAATTTTAATGAAGATGGTGGGTGTTGAATATGTCATGGAATATATTTTGCAAAGGGTAGGAGATTTGGATAAGATTTATCTTACTGGGAAATTAGCAAAGGGTCAAAATGCTGATACTATTGATTTGATTTTGATTGGGAGCAATTTAAATGAAGAGTTTTTGATAGAGCAAATACAAAAGGCGGAAAAAAAGATTAAAAAAAAAATACATTGTGATATTTTTTCTTCTGATAAATTTGAAAAAGATACACTAAAAGAGCAAGGCACAAAACCTTTACTGTTATGGTCAAAACAGAGCTAAGAAAAAGGAGTTTTTCTTAAAAAAATAATAGTATTGATCAGCTCCTTGTTAAAACCATTAATTACTCAGTGTGACTGAGGTGGCGAAGCTATAAGAAATTGTTAGGAATGCAGGATTCAGAATTAAATAACAAGCAGTGGTATGTTTTGTATGTTAATGTAAGACATGAAAAAAAGGTTTATAATAAGTTGAGTGAACAGAAAATTGAAAGCTATTTGCCGTTGATTAAAATAGTCAAAAAATGGAGCGATAGAAAAAAAACGATTGAGGAACCATTGTTTACTGGGTATGTATTTGTTAAACTATTGTCTCACGAATTAGACAAACCACTTTACATAAAAGGCGTATTAAATTATTTAAGTTTTGGAAAGCAAAAAGCTATCGTTCAGCCAAGCGAAATCGATTCACTAAAATATTTAACACAAAATGGTTACAATTTAAGTGTTGATGAGGCAAGTATAAAAGTAGGCTCAAAAGTTAAATTATTATTATCCTCATTTAAAGACAAAACAGCAACAGTGCAAAGCATTAAAAATGAAAGCGCTATTGTTTATTTTGAAAGTTTAAGACAAAATTTAAAAGTTAAAGCTCCGGTTAGTGCGCTGGAAATTATTTCATTTTCTATAAATGACTAATCAAAAGGAAAAATTTACAAAAGGAGTTTTTTGGAATTTAGTTGACGTATTAAGCGCTCAATTAATAGCCTTTATAGTTTCGGTTATTTTAGCTAGAAAATTATCTCCAAACGATTTTGGAACAGTAGCTATTGTTATTTCTATCATTAGCTTTATTTCTATTTTTGCCTCTGGTGGACTTAGCGAAGCGATGCTCATAAAAAAAGATTTTTCTAAAGACACAATGAATTCTGTTTTTATGTTCAACGTTTTAGTTTCTATATTTATCTATTTTCTTTGTTTTTTGGTTGCTCCTTTAATCGCCGATTTTTATCATAATCATGAATTAAAAAATATTGTTAGAGTTTTAACTTTCTCGGTGGTTATTACAAACTCCAATAATGTACACTTAGGACTTTTACTAAAAGAAGTAAATTTCAAAAAAATGTTTTGGTTAAAGTTACCTGGTATTATTATCAGCGGATTAACTGGAATTATACTTGCGTATATGAATTACGGTGTTTGGGCCTTAGTATTACAGATGATGACCTTGTCTTTTTTAAATAGCTCTATTACATGGTGGCTAATGAGAAAACAATTTATTCCAAATTTTATATTAAAATTAAGTTCACTTAAACATTTGTTTGCATATAGCGGACGCATGGTTGCATCGGGGACACTTAATGGTATTTTCGTTATCTTTTATCCTCTTTTTATTGGTAAGCAATATTCAGTTCAAAGTTTAGGTTTTTATAATAGAGGTGTTTCATTAAAAGATTTAATAGTTAGTAATGTTGTTCAAGTAATAGCAAAAGTAAGCTTGCCGGTTTTTTCTGAGTTAACGAATGATATACCACGACTGAAAAATGCGTACAGGAATGTAATGCAAGCTACTTTTTTTATTATTGCCCCATTAATGCTTGGTGGTATGGTAGTGGCATATAATTTAATTTATACGGTTTATACGGAAAAATGGACTCCTGCGGCACCATTGTTTCAAATGGTTTGTGTGTTAGGTTTTTTATATCCATTTCATTACATCAATCTTGATATATTGAGAGTGTTCTCAAAATCAAATCTTTTTTTTAGACTAGAAGTTATAAAACGAATATTATCAGTAATAGCTGTTGTTATTAGTTATAAATATGGAGTAAGGGGAATTTTATTGGGAGAAATTATTGTGAGTGTTATAGCTGTTTTTGTTAATTCATTTTATTCAGGAAAATTATTAAACTATAGTATCGCTGAGCAGTTTAAAGATTTATTAGCGCCGGTTTTTGTGGCTTTAATAATGGCAGCAATAGTTTACGCCGTTGGAAAATCTGAGTTTAAGATTCCAATTCTACTTATGATTCAGTTAATGGTTGGAGTTTTTACCTATTTGTTTTTTGCATTTTTGTTTCGAATGCAAATCTTTTTTCAGTTAAAAAATATAGCTTTAAGTAAAATACAACGCAGTAAATGATAACCGTAACAAAAACATTTTTTCCACCGTTAAAAGAATACCAAGATTACTTGCAAAAAATTTGGGAAAGCCAGTGGTTAACAAACCGTGGACAATTAATATTGTCACTGGAGGAGAAATTAAAGAATTATTTAAACCTCGATAATATTTTAATAACCAATAATGGAACAATTCCTATACAAATCGCAGTTAAATTATTAGGGAATGGGGGAGAAATAATCACTACACCTTTTAGCTATGTAGCAACTACCTCTTCAATTGTGTGGGAAAATTGCAAGCCTGTTTTTGTGGATATTCATCCAGAATATTTGACGATAGATGAAACTAAAATAGAAGATGCTATAACACCAAATACTACAGCAATATTGGCAACCCATGTTTTTGGAAATCCATGTAACGTTGATGCCATAGAAGGTATTGCAAAAAAACATAACTTAAAAGTAATTTATGATGGAGCACATTGCTTTGGTGTAAACTATAAAGGGCAATCTATTTTCAATTTTGGTGATATAACTACATGTAGTTTCCATGCTACTAAGTTGTTTCATACAGGTGAGGGTGGCGCAATTTTTTGCAGAGATGAAGCATTAAGACATAAATGCTTTTATTCGCATAACTTCGGACATAATGGACCGTTGGATTTTCATGGCTTAGGTATTAATGGAAAAATATCTGAACTGCAAGCTGCCATGGGATTATCAGTTTTGCCATATATGAAAGAAATTTTGAATGCAAGAAAAGTTGTTGTTGATTATTACAATTCGCAGCTTGATTTTTCAAAACTCACAAAATTAAAAATTCGAGAAAATACAGAGTGGAATTATAGTTATTACCCTATTGTTTTTAAATCTGAAGAAATACTTTTGAAAGTAGAAAACGTATTAAAACAGAATAATATCATTCCTCGTCGGTATTTTTATCCATCATTAAATACCATTAACTATGTTAAAGGCCAAAGTATGCCAATATCGGAAAGTATTTCTAAACGTATTTTATGTTTGCCTTTATATGTAGGTTTAGATGAAGACGCTTTGTATACAATAATTGAAAATATAAATAAATCTATACACTAATGGCGTATTATACAGAATTTGAATTAAAAAATTTAGGATTTAAATTTCTTGGAGAAAATGTAAAAATATCTAAACTAGCATCTATTTACGGATGTCAAAATATCGAAATTGATAGTCACACTAGGATAGATGATTTTTGTGTTATTTCTGCTGGTACTGCGGGTATCAAATTTGGTAAATATATTCATATAGCTTGTTTTTCATTAATTATTGGTAAGGCAAGAATCGTATTAGGTGATTTCTCTGGTTTGTCATCAAGAGTTTCTATTTATTCAAGTTCCGATGATTACAGTGGAAGTTTTCTAACTAATCCAACCGTTCCTGCCTTACTTACTAATGTGAATAATTCGCCTATTAATATTGGAAGGCATGTGATTGTTGGCACTAATAGCACAATATTGCCTGGAGTTGAGATCGGAGACGGAGCTGCAGTCGGAGCACATTCTTTAGTAAACAGGAATATATCGAGTGGAAAAATTGCTTATGGTGTGCCAGCGAAGGAAATTTTAGATAGAAAAACAGAAATTTTTGAACTTGAAAAAAAAATTAAAGATTAGTATATGAATTTTCACCTTATGCCTGATCAAAAGTTTGTGGATGATTTTATGAACGAAGTCGATAGTACTGTTGTTGGTACAAATACATACTATGTAAAAGGTGAAAATGGAAAATTGAAACATGTAAAGTATTTAAATATTATATGTGTTAAGTCATTGTCTGAGACAATAGAGAAAGAAATTATACCTAAAGCAAAAGACGGAGATAAAGTTCATATTCACTATATGGACGAAAATTTGTATAAATCTGTAATTAAAATTCCAAAAAACATACAAGTTGGATTGTTTTTTTGGGGCGGAGAAATAGTCGAAACACCATTCAATTATTATGCTAAAGAAAATTATGATAGTCTTTCTTACGATTTCTACTTGAACAATTGGCATCCGGTAAAAAGATATAAAAAAGGTAAATTAAGTTTAACATTGCTCCTGAAAATAATAGCACGTAAAGTACTATTTGAATTTCAAATGTATTATACCCATCGTTTAAAGACAAAAGCTCTCAATAGAATTGACTATTTTTTTCATTGGAATGAATTAGATTTTGAGTGGATAAAAAAAAGATATCCAAAATTTAATGCGAAATTTAAGTACCATTTTTATAGCGCAGGCTTAGATGAAGATATACCAAGTCATTACGATAAAAAAAATAATAAATTAGTTTTTTGGCTTGGGAATTCAGCTACTTTATCTAACAATCATCTTGATGCACTAAATGTTTTAACAAGATTTAAAGATGAAAATATTGTAATTTACTGCCCCTTAAGTTATGGTCAACCAAAAGAAAGTCTTTATCGGGACACTGTCATTAGAGAAGGTAAAAGACTATTTTATGAAAAGTTTATTCCGCTAACGGATTTTATGCCTAGAAAAGAATATTATGATTTATTGAATCAAGTTGACGTAGTAATTATGTTTCATAACAGGACTCAAGGCGCAGGAAATAATTTTGCATTTGTGAAAATGGGAAAGAGAATTTTTATGAAAAAGCAGAGCTCGTTATTTTCCTTATATGAAAAATATAAAGCTCACGTTTCAATGACAGAAGACTTGAATTCAATTACCTTTAATAATCTATCTAAACCATTAATAAGCAATGATGTTAAAAATAATATCGATATATTAGATCGTTACATTATTAATAGAAATAAAAAAGTTCAAACTATTAGAGAAATATTAAGTTGATAATTTTCACATGAAATATATAAGTATCAATAGAGAGTCAAAATAATTGCGCATTGAAAAAAATCCCCAACTTAGATACTTTACGTTTTGTTGCTGCTTCACTGGTAATAATTCATCACGTTGAGTTATATAAATCCTTTTTTTCTTTACCTAATTGTTGGACAATCCCATTTTTTGAAATTATTGGGAAATTAGGTGTTGTTTTATTCTTTGTTCTTAGCGGATTTTTAATTACTACACTATTGTTGAATGAAAAAGAAAAGAATAAAAAAATTTTATTTAAAAATTTTTACATGAGAAGAATTCTCAGAATCTGGCCAGTTTATTACCTGGTAGTATTTTTTGGGTTTTTCGTTTATCCAAACATTTCGTTTTTTGATATACCTTCTAACATCTTTCCAGCTGGGATTGAGAATATACCACTCAATATAATATTCTATCTTACAATTTTTGCCAACTTGGGCTGGGCAGTTTTCGGAAATGTTCCTTATACATCACAAACTTGGTCGTTAGCAACAGAAGAACAGTTTTATTTATTATGGCCTCTTGTAATCAATATTTTTAATAAAAGGCTAATAATAGTTCTTTTATCAATTATTTTGGGGTATTACATAGTAAAGTTAGTACTTATTTCACCTTATGTAAATCTAATACCATTTGGAGGCATTCTTTCTAATTTTTGGTCAACTTTTAATATCAATTGTATGGCTATTGGAGGAGCGTTTTCTTTAATCATTTTTAAGAAAAGCAAATTGGTAGATTTTATTTTTAATAAAATGATTTTTTATCCTGTTGTGATTCTAACTATTTCACTTTTAGCTACAGGATGCGAGTTTGGATTTTTTCATTATGATATTTATGCTGTACTTTTTGGAATTATCATATCTAATTTAGCATTCAATCCGCATCTTTCAAAGGTATTGGAGTATAAAGTGACTAACTATTTGGGTACTATATCATATGGTATGTATATGTATCATTTTGTAGCACTAACGATAGCAATTAGGATCGGTATTTATGTTAACACTAGTTGGATAATATATCCTATGACATTTTTAATAACGATACTGATTTCTCATATTTCGTATAAATATTTTGAGAGTTATTTTTTACGATTAAAAGCTAAATTTTAGGAATTAAATAAAAAGAAATAAGAAAGTTAAAAATAGTAACTGGAGGTATCTTAATATAATTTCAGCAAAATAAACAAATTGAACCCTTTAATTTCTATAATAATACCAAATTACAATGGCGAAAAATTTATTGCCCAAACACTGAATTCTGTTTTAAATCAAACATACACTCATTTTGAGCTTATAATTGTGGATGATGGTTCTACAGACAATTCGCCTTTTATTATTCAGGAGTTTGTTGATAAAGAAGATAGAATAAAATTTTATAAAAGAAGTAGTGAAAATAAAGGAGCCTCTGTTTGCCGGAATATTGGAATAAAAAATTCAACTGGTAACTTTATTATTTTTCTCGATTCAGATGATTTACTTGCTCCTTTTTGTCTTCAACAGAGATTAGATAAAATGGAAGAGTATGCAAGGTTAGATTTCGCTGTGTTTAATATGGAAATATTTCGTAATTCCCCAGGTGACGATGGTACAATAATTAATAAATATATTCCAGCCAATAATTATTTGACAATGTTCCTGGAATATAATTTGCCATGGCAAACTACTTGCCCTATCTGGCGTACCTCATTTCTCAAATATAACGGTATTCGTTTCGACGAGCGTTATCAGAGGCTTCAGGATCCAGAATTTCATACGAAGATATTACTCAATCATAAACCTAATTTTTTTATTTTTAAAGAAACTCCATCAGATTGTTTTTATCGATTGGCTAATCATCAAATGAATTATAAAAAGGAAAGCCTAGATAATTTGATAAATGGATTGATGCTATATGTTTCAGATCTTAGAAAATTAAATAGTACCCAGCATTTGCATCAGTTTTTTAAAAATACCATACACGCTACCTTGTTTTATTATAAACTTAAGAGCTTTCGGCCAATAAAAGCATATGTTAGATGTTTCTCAAAGGAGGAAAGAAAAATCTCTGTTTTTACAATTTATTTATTCTTTCTTTTTAATACATTTGGTTTAACTTTTAAGAAAGGCTTTGGAATTACAAGGCTTTGGAATTTATTCATAATATAATAATATATAACCCAATAATGATAAGCATCAATAAATTAATACAAGATAAAACAATTGTTTGTCCTCAAAACAAAGATTCGCTTTTAATTAGCGATACAAATTTAATTTCGGATGCAGGCTTAAATTATAAGTTTATTGACGGAGTTCCTATTTTTATTGATTTGCAAACACAGTCAGATTATTTGGCTGCAGCAGGAGGTAGTATGCAGCGCGAATATGAGCAAATAAAGGCTCGTAAAGATGAAAAACAAAGTGTGCAAAAAAATAATCCCAAAAAAAGTATTAAGTTCGTTAATGATTATGCCAATCCAATTGCTTTAGACTCAATTAAAAAAATTTTCCCAGAAAATCAAAACTCTATTTGTATTTCAATAGGTGGTGGACCAGGAAGAGTTCATCAGGATATAATTAATGTTAACATAGATAGATTTAAGAATGTGGATGTTGTTGCAGATGCATACGCTTTGCCATTTGCTGATAATTCAGTTGATTCAGCATATATTGGAGCTGTTATTGAACATTTAGAATTTCCTGAAAAAGCTGTATCTGAGATATTTCGAGTATTGAAATTGGGCGGCAAAGTTTACTCAGATATCCCTTTTATACAAAGATTTCATGGTTACCCAAATCACTTTCAAAATTTTACGGTGATAGGACATAAACGTTTATATGAACGCGCAGGTTTTAAAGTATTAGAAAATGGAGTTTGTGTAGGCCCAACTTACGCAATGTTTGAAATTGTAAACGAATATTTAACAACATTATTTGGAAAGTCTCTCATGGGAAAAATTACAAGAAAATTATTATTTTTCATTGGTAAGCTCATGCGTCCATTAGATAAAAGACTGAATAAACAAGAAAATTCTTATATCATCGCTTCAACAACTTTTGTTTTAGCAGTGAAGTAGTTTCAGAGGTGAAAGTTTCAATTATTATTCCAACTTATAATACAGCGCAATATGTTACTCAAGCCGTTGAATCTGTATTACAGTCTTCATATACGGATTATGAAATTTTAATTGTAGATGATGAATCAACTGATGATACTAGAGATGTTTTAAAACCATATTTAGAAAAATATAATTTTATAAAATATATTTTTCAAAAAAATAAAGGACTAGCTGGTGCCAGAAACACAGGTATTGAGAATAGTTCTGGTGAGTATTTGGTTTTTTTGGATTCAGACGATTTGATATTACCTGAAAAGTTGAAAAAGCAAGTTGAGTTTCTTCAATTGCATCGAGATTTTGATCTTTGTTATTCAAAATCAATAAATTTTATTGAAAATAATGTAGAACATACTTTTCCTGCAGATTTTCCTATTTTTGAAGGTGATGTGTTGGAAAATCTTTGGTTCGGAAATTTTATGCATGTTAATTCGGTTATGGTTAGGAGAGGTAAAGTGAATGCTGTTGGTAATTTTAATCCTGATTATCGTGAGTTGGAAGATTGGGATTTGTGGCTACGTATGGCCTTATCAGGATCAAAATTTGCACATCTTCCAGAAGCATTATCAATGGTTAGAGTGCGAAAAACCAGTATGACAGTGAATCAAGCTAAAATGGACAATGCAATGGTTAAAGTTCTGCAAAACATGCTTCCCATTTTAAAGTCAAAAAAAGACCTTTACATCATTCATAAAAATTCATATCACAAAGCACTTTTGCTATTTATGATTAAAGCACAAAGCTTAGGTTTTTTTAAAAACATGATTTCATCTACAGTAGAATGCGGTTTTTTATTTATTCCTGTTGCTTTGAAACTTGGGATAAAAAAACTATTAAAACCAATTTTGAAAAATCAGAATAAAACAACCCAGAAACTCGAACAAATTTGGAATGAATGATGAAATTATTGTATCTATTATCACAGTAACTTATAATTGTGCTAGGGTAATAGAAGAAAATATAAAATCCTGTATCGATATCCCTAATTGTGAGCATATTATTATTGATAATAACTCTTCTGATAACACACCTAGTATTTTACAAAGTTATTCGAAGAACATCATTTTAATTCAAAATAATAAGAATTTAGGTTTTACAAAGGCAAATAACCAAGGAATAGATATTGCTAAAGGCAAGTACATATTTTTACTTAATCCAGATGCTTATTTGATAGGTAGTACTACAACTATTTTAAGTAAATATTTGGATGTTTTTACTGATGTAGGAGCAGTAGCGCCTGTTTTGGAATTTCCAAACGGAGATATTCAAAATTACACACGCAAACTGCCAAAACCATTTCCTTTATTTGTCGAAAGTTTTATTCCTCGCAGATATTGGAATAGTTTTTCGTCCTACAGAAAATACACCTGTCAATCATTAAATTTTTCAAAGGACAACATCGTTGAGCAACCTGCTGGTGCGGGTATAATGTTTCGAAATGAATTTTATCTAGATGAGACTTATTTTATATATGTATCCGATGTTGAGCTATGTAAAAATATCTTGGATAAAGGCTATAAAATTGTTCAATTAGCTACAGCAAAAATTGGTCATTATATGTCAAGAGGGGGTACCGAAAACAGTAATACTAATTTACGATTGTTTCTGGATCTAGATAATTATTACGGGATGCAATATTATTTTAGAAAACATAAGCAGTCAACACAACTTTTAGTATATAGACTTCTGTTTTTTTTTGGCCTACTAATTACAGCAATTGTCAATTCTTTTAATATTAAAAGGAAGATAAAATGGAAGAGATTTTATTATTTTTTGAGGGCATACAATTTTAGACATTATGAGTACTTTAGGAAATAGTGAAATTGTAACTATAGTTGTACATTATAATGAGCCTGAGTTGTGTGCAAGTCTTTTAATTGATTTGGTTAAAATTCTTCCTGAGCGTCATAAGGTTATTGTAGTTGATAATTGTTCGAGTGAAGACTCATATAATTTTTTAAAATTGAAAGTTGAAAAATTGATGGTCGAAATTATTCAGAATGTGAAGAATGTTGGATTTGGTGGTGGAGTTAATTTTGGAGTAAATTATGCAAAAAAATATCATCCAAAATATCTACATGTTATAAATACCGATACAAAGATTATAAATCCAAATTATCTTAGTTTTTTAATTAATGTTTTATCCCATAATCCAGATATTGCTTTGGTTGGGCCAGCGGTAAAGAAGCCGAACGGTGAAATTCAAAACACAATCATGCCATTCCCGTCTTTAAAAAGTATACTTTTATTTAAAAAAAACAATACAGCAAACTCATTTGTTTCGAGTCCCCCGCAGATAAACCCTTGCGAAGTAGTGAACGGAGTTTGTTTTGTGGTAAATTCAAACAATTTTTACGAAGTTGAAGGCTTTGATGAAGATTATTTTATGTATGTAGAAGAACAGGATTTGTCATTTAAACTAAGAGCTAAAGGAAAACAATCTGCATTTGTTTCTATGGAATCGATTACTCATTATGGCGCTGATTCTTTTATTAAAGATGTGATTGATTGGAAGTATGTTTATAACAGAAAAAACCTTGTGTTATTTTTGCATAAACGAAATAGCTTTTTGAGTGCTTTTATTATTTCATTGTTTTTTTCTCTTTCTTTATTATACAAAATCATACTAAAAAAGTATAGAGTCGTTTATAAAAATCCATTATACATATTAAAACAGTTTTTTTTTCCTAAAACAAATTAAATTTTGAGGAGTTTTGAATTCGAAATGGTTGTTATATTCAAAACTAAATTATTGCATATGCATATAGAATTAATCAAATAAATGGTATAACGACAAAATATAAGATGCTTTTTAATTCAATTGACTTCGCGATTTTTTTACCTATAGTATTTATTCTATACTGGTCCGTAAATAATAAACATTTTAAATTTCAAAATGCAATATTGCTTGTTTCCAGCTATTTTTTTTACGCTTGTTGGGATTGGCGTTTTTTGTTTCTATTGATGTTTTCAACACTTTTAGATTTTTACACTGGTTTAAAGATGCAGGATGCCACACATCAAAATAGTAAAAGGTTTTGGTTTTGGCTGAGTATATTCGTAAATCTTGGGTTTCTAGGTGTTTTCAAATATTATAATTTTTTTGCTGAATCTTTTGCAGAGGCAGTGTCGCATATCGGTTTGAAAATTAATCCATGGACTTTAAGTGTTATTCTTCCTGTGGGAATTTCCTTTTATACTTTTCACGGATTGTCATATGTAATTGACATAAATAAAGATAGAATTAAAGCCGAAAGAAACTTTGTAGACTATGCTGTTTTTGTGAGCTTTTTCCCACTGCTTGTTGCTGGGCCTATAGAAAGAGCGACACATTTATTACCTCAAATAAAAAAAGCAAGAATATTTGACTATTCCAAAGCAGTTGACGGATTGAGGCAAATACTATGGGGGTTGTTTAAAAAAATTGTGATTGCTGATAATTGTGCTGAATATGCTAATCAAATTTTTAATGACTCTGCCAATTTATCAGGTAGTACATTAGTATTAGGAGCAATTTTTTTTACATTTCAGATTTATGGTGATTTTTCTGGCTATTCAGATATTGCGCTTGGAACAGCAAGATTATTTGGAATAGAGTTGTTGAAGAACTTTGCCTTCCCATATTTTTCAAGAGATATTGCTGAGTTCTGGAGACGTTGGCATATTTCGCTTTCCTCTTGGTTTAGAGATTATATATATTTCCCTTTGGGAGGCAGCAGAGTTGGTGTGTGGTTGAGAATAAGAAATACATTTGTAATATTTATTGTAAGTGGTTTTTGGCACGGAGCAAATTGGACATTTATCTTTTGGGGAGCTTTAAATGCCTTATATTTCTTGCCGCTTTTGCTTACGAATAATAATCGTAATAATTTGGAAATAGTGGCACAAGGGAATTTGTTTCCATCCATAAAAGAATTATTTCAAATTTCATTTACATTCAGCTTAACAGTTTTTTCTTGGATATTTTTTAGAGCAGAAAATATTGGGAATGCATTTTCGTATGTTTCAGGTATTTTTTCAAAATCGCTTTTTAGTCTCCCAGAAATTTTTCCATTTAATATTATGTTATTAATCTGTTTGTTTGTAATGATAGAATGGCTTGGTAGAGATCAAGAATATGCAATCGCAAAATTAGGACAAATATGGAATAAGCCAATTCGATACGCATTTTATTATGCTATTATATTAGCAATTATTTGTTTTAGCGGAAAGGAGCAGCAGTTTATTTATTTTCAGTTTTAAAAATTTTTGTTGTGAGAAATTTTATAATCAATCTTATAGTATTTATTTTCATTTTACTTTGTTGTTTAACTGGTCTTTTACTACTAAATAGGTATTATGCATACATACCAGTAAACAATAATAAGCATATATTAATTATTGGGCACTCTCATTCTGAATGTGCATATAATGATAGTTTGATTAATGGTGTGAAAAATTTTTCAAAGTCAGGTGAGTCATATTTTTATTCTTATTTCAAAACTAAATTGTTAATTGAAAAAAATCCAAATATTAACACTGTACTTATTGAATTTAGTAATAATCAAATTGAAAGTTCAATGGATAATTGGATTTGGGGTGAAAAACATATGTCATATAGATTTCCACAATATGGTTCTTTCATGGACTATAATTCCTACAGTTTATTGTGGCATAAAAACTCTAAATGTTTTTTGAATAGTTTGAAATTTTTGACAAAGCATAATATAAAAAACGTTCTCAAAAAATTTAAACTGAAAGAAGATATTGGCGGATATTTTTATTTAGAGAGAAATAAAACAGATTCTTTATTACGAGTTATTTCAACTATGCCACAACTAAAACATAAAACCATAGAGCTTTCAAAATATAATATAATTTATCTAAAAAAAACCATTGAATATTTGCTAGATAAAAAGAAGAAAGTTTTCTTGATAAGAAGTCCTATGCATAATATGTATGAAGGTTTTAGAAACGAACAACAATTCCAAAATGTACTTAAAAATAATTTTCCTGAGGTTGAGTTTATCGATTTTTCTCATTTCAAATTATTAAACTCAGAATTCGGAGACTTAGATCATTTAAACTATAAAGGAGCAGCAAAATTTTCTATTTGGTTTAATGAACTATTAAAAAAAGGCTTACTTATAAAAAAAGATAAACAGAGATTTATAGATAGTGAAATTAACGATATACGAGTTTAAATGTGACTTTGTATATAGGAAAGAGCGGTGTTGTCTTAATCAAATTAAAGTAATTTAAAATTAAGTTTAATATTAAATCTCTTATCTGAACTGTATTGCGAAATATGAAAATTAAAATTTAATCGAAAATTATTCCATTTTTACAAAACACTGGTAACTATAGAAATTAAATAACTGAGTTAATAAAAATAAATCTATTTAAAAGTGAATGATATTACTCCATATATAGAACGAAGTCGAAAAAATTTCTGGATAGTACTTGGAATTTATTTTTCCATTTTTGTTTATTCCTTTATTTTATTCAGAAATCCTTTTGAATTTTATATTGGTTATTTAGTGATGATTGCATTGCTGCCTGGCTTTATTTTTAAGTTTGGATGGAATAAAAATTTGATTTTCATATTTTTAATATTACTGGTCACAGGAGTTGTTCACATTTTTTTGGGGAACAACTCAGGAACTCAATTTTTTAAAGTATATCTCAGTTTATTACTCACTTATTTTTTTTATGATTACGCCATAGGAGAATTAGAATTTGATATTGAGCAAATTTTTAAATGGTATTTAAAAGCTTGTTATATTGTAGCATTAATTGGCTTATTTCAATTTGTTTGCGTTCAGGTGGGGTTTGAACAAGGTGCTTGGTTGTTTCATATATTTAATAAGTGGGGATTAGTTGTAGGTGGGTTTTGGGGAATTCGTGTTAATTCCATTTTTATGGAACCCACGCACTTAAGTACTGTTTTATCTGCCGCGTTTTTTGTGGCTATTCATGATCTTATAAGACGTGATAAATTTTATTTTAATAAGATGCAGTGTCTTGTTATAATAGGTGTTTATCTTTTAGCCTTTTCAGGAATGGGGCAAATAGGATTATTTTTAACTATTGTTTTTTTTGCTGTAAGTTTTGGGTTTGCGCGTTATGTAATGATTGCGGTACCTGTGATGATATTTTCATTTAATTATTTATATAATAATGTTCCAGAATTTACCGAACGATTTGATAGTACGTTTGATTTGTTTGTTGAAAATAAAGAATTTGAGCTCGGCAAGACGCATGGGTCCTCATTTATTTTATATAATAATTATGTGGTGGCCACAAAAAATTTTGAAAGCAATTTTTTGTTTGGTACAGGACTCGGTTCTCATCCCACGGCATTTCAAAAATACTCTATAGCCAAAGGTATCAGAATAAAAGGATTTAGCTGGAATTCTGCAGACGCAAACTCTATGTTTTTGAGGCTCATGTCTGAAACTGGATTGTTTGGTTTGATAATCTTTTTTGTAATTATAATAAAGTGTTATGTGAAACGTGATAAAAATTATCATTCATATCATTGGCTTGTTAGTAATGGTATTTTAATTATGATTTTATTGAATTTGTTTAGGCAAGGAAATTATTACCTCTACGGATTCCCGTTTTTTTTCTTACTATATTATTATAATGCTGTTTCATATAAGAACTACAAAGAGGATCAAATGCAATTAAAAAATCTTCAATCTACTTAGTTTTATATAAGTCAAAAAATAAAAAAGCGGTTCAAATTCTGAACCGCTTTTTTATTTCATAAATATTTGTTTATTCTAACCTCTATAAATTTGGATCTATCGAATGATTTTTTGTGTTTTTACGTGTCCAGATAAATCTGTTACACTTACAACATATACCCCACTAGACAAGTTTGATATATCAATATTTTCTGTATGACCGGCTTCAATAATCAAATTGCTTGTTTCAATAGCTACTTTTCCTGATACATCGTAAATTGTAACTTTAGAAAGATAGTGAGTACTATTTGTAGCTTTTATATTCACCGTATTTTCAGATCCAAAAACAAGCATGTCGTTATCAAATATAGTTTGATTCACATCGGATTCAGAAGATTTTTTACTTAATCTCAAAACATAATCTGTATTTGTATTATTTTCCTTTCCTATAACCGAAATAGATGAATTTAATTCATACTTTTTACCTGTCTTTGTATTTTCAATCCAAGCATAATTATAATTATCAGTACTGATGACATTCGGCTGAATATAATAAACGCCTTCTTTAGGAGTGAATAATGCTAAAGGAATAGTCACATTTTCATCATTTGTATTTATGTTATTAGTGATTAATTTAGCATCAGTATTGGTTAACATATAAACAGCTGGTGCAGTTTTGTTCGGGCTTTTAAAATAAAGCGCATCAAATTCCTTGTCGTATCCTAAACTACCATTATCATTAAAATTAATTGTATTTTCATTATAAAAAGGTAAAATTGGGCTCGAAAAAACTAACTTAATTCCATAGTTAGGGATTGCACGGTAAAAATTAGTTGTAGTACTTGTGGATTTTGAGTTTTCAGTAAAAACCAAAGATGCGCCTGCACCTGATGCTGTTACCAAAAAACCCTGATGAGGCGGTATAACAGGGCTTGAACCATAGTCAGTATAGCTTCCTGAATTGTCCAAAATCAAAACATTTCCTGTAATGTTTGTTTTTGTGCACGCCGAATAGTTTACAGCTGAAGCATATGGATTACCAATTAAGTTCACACCTGCATATATTCCAGCTCCAGCTGTGTAACTTAAATTTATAGTTTTACTACCATAATTTGGTGTTCCTTTAGAATCAATTGCTCTTGCAGCCCAAGAAGTTAAGTCATCTGCAATAAATGTCTCATATACCCTTCCAACAACTAACGGAGTACTAGAACCCGTTACGCCTATGTATGATGCCGTAGGTTCGTTATATGTATAAACAGAAGTATCTCCACCAGCACCTCCATCAACACCTGCTGGACCAACAATGCCATCATACGGACCAATACCACTCATGTATAAATCATCATCCCAATCCATTATAGTAGAATTTGAAACTGGACTACTTAAATCATGATAATTAGCAGCACGTGCACTTATATATTTTTGTATAGTCATGCTTCCTGAAAATGATCCACTTGCACCAACAGTACCAAGGTATGCTGTTTTAGTAGCATCACTTAATAAAGTTACTTTACCATTGGCGTTAAAATTACCATTAGTCACAGTTAAAACATCTGAAATTGTGATAGAAGGGCTATTTACAGTTAAGCCAGCACTATTAGATAGTGTGACATTGGTAAATGAAGAGGCGCTGGTGCCTGTTATAGCCTGCGCACTAGTACCATTAAAGGTAATCGTTCCTTGATTTAAGACAGAAGACGCAGAATTGTTAATCCAGTTACCACCAACATTAATATTATAACTTTGAGCGTCTAATTTATTATTGGTAACAGATTCAAAACTTAAATCATTAAGAACTGTAAGATTGGCGGTTAATGTTTTTGTAGATCCACTATTTAATGTTAGATTATAAAAAGTAGTTGGGTAAACAGAACCGCCTGTAGTTGCATATACAACAGTATTAGGTTGCGCTGTAAAGCTTACATTACTAGTTAAGCCATTGGCTGAAGTTAAAGTAAGGGTAGAGTTGGCTAAATTGTTCCACGTACCATTTCCTGCCATAGATAAAACTCCTTTGTAATTTCCAGAATTATTTACTTTTCCTCCATTGTATAAATATGTTATGGATGAACTGAAATTTGAAATTATTGTTCCAGAAGCTATATTTAGTGTGCCATAGATTCCCCACGCTGTAAAATTTGTTATGGTATTACTTGAAGAAAAATTACATGTTTTGCCTGCTGTCGAATAAAAAACTATTGGCCCTGATAAAGTACCTTGAAATGTAGCATTACCATAGGCAAACATCTTAGAAGAGGAGCTGGCAGTTAATGTAGCCCCACTTTGAACAGTAACATTTTTAAAATTATTGTAACTGCTTGGTGATAAAGTTACAACGTGACCTGCCATCACAGTAACATCATCATCGGAATCAGGAAGTCCGTCAGCGTCTACACCTGAAGTTACGCTCCAAGTAGAGGTGCTATTCCAATTTCCTGTTTGTATACTTACAAAAGTTCCAGCTTGGTTAGATAAATCATTCCAATATCCGTTACCTGTTAAGCTTTTATTACCGTTATAAACACCCGAGTTGTTTACGCCTGCGTTGTTATAAACATATGCTGTGGCAGAAGAATTATTAATAGTAGTACCTGAGGCAATGTTCATTATCCCATAAATACCCCACATAGATACATTAGTAATGGGATTAACAGAAGATAAATTGCAAGTACTACCAGTAGTTACGTATATAATCATAGTGCCAGATAGTGAACCTTGAAAAGTAATATTTCCACTTGCAAACAACCTAGCTTGAGATGGGGCTGTTAATGTTGCACTAGTTTGAACTATAAGCGTCTTAAAATAATTATAAGTTGCTGTAGATAAGGTAACTGTATGCCCAGTATTTACAGTTACATCGTCATCGGCATCCGGAATTCCATCTGCATCAACACCGGTTACATTCCATGTCGCTGGAACAGTCCATGATCCAGAAGCAAGACTTGAAAAGGTTGCTGATTTTATATTATTTAATCCCAATAGGATAAAAAATAAAATTGTAAATATTTTTTTCATGATAAGTAGGTTTTAACCAAAGTTAATGTATAAAACTTGGAATTCAAAAAAAAGTATCCAACAAATATGCCAAATGTTAATAAAAGTAAAAAGCCCTAAATATTTAACATTTAGAGCTTTTTTTCTAAATTTTTTAGAAATTATGCTTGTGCAGTTGGTCCACCAAAACTTAATGGTAAAGCGTTCATTTCGCTATCTTTTATTTTACCATGCATTTGCTCAAAACGAGTAACATTGTCCGCTAAGGCTTTCATCAAACGCTTGGCATGTTGTGGAGTTAAAACAACACGCGATTTTACTTTTGCCTTAGGAACTCCTGGCATTACTTTAATAAAATCAACCACAAACTCTGTAGGAGAATGTGTAATAATAGCAAGGTTTGAATATATTCCTTCTGCAATTTCTTCAGAAAGTTCGATGTTTAATTGGTTTTCAGGGTTTTGGTTTTCCATGGTTTAAATTTTATTAAATATAGTATTTTATTTTATGTTATCGTCACTCTGAACTTGTTCAGGGTCTCAAGAGATGCTGAAACAAGTTCAGCATGACTGAACTCTGTTTTGCGAAAATTAGTTTATCATCTCCACACTACGTTTTACAAATTTAGTCAATTCTTCGCCCTTCAGTAAACCCTGAGATAATAAGGCTAAATCAGCTGCTTGTTTTGCTAATTGACTTTGTTTAGTGTCATCTTTTTCTGCTAATATTTTACTGATTAACGGATGATTGGCATTTACCACTAAATTATACATATCAGGCATCGAACCATAAAAACTCATGCCGCCTCCCATAGCCTGCATATCTTTCATACGACGCATAAACTCAGGACGTGTGATTAACATTGGTGAATCTGTTTCACTTAAACTTTCAAACACTACAGAATATTTTTCTTTAGCTACCACACCTTCAATAATTGGCTTTAGTGTATTTTGCTCGTCTTCGCTTAATTTGCTTACTTGACCATCATCTTTCTTAATTAATTTCTCTACCGTATCAGCATCTACGCGCACAAATTGGGTATTAGTTAATTTACTTTCTAAATGATTAATTAAGTGTGAATCTAAAGGAGAATCCATTAATAACACATCATAGCCTCTCGATTTTGCAGCATCAATGTATGTGTGTTGCTCATCGGTGTTGGTTGCGTATAAGAAAACAACTTTACCATCTTTGTCGGTTTGATTAGCTTTCACATGAGCATCGTATTCTTCTAATGTAAATGCTTTAGCTTCGGTATTTTTTACTAAAGCAAACTTTATTGCTTTTTCGTAAAACTTCTCATCACTAATCATTCCGTATTGTACAAATATTTTCACGTCATCCCATTTAGCTTCAAAATCAGGACGTTCTTTTTTGAAAATCTCTTCTAATTTATCTGCTACTTTTTTAGTAATGTGTGCAGAGATTTTCTTCACATTTCCATCAGCTTGTAAATAACTACGGCTTACATTTAATGGGATATCTGGACTATCAATTACACCACGTAGCATGGTTAAAAAATCAGGAACAATATTCTCTACGTTATCTGTTACAAATACTTGGTTACTGTATAATTGAATACGGTCTTTAGGTGCTTCAAACTTGTTTGATAATTTAGGGAAATATAAAATACCCGTTAAGTTAAATGGATAATCTACATTTAAATGAATGTGAAATAAAGGCTCTTCAAATTGCATTGGATACAATTCTCGATAGAATGCTTTATAATCTTCATCTTTTAAATCAACAGGTTTTTTTACCCAAGCTGGAGTAGGGTTATTGATGATGTTTTCTACTTGAATTTCATTTTCTTTTTCATGACCTTTTTCATCTTTTTCGCCTGTAGGAACCCATTCTGATTTGGTTCCAAAAACAATTTCAACTGGTAAAAACTTACAGTATTTTTTTAGTAAACCTTCAATTTTACTGTTCTCTAAAAACTCCAAACTATCATCAGCAACATGTAAAACAATTTCTGTTCCTCTGTCGGTTTTTGTAGTTATTTCTTCTAATTGATATTCTGGACTACCGTCGCATTCCCAACGAACTGCTTTGCTTCCTTCTTTATGAGATAAGGAGAATATTTCTACTTTTTGAGCCACCATAAAGGCAGAGTAAAAACCTAAACCAAAGTGACCAATCACCACGTTTTTATCTACTTTATCTTTGTATTTAGTAACGAATTCTTCTGCACCACTAAAGGCAATTTGCGTAATGTATTTTTCAATTTCTTCGCCTGTCATCCCAATACCTTTATCTTTAATGGTAATGGTTTTAGCAGCTTTATCAACTTTAACTTCAATTTTTAAATCGCCTAACTCACCTTTAGCTTCACCCATTGATGAAAGGGCTTTTAGTTTTTGAGTAGCGTCAGTAGCGTTACTTACTAATTCACGTAAAAAGATTTCGTTATCGCTGTAAAGAAACTTTTTAATAATTGGGAAAATGTTTTCGGTTTGTACGTTAATTTTTCCAGTGCTCATGTTTTAAAATATTTAGGTTAAGAATATAATTTTTTTCCGCCAATTATAGTCAAAGGTTGTACCAATAGCTTGAAAAGTGACAAAATGACAAGATTATTAAATAAAAAAGCCCTCTTAATTATTGATTAAGAGGGCTTTTTTTGTTGTCCGACTAGGAACCAATATGTGTAAAATTGCAACTGAAAATCAATGAGTTGGAATTTAGTTTTTACCGATGCCACCGAAAATGCCACCTTTTAATTTACTTTAATACAGTTTGTTAATGAACTTGATATTTACGAAGATAAAAATAAAAACAGTATAAAACAATGTTATTCTGTGTATTTCTTATAAATATTTTATACTGATAAACTACTAATTACATCATTAAAATCGATACCTGTGTATGAACAAAATTCTTTTATCGTAACGAATTGATGTTCTTCTTTAGCATATTTTATTTTTATTTTATCAATAAGCTTCCGACCATAACGTTCACTTTTGCCTGTTATGCGCATAATATCTTTGGGATATATACAAATTCGGGTTGGGCTTTTCATACACTATCTATACCTTATCTATGCTTTATCTATACTTATGATACAAACAAAGATAATTAGAACATACTTGGAATAAAATAGCAAATTCGGAATAAAATCAACAAAATGATTATAAGCGGAACACGCTATTTCATTGTGATTCACAGCTAATATACTTTTGCATTGTCAAACTAATTCTATTCGCGATAAGAATAAAATTTGACCCTTTTGAAAGCTGACTGCGCAGCAGTAATCAAAATGTAAATCAATTTAAAAAAGTAAAAATGGCAAGACAAAAAGGAATCATAAAGTTAAAAGGAAAAATCGGAGATATTTCCTTTTACAAAACACAGGATGGTCATTTGGCTCGTGAAAAAGGTGGAGTAGATGCTACTCGTATTGCAAATGATGCTGCTTTTGTGAGAACAAGAGAAAACGGTGCTGAATTTGGATCATCTGCGACTTCTGGTAAGGTATTGAGAGATGCTTTACGAACTATGCTTATGACGGCTTCAGACAATCGTGTAACCTCTCGATTAACAAAATTGATGACTGATATTAAAAACCTTGATGCAACGTCTGCAAGAGGAGAAAGAACAGTTGGTACAGCTATCGCTTTAGCACCTGCTAAGGGTTTATTAAAGGGATTCAATTTTAATAATAGAGCGATTTTGGGAAGTGTTTTATTTCGTCCATATGTAGTTAACGTTGGAACAGGGGTAATTGATATTAATGGACTTGTTCCCATTAATGATATTGCTTTTCCAGCAGGGGCAACTCACATGAGTGTGAAAGGAGCTTGGGCAAAAGTGGACTTTACCAATAACACTTACGATGTCCAATTATCAAATACTGTGAATGTTGCGATAGATGCGAATCCTAGCAATATGAATTTAATACCATCAACAGCACCAGCTGGTGCAGGTACTGATTTGTATTTATTACAAATCGAATTCTTCCAAGAGGTAAATGGCGTTCAGTATTCACTTAAAAATGGTGCATACAATGCGTTAAGCATTGTTGATGTACAATAATGATGTGAATATGGGAGAAAGTGAAAAAAGCTTTGGTAAAACGATTATAGAGCGTTGTAAAGCAAAAACACCCCCGTTCTTTAAAAAAATGCGTTTGATTGGTTTAATAATGATTGCAGCAGGTAGTGTATTGGTGGCAACACCAATCGCTATCCCTGCAATCTTTATTACGATTGGAGGCTATTTAATTGTTGCAGGGAGTGTAGCAACCGCAGTGAGCCAAGCCGCTGTACAAAGTGAAGAAGAAGTTAAAAAAAAGAGTATTAATTATTAAAATCATTATCAAAATGAACAAAGAGTTAAATCCTTGCGATAAAACGCAAACCAAAGTGGAACTGCAAGTTATCCCTTGCGTGAAAACAGTAGCATCAGATAGAGAGAATATCGATGTGTTAAACCATGAAAGCCAAGATAATAATTGCGATGGTAAAATTATTTTGACTGTTACTTGTGACGGTTCTAAATTAACCAAGGCTGATGCGGGTCGATTAGGAGAACTGCAGGAAGAGGTTTGGGTAACTGCAAAAATTACAAAGGCTGAATTAGGTAAATTACCTGATATCGATGTAACTGTGCGTGAGCGTTGTGGTTCAAAATTAACTAAGGCAGATTCAGGGTTAGCTTAATGTTTCATAATTTAAATTAAAAACAATGGAAGGAACAGAAATTAAAGCAACAACAAACTTGGAATTTGAAGTAAAAGTAAAATTAGCAAGTAAAGAAAGAGGAGAATTAATTGACGCTATTGCAGCTGGAGCAAAATTAACTAAAGCCGATGCTGGCCGCGAAGCGGACATCATCGAAGATTGGATTGATATTACTATTGACCCAAGCGAAAAAGTTGGTGAGCTACCAAAAGTGGAAATGAAATCTCATTCAAAATTGACTAAAGCTGATTCGGGACGAACATAATAATATAATAACCATGTCAACACATCATCATATAGAAAGTGGAACAATCCTAGGAACTGTTTGCGGTACGGTTTTAACCGTTATGGTGAACATTGGGTCATCAGATGTCATAAAAACAGTCGTTCTTGCTGCGCTTGGGGCAGTAGTTAGTTTTTCTGTATCGTTACTGTTGAAAAGGTTATTCAAAAAGCTCAACGAATAGTTAGTTAGTTCAGTTCAGTTTGTGTAAAGGTCGCTTCGAATGGAGCGACCTTTTTTAATTGCAGCTGTCATAATGACTGCTAATTCTACTTGGTATAAGATTTGAATATAAATGTGTGAAATTAACAAAATGGCGAAAACAACTTCAAGCCCAAATTATCCCAGCACAACAGGAAAACCTTCACGTGGAGGAAGAGGAAATGTTAAAAGGTAAACTATAAAAGGTCGCTTAACCAACTAAGCGACTTTTTTGTTAAATTTATTATATGGAAGGAAAATTAATTATTGAATTACCAGCTAATGTATTACTAGATAAATTCGGGGCAGGTAGTCATAAACCAGGTTCAGGAAGTGCCGTAGCATTCCAAGGGATGCTTTCTGCTCAATTAATCAAAACTGTTATTGATCTTTCAATAATGAGAAATAAGTATGGGTGTAAAAAAGAAGATTTAGAGTTCCTGTCTAATGAAATTGATACAATCATTTATCCGACACTAGAAAAACTAATACAAGAAGATGCAATACAATTTGATAAAGTTATTTTAGCAAGACAAAAAAGAGATATTGAGAAAAATATTGAATTGAAATGTAAATATGCGGCAGAAGCTGTTGCGGAATTAAAAATAGCAACTGAAATACCAATCACAATAGCAAAACATTGTGTTAGATTAGCTGAGTTTGCTTTTTTTATTTTTGAAAATGCAATGCAAGCAGTAAGAGGAGATTCTAGTGTAGCTATTAATGGCGCTATATCTGCAGTTGCAGGAAGTTTATCTATTATAAATCTGAATTTACATTATATACCAAGCGATGATTGGACAGAAAAGATTAGAGATGAAGCTGAATTATTACGAAAAGAAAGAGATAGGCTATTAAGTGAAGAAAGCAAAAAGCAGGAAGTACTGAAAGATGAGACTGATAAAATGCATGAATTTTATTTGCGAATTAATGAGTTAAGTAAAGAACTTCAACTAAATCCAAACATAAGTAATAGTCAAATTGAGGAGTTTGTTAGCGCTGTACAAAATGCAATTTGGGATTATAGAGATTACATATGGAAAAAGAACACACCTGATAATCCTTTAAACATATTAGAGCCTAAAAAAATACTTGCAAAATTAGGCTATCAATATCAGCAACATCCAACATTAGGTCATCAGGAAGTAGATAATGATATATTTGAAGTTGCAGGTATTATTGATAGTACAAATAAGTACGTCGCCGTTTCTGAAAAATTCTCTTTGGAAACAATTAAGTTTACTGTAGCACATGAACTTGGACATGCGTTGTTACATCCGAACATGGTTTTACATAGAGACAGACCAATGGATGGTTCAAAATCAGTCTTTTCAAAAGATTATAAAGAAATACAGGCTGATAAATTTGCAGCATATTTCTTGATGCCAAGAAAAGTAATAGAAAAGAGTTTTAAAGACAGATTTTTAACTAATTCTTTTACAATTAATCAAAATACAGCTTTGTCGTTAGGGTATAGATTAAGTGATTTACGAAAAGAATGTACTACATTGAGAGAATTAACAAGAAAGCTCGCTAAAGAAGAATATTATAATGATACACCGTTTAAATCATTATACAAGCAATATAATGTATCAATAGAAACGATGGCAATAAGATTGGAGGAACTAGGATTAGTTTATTTATAAAAAAGTAGACTTTATAAAAATGGTCGCCCCGAATGGAGCGACCATTTTTATTTAACTTTTTAAATACTTATGAAACAAAGCTTTGCGCAATTGCATTAGTGTAGAAAGCTGCTGCTGCAGATTATTTTGATGCAACTCAATTTGAGCTAAAGCTTTTTGAACATCATAAAATGAACGATTGCCAGAATTAACTGAATTTAAAACCTCCTCTAAAACATCAATAACATCCCCTAAGCGCACAAACTCAATCACTGAGCCTTTGAGATATGGGCGTAATAAACGAAGCTCCCAAATGCCCTGGAGCATGAAATAATAAAAATCTCTTTCATTTTTATCATCTGCCAGGAAAACAAAAGAATTGCAGACATAATTGCGGAAAGGCTTGCCGGAATTGAGACCCTTATTTAAAATAAAGAAATGAGGTTGATTGTAGGTTTTACCTGATTTGTGGGTTTTGATTTTTGATTTGAGCATAATTGTGGATTTAAAAATTATGCTGCGCTGCAACCCACCTAATATTTTTGAAAAGAAAAAACAAAAACCGAAAAAAATAAAAAAGAAAGCAATGTTATAGGGGCTGTTGAGCTAGGGCTGTCAAGGTTTTTGCATAAAAAATACTACCTGAATGGAGCGAGTTAAAAACTGTTCCTTTTAAAGAAGCGAAATGAAGTGTGGAGATTTTTTATGCAAAATGCATCTTGACCTTGATAGCACTAATGCGTGGGATTGTGCGAACGGCCCCAACTTTGCTGACTTTTTTTATTATTGGCTGTAAGTCAATATTAATTTGATGCTATCTTTTAACTGTTTTAAATAAAGTTGAAATCAAACGTATTATAAATTATTTATAAATGTAGTTAATGCTTCTCGATGTCTTGTTTGCGTGTTTGAAGGGGCGGATAAAATATATTCTTTTGCTAAATTGAGTTCATCTGTTGAAAGTGATTTCAGGTGTTCAAATGATGATTCCAAAGAAAACTGCCTATTCAACTTTTCTTTAAAATTTTCATTCAGGTCAGTCCATATTAATGCGTCAAAGTCTCTGTTGAGGTTCCAAATAGAAAGTGTTTTTTTAAGTTCGGTCGGAATTTTTTTGGAAATGATTTCCCCTGATTTGAAATTAATGCTTCCAATATTATTTAAAGTTGTCCCTTCTCTTTTTGCTAAATTTTCTTTTGCTAAGTCTAAGTCGTTGTGAGAAGAAGTGTTGTAGTAAGTAGCTATTTCTTCAAATGGAGGATAGATCACTAATGTGATTCTTTTGTTTTTTGAAATGCGCGCAAATTCAATAGGAAGTTTAGGGCCATCATTAAACCATGTGTCGTTTTTTACAGATAGTTCACCTGCATTTGTAATTAATGATCCCCAAGCAATAATTCCAATTTTCATACTGATTACAAAAAGAAGTGCAATTTACGATTTTGAGATGAATTATTGTAAACTAGGGGGTAAAAGTACCTGTGGCGTTCGGTGGAATGAGGTTGGAAATAGAGAATGGGTCGAAAGCGAAGAGCCTTAAAATGCCGCACCTTTTTTATTTTGAAGAGGAATTGCCAAAGCATTTTTTAATTTGAGCTTTTCGATAAGAATTTCAAAAGAGGATTTATCCATTCTATAAAAGTATTCGTCCACAATCTTATCAATTCGCTCATCATCAAATGAAAAGCGTTCGTCTGCTACTGCTACTGATAAATGTTCTAAGAACGATTCAACCTTTGGCCTGACTCTTAAAGTGAATTGTTCAAGACTTGTATTGCTAAACCCGTTAATGAATTCGGGTATTTTAGAAAGTTTCTGCTGAAAAGAATCAGCATGTTTTAGCGTGTTGTTGACCTCCTTTAATTGAAAAACTTCTTCGTAACCTACGATTGTATTAACTATAATGTTTTTTTCCAATAGGAATGTAATTAAAATCTGCCATCTATAAAACTCTTTTGTATTAACATCAGGATACGCATACTTTATTATTGATTTAATGTTGAGTTCAAGATTTTTAAAGAGATAAATAATTCTCATTTCATTTAATGAGCGAAGATGTTGACTGAACAACTCTATATTTCCCTCGTGAAAACATTCTTCATCAATTAATTCAAAATCTTCGGGAGTTAGTGTTGAATACTCTTTTTCATTTGTTTTTTCACATAATTCATCATATTTAGTTATTGAGAACGTGATTTTATCTTTCAAATTTTTTATGTTGTCTTCGATTGCATCTTCAAATTTATTATCGTCAATGAAAATAGTTTTAAGCATTGAATGATACTTATAGTCTCTCGTATTTGAAATTTCTTTAAATGTTTTCATAATTAATGTTGAAAATACTAATTACAAGTAATATGACAAAAGTTGCCGTTGATTATGTGAGGTAAAAGCGCCTGCGGCATGCGGTGGGATGAGGTTGCAAATTGTGAATGGAGTGAAAGTGCATCCTGAAAGGTGCGCAGAACGAAATGAATGGTTTGCAATCCGATGTGCGGCGAGCCCCCTGCGAGTGGAGTGAGGGTGTGCAGCACGGGAGCATAAGGAGGTTCCGACGAGTGCGGGTGCAAACTATGTTGCCAGTGTGGTAAATGCAAAAAAATCTTTGCATTAATCTAAGCCACACGATAGACAACACAAGGCAAAAGAAATGCAAGCAAGAACAATACATTGTTAGCCACAAAGTAGCTTGCAGGAATTTTGCCGAAGCCCGAACGACAAAGCAGGCGAGCTGAAAAGTGGGCAGCCGGTGGACTGAAAGTGGCTGAAATGAATGAAGCGAAACGATGCCCAGTGATAACGGGCAATGAGTGAAGCAAAAAGAATGAAGCGGCTTGAAGGACAAAGTAGGCTGCCGTGACGAATGCCCGTGACCAAAACAACAAACATGACAAACCCAAAGTAAGTTGAGTAGCGTAATGGAATGAGCAATGAAACTTACAAAATAGCTTATGCGAAATGCCTTGAAAAGACATAGCTGAAGCATGTGCTATTTTGGTTTGGCATGTTTTGTTGTTGGGAGCAGGCAGAGGAACGCCTTTTTACCTGACATTAAACATCAACAATTGCAATTATGATTTAGAAGAAATTTAATTAAAGGAACATCTAAAAACAATGAAATGTTGTAACTTAAAAATAACCATAATGTTGAAACAGTTAGAATGGTAATGAAAGACCACCACATTATACTATATGCTTTGAGTTTGTTATCAATGAAATTTATATCATTATTAAACTCTTTATCGTTATTTAAAATTCTTTTTATATCCTCTTGATTAAGTAAGTCAGTATATCTTTCTTTTAGATTACTATAGCTTTCAATAAATCTTGTTTTTTGTTGTTTAACCTCCCACCTAGAGACAAAATAATAAATAGCAAAACAAAGTAAAATTGCCAAAGATAGCACAGTTGCATCTAAAGAGAAAATGTCAGAAACACTGTAGGATCCTTTACCTAAGACTTTAATAGCAATAGTTGATATATAAAAAGACAATACTGCTAAAGCACTCTTTTGAAACCCTGAAGCAAAGGAATCGATTATTTTATTCGCTCGTACATTAAAATCAATTAACTGGTCTGATATTTTATTGCGTATCTCAATATATTGTTTTATGTTCTGTTTTTCATATACATTATAACTTGATAATATTGATTGAAAAGCATTACCAACTAAATAGAGTTCCCCACTTTTCTTAAAATGTAATGATATTATGTTTCTTGCTAATCCTATTTTATCATTTAAATTTCCTCCATTATAAACCCATTCATATATATCGTAATATTCAGTTAAATCCTCTATTGAAATGGAACTTAAATCAACAACACCTTTTATAGATTTATACCCATTAATTTTAAACTCTAATTCATTATCTTTTATTGATGTAATGTCAAAGAGATATATAATTGCGAGAATTGTAGCATACCTATTAAAGATTCCATTAAGCACCGGAAATTCATTATTTTGAGTTATTAGTTTAAAATCATTAGGAATTAAATTGTGCTCGTCTATATTAATGTAATAACTAGATGCTTTTAAATTTTCAATTGGTATTAGTCTATTAAGAGGCGTTGTTTCTCCTAATTCGTTGATTGGAGAAAATGATAGAGTTGCTGTATTAAAGCAATTATTAAGGTTTAATACCTCAAAATTTAAAAAATGATTGTTTTTAAAAATCCTATTGAATGTTGAGAATGCTTCAGCGATATTTAATTGACTAATAGTTGTGCTAAAAACATTTAAATCGTATATAGTTATTTTACTGTTTACATTAGATTTGCTTATTGAAAATCGAGATGTAATTTTTTCACCCTGCTGGTGCTTGTATTCATCATTTAAAGTTTTTATAAAATCAGAATAATTTGCAGAAGATGAATTGAATGTAATAGGATCAGCTTCTCCAAAATTAATGGTAAAAATAAGCTTGTCTCTTTTTTGAAGAAAACTATTTAATGTAGCTAAAGAAGTTACATCGGGAGACAGGTAGCTAGTTGTCTCACATTCAAATTCTAAGACTTCATCGTTTTCCCTTTTATTAATAAAAGAATAATTTGAGAAAAAAAGTTTAATGAAGCTTTCAATCAATTGCATTACTTATTGTTTTTTGTTAAATCGCTAAAGTAATTATAACCAGCGTCAGATTTAATTTTGATGTATTTAGTGCCATCCTTCCCTTTTTCGGCAGTAATCACACTGTTAATATTTTCAATATCCTCTTTTAAATGTAGGTCAATTTGAGATGTTAAGGAAATTTTGTTTAAAAATTTAGCTTTAATTTCTTCACGTATTATATTGAACTTTTCATCGAATTTCTTTTTTCGAGGCAATTCTCTAATAGTATCTTTTAAATCTTGTACTTTGAAAGATGGATTGAACGGATGATAATCTCCGATTGCGTCGGCTATGAAGGAGTTCATGTCAAAGTCTTTGTTTGCTCTAAAATACCTTACAGTACTATTTCTTAAGTAGATGTAATCCTGTGGGAAATCTTTTTTCATTTTAGTAAAGACCCCTTTGTCAATTGCCTCAAAAGCTGTAACGGTGTTATGCTTATCTGTATAAATCTCCGATAACTCTAAGAAGTCTCCCCACCAGTACTTGGACATAGTTGCATTTGTGTCATAAACCAAAACCTCTTCTATCGAATTTCTGTTAGAAAAAGTTACAACAAATGCTTTAAAGACTTTCTTTTTAAGTGGAAGTCCTTTTGTTCTTTTATAATCCCCGTCTTTTAAAAATTCAGAATGATCTGCTTTGCAGATAACATATTTAAAATTTGAGTCCTCCTGATAAACAGCTTGTACCAAAATACCTTTTTGAATTTCGACATCTAGTTTTTCTATTTTTTTCTGTGTTTCTTGCTCTTTTATTAATAATCTATTTGCTGCAATTAAAGATAGCGTATTGAAAGGGTCTGATTTAATTATATTTGGTATTAATGCTCTTATTTCAGTTGTTTCACTTTGAAATTCAAATAGACGCCCACTGCTCCCTTTAGAAATGATTTCTAATAATCCTTTTAAGTAATTGTCAAAGTCTGAGTTAAATTGGTCTTTGTTTATTTCCTCTACTTTTGTTGTGCTTATATCTATTTGATGTATTTGGAGCTCTTTTAATTTCATTGTTTTATTAGTTCTAATTTATATAGGAGTATATTCCTGTATTTTGTCAGTTTAAATATTTGCTTTTTTTGCAATTAATTCTTCGCCTTTGTTGGCAAGGTTTGGGATTAGGTTTTGACTGAAACCTGCTATTATGGCTAAAGCGTAATGCAGATAACTGTTTTCGTTAAAGTTTTTTAAACCTCCTACTATATTTGCTTTTAAAAGTATGTACATGATAATGCCGCTTAACATGGCAATTAACATGCGAAAAACTCCTGCAAATACTCTCTGCCATTTAATACGTGAAATTTTGTCTTCGTGTTTATCAATGTTTATTGCTATTGATAACAAACCTCCAATACCTCCGAAAGTCATCATGTATAAAATGATTTGAAAGTTGCCATCGATGTAGCTCCAACCTTTATAAGATGCTGTGTAATTGTAAGATTTAATTACCGCTGAAAAAATACATGTTGCCAGTACTGAAATTAAACATGGTAATAAGTAATATAATTTACTGAATTTATTATAATCAATTTCGGAAATAACTGTATCTAATAATTCTTCAGCAGTTGTTATTTTTTGTTCATCATTGGATAAGTACAATGAGTAAATATCTGCCATTGTGTTTTTATACTCAAACCACTTTGCTTTATCTTCGCCTAAATAAGCTTCAACTTTATCCAATTTTAAGGCAATTTTGTAAGTGTTGTCTTCAAACTCAGGAGAAGTTTTATATGTAATTTGCCCCGTTTCTTTTACTTCATAAATTACATAACAACTGGTTTTGAAATAGACGTATAAAACTGTACGAGCATACTCATCTGTTCCGAATTTATAACCCGGTACAATTAAATTTATTTCATCATAAGAGTCTTTCATACTTTGTTATTTGATTACTGCTTCCCAACCGCTAACTATTGGTTCGATATTGTTTTTCTTTCCAACTACTATTCCTTCATATTTGTTTGTTTTGGCATTGTAAAATCCATCTAATTCTAAATCCCATTTTTCGCTTGTAAGAGTGAAAACTAATTTGTCGTTTGGTTGAAATAATATGTTTTTAATATCATAGGTTAATTCTTCGTTTGTAGCTTCTCCTGTCATGTCAGAATACATTTTCATATATAAGGTTTTTCGAGTGCTTCCTTCTAAAGGATTAAGAGTTAATAGAAATGTATTTAGCACTTCTTTATTGTTTTTCTTATCGACATATTTCCAAATACCTGTTCCGATTAAACCAACCATTAAAGTAATTAAGCCGCCAATAAGTAATTTTTTGACTTCAAAATTTTGCTTTTCTATTTCAGGATTTTTTTGTTTCGGCATATTTTAAGAACTTAATAAAGCATCTAATTGATTCATTAAAACACTATTACCAATTATTTGAGAATTAACTTGACGAATTAAATAGTCCCGTGTTGCATCCGATGAATCTGCCATGTCAGCATATTTTGGATCATCAATATCAATGTTTATTCTTAAGAAATTACCTGTGCTTGTAATTTCTTCTGTTTGGTAGGTTGTGGTTTGATTTACTGCCTGCATCATCACATCTGTGATATTTGTTGCCCAATCTAATAAACCAAAGCCTTCTACTTTTTTACGAGCAATTTCAGATGAATAGTGACCTGTACCAATTGATAAAACAGAAATATCACTTAGATTTAAATCGGGAATATTGTATGGTTTTTCGTTATGAAACTTTGTTATTTCTACTAATGCCCCAATAGAAGGATTGTTCATATAAATGCCTCCATCCACACATACACGTTTTTTTTCGTTGTACATGAAGTTGTATGCCGGTAAATAAGTTGGTGCGGCAGATGTTGCTCTACAAACATCAATTAAACGAGCGTTTCTGCTTGGGTCGGCGATTGCCTGACGGTACTTAAATAATAATGCTTCGTTATTATATAAATCGAATGTTGTTACAAAAATTGGTTTGAAACAATCTGCAATTCTTTTTTCTCCTAATAATTCTTCTAATACTTTTTGCAAACCATCAGGACTGAACTTAGGATTTTTGAGTGCTGAAACTCCTGAAATAAAACCTTTGAACCAATTTTTTTTAGGAAAAATATCTTTACCTCTTTCAGTATAGATTTTTTCAATATCTGCGATTTTGTATTTCGGGGTTCTACCATTATCAGAAACAGATAAACCACAGGCAATTAGTGCACCTGTTGAAGTACCTGCAATCATATCGAATGATTCAGTAATTGGTTTACCGGTTCTTCTTTCGATTTCTTTTATAACTAAAACGGGAATTATACCTCTTAGGCCTCCACCATCTAAACTAAGTATTCTGAATTTGTTTGCCATACCAATTAATTAAATTTATTTCTAATATTTACATTGTTTATTATGATGGGAAAAGCCAATAAAACCCTTTGGGAGGAAAATTTTGTTGTTTTAGTTTACGTTGAGACGGTATGAATGCATGTTCCAAGATTAAGTAAATATCATTTATCAAATCCTTTGTTTCTGCAAAATAACCATGTCCCAAGAAATTAGTATCAACCATAGAAGCATCAATAGTGCAAACACCATCAACAATTACTATATCTTTTCCTGATTCACCAGCCCTGATAATATCTGCCCTTAAATTTCGGGAGACTTTTAAAGCTTTATCTTTAGAAGAAGCATAGAGCGTAATTTGTTTACTTACATTCTTTATGCCTGGTACAATAACATCAGTAAATACATTGGAATCAATATCAGGAGCTGCCAAAATTATTTGGTTGATTTTTTTTAGATTTATTCCCTCTGAATTCAACTCTTTAATGGCATTGGTTAGAGCTCTGTTGCCCATACTGTGAGCAATAATATGAAGCTTCTCGAGACTAGAATCATCAATAACTTTTAGAATGAATTGTTTTAGATGAGGGACTGTCCACATTACCGAGTCTTCATCGTACATGTAATTTTTAACAGTTGAATAAGAAGGCCATGAATAAGATAAAGCTGCTCCTTTAAAACTTAAATCGTGTGCTAATTGAGCAGTTCTTCTTATGGCTTCTTGAAAGCTTACATTATAACCATGAATAAATATAAAGGCATCTTTGCTGGATGAATGGTTTATTTTTGAGTTTAAACAACTTAAAAAATCTATTTCAGTTTTTATGCTTAAATCATAAATTACAACATGTTGTTGAGGGTTTTCAGGGTCGCTATAAAACAATCTTTTAAACCATGATGGGCGTTCTATATTTCCAGTTTCATGATTTGGAGGAATACTTACTTTGCAAATACCTAGTTCAAGTTTGTTGTTTTTATTCCTTTCGTGGCCAAATGTTTCATTTATATCAGTAGAGTCCGTTTTGTTTCGATCAGTAGCAAATAATACTTCAACAGTATCGTAATTATCTTTTACATCAGTCTGGAATTCTTCTATTAGTTCAACATCTCCCATTTCTAATCCACCCAACCCTTGATAATTTTCATTTAATTCTATTGAAAACAGTCCATCTTTTTCTTCAAATATTCCGTCGAAATTGCTGAATTTTTCATCAGATTTTGTTTTTTTAAACGCTGGTTTTTTAGCCTTTTTTTTAGAGAGCTTCTCATCAACTTTTTTCTTAGATATTGCTTTTTTGGGAGCAATTGAACTAGCAGAATAATAAATACTAATAGTAAAATTATTACCAAATTCTTTTTTTAGTTTTTCTAAAATAGTTTCTCTTGTCAGAGCCTCAGGGATTCGAATTTTTTGAGTTAATTCACCTTTTATGGCTAATTTTTGCCCAAAAATTGTTGAGCTTTTTCCTATAACCAATTTCAGTTTGCTTTTATCGGCAATAAATGTAACTGGTCGAAATGCGCTATCAACAAACCCTACTTTACATTCTAATTTAGTAGTTCTGTTCGTTCTATTATTTTTTACCCTGAAATAAATAATTTCATTCATAATATTGGATACAATTATTTTGACTAAGTTAAGTTGTGAAAAGAGGGAGCATTTGGTCCCCAATGAATTGCTAATTTAGGTGTGCAATAACCTTTAGAACATGATTCAAAATCATCTTTAGAAATTCTTTTAGCAGACTCCTCAGATACATCATCTTTAAAAGATGCGTGCCAAACTGTATCTATATCTCTACCTGGTTCTGTTACTTTTTTCCACTTTTTTTCTTTTAAGCATTCATAAATTTTATTTCTCTCAGCAGATGTCACTCCCGGAAAATCAGCTGATACCATTACATAACTACTCATATTTTTTAGTTTTAATATTTAATTGTGAATGAATAACTCGCGCCATTTGAACACAAGTTTGTATAAAGAACTGCTGTTACAAAATATGTACGGTGTGGGTTTGAGTTGTCTAAAACTAAACCGCCATCGCCATTATTAAATGTAACTGTACCTGATGCTGCATTAATTGTTTTGATAAATGCTCCACCTAAATCATCTTCTAAAATAACATCCATGTGATTGAATGTGTGACCAGAAGGTAAAGCTGCGGAAATTAAATCTTGCAATGTTATACTTCCATTAGGATGAGTAACAGCAGTTATTGTTTGGTTTGCAATTGGATTAATGGTTGTTCCATTATTATCAGTAAACTTTGCAATACCTGTTAATGTTGTAATATCATCGCAAGGTGTATAAGTGTATGAAATATTGTAAGTGATTTCATTTCCTAATGGAGCTTCATCCGTGAAGATTTTTGCTTTTATTTCATAGCTTCTGTTAGGGTTTGTGTTATCTAGCATTAAACCATCTGCAGAAGTGAAAGTAACATCTGTGCCAGCTGTTGCAATTGTTTTTGTTGCCGTGTTTCCTAAATCATCAGTTACAACAATATCCATGTAATTGAAGGTTTGATTTATTGAAGACAAGTCGACAATTTTCGTGAACTGCAATTGTGTTGGATATGCTACTCCATTATTTATGTTTCCTGATATTAGAGGATTTACATCATGGTTGCTATCTGTTAATTTTACCAATGATGTAATTTGTTTTAAATCGTAAGCAGGACCCGATAAATAATTGATTGTGAAAATTTGTACTGCACCATTAGTTGCAAAATCAGTAAATAGTTTTGTTTTAACGGTGTATTTACGATTTGGATTTGTTAAGTCTAATGTAGGAGCTGAAGTTGCATCAAATGTTACACTTGCACCTGCTGATGTAATTGATAATGTTTGTGTATTATTTAAATCATCGGTTACAGTTATATCTAATGATGTAAATGAATTGTGGCCAGCAGGAAGCAGATTATCTAAATGTGTAAAGGTTAATGAATTTGGTTGACTTGCTCCAGTAACAATATCAAAATTATTTAAAACTGAAAGTGAATGTAAATTGCCATCAGCGAAGCTTAATTGGCTTGGCATTTCCTGTAAATCAGAAGCACCTTTTGCTAACGTAATTTCGTATTCAGTTAAATTAAATAAGCCTGATGAATTTTCGACTTGAACACGGAAACGATGATAAATTTGATTTCCATTTTCATCCACTCTGTCGAGTGAAGCTGTTTCAGGGAAATTTGTAAAGTCAGGATTATTAGCACCATCCAAAGGAGGATATTGCATATTTGTATCTTTTACTTTTTCTCTAAAAATTTCTACCCAATTTCCACTTGCATTTAATTTTTGCAAATAATATGTTCCGTTAAAACAAGTAGGATCCCATTTTAAAACAACATCTTGCAATATTGTAGGTGTTGATATTCCATTGATAGAGTATAAATGTGGTGGTTGTGGATTGATTGTATCTACAACTGTTGCAAAGGCTAAATCAGATGGACGAGAAGGGGCATCTGTTATTTTTGTAGGAATTGGATTTGTACCTACTTGTGGAGCTAAAACAACATCCTCAACATCTTCGATTTGACGAATGGCCACTAAACGGTAATGTAATTTTTCGCCATAAGCAGGGAATTGTAAATCACTAAAGTCATCAATTAGAGCATCGCCAAAATTGTATGATTTAGCTTTTACCATTGTACGAATTGATTTTGCATCTAATTCATTGTATGCTCGGTAAATTTCAATTTTTGAAATTTTGTCGTTTGGTAAATATTCGTTGATATTGAAAAGAACTGATGTAGGTGTATTGGTAATTGCATTTTGAAGAACCGTTGTTACTTTACGAACTTGTGGTTTTTCGGCAGGCATTGCATTTACCAATAAAACAGGACCAACGGGTAAACCTGCTTCACTGAATTTAAACTTATCAGACATCTCTAAGCCCAAATAGAAGTATAAACTTTTTGATGCTCCGTCTAATGTGTAATCTGTGAAACGAACTTGTAAATTACCTAATGGAGTTGAAAGATTAGGAAGTTTACGAATCATAGGAAATAAATCGTGTGTCATTGGATCGATTAAATTTCCGTTAGTATCACGAGGTTTTACTTTTTCAGGGGATGTTTGAATACCAGCTTTAATATAGTTATATAAAGGAGGTTGCTCGGACATTGGTAAGAAAACAGATTGTATGGCTTTCTTTAAAATATCTTTAGCACTCATGGATTTACCATAAACATTATATGAGATTGATAAATTGAATAAAGGAAGACCAGTACCAGCTGCGCATTGGAATGGACGGAATACCGATGTAGGGACATTAGTTGCTTCGTAAGGAAATACAAAACCACCTCTGTAGTACTCTGTTTTTTCGATTGCAGTTGGAGTAAGTGGTAATATAGCCATATTGCCATCATTATCAGGTAATGGCCATGTGAACTGTACATGGTTGCTATCAACTAAAACAGAATAAGTTCTAAAACCTACAGAAGGAGCAGGGTGTTTTCCATCATTTGGTATTAGCGATGAATCTACAGAACCATCATTTGGTGAATTGTCGGCTTCAAATAATATTTTCCAAAGATTAGGATCATATTTTGTTTTACCGGGTAAAGCATTTAATTGTTGCCAAATTTGTTCCTGAGTTGATTTACGATACAAGACGTCTAAAATTCTGTCTTCGCTACTTCTATAAAATACAACGCTGTAAGGAATACGGCCGCCAGCTGTGTCCATTAATTCGGTATCAAAGGTATATGTTGATTTACCGTAAAAATCAGGACGAGTAGCATAAAGAGGGCCTTGAGGCTGACCGGGTTTAACAGGTATGGTAATTTTTTGTGCTAATAATACTACAGGGGTAGAGATATAAGAATCTAAATCATTCTTAATATCATAAGAACGAATTGCCATGTAAGTATATCTGTTGCCTTCATTTGGATTTGATAAGGCAGGTAGAATTTCTGTGCTATCAAAATTAATACCTGAAGAAGGAATTTGTGTGCCATTTACAGGGTTTAAACCAGCATCTGTTTCGATGTATAATTTGTAAGATGGATGGTAGTTGGCATTATTTGAATTATGATGCCCAACGTCTAATGTAAATGTATTGCCAGTACCAGTATCAGGGATAAAGCCTGGGTCTTGAATAATAATTGATAAAGGAGAAACTGGGACACCGCCAATGGTTTCGATTAGTGTTACTGGATATGGTTGTACGTTACCTCCTACATCTGTTAAACGAACAATACCTTTGTACCAATCAATTTCTTTATCTACATGAGGAAGTAAGGTATAGTTATCAAATTTTACACGAATAAATCCATTAGCTACCATTTGAAATGGTGCCGGAACAGTTGGAGGTGTTGTTGGGGGAAGTGGTTGTGCAAATAAAATCGGTTCGAGTGTTACTGTATCATTTATGCCACCAACCACATAACGTGTTGTACTACCATCTGTTTCTAATCTGTATTCTAAATGCGCTAAATCAATTTCAGGTCTTACATCATTTGCTATGGTAATACTATTGTTAGTTGCATTGATGCTTAGCATAGAACGATTAACTATAAATTCTAAAACACCATATTGACCTGTTGTGGTTGAAACATCCGGAATTGCAGTCGACACATTTATAATAGTTCTACCTGCTACAAATGATGATGATGTGACTGTGTAGACCGCATCATTGTTTTTTGAGCCAAATATTCTAAATGTTTTTCCTACTGTTAAATCAGTTGTGAAATTGCCCTGAATACTAAATTGCCCAGTACCTACAAGTGCTAAGCGACGTTTAATAACGTACTCTGCTGAAACGCCTGCTGTGGTGTTTAAATTGATTGGTTTTTCAACTACAATTTCGGTATTGCCACTTGCGAAATTCAATTGTTTAATATCATGATAAACAATACGAGTAGGAGAAAAACGAATTCCGATTTTACTATTTGAGTAAAATTTTTCGAGATATACTTTTCTGCTGTGTTTTAAATCCCAATTTGATAAAGCGGACATATTTTCGATTGAGAAAAACAAATCTCCTACACTTGGAGAAACATAAGTTTCGACAGAGATAAATTGATTTTGATTGTTGCTATTTGGTGCAGCAGCCTGAACTTGTTTTATTTTTTGAATAATAAAAGTTGGGTTGGCGCCGTTTGAAATAACTGATTCAATTATATAATTATTTTGCCCTGCACTGAATAAAGCACCAACAAATTTTTGTGAATCTGCTGAAGCAATGATAGGAGAAACTGTAGTTGCAGGCGAAGTACTGGTTGCGACATAAGAACCAGTAGTGATTTGTGCCCTATTATTTGGTAAAGAATTAACAGATAATACCTGACCTTTAACTACCAAAGGTTCGTTGCGACGGAAAAATAATTCAGCATAGTCAGCATACTGATGTGCGTGATGATGAACATAATTCCAATCGAACGAAGTACGCACTAAGGTTTTATCGGAATTAGTTAAATTCAATAACCTTTGTTGTTCGGAAGGTGTAGTTAATATTAATGTTTTATCAGCGATATTTGTTTCTGTTGGGTCTTCGTCCTGAATTAATTGTACTGCTAAATTGAAAGGCGGTAATAAGTGAGATTGCTTAGGGAAAACAGTATCTGCCTGTTGTGTATTACTAACAGGAGAAACACGAGAGAACCAGTTTATACTATATGAACCATAAATGTGTGAACCTTCTTCGGTTTCCTGATGTAAGTAAATTGTTGGTTTACCTCTTTCAATAATAGGCATTGTTTCTGGCAAGCCTGAATTATCAAAATATTCAGTATCGTTACTTAATTCGGGTTTACGGTAAATTGCTTCTGAAATTTCTTTGTACTCAACACCATAACCGATAGGTTGGGTTTCATCACATAAACAAAATTCGGTTGTATCCCAATAAAAAGGACCAAATGGTTTTTCGAAATTAAATGGCGCACGATTGATGTTTATAAAACGTACGTTGCCAAATGGAGCATAACCATTAGCATCTGTTAAGTTTGTTGGTTGACCTGTGCCATTATCTACTGTTATACCATACGTTAATGGAGTTAATGTTGGTTTTGCAGGAAGACGATAGTCATTTATACTAGTTGGAATAGTCATGTAAACATGAGTTCTTTCATCAGCTTTATTTAAAGGAGCTTCGAGTTCAGCAAACGTTTTATATTCTAAACAATAGATGTAAGGAATTTTGTCTCCCTGATTTTTTGCTTTATCGATATGGCCTAAACCTAAAACTCTTGCTACGTGAAAATCCAATGAAACTAATTTGAGCATATCGAGAAAACTCAAGGTTTGTACATCGGGATCGGATGGGTCGACAGAAGGAAGTGATACGATTGCTTTAGGATCTGTTACACTTTTTAGCATGTAAGTGTGAATGGCATTTTGTAAACCATATACATCATTATTTGCTGTATTAATAGGGTCGAATGTGAAGCCAGGTCTTCTCCATCTGTTACGATAGTTGTTTGCGTTTACACAAAATTCGCCAGTAGCAGAATTTGAATCATTGAACTTTGGCCAGTGACCAATGGCACCATCTACTTCAGGTTTCATGAAACGAGTTGACATTAAAGTGTCATCTGTTGTTAAAGCAAAATCACCAATTAGTAACCAGCCACCGGGAGTACCTTGTGCATTTACGCCTGCTATGTAATCGACGTAAGTGATTATATCTAACTCTTTTAATTCGGTATTTACATAGTCAAATCGAATGTATTGTATGTTTTCACAAATTATTTTAGCTGAGTTACTTGTATTAGTTGGTGTAAATTTCTTTCTACAATTTACCTGCTTAGTAGCAGGTTCTATAGTATCGGGAATGCAAACCGATTCGTTACGCAAATAGCCAGCAGGGTTTTTGCCGTTAGCACGATTTATTTTTAATGTAAATTCAAAATAGAAAGATAATTTAGTTTGTGGTTCAACTTCAACAATCCCAGTATATGCCGCTAAGAGATTTAATGTGTTTAATGTTGTTTGAGTTGCTCTGATTGCATCGTATTGTGCAATATCCATAAAACGAACAACAACATCTGTAGTAACACCTGTTAAACCATTTACCTGTAATGTATAAAACCATTCACGAGTAGTAGCTGTTTTATTCTCTTTAGTTGGTAGTGCCTGGAAATTAATTTTTACAAAAAACTTTTTTTCTGTGAATTCAGAACGATAGATTTTTACAAAATCTTTTTCTCTATCAAATCCATTTTTTGATTCGTAAGGAGCCTGTAATGTATAATCACCTTTTGGGATATGATTATCTCCTAAGGTTCTTAGTAAATCCCAGCGTAAATGACGACCTAAGGCTGTTTTATCAGTACCATCGGAACCAGCAGCTTGCAAGTACGTATATCCTGATTGGATTAAAGGATTTTTAATAATATCTACTTTTGACATAATGCTGTATTAATTAAATTGAATAATTTGATAAATTAAATTGTACATCTACCGTTGACACATCTGCGTAGGTGTTGCCATTGTATAGTTTGTATTTGAAAGTGAACTTCAATTCGGAATTAGAAGCTATATCAAAATTGAAATTACGGTTAGTGACAAATATACGTGACCTATCTTTTGAGTGAATTACATAAAATTCACTTGGATTGCCCCAGTATTCTGTTAAAGGAATACGAGCGGTTGAATTGCCTAAATCAGTAAGCGTTGGGTCGATACCAGTATGTAGTTTGCGAGCCTCTAATGTTTCAGTAAATTCTGTACTAGAAATATTAGGGTCAGCTTTTGGTAATTTAGGGTCGTTGAACGGCTCGGGGTTACGAATTAAAATTCCCAAAATTTTATTTGTTATCGGATGACGAACAATATTAAACTCAGTTGTTTCAGGAGCTTGCAGGTCGTTGTAATCGATATGGAATACACCATTAATTAAACGGTCGAATTGTTCGGCATATTGTTGTAATAATTTAGGGTCGATATTCGTAATGTCATTTGTAATTACCTTCTGAGCCATGCCTAAGTCAATAGTAGGAACTATTTGAGAGTTTGGCGGAGGTGTAACCACATCAACCGTTACAGCATTTAATTTATAAACTGCTGCTTTTAAAACATTGCCTTCTCTATCTGTTTTTAGGATGTAGCTATTTACCTGTGCGTCGAAATTTGGATAACGAGAAGTTTGGAAGCCATAGTTATGCGCTACTTCTTTGAACGGTGCTGCACTGAAATTGCCTGCAATTTTTGGATTGTAACTTGCAACAAACTGAGCTGTGTATAATTTTAACGGACGCAAATTTAAAGTACGTTTTGTAGCTATATCAATAGGCACTAAAGGTGGCGGTGTTGGTACACAAGGCGACTGATTAGGTTGATTAGCGATGTAGTTTAACATGTTGTTTAAAATGGATACATCGTTATTAACGCTATTGATATTTGAAGGCAATAATGTTGGATTGTTAGGGTCGTAATTGTGATTGATGTTATTTGCCGAGAACTGAGACGGCAAATTGATAATATCATCAGCAGGGTCGCCTGTATAATTCATTGTGGCATCCGGAATACCTGCATCTAATGGGTCTTTAATAACCACTTCGATACTTGATTTTGCGATGTATTGAATTTGTGCAGGTGTTGCGTTGGCTGGTGTATTGGTATAATCTACCCAATCATTATAAAACTCATATACGTAATTGTATAAGTAGAATAATTTTAATTCTACATCACGATAGAATAATGGTTTTGCATTAATTAAATCGCCATCGGCATTAGGGTATGATTTTGTATAATCAATATAATGTTTTAGGGATTTTAATTTGAATTCTTCTTCGTGTGCAATTTTTTCTAAAGCATCGTAATCTGTTCTTAATTGTTGGTCGGTATTAGAATTAGGGAAATTGTGGAAATGACCAATAGGACCAGCTGTACGGAAACCATACACTAAATCGGTAGGATATACGCCTAACTGAGAACCTGAATCGGAATACACTTTATCAATTGTTTTTAAGCGAATTGCAAAAGCAGTATTTGGACGCCAAATAGGTTGTAGTGTTTTATTAATGGTATCGAACAAGGCATTGTTATTTGCCTGTTGTTGAGTAGCTGAAGGAATTGTTTGATTGATTAAATAATCGGTTGCTGTACAGAAACATACTTCGTATAAGAATGTACTGCACTCATCATAACAATAAGAAATTGGCAAACATGATTTGCCTAAAATTTCAACTTGCTGTTCCTTGCCATTAATTAAAGCCCAAACAACCATTAAGAATGTATTGTTTTGACCTGATGTAGCTCTCGTGGTGTAAGGTTTAATATCAACAATAGAAATAATGTTAGTGAAAGAGAAACCTGGTACAGGTTTTAATAACTCGAAAGAGTAATTACAACTATAGCCTAAGTTATCAGCAATGGTAAACAACAAGGTGTTTGCAGAAGAATAACCCGGTGTTAGTGTAATAATTGTTTCTTTCCAGTTTTTATTTGGATATAGAGAAGTATCCATGAAAACACCCGCATACGTTTTAACATTGGCAGGGTTTAATTGATAACTGCTTGTGTTGAACGGTTTACTTTTAATTAAAGTTGTTAAAAAATTAGTTAACTCTTTAATTGTAATGTTTTGTAATTCATCAGGTTTTAGACACGTTATTTTATGTTCCTGATCGGGTTTTTCGTAACACGATTTTGTTTCGATTACCACATAATCTACATTGTCTTTTTCTGCCTGAAATTCGATTGGTTTAGCTAATTCTTCAGGTTTAACAGGAACTGTTTTGATGAGAATGTATTCGTATTTAGGTAAAGGGTTTTTGGTTTCTTTTTGTGGAATAACTTTGCGACTATAGTAACTTATTGTTAAAGCAGGCGAACCTGATTTCATCATTAAGTTTACGCAGTGCATTGGTTCGTTGAAGAAAATTTCGATTTTATCGCCCGGTTCGATATTTAAACCATAAGGAATGTTATTGTAAGGAACATTTAATACAATGCCTTGATGTGTTGTGATTTGAAATAATACATCTTTGTAGAAGTGAATTGTATTAGGAGCATACACATGATTTAATGTATCTCTATCAAAGAAGATACATGTTTTTGGACGAGGTTCTCCAGGACAGAAAATTGTATTTGAATTAATACCTAAATCCTCCACCGTTATATTATCGCCCATAGTGGCCGCATAAGATAATGGTGTAGTAGCTAAAATTCTTAATTTGTTATTGAAGCCCGGACGTTGTTGTTGCCAATAGCCCCATTTCATATTTTGAATGGCTGTTTGACTTACTACAGGGCCCAATACACCTGTTGTTGGGAACATTGGAGCTAGTGCATTATAGAAGTCGTAATCTTTCCAAGAGTTACTTACTTCATCAAAGAATTTTATTTCAACTGTATCTAAATAGTATTCGTGACGAACTCTATCAGATGCACCACGCTGAGGCGGAACAAATTCCACAAACTCGGCAGGAGAAGAAATACCGCCAATTTTATCGACATTAGTTCCTGAACTCACATTCATTCCTTTTTTGAATTCGATATCGATGAAGCTATCTAAAGGCAAGGTGTACTTATCTGATGTTACATCACCAATAAATGCTTCGCCATTTACAACTGTTGTAGGTGCTGGAATTGTGCCAGTAAACTCTACAACATTTAAATTAAATGCTTCGCCTGAAACAATGTGATTTGCTTTTACTGATTTTTTAGCATCATCCAAATTCAAATTAGGACTTCCGTATGGAACATCTCCTAATACAGGGTTACGAGAGCCATCGAGAGATGTATCATCTGTCCAAGTAAATTGGAAATGTGCGCATTTTGTTTTCTTTAAAACTTTTACGCAAATTTCGAATTCGCCGGTAATAATTTTTGGATGAGGTGCTTCCGCTGCTAATGTTGCGCCACCCCAAACAGAGAATCCGATACCACAGAATTTGAATGATACTGTGCCACCCAATTGAATTGCACCGCCAATTTGTTTAGGACGGAAACTTAAACGACCAGCAGTATCCATAAAGGCAGTTAACTCAGCTGAAGCGCCTAAGAAACTTTTCTTAAATACAATGTTTACACCTGCCCCTGCACGAATGCCAGCAGAAGATAACATAAAGTAAGAATACATATTGAACAAGTCGAAGACACGAGCCTGAATGCGTCGACTATCAGGCGTATCGCGACCTACATTTACATACCATGAAGCTGAACTACCAAAGAAGAAGCCCATTTCGATAACCCCATCAACGGTTAATATTTTGCCAATGTTACCTTCATCAGGCATTTTGTAGTTGACACCAAATGCAGCTTCGACAGAAGATTTTGTGATGGCAATTAATGCAAAGAATGGAGGGTCAGGGACTGCATCTAAAGTGATACGGTCTTTGAGAATATTTGCTTGCCCCTGGAATAAGAATACATCTGGTAAGGACAACATGAAAAATAATTTAGAAGAGAAGGTTTTACCTGAATCGCTGCTTGTAGCTAATGATACACCTGCACCGAATGAGAAACCATCTTTGATAGAGAATTTAGAAACTTGAATACCTTCTTTATAATCAGGATCTATTTTTGCTTTGTAGTATTGCCACCATTCTGCATTTTCGTCTAAGCCAACTGAATCTTTTGATGCCACATATTTTTTACCAAATAAAGCACGGAAGCCATAAATACCTAAACCAGTAGAGCCTAAAAGGATTGGTGTAGAAATTTCGACACCTAAATCAACAATAAAGGAAGGCACTTGAGGATTTAAACGCATGGCCGCGCTTACTTCTAAACCTTTGAATTTAGGAACAGATACATACACGCCACCAGCATACTCTGTACTATTTTTTAGTACAGATAATAATGGCTCAGGTGTGTTTGGCAGAATTTTAGGGTCTTTGATGGATAAGAAGCCTTTAATGATAACGGCTGCCTCTTTAGGGTCGGCACCGCCAGGAATGATGATGTCAATTGCTAAACTCTCTAAACGGATGAACCATTTGAATTTATGATTTGCATCAAATGGACCATCATCTGTGTAATAGTATTTAATGCCTTTACCGCGAGCATCGACGCCACCCGGGTTTACATTAACGCCGCCATCGAAGCCAAAGTATTTGTATTTACGACCTTCTTTTTCGTAAGAGCCAATGTGAATGGCTGTGATGCCAATTTTTGCAGGACCTAATTGAATTTCGAAGGCTTTGGGTAGAACAATAGAACCACCTTCGATTTCGAATTTCCCATCATCGTAAACAATTAGTTTTTTAATATCTACTTTATCGGGTAAGAATTTACCGATTGGGTCTTGTAATAGTAAATCGATATCACCAGACAAGCCAATGTAGAAACGACCTCCTGCTTCTTTGGATTGACGACCAATAAAGAGTGAACTGATGTGGAAATCGAAAACGTTTTCTAAATGGATAGCGGTGATGGCTTGTTGAGTAGAGGCCACAATATTGAACTCGCCATCTGTTCCAATGTGAACATCGATATTAATTAACACATCTTGTGATGTATTTGAAGCATCTTTGAAATTAGGAATGAATAATGTACCATGAATGTTTGATGAAACGATAGCATTTTGATGGAAGGTTAAATCAAAAGCATTTAAGGAAATAATAAAGCCATTGCCTAATTTACATTTTATTAAAGGAGATGGGGTGCCAGCGGTTACGGCACGTAAACCAATAGTTCCTGAAAGCCCACCAGTACCAGCCAGTAAATTACTTACGTATAATTCACCAGTAGAATTGGCTGCATCGTGAAACCAATCTGCAGGGAAACCAACTACACCATTTTTAATATACACGCCAATAAAATCTTCTGGACGACCATCGGCAATGGCTTCGGGGATGTTTTTAGTACGAGATAAATCAAGTTTTAAATCGTTTATTAAAAGTGTAAAACCGCTTTTTAATATTTCGGATTTAGGAATAGATAAATTTAGGTTAGTTGCTACATCAAATTCAAAACCGTCTTCTTTTGAGTAATTGAAAGAAGCTATGTCGAACATGATCAGAGTTGGCTTATCAATTAAACTTCCCGGGTTATTGGGATCTGGAATTTGGATAGGTTTATCGTTTGCATCTAATTCACGAAGAATATTGCTCGGAAACTGAATGCCAACCCTAATTGCCGGGACTCCCAATTTGAAAGATGGAATTAATAATCTTTTAGCATCTTCAACTGTTATTTCACCCAACCATCGGTTAACTAACAGTTTAAGTCTATTAATAATATCATTGAAGCTTACACCTTCAGAAACATAATCATTATAAATTATTTCAAAGACATCATAATCGTTTGGGGAAGTAGTTAGTTGAGAAAGGATGTAATTGTATGCATTATTACCGGTTGGAATATTTAAGTTTAAAGGTGTAGGTGGCGAATTTTTTGTGTTAAAATCTGTAACAAACTTATTTAAAGGATTTGGATCATTAATGAATACAGAAATACATTCAGAAAGTAGTTGATCTTCGGTTGTGCCAACAATATTTAAAAGCAAATCGAAAAACGCACGAGCAGAATCTGCAAAGTTTGCGTTGCTGAACTCCTTAATGTATTTTAGAATTTCCCACTGATAATCGAAAACTATTGGTATTGCAGTGTTTCCAGAGGTGTCATTTGTTGGATTTAACAATAGCGCCAATCCATTTGTACCAGGCATTTCGATACCAACAGATTTATAAAACACTATATCGAAAGAGTAGTGCCCAATATGCCCACTTGCTGATTTTTGATAGAATAAATTTCGGTAATGAAGATTATCGAGTAAGCCAGTTAATAAGTTACCTACAAATCCCAACTCGCTTGGAATTTTTTCTACAGGAATTAAATCTGTTAATGGTGGATAATACGGTTGAGACATATATTAAAATTTAATGTTATTATTGGTAATACTCGTACTTGACTTTATTGTTTTTGTTTTTTAATTCCTTATCTAAAATGGCTTTGTATTGTTCATAGTATGGCATTTGATCTGAGTAAAACAGAATAGTAAAGGGTTTTATTCTCATCGTTACAGGTTCGTTTTTTGACTTTATCCTATGCTTTTTTATTAGCACGCTTCCATCTTGGAAGTAGCCAAGCACTGTATATTTTTCTCTTAGGGCTAATGGATTGTCAGAGTACTGATAAAAGACTTCTGTTTTTTTAAGCTTGTTCTTCTTGTTGTAGTAATTTTTGTATTTATTGCCAAATGGACTGATCGTTGTATCCTTGTTATAGTGTTGGGTAATAATATCATTGTTTTTATATTCCCATTTGTTGATCGCATAAACCTTTCCTGCTTTGTACCAAGACTCAGATATTAATCTATTGATAGTGTCATATGCGTACAGGATTTTTATTGTATCATATAAATTTTTTTCTTCTTTATAGAGTGCGGTCAACTCTAGTCTCATAGCAAGTTTTCCTAATGTATCATAATAGAATTCGCTAGCCAAAAGGGACACAGCACCGTAGGACTGATAAATAACATTTGAATTACTATCAAATAACGCGATTGCTTCAGTAGTTGTTTCTGCGGAATCAAGAAAGTTTTTATAAGAAAGAAGATTTCCAGATCTATCAAATTGAAAAACACTATGATTACCACAATACGCCTCGTGACAAATGATAATAGATTTTACATCTTTTTGCTTTTGCGCAAAAGAATTACAGATGATGCTTGACAGTATCAGAAAGAAGAAAAGATATTTTTTTCCAAGATTCATTAATAGTATTTGTAACTTATTTTTGCATTTTTAGGGTAATGTTTTTCGGATATTATTTTCAAGAATTTTTCTTGATAAGGAAATTGATGGATTGATAAGGGGGGATTTACAAAATCATATTTTGTATATACTAGTGTTCCAGCTTTATTGTAGTAGCGAATTCTTCCTTTTGAGTTATTGTAGTTGTCGATTTTGAAAGTGGAGATTATCTTTTTTGAAGAATCAAATTCTGTTACCTCTGAAATTAACCCGTTTGAATTAAACCTTGTTTTTAATTTTTCAGTTTTTACAGTTTCTTTTTTTACATTATCAAAATATGAAACCGTTAAGTCTGATTTAGAAAATGTATAGAATAATAAAAGTGTTGTGTCATATTTACAAAAATGTTCTTTGTTTGATTTTTCTTGAATAATAGATTTTTCAATTTTATTATTTTGCCCATAAGTGTGGGTGATTATATCAGTTGTATCATTACTATTATTTACAATAATTAGTTTATATAATTGATTGTTTAAGTTGTATGTGTAAAATTCTTTTACGTCTCCATATTGAGCACTTAAAATTTGACCATAAGAATTAAAATTATAAATTTCTAAACACGCAATTTTTAATGAAGAGTCCTTGCAACTTGTTGAGTATGATTTTAAATTTCCATTTTCATAAAAGGTAAAGTATTTGTTTTCATACCCTATCCCTAATATGCTAATAGACAACACACTTTTTTTTGTTTTTTGACCAAAAAGAAACATGTTGCTACCCATAAGCATTAAAAACAAAATTGAATATATTTTATTACACCTAAGCATTATTACGGACAAGCGTTTGTTATAATTTTATTAAAAGTTTGAAGGGTTAATTCTTTTAATGCGACACCAGGGCCCGGTTCTGTTAAGGTTGTCTTTGTTAACGCATTGTTTTTAAAAGCTTCAATTTTGTTATGCAAAGCTGTGTAAGTTGCGCCATCTTGTGTGTCGAAAATTTCCAAGTCAACCCGATTTAAAATAGCATTTAATAAGCCACAAACACGAAGTGCGCTTAGTAAATTGTTGTAGGAATCTTTAATAGGGCCAGGATTGTTTGTAATATAGGCTTGTGAGGCATTGTTTTGAGAATAGATAGTGGGTTGTGGCAAACATGTAAATTGATTAGCATTTACCCCTGTTATTAAAGTTTCTCCATCAAAACTAATGCTGGTGTTAACGTCCAAATTAGAGAACAATGCACTTGCATAAGAAACAATATCAATATTTAATTGGTAGGTATTTGGATCAAAAATAATTGATGCGTAGCTATATCGTAACCTACTATCCTGAATATCTTCTAAAGTGCCGGCAGCAGGTCGGTTAATTTTTTCCAATTTAACTCTTGTCCAGGGATCAGTTGAAAGGCCTGATGAAGGTGGTTTAAACTCATAATCATCATCCGCTTCAACTTCAGGTTGTAAGATCCATTGTGAATAGTTGAAAGGAGAATTGGCCCGAATGTTTTCTAAAGCTTTATATAAATGTTCGTTATATAAAACAACGCTGCCTTGACTATATGAAGCTGTAGGATCAAAGTAACTGAATAATTCATCCCATTCGCTTGATACAAAAGAGGTAGCATTACTTACTGTGCTATTTGCTCTGTACAATTTATTATTGTGCTTAATAAAATCACCGGGAGTAAAAGTTCCTGCAAAGGGTATTTCCATTTTTACCCATCCTGTTACAGGAGTGGCAGGATCGGGGTCGGTTGCTGTGTTTTGTGTACATCTGAATATGTCGTTGCCAAAACTTAAGGTATCGCCAGCTATGTATTGGTATTGCGTAAAATTATTTGTTTGCTTATAATCATTTAAAGAAGCCGGGATTCTTCTTCTACCAATACCGCCGCCTGAAATAACATTTATTTTGAAATTAGAATCAGATTTTAAAACTTCAATAAGTGTTTTTAATGATTCTAATTCAGGATCGTTAGGTTTCCACAAGTTATTGAATTTATTTGTTGTAAGCGTGAAGCAGTCATTAGCAAATAAATCTTCGAAACTTTTGGCAAAATTGAAAAGTGTAGATCCTTCTGTTTTATACATTACAATGCAAAAAGATTCTTCGTCTGGGTTTGAATCTAAATTAATACTTAAAGAGTCATAACGATTTGTTTTAGGTTTCTCTATATTTAAATCCTTTGTGAAATTATTCCATCGCGCCACATTTGGTATAGAATTTACATCTGATTTTAGAGATCTTGGAGCTTCATATATTAATTGAAAATTTGCATTAGGAACATCAGCTCCTTCTCTTCTGATTTTTACGGTATGAAATCTACTTGGGGCTAATCCATCAATACCCCAGACTCCAAAATGAACTTCGTAAGGTTTGTCATCATTAGTATCAATTGAAAGTGTTGGGAGCAAAGTAGATGTTTTAGTTTTTAATAAACTTGTATCACCTCCATTAGCTATTGAATTATCACACCCCTCGTATTGATAATTGAATAATAATATTCCGTCACCACCGAATGTTAGATTGTCTTCTAAGTAAGTTCCAAATAAACCTGTAGAGGTCGAAGAATCTCCAATTGCTATATTTACTAATGCATAAGTGCTTAAGGTACCACCCAATTGGTGATAGACACATTCTGTTAATTTCTCTATATATTTTTGTTTCTCTATATTAAAATCTTCAATAGCATTATTTAATGTATTACAATAAAGTGGGGACTTGCCATCTTTTACTTGTGAATTGTAGTTGCCATAAAAATCTTTCAAGATGCCCAAAATTCCAGATTGACCTCCGGTATTATTATGAACGAAAATTCGTTTAAAATGTGTTTGTAAATTGGTTACGTTAATATCTTTTCCACTATTTAAAATGTCTTTTACAGATGGGATTCCTGCTTTTCTTAACGCCTCAACTAAATTATTTACTAAAGTGTAATTTTTTGTAATATAATTGCATCTAGGTAAAAAACGATTTTTTGCACTGCTTGGTGTTGCCATCAAAATTTTTATTTCATCAAATACGTCAACAATTTTTTTAAGTGACTGCGTAATCTTCCATACCGCAAAGTAGTTTGAACCTTCAACTAGCAATCCTTGATGTATTTTAGTTTCATTAGTAATAAGTTTATTATCCGCTGATAATTTTAATTGTACTTTATTTGATGAGAGAATTGGTGTGAAACTATCAATTGCAGTTAGAATAAATTTAGAAAATACATACTTATATAGTTTCTCTGAGGTTTTATCAAACCGTTGAATTCCTGAATTACAAGAAATTGATGAGTAATTTGGACTCATGGGATCAATTGAAGCTTTGTACAAACATGTAATAAAATCAACCAAATCATCATAGTACAAATTTTCTAAAAACTCATTAAAATTTGAAATTTGAAAATCACTCTGATTGTTACTAACAGTTGTGTTTATTGGCGTAATATCCAAAGAAGGCCTAGCTGTGTTTAAAAAAAGATTGCATGTAAACGGAGAAAAATCCGTATCTGTTGTATTTAATATAGCATCCTTATCTTTAAACACATTAAAAACTTTAATATCTCCTTCGAGTTTGGAGTAAAGTTTAATGCCGGTATCAACTTCGACAATATCAATATTGTTGCCATTTAACTTAAAGCCTTTTAAGAAAAGAGAGCATTTGCTGAATTTATTTTTAGAGGGAGATGAATCAGTATCATTTGTTGAGTCCTGGTCGCGGTGGGTTTGTCCCTTTACAACTAAGGAAATGTCAAGATCAGGAGAAAAAACATTATTTGTAATAGATGTATTTATTGTGCCAATAACCGAATTATTGTAATTGTTTTTGTCGATAATAAACATTATCACATTATCATACCGTTTATCTTTGAAAATGTGACCTCCTCCGCTTCGATTAAAATAAACAATATCAATAGGATTAGGAGAAAGATCAAGTGACTCAATTACAATGTTCTTATTCTTATCTGTATCTATTTTGTTGTTGAATAAATTGATAAAATCATCTATTTGATCTCCTTCGGAAGTTATTTCGGAAGGATGTTTTGAACGAGAACCACGACTTATTTTTTTCTCTGAAAGAGGGTAACAAAAGAGGGTAATGTTGTTATTGTCCTCAGCTATACCCGTAGTTGCTATGTAATCAGATTTAGATAACTGATCGACTTCAGTTAAACAAACGTATCGTTCGTTCTCATAAACAGATTTTTTAACAACGGTTCCATTTGGGGTTATATCTTTAAGTCTTAAAGGAATGAAGATATTATCCAAGAATTGAACATCTGTATTTGCAGGAATTTCGAATGGGTTAACCAAAGCTATTTTTCGAATAAACTTTAACCTAGTGTATGTTGGTATAATCTTGGTGTTTGCATTAGAAACATCATTTGGTATAACTATATTAAAAGCATCGAAGTTTGATGACCCATTTTGTAGTTTTAATTCTTTAAAGCGAGATTCTTCATTAGGTTCTTTATATTTTATTGAAGAGTCAATGCTTCCGTTGTCAACTAAACCTACTGATAGAAAAGTAAAAGGTCTCGAATTATTTCCAACAGGAAGTTTAAGACCAACTATGTTTTTTGTTTTATCGTTAGTTTGATTAAATTGACTATTGTTCACTATTAATAGTGGCCAATTATATTGACCATAGTAATTAATATTAGCATTGGCATTAGTGCCTCCATTATTTATGAAATCGATAATTAATTGATCAGAATATATGCTATAATAATCTTTATTTGCAGCATCATTAACAAAACCATAATAATTAAATGAAAAATTGTTTTCATTTCTAATGTCGATATATGCTTTATCATTGTTTTTAAATTTCTTTAAAACTTGAATTAATACATTTCTGTCATCGCCACTTATTAGAATTGTAGGGTCAGTTGCAATCGAATTGCCATCACTATTTTTTGCTTTAATTCCTTTAAAAAAGAAATTTCCATAAAACGCACAAGGGTCTATAAAGTTTAGAATATATTCTTTCTTGTGTCGCTCAGTAAAATTATCCGATGGATTTGTCGAACTAAATGTTGGTGAGTAAATGCTTTGTGAGTCAAAATCATTTTTAGCAAAATTAATATCAGGATGGAAATCATCATTATTCAATACAATTTCAAAACTGAAGCCATTTGGGTCAAACTTTCCAATTTGTTTACCTGAATCAATAGTTGTATGATGATTAATTTCATCAAACTCTTTGCTTAATAACTCTGTATTAGCACCTGTAGGCATAAACTCGGTAACAGTTGGTTCATCTGTTGTAGAACGGTATGTTTGTCGAATTTTTTTTACCAAATCGTTAGTTGTACTTGCTAATGGTTGCAAAATTTCAGGAGATGAACCGGCTACGAAAATAGAATTACGGAGAATGTTTCTATAGATGTAATATTTAACTTCTGGCAATTCAGCTTTACTAAAGATTTTATTACTGTTTTCAGGAAACAATATCAGGTTGACGTGAGTATTTGATACAGGAACAATCAGAATACGCCCATTTACAACTGCATATGCATTTGGATCCGTTGAAGAATTTGATTTATGAATACTATTTAATCTGAAAGATGTTGAACTTTGAGGGCCAAAAGATTCTAATTGGCTTTGTTGATTTGCTCCGGATCCACCAATATCAGAAAGTAGATCTACATCTGTAAAAAAGAAAAAGTCAGCCATAAATATTGTTTTTTATTTATAATGGATTAATTAATGATAAGTAACGAACTATTGAGATAAAGATTGGAGCATCGTAATTAGCTCCAGTTGTGGATGCATATCGCTTTTATCTTCACGGTATGATACATGTGTGTAAATACCATTTTTACCTGAAAGCGCATTCGCAGAAATATCCCACATATCAGCTTTGTAAGTTTTATCGATAGCAAATTTATCTGCTAAGTAAACTAACAACTGACGAAGGGATTCGATTTGTTGAGCTGTGTATTTATGAAAATAACGGTAGCCTCTCCATTTTTTGCCGTAATCGATTACTTGGTCGGCAGGAACTTCGCGATTAAATGCAGAATAGTATTTGCCATCTTTTGTTGTTAAGCCTCCCCAATTGCAAACTTCGATTGCGATGGATGATTTATTAAGCGCAGTATTGTTTGGTTTCTTTAAGCCCAAATGATGTGCCCAATATTTACTTGTAAAGCCCTGAACAATTGTACCATCAGCACTTATTACAAATGCTGTTGCTACACGCTCGGGGTTTGAAGCCCAGCCTTCGAATACTCTTACAGAATCAGGACCACTTACTGTGTGATGAATAACAATTTGTTTTTTTGTTTGTTCTTCTTTGTAATACTGTGATTCAGGAAATTTTACTTGAACAATTTTTTTGATGTCTAATTTTTCGAGGGCCGGCATAAATAAAGAGTTTTAAAGGTTTTTTTTGAACTCCTGTGATGCCGAAAACTATGATTAAGAGGGCGGAAATTTACAGTATAACAGTTATACCAAAACTAATACAACAGAAAGTATTTGTCAATAAGTAGTACTACTGAATTTTTTTCTAAGTAGTACTACTTAATTTTAAGTGAAATTTTCTAAGTAGTGAGGTTTTTTTTGTTAGACTAAAAGAAAAGAAACTATTTTCTTTAACAGAATAATAGCTTATATACTTTTCTTCAAATCGTAATTTTGTCTATTCCGCCATATTTCTAGAGAAATATCAACATAGGCATTTATGTTACCGATAAAATTATCCCATTTTACAGAGTAGATGTATGAATGATAGCCACTAAATATTTTGTTACCATTACAATCTTTCACTTCTGCATTTTTTTTGTTAAACATATTTTTACCTAAAATAGTAAACAAATAATCTGTCATATATGTTGTACTATTGCAAGCTGGATTAGCCTTTATAAAATATTCGTAGCTATTATATTCATCAGGAAGAACTACTGCAAGTATGGCATTTGTTTTACTTATTTTACCCTCACGCGATTGCTCACGAAGGGAATATGAAATTTCCCATGGAATCCATTGATCACGTTCATCTGATGAATCTTTCATTCCTTTTGAAATGAAAACTATAGTGACAGTACTATCAAATATTTTATCACCAAGTTTAGACCCAATAGTAGAGTCAGCAAGACTAGATAATGGCTCATTATCATTTTCACCTTTATAAATGTGGTCACTTGCATCGAGTTTGGATTGAAGAACATCTACATAATCTCTAACTTTTGTGTTACTAATTGAGGGGAGAAGTCTTACTTGTGAGTCAGCATATTTATATGACACAAAAATCTTTTTACCCATAATGAATTATTTTATTTTTTTTGAAGAGTCGGTATGACACGAATGCTGTTGGACATTAGCAGTTATGTTTGCAGATTCTTTTTCGATTTTAACTTGCAATTCAGTAGATTTTATAATTGCATTTACTTCGACTGGCACAGGTTGTGCATTATTGCAATGAAGGATTGTTGCAATTACAAAAGTAGCAATAACCAAGGGAACATAAAACCAAAAGATAGAGGTTGACCAAAGAACGTAAAACCAATTATTGTCTTTCCATTTTTTAAATGTTTTGAAATTCATATTAAATTCAGCTACACTTCCAGTTTCAGTATTTGTTTCATTTTCAATAAACTTATTTTTACCTACTGTGCGTTTTGGGATTTTGTATGAACCTTTAACTACAGCGTTGTATAAATCAATAAAGCATCTTTCGTTTGACAAATAGTAAGCATCTAAACCCCAAAATAATAAAATTGGAAGGATTGATATCCAAACAATAAATCCTATTTGAAGAGAACCCGCTATAGCATATAAGGCTGCTGAAATAGTAATTGCCCAGCCCTTTAGCATAAATGAGTTTGAGTTATGTCTGTTAATTACACCTTGAATAAATTCGAGGTGTTTTATATTATTTTCGTTCATATTTTATTTAATTAGATTAGGGAGAGGAAAAGCTATTTCGTAAAGTCTATCTAGAGCATCTTCGCCTTTGTTATTTGGAGCAAAAGTTTTCCAACTATTTAACGTATTATGATCAATTTCTTTTAGATGATTTGTGTCCGCATCGAATTTCATTTTAAACGCTTTTTCTAATTTTATTGAACCGCCTAGAGCAAATTCTCTTTGTTCGAGAATCATTTTTTCATGTCTGGGAGGCTCAGTTAAGCGAACTATTTGAGATAATGCAATTTCGGAATATATCCAAGGTGATTCTGTTTTTTCTTCCCCGTTATACTTGACTATTGAGTTAGGAGTATTATAAAACATTAAACATTCAGTTTTATCAATCATCATTGCTAATGATGTCATTAACATCATGTGAACATAACTAGTGGAATCTAAAACTTTAGGGTAACTATATAAGTTTTTGGTTTTATCAAGCCAACTATAATCATTATCTATAATTCTAATTAAATCGTTTCCGTATCCCCAAATACACGAATCTATAAACGAGGTTAAATCGAATTCGTATTTCAAGAAGCCTGCAAGTCTTATTGCCTCTGTATTATCTCGATGTGAATGTGAAATAAATACATCGGATTGAAATTTAGGGAACCATGAATTAATAATTTTTGTTGCATCGAGAGAATTATCTTTTAAATAAAATGACTTTAAATTATTTTCGGCAATTGATGAATAATCTTTATATAATTTCAAGCCCTCTTGATAATATATATCAGACTTATTATTAAAATCGATACTACTTAATTTTAAACCTTTGAACATACTATTAGTTTTTTAGATATAAGACCTCTCTTGAATTGACTTGCATTTTCTGAATGGTGCGAACTCCCCACTGTTGAGTTACGATAATTGCAGTTGCTTTTATAATAACATCAATAGGTTCTGCAATGTTATCATTTAATAATCCCAAATAAACCATTCCTTGTTTTGGTGATTTCATTTGCGAAGCATCATTTACTACATCTCCTTGTTTATATTGATAAAATGTATTTCCATTTTTGAACAACAGCACATTATCCCAGTCTGTTATAAACCAATATTTGACATTATCTTCTCCTTGTACTTTATTAAAATAGTTTACACCTTGCAAGGCTAATGCGGCCATAGTTCCATAACCAGGAATACGCAATGCCGCTTTTGAAGCAGTATTATAAAAATTGTCACTAGCATTATTATACGCTTGTTTACCTTCATTCCCTACTCCTATATAATAACTCCATGAGATAGTGCCTTTTGGTAGAGAGAAATCAACAATGGTTTTGTTTGAGTTCCCGTTTAAAGCATTTTGGGAAGATATTTTTGCGGTTTGGTCAACAATAGTTTGAGCAGATGTATCTGTTTTAATTAAATAATTTTCTTGAACTGGCGTGTAAGTTGTGTCATAAACTGTTTTCCAATATACAGACGAATTGAAATTTTTTGTAACATCAGAAGCTGGTATTCGTTGAATTTTTATTTTGCAAATTCGACCTCCCAAGGCAGAATTGGATAATCTGAATTTATAAATACCAGTTCTGTTAACATTGATTGTTTTATTCTCAATTTTTGTGGTTTTGTAATCCATGAATTTTGAAGATTCAGGCATTTCAATAATCTCCAATTCTTTTAATTCTTTATCATTTATTTCCTCAAAATTGAATATAAGCTTATCCCCTTCGGCAAAACCATAGTAAAATATTTCTTCGCCTAGAGCTGATACTTTTAAGGTGTTTTCTGCAACATCAACAATTGTTTGAGATGATGAGTTAAAAGAAAAAATAATAACAAGTATAGTTACAATAATAATTTGCTTCATAAAATAATGTTAAATAAAACTAATGAGGTAAAACTACAAAGCTGTAATTGACAGTGCAATAAGTAGTACTACTGATTTTTTTCTAAGTAGTACTACTTAATTTTGAGAATTTTTTCTAAGTAGTGAGTGGGACTTTCTTTTGTTTTTTAGTGAGTAAAAAAAGAATATTCAAGAACAAGTAAATACTTAAGCATTCTCATGATTTCCTTGAATCTCTATGTTCGTGGGAAACTCTTACGATAAGAGTTTCAGAAAAAATGTGATTCACATCTCGTCGGCTTCGCGATTGTTCGGTTTTGGCGCGCTGCTTCGAATTGTGCAGGGGGGGAGGGATTTTGGGTGTTGTATATTGTAAAACTAATGAGAATGTTGTATAACTCTAAATGAGTCTATAAAACTATTTGAGAATATTGTAATTGTTGCTTTTGTAATTAAATTCTATTGCTAAAGGATAAATGATACGGCTATATTTCGTGTAAAATTCTTTTTTGCTTTTTAACTATTTCATTATAAACTCTAAATTGAAATAGCGTACATTTACACTAACAACGAGAATTATATTTTGGAGTGAATCTATCCAAACAATAAAGTGTATTAAAACAAATTGATAATGAAAAAAAATCTACTCTTTGCCGCATTTTTTATAAGCGTAGTTTGCGGCGTAATAGCTCAACCTAATTTCAACAAATTAGCGCAGATTACAGGTCCTGCTCGTATCAATTCAACCAAAGTAGATAAAAAAGGTAATATATATTATACTGGTTTTTACAACTATAGCTCTGATTTTAATGTGGGAACAGGAACATATACTATTACAGCAAAAGGAGCTACAGATCCTTTTATAGCCAAATATGATTCGAATTATAACTTGATTTGGGTAAAATCAATAGGAGGAACATCAGGATATGATAATGGTTATCATATTGCCGTAGATGATTCAGGCTATGTATATGGCATAGGAGCATTAGTAGAGGGGACATGTGATTTAGACCCGGGACCCGCAATTTTATCTCATACAGTTGCAAGTGTTGCCGGAGGGAGAGGAATGGATATTTACATTATTAAATTAGATTCAGCAGGTACTATGAAGTGGGTAGAAACATTCCCATCTTATAATTTTACTGTGACTCCTGAATGGTACATCGATATTGATAATGCAGGCAATATAGTGACAAGTTTGTACAATAGAGCAGGAACTACTGTTGATTTGAGTTTTGGTGTTGGAGCCCCACAACCTCATACTTTTACTGCCAATACATTTACTTTATTAAAACAAAGTAAATATCAGCAATATGTTTGGCTTCAGTCAGGCATTTATGCTACTCATTTTGATTTTGATGAAAACAATAATATTTATGCAGTTGGTGATCAAATGAATATTTTTAAATTAAACTCTGCTGGTACATATGTTTGGGGTTATATTTTAGGCAGTGCGACTTCCTTTAATATTACGAACACAACAGGAGATTACGCATCTGCTATTTGTTATGATAATAAAGGACATATATACATTACAGGGTCGACGTATAATAATGCTATAGATTATAATCCCGGGAGTGGTGTACAGACGTTATCCCATAATAATAGCAGCAGAGAGATTTATGTTTTAAAATGGGATACTGCCGCGAATTTTAAATGGGTTAAAAAATTTGATGAAGCGGGGGGATGCGGTACTCAGTATTATAATTTTGCAGAGGATATTAAAACAGATGAAAGAGGTAATGTATATACTTGTGGCGGGATTAATGCTTGTGATTTTGATCCAAGTCCAATAAATAATACTATTTTAGGACAAGCCTGTGGCGCAACTGATTTGTTTGTTTCGAAATTAGATTCATTAGGTAATTATGTTTGGGCTAAATCAATAGGTAGCGTAAACGGAACAGATTATCTTAAAACAATGGCAATAACACCTGCAGAGAATGTCGTTTTTGGTGGCTTTTTTAGTTATCAATTTGATATAGACCCAGGACCAGGAGTTACTTATATAGGCTCAACGACAAGCGTACAAAATGCCTTGGTTGGCGGAATAGGATGTAATAAATTTTCAGTAAAAAAAGATTCGACCTGTGTTATGCCTTATGTGTTAAATGGATATAACTATACACAAGGCGGACATTACATACAATCGATTGCTGCAAGTGGTGCAAGTTGTGATAGTTTAATTTATTTGGATTTGAAAGCAACTAACCCGAATATTTCTGTTTCTACTAACACGTCTATTTGTATAGGTAATACAACGAGTTTAACCGTAAATTCTACATCTAGTGGTGTATTGTATGAATGGAGTACAGGAGATAATATTTCTAACATTGTGGTAAGCCCAACGGTTACGACTATTTATACAGCAACGGTAACAAGTATTGCTGATAGCAACTGTAAAAGCACAAAAACAATATCTGTAACGGTAAATAATTTACCAATAGTAACATTAGGTGCTCTATCAAGCCCAATATGCGCTAATGCAAATTCTGTAACTTTAAATGGTTCGCCTAGCGGAGGCACATACACAGGCACTGGCGTGAGCGGTAATTCGTTTAGTCCAAACATGGCAGGGGTAGGTACTCATACACTAATGTATGTATATACAAATGGTAACGGTTGTAGTAATAATGATACGACTACTGTTCATGTTGATAATGTGCCAATAGTAACATTAGGTGCTTTATCAAGTCCAATGTGTGTTAATGCAAATTCTGTAACTTTAAATGGTTCGCCTAACGGAGGCGCATACACAGGTACTGGCGTGAGTGGTAATGTGTTTAACCCTACCACAGCAGGTGCAGGCACACATACATTAATGTATGTTTATACGGATGGTAACGGTTGTAGTAATAATGGTATGACTACTGTTCAAGTTGATAATTTACCAGCAGTAACATTAGGTGCTTTATCAAACCCAATGTGTGTTAATTCAAATTCTGTAACTTTAAATGGTTCTCCTAGTGGAGGCACCTACATAGGTACTGGTGTGAGCGGTAATGTGTTTAACCCAGCCACAGCAGGGGTAGGTACTTATACACTAATGTATTTATATACGGATGGTAATGGATGTAGCAATAATGATTCCGCTATTGTTCAAGTTTATAATTTACCAACAGTTACATTAGACGCTCTATCAAGCCCAATATGCGCTAATGCAAATTCTGTAACTTTAAATGGTTCGCCTAGCGGAGGCACATACACAGGCGCTGGTGTGAGCGGTAATGTGTTTAACCCTGCCACAGCAGGGGTAGGTACTTATACACTAATGTATGTATACACAGATATTAACGGTTGTAGTAATAATGGTATGACTACTGTTCAAGTTGATAATGTGCCAATAGTAACATTAGGTGCTTTATCAAGTCCAATGTGTGTTAATGCAAATTCTGTAACTTTAAATGGTTCGCCTAGCGGAGGCGCATACACAGGTACTGGCGTGAGTGGTAATGTGTTTAACCCTACCACAGCAGGTGCAGGTACTCATACACTAATGTATGTATATACAGATGGTAACGGTTGTAGTAATAATGGGATGACTACTGTTCAAGTTGATAATTTACCAGTAGTAACATTAGGTGCTTTATCAAGCCCAATATGCGTTAATGCAAATTCTGTAACTTTAAATGGTTTGCCTAGTGGAGGAACCTACACAGGTACTGGCGTAAGTGGTAATGTGTTTAACCCTGCCACAGCAGGTGCAGGTACTCATACATTAATGTATGTTTATACGGATGGTAATGGTTGTAGTAATAATGATACGACTATTGTTCAAGTTGACCTTTGTACAGGGATTATGGATTACACAAATGAGAGTTCTGACTTAAGCATTTATCCAAATCCAGTGAATGGAATTTTAAATGTTGATTTTTCAGATTCATTTCTACAACATCAGGATAATGTGCTTAATATGATAACAAAAATTAAGGTAACAGATATATTAGGTAAAGAAATCAATGTTGAACTTGAAGTTTTAAATCTAAATCTCTTACGAGTGAACGTAAGTGAACTACCTCGAGGCATTTACTTTTTGAAAGTTGGTGATGTTATGAAAAAATTCGTTAAGGAATAAGAGCTTTCTATGTTTTTATAAATATTAAGATAACGGATGTCTAGATATTATCTGTTATCATTGTTAAATAGTACTACTGAATTTTTTTATAAGTAGTACTACTTAGATTTTAGGGAATTTTTCTAAGTAGTGTTTTCGATTTTTGTACGATTATTAAGATTTATATCTGTTTGACTTAAGTAAAGGAGGTTAATTTATTTGCTAATAGATATAATGATGATATTATATTAGTTGTCATAAAAAAATATTGATAATGGCAAGAAAACATAACACGGACAGAAATGGTGGGTCCTTTACAGAAGAAGTTAAAAAAGCAGTATGGAACAAAGCCCAAATAGTTCCAGGAGTAGATTCAGCGCAAAAAAGAAAAGACCATTGTGGTGCATGGATAGAATGGAGTAAACATGGTGACATTTCTGAAAATGGAAATGGTTGGGAGATTGACCACATTAAACCAGTTGCTAAAGACGGAACAGATGACTTGAGTAATTTGCAACCATTGCAATGGCAAAATAACAGAACGAAAAGTGACGATTATCCAGCAAAAGATTATTGTAAGGTTAAAGCATCATAGCGGTGATACTAGTTGTAACGAGTGTTTTATAGAACGGAAATTTAACCTTGTTCGGGGGCAATCTGATAAAAAAATCACAAAACATTTTTATGAAAGAAAACGGAGAAACTTCGAAGCAGATCGATGATATTATGAATAGTGATATAATGCGTGAGTATGAAAAGCGAATGGCGGAAAAAGAATTGACTGTAAAAACAGGCGATAATGTTGTACATGTTAATTATTACGAGGGAATTATTACTTCTGAGGATTTAAATGAGGTAAACGAGCAACTCAAGGTTATTCAATTAGAATTAAGTTCTTATGATAAAAGCGGCGTAATGTATGCTTCATTAGAAGACTTTACGAACTTAATGAATGTTATTATTAATCATGAATTAACCAAGAATGTTGTATTTGGAGTTGTTGGTAATATTGTGTGGGAGACAATAAAAGCTATTACACTAAAAATTCACAAAAAAGTAAAAGGGCAAAGCATTACAAAAATTAGTACTAAACCAACAAATAAGGAACTAACATTTGGACTGCATTTATCTCTGAATAGAAATACTGGTTTTGAATTTCGATTAGATACTAAACTATCAACAGAAACAGTTGATAAGGCTTTAGATAAAGCAAAGGATTATGTTAAAACTCAAACTCTAAATGAAAGTTATAAGCAGCCTAAATTTCTATACTATGACGAGAAAAAAAATGAATGGGTTGTTGTTGATGTTATGGCTGAAATAAGAAGGCAAACCAATAAGAAGCGAGGAAGTAAAAAGAAGAAATAGTTAAAAATTATACTCTATAAAAGAATAAAAAAAACATAAAAAGAAATGATAAAAGAAATACTTGAAGGGCTTTCAAAAATACTCGGCCCTATAGCGACATTATCTAAAGACAGACGTGAATTAAAAGATAGTGCATTAAGAGCGATATCGAATGCGCTGGATGAAACTTTTTTGTATTATCGTGATTTAGGTAATGGAAGTGAAAGGAGCCTTGATAGAGAAGCTCTTTTGGCGAAATATTGGTCTGCCGCAGCAATCCACATGAGACACTTTGATCAAAGGTTGGCAAGTATTTGCGACCATAAATCTGAGTATTGGATTAATCCAAATAATTACAATTCGGATAATATTAAAGAATTAGGTATTGGATTAGACAATGTTAGGCAAGCATATAGGAAAATGCTTAATCCGAGTACTTATGTAGGGAGGAAGTAACGGTTAGTATCTCTAACTCTTTTTTTAATATTGCATCCATGTTAATTATCTGAATGATTCTGTTTTTTTTATTTCCTCCAGTGATATAGATTTAGCGTAGTTGAATTTTTTGTCATTAGCTATCTCTATTGAATTTGGTTTCTTCTGAGCAATTTTTTTAGGATACTTTTTAATTATTTTAATATCTATACCAGCACGCAATAGAGCATAAGCGATTAATTTTATATTTTCCGTGCTTATATTTTCACTAAAATAAATTGCATTAGTTGGATCTTTTGACTTATAGAAATCTTTATCTACAATTATTTCTCTATAACCACATTTTCTCAATGTTTGATCAACTTTACCTTTATCCGTTCGTTTTGTGTAATATCGTATTGTTATATTAACATTTACTTGATTATTTTTAATCAGTTTTAGTATTTCGCTGTGCGCTTCTTTGCTCTGTTTTATTTTAAAGGAGTCTTTGCTTAAAACATCTTCTGCTAACCATCCAAAATCTTTTGATGCCCCAAAATCCAGAGTTGTATATATGTTGTTTAGCGAATCAATGTGGTATTTTAAGGCATTACTTTCCATGTTTTTCTTTTGTAAGGAGTCTTCGAACAATAGAATTGTTTGTTTTAATGTATCTAATTCATTTTTCGAAGATGTAATGCGTGATGTGAAATAATATAAAAGAATTATTGCAGCTAACACGGGTAGGATAGTATAATAAAGCAAACGTTTTTTTGCAATACTTTCTTTTTTTTCTACTCTTTCAAGTATATTTTTGAAATCATCTGTTGTTTCCATTAGTTTAATGCTGTTTTTTCAAGTATTTTCCAAAGCAATTCATTGTGTTTTTGTTTTTCTAAAACATCGATGTTTTCAGAAGATTCATGGATTTTTATTAATTGTAATTTGATAATTTCAAAAGTTCCTATTTTATCTTTTCTATTTATTATTTCTTTGATGGGAAATGAACTTAAAGAGGAAACAAAAACGCCCGCAATATTTATTATTGATTTAACTGTATCGTTAAAAGCAATTTTGTTGCTAAATAGAAATAAGATTACACCAAAAGAAAATATACCTATAGCAAAGTAGAGGTAAAGTCTTATTGCAGACTTTTGTCCATTAATTAAATTTTCAATATCTCCTTTGAGAATTAGGTTCATGATTAGTTAAATCAAATTCAAATTTTGTAATAATTCGAGGATATGTTTTGCTTTTAATTTATTTGCTAAATCATGGTTATTATCCATTTGATAGGTAGATGTCCAGATTTGTTGATAGTTATTATAAGCGGCTAATGTATTAATTACATCAACGGTTTCACCTCTTGTTCTTGACGTGCATATTATTAAATCAGGATTGAATCCATGTATTTCATCTAGTCTTTCTTTTAATTGACTTGATGGGTCACCTTTACTTTCGATGGCAATAATTTTGCCGTTGATTTCAATAATTAATCTAAAATCACCAGTTGGATTAAAAGGATTTGTGTCGGAAAAAATTATTTGATGAATAGGAAACATGTTTATTAATGCGAATGCAAATTCACGTATTGTTGAGGATTTTCCTTTCCCTGCTGTATGCCAAACGGTAAGAATTGTTTTCATTTTTTTTATTTGATCTTATATTTTACTTTAAGAGTTTCTTGAATTGATTCGTGAATCACTCTAGTTTCATCAGATTTTACATTTTTATTATCATTTGACTTAATTGCACATTGATAAGATGGATAATTATCTGCCTTGCTACGATTGTTTTGCCAATGCATTGGGCGAAGATTTTCTAAGTCATCTGTGCCGCCTTTTGAAACTGGGAATACATGATCTATTTCCCAACCTAAATAATCTTCGCTACCGTATTTATCTATTTTTATCCAAGCTCCGCAGGTGTCTTGCCGGTATAAAGTATTATCATATCCATCCGCTGTAAAGGCTTTTTCCCATACTTTGTTAATTATGTCTTGTGAAAAATTTGCCATTGTAATTTTGTTATTTTGTAAGGTTTATTTTTTCAGGTTTATACATACTGTAGCTTATACCGAAAATTGAAAAGAAACTATAATTGGTGATTAAAGGAGAATCGAAGTTTTTACCAAAACTTAAATTGAGGCTTATATTACTGGCGATTTTATAAGAGCCCTGAACTGCTAATCTGTAAGTGAAGCCTGACTCGACTCTTGTAATAGGTTCGTTTTTTATATTGAAATCCGGAATGTCAATGCGATACCATCGTGCGATACCTTCTATCGAAATGTTTACATTAGACAATTCTTTTAAATAGCTCAAGCCTAAATCGGCACTCGATGTAACTGAATCTTTGTTTGTAAATAAGTAACGAGCAGTCGCTGTCCAGGAATCGGATTTTGACATATAGTTAGAGGCATTAAGCCATAAGCCCATTTTTTCGACCGGTTCGGTATTTACGTTTGTTATAAATGAAGATGCCCCAGCTATTTCAAGGATGAAACCAATTCTTTTTTTATTCAATTCAGCAACTTCTTTAATTAGAGTACCGTCGTCATTTGTACGATTATCAATTAATGTTTCGACAAAGCTATTTATGCCTGTTGCGTCATCTGAAAATTGAGTAGAAAGCTTTTGAGCTTCGGAAACAAATTTGCTGATGGTTTTTTGGTCGCATTTTAAACCTTCTAACGTTGTTTTAATAAATGCAATCGCTTGGGCATTTGTATTGATAGTTACTCCTATTAATGCTTTTACCGTAGCAATGGCTGCAATAATAGATTGCTCAGCTTTTAGTTCATTTTCCTTTATGGTTAAGTCTTCTAATGGCTTACCATTTACTAATTTGAACCGAAAACCTAAGCCTAATTTATTTTCTCCTTTTGCAGAATCTTTTACGGTGGCTGCTGAGATGTTTAAACTTTGTAGGAAGCATTGCCCCAGTGATGGGTTTAAATAATCTTTGCGATTAAGCATGGAATTACTTTTAAGCCAATAGGGAGTTACTTCCATGCCTAAGTTCATTAGCAGGTTGCCTTTTTTATCGAAACTGTTTAGAACATCGGCGGCCAAATCTTTGTTATTTGTTGGTTTCATAACAGCAGCCGGCTCATAATCTAAAATACTAAAAGCAGGGCTGTTTGGAAGTGTCATGTTAGCAGGCTGCTGAGCGAAGGAGCAAACACTAATCATTAATGCAACAACAATATATATATATCTGAATTTATTCATTAGTATTTGAGATTTTAATGATATAACATACCGTATCTAAATTTTGAGCTACCTGTTTTGAGTAAGGACCATAGACTTTTTTATTAGCCCCTTGTGTAATTGTTACGGTTACACTTGTCCAGTTTGTTTCTTCGAGCACATCAGTTACTGTTGCGGATATAATGGTTTTTTTATCTATTACATCGTTTCGTTTACCGATGTTAGCTACTGCATTAGCTCCCTTTAGGATTTGATTTAAAAAAACGAGGTATGCCCCTGATTGACCGTCGCCAATATTAACAGACACAATAATGTCGTTATTGTCGTTTGAGGGCGTGTACTTGTCTTCAATTTCTAAATAGGTAGTTGACATGTTTTATGTTTTTAAAATTGGCCTACTCTTTTAATGGATTTTCGGTTTGCTCCTTTTATTAATTATAGATTTTATCTTTTAATTGTTCTACTAACCCTTTTTTGATTGATTTATATTCGTAATCTTTAATAGTATTTGGGTACAAATAAGGGTAGTCGATATCATTTATATTTACGATGTAATTTTTTTGTGAAAAAGTAGGACGCCCCTTAAACCCAATTGCAATTAAGGTTTTTTTGTCTTTTGCAATTTTTTTGTACCTATCGAATTGGTCTTTACGGCACCATTCGATTTTACCATTTACAAGATAACTTCTGTATTTTGCTTCAACATAAAACTCTTCCCCTGTGTTTTTTTCTTTAAATAAAAAATCAGGGTAGAGCGATGACTCAACGAATGCCTTACCTTTTGAAAAACTATGAGTTTTATGTAATAAGATATATTTATCAGGTGTATAAATTTTTTCTCTTAAAAAGTTTTCAAATTCATCACCTTTGATGATAGATTCACGTTTGGTTATGTTTTGATAAAAACTTGACAAAGCTGAACTAAGCCTTTTTTTGAAATAATATATAGTTCGTACCATGTTTAATTTACTTTATCACCTGTTATAGTACCTTTTGAATTGCCGGCTGTGCCTGAAAATGTACCTTCGACGTGTTTACCATCACTACTGATTTTTAAAGCTATTGTGCCAGAAGATTCACGAAGCTTACCATAAAGCTTAAAGGTTGGCTGAATATCTTTGCCGTCTATAGTGCCTGTGTATTCTACTTTTCTGTGTGAGTCGAAAGGAAGTAGTTTGCCGTTGTATTCCCATTTTTCTCCGTCACCAGTTATATTACTCTCGGATTGAGTGAAAAAAACTTTTTGAGTATGAGTTTCTCCAATGTAAGGATGGTAGGAACTTGAAACAATTGTATATTTTAAATACCATTCGCCTGAAATGTTTTTAGCTGAAAATTGTTTGATCATTACCCAAGTGGCAATAACAAGAGTAAATAATGTTAGAACGGCGGTAACAAATTTGTTGGTATTTGAAATATGAGAAATTACTTTTTTCATATATAGGTGTTATTGCTTTTAATTGTCATATGGAATAATCATGTTAACTTAGTTTTTGTTTGCGTTGTAGCAACATGGTTATTTCATTTTTTCTTTTTGATTTGTTGTTTTGGTTTAGCAGAAGTGCTTTTAGTTTGAGTTTTGGACTTGGGTTTTATGGTTACTTTTTTGTAAGCCTCGGGACGACAAACGCCGCAATAGCCACCGCTATTGCAATGAGCACAACCGCTGCAGTTTTTGCAAGCTGAACAATATTCGGTGCCAGTACATTTTTTTGAACAACAGGGTTTGTGGTTGTGGAATGATTTTGCAAAAGCGTATTGCTGTGCTACTAATAAGAAAATAAGTAAGTGTTTTAGCATTGACATTTTTTATGCTAAAGTTAGAGCAGCATATAGTCAATTCCTATAAGTAGTACTACTGAATTATTTTCTAAGTAGTACTACTTAGTTTTGATTTGTTAGAGGTTCAAAATGCCATTTTTCACAGCATGTTCTATAAGGTCTATTGTGTTTGTTGTGTTGGTTTTTTTGGATATGTTGTATCGATGACTTTCGATTGTACGAATATTTACATGAAGCTCGGCAGCTATTTCAGCATTTGATCTTTTCATGCAAACCAATTTAATTACTTTGATTTCTTGTTTAGTAAATTCTGTATCTGCTACAACTTTATTGGCAATAGGTGTTTTCTTTAGCATAGCTGCTAAAATTGCAGAAACACGATTATCGTAATAATGACCATGCTCATAAACGTAGTTTATGGCATCGAGTAATTTATCGATGTCACAATTTTTGGGTAAAAAAGCATTTGCACCTGCTTTTACAAATTCAATAATATGTTCATCATGGAAATAGTTTGTCATTATAATGACTTTTATCTTTGGATATTTAAGCTGCATTTTTTCCAAAGCTTCCTTTCCATTCATAACAGGCATTGCAATATCTAATAACACAATATCGGGTTTTGAGGTTTTAAGGTTATCCATCAATTCCTTGCCATTATTGGCATCGAATAGAATGTTAATTTCTTCGTACTCAGCTAACAAAGAAATCAGACCTTGCCTCATTATTACATGGTCGTCGACTATTGCTATGTGTATTGGGTTTTTCATGTTACACTACATTATTTGAATTTAATGGAATTGTTAAGGTAATTGATGGTGTATTAATGTGTTTTTGATAATTGATGTTCGCTTTTAATAATATGATTCGAGCTTTTAATGATTTAAGTCCGAGCCCTTTTGATTTTTCTGTAAAAGTATCCATTTCTTCGTTAGTAATTCCCTTACCGTTATGAGTTATTTCAAATACTAAGCTTAGATTCATACTTTTAATGGAGACTTTAAAAAATGTGCAGCCTGAATGTTTGAATAGGTTATTTAAAATTTCAAGGCAAACCCGATAGATATTTAACTGCTCCTGACAGCTAAAAGATTCCATTTCCTCGGGAATTATATCAGCATTAAATTCGCCTGAAATGTCGCCAATTCTTTGAATGGTTTTTATATAAGATTCTAATGATACAACTAAGCCGTATTCTAAAAAGAATGATGGAATTAAGTCGTAACATATTGTACGAATACTTTCAATTACGTTATCTAAGGTTTTCTCATCGGCTGTCATATTAGCCGGATCAAATTCATTTTTTTGAGCTTTAACTCTGTGTTTAGTTAAATTGAATTTTAAGGTATTGAGAATTGGATTTATTTCGTCGTGGAGGTTACGAGCGATTTTTTCTTTTTGTTTTTCTTCAGCTTCAACAGAAGCTTTGAATAATTCAATTTGCTTTTCCTGCTCCATTAGTTTGATACGGGCTTCTTTTAATAGCATTTTACGTTGATAGAAGACAACGAAAAGAACCACTATTGTTGCAAGAAACAAAGTGATGAAAATTCCTAATGTAATTAGGAGTTTAAGGTTTGTTATGTCTTGGTTTTCCAAAATCCGAGGCTTATTAAGATGTATAAAATAATATTGAAAATTGAGTGAAACACCCATAATTCAAAAAACGCATTTAGAGCATGTTCTTGAAGATATTTACTAAATATATGAAGGAATAAATTACCAGAAAAAAATATTAAGAAGCCAGTATTTATCCAAAAAATGGGCGCGTTTAGTATGTTAGAATAGATTTGTTTCTTCAAAATAGAATGGAAATTTAGTATAGTTAGAAGAACAACAATAATTGATTCAATAGAAAAGGATAAATCGTTTAGCCTTGCGGTACCAATATTTGAGATTTGATACACAGATACTATTGTGAATAATACAATAAATAAACACAGGAGACGCTTTTTTAGTTTTACCTGAGTTAACATCGCGTAAAAGCTGATTATAATAGTGGTTTCTATAATTTGGTAAATATTAAATATCCATACATTGTTTGGATTAATTGAAGTTGCATAAATAAAGCTAACAAGTTCTGTTAAGCTGCCAATACAAAATAGCAGTACAATCCATTTTAATGGATTTTGTAAATATTTGTAACGGAAAACCCCGAAGAAAAAAGGAATAGAAGTGCCTATTGCTGAAGCCCAACTTATAATTTGTATAAAAATATCTTTGTTCAACGACTCGCGAAAATGTAAATATAAAAAAAAGACGCCAAAGCGTCTTTTAGTACTTTAGATTAATGGACTTCCATTAGGACAATAAGGAGGGCATGGCCTTGATACCTCAGCAATTATACCAGTATAAAGATCGTTCTCGTCTTTATCAGCCCCAACCATAATCATTTGTTGAATTCCTTTTTCGTCCATAGCGTAGTAACATCTGATACCAACACATCCTGGTTGTGCTAATATTTCGTTAATAATGTTTTTACCGAAAAAATGGGCTTTAATGCCGTTTGGGTTAGATTTTCTGTAATTTGCTGTCCATGCTGCAGCTGTGTCTAGCGGGAATTTTTCCGCTTCATTACCTGTAAATGCCATACGTTTTAAATTTTAGATGGTTAATTATTTTTTCGACTAACTTATGACCTCACTTTTGCGAAGGCTATAGATTTGGTGCAATTACGAGTAGTATTATAGTGTTAAAACGGGCTTTAAAAAGTTAAACTGTTGAGTATCTAAGTAGTTTAAGTTTTAAAATTCAGTAATACTACTTAGATAATTTAAGTAGTACTACATAGAACTAAAATTCGGTAGTACTACTGATTTTTTCCTTGATATCAGTGAACTACATTTGCGAAATGGAAGAGGACTTGTATTTTAGTGATGGTAAAATAGATATAAGCGAGGAGGGTATAATCTATTGGGCCAACAGAATAAACTGCGACCCATTAGATTTAAAGCATGCTGTTAGTAAGGTAGGAGATAAGTATAATGTGATACTTCTATTTTTGGAATTGAACAGGAAGATAAAAAGTAAATAGTTTATTTTCTTTTATCAATTGCACCCGCAGGAAATGCCACTAAGTTACAAAGCTCTCTCATGCGAGAGCGTACCCGATTACCGTACATTTTTTCGATTTCGCTTGCTGCTAAATTAGTTGTGATGTGAGTGATTAATTTACGACTGATAAACAAGTCGTAGCGAGTTAATAAAACCTCAGCCATCACATTACATTCGTTACCAAAGTATTTAAGATTGTTTTCAGTACCTAAATCATCAAAGCAGTAATTACGTGGAATTTCTGCTTGACCACTTTTAGCAAAACTATTACGACCGTATCGATTCATTACTTCGTAGCCATCTCTATTAAACTCGAAGCTTACTTCGCGACAGGGTTTTAAAATATAAATGGCTTGCTGATGATTGCTGAAGTATTTCATCAAGTGCATTAAACTTGTTTTGCCACATCCAACGGGACCAGATAGTAAAATTCCTTTATGCAAAAGGATTTTTTCCTGGGCACAGGTGTAGGTGTCTTTTAAAAAGTAAGATGCTAACTTTTTAATGATTGGCTTGTCTTCTTCCAATATTGAGAAGTTTGCACCAAAATCATGTCTTCCTTTATTTTGAATAAAGTCGAAGACCTTGTCGTAATCATAAGGGCTCATTGTAGTTTTTGTTTGTTTCTGTGTGAAGTTTGCCGGCAGGATGATTTTGACCCAAAGCCAGTTTTGATTTTTCATTTGCGAATTTCTTGGAATTCAACATCCAATTGTTGGCAGCTGCTTTCCAGTTTCTCATTGGTGTTTTGCCGCCAACTAACCAACCGTTACTTTCAAAATAATTGTAAAATTTTTCTGCTTCGGTTGATGGTTGTTCCTTTTCAACGAAATAGGAAATGAGGTCTTCGGTAGTTGGTTTTTGAAATGACGCTTCCCGATCAATTTTGGCGGAAGTTTTTTCTGTCGAATATTGTTCGCTGTTTTGCGAATTGGATGGGGTTGAATTTTTTTCGCGCAAAGAGGAATTATAATCTTCTTTTTTTGATGAATCAAATTCAGAATTATTTTTATGTGCTTGCTCATTTACTTTATTTGTTTTGTTTTTTAATTGTTTATTACTGTTTTTATAAGGACGCACATCTTGCGCACTAGTTTTAGTATTAGTTTGATGGTTAGATATATCAGGAGCATTACTGTTTGTTTTATTAGAAGTTGTCTTTTTTGTTGTATCGAAATTGTACATGTAAATTTTGCTACCTATATGGTAGCTGTGTGACGGAACATATTTGATGTAGCCCCAGGCGTGTAATTCTTTCAAGCATTTGCTATATGTATTTGCAGAGCCTATTTTGCTGAGATACATTAAATCATCTCTTGCAATGGAAATAGGATTCCGAAATTTTGCACTATTCCATTTTTGGAATAGTGCCATATATAAACTGATGTGAAACGGAGTTGCTTTCTCGTCATCAGTGAAACGCTTGAACGAATTATTTAGGTGAACTATATAATTCGTCTGCATTTTCTAGTTCGGGTTTTTATTTTCGTAACCAGATGAAAGCAGCTTATTGATTTCATCTGCGTTGTAAAAAATGGTACCGCCTATGCGTGTGAATTTTATTTCGCCATTATCCCGCATGTATTGGAGTTTGCTTAATGAAACTCCAATCATTTGGCAAACTTCTTTTGTACGAAGCCATTCACGTTGTTTTGTTGCATCTTGTTTAGTTTGTTTACCAAACACTTGTCTCAATTCCTGGAACAAATCTTCTTTGAACTGTTTTAAATCGTCGGTTGTTAAAATGTTTACTGCCATAAAGTGATGTTTTTGATTACCGCAGCAAAACTGGTTTAAATGGTTCGAAGAAATTCACCATGTCAAAAAACATGGTGTTATTTTTTTATTGATTATTGTTGGAAATGAACTGGAATAAGGTGTTTGCCATTTCTGTTAAAAACAAACCGTCCCGTTTTCTTTTCTTGATGTATTTCATAGATTGAGCATAATCACTCAAATCGACATTAAACGCTTCGCTGAATTTTTCAGTAATTTGTTTTAAGGTTGCTTTGCCATCATTGATGGCATTCATTAAGAAAAGTGCGTAGCAAATTTCAACGCATTTGGAAATGGCAATAGACCAGTTTAATTGTGTGGAGGTTGGTTTTTCAATAGGGGCAGCTTGGGAGAACCCGGAATGACCTTTTAAGTAATTTATTTTTTTATTGAGGCTATTTGAAAGGAGAACGAAAGCCTGAAATTCGGCAGCAATGATGTTATTTAAATTGTTTTCTACAAAGATGTCTTTATCTATGCTTGAGTCGTTGAGAAGTAGAAAATTAAACTGTTTTGTTTTTTTTTGAAGTCGGCATTCAATTTATTGATGCAGTTTTTATATGTCTTAATTTTCATTTCGTCATACGATATGAAAATACTTTGTTCCAAATCCATTAAATAACGATTGTAGATTTCCCATTTTGCTACAATAGGATAACATTCTTTGTAATACAGTATTTCATCTTTAAGAGTACGACTGCGTTTAAAGCGGTCGTACTCTTTTTTTAATTCCTGAAGTGCTATTGAGCACACTTCAGTGTTTTGATGATAAATTTGTACTGGGTAATTAGCATACATTTTTTCATGTTCTTCAAAGGTTTTGATCATTCTTTTTTCTAAGTTAGAGGCAAAATTTTTCATAGTTCTTTTAAAAGTTCGGCCTCAATGTACTATTGTACGTTTGCCAGTTTTGGCGATTTTTGGTTGTTCATAACCAATTTTAGCATCTTCATCTCAGTACTTAATTTACTTTGAACCACTTTTGCATAAATCTGTGTGGTTTTAATACTGGCATGCCCAAGCATGGCGCTAACACTTTCAAGTGAAATGCCATTTGCCAGTGTTACTGTGGTGGCAAATGTGTGACGTGCAATATGGGAAGTTAAGTGCTTGTTGATATTACACAGAACGGCAATTTCTTTTAAATATGAATTAAAATGTTGGTTGCTAATAACAGGAAGTATGCAGCCTTTTGCTAAACAAACAGCATTGGATTCATATTTTTTTATGATTGCAAGAGGAATATCTAAAAGCATCACATTTTCTTTTACATTGGTTTTTACGCGATTTGTGTGAATCCATGTTTCTCCATCTATACCACGAACGATTGAGTTTGGAGATAGTGAAGCCACATCACTAAAAGCATAACCAGTGTAACAAGAAAAGATGAACATATCTCTGACATGTTCTAGCCTTGTATTTGGCATTTCTTTATTATAAATGGCATCAATTTCCTCTTGGGTTAAAACGACTCTATCAGGATTTGTGTAAGAGCATTTGAATGAGTTTAAAGGGTTGGATATAATCCACTCTTGGGTAATAGCATAATTTATAATCTGCTTTAAAATTTTGATGTACTTCATTGTGGTATTACTTTGAAGTTTGTGCTGAACTGTTAAAAAATGCTCGAAATCTGATGCAAAGGATAGTTTTATGTCAGATAAAAGGATGTCGTTACATTTCATTTCCTTGGATAAAAAATCAAGGATTTTTTTCTTTCCAATATCTAAACGCCTCCAAGTTTTCATGGACATTTTACCGATGGTTGCCTTTTCTTTTATTTTGGCATTATGGAAATCGAAAGCTTCAATTAAAGAGTGTGCTTTTTCTTCAATTTTCTCAATTCCTAAAAAGGCATCCCGAACCATTTCAGGGGTGACTTTTTCGTGTTGGGAAACTAAGATGTTAAAGTGTGATTGAATGTCACCCCTTACCTGATTAAGGTAAGGATTGACCAATTTACTTTCTTTAACCGAAGGTTTAAGAATACCGGCTTTGGAAACCCAATGTTCTGGATTCACTTTTTTGCCTAAACTCCATTCGGCTCTTCTGCCTTGAATGGTAATTCTAACCATAATGGTTGAGCTTTCGGATGCCTTTTTTGGTGTGCGAAGCCATAGGAGAATGGCCATGTTTTGATTTACTTTCATAAAGTAGTGTTTAATGGTTTAATGATTGGTAATCAAAAACATTAACACTGTATGGAAGTATTGTAAATACTGGCTTACCCGAATTCGGTGGCATCAAAGATACACTTTTGAAATGCCACCGAATATGCCACCTATTGATTCAATTTATTTCGGTTTATTAGCTATTAGATAAAAACAAAGAAGCCCTGAAACTATTAATTTCAGGGCTTTTTACTTTTTTTTGGTGTTTTAATCGTTGTCCGACTAGGGCTCGAACCTAGACTCTACTGAACCAAAATCAGTCGTGTTGCCAGTTACACCATCGGACAATCTAAACTCCGTTTGAAGTTCGGGGCACAAAAATAGTAAAATATATTTATTTACAAAAAAATCATAAAAAAAAACTTTCATTCTATTTAACTGCCTTTTTTAGTTAAATTCGCAACTTATAGCTTTTTAAAATAATAATATGCAGTTTAAAAAATTAAACAACATTATTGGCTGGATTGTTTTCGCCATTGCAACTTTTACTTATGTTTCTACCATTGAACCTACTGCAAGTTTTTGGGATTGTGGAGAATATATAGCTTGTGCCTATAAATTAGAAGTAGGTCACCCTCCAGGAGCGCCTTTCTTCTTATTAGTGGGTCGTTTCTTTGCTTTATTAGCTGGTGGAGATCCTGCTATGGCTGGTAAAATGATAAATATTATGTCTGCTTTGTGCAGTTCTTTTACCATTTTATTTTTATTTTGGAGTATTACTCGTTTTGGTATTAAAGCAATCGTTAAAAAAGGCGAAGAATTTACTACAGGTAAACAATGGGCTGTTATAGGAGCTGGTATTGTTGGTGGATTAGCTTATACATTTTCTGATTCGTTTTGGTTTTCGGCAGTAGAAGGTGAGGTTTATGCTATGTCATCATTTTTCACGGCATTAGTATTTTGGGCAGTTTTAAAATGGGAAGAAGAAGATACAACTAATCCAGAGGGCTCTATGCGTTGGTTAGTGTTAATTGCTTATTTAATGGGATTGTCTATTGGTGTCCATTTATTAAACTTATTAACCATTCCGGCTATTTGCTTTATTTATTATTTCAAAAAATACAAATTCGAATGGAAGTCGTTTTTTATTACAGGGATCATTTCATTGATATTATTAGGAGGCATTCAAAACATTATGATTCCTAAGATTGTAAAGTTTGCTGCTGATTACGAAATTTTCTTCGTTAACAAGTTAGGCATGGGCTTTAATATTGGTTCGGCTATCTACTTTGTATTATTATTTGCTGCGCTTACAGGTTTAATCATGTACACAGCAAAAAAGAAAGAGTCTTATTACAAATTTGGGTTTTATACAGCTATTTTATTTGTAGCTATTGCGGTTATCTCTGGTTTAAACTATGGCGCTGGTTCATTTATTACTCGATTATTAGTTTTAGGAGGATTTTTATATGGTATTAATTATTTAAAATCAAAAAACACAAATATCCTTAATGTTATTTTAGTAAGCTTTACGACTTTAATTATTGGTTACTCATCATTTTTTATAGTTATAATTCGTTCTCAAGCAAATACGCCAATGGATGAAAATGATCCTGAAAATGCGATTACTATGTTATCATATTTAAATCGTGAGCAGTATGGTGATTGGCCTTTAACTTATGGTCAATATTACAATGCGCCAACAGATAGAGCCAATTTTAAAGATGGAGATCCTGTTTATGCAAAAGATGAAAATGCAAAAAAATATAAGATAGTAGATAGTAGAAAAGGCGCTATTCCTGCTTATCAAAAAGAATTTTGCACACCTTTACCTCGTATGTGGAGTCAGCAACCTAATCATGAAGCAGCTTATCGTTATTGGGGTGATGTTCAAAATCATCACAAGAAAAAAACGATTATGAATGAGCAAACAGGCCAAATGGAGGAAGTTCAAATTCCAAATTTTGTGGCCAACATGACGTATTTTATTAATTACCAAATTAAATACATGTACTTACGTTATTTTGCATGGAATTTTATTGGTCGTCAAAATGATATTCAAGGATTAAACGGAAACCCTTTAGAAGGTAACTGGAAAACAGGAGTAAAAGGTATTGATGATTTACTTTTAGATTCAGATACCTCATTAGTACCTCATGCAGCTTCAAATAATATGGCAAGTAATTCGTTCTACGCATTACCATTTATTTTAGGATTGTTAGGATTCTTCTTTCATCTTAAAAACAATAAAGGAGATATGTGGGTTGTTTCTTTGTTATTTTTATTAAATGGAGTAGCAGTGGTGTTTTATTTAAATCAATATCCTTACCAACCACGTGAGCGTGATTATGCTTATGTAGCCTCCTTCTATGCCTTTGCTATTTTTATTGGATTAGGTGTTTTATTTATTTATGACTTCTTAAGTAAGAAAACCAATGTAAAAACAGCAGCAATGTTAGCTACAGTAGTAGGTTTAATTATTCCTACAATTATGGCTGCGGAAGGTTGGGATGACCATAATCGTTCGAAAAGAACCATGAGTAGAGATTTTGCCGTAAACTATTTAAATACGTGCGCGCCAAATGCTATTTTATTTACTAATGGAGATAATGACACATTCCCATTATGGTACGCTCAAGAAGTAGAAGGTGTTAGAACAGATGTGCGTGTTGTAAACTTAAGTTTATTGCAAACAGATTGGTATATTAACCAAATGCGTCGTGCAGCTTATGAATCAGCGCCTGTGCCATTTACAATTCCAGCTGAAAAATATGTTCAAAGCAAATTAGAAGTTGTATTAATTGAAAATGAAGAAGTGAAACCAATTAGATTGAAAGATGCTATTGATTTTGCCATTGACGAAAATAATAAAATGGGAGACTATAATTACTTTAAGTCAAAAACTGTATATGTTCCTGTAGATTCAATGCAAGTAATGAAAGAAAAAGTAATTGCTGTTAAAGATACCGCTCGTTTAGTTAAGAACATTAAGTGGAGTTTGAGCAATAGATATATTACAAAAGAGAAGTTAATGGTGTTAGACTTAATTGCACACAATAATTGGAAACGCCCTATTTATTTTGCTGTAACAACAGGTGCAGAAGCGTATTTGGGTTTAGAAGAATATTTTCAATTAGAAGGTTTAGCTTATCGTTTGGTGCCAATTAAAAATACAGAAAATGAAATGGCACAAGGTGGACGTGTGAATACAGATATCATGTACGATAACATTATGAATAAATTTGCATGGGGAGGTTTAGATAAAGAAGGAGTGAGTTTAGATGAAAACTGTACTCGTATGGCGTCTAATATGCGTATGCAAATGGCAACATTGGCTGGTGCTTTAATTAATAAAGGACAAAAACAAAAAGCTGAGAAAGTGTTGGATTTATGTTTGGATAAAATTCCTGATGCAAATGTGAGATACGAAGCAACGCTTTATACAATCATTGCGGGTTATTATCAAATTGGTAATATGAAAAAAGCAACTGATTTATCAAACAAATTATTTGATATTTATGAAAATGATTTAAAAGTATACAAAGCTCAAAAACCTGCTCACCGAGTAGCATTTAACCGTGAAATGGATCAGGCAAAAGAGATTATGCGTCGTTTAGTAATGTTAGCTGAGCAATTTAAGCAAGATGCTCACTCAAAAGAATTAATGCAACGTTTAACGGCTAATGTCCCCATGGAAGAATTAATGCCGCAAGAACAACAGCAAGCGCAGCCCATGCCGCAAGGTGGCATGTAATTAAACTTAAAAGCGCTTACATTGTAAGCGCTTTTTTTATTTAAAAATATACAGCAATGGATTCTATTATTTTCCCAACTTATAGAAAATATAACAACAATAAAAACTTCTTTAAAATCATCAATGAAAATGAATTTGAGGAAATTAGTTTTATTGGATCAAAAGTAATAGTTACCCAACACCTTGCTAAAATTTTACCAGATAGAAACTTAATTGCTGATTTATTGTACGATATAAGTTTTGCAGTAACATCAACAAAAGAAGAATACGAATCATATTTAAATAAATAATATTATCTGGCTGAGCGGAGTCGAAGCCTTTTAAAGTAAAAAAACACCATGAATAAAATTGCCATTATAGGATGCGGAAATATGGGACTCATATACGCTAATTCCTTTTTACGATATAAAATCGTTACCAAAGAAAATTTATTATTAGTTGAGAAAAATATTGACAGACAAAACAGCCTGTCTGCTATGAATATTGGTAAAGTTGTTACCACTTCCGATACTACTATCTCAGAATGTAATATTGTGATATTAGCTGTAAAACCTCAAGATTTTAAAGAACTTTCACAAAGTTTAAAACAAGTAATTAATCCCACAGGTGTTGTTTTATCCATTATGGCGGGTACTGAAATTTCATTTATTCAATCTGCTTTAAATCATCAATTTATTGTGCGCGCTATGCCCAACTTACCTGTTGAAATAAGCATGGGGATGACAGCATTTTCAGCTTCAGATAATCTGTCTCATGAAAAAATCATGCTTGTAGAAAATTTATTGTCTACAACAGGAAGAACCCTATACTTAAAAGAAGAAAAACAATTAAATGCTGTAACTGCATTAAGCGGAAGTGGACCAGCTTACTTTTTTTATTTCATGAAACATTTAGTGGATGCAGGAGTGAAGATGGGGCTAGACGAACATGTGTCGTCTATATTGGCAAAGCAAACCATGTTAGGGTCTTTTCATTTAATTAATAATGGACAAAAAACCTTAGATGAATATATTACTTCAGTTGCTTCAAAAGGCGGAACAACAGAAGCAGCCCTGAAAACATTTAACGAACATCATATGGGAGAAGTGATTGTTAAAGCCTTGCTTAATGCAGAGCACAGGGCAGAGGAGTTAAGTATTAAGTAACAAAAAAGGCTACCATTGGTAGCCTTTTTTGTTAGGAGTTTTTTATAATTACTCTTTTATGAATTTTTTTGTTGAGGTATTTTCTCCTGAAATTATTTTTATAAAATAAATCCCTGAACTTAAATTACCGACATTGATAGAAGTTTGGTTTAGTTCTTTGTAATCTTCAGAAATCAAAATTTTCCCTAAAGCATCTGTTATTACTATTTTAAAATTATTTACTCTTAAACTACAGCTAACTTTTAAAATAGCATTGGTTGGATTAGGTGATATAGTAAATTCATTTTGATTTTTTTGTTCTTTAATGCTTGTAGTTAAACATTGGTTTAATGTTGTATTATAAATTGAATGTAAATTTTGTACAGCAACATCTAGCTTTCCTAAAGGATTATTAGTAATACTGTCAAAAGATATGATGTAAGCATATTCAAGTTCATTTACAGCGCCAGGTTGTAAAGTATAAGGCCCAGAACCCATTACCATTTTTTTATCGCTACCAGATCCACTTTCTGTCCAGTTAGTTGAACCGCATGTGCCGTTGGTGTAGGTGTTTCCTGAATAAGCGTATTGAGTGGATGTGCTGCCTCCATAGCCATTGCCACCACATGTTAAAGGAGTTCCGTCTTTCCAATATCCAGTCATATATTGATAATATTGAGTAGCATTACTAGGATCGGTTTGAGATAAAGGAACACCTGGAAATGAATTATTAAAATACATAAAATTAGTCATACTCATTTGATCTAAGGGTTCGTCAATCATACCGTCTCCGTCATCATCAATACTATTAGTTGAATTAATAGGACCTTTTAATTGTACAATTCCAATTGCTGGTTCATTGGCAGGGGAACTCGAACCGTTATAAGAATAAGCGTAATGATCTGCAACATCACATCCTACGTAGTCATCCATGTATGAACCTAAATCAAAATCATTAAATAAACTGGTATATGTGTTAAGTAATATATTAGAACTTCGGTTTATAATTTTGAAATTATAAAAAGTGGTATAATTTAAATAGGAATTATTGGATGTGATGCTGCAAGGGCCATATGCGTATGCCATTAAACGAATTTCAGTTCCTATGGCAACTCCCCCCGAACTTTGATGTGATAAATAATTATCATTAAAAGTCGTATAAATAGCTTGATCGCCTTTAATTAATGGATAATCACCTGCCATTGGATTATAAATAGCATCACCATCAACGTCCATATAAGGCGCCAGTTGTGCATCGTAATTTTGAGAAATATCTCCGTTACCTGGCCAGTTTATAATACTATTGGGTATTGTGTATGCTCCACTTTGAACATTACCGTTTGCAAAGTTGTTTAAAAAATCATCAATATCAGATTTGTTGATTTTCCATATTAGGTTATATTGATTTACAGTTGTAGAATTTGTTGTAGCGCTTGATGTTGTTAATGGTCCTGGCCAATAATCAACACCACTTTGGTGGTATGTTTGTGCTGATAGTTTTAAATTACCTCCTAAATCTAATCCTCCAAACCATATACTGGCAGGACCGCCCCAAGTTTTACCACTACCTTTTGGGCATTCATAGCCTGAAGTTGCTGTAGTGGGATCCCAATGTAAATCACCTCCGCTATTTACACGAGCCTTTACTTGGTTAATATCTAAGTATTCAAATGTTTGCGATTGTGCTAAACTTGCAATTAGTCCCGCACATAGTAGTAAAGTAGTTTTCATAGTAGTAGATTTAATTGATTTCTAATACAAAACTACTTCCTATAAATGCAATAAAAAGCCCAAACTAACAGGTGGATAGTTTGGGCTAATAAGTGGTTGCTTTATTGGGATAAGTGATTATTTTCCTTCAATCCAATTGGTAATTTCGGCATCCATTGGTTTTACATTTGATGGCAGATATTTAACCAAATGACCTTTTTCATCTATTAAAAATTTATTAAAATTCCATTTTACAGTGGCATCCAACACACCATTTTCTGCTTTTGATGTTAGCCATTTGTAAATTGGGCTAGTAGCAATACTTACCTTTTCCATCATTTGAAAAGTAACGCCATAGTTTTTGGTACAAAATGCTTTAATATCGCTACTCGATCCGGGTTCTTGTCCGCCAAAATCATTGCATGGAAAGCCTATAATTACAAAGTTTTTAGCTTTATACTTTTCGTATAAAGCTTCTAAATCTTTATATTGAGGTGTATAGCCACATTCAGATGCAGTATTTACGATTAATACTTTTTTGCCTTTTAAGTCAGCAAAATTAAAATCATTCCCTTCAAGGGTTTTAGCTTTAAAATCATGTAACGATTTTGTGCCTGAAGATGTAAATGCCATTGTTATTGCAGATAAAGCGATAATTAATATTTTTTTCATAAAGATTTGGTTTATTACTTTAAACAAATATAAATCAATAGAGTTTAACAAATGGTAATTTATTTCCTAAATTTGTGCCGCTTTGCAAACTAACAGCCATACCACATCTCAAGAAACGATTACTTACAGTAAGTTTAAGTCGTTTTTAAAGTTAACCAAGTTTACACTTTCGGCTTTAGTAGTGTTTTCTGCTATTATTACTTTTTTTACTGTGGCCGATGATTATAATTGGAAACAAGTGTTTGCTATTTGCGTAGGTGGTTTTTTAGTAACAGCAGCTGCTAATGGGTTTAATCAAATAATTGAAAAAGATTTAGATAAATTAATGAATAGAACTCGCTTAAGACCTATTCCTACAGGTAATTTAACAACAAATCAAGCTTTTATTTTTTGTGCTATTTTTGGAGTAATAGGAACTATTTTGTTATGGGTTTTTACCAATCCATTAAGCGGTATTATTGGTTTTGTTTCTATTGTGCTATATGCTTTAATCTATACACCATTAAAAAGAGTGACACCTTTTTCGGTATTTATTGGTGCTATACCTGGTGCGTTGCCAACGTTAATTGGCGCTATAGCAGCTACTGATGGGTTTGGAGAAATTTCTTTTTTTGCAATTTTATTATTCTGCATTCAGTTTTTTTGGCAGTTCCCTCATTTTTGGGCAATTGCTTGGGTAAGTCATGACGATTATCAAAAGGCAGGTTTTTTTATGTTACCTTCTAAAGGAGGAAGAGATAAGAGTTCTCGTTCACAAATATTAGTTTATACCTTGTCATTATTGCCTATCGCACTAACTCCGTTTGTATTTAACTTTACTGGTTGGGTAACAGCAGCGGTGGTAAGCTGTATGGGATTAGTATTTGTTATTCAGGCATATAATTTATATAAATCAGGCACGATAGAAGATGCCCGAAAACTAATGTTTGGCTCATTTTTATATTTACCAGTGGTACAATTAGCACTAATGATAGGCCACAAATTTTTAATTTAATTGATTATGGAAGAAAAAATCAAACCAAGTCCAACTTATAAAGCTGATTTAAAAGAAGCTCAAAAAAAAGCATCTAAACCTTTATTGTGGGTTGGTATTTTAAGTATTGTAATGCTATTTGCAGGTTTAACCAGTGCTTATGTTGTTAGAGCAGATAATGGCAATTGGCTTATTTTTAATTTGCCTAATGCTTTTTATTTAAGTACAGCTGTAATTATTACCAGTAGTATTACATTGTTTTATGCTTTGCAGATGGCAAAGAAAAACAATAAATCAGGGATGGTGATAGGTTTGCTGGCAACTTTTATATTAGGATTAGTATTTACTTTTCTTCAATTTCAAGGATATGGAGAATTATTAAGCAAACAAATTGTTTTTGCTGGAAAATCAGCTAATGCATCTGGTTCATTTTTATATTTACTTACATTTTTACATTTATTGCATCTTTTTGCTGGATTAATCACCCTTTTGGTTACCTTAAAAAATGCTATGAAGGGGAAATATAATGCTGAAAACACCCTTGGTTTAGAACTTTGTTCAATTTATTGGCATTTTCTTGATATTTTGTGGGTCTATTTGTTTTTATTTTTGTATTATATTCGTTAAACTTGCACCATAAATTATAAAAATCGTTAAAACGTAAATTTTATTATGTCTCACAGTACAGAAATCGATTCAAAACACGCTTGGGATGGCGGTCAATCACCGTTTCGCATAAGCTATGGAAAAATGATGATGTGGTTTTTCCTTATTTCAGATGCTTTAACCTTTGGAGGTTTATTAGTGTCTTATGGTTTTATCCGTCACAAATATGTTGATGTATGGCCAAAAGCTGAAAACGTATTTACACATTTCCCATTTGTTGAACAACATTTGCCATTGGCATATGTTGGTTTGATGACGTTTATCTTAATTATGTCTTCTGTAACTATGGTGTTAGCTGTAGAGGCAGGTCACAGAAATGATAAAAAGAAAGTAATTGTTTGGATGTTTTGGACAATTGTAGGTGGAGCAACATTCGTATTATCTCAAGCTTGGGAATGGTATCACTTTATTGTTGGTACAGAAACAGGCGCTTTACGTCATGTTTGGAGCCAAGAGTTACATACTTATGTTGAGCAAACGGTGTACGGTGCTAATATGACTGTTAACGAATATGGTGTACCTCAGTTTGCGAATTATTTCTTCTTCATTACTGGTTTCCATGGATTCCACGTGTTTTCTGGAGTAGTTATTAATTTTATCATTTTCTTAAATGTATTGAAAGGTACTTACGAAAAACGTGGTCATTACGAAATGGTTGAAAAAGTTGGTTTATACTGGCACTTTGTCGATTTAGTGTGGGTATTTGTATTTACCTTCTTCTATTTATTGTAACAAAATTAAATTCACAAACTCAATAATTCACAAACTCTCAAATTAAAATTATTATGTCAGAATTTCACGACGATTATCCATCATACGAGCACATGGCTCACCACAGCGAAGAAGAAGGAAAAAAAGCACGCCGTACACTATGGAATGTGTTTTGGATTATGTTAGCCATTACTGTTTTTGAATTAGTAATTGGTTCAATGGCTCCTAGTCATGGCTGGTCTGGTACCACTTGGTTAAAAGTATTATTTATTGGTTTAACTATTGCTAAAGCGGCTGCCATTGTAATGTGGTTTATGCACTTAGGACATGAGGTTAAATTTTTTAAATATGTAGTTTTAGTGCCGTATTTAATATTCATGTCTTATACTATTTTTATCATTTTAGATGAGGGTATTTACAGTGGACATGCTGAAAACAGAACTAAAGTAGATCCTATTTTAATTAAACAACAACAAGATTTAAAAGCAGGTCATGGTCATCATGAAGCTGCTGGAGAACCCTCCCATTCAGAGGAAGCTCATCATTAATAAAAAAGTACTCTTATTTTAAAGCCCATCAGTTATAGCTGATGGGCTTTTTTGTTAAAATGTCTAACAAATAATATATTGCTAAATATTTTAGACTATTTTTACTTAAACTTTAAACATTAAACATGAAAAAAATTTACTTATCAATTATTGCAGTTACGTTTGCTTTTTCGGTAAATGCACAATTAAATTTAACCAAAGCTTTTAATGAGCCTGTTTTAGGAGATATTAACTCTCAAGATACTCATGATTCATCAGCAGTTTTAAATAATAGTACAGGTACTGGTAAATTATGGGATTTTTCTTCATTAATATCTAGTTCGGTTACAGCTTCTAGCACTTTTACAACAGTATCATCAACCCCAAGTGGTTCTAGTTATCCATCTGCTACTATTGCCGAAGATGATGGCCAAGGAGGTTATACCTATTACAAATCAACAGCAACGCAGTATGAAATAGTTGGAATACAGTCGCCAAGTATTACACTTAATTTTACAAACACGGCTATAGCAGCTGTTTGGCCAGTAACTATGGGATATTCTAATACGGATGCTTTTTCTGGCACAGCATCTTCTGGCACATTATCAGGAACTGCAGTTGGAACAGTAACAACTTTAGGCTCAGGAACAGGTACGTTAGTTATTCCTGGAGGCGCTAGTTTTACCAATATTTTACAAGTTAAAACAACTCAAGTTGTTCGTTTAAATATGGCATTTGGTATTGTAACTGCTACAGTGCAAAACACTGATTATAATTATTATCATAGTTCTCAAAAATTTCCTTTATTAACTGTAAGTTATAGTGATGCTCAAGGATCTTTCCCTTTTTCTTCTGCAAAAGTTAAAGTAAATACAGCATTGGTTACTGGTATTAACGATTTGAACTTTGACGCAACATTTAATGTGTTCCCTAATCCAGCTAAAGATGTTGTTAATATTAAACTACAAAATACAACTAACTCAAATGGATCTTTACAAATTGTAAACGCAATGGGGCAGGTTGCTCAATACGTTGATTTAGGAAGCGCTTCTGAAATTGAAAAAAACATTTCTATTTCTAATTTAACTTCTGGTGTTTATTTCGTAAAAACAACTTTAGGAGATAAAGTATCTGTAAGAAAATTAATTATCGAATAAAAAAGTCACTTAAATAAAAAGAGCCATCTGTTATAAACAGATGGCTCTTTTTATTTAATAAGAAATATTAATAAGCTCTTTCATTTTTGCCTTCCATAAAGTTTACAAAGGCTTTGTTCGCTACTTTGTTACCTCCAGGAGTAGGGTAATTACCTGTAAAATACCAGTCGCCTAAATTGTTAGGACAAGACTGATGTAAGCCTTCAATGGTTTGGTAAATAATTTGTAAATCAGCTTTTAAATCTTTTGGACGTAATAAATCAGCTATCTTTTGAGAAATTTCTTCATTTGTAAATGTTCTGTAAATTTCTTGAACTACGTTTATTTGTTCTTCTTTAGGTTTTAATAATTCCTCTTTAGCCTTTTCGTATAAGTTTTTCAGAATCGATTCTTTTCCTGTTTCCTTAATTAATGAAATCGCAGCATCAAAGGCAATAAACTTACTTAAGATAGCCATATCAATCCCATAACAATCAGGATAACGAATTTGAGGGGCAGAAGATATTATTATGATTTTTTTAGGATGTAATCTATCTAAAATTCTTAAGATACTTTGTTTTAATGTTGTACCACGAACAATACTATCATCTAAAACTACTAAAGTATCAACCTCTTTTTTTACAGTTTCGTAAGTGATGTCATATACTAAGTTTACTAAATTATCTCTGCTTTCATCATCTGTAATAAAAGTACGTTGTTTAGCGTCTTTTAAAACTACTTTATGAATACGAGGATGTGCAGATAAAATTTTACTTAAAGCAGGTTCCGAAACATTAGCCCCCATTTTTAAAATCTCAGTAGCTTTAATTTTATTGATATGTTCATCAATACCTTCTACTAGTCCTCCAAAAGCTACTTCCGCAGTATTTGGAATGTAACTAAACACGGTATTTTCCAAATCGTAATCAATAGCTTTCAGAACTTGAGGCACTAAATAATGTCCTAATTGCTGACGTTCTCTATAGATGTCGGCATCGTTACCCCTACTAAAATAAATGCGTTCAAACGAACATGCTTTTTTCTCTAAAGGCTCAATAATTTGTTGTTCTGTAAATGTGCCATCTTTTTTAATAATAGCCGCATAGCCTGGATTTAATTCTTTAACATCGTTAATATCAACATTAAATACAGTTTGTATAACTGGTCTTTCACTAGCCACTACCAACACTTCATCATCTTTATACATATATGCAGGACGAATTCCACTAGGGTCGCGTAATACAAATGCATCACCATGCCCCATCATACCAGCCATTACATAGCCGCCATCCCAGCGCTTACTACTTTCAACTAATATGGAGGCAACATCAATATTTTTTTGGATTTCTTTTGAAATTTCAAAATTGTTTAATCCTTGTTCTTTAAATATTTTAAATAAACGGTCGTTTTCTTTGTCTAAAAAATGACCAATTTTTTCCATAACAGTAACCGTATCGGCTTTAACTGTTGGGTGTTGGCCTAATTCAATTAAATGATCTAATAATTCATCAACGTTAGTTAAGTTAAAATTACCAGCTACTAATAAATTACGCGCCATCCAATTATTCTGTCTTCTAAATGGATGACAACTATTAATATTATTTCCGCCATAAGTACCATATCTTAAATGACCTAAAATAAGTTCTCCCATAAATGGAATGTTCTTTTTTTGCCATTCAATATCATTATAAGCATCAGGATTTTTTTGTTTTGCATTTATGTACAAATCATTTATTTGTGAAAAAATATCTTGAGTTGCTTTAGGTTCTATGGATCTTAAGCGATCAATGTATGGTGTTCCTGGTTCAGCGTCCAACTTAATCGTTGCTACTCCAGCACCATCTTGCCCACGGTTAATCATCTTATCCATGAGTTGGTACATTTTGTGCAAGCCATACCTGCTACTGCCGTATTTTTCTTTGTAAAAACTTAAAGGCTTTAATAATCTAATTAAAGCTACGCCGCATTCATGTTGTATTTTATCACTCATAATTTCAGAAAACAAATTTACCATTTACTTGGAGTTTATCCATAAGATTTTTTTAATCTTTTTGTTTAAAAATCCAATTCTATATGATAAAAAGTGTGTTTTGTCGAATTAAAAATCGTACATTTAAGGTTGTTAAATAAAGAAATTATGTTTAAAAAAATATTTTCAATTATTGTATTCGGATTTATTTGTAGCACTTTTACGGCTCAAGTAAAAATTAATGAATATTCGGCTTCAAATTCAGGAGCTACCATATTAGATAATTTAAACAATAACTCCGATTGGTTTGAGCTATATAATGCAGGTTCAAGTGCTGTAAATATTGGAGGTTGGAATATTAGTGATGATCCAGCAGACTTAACCAAATATACAGTCCCGTCTGGTATTTCAATTCCTGCAGCAAGTGTATTAAGAATTTGGTGCAGCGGTAAAGGAGCTCCAGCAGATGCAGTAGGTCATTTACATACTAATTTTAAATTAACACAATGTAATGGAGATTGGATTATTGTTGGAAATGGTGGTGTTTTGGTTGATTCTGTTCAATTACATAGGACTCAGGCCACACACTCTAGAGGGAGAATGCCAGATGGTTCTAATAATTGGAAAATTTTCACTTCGCCAACACCTAATGCTTTAAATACAGGAACGGCTTATGATAATTATGCGCCAACGCCTGTGATGAATGTAGCACCAGGTTTCTATTCAGGGACTAAAATAGTATCACTTAGTGTAACTCCATCAAACAGCTTAACTATTTATTATACAACAGATGGTTCAGAACCAACAACTGGATCTAGTATGTATGTTTCTACTCCTGTTAGTATCAGTTCCACTTCTGTATTGAGAGCTTATGCGGTAAGCAGTGATGCCGCTATTTTGCCAAGTTTTATGGAAACAAATACCTATTTCATTAACGAAACCATTAATGCTCAATATGGAGTTGTATCTGTTAGCGGAGGGGCTCCATTAAATGCATTATTAGGAGGTACGCAAAGTACACCCGCTACACATTTTGAATATTTTGAAAATCAAAATTTCAAAACAGAAGGATATGGTACTGCTAACAAACATGGAAATGATTCTTGGGCATATAATCAAAGAGGGATTGATTTAGAAACATTTGATGAATATGGTTATAACAACGCCTATAAACATCAGTTTTTTAGCGACCCTCAAATGGGAGCAAGTCCTAGAAGTGAATTTCAACACTTGATCTTAAAAGCAGCTGCATCAGATAATTATTCGTCTTCAAATAATACTGGTAAATTACCTTGTCACATGCGAGATGCATTTGTTCAAACCTACGCATTTCAAAAAGGTTTAGAATTAGATGGTAGAAGAAACAAACATGTTATTGTATTTAATAATGGAGCTTATTGGGGCTTATACGAATTAAGAGAAGCTTTTGAAGGAGATTATACAGATTACTATTACAATCAGCCATCAGATAGTATAGATAATTTAGCATATTGGGGAAGTTTACAAATTAGAAACGGAAGTGATACAGCATGGGTGAGTTTGTATAATTTTATTATGGCTAATTCAATGACAAATGTTGCTAACTATGCATATGTTCAAAGTCAGTTAAATTTTAAAAGTTTAGTAGACTACATGGTGTACAATTCTTATGTCGTAAATTCTGATTTTATAAATTGGAACTCGGCTTGGTGGAGAGGAAGAGCAGCAAACGGTGATAAGAAGAAATGGCGTTATTGGATGTGGGATATGGATAACGTATATGATTTAGGAGAGAATTTTTCTGGGTTACCAACAACTAATATGAATTCAAGCCCTTGTGATTATACGAATACTTTCCAAAATGCAGGACCTAACATGGGGCATCCAGATATTTTGGAAAAACTACTTACCAATCCAGATTTCAAAGCTTATTATATAAACAGATATGCTGACTTAATAAATACGGCATTAACATGTAGTAAAATTAAACAGCACTTTAATTATTTTAAAACCATTTTAACTCCTGAAATGCCTCGCCATATTGCTAAGTGGGGTGGTTCGATGTCTCAATGGCAAACCAATATGGATACTTTAGCATTTAAAATTGATCAACGTTGTACATTAATCGATTCAGCTATTGTTAATTGTTATAATGTTACAGGTCCTTTTAATATTACGGTAGATGTTGATCCTCCAGGAGCAGGTGATGTGAAATTAAATAGTATTTGGTTAAATAATTTTTTATGGTCGGGTAGCTATTTTGGTGGAGTAAGAATGACTTTTCAACAAACGGTATTAGATACATCATTGTATAAATTTGATTATTGGGAGTTTAAAAATCATGTGCCTTCTATGAATACTACTGATGATAGCGTAACAATTCAATTAGTAACAACAGATAATGTGATTGCGCATTACATTGAAAAAACAAAAGAGGTCATGTTTCCTACAGCATTTACACCTAATGGTGATGGTAGAAATGATGTTTTATTTCCTCTTGGAGCTAAGTATGCAAAAAGTATTAATATAGAAATTTGGAACCGTTGGGGGCAACTCGTTTATAGTTCAACAGATCAAACTAAAGGCTGGGATGGAAATTATAAAGGAACTCCAGCTCAAACAGGTGTGTATGCCTATAGGGTTGGATATGTGGATGGGTCAAACGTAGAAAGGGTTGCTAAAGGAAACGTGACCTTAATTAGATAATTTAATTTTTGAAGTTCACACATAAGTTATTCAAATGAAAAAACATTTATACATCATAATTCTATTTATTTCATCTTTTGGGTTTGCCCAAGATGTTCATTTTTCGCAAATACAAGAATCTCCATTATGGCTAAATCCAGCCAATGCAGGGTTTATGAACGGGTATTTAAGAGCCGTTGCTAATTACCGTAACCAATGGGCTGCCATGGGTAATGCGTATCAAACTATGGCAATATCTTTAGATGCATCTGCTTTAAAAACTAGAAAAGGAAAAGCGTACTTAGGAATAGGTATGTTTGTATTTAATGATAGAGCAGGTGCTGCAAAAATGGGAAGCACACAAGCACAATTACATTTAAATGCCATTTTAAAAACAGGTAAAAAAAGTAGATTAGGAGGAGCTGTTTATATTGGCTTTAATCAAAATACAGCTAATTATGCTTCTTTAACGTATGCTAATCAATATAATGGTAAAGAACTAGATAATACGATAGCAAGTGGCGAAACAGTAACTTATACTTCTTTTTTAAATTCGGATGTTGGCGCGGGATTAAATTATGAGTTTTCATCAGCTAATATTGATATGTTGCGTGATGATATATTTAGTTTAAAAATTGGTGGAGCAGTTCATCATTTAAATCAGCCAGTACAAAAATTTGCATCAGGTTCTAGTTACAAGTTGCCAATGCGTTTTGTTGGAAATGTTCAGGCTCGCATTGATTTGAAAGGCACTAAAATGTCTATTTTACCTAGTGTAATATATTTACAACAAGCTGCAGCTTACGAAATTACTGTAGGAACGCATATCAGATACAGATTTAAAAATCCAACTAAAGTAACTGGTGTTAAATCTGAAACAGGATTAAATATTGGAGTTTATTACCGAGTAAATGATGCCATCATTCCTCAAGTAAATTTAGATATGGGTAAATATGCAATAGGCTTAGCGTATGATTTAAATATTTCAAAATATAAACAAGTGAGTCATTTAAATGGAGGTTTCGAGATTTATTTAAAATTCATGACTCTTGATGATGCTTTATTTAAACGTAAACGCGAAGGATTGTAAAAATCTTTATTTTTTATAGCTAAATTTAAGTCGGGTTTTAATCCGACTTTTTTTTGTATCAAATTTCAAAACATAAAAAAAAAACGGGCATACTAATTTTTATTTTAGGATTAGTATTGTGGTTTTTATTTTGTCTTCCAAAACCATTATTTAATGATTCGTATTCGATTTTATTAAATGATAATGATGGTAATTTATTGTCAGCTAAAATCGCTAAAGATGGACAGTGGCGTTTCCCAGAAAGTAAAACAATTAATTTTAAGTTTGCTAATTGTATTTTAGCTTTTGAAGATGAATATTATTTTTATCATAAAGGCATAAATCCTTTTTCTATATGGAGAGCCTTTAAACAAAACAGACAGGCTGGAAAAGTAGTGAGTGGCGGAAGTACGATTACCATGCAGTTAACACGTATTATTAGGAAAAATCAAAAACGTACTTATTTAGAAAAAATAATTGAAATTATAATGGCTTTAAGATTAGAGTTAACTTATTCTAAAGCCGAAATTTTAAATTTATATACCTCTCACGCACCGTTTGGCACAAACGTGGTTGGCGTTGATGCAGCTTCATGGCGATATTTTGGAAGAGATATATCCGAATTATCTTGGGCAGAATGCGCAACGTTAGCTGTACTTCCTAATTCTCCATCCATTATATATCCGGGTAAAAATCAAATTAAATTAAAGCAAAAAAGAGATAAGCTTCTTCATAAATTATGGAGCTTAAAATGTATTAATGATGAGACCTATCAGTTATCTATACAAGAACCATTACCTCAAAAACCTTTTCCTTTGCCTAATAAATCAAGGCATTTGCTAAACCGGGCTTTAAATGAACATAAAACGGAAAATAATTTTAATACTACTGTTAATGCTGAGGTTCAAAACAGGGTATTAGATGTTTTAACTAAACATTCCGCACTATTAAAGCAAAATGAAATACACAATGTGTGTGCGTTAGTTATAGATGTAAATAAAAACGAAGTAGTTTCTTATGTTGGTAATACTCCAATTAAAGATAAAGAACCTCATGGAGAAGATGTAGATGTTATTACAGCTAACAGAAGTACAGGCAGTTTATTAAAACCTTATTTATATGGCTTTATGTTAAACGATGGCCAATTGTTACCAAATATGTTAGTGCCAGATATTCCTACTCAAATTGCAGGATATGTTCCTCAAAATTTTGATTTTACTTATGATGGAGCAGTTCCTGCAAAACAAGCGTTATCACGTAGCTTAAATATACCTGCTGTAAAAATGCTACAGCAATATACTATTGATAAATTTTTGGATAGATTAAAACAAATTGGATTAACATCGATGAATCGTTCGGCTGATAATTATGGTTTATCATTAATACTAGGTGGAGGTGAGGCAAAACTTTGGGATATGTGTTCTGCGTATGCCAGTATGGCAAGGGTTTTAAATAACTATTCTAATGGAAATACTTATCACAAAGCAGACTGGGAAAACCCAACCTATATATCAACTACTAAAAAACCTAAACTCGTAAAACAAAGTAATGCACCAATTATTTCTGCATCTTCTGTTTGGTTAACTTTTGAAGCGATGGCAGAAGTTGGCAGGCCTGACATAGATGCCAGTTGGCAACGCTTAGGTAATGCACAAAAAATTGCTTGGAAAACAGGAACCAGTTTTGGTTTTAGAGATGGATGGGCAATTGGTATTACAGGAAACTATGTGGTAGGTGTTTGGGTTGGAAATGCCGATGGAGAAGGGCGACCAGGATTAACTGGTATTTCGGCTGCAGCTCCAATATTGTTTGAAATATTTGGAACATTGCCAAAATCTAATTGGTTTAAAGTTCCATTTAATGATTTAAAACAAGTTCTTGTTTGTAAGCAAAGTGGATGTTTGGTTTCACAGTATTGTCATGATGTAAAGAAAGAATGGATCCCGAAAAACAGTAATGTTGCTATTACTTGTTCTTATCATAAACCTATTCATGTGGATGCTACCGAGCAATATCGAGTAACAGATGCTTGTGTGTTGCCACTTGATATGAAAACAATATCATGGTTTGTACTACCGCCAGTTCAAGAATATTATTTTAAAACAAAAAATCCAACGTATAAATCATTGCCCCCCTATAAAATAGGGTGCGAGCCTGAGATTGAGAAATCAATGGAAATGATTTATCCGAAAGCAGGTACTGTTATTTATATTCCTTACGAATTAACGGGTGAGCAAGGAAAAACAGTTTTTGAAATTGCACATCGTAATCCTTCAAATACAGTTTACTGGCATATCGATGGCGTTTTAGTGGGAACAACACAAGATATTCATCAGCTTGGATTAAATCCGTCAAAAGGTAAGCACATGCTGTCGTTGTCTGATAATACTGGTGAAACATTAAATATTCCTTTTGAGGTAGTAAGCGAAAGGAAGTAAAATGTTAATTCAATGTACTTTTTTGTTGAAAAAACTTCAAACACCGTAACGTTTTACTGTATTATATTTGACTAATGGCATTACTGGAAAAAGAAACCGAAAAATTATTTTATTCAATTGGCGAAGTTGCTGATATGTTTGATGTGAACACATCATTAATACGTTTTTGGGAAAAAGAATTTGATGTTATCACACCTTCAAAAAACAAAAAAGGTAACCGGCTTTTTACTAAAAAAGATATTGAAAATTTCAAATTGATATTTCATTTAGTTAAAGAAAAAGGTTACACCTTGCAAGGTGCAAAAGATAAATTAAAAGGTGGTAATAAGGAAGCCGACCAGATTAAAGTTGAAGTTATAGATAAGTTAAAAGGTATCAAAGATCAACTCCTTAAAATTAAAGATTCGCTATAATTCAAGCGTGAAACTGCAGTCAGTTCGAGTGATTTTTTGTTGGTTCTTGCAAAAAATTATATCGAGAACTAAGCAATCACTTCTCGATACACTCCTTCGTCGTACTCGAAGTGACAGAGAACATCAAATCTTCTTTATTCATATATTTTCTGTAAATTTAAACCATGACTTTAAACAGAAAACAAGCTCCCGAATTTAAAACCATTGATAAAATTGATATTCAACAAGCTGTTGAGCATACATTGGATAATGGTATTAAAGTATATACAATTGATAGTGGTTCGCAAGAGTTAACTAAAATTGAATTTATTTTTAAGGCTGGTATGTATTATCAGTCTCAACCGTTGTTAGCATCAGCTGCTAATAATTTATTAGAGACAGGAACTAAAAATTATACAGCGAATCAATTATCAGATAATATTGATTTTTTTGGATCTTTTTTTGAGTGTGCAGTTGATCAGGATTATTCAACCTTAGCATTATTTAGTTTAAACAAATATTTAGATAAGAGTTTACATTATGTAGAAGACATTATTAAAAATCCTGTTTTTCCTAAAGATGAATTTGATATTTATGTGTCAAACAAAAAACAAAAGCATTTGGTAAACTCCGAAAAAGTTAATGTTTTAGCACGTCGTCGATTCTCAGAATTAATATTTGGAGAAAAACATCCTTATGGCATTACCGTTAAAGATGATGATTTTGAGAAATTATCGTTAGAGAGAGTTGTTGAATTTTATCAAACATATTATCACTCTGGTAATTGTACAATCATTGCATCTGGTAAATTATCTATTAATTTAATTGAAACATTAAATCGTTTCTTTGGCCAAGAAAAATGGGGTCATGGAAAATCGGTTCCTATGCCTCAAGTGCAATTAGATACAACTAAACAACAGAAACATTTTATCGAAAAATCTGACGCTATTCAATCGGCAGTGAGAGTAGGACGTTATATGTTTAATAAAACAAATCCAGATTATTTTAAATTTCAAGTATTAAATACTATTCTGGGAGGTTACTTTGGTTCTCGTTTAATGGCTAATATTAGAGAGGATAAAGGCTATACGTATGGTATTGGAAGTGGATTAGCATCTTTGGTAAATGGAGGATTCTTTTATATTTCAACAGAAGTTGGAACAGATGTTACCAAGGATACATTAAAAGAAATTTATAAAGAGATTAAAATATTACGAGAAGAATTGGTTGATGCAGACGAATTAGAAACGGTTCGTAATTATGTGTTAGGTCAGTTTTTAAGAAGCGTGGATGGACCTTATGCTTTAGCAGATAAGTTTAAAGCTATTTGGGAGTTTGGGTTAGATTATGATTATTTTGAAAACTATTTTGAAGCCGTAAAAACAATTACACCAGAGGAAATAAAAGCTTTAGCAAATAAGTACTTGCAGGAAAAAGATTTAATTGAATTAGTAGTTGGAAAAAAATAATTGATGCAGTCAAGTCTTTGGGATAAAATAGAAAATTTTGACATTAATGCTACATCAAATGGAAATGGTTTTTCATTAAGGTTGGCTCGTGAAAATAACTGGCCGTATAATTTTACTAAAAGAGCTATTGAAGAGTATAAAAAATTCATGTATTTGGCTGCTACAAGTGATTTTATGGTATCTCCTTCAAGAATAGTTGATGAGGTATGGCATTTACATTTAACTTATACAAAATCTTATAATGATTTCTGTATGATTATAGGAAAAAGAATAGAACACAATCCGTCTGATTTTTCTGACAGTGATATAGAAAAATACTCGCTAGCAAAAGAGAAAACTCGAATAGCGTATGAAAAACATTTCGGAAAACAAGCTGCTGAGTATTGGAAACATAAAAGTATTTTTGATCAACTGGATTTTGAAAAAGCAAAATATAAACTCCGAACAAAAGTTATATTTGTATTACTAGCATTTATAATAGCTTATTACCCCTTGTTTTTGATTACGAAAAAAATTATTATTTCAATAGATAGTTTCCATTTTATTATTTCTAATGTAATATTATTTGGAGTTGCTTTAGTGGGACTTGAACTGTATAATAGGCAAGCAATAAAAAAAATTATGAGTAGTTTAAATAAGGATATTATTCTATTTAATCTTACTCCGCTTGAGATGGTTTATTTAAGGTCAGATAACTTGATTAAAGTTATTCATGGAGTGGTTAATAATTTAATTAAAGAAAAAAAATTAAGAGTAGGTGCTGATTTTAAACTTTACAGAGTAGAAAAAAATCTTTCCTCTATAGATTATCAGGATCCGATTATAACTTATATAGATAACAAAGGTACTTTTTATCCTAATGTTTTGAGTAAAGTTATTCATCGATCTAATTACTTGAATATTAAAAACTCAATGGAGTCTTTGAAAAAATATTTTCTGAAATCAAAGATCTTTAACAAGATTGCTATTGTTAATATCCTTGTTTTTGCATCAATTTTAACTTTTACTTTTTTAAGATTAACTAATGGTATTATTAGAGATAAACCCATAGGTTTTTTATTTTTACTAATTTTAGTAATACTATTTGCTTCTTTATTTTATTTTAATAGGTTACTTCATTTTATTGGGAAGCAAGCAATACCAGAGTATTATGTGTCTAATATTCTTACTTCAGAAAAAATCAAAGAAAGCTGGGCATGGACTTATTTTTTATTAGCTGATGATATATTTGTTGAAGAGTTTTCTCCATTAGTGAAATATATTAATTCAAATAATGGAAATTCAAGCAGCTCCACATGTGGTTCAAGTTGTGGAAGTTCGTGTGGTGGTGGTTGTGGCGGTTGCGGGGGAGATTAATTTTTTAATATTAAATTTACAAGTGGCAAAAATTTTTATCATAGGTCCTGCTTATCCTTTACGTGGTGGTTTAGCTACGTTTGATGAATTATTTTGTGATGCTTTTAATAAACAAGGGCACGATTGCGAAATTATTTCATATAGTTTACAGTATCCTAATTTTTTATTTCCTGGTAGTACGCAGTTTGATACGAGTGGTAATGCACCAAAGCATTTAAAAATTAATACACTAATAAATTCCGTTAATCCCTTATCTTGGATTAAAACGGCACGATTTATTAAAAAACAAAAACCTGATTTTGTTGTCTTTCGTTTTTGGATTCCATTTATGGGTCCTGCTTTAGGTAGTATTGCAAGAATGATTCGTAAGAGTGGAGTAAAGGTTTTAGCAATTACAGATAATGTCATTCCTCATGAAAAAAGAGCTGGTGATGCAGCTTTTGCTAAATATTTTATTAATAGCTGTGATGGATTTGTTACTATGAGTAAGGCAGTGATGAGTGATTTGGAAAAATTCACAAATACATCTCATAAAAAATATTTGTTACATCCTTTATATACATCGTTTGGAGAAAAAATAAATAAGCAAGAAGCTCGTAAAATCTTAAATATTCCTCAAGATAAGCAAGTAGTTTTGTTTTTTGGTTTAATCAGAAAGTACAAAGGATTAGATATGTTGTTGGATGCTATGCATGAATTAAAATCACAGCCAAATATTGTATTAGTTATTGCCGGAGAATTTTACGAGGATAAACAGCCTTATTTGGACTTAATTGAAAGATATCAAATTCAAAATCAGGTAATCCTAAACGCTAAGTTTATTGCTAACGAAGATGTAAAATTATATTTTTCGGCAACAGATTTAGTGGCATTGCCTTACAGAAGCGCAACACAAAGCGGAGTCACTCAAGTGTCGTTTCATTTTGAAGTGCCTACTTTAGTTACTAATGTTGGAGGACTTGGAGAAATTATTCCTGATAAAGTAGCTGGATATGTTGTTGATTCTAATGGTAAAGCGATTGCTGCAGGTATTAAAGATTATTTTGAAAACAATAGAATGTCATCTTTTACAGAAGGGATGATAAAAGAAAAACAAAAATACGATTGGAAAATTTTTGTAAACGAAGTATTTGATTTATATAAAAAAATATAGTGTTTAATGTCACCTTGAGTTTGTCACTTCGAGCGTAGTCGAGAAGCGAAGGGTAAATAAAAAATTAAAATGATAATTAGAAGTAAAGCACCTTTAAGAATTGGTTTAGCAGGAGGAGGAACAGATGTTTCGCCATATAGTGATATTTATGGTGGCGCTATTTTAAATGCAACTATTGATTTATATGCTTATGCAAGTTTAGAACCTTTAAATAATGGTAAAATAGAATTTTGTATTGACGGTACTGATAAATGTATGACCGTAAATTCCGAAAAAGAATTACAATTAATGGAAGGTTTTGAATTATTTATAGGTGTGTATAACCGACTGATTAAACAATTTAATTTAAATCCATTAACATTCCGTTTAACATCTTTTATTGAAGCTCCTCAAGGTTCGGGGTTAGGAACATCTTCAACCATTGTAGTGTCCTTAATTGGAGCGTTTGTTGAATGGTTAAAGTTACCTCTAGGTAAATATGATATTGCAAGATTAGCATATGAAATTGAACGTATTGATTTAGGAATGAGTGGCGGGAAACAGGATCAGTATGCTGCTACTTTTGGTGGTATTAATTTTATGGAATTTTTAGCAGATGATAAAGTCATAGTAAATCCTTTGCAATTAAAAGATGAAGTGTTGTATGAATTGGAGTTTAATTTATTATTATACTTTACTGCTACTCAGCGTTTATCAGCGACTATTATTAACGAACAAGTTAAAAATGTAAAAGAAAATAATTCTAAATCTGTTGAAGCAATGCACCATTTAAAAGAGCAGGCTCAACAAATGAAAGATAGTTTATTGCGAGGCGACTTAAATAAAATAGGAGAGATTTTGCATTTTGGATGGATGAATAAAAAACAAATTGCACATTCCATTAGTAATACACTAATTGATAATGTATACGAAACAGCTATAAATACTGGCGCCACAGGTGGAAAAATATCTGGTGCCGGTGGTGGTGGTTTTATGTTTTTTTATTGCCCAGCCGTAACTAAAGTAAAAGTGGCTAGAGCTATTGAAGGACTTGGTGGCAGAGTACAATCATTTAAATTTACCACTCAAGGGTTAACTACCTGGACGAGTTTGTAAAATAAACCCTACCAGAATTTTATTTCTGATAGGGTTAAGGTTATTCTGTTGTTTAATTAGAATTTACCTTTTTGTTTTTTATTTAGAAACTTGCAATCTTTCGTTTTGTAATACAATCATTTGTATTTGAGTTAATTGATGCAGCACTTCTACATTTGTACCTATATAGTAATTATAGGAAGCATCGGGGTCATTATTATTAGCAGGATCTACAGTTATTATTTTAGTTAATGGTTTACTATCTATCTGTGTGTTATAATTTCTAATCAGAAGATTAAGATTATTAATTTTATTCTCATAATAGTAATCAAAGCCGTTATCACGTATGTATAATTCTTTGGAGTCAAAATCATTCGGAATTATAGTGTTGCCCGTTTCTGATAAAACTATAGAATTTTTTATCTCATCACATATTTCAACTATCTGATTTGCTAGCTTTAGCGTCGCACTTTTCGTAGAATCATTTTTAAAAGCATCAGCGCACAACTTTTTTTCAGCTGTTACAATTTGTTCCTCGATTAAAAAGACCATTGTGTTTTTTACATTAAGTATTCTTGTTCCCTTTGGCGATCTTATCAGTGTTAACCAAAGTCCACAAACCATAATCATCACAATAGATATGGCAATAGTATTGATTTTATTTTCGGGATTTTTAATTCCTGTTATAAAAAAGATTGGTAGTAAAATTAAACCTATTAAAATAACAGAAGTATATCCTAAATACATTGAACCAGGCCAATGCATAACTTTAAATAATATAGATAAGCTCAAAGTAATCCCGGCTAAAATTCCTAATCCGAGAATGATTTTATCTTTGGTTTGATGTCTGTCTTTTGATTTTAAGACAAATAACAATGGAAGGAATATTAAACTTGATGTGCCAATGCCTAGTACAATCAGCGCTGATGCCCCAGGCCAGTGCATAAATTTAAATAGAATGCCAAAAATCATTGCTGCAGCAGAAAATGATCCGCTTGTTATCATTACCTTTTTCATGGTGTAGTAGTTTTTATAAGTTAGTAATAGGAGAGTCTCTTCTTCAATTTCCCATAATTCATCTTTATAAAAAGTTTGTATGGTTTTTTTGTAGAAGCTCTCGAAGTCTCCATTTTCTTCGAGATTGTTTTCAATGATACAACAGATGTGATCTAATAGGTTTTGCTGCAGGCTTTCCATTTCAACGCCACGTGCACTGATGTCGTTGAAAATATAGTCTATCTGTTGTTCACTGAGTTGGTACATATTATTTTATTTTGTCAGTTCGAGTAGAAAATTTTGCCTCTTTAAATTTTCGTATCGAGAATTTTATTGAAACTTCTCGATACAATTTTTTGCAAGAGGCAGGCAAAAAATCACTCGAAGTGACAATAATTTTTTATGCTGTCTTAGCTTTAATGTCTAACAAAAATTTCATCGTTTCCATAAAGTCAGCTAATTCACTTACTTTTTCTTTGGTTTTATTTTTGCCACTCGGGCTAAGTGTGTAATATTTACGTACTCGTTTTCCAATAAATTCAGTTTCGGTAGTTACCAATCCGTCGCTTTCTAAAGCGTGTAAAGTTGGATACAAAGCACCTTCTGTAATTTGTATTTTATCTAGGGTTAATTCTTTTACCTTTTGAGTAATCTCATAACCATACATTTTTTTATTGTCGGCCAATAGCTTTAATACTATGGTTTTCAATGTTCCTTTTATTAATTCTGAAGAGTAAATCATGTAATATGTTTTTTTGTTTTTTAATTGCTACATGGTATGCTTATCATATATATTTTGATTTATTTCAAAGTATGATAAGCATTTCATAATCTTATAACGTTATACTTAAGACAAAGATACATAAGAAACTAATGTATTTGACTATTAGGTTAAAAATAATTTTGTAAAATGTTAATAATCAGCGTAATAAAATTACAAAAGAGGTTATAAGCATATATCAACGACGAATAAAATTCACTTAAAAATTCTTTAACTTTATAGGATGACTGAAGAAATTGTTTTAAGAGAAGCTACTTTTAGCCCTAGAGTTAAAACCTACATATTTTTTGTAGTGTTAGTGTTTTTATGTTCCACTGTTATTGGAATTGTATTAGTGCCGTTTTGGATTTTTGGATTAGGGCAATACATGAGCGGGAAATATTTTAAAACACTTTCTTGTCAAATCACTAACAAGAATTTAAAATTCTCTAAAGGTTTAGTGCTACACATCGAAAAAACAATACCAGTTGAAAATATACAAGATTTATCTTTTGTAGGTGGACCAATCCTTCGTTATTTTGGATTAACCTTAATTAAAATTGAAACCGCTGGTGGCGGTGGCGGACCTCATAATCAAAATATGATGAGTATGCTTGGCATCAATGATGCTGAAAACTTTAAAACACAAATACTGCAACAACGTGAAATAGTGATAAATCAAAAACATGGTTCTGTGCAAACAATACAATCTTCATCTATTGATAATACACAACTTTTAACCGACATTAAAAACGAATTAATAGAAATTAAAAACGCATTGAAAAAATAATGACACTTTGAGTTGTCACACTGAGCGGAGTCGAAGTGCGAGAAGCGAAGCATAACTAATTCAACATTAATAAATACTTATAATTAAAAAATAAATGTTCTTAATATTTGATACCGAAACAACAGGCTTACCACGTAGTTATAGCGCACCGTTAACCGATTTTGATAATTGGCCACGTATGGTGCAGGTAGCTTGGCAATTACACGATGCCCAAGGGAATTTAATAAATAGTAATTCTATTATTATTAAACCCGAAGGATATACTATACCATTTAACGCAGTTCAAATTCATGGTATTACCAATGAACGTGCTATTGAAGAAGGGCAAGATTTAAAAACAGTTTTACAAGAATTTGTGAATGTAGTTAATCAAGCTAAGTATTTGTGTGGACATAATATTGAGTTTGATAATAATATTATTGGTTCTGAATTGTTACGTTGTGGTTTAGAAAACATTCTAGCAGCTAAACCATTTATTGATACCAAAAACGATGAAACTACAGAGTATTGTGCTATTCCAGGTGGACGTGGAGGGAAATTTAAATGGCCAACATTAACCGAGCTATACTCCAAGTTATTTAATGATACATTTGAAGAAGCTCATAATGCAGCCTTTGACGTATTAGCAACAGGTAAAGTATTCTTTGAAATTATCAAACGTGGAATTACTAAAGTTGCTGAAGTTTCAGATTTACAAACCATTAATTATCAAGCTCCTGATTTGTCAGCGCTTTACCAGCATGAACAAGCCTGGAAAGAACGTAAAAATAAAAAAGCTGAACCTGCTGTTACATCTGGAGGTGTAGAAAAAACGAATATTGTTACTGATACAACTAAGTTGAAATTCTCACATCTTCATAATCATACACAATTTTCAGTTCTTCAATCAACTAGTGATGTAAAAGAGCTTGTAAAGAAAGCTGTGTTTTATGATATGCCAGCTGTTGCTATGACAGATCATGGTAACATGTATGGCGCTTTTCAATTTTGGCAAGCGATTGATAAACATAACAAAAGTGTAAAAGATCATAATGCTGCGATTACTAAAGGGGAGAAAGAAGGCGATTTACAAAATGAATTAAAATGCATTATTGGTTGCGAACTATTTATTTGCAAAGATCATAAAGATAAAACCAAACAAGATAATGGTTACACACAAGTGTTTATTGCTAAAAACAGATTAGGTTATCAAAACCTATCAAAGTTGAGTTCAGTTGGTTTAATTGATGGCGCTTATTACGTTCCTCGTATTGATAAAAATTTATTGTTACAATACAAAGATGGATTGATTGCAACCACAGGTTCTTTATCAGCCGAAATTCCTAACTTAATTTTAAATGTTGGTGAAGAACAAGCAGAAGAAGTATTTGTTTGGTATAAAGAATTATTTGGTGATGATTTTTATGTAGAATTAAATCGCCATGATTTACAAGAAGAAAATCACGTGAATGATGTATTATTAAGATTTGCAGCAAAATATAATGTAAAATACTTCGCGGCTAATAGTAATTATTATTTAGATAAAAATGGATTTGATGCACATGATATTTTATTGTGTGTAAAAGACGGTGAGAAAAAAGCAACACCTGTTGGTCGTGGACGAGGCTTTAGATATGGTTTACAGAATAAAGAATTCTATTTTAAATCTCCGAAAGAGATGATAGAGTTATTTGCAGATATGCCTGAAGCAATTGAAATGACTAATGAAATTGTAGCCAAGGTAGAACAATTTAAGTTAGGTCGCGATATTTTATTACCTAAGTTTGAAATTGCTCAGGATTTTATTGCAGCTAATGAAAGTGAAATTCAAGAATCGCATCAACGTATTATTGCTTTAAAAGAAAAAGGTTGGGCAGAGAAAAATTTATCTCCAGAAGCTATTGAAGTTCAAAAATCTGAGATGCGCGTAATTGCAGAACAGTTTATTTATATGTCTCACTTAACGTGGGAAGGTGCTCATAAGCGTTATCCAGATATGTCGGATTCTACCAAAGAACGAATTGCTTTTGAACTAGCAACTATCGAAAGAATGGGTTATCCGGGATACTTTTTAATTGTAGCAGATTTCATTGCTGAGGCTCGTAAAATGGGAGTAGCGGTTGGGCCAGGTCGTGGTTCGGCTGCTGGTTCTGCTATTGCCTATTGTTTATGGATTACCAACGTTGACCCCATTAAGTTCGATTTACTATTTGAGCGTTTCTTAAATCCGGATCGTATTAGTATGCCCGATATAGATATTGACTTTGATGATGAAGGACGTGATAAAGTAATTAAATACGTAATTGATAAATATGGCTTTAATCAAGTAGCTCAAATCATTACCTATGGTACTATGGGTGGTAAATCCGCCATCCGAGATACGGCTCGCGTGTTAGATTTGCCTTTACCAGATGCAGATCGATTAGCAAAAGCATTCCCAGATAGTTTAGATGCGAAATTAAAAGCATTACTAAAACCAGGTGGTATTGATGAAAAATATTTAGGTAAGATTAAAGATAAGCGTGAGGTTGTTGAACAGTCTCATAACTTTAGAAAATTAGCTGAAGAAAAAACACCTGAAGCGGATGTATTAAAACAAGCTTATGAATTAGAAGGTTGCTTGAGAAACACTGGTATTCATGCTTGTGGTGTGATTATTACGCCAGATGACATGGTGAAATTTGTGCCTGTTACTAAAGCCAAAGATAGTGACATGCTCGTAACTCAGTTTGATAACTCGGTTGCAGAAAGCGCTGGTTTATTAAAGATGGACTTCTTAGGGTTAAGAACCCTTACGATTATTAAGGATGCCTTAGCTTACATCAAACAAAATCATGGTATCGATATCGATATTGATGCGATACCATTGGATGATAAAAAAACATACGAATTATTTCAACGAGGCGAAACTAACGGCGTGTTCCAATATGAGAGTGCTGGTATGCAAAAATCTTTAAAAGATTTAAAGCCCGATACGTTCAACGATTTAATTGCAATGAATGCTTTATATCGTCCAGGTCCGTTGGCATACATTCCCAACTATATCAATCGTAAACATGGTAGAGAGCCTGTGGTGATGGATTTAGAAGGGATGGAAGAGTACTTAGGTGAAACCTATGGTATTACCGTTTATCAGGAGCAGGTAATGCGACTGTCTCAAAAACTAGCAAACTTTACTAAAGGTGACGCTGATACATTGCGTAAAGCAATGGGAAAAAAAGACAGAGCAACTCTTGATAAAATGAAAGGTAAATTCATTGACAATTGTAAAGCCAATAATCATGATCCTGTTGTTGCGGAAAAAGTTTGGAAAGATTGGGAAGCATTTGCAAGTTACGCTTTCAATAAATCACACTCAACTTGTTACGCTTATGTGGCATTTCAAACGGCATATATCAAAGCACATTATCCATCAGAGTTTATGGCTTCGGTTTTAAACCATGCAGGAAGCATTGATGCTATTTCGTTTTTAATGGAAGAATGTAAACGTATGGGTGTGAAAGTACTTGGCCCAGATATTAACGAAGGTTTTGCGAAGTTTGCTGTAATACCAGGTGGTACAGATATTCGTTTTGGAATGGGTGCTATTAAGGGAGTAGGAGAGAATACTGTTAATAATATTATAGAAGAGCGTAATGCGAATGGAAAGTTTACTTCTGTATTTGATTTAGCAAAACGATTAGATAGCAAAAGCGTTAATAAAAAATCATTAGAAGGATTGGCTTTAGCTGGTGGTTTTGATAGTTTTGAAGGTATTCATCGTGCGATGTTCTTTACTCCAGATATGGATGGGTTAACATTAACCGACAAAATGATTAAGTATAGTAATCAGATGAGTTTGGGTAATGACACATCACAAGCAAGTTTGTTTGGTGGTGATGATGAAATTGAAATTACAGAACCTCAATTACCTCAGAAGATTGAGCCATGGGGTAAACTAGAAGAACTAGCAAGAGAAAAAGAAGTAGTTGGTTTCTTTATTTCTGGGCATCCATTAGACCCATATAAATTAATTATTGAACATAAGTGTAATGCCAATTGTGCTCAATTAAAAGCAGGCTTGGAACCATTTAAAGGAAAAGATGTAACGTTTGGAGGGGTGATTACTGGTTTTGAAAATAGAACCAGTAAAACAGGAAATGCTTTTGGTAAATTAATTGTTGAAGATTATCATGGCTCAGTTGAATTAATGTTATTTGGTAAAGACTTTGTAGAGTACAGTAAATTTATGGTGTCGCCATTGTTTGTGTATGTAAAAGCTAAAGTACAGGAACGTTATGGTCAACCAGGAAGCTTAGAGTTGAAAATTCAAAAGATAGAATTACTTGAAACAGTTAAAGAAAATATTTTCTCAACAATGAAGCTGAAATTAGATGTGAAAGCTGTCAACGAAGAATTGATTTCTAATATTGAAGCTATTTTTAATTCATCACAAGGTAAATGTAGCGTTGAATTTTTTGTGGAAGATATTGAGGAAAATATGAGTGTGAAATTATTTTCTAAGTCGCAAAAAATTGCAGTAAGTACAGAGTTGATGAATGAACTCGATAAGATAGGAAGTTTGACTTATGAGTTGAATTAGAAAATTGTTTATGAAAAATATATCTGTAAAAATTATAAGTTCTTTTGTTATTTTAGTTTTTATATCCTGTTCCAATTCGTTTGATGGGAAAAATGGAATTAAAACCGTTAAATTTCCAGGAACTGATAAAATCTGTCAAACTATTGAATATAAAGATGGTAAGAAAAATGGAACGTTAAAGGAATATTTCGAAAATGGAAATTTGAAAACGGTTCAGCAATTTAAAGACGATAAAAATGTTGATACAGCTTTGTATTATCACATTAATGGAAATCTTGCGGCAATACAAATTCATCATGATGGTTACAAATCGGGTTGTTGGAAAAAATTTAATGAGCAAGGTAAACTTTATTCCGAAATGTATTTTAAAAAGGGATTAATTGATAGCACTGCTTTAACTTATACGTATAAAACACTCCATTTAATAGAAAGATATAATTATAAAAGTGGCTCAAAATATGGTAAGCAAGAAACATTTTATAATAGCGGTAAGCCTAAAAGTGTTGAGTATTATAATGATGATAGATTATGTTTAGGAACAGCAGAATGGTTTGAGAGTGGGGAGCCTATTAACAATGATTTTTCAATTAAATACACTGAACAAAATAAAGTAAATATAGAAAATACACTTTATTATATTATTTCTCTTGAAAACCCAAGCCCAGATGATGAGGTGTTTAGAGTTTCAGATAAAGACACTGGAAATGTTGTCTCACAAATGCAGCGATTAGAAAGAAGAGGAGATGATTTTGTACTTCAGTTTTCTGTATATCAAGGAGGTTTTGTGATGGAAAAAGTAAAGATTGCTGCCTATCGTAAAACTAAATTAGGTAATACGGTTATAAAAACGATTAGTTTTAATGCGTCTGCTAATCACTTTTAATTTATAATTGATTTAATCTAAGCTTTAAACCAAAGTTATCAGGAGAATATATTAAGCCATTTTTAAGTGTTTGTCTTGCTTTAGCAATATTTCCCTTTTTATAATATACACCAGCAGCAAAAGAATAGGCTTTTTCGATAAAGTTATCATTTGCTCTTGTTTCTTTTTTTGTAGTCATTAAATTTTCAAATTCCTTTAAATAGTTTTCTCCTTTTGTAATATCATTTATAGCAAAACTTTGATAGGATAATTCTAAAATACAATTAGCCTTTACACCATTGAATCCATTATTTTCATTCATGAAATCAAAGTATTTAGAATATATATCCATTAATTTAATAACATCACGTGGATCATTTTTTTCTTTTGCTTCACGCTCTAAATAACTTAAAATAATACCCTGTAAATTCGCGTTTTTTGAATTAATCTTGTACGCTTCTCTTAAATGAGGTAATTCATATGTCGAATCTCTGTTATTTAAATAACCTAATCGGGATAATTCATGATGGTAACTATAGGATATCTCATTATTTAAAACTGTGTCTGAAATTTCTTTGATAATTGTTTTAAAAGATTCGTCATATAATGAGTAATTTGAATTATTAATTAGTTGACTTTCTGTTAAACGTAAAAATTCATTTTTTAAAAACTCATTACTTAATTCATCATCATTTTGAGTTCTAAAACGACATAAAAGAGCTAGATTTTCAATCTGTTCTTTTTTCTCATATTTATTGTTCTGTACGTTATATATTAGAGTAGATTTTAATATATATTTATTTCTATCGTATGGATTTAGATAGTAGGCTTTTTTAATTTCGTCAATCGCTTCCGAATACTTTTTATCTTCAATATCATATATTGCGTAATTACTGTATTGTAAGCTTGCAACTTCAGCTATTGATAAGCCCTTTGAGCTAAAATAGTATTTGTCAAATAACTGATTGGCTGTATTGTTTTCGTATTCAGTTTTGGAAATTAGTTTTGAATTATATAAACTTTTTACATATTGATTAATGAAATTATCATTAAATTGATAGTGCCCGTTTTCAGGACTTGTTGTTTCGATTAGAATTTTTAACGATTGAGGATATGTTATTAAATATACATGTTGTGGCGATTCAATAACATTGTATGGAATATCTAACTTACTAAATATAATGGCGTATAAGGCAGATGCTGATACACAATTATATTCCCCTTTTGTAAAAATATCTGTAAAACTATTTTGAAGTTTGTAAACCTTCAAAAATTGCTTGTGTACAAAATCGTATATGTATTTTACTTTTTTTACTTCTGATTTTCCATTTACATCTTGCTTCAGCTTGTTTACACAGTCGTTTATTTGCTGAATGGCCTTAGAGTCATTATAAATATTATCTTTTTCAAAAGAGGAAAGTAAGAGACTAACTACGTTATCTGGATTTGATAAGTCAGTTTTTGAAAAAGCTATTTTCTCTTCACTATTCTTATATTTAAGGTCCGTTTTTTTGATTAATGAGTCTTTCGTTTGAGAAAATACGGGTTGGCAATTTATAAGAAAAAGAATAATAATGATTTTTTTTGCCATAAGATTTAAATTACTTTAACTTTTATAAAAATAATAATTAAAGCAATTTAAATCCTATTATTTCAAAAATTATTAAAAGAAAACACTCAATCCCTTTACATTAGCAAACAACCTCACGGCATCGTAAATACGTTGTTGAGATGTCCCCATTTTTATTAATGATTCCTCATGAGCATTAATGCATAGTTCGCAGCCATTTAACGAAGAAATGCCTAAACTCATTAATTCGAAAAATTCTTTCCCCATTGTTGGATTTCCCATCACGGTCATTTTAATGCCTGCTGGTGTGGTTTGATAAAACTCTTTTTTGGTAAAATGCCTAAAGCGATAAAATACATTATTGACGTTTAGTAAAGACACACAAGCATAAGTTTCTAGAATTTCTTCTTGAGATGCACCAGCTTGTTTGGCTTTATCTACTAAGGCATTTTCAAGAGATTTTGTTTTTTCATTAATAGCAACACTTAATGCCAATAGTACACTTTCTTTCTCTGATAAACTTTCATATTTCAAGGCATTACCAATATTGATTTTTAAATCTTTTAAGTAACGCGCTTCTATATTTCCCATTTCTACTAATGGATTTGGGATAACTGATTTGTAGTTAATGTTATTTAATAAGCCTTCCAAGGTTTCATTAATGACTGTATTTTCCATGATTTTAAATTAAGCGTGAATAGTTTCTTCTCCTTTTTTCCAGTTACAAGGACACAGCTCGTCAGTTTGTAAGGCATCTAAAACTCTGATGACTTCATTAACATTACGCCCTACATTTAAATCGTAAACACTTACCCAACGAACCATACCTTGTGGGTCAACGATGTAGGTGGTTCTGTAAGCAATTTTTTCGTTAGTATCTAAAATGCCTAATTCTTCAGCTAAAGATTTAGAGGTATCTGCTAACATCGGGAATTTTAAGTTTTTCAAATCTTCGTGATTTTTTCTCCATGCAAGATGAACAAATTCTGTGTCAGTAGATGCACCTACTAAGACTGTATCTCTATCAGAAAAATCTTGAATATGTTTATTAAATTCTGCTATTTCTGTGGGACACACAAACGTGAAATCTTTTGGCCACCAAAATTGTACCATCCACTTTCCTTTTGCTAAATGAATGTCGTTATTAATCATTTCAAATTCTTTACCTTGTTCTGTTGATACAACAGCTTGTTTGTTGAATTGAGGGAATTTAGACCCTACTGAAATTACTCTTGTTGTTTCCATTTTATTTATTGTTAAGTTGTTTTTTAATTTCTGATACAAAATTGTAGTCTTTTTTAATATCAATCAAACTGATATTATTTATATTTGTATAGATAAAATCTATATTATGAATCTACATCAATTAGAATATATTATTGCAGTTGATAAATTGAAGAACTTTGTAAAAGCTTCGGAAGCTTGTTTTGTAACCCAGGCTACATTGAGTATGATGATAAAAAAGCTAGAAGAGGAATTGGATGTGAAGATATTTGATAGAAGTAAACAGCCAGTAAAAACAACTGATTTGGGCGAAAAAATTATTCTTCAGGCAAAAAAAATTCTATCCGAATCAAAAAAAGTACATGAATTAATTAAGGACGAAAAAGGTATTGTGAGTGGTGAACTAAAAATTGGTATTATCCCTACGCTAGCACCTTATTTATTGCCTTTGTTTTTAAGAAAATTCTCGCAGGCATATCCTTTAGTCAAACTCATCATTAATGAGTTTACAACAGATGTGATTATTCAAAAATTAAAATTTGGAGATTTAGATGCTGCTATTTTGGCTACTCCTTTACACGACGCTTCTATTAACGAACAAGTTTTGTTTTATGAAAAGTATTATTTATATGTAAATCAAGCAGAAAAGGGATTTGATAAGAAGTATGTGTTGCCAAAAGATATTGATGTGGATCGATTATGGTTATTAGAAGAAGGTCATTGTATGCGTTCTCAAATATTAAATTTTTGTGCTTTAAAAAAACAAAAAGAATCAGAAGAACAATTTCATTATAATGCTGGAAGTATTGAAACTTTAAAAAATATGGTTGATACTAATTTCGGAATGACCATTATTCCTGAATTAACAACACATCATTTAACTAGCTCACAGCAAAGACGTATTCGTTCTTTTAAATCACCTGAACCTGTGCGTGAAATTAGTTTAATTACTCATCGAGAGTTTATGAAGGCTAAGTTAATTCAATGCTTAAACGATTGTGTTTTATCAGTTATTCCAGATAAAATGAAAATCAAAAAGAATTTGAATATTGTTGAGATTTAGAGTTTAACCGCATAGGAACATAGTGATTATGGATTGTAAAGAACAAGATAGAAATTTTTTTTGCACATAATACCTTATGTAAGAAGCAAAGCTTCTCTATCAACTACTTTAGATTTACCGAAAAAACGATGTTTCTATGTGTTTAAAACTAAAGGTTATTAATCTTCAACTCAAAATCTGAACTACCAATACCCGTCAAGAAACTGATATAAGATTTTGCATCTGTAAAAAAAAGATTGATGTTTTGACCTTGTTCTGATTTTAGAATAGTTTGGTATTCTAATCCTTTTTTGCCCATAAAAATGTAATTGTATGATTTTTTAGCCGATAAAATATCTGTTTTTTTCAAAACATAAAATGCATTATTTAATTCATCTAATCCTGTTTTAATTACCACTTCATTCATTGGCTTTTTATACTTCATTTTATCATAGTCGGCAATGTCAGTCATAATATATTTGCCGTAATTATCTCCTTTGGCAAGGCTAGTGAAATTTGGAATAACTTTACTGCTGATTGTAAATGTTGTACGATTAATTGTATAATCAACATCATCAGGTACTATATTAAATTGCCAAGAACTGTAATAAGTAAAAGTGTTGGGAATGGATTGTTCATACATGTCTGACCATATATGATAACTTCCATCAGTATTTTTATTAAATTCCCTAATCTTTAAATGAAACGATTGTAATCCAGTTTGCATTTTTGTTTGTATAGGTAATGGAAATATTTTTTCCACTCTTTGGGTTACATCTCCTAAACTATCAATCGTTACTAAAAATAATTTATGATTTTTGGCTTGTGTGGTAAAGTTTGAAGTTTTGTTTTTAAAGTCGATGGTATTGGATTCGTATATACTTCCAATAACATCAATGTTTTTTGTTTTTTTATCAATGATAAAATTCGATAATAAAAAATGACGTTGGTCGCCTTTTGCACTTAATTTTGTTCCTCTAATAATTTCTCCTGTATTAGCATTAATTCGCAAAATCCATTGCCCTTTCTTTAATCCATCAAACACATGAGCATAAACAATTACTTGATTACTATCAGCTGCTAAAACGGATGCACGGTAGATGTGTTTTCTTTCAAATGCAAACTGCCATTTAAAATCATATTCAAAAGGCTTATTTATGGATTTTACATGATATTTAGATAAATAAAATTGTTTATCTGCCGAATCGGTTGCCGTTCTGATAACATATAAATCTTGTTTGTAAGCAAATTTTTCATCATCAAATACACTTAATGAATTTATATGATTGGCATCGTAATTATCGGCGGTGGCAATAGTTTTTAATGAGTCATCTGTTCTAAAAAGACTCACCCTATTTTTTTGATTTGCCAACTGAAAATAAAAATTTAAAAAATCATGTAATGTGTCAGCCGAAATCTCCAAATAATCGGATGGAGTATGTTTTCCTAAATTATATTCTGTGCTATCTAGTGTTTGTAGTTTTTGGGAGTAGGAGTAGCATTTAAAATTTAGACTTGTATTGTTCTGCTGATAACCATATACATACAAATTATGATGAAATTGCAGAATATTAGCGTTAAATAATTGGCGTTTTACCGTTTGACTTTTTATAGTCATACAGTAGGTTATAATGCCAATGATTATTATCAGTTTTTTGCTCATTCACACAAATATAACTAATAAAATTCGGGTTATAAAAAGCCAGTAAAATGGTTTGCAAATCCCTTATTAAAAGCGTATTCTTGTACCTCAAAAATTAACAAAAATGACCACTAAATTATTTATTGTTCCGATTTCTGCAGCCTTGATATTCAGTGCCTGCAAATCAAATCAATCAGATATTACTTCTCAAGAAGTAATTGCAAAAAAAGATACTATTATGAAAGAATCTGCTGAATCTTTTAAATATGTGAGCGAGCAGTTTGCCGACTTAAGAATTTTACGTTACGAAGTTCCAGGCTTTGATCAATTGTCTCTTCAGCAAAAAGAGTTATTGTATTATTTATCTGAAGCAGCTTTATGCGGACGTGATATCATGTGGGATCAAAACTACAAATACAATTTAACGATTCGTAAAACAATAGATGCTGTTATAGAAAATTATAAAGGCGATGTGAATAACGAAGATTATAAAAAGTTTATGGTGTACGCCAAGCGCGTTTGGTTTAGCCGTGGTATTCACCACCATTATGGCAGTGAGAAATTTTTTCCTGAGTGTTCTCAAGAAGCATTTACTCAATTCGTTTCTAATGTAGATGCTGCTCATTTGCCTTTAAATCAAGGTGAAAGTAAAGATGCGTTTATTGCTCGTTTAATGCCAATTATTTACGATCCAAAAATTGCTCCTAAAAAAGTAAGCTTGGATGCTAGTAAAGATTTAATTACGAATTCAGCTGTTAATTTTTATGAAGGTGTGAATCAAAAAGAAGCGATTGCGTTTTATGAAAAACAAATTGATAAAACCAGCAAAACTCCTGTTATGATTGGTTTAAATAGCAAATTAGTAAAAGAGAATGGTGTGATTGTGGAGAAGGTTTGGAAAGTAGGAGGAATGTATACTAAAGCTATTGAGAAAATTGTGTTTTGGTTAGAAAAAGCTATTACGGTAGCTGAAAATGAAAATCAAAAATCGGCATTACAAAAATTAGTAACGTTTTATAAATCAGGTTCTTTAAAAGATTTTGATGATTATAATATTGCTTGGGTAAAAGATACTGAAAGCGCTATTGATGTAACTAATGGATTTATTGAAGTATATGAAGATCCTTTAGGAAAAAAAGCAACCTTCGAATCAGTAGTTTCTGTGCGCGATTTTGAAGCCTCTAAACGTATTGCAACGATTGGAGCTAATGCACAATGGTTTGAAGACAACTCTACTTTATTACCTGAACATAAAAAGAAAAATGTAAAAGGTATTTCTGCTAAAGTAATTAATGCAGTAATGGAAAGTGGGGATGCAGCTCCATCTACACCAATTGGAATTAACTTACCAAACAATGAGTGGATTAGAGAAACACATGGTTCTAAATCTGTGAACTTAGGAAACATTGTAGAAGCTTACGATAAAGCAGCTGGTGGAAGTGTAGTAAATGAATTTTATTACAATGATGCGATTAAGAAAAATGTATTAGAATACGCAGGCTTAGCCGATAAATTACATACAGATATGCACGAGGTTATTGGTCACGCAAGTGGACAAATTGAACCAGGTGTTGGACAACCACATGAAACCTTAAAAAATTACGCATCGGCTTTAGAAGAAGGACGTGCTGATTTAGTAGCATTGTATTACTTAATGGATCAAAAGTTAGTAGATTTAGGTGTCATGCCTTCTTTAGATTATGGTAAAGCATCTTACGATGAATACATTACTAAAGGTTTAATGGTGCAGTTATCTCGTTTAAAATTAGGAGATAATATTGAAGAGGCTCACATGCGTAACCGTCAAATGGTAGCTGCTTGGGCTTACGAAAAAGGTAAGAAAGAAAACGTCATTGAAAAGAAATTTGAAAACGGTAAAACGTATTTTGTCATTAATGATTACTTAAAATTACGTGTATTGTTTGGTGAATTATTAAAAGAATTACAACGCATTAAATCTCAAGGTGATTACAAAGCAGGTAAAGATTTAATTGAAAATTATGGTGTAAAAGTAGATAAAGCTTTACATAAAGAAGTATTAGAGCGTTATGCTAAATTAAGCATGGCACCTTACCAAGGCTTTATACAACCTAAATTAACACCAGTGATGAAAGATGGTAAAATTGTAGATGTGAAGATTGAATATCCAAAAAGCTTTACAGAACAAATGTTAGAGTATAGTAAAAACTATAGTTTCTTACCGGCAATTAATTAATATATCCCCCTCTGGAGGGGGCAGGGGGAGGGCAAGTAAACCCCAATATAAAATAAAAAAGGAGGATATTGATTATCCTCCTTTTTTGTTTTTAGAATGTTTACTTATTACTATAAAAATCAAAATCGAAATAGTGACGTTTATTAAATTCCCATATTTCACCCATATTTCCATCCATACAAAGATCAATAGGAATAGCTTTCTTTTTATTTAATTCATTAAGAGATCCAAAATATATTGAGAAACTTTTTGTGTCAAACTGTATAGCCATCCAGTAAGCTTCTGCTTTGTGTTTAATTTCTGAGGAGGATGCTTTTTCATAAGCTTTACTTCCTAGATTGTATCGAGTATTTATTTTACCATTCTTCTGATATTTGTTTCTAGCTTTTACGCTTATGATAAATCTTTTTCCATCTTTCTCACACTCAAGGTCAGCAAAAGGCTCATTTAATTTTTTATCGTTTAAATTTCTTATTTTATCATATCCTCTATCAACTAAGGCTTTTATGGCAAATAGTTCACCTAACTCTCCTAATGATTTTTTCCTAGCAGCTTCTTTTTTATTTAAATCCTTCATCTTAGAGTTATTTATAATTAAAAATTATTTCCCCAATATCTCTTTAAACGTCTCCTTACCCTGTATTAAGTTTTTTAGATTGCTAATGAGCGTAAATGTTCTATCAACTCTGAGTCGAGGAGATTTTACGGTATTTACATGGTTTAAAATATAACGCTGCATGCCTGGTTTCAATAAATCAAAACGGCGTTTGCCTTCAGGGTCTTGTTTAAATAGTTCCGTCAATTCTTCGGGTACGTCAACACCAAACTCACTTTTGTCTTCCGTTAAAATTACGTTTACAGTGTCTCCATTTTCAACACCCAATTCTTTCATGCGTTTGCTATTGATAGAAATGTAGGCTTTGCCTTCTGGCAAAGATACTAAGCCACATTGAAAAGTTATTTGTTTATTGACTTCGCATAGTAAACGCACTTTACCAATCCCTCCAATTTTTTTGACAATTGCTGCAGGTATTTCTAAATAAAAAGTCTTTAAATAGCTGAGTTTATCTATATGGGTTTTAAAAGAGATGGGTTTCATGGTAAATAAAAATACTATAAAATTTATAATATAAAAAAAGTCATCCGAGATTATCGAATGACTTATTAATAAAACCTAATGTAATTATTAGTTTTTCAACATCAAGTAAAGCGAATCCTTTAAATGAACACGCTTTGCTCTTAATTCATGTAAATGCTCATCCGTTGTTGCTGTTGCACCACTTTCGTAGCTATGTATTTCATGGTCTACTTCGTGGTATTCATCAAATAGTTTTCTAAAATGTGTATCCGTTGTTTTTAATTCATGGATTTTATCTTTCATTTCAGGAAATTCGTGTAATAAATCGTGTTTTTGCATGGCTGTCTTTTTTTAGTTATATCCAAAGTTAAAAAGACTGTAAGTTTTCACGAATAACAAATGTCATTTTGCAAGCTGACAATTATCAGGTTTTAAAGAAATGAATTGTAATTGCTTGTCAGTTCGAGTGTTTTTTGTCTGTCTCTTACAAAAAATGTATCGAGAACTTTTATGCTAATAATACACACCAAGCCTCTTTTACTTTATTAACTTCTAATAGGGTTTTTGCATATTGGTGTTTTTCAGATTCACTGGCAAATGATGTAGAAATTGTTTTATTGTATTCAGCTACTTCTTCGTTAGTTGGTAATACCTCTATATTCCCTAATTGCCCTAAATTGTTACCTGTTAAAACAGAACTAGATTTAATAGTTGCAGGAATGTTATCAAAACCTATTCCTATAGTAGTAATAGGTTTTTCAATTTCAAACAAAGCATCACCATGTGCTCGGCAATACCAGTTACCACCCATACGTGCTACTAAATCAATTTTTTGTTGGTCAATCATGTTTTGTTCATTCAATACCGATTCGTCGATATGAATTTTTACAATCTCGCACATCACCAAATTGCAATTACCAATTTCTTTTAATTCAAAAACTTTGCATTCTAGTTGAACTGGGCTTTCCTTTACTCTCATTGGTTTCACTAAATCTGATGGAATAGGAGTAAAGCCTGCTTTTTCAAATTCACTCACGCCTTTTGGAAAAGGACTGCTTGCTAAACTCATTTGGTGAACCATATTGTAATTCACAATATTAATAACGCATTCAGGAACTTCTTTAATGTTTAAATGAGTGTCTTTTGCTTGGCCAGTTCTACCGCTTAAATTCGGAGAAAAAATAGCAATCGGTGGTTTTGCACTAAATACATTAAAAAAACTAAATGGTGCCACATTATGGTTACCTTTTGCATCAACCGTACTCGCAAAGCAAATAGGGCGAGGGCCTATAGCACCTAGTAAATATTGATGTAATTGAGGAACATTTAATTCGGAAGGGGTAAGAGTAAGCATATTATATTGATTCTTTTATTTTATTAATTAAATAGGGGTGACCTAAAATTTCGCTACAGGTAACCACAGAACTAACGGTTACGCCCATAATACCATGTAGATTTAAATTTTGACCAGTTAAAAATAAGTTGCTGATTTTTGTTCGAGGAGTAATAAATGATTTGAGCGGCTCATTGTAATCTTTTATTATGCCATATAAAGAACCGTCTCTGGTGCCAATGTAATCTCTATAAGTAATTGGTGTAGCACAGGTATATGATTGGATATTAGATTTTAGTCCTGGCATACGAAGTTCCATTTCATCAATCATTTTTTCGGCTCTTTGTATTTTAAATTCTTCATAATCAACACCTCTGTATTGCTCATGATTAGGAATAATATTTTTTGTATGAGCCCATTTGGCACATTCGTCATACCTCATGTAAGCCATCAACGAATAGTTTTCTGTATAATTAGGATTAGTGGATTTGGTATTAGCAAATAAACCAAGCGCTGGTGGCCATGTTTCGTTGGTATAATTTGCACCTGTCCAAATATCTGGATTAATAATATGATAGATATTATGGTTGATACTAGGAATTGATTTTGGTTTACATACCACATTTACTAAAAACGAAGAAACTGTGTTTTCTAAACTATGAATACGATTTTTATAAGCAGTTCTTAATTGTGTGCCCTCAACCATGTCAATGGTTTTACTTAAATCAATACCCGAAATAAATAAATTACCTTCAATTCTTTCTCCATTTTCTAATTCTACAGATTGAATATCGTTGCCTTCGTTAAAATGAAAACGAATGGCCTCGCTGTAATTAAAAATTTCGCCACCGTGTTTTTTAATATTATTGCTCATTATTTTTGCAATTTGAGCACTACCGTCAATACATCTATATGAACTTTCGATATAGGAACTAACTACCAAGGCATGAACATAAAATGGCGTTTTTCCTGCTTGCCCTGCATACAACATATTACTACCACTAATGACATCACGTAATTTTTGGTCGCTGAAAATAGAATCAATCACGCTTTTCGAATCAATTTCTAAATGCCAAGCTTTGGTAAAATCTTTTTTTTCGGCAGATAAATTAAATAAAGGAAATGCCTGACATACTTCTTGGATTTTAGAAATGTATAATTTCAAAGCTTCTCTTTCTTTAGGGAAAATTTCGGCTAGTTTTTCAATAAAATTATCGTAGCCTTGAGCGTGAGGATAAACTTTATCATCTCCTTTAAAAGAAATTAGATCATACCCATCTTCATCTAGTTTATGCAATTTTAACTCTTGCATTAAGCCAAAATATTTAAAGTATGAATTTAAATTTTGTCCGTCATCCAATCCACCGATGTAATGAACACCTGTTTCAAAAATAGTTTTGTCTCTACTATATATTTGTAATGAACCACCAATTTGTCTGTTTTTTTCAAGCACACAAACCTTCATGCCTTCTTTGGCTAATATATAAGCACAGCATAAGCCGCCCATGCCACTCCCTATTATTACTGCGTCGTATTTTATCATAAAAATGCTACTTCAAGTATAAACATTTTTTGCAAAATAAAGTTGAAGAGTTTCGAACTTATTCTTAATTTTAAGTCTATTATTTAAAATGAAGAAAAACCGTAAAATTTACATATTCATCGCTTTATTTTGCGTTAGCCTTTTTTCATTTTCTCAAAACTATACCATTACTGGCAAAGTGTTTGATTCTGAATCGAAAGAACCATTACCCTTTGTACCTGTTTTAATTAAAGGAACAACGGTTGGAGCTACCACTGATTTTGACGGTAATTATTCTATCACTACTTCTAAGTTAGGAGATTCTATTGTGGCTTCTTATGTGAGTTATAAAAAATTAACACGCGTTATTAAACGTGGCGAAAGTCAGGTTATAAATATGCCAATGGTTTTGGAAGGTGTTAATTTGCTGGAAGTAGTTGTAAAAGCAGGAGAAAACCCGGCGCACCGAATTATAAGAAACGTAATTGCTCACAAACCCTATAACAATAAACGAAAGCTAGATGCTTATCAATACGAAACTTATAATAAAGTTGAGTTTGATTTAAACCGCATTCCTAAAGAAATGCAGGAAAAAAAATTGTTTAAGCCTATCAAGTTTGTGTTTGATAATGTGGATAGTGTGTATTCTGGTGAAAAGCCGTCGTTACCTATTTTTATTACAGAATCATTATCTGATTTATATTACCGAAGTAATCCAAATCTTAAAAAAGAAGTCATTAAAGCTAGTAAAGTTACTGGTATGGAAAACACCAGTATTACTTCCGTTATGGGTGATATGTATCAAAATATTAATATCTATGATAACAATATTTTAGTATTTGGGAAAGATTTTGCGAGTCCTATTTCCGACAATGGATTTTTTTATTACAAGTATTATTTAGAAGATAGTTTATTTATTGGCAATACTAGATGTTATCAAATTCGTTTTAAATCAAAACGTCCTCAAGAGCTTTGTTTTTCAGGTAATATGTGGATTTCGGATACAACATGGGCTATTAAGCGCATCGAAATGAGTATTCCGAAAGATGCAAATATTAACTTTATTAATGCGGCTAACGTAGTGCAAGAGTTTACTCAAATTGATAGCACTTGGATGTTGAGTAAGGATAGGTTGATTATTGATTTTGCCATGAATAAAAATCAAGTAGGTATTTATGGTCGTAAAACAACCTCTTACAAAGACTTTAAAATTAATCAGCCTAAAGAAGTTAAGTTTTATGAATTTGGAGATAAAATCGTAGTTGAAGATTCTGCGCTCTTAAAAACAGATGAGTTTTGGAATAGCATGAGACACGATAGTTTGTCGGTTAGAGAAAAGAAAATTTACCACATGATTGATACAATTAAAACACTTCCTATTTATAAAACATGGGTTGATGTGTTTACCTTATTTGTGTCTGGATACAAAACAGTTAATAATTTTGAAATTGGTCCTTATTTTAATTTAGTTAGTTACAACAGAATAGAAGGGCCTCGTATCAGATTTGGAGGAAGAACCAGTAGTAAGTTTAGCAGATGGTACGAATTGCAGGGGTATGTGGCTTATGGTTTTAATGACGAAAAGTTTAAATATAGCCTTGGTTTTAGGAGTTTTATTTCTAAAAAACCACATAGGCAATTAGTGGGAATGACTTATAAAAGTGATTACGAGATTTTAGGTCAAAGTCAAAATGGTTTTTCGCAGGATAATATTTTCGCTTCCTTATTTAGAACAAGTCCTTTAACAAACCTAACACGAGTAGATCAAACATATGCTTGGTATGAAAGAGAATGGGCAGCTGGATTAACTTCAAAAGTAACTTTAGCGGGACGAACAATCACCCCTTTAATGGCTAATGCCTATAAGTACTATAAAAGAGATGGTAGCATAGGAACAAAAGAAAATATTAAAAATACAGAGGTGCGTTTAAATATCCGTTTTGCTTACAAAGAAAAATTTATTAATGGAGATTTTAGCAGAATAAGTTTAGGAACTAAATGGCCAGTACTACAAGTAAATTACGCTAAGTCATTGCAAAATGCTTTCAGAGGAGAATATGATTATCAAAAGATAGTATTTAATTTAAGCGATCGCGTACGTTTAATTTCATTATTAGGATACACAGATTATACAGCAGAGATTGGGAAAATATATGGAGTAGTTCCCTACCCATTAATGGAATTGCACGGAGGTAACGAAACTTATGTTTATGATTATATGTCGTTTAATATGATGAAGTATTATGAGTTTGCCAGTGATCAATATGCTTCTGTAGGTTTATTCCATCATTTTGAAGGATTATTATTTAATAAAATTCCATTGGTTAAAAAATTAAAATGGCGTGAAGTTGTAACCTGTAAAGCCTTATGGGGAAGCGTAAACGAAAAAAACAGAAGAACTTTAATATTCCCTACTACTTTAAATGCTTTAGGTAATGAGCCTTATGTTGAAGTAAGTGCTGGTATTGAAAATATTTTTAAAGTATTTAGAATTGATGCTTTATGGCGCTCTACCTACTTAAGACCAAGAGCTATAGATAATTTTGGCGTTAAGTTTGGGTTTCAGTTGGCGTTTTAAGGATGTAAAGCCATTCACAATTTTTGTAATTTTGCTTCAAATATCTTTGTTTATATTTGATAGATATTAGTTTGATAACATGATACTTCGTTCAGAAAATTTAGTTAAGAAATATAAAAGCAGAACCGTTGCCAATAATGTAAGTGTTCAGGTGGCACAGGGAGAAATTGTTGGATTATTAGGGCCTAATGGAGCTGGTAAAACAACTTCCTTTTATATGATTGTGGGGATGGTGAAACCAAACTCAGGTAAAATATTTTTAGATGATAAAGATATTACCAATGAACCCATGTATCGCAGAGCGCAGTTAGGCGTTGGTTACTTGCCACAAGAAGCCTCTGTTTTTAGAAAACTAAGCATTGAAGATAATTTAAGAGCGGTTTTGGAGATGACAAAACTAACCGCTGCCGAACAAGCCTATAAAGTTGAAAGTTTATTAGATGAGTTTGCATTACACCATGTACGAAAAAATTTAGGAGATCAATTATCGGGAGGAGAGAGAAGAAGAACAGAAATTGCTCGTGCTTTGGCAACCGATCCAAAATTTATTTTATTGGATGAACCCTTTGCGGGAGTAGACCCTATTGCAGTTGAAGATATTCAAAGTGTGGTGCGTAAATTGAAAGATAAAAATATTGGTATTTTAATTACCGATCATAATGTTCACGAAACACTTAGTATTACAGATAGAACTTATTTATTATATGCCGGTGAAGTTATTAAATCAGGTTCGGCCGAAGATTTAGCAAACGATGAAATGGTGCGCCGTGTGTATTTGGGTAACAACTTTGAATTAAGAAAGTAATCACTTTTGCCAACTTCAAATCATAAATCATTAGATGAAGTAAATGCTTCAGTAAATACCTCTAGTAAAGGAGGGTTCAGAAAACTATTAGCCTTTATTGGGCCAGCTTATATGATTAGTGTTGGTTACATGGATCCAGGAAACTGGGCCACTGACATTGAAGGAGGAAGTAAGTATGGCTACAGTTTAATTTGGGTTTTAGTAATGAGTAATTTAATTGCCTTGTTGCTACAAAGCCATTGTGTGCGACTAGGTGTCGTGTCGGGCAGAGACTTAGCACAAGCGTCTAAAGATCATTATTCTAAATTCATCAATTATTTTTTATATGTATTAGCGGAGATAGCCATTGCAGCTTGTGATTTAGCAGAGGTTGTAGGAATGGCGATTGGTATTCATTTGCTGTTTCCTTCCATTTCTATTTTAGGAGGCGTTTGTATTACAGTGCTTGATAGTTTCGTGTTATTGTTTTTATTAAATGCGGGTATTAAAAAACTAGAAGCATTTATTATCTCATTAGTTGCCATTATAGGTGTTTCATTTTTTATTCAGCTAATAATTGCGAAGCCTGATGTTATTGAAATTTCAAAAGGTTTAATTCCAGGATTTACCAATGAAAATGCTTTGTATATTGCCATTGGTATTATTGGCGCAACAGTGATGCCTCATAATTTATACCTGCATTCATCGTTAGTGCAAACTCGTCAGTTCGAAAGAACACCGATAGAAATTAAAAAAGCCATTCGTTTCAACATCATTGATAGTGCGGTAGCTTTAAATTTGGCTTTGTTTGTAAATGCCGCTATTTTAATTATTGCAGCTACAACATTTTTTAATACAGGTGTCGAGGTGTCAGAAATACAAGATGCTCATAAAATGATGGCCCCCATGCTGGGTAGTACACTAGCGCCTTTATTGTTTGCAATTGCTTTAATAGCTGCAGGACAAAGTTCTACTGTTACTGGTACATTAGCAGGGCAAGTTATTATGGAAGGGTATTTAAATCTTCGTTTGCAACCTTGGATTAGAAGATTGCTTACGAGATTAATTGCCATTGTACCAGCCTTTTTAACAATTTATTTTTTAGGTGAAGACAAGACTGGAGACTTATTAGTGTTAAGTCAGGTTATTTTAAGTTTACAATTAGGTTTCGCTATTATTCCTTTAATTCATTTTGTGAGTAATAAAAAACGTATGGGAGAATTTGTAATTCCTTTATGGCAAAAAGTAGCTTCATGGATTTCGGTTTCGGTTATTGTATTTTTAAATTGTCAGATGTTGTTTGATAAAGTCAAAGATTGGTTACAAGACTCTGAACATCCAATTTTAATTGGCGTTTTAGTTATTCCTTTTATGCTTTTTTGTCTGGGAGTTTTGTTATTTATCACATTTGAACCTTTATTCAAAAAACCAAAATCTACAATCTCTTCACAGTTTCATGGTGAAGTTGCAAAAATTAATTTCGAACAATCGAAACCGTATTCATCTATTGCTATAACCGTTGATTTTAGTTCAAGTGATAATAAAGCGATAAATAAAGCGATTATGCTTGGTGGTAAAGAAGCTCATTATGTTTTAATACATGTATTAGAAAGTACAAATGCAGTAATGTATGGCGAAGATACAAATGACCATGAGAGAATTGAGGATAGCGCTAATTTGTTAGCCTATAAAAATCAATTCATCGAACAAGGCTATTACTGTGAGTTTAAATTGGGTTTTGGTAGTCCTAAGTCGGTTATTCCTAAATTGGTAAACAATTGCGATTTATTAGTAATGGGAACTCACGGTCATACAACATTTAAAGATTTATTGTTTGGCACCACTGTTGAAAGCGTACGTCATAAAATTGATATTCCATTGGTGTTAGTTTAATAGTAATAAAACTGAAAATAAAAATAGACAAATCGGTTTTTTTAGTTTAAAATTTCTCTTATTTTGCAGTAAAATATTCAATTGCAAATTGTCGTAAATACTCGTCTCTTAATTCAAAATAAATTAGATGGCATAGGGTGGTTTAGTTATCAAACATTAAAACGAATAACTACTAACAATCCGAATGTACATTTTGTTTTTTTATTTGATAGAGATTATAGCGATGAGTTTATTTTTTCAGACAACGTTACACCAATTGTACTAGGGCCTCAAGCTCGTCACCCATTTTTGTATTACGCATGGTTTCATTTGTCGGTTAAGAATTTACTGAATAGAATGAAGCCAGATTTGTTTTTATCTCCAGATGGTTTTTTATCTCCAGGAGCTAAGTGTAAGCAATTACCAGTTATACACGATATTAATTTTTTTCATAATCCAAAAGATTTAAAAACTTTAACAAGTAAATACTATAATTATTTTTTTCCAAAGTATGCTCAATTAGCTACTCGTATAGCTACAGTATCAGAATATAGTAAAGATGATATTTCAAGAAATTATCATATTGCTGCCAATAAAATTGATGTGGTGTATAATGGAATAAATGAAGGATTTAAACCATTACCAATTAATGAACAACAAATAGTAAGAGATAAAATTTCAGAAGGTAAACCTTACTTTTTATTTGTTGGTTCACAAAGTCCACGAAAAAATTTAAATAGGTTAGTTGCATCTTTTGATATATTTAAAGAGCAATCGCAATCAGATTATAAATTAGTTTTAGTGGGTGCCGTTTACTCAAATGAGGGTGATGTAAAACGTGTGATTGATAAATCTAAATACAAAGCGGATATTATTTTTACAGGAAGAAAATCACAAGAAGAGTTGGAAAAAATAATGGCTAGTGCTTTTGCTTTGGCTTTTGTTCCATATTTTGAAGGGTTTGGTATTCCTATTGTTGAGGCCTTAGAATGTGAAATTCCTGTGATATGCAGCAGAACAACCAGTATGCCCGAAATTGTTGGAGATGCTGGATTATTAGTGAATCCTTTTGAAATAAATAGCATTAGCGATGGCATGTTGGAATTATATCATAATTCCACTCTGCGAAATAAGTTAATTGAAAATGGTAAAGTAAGAAAACACATGTATTCTTGGGACAAATCGGCCAACTTACTATGGAACAGTATAACACAATGTTTATGAGTTCACCAATCAGTAAATCTGCTTTTATGAAAGCAGAACAATGTCTAAAACATTTTTATCTTTATAAAAATCATCCTAATTTAAGAGATAGGATATCTAAAGAAAAACAATTTATTTTTAAAAGAGGAACTGACGTTGGTGTATTTGCTCAACAATTATTTCCAGGTGGAATAGACGTTACAGTTGGTGAAAAACGTCATCAAGAGCTCTTTGCTCAAAAAACTAAGGAACTTATTGAACAGGGTGTAACAACTATTTATGAGGCAACATTTATACATGATGGCTTATTGGTAATGGTTGATATTCTTCAGAAACATGAAGATAAATGGATTGCTTATGAAGTGAAAAGTTCTTTAAAAATAACTGAAACCTATATAAAAGATGCCTGTTTTCAGTATTTCGTGATTAAGAATTGTTTACCTAATCTAATAGATTTTAATTTATTGACATTAAATTCTAATTATGTTTTAGAAGGGAAACTTGAAATTGAGAAGTTGTTTAAAACGACATCTATTATGAAGGATGCCATTAAAAATCTGTCTTATTTCTCACATAAAACTCAATTAGCAAAATTAACACTCGATCAAAATAAAATCCCAAACTTAAAAGTTGGGCCTCATTGTTTTCAACCTTACGATTGCGACTTTTTAGGATTATGTTGGAAAAACATTGGAGATTCTTCATCTGTATTTTCAATAGGAAAACTCTCTAAGGCTGCAATTTTTGAATTTTATAATAATAATATTCATCGTATAGAAGATATTGATATTACTAAAATTGCAAACAAAGAAATTCAAATTCAAGTAAAGGCAGTTAAAGAAAATAAAGAACAATTTAATACTCAACAGATTCAACAATTTATTTCAGAAGTTAAAGAACCATATTGTAGTTTAGATATTGAAGTATGGATGCCAGCTTTACCTTATTATAATGGAACTAAGCCTTTTCAGCAAATTCCATTTTTGTTTTCAATGATTTCAGCAGGAGAGCATGGTTTGAAAAATTACAGTTATTTTAAACCCATTGAAGAGGATTTTAGAAAAGAGTTTTTAGAGCGAATTATTTTAGCAACAAAGGAATTTAAAACAATTTTGATGTTTGATAAGTCTTTAGAAGAAAACGTTTTAAATCAATTAGCTGAGTTATACCCAGAGTATAAAAACGATATAACAGACTTTAAAAATAAAATTGTTGATTTAGCTGAACCTATTAAAAAAGGAAATTACTATCATCCCGAAATGAAAGGAAATTTTACTTTAAAAAGCATTGCTCCATTGGTTAATCAGGAAGCTGGGTTTAATAATTTAGATATTCAATCTGGTATTAGTGCGATGTATATTTATGAAAGTTTGTTAGAATTAAACGTAATTGAAGCTGAACAAATTAAGCAGCAGTTGGTTGACTATTGTGAGATGGACGCATTAATCACCTATCAGCTATTAAACTTTTTTAACAGTAAAATAGATAGTTAATAGTATTCCATAAACATTAGCTCTATCTTTAAAATTACTTTGCAATTTAAAATACTCATATTTATTTTTTGCTTACCTGTTTTTGGTGTTGCTCAATTAAAAATGGATACTGCTAAACGTATTAATTTTTTGGCAATACCTGTTTTATTTAAAACTCCTGAGACGGGCTGGGCATATGGACTATCAACGTCTATTAATTTTAAAACAAGTCATAAGCATGATACTTTAACTAGAACATCAGTGATTACGGCTTTAGGTATTTTTTCGCAACGTCAACAAAATATTCAAGGCTTAGATGCTACAATTTATTTTCCTAAAGAAAAATATATACTCTATTTTAATTCTTCACATAGTTATTTCCCCGATAATTTTTGGGGAATAGGTCAATATTCTAAAAATACAGATGTAGAACGTTATGTGTTTGAAGAAGTTGATATAGCTCCACACATCAAACGTAAATTTTTTAAACACACTTTTTTCGGTCTTTTAGCCGATTATCAAAATGTTTTTAAAGTTCAATATACTCAGGGAGGCTTAATGGATTCATTAAACTTTTTTGGTAAAACAAATTACAATATTACAGGCCTTGGCTTTTCGGCTAGTTACGATACACGTAACTCCACATTTTGGCCAACCAAAGGCTTATTTATCCAAACTCAATTTACAACGTACAACAAGGAATTGGCATCTACTTACTCGTTTAATAAATGGAAAACTGAATTGAGATGGTTTAAACAAATAGTTAAAGGACAAATTTTAGCATGTCAATTATACAATTACTCAACATTTGGACAAACGCCATATCGTTCAATGGCGTCCCTTGGAGGCTCAGGTAACTTAAGAGGCTTTTATCAAGGTCGATACAGAGATAATTCAATGTATTCTGCTATTGTTGAATATCGTGCTCACATAGTTTGGAAAATAAGCGCCTGTGTGTTTGGTGGAGTAGGTGATGTGTATAATCAACCTAAAAATATTAATATTGGTAGTTTAAAAGGTAGTTTTGGCGGCGGGTTACGATTAACTATTTTAGATAAGGAAAACCTTAATTTACGCATAGATTATGGGTATTCTGATAACTACAACCAAGGCTTTTATTTTACGATCGGCGAGTGTTTTTAATTACTATGAACCTGTAAGTTTTCAAAACCATTTTGGGTCTTAGTTCTTCGAATTATTTAACATTCTTTAGTTCATAGATTCTTCTTACCGTAGCATAATTTTCACTCAACAGCATTAACTTTATTCTTGATTAGCTAATCACTAGTCGCTAATTACTAATTACTTGTTTTATTATGTCTAAAATTAAAGTTGGAATTTTGTTTGGTGGACGTTCAAAAGAACGTGAAATTTCTTTTGCTGGTGGAAGAACCGTTTATGATAATTTAAATAAATCTATTTTCGAAGCCATTCCTTTATTTGTTGATTCGTTTGGAAACTTTGTATTACTAGATTGGAACTTTGTTTACAAAGGAACTATCAGAGATTTTTATCCTCCTGTAGAATTTATTTCTGCTAATAATACCGATTTTCAATACTATGCCGAAAACTTAGGCGCATTAACGGTTCATCAACAAGATGAATTGATTTCTAAAATCGGGAAAAAAGTTTTAGCACACGAGTTATCTTCTTTAATTGATTTTGCATTTCTAGCATTGCATGGTCCTTATGGCGAAGATGGCAGAATACAAGGCTTATTAGAATATTTACATATTCCGTATTCGGGCAGTGGTATTTTGCCAAGTGCTATCGGTATTGATAAAAGTGTACAGAAAAAATTAATGGTAAATGCAGGGTTTAATAGCCCTCAATTTTTTACAATTGACAGAACAGATTGGATCAACGGAAATGTAAAAGGTGTTTGGGAAAAAGCTAAAGCAGAAGTTGGTTTTCCAATGGTGATTAAGCCTGCTAATCAAGGTTCATCTATTGGTATTTCTATTTTTAATGAAGATAGCAATGCGCATTTTATGGCAGCCGTTGAAAAAGCATTTTTTACAAAATGGATAGACTCAGCCGAATGGAAAAAACTATCAGAGAAAGAGCAAATAGAATTTGTTCGTTCATTATCTGATATTCGTGAAGGTATAGGTATGCCAATAAAAATAGATTTAGGGCTTGCAAATCTAAACAAGAATAAAGAAGAACAAGCTATATTCTATAATCAATACGAATTAATTTCTTTCTTAAATAATCATTGCGATACAACAGAGGGCTTTGTTTTAGAGGCTTTAGATGGAGAAAGTACGGTTATGATTGAAGGCTTTATTGAAGGTAAAGAATTTTCATGCATTGTTTTAGAAGATACTGATTCTAATGGGATTGCTATTGCTTTACCACCAACAGAAATCAGAAAAGGGAAAGAATTATTTGATTACCGAAGCAAATATTTACCTGGTTTGTCTCGTAAAATTACACCTATCGAAGCTTCGGATGAACAAATAAATGCTATCAGAAAAGAATGCGAGCGTTTGTTTGTTGAATTATGTTTTGATGTATATGCTCGTATTGATGGTTTTTTAAGCAATGATGGTAAAGTGTTTTTAAATGATCCAAACACAACATCAGGAATGATGCCTTCTTCTTTCTTCTTTCACCAAGCCGCAGAGATTGGTTTAACACCCTCTCAATTTTTAACATACATTATTCGTACTTCATTAAGTAAGAGAATTAAAAACAGTAAAGGAGCTTCAGTTTACGAACCGTTACTTAATAAGTTAGATACATTTTTGCATAACGAAAAAAATGCAGTAAATAATAAAATCCCTGTAGCTGTTGTATTAGGTGGTTATTCATCAGAACGTCACATTTCAGTAGAAAGTGGGAGAAATATATTTGAAAAATTGGCATCATCAGAAAAATATGCACCAGTACCTGTTTTTTTAACTGGCGACAGTAGCAATCATTTAATGTATCAAATTCCGATTAATGCATTATTGAAAGATAATGCGGATGATATTAAAGATAAAATCAATCATTGGAAAATACATCCTGTTGTAAAGCAAATTATAGAAGAGTGTAGAACGATTACAGGTAAATATGGCTCTTCAAATAATTTAATTGAACCAAAACAATTAAGTTATACAGATTTAGCGAAGGAAGTAAAACAAGTGTTTATTGCTCTGCATGGCCGTCCAGGTGAGGATGGCGCAATACAAGAAAAATTAGAACAGGTTGGTTTAACCTATAATGGTTCTGGTAAAGAAAGTTCTTCCATAACAATTGATAAATTCAGAACAAACGAAATTTTAATGAAGCATGGTTTCTTGGCAGCTAAGCATTGTTTAATAACTAATGATGATTGGGTTGCTAACAAAGAGAAAATCAAGCAAACATTGCAAAATGACTACGTGTATCCATTGATTGCAAAGCCTGTAGATGATGGATGTAGTAGCGCTGTAAAAATGATTAAAAACTTCGAAGAGTTCGAAGCATTTGCGACACTCATTTTTAGAACAACAGAGGAGTTAGATATTAAAGCAGCAGAAAAACTACATATTAAACCAAAAGAAGAATTCCCTCAAAAACAAGTGTTGTTAATCGAAGAATTGATTAGTAAAAATGGCGCAAAACATTTTTTAGAAATTACGGGGGGGATGCTTACAAAAGTAAATTCTAAAGGAGAAATAGAGTATGAGGTATTTGAAGCATCTGAAGCGTTAGCAAGTGGTGAGATTTTAAGCTTGGAAGAAAAGTTTTTAGCAGGTCAGGGGCAAAACATAACACCAGCTCGTTATTCGAGAGATGAAAAAGAAAGACAGCTAATTTCGAATAAAGTAAAAGAGACTTTAGGTGCTGCTGCAAAGGTTCTTAATATCGTTGGTTATTGCCGAATTGATGCCTTTGTGAGGATATTTGATGTCAATCATGTAGAAGTTATCTTTATAGAAGTTAACTCTTTACCAGGAATGACACCTGCAACTTGTATTTATCACCAAGCAGCTATAAACGGCTATAAACCTTATGCGTTTATTGATCGAATTTTAGATTTTGGAGCTCAAAAAACAGCTCAGGTTTTGAGTTAGAAAATGAGGGTTTTAAACAGGGTTGGCCTTTATGCTTAAATAATTGATTACCAGTATTTTAAATACTTAATTAACCTTTATTTAACTTGAAATAAACAGGTAAGAAACATATTTTGAACAATTTTTGGTAGGGTAATTTTGGCTTATTCGTCTAATAAGTTAGTTTATTAACAATTTTGAACGTACCTTTGTTAATAACTGTAAATGTACCGTCATGTTTGAGATTTTAAAAAGCTTTGAGAGTAAGTTTGGTTCTTTAAAGAAAAAAGGACTAAGAATTGAAGGTTTATCAATGATAGATCCAAAGCGTAAGAAACACGTTATTATGATTTCAAAACCATTTTTGTTTGACAATCGTCAATTACCAAAATCGTATGAAGGATTAGAAATTAAAGCAAAAATTGAAGGCGGTTTACCAGAAGAATTTAAAATTGAAAAAGAAGCTATAAAAAAAGATTATTTATGGGCTCCTAATAAATTTGAAAAATATGTTGATCGTTGTGCAGAGGATATTAAAAAACAATTTGGTAATCCAAATATGTCTCGTTCAGAAATGTTAGATGCATTAGCGTTTGGTAGTTTTGAAGATCATAAACAAAAAACAATCAATTTAATTAAAGAAGGAAAAATTCCCGCAATTAATTTAAATTAAGATAAAGGCAATTGACTAGGGTATAATTAAGGGTTAAACTTTTAAAATTGCTTAAAAACCTCTCAGAAATGAGAGGTTTTTTTTTGAATTAATTTCTCCTAATTAAATATAAATAACTCTGTAAGTATTATAAAATCCATGTTTTTAACCATATATTTACCTACTTTTTTATAATGAGTCAAATTGTAGATCAAATAAAAGCACCAATTACATTACACATGGATGAGTTTGAGGTTAAATTCAAACAATCTATGAAAAGTAGTGTGCCTTTATTGGATAAAATCACAAATTATATTGTAAAACGTAAAGGGAAACAGATACGTCCTATGTTTGTGTTTTTAAGCGCTCAAAGTGCTGGTACTATAAACGAGAGTTCGTATCGTGCAGCTTCATTAATTGAATTATTGCACACAGCTACTTTAGTGCATGATGATGTAGTGGATGATAGCAATGAAAGAAGAGGTTTTTTTAGTGTTAATGCATTATGGAAAAATAAAATCGCTGTTTTAATTGGAGATTTTTTATTGTCAAGTGGTTTGTTATTATCATTAGATAATAATGATTTTCATTTATTAAAGATAGTTAGTAATGCTGTTCGCGAGATGAGTGAAGGTGAATTATTGCAGATAGAAAAAGCGCGTAAACTAGATATTTCTGAAGAAATTTATTTTGAAATTATTACTAAAAAAACAGCAACTTTAATTGCAGCATGTTGTGCCGCTGGAGTTGCTTCGGTTACTAACGATGAAAAATTAATTAATCAATTTAAAGATTTTGGTACTTACACAGGAATTGCCTTTCAAATAAAAGACGATTTGTTTGATTTTGGTGATGATACCTCAATTGGAAAACCAACAGGAATTGATATCAAAGAAAAGAAAATGACCTTGCCTTTAATTTATGCTTTAAGTAATAGCACTTGGTTAGAGAAAAGACGCATTATTAATATAGTAAAAAATCATAACGATAATCCCAAAAAAGTATCTGAAGTGATTGATTTTGTTATCCAAAAAGGTGGTATACAATATGCTGAACAAGTGATGCATCAATATAAAGATAAAGCGCTTTCTCAACTGGCTTCGGTTCCTGATAGTCCATCAAAACAAAGTTTAATACAATTAGTAAATTACTCTATTGAACGAAAAAAATAATATTACGATGAAAAAAAATAACATTATATCTGTTTTTATATTTTTATGTTTTACTGTATTGTTTTTTAATTGTAAAAGCGATGGATCTTCTGAGACTGAAAAAGTAAAACAAGATTCACTTAAAAAGGCAGATGATGCTAAAGCAAAAACAGCTAAAAATCCTTATTTAATTATGCCTCCAGATCCTGATTATACAGGCGATTATGTCGATAAATATCCAAATGGCGTGATTAAGTTTACTGGTTTTTTTAGATTTGGTTTACGACACGGACAATGGATGGCATTTTATAATAATGGATTAAAGTGGAGCGAGTGTTTTTATGATAAAGGGAAAAAACATGGATCAACTATGGTTTATCACGAAAATGGAAAGTTATTTTATTCTGGCTGGTATAAAAATGATTTAAAAGACAGCTTATGGCTATACTATGATACATTAGGAAAAGAAGCTGATAGAAGAGCTTATAGAGATGGTGTTGAAACTGGTTTGGTGTATTAATTAAATATTTTGTCTTCTGATTTTTATTGCATCAGCAAAAGTAATGTTGTGTATTTTAGAATCTAACCATGCATAAAAATTAAAGTACTCTAAAGCATTTTTTTCGTATTTATCTTTAAATACTTTTTCAAGTTCTTCTTTAAATTTCACGTAAGTTTCTTTTTGTTTGCTATCGCGTTTTGATAAGGCAATTTTCTTAAAGTAGTCTAAAAATACAGATTCAAATTTGTACTGTTTTTCTTGCTGATTAAAAAATCTAACACTTGATTTAAAAATGTAAGACAGTAAGTCATCATTCCCTAATTCAAAATGAACAATCAAATTAATTAATTTCGAAATACGGATAATATCCTGTCTCAAATCGTCATAATTGGTATTGATGATTTTATTAAGCCATAGTAATGATTTATTGTATTCTCCTACACCAAAATACACCATGCTAATGGTATGGTAAATCCTAACTAATTCCTCATTATTGATTTTTGTTTCATACTTGTCTAATCCTTTAATTACAAAAGGAATTACATTGGTGGCTTTATCATGCTGTCCTATGTATGAGTACAAAATCATTTCTGTAATATAGGATTGCGTAAAAATGGTAATTTGCAAATCGGTTGCTTTAAACATTTCGTTTAAGGCTAATGATTTGAGTTTATCAATCATTTTAAAGCCATCATTATATTGTTTTTTTATAGCACAATACCTTACCAAATAGCCATGAGATACAATATAATAATGGGGCATCTCGGAAATAATTTCTGGTTTGTTTTCTAATTCAATGATTAATTCCGAAAATGATTTATGCACTTCATCCATTTCGTTTAATAGCATATTTGCTACTCCACAAATAAATAGATAAATGATTTTTGATTTATTAGATAAGAAATCTTGTTGAACCGAAAATTGTTTCGTCTCTTTTAAAACTTCATTTATTTCATTTACATCTTCCTTGCTTCTAGCAATCATTAATCTGGAAGATAAAGCATTTAGCTTTGCAAGCTGCAATTCGTAAGCAGCATAATTTTCTATTTTATTAAATAAATTATTTTCTTCTTCAATTAACTCATCTAAAGTTCTGTAATTGATGTCTCCAAAGTGAGCCTCCATGTCAACCAAAACTTTTTCAAGTTCTACAATTTCTAATAAACTATAAAATAGCTCATAATCCTGAGCCATTTTTTTAATGATACTTAATTGTTTGCGTGACTGTTTGTATAATGATTTGTTAAATAATAATTGAATGTTTTTTATTTCTTCGTCAATTTTAGCGCTAGCACTGGTTTCCTGACGATGAAAACGTAAACTTCTTAAAATATGGTGAAGTAATTGGTTTTTCTCTGAAGCAAAGTGCTGAACAAAAGTTTCGTTTTTAAAGTGTTTTTTTACAACATCTTCCTCATAGGAATCCTGACTTTGAATGAAGTTGTATAATTTAATATAGTTTTTATCTCCTTGCTGCAGCGAAGAAAGAGATTTAAATTTCTTTTCTTCTTCAGGAGTAAGTGATTTTATGATATCAAAAAGTTGATTTGTTGGTTTCATGTCTTCTTAAAATTAATTTAACCAAGCATTAGCATATTTCTTTTTCAATAATTTGTCTATTGGTGTGTTGTTTATTTTAGAGTCAATATACACTTCAATATCAAAATAAAAAGCTACATTTTTTTCGTGTGGATCTTTCATGACTTCTTCTAAGTCTTTCTTGAAACTGATAAATATTTCTTTCTCGTTTTCCTTATTTTTCACCTTAATTTCTGATAGTTTTTCGAAATAGGATAAAATTAATTTCTCTGTTTTGAAATAGGATATTTGAGTTTTATAGTAATTATTAATTGTAGATATAATGTAGCCTAATTGTTTAAAGCGATTTAATTCGTAGTGCAATCCAATATTAATGATTCGCGCAAATGATTGTAAATCCTCGCGTAATAAGTTATTACCTTCGTTAAGTATTAATGAAATGTAATGAAGCGCTTTTTCGTAATTACCAAAATAGGTATTCATAATGGCAATGTTGTAATAAAATACGAGTTCTTCTTCTTTACTTATTTTACCTTTATACTCAATTAGTCCTTTCTCAATTTCATCAACATTTGCTTGAGCTTCTTTTAATTTTCCACTATTTATATTAATGGATAGTTTTCCGTTTAATACAGAGGTGAATATTTTTAATTGTAAATCAGTTGTATTAAAAGCTTTTACATTATTTTTTTCTTCTAACTGTTTAATGCGGGCATCACAGGTTTTATACTTTTGTTCTTCGTATGCAATGTTTATCAAGTTATTTAATGTGGTTAAATAACGACTTGGCATTTCCTCAATTAACTCTTTGTGTTCATCCATTATATTTAATAAAGTTTGACACTCTTCTTCTCTGCTTTGATTGTCCTGGCACCTACAAAATAAAATTGAACGACAGTGATGGTAAATAATTAACGCTTTAGATGATTTTACAAGCTTATCGTTTTTTAGAAGTGGAGAATTTAAAAATGAGTTTATGTTTTCCATATCCTCATTTGTTTTGGCTTTGTTTTTTTGGCGTGTGTTTAAATTTATTTTAGAGTAGAGTAAAGTGTATGTGCCAAGGTTTTTTGCTTTCTCAATAACTATTTGCTCCTCTTTAACTAAGTCTTCTATCGTGTTGTTTTTTACATTAAATTGAGTTTCAATAGATATTAAAAGCTTTTCTAAACCAATTAATTCTAAAATAAAATGAAAACGCTCAAAACGATAGGCTTCTTGCTTTTGTTTATTTAAAATTTTACGACATTGTTTGTATTGAGCTTTATCAAATAAATTTAAAATATTGGTAATCTCATCTTTAATAATGTAGGATGCATTACTTTCGGCATGAAATGAACGCAAACATTTTAAAATAAAATTGTATAAATTTTCTGAAGTTTGACTTTTAGCTTCTAAGGTTTCATGTTTTGATTTTACTATTTTGCTAAAAAAATCTTCTTTATATTCAGATGCCGCTTCAATAGTATTAAATAAGGTAATTAAATTAGGATTTAATTCACTAGCGGATGCGGTTAATTTTAAAAATCGTTTTTCTGATTTAGAAAGAGACTTTACTAAATCAAATAAATCTCTATTAGAAATTAAGTTCATATTAGCAATACAATTTTAATAGATTATTATAGAACTCCTATTTGGTTTCACTAATTAACTAATTTTTATCTAAATTAGTTAAAAATTTACCGAATGAAAACTATATATACTTCTCTATTTATTGTATTCCTAAACATTAGTCATTCCTTTTTTGCCCAAATAACCAATTGTCAGTCTCACAAATCTGCTCTTGCTACAACTGCTTTATATTATTCTCCCGAAAATTTAAGAAGTGACACCATTGATGTTTTAAAATACACTATAAACCTTGATATTACAGATTTTACAAATCAAAAAATTAAAGGAAATACGAATGTTCAATTTGTACCAAAAATAAATAGTCAATCTAAAATTGCTTTGGATTTATTAAAAATGGTGATTGATAGTATTACACAAAATAATATTCCTTTAAGCTATACTTATAACGATACTTTACTCAGAGTTAATTTACTGAATGCAATAAATATTACCGATACTGTAAATATTTCTGTCTTTTATCATGGTACGCCACAAGGCGATCCTGCTGGTTGGGGAGGTTTTTCATTTAGCGGAAATTATGCCTATAATTTAGGTGTTGGTTTTGGGGCTAAACCTCATAACTATGGTAGAGTTTGGTTTCCGTGCTTTGATAATTTTGTAGAAAAATCATTATATGAATTCAATATTACAACGATTACTGCTAAAACGTCTTTTTGCAATGGCGCATTAATATCTGATGTGGTAAATGGTAGTTTGCGTACTCGCAAATGGGTAATAAATAAAGCTATTCCATCTTATTTAGCTTCTGTAGCCGTGGCAGATTACACCCAAGTAAATTGGAACGTAAATGCCGCTAATGGCAATTTACCAATTATTTTAGCTGCACGACCAACTGATACAACAGCACTTAAAAATGGCTTTATTCATTTGCCAAACGCTATTTTAGGATTCGAAAATTATTATGGACCATATGTATGGAATAGAGTAGGCTATTGTTTAGTGCCTTTTAATAGTGGGGCAATGGAACATGCTACCAATATTTCATATCCTCAAGCTGCAACATCTATTAATTATGAGTCGGATTTAATGGCACATGAATTATCGCATCATTGGTGGGGAGATTTAATGACTTGCGAAACACAAGAAGATATGTGGCTAAATGAGGGAATGGCAAGTTATAGCGAGCGGTTATTTTTGGAGTGGATGTATGGTTATTCGAACTATATATCACAAGTTAAAACAGTTCATGATGATATGGTGAAATTTGCACATTTACGAGAGAAAGGATTTAGAGCAATTTCTGGGGTTCCACACGAATATACCTATGGAGATCATGTTTATCGTAAGGGTTCAGATGTAGCGCATACATTAAGAAACTATATGGGAGATGCTGCGTTTTTTGCTGGATTGAAATATGTGTTACAGCAAAAGTCTTATAAAAATATGAATAGCATTGAATTTAGAGACTTATTGCAACAATCATCAGGACAAAATCTAGTTCCATTTTTTGATAACTGGGTATTGAATGGTGGTTGGCCACACTTTTCAATCGACTCGGTTAAAACAGTAAGTTCGGTTGCTCCTTATACCTCAGTGGTATATATAAAACAAAAATTATTTGGCGCACCTAATTATTACACGAATGTGCCTTTGGAACTTACATTTATGAATAGCGCTTGGAGTAAAGAAGTAAAATCAATTGTCATGTCGGGGGCAGCACAATCATTTACATTAACTACAAACGTAAACCCTGTATTTGTAGGAATGAATGTAGATTCGAAAATTAGTGATGCTATATCTTCAGAATATAAAACAATAAAAACTAATGCTACTATAAATTATAGTTTAGGGAATGCATCTTTAATAGTTTCAAACAAAGGAGTTGATTCTTCTTACATCAGAATTGAACATAACTTTGCGGCTCCAGACGCCATTAAAAATAACAGTAACAATTTTAGATTAAACACTCAACATTATTGGAAAGTGGATGGTCTTCTTTCTTCTGGGTTTGTAAGTAAAATAAAATTCAATTATAATGGTAATAAAACTACAACAGGTATTGGTTATTTAGATACTTGTTTAACAACGATTAACGGAGATAGTATTATCTTATTATATCGTAAAAATGCAGCAGATGATTGGAAAGAAGTTAAAAACTATACTAAGTTTAAAGCTTCCTCAAAAATTGGTTTTTGTACAGCAGATACTTTAAAGTTAGGAGAATATGTATTTGCAAACGGGCATAGCAGTGTGCTATTAGGTTTAAACGAAACTAAAAATGAAAAAACAGTTGAGTTAAAATTATTTCCAAATCCAAGCTCGACGGTTTTAAATATTCATATCCAAAATTATAAAGTGACGCCATTTACAATGATTGATATCTATGATATTCAAGGAAAAGTAGTGAAACACATTACAAACGTAAATTCAGAAAATGAAATTTCTGTAGCGGAATTAGTTAAAGGTAATTATGTAATGAATTTGATGGAGAAGAATAAAAAAATTATTAATCAAAAATTTGTGGTGGAGTAGTTAGTTACTCAAAACTTCCATCATGGCTTTAGCTTTTAATAGACATTCATTATACTCATCTTCGGCATTACACAAAGCTGTAATAGCACTTCCTACAGTAAAGCTTAAATAACGTTTTTCTTCGTCGTAAAAAATACTTCTAATTAATACATTTAAGTCAAAATCGCCATTCGAATTTATGTAACCTATTGCACCTGAGTAAGCTCCTCTGTTGTATAATTCAAATTCATCAATTAATTCCATGGCTCTAATTTTTGGAGCTCCTGTCATACTAGCCATCGGGAAGGTTGCATTAATAATATCATCAAAAGAATTATCTTCCTTTACTTTACAACTAACAGTACTTATCATTTGGTGCACTTGCTCAAAACTTTCAATATCAAAAAGCTTATCTACATTAACACTTCCTCTTGTTGCAATACGTGATAAATCGTTTCTGGCAACATCCACAATCATCACGTTTTCATTACGTTCTTTCGCATTATGATGCAATTCGTTTTTTATAAGTTCATCTTCCTGTTGAGTTTTGCCTCGTTTTGCTGTTCCTTTAATAGGCTTAGTAATTAAGGTGTTTGCTCGTTTTGTTAAAAATAATTCAGGACTTGATGAAATGATGTATTGTTTATCAAATTTTGTTAGTGCAGAGTAAGGAGCTTTACTGATTGAATTTAGTTTTTGGTAAATCTCAATTGGGTCAATCTCAACATTGTGAGATTCAAAAGTAATACAGTAATTTATTTCGTAAATATCTCCTTGCTGAATATGTTGTTTTAAGGTATTTACTTTTTTTATATAATCTTCTTTACTGGTAGTAGCATTAACCAATATTGACTGTTTTGAAATATTGGTTGATGAATCAAATTGCAAATTGTCACTGGCAATAATTTCTTCAGCTTCAATAAATAGTTGTTTCGGAAAGTAAATAGGATTGTTGTTTTTTTCTTTAAACTTCTCTATATCATTTTTTAAATCATAGTTAATAAAGCAAATTTGATTTTTATGTGGAATAAAATGTGCGAGTGCTTTATAGTTGGAACAAATGATTTTAGACTCAAAGCCCATCAAATTGGAATTTGAATGAAATAAACTAAAAAAAGTATACTTTTTTAGATATGTATTGATGGAGAGAATAGATAGATAGTTTTTGAAATTAATATTTTTTGTTAAAACACACCTGATATAATTTAAAACTTTAAAGTTTGTTTCTAATTATTGGCTCATAGCATGAAAAACAATGATTTGTAACTTGATTACATTAAACTTATTTTCTTAATTGTTTCAACCCAATCATCTCCGCTATTTAAACTTTCAACTAATTGAATTTTTTCGCCGCCATGTTTATGGAAAATTTCTTGGTATTCGGTGCCAATTTCATAAATGGTTTCTAAACAATCAGCTGTAAAAGCTGGAGAAAACACTAATACATTTTTAGCACCTTTTTTAGCTAATTCCTCAACTACTTTGTCGCTATAAGGCTTCAACCATTTATCGTCTAAGCGGCTTTGGAAACTGATAGTGTATTTATCAGAAGGCAAGTTTAATTTCTCAACAATTTCTTTTGTTGTTTGGTAACAACCAGCCTTATAGCAATAATAATTTTCGTTGCTTAATTCTGTTTCGCAATGATGATCTTTGCACAAATAACCATCATTGTATACTTTGTCTACTTGTCTTTCAGGTAAACCATGGTAGCTAAAAATCACATGGTCGTATTTTGAGAAATCATGTTTTTGAGCTCTGTTTACAATACAATTAATATAATCAGGATTATCATAATACTGACTAATAATTTTTATTTCTGGTATTACCCACCATTTGCTTACTATTTCCATAAATAGTTGTAAGGCTGTTCCGGTACTACTAGATGCATATTGTGGATATAAAGGAAACACAATAATTTTATGATACCCTTCTTGGCGCATTCTTTCCAAAACACTCTCGGTACTTGGACTTTGATAGCGCATCGCCATTTCAACTTTAATATCTTCGCCAACCGCGGCTTGTAATTTTTTTTGCAAATCAAGCGTGTGTTTTAATAATGGAGAACCTGTTTTTTCGTCCCAAATGGCTTTATATAATTTGGATGAGTTACCAGAGCGAAAAGGAACAATAATGCCATTTACCAATAACGTTCTTGCTAGCCATGGTATATCAATAACACGCGGATCGTTTAAAAATTGTGTTAGGTACTTTCTAACATCCGATTTTTTAGGACTATCTGGGGTGCCTAGTTGTAAAAGTAATATGGCTGTTTTATGTTTCATTAGTTTGAGTTACTTAACCGCAAAGAGCGCCGATTTTTTGTAAAGAGCACCAAGAGGATGAGTTTATGAATGTTTTGTTTAAGTCACAAAAATACATAACAAACTGAAATAGCAAATGTTTATTTTTAAATACCCTTTACTCCCTATAGCTATCGGCACATGGCTTTTCTTTTCGCAATTACGGTTAATTACTTTAAAAACTTAATTTCTTTAATCCTAAAATTTTCGCCATTTTTACAAGCTAAAATGAATTCAAATCCAAATCAAGAACATACTCCAAAACGAGTTGCCGTCATGGGCAGTACGGGTAGTATTGGTACTCAAGCTTTAGAGGTTATTAGAGATAATCCACAACAATTTGAAGCGGAAGTTTTAGTGGCTCATTCAAATGCCGATTTATTGATAAAGCAGGCTATTGAATTTAAGCCCAATGCAGTGGTTATTGGCGACGAATCAAAATATAAGCAAGTAAAAGATGCTTTATTTGAGCACGATGTGAAAGTGTTTGCAGGCGCTAAATCAATAGAACAAATTGTGGAAATGGAAACCATTGATACAGTTTTGGCTTCTATTGTAGGCTATGCGGGTTTGGCTTCTACTATTAATGCCATTAAACATAAAAAAACAATTGCTTTAGCTAATAAGGAAACGTTGGTGGTTGCAGGTGATATTGTGACTAAGTTAGCTTACGAAAATGCGGTTAATCTATATCCGGTAGATTCTGAACATTCGGCTATTTTTCAGTGTTTAGTGGGAGAATTTGACAATCAAATTGAAAAAATATATCTCACAGCAAGTGGCGGACCGTTTAGAGGAAAAGATAGAGTTTTTTTAGCAAATGTTACCAAAGCACAAGCCTTAAAGCATCCTAATTGGGTTATGGGTGCTAAAATTACCATCGATTCTGCAAGCTTAATGAATAAAGGCTTAGAGGTTATTGAAGCTAAATGGTTGTTTAATTTAAAACCTGAGCAAATTGATGTTATTGTGCATCCGCAAAGTATAGTGCACAGTATAGTACAATTTACAGATGGTAGTATGAAGGCGCAAATGGGTTTGCCAGATATGAAATTGCCAATACAATATGCCTTTACATATCCAGAGCGTATTAAAACAAATTTTCCTCGTTTTGATTTTTTTAACTATCCACAACTCACTTTTGAGAAGCCTGATACCGAAACCTTTACTAACTTAGCATTGGCTTTTAAAGCAATGGATAAAGGTGGTAATATGCCTTGTGTATTAAATGCGGCAAATGAAATTGTGGTACAAGCTTTTTTAGAAGATAAAATTGGTTTTTTACAAATGAGCGATGTGATTGCAAGTACATTAGATAAAATGCCAATGATTAAAGCACCAAGTATTGAAGATTATATTCAATGCGATAAAGAAACAAGAATACTAACAACAGAATTAATTAAAAAATAAGTATGGGTACTTTTATTAATATAATGCAGTTTATAACAAGCCTTGGCTTATTAATTTTATTGCATGAATTTGGACATTTTATTACAGCTCGTATGTTTAAAATACGCGTGGATAAATTTTATATGTTTTTTGATTTTTTGTTCCCATTACCAGGTGTTTTAAATTTTGCTTTGTTTAAAAAGAAAGTAGGAGATACAGAATATGGCATTGGTTGGTTTCCAATGGGTGGATATGTGCAAATTGCTGGAATGATTGATGAAAGTTTGGATACCGAACAGATGAACAAGCCAGCCGAACCTTGGGAGTTTAGAGCACATCCAGCTTGGCAACGTTTAATTGTAATGTTAGGAGGAATTATAGTAAATGTATTATTAGCATTTTTAATTTATGCCATGATATTGTTTACTTGGGGCGAGAAAAAAATACCAATGACTCAATTAAAAGATGGTATTTCTTGCATGGATTCATTAGGCTCAAGTGTTGGTTTTAAAACAGGAGATAAAATTATTTCAGTTGATGGAAAACCAATAGTGTATTTTGATGATTTAAGAATTGAAATTTTATTAGGTCACACAGTTCAGGTTGATAGAAATGGAGAAAAAGTAGAAATTGCTTTGCCTCAAGATTTTGTTGACCAAATTGCTAAAACAGAAAATTTTAGTTTCATTTCTAGCCGTGTTCCTTCTTATTTTATTGGATTTCCAGATTCTTCTTTAAATAAAGGAGTAGCTCTTCAAGTAGGAGATATGGTAGTAGGATTTAATGATTCAATCAGATTTAAGTATCATGACGAATTAGTAACTGAAATAAAAAATCATAAAGGGGAGAACGTTGTTTTAAATGTTATAAGAAAAGGACAACAGGTAAATGTACCTATTAAAATTTCTGATAAAGGAAAAATGGAAATGCATTTTGCCAATAAATACGATGATATTGAAGCCTTTGGTGGTTTTACTTATGAACGTAAAAAATATGGTTTCTTTGAGTCATTTCCAGCAGGTGTAGCTATGACATTTGATAAACTGAATTTTTATGTTCGCCAGTTTAAAATGATTTTCACTCCAAGTACAGGTGGCTACAAACATATTGGTGGATTTAAATCGATGGCAAAAATGTTTGGTGAAGAGTGGGTGTGGGAAGATTTTTGGACTCGTACTGCTTTCTTGTCGGTTGTGTTAGCATTTATGAATTTATTACCAATTCCAGCCTTAGATGGAGGGCATGTGGTATTTACTTTGTATGAAATGATTACTCGCCGAGCTCCTAGTGTTAAGGTATTAACATATGCTCAATATGTAGGGATGGCTTTATTATTGTTTTTAATGTTATATGCTAACTTAAACGATTTTTTACATTTCTTTAAGTAACTTTTAATTGTTTTTGCATTATACTAAACTAATGATAAGAAAATATTTAAAACATAAAAAGCTATTTCTTTTAAGTTTTATTTTGATTGCGTTTCATGCAAATGCACAAGATAAAACCATTAGTTCTGGTAATAAGCCAGTCGTTAAAGAGCCTATTTCAAAACATAAAATCATGATTATTCCGTTTGAAAACCGAATGTATCTCAGCGAAATTGATTTTATGATAAATAAAGAAACAAAGCTTAATGCCAAGCAAATTAAAGCTGTAATGCGTGATGGTTTAAATGAGCAGTTTTACAAAAAATTAAAGGCTAAAATGCAGGTGGTTGATTTGTTAGAAGACACAACCAAAACAAAACAAGATTTAGCGAATATTTATCAGTACCTGACATATCAGTATCAAAAAGTGCCTAGTCAAGATAACTATAAACCACCTGTAAAAGAGAAAGAAGAAAAGACAATTAATAATGGGCAGTTAGTTGTGGAAAGTAACAGCGACGCTCGTTTTATGAATGCAAAACTTAAAAATGCCACACTAGTTCCGTATTTGGGAGGAAAGTATAAAACAGATTTGTTTTTGTTTATCAATGAATTAGATATTAAAGCTCTTAATGGCTCTCCAGCAGATTTAAATAGTACATCAACACGTAAAATAGTATTGCATTATACCATTTATACTTTAGATGCTCGTGAAATAAATTCGGGAATTGCTGAGGTTAATTTACCAACCAATGTTAATACACCTACTAAAATTATCAATAGCTATTTTTCTCAAATAGCAGATGTGATAGTTGCTCGTGTTGAGAAGGCTTTAATTACAAAATAATTAAAAAATTAACAATATTCTTTGTTAATAAATACCATTTAAGAGCCTAATTCCATTCGTTAATAGGGTTATTTTTGTTTTAAAATTTAATACAATGAAAATAGCGTATATCTCAATTATTAGCGGATTATTTCTTTTGTCATCTTGCGTTCCTCAACGTTTAATGGAAGAAACAAAAGCAAAATTATCTACTTGCGAAACAGAATCTAATGCAGCTAAAAAAGCAGCATCTGATGCAGAAGCTAAAAATGCTGACTTAACTGAAAAGTTAATGAAAGAAGGAAAAGAATTAGCAGGCTTACAAAGAGATACTGCTATTATGAGTACGAACCTACGTTTATTACAAAACAAATACGATAAATTAAATTTAGTAAACGATCAATTGTTAGATAAGTATAATCGTATGTTGTTAGGTTCAGAAAAAGATAATGCTGCTTTAAGTGGTAAACTTCAATTAACACAAGAGCAATTATTGAAAAAAGAAGATGAGTTAAAAGCATTAGAATTACGATTAAATAAACAACAACAAGAGTTAGATGCCTTATCTGCAGAATTAAAAAAACGTGAAGCTCGTGTTAATGAATTAGAGGCAATCTTAAAGAGCAAAGATCAAGCAACTGCTGATTTGAAAAAGAAATTACAAGATGCTTTAATGGGCTTTGAAGGTAAAGGTTTAACGATTACGCAAAAAAATGGTAAAGTGTATGTGAGTATGGATGAATCTTTATTATTTGAAAGCGGTAAAACAGCTGTGCAGCCAAAAGGTGTTGATGCTTTAAAAAATGTAGCGAAAGTATTAGAAACAAATCCAGATATCAATGTATTAGTAGAAGGGCATACAGATGATGTACCAATGGCAGGTAAAGGAGAAATTAAAGATAACTGGGATTTAAGTGTGATACGCGCAACATCAGTTACAAAAATCATTTTACAAAATTCGAAAACAGATCCTAAGCGAATTACTTCAGCAGGAAGAGGAGAATTTTTTCCAATTGATACAGCTAAAACTCCTGAAGCAAGAAAGAAAAACAGAAGAACTGAAATTATCTTAACTCCTAAATTAGATGAGTTATTAAAAGTATTAGAAAGTAACTAATATAACATGTCATTCTTACAAAAAAGCCCTTCTAGTATTAGAAGGGCTTTTTTGTAAGTGAAGTTTAATGAAATTATTACAAAATATATTTTACGCGTATGTTATTGCAATTAATTGCTTTGCTTATGCTTTAATGTGGTATGATAAATCCCAATCTAAGAAAAAAGGCACACGCATTCCGGAAAATAAATTATTTATAGTGGCTTTTATATTTGGCGCTTTAGGTATTTATTTAGGGATGAAAGCGCCTATCTATCATAAAGCTGCTAAAACTAAATTTAAATGGGGAATACCTTTGTTAATTGTATGGAATGTAATTTGTATATATGTTTGTTTTAGGCTCTGCGCAAAGTTATAATTCTTATGTCACTTCGAGTGGTTTTTGCTTGCCTCTTGAAAAAACTGTATCGAGAAGTTTTCGAAAAGGTTCTCGATACGAAAATTTAAAGACGCAGAATTTTCTACTCGAACAGACATCTGATCTTATATCAATTCGTTCGCAATGACGCATAAAAAAAGCCGCTCAAAATTGAACGGCTTTTTAGCTTTTTAGTGGTGGTGTCCACCTGGTCCATGAACGTGACCGTGATCTAATTCTTCTGGTGTTGCTTCTCTTACTGATAATACTTCACCTACAAAGTGTAAGTTGTGATCAGCTAAAGGATGATTAAAATCCATAATCACATAATCATTTCCAATCTCTTGAACAAAGCCCATTAATTGATTTCCATCTGCATCATTCATCATTAATTCTTCGCCTTCTTTCACGCGCTCTTCATCAAAAACTCCATCAACATGAAATGCCTCTTTAGGTATACGAGCAATCATTTCTTTATCAGATACACCGTATCCATTTACTGGAGTGATTTTGAAATCAAATGTATCTCCAACTTTTTTATTTAATAAATTCTTTTCGAAATCAGGTAATAATTGACCAACGCCAAATATAAATGTAAAAGGATGTTCTGCTGATGTTTGCTCTACTAATTGAGGAGCTTCATTGTCTACGTGTGATGATAAATGATAATTTACCGATACCACTTTGTTTTGATTTATTGTCATTATTTATTCTTTTTATTGCCCGCAGATTTCGCAAATTCCACAGATTTATATTTAATTATTTTAATAGAGTAATATTTTCATTACTATCCTGCGAGATTTGCGAGATCCGCGAGAAATTTATTAAAAATCGAATTTAATACCTTGAGCTAAAGTTAATTTTGTTCCGTAGTTAATCGTATTTGTTTGACGACGCATGTACGCTTTCCAAGAATCAGAACCAGACTCGCGTCCTCCACCTGTTTCTTTTTCACCACCAAATGCTCCACCAATTTCAGCACCACTTGTTCCAATGTTTACGTTTGCAATACCACAATCACTTCCTGAAGCTGAAAGGAATTGCTCCATCTCGCGCATGTTTAATGTGTAGATTGAAGAAGATAAACCTTGAGGCACACCATTTTGTAAAGCAATTGCTTCATCCATTGTTTTATATTTCATTAAATATAAAATTGGAGCAAATGTTTCGTGTTGTACAATTTCAAATTCATTTTTAGCTTCAGCAATACAAGGTTTTACGTAGCATCCGCTTTCATATCCTTTTCCTTCTAATACACCACCTGGTACTAAAATTTTTCCACCTTCTGCAATTACTCTTTCAATAGATACCATGTAATCTTTTACAGCACCTTTGTCGATTAATGGACCAACGTGATTGTTTTCATCTAATGGATTACCGATACGTAATTGTTTGTAAGCATTAATTAATTTTTGTTTTACATCATCGTAAATATCTTCATGAATAATTAAACGACGAGTTGATGTACAGCGTTGTCCTGCAGTACCTACAGCACCAAATACGATACCAGGTAAGCAAACTTGTAAATCGGCATGTTGAGAAAGGATAATGGCATTGTTTCCACCTAACTCTAAAATAGAACGACCAAAACGGTTTGCTACTTTAGTACCTACAATTTTACCAACACGTGTAGAACCAGTTGCAGATACTAACGGTACGCGTGCATCTTCACACATTTTTTCGCCAATAGAACCTGGGCTTACCAATAAACATGAAATACCTTCTGGTAAATTGTTTTCTGCAGCTACTTCATTCCAAATATTATGACAAGCAACAGCACATAAAGGCACTTTACTTGATGGTTTCCAAATACAAACATCTCCGCAAATCCAAGCTAATGCCGTGTTCCAATTCCATACAGCAACCGGGAAGTTAAATGCAGAAATAATACCTACAATTCCAAGTGGATGCCATTGCTCATACATACGGTGGCTCTCGCGCTCAGAGTGCATTGTTAAACCATATAACTGACGAGAGACACCAACTGCGAAATCGCAAATGTCAATCATCTCTTGTACTTCACCTAAACCTTCTTGGTAAGATTTACCCATTTCGTAAGAAACTAATTTACCTAAGTCAGCTTTTTTAGCACGTAATTTTTCTCCATACTGACGAACGATTTCTCCACGCTTAGGTGCCGGAACGTTACGCCAAACTTTAAAAGCTTCAGATGCTACTTGAACTACTTTTTCATAATCAGCTGCATTAGCTGCTTGAACTTTTGCAATTAATTTTCCGTCAACTGGACTATATGATTCAATAATGTCTCCATTAGCAAAATAATTTTTACCTGTAGCACAACCGATATTTAAATCTTTAATACCTAATGCTTTTAATACTTTTTCCATATCTGTTTAATCTGATTTTTTTAATTTTCGAAGGTTAAATATAGCTATTATCTTAGGGATAATGTAAGAATTTAGACAAATTGTGTAATTTTAATGATATAGTGCTAATTGATTGATATACAATATGAACGGCTTATGTTTTTGAGATATTTTTAAATAAAAAAACTCCCAATTAGATGAATAATTGGAAGCTTATATGTTTATTTAAATAGAATTTAATCAGTTAAAATTTCGCAAGAATGTCCCAGTTTTTCAAAAACATGATAAACCTTTTCTATAATATTTTCGCCATGTTCAATTCTCAAAATACAATCACAATCATTTAAATCAAAATTAATATAAGATAAAGGCAAATGTGAACTTAGTTCTTCAATAACCTGATTGGCGATGTCTTTATTTTGAATGTTAGTTTTAAACACTTCAATCATAATGAACTAGGTGCGATTTTAGCTAATAATTAGATTTTTGTTGACTTGTTAATTTTATGGTAATAAACATACGATGTAATTAATACAGCGAATACAATTAACGGAAAAAACGCTAAGCCGCTAACGCCATCTACGGCTATTAAACTTACACATGCGGCTATAAAATCAATTGCAAATCCAGCATATGCCCATTCTTTAATACGAGCTGGGATTTGAGGAATCATTAATGCTAGTGTGCCTAATACTTTAAATACAACTAACATAGTTCCAAAATACTCAGGATAGCCTAAATGCCTGATACCCTCTTTGGCCATTTCTGTGTGACCTGTTAACGCAGGCATAACTCCTTCAAATAAAAAGATAAGCGTGGTTGTTGTCCAAAAAATAATTTTGTCTTTTTTCATGTGTTATTTTTTTAATTGTTTTTTTAGTTTCTCTTTTTCTAAATTTTCTTTTACTCTAAACTTTACCATTTTTTTAATTAAAGCTATTGGCATGGATTTATCTAATGGAAATTGAACAGAGCCTTTAGCATTTTTATATTTTGATAATTCATCTTTAAAGGCAGCAATTCCTGATGCCGTTGGATAAAAGCCAATATGTTGTTTATAGCCTGCAAAGTAAACTAACATGCCATGAAGTTTAAATGCTGGCATTCCATAACTAATTACTTCTTCGGCTTTTGGTGCTGAAGTTTTAATGGCAGTTCTTACTTGTTGCAATACTTCTTTAGTCTCTTTTGGAAACGTGGCAATGTACTCATCAGTATCTTTGAATTCAATTTTCATTTTATAAACTTTCAACGTATTTTTTGAAATTATTTAAAATCATTTGCCAGCCTGCTTGCTGCATTTCTATGGGGTTTTCACTTTCTGCTTCAAATTCTTCAACTACTTTCACGCCACCATTAACAACCCAAAAGTATGTGTCCCATTTTCTATCATCGCCTAAAACAACTCCTACTTTTTCGTTTGCCTTTATGTCATTGTAAATGCCCCAAAAATCAAATCCAAAGCTTCCATCTTTAGCCTCCATTCTTGTAGAGATTTTTCCTCCAACTTTGAAGTCAGATGTTGAGCTTGGTGCATGCCAATCATCGGATGCAAAACACCATTTAGTAATGTGTTCTGGTTTTATCCAACATTCCCAAACTGTATCAATGGGTTTATTTACGATTGCTTCTATTGTAATAACATGCTTACTCATGATTTTTAGTTTTTGTTTTTATGTTTTTAATTTATTTTTCTGATAAATTCTTAATAATTATTAATGCTTTGTTCCACATTTCTTCAAACATGGTTTTGTAGTTGCTATCAACTTGCATCTCAACTTTAAGTTCTGTTTGATTTTCTTTTTCTGTAAAGGTATAATTTTCAAAAGTTGGCGTCCACTTTTTTACTTCTTCGCTTGTGGTGTCTACAATGCCATTACGAATCATGCCCAAGTGTTCGATTGATATAAAATCGTACAATCTGTTTTCTTTTATTTTGGAGTACATTCCGGATAAATTACCGGCTTCATCTGGACCCAAAAAATGAATTTCACTTCCTTTATCCCAACTGCCTTTGAAACAAGAGCCTTCATGAAAAGCTGCGGTCCATTGTCGATAGGTTTTATCTTCTAACATCACATTCCAAACCTTTTGTTTGTTGGCATTAATTAGTATTGTAAATAGAATTGTTTCCATAGTTTATTAATTAATTTATTTTATCATCTTTTATTTTCCTTAAATGATAAATTATTAGTTTTTAATTCTTTTTCTAAAATTGGTATTGCACTTTGACCAATGCCATGTAACGCTAATATTTCTGATTTTGTTTTCTTACTTAATTGTTTTAAAGTTTTAATACTTGCTCCCTCTAATGCACGTTTTGCTGGTGCAGAAACCATAGATAAAAATCCCTTTACAGGTTTGTTTTCTTTTTCACAAATTGGACAAATTAGACAATCACTACTTTTATAAAAAACATGCCCTTTACTGCATGTTTTTTTAATTTCAGTTTTTGGTGCAACATTGTTGTATGAAGTTTGTAAAGCATCTTTTAAAACTTCTTTTTTCACTTTATCTAATTCAATAACAGTCCAACCTTGTTTACCCCAAGTTCCATTTGCAGGGAAGATAATGCCTTTATCAAATGCACTAAAAACAGCTTGTTCGATTTCTGATAATTTTACAACCACTCTCTTTGCTTTTACGTCTAGTGTGGCAACTATTTTTTTATTAATACGAAAAGATGTTTTTTCGAAATGAGCTGATTCCTCAATATCATTGAGGGATAAAATAATTTTTCTGAAATTATCAATGCTTACCATATTTTAGCCATTTAATCTTATCATACATCTCACATCGTTTTGTGACAAGTACCATTCAACACAACATCCCTGAGGATCAATTGAAGGGTCTGAAATTAATTCATTAAAAGCCTTACCAATTGTATTTACATCTTTCATAAAATCTTTGATGTCGATATAAATGTAATTTCCTTGTTTGATAATAAATTCCTCTAATTGGTGTTTACTTAATTCTCCTTTTTTAAGTTCTTCCGCTGCCGATTTGTAAATAACAGTTCCTGTTTTGTCTGGAGCCGAAATTCCAAAATAATTTCTTTTTACATCGTATTCAATGTAACTGTGCAATTGCTGGTGTGCAGCCAAAACTCCGTTTGGAAACGACGAAGCTGTAATACAAAATACATGCAGATCTTTTTCTAATGTATAATAATTTGGCATGATTAAATATAATTTATTTTTTCAAATCTACTGCCATTATTCTAAAAATCGTATATGTAAAAACGACAAAGTGAAGGGTTGATTGCGACATTTGTTTTTTATATGTTTGTAGGATAAAATCTCCCGCAGATAACACAGATATTCGCTGATTTCAATTCTGCGTTTTCAGCGAAATCTGCAGGACAATACCATTTAGTTTATGAAAACAGTAAGCATCTTAATTTTAGAAACCTCCGTGCCAGCAGCTATTGTCGATCCTCGCTATATGTTTAGCGCCGTTAATGAGTTTTATAAAAGTGCTGGACATCAACCCTTTTTTAAAATACAACTTGTAGGCTTAAAAAAAGAAATAAAATTAAACGATGGTTTATTCTCAGTGCATCCTGATGTTTTACTAAAGGATGTTAAGAAAACAGATTTAATTATTATTCCTGCTATTGGTGGAGACGTAAAAACGGCTATTGCAAAAAACAAAGAATTTTTGCCATGGATTGTAAAGCAATATCATAGTGGTGCAGAAGTGGCGAGTTTATGTATTGGTGCATTTATATTGGCTTCAACAGGCTTATTAAAAGGGAAAGAATGTTCAACACACTGGTTGTTTGCCAAAGAATTTAAAGAACTATTTCCTGATGTAGTATTAGTAGACGATAAAGTTGTAACAGCTCAAAAGGGCTTATATTCAAGTGGTGGAGCTACTTCTTACTGGACTTTATTGTTGTACTTAGTAGAAAAATATACAAGCAGAGAAATGTCTATTATGGCTTCTAAATTCTTTTTGCTTGAAATGGGAAGAAATACACAATCACCTTTTGTAATGTTTAGAGGACAAAAAGATCATGATGATACAGAAATTATAAAAGCACAAGAGTTTATTGAAAAACATTATCAAGCTAAATTAACAGTGGATGAATTAGCTGATAAATATGGTATTGGCAGAAGAACCTTTGAACGTCGTTTTAAAAAAGCAACTTCAAACACAGTTGTAGAATACATGCAACGTGTGAAAATGGAAGCTGCTAAAAAACAATTAGAAAATGGTAGAAAAACAGTAAACGAAGTAATGCATGATGTTGGTTACACTGATACTAAAGCGTTTAGAGATGTGTTTAAAAAAATAACTGGTATGTCGCCGGTAGATTACCGAAGTAAGTATAACTAATTATTTTTTAACCAAATAAGCATATCGTTAAACATAGCGTTGCTAATGGTATGCGGCTCTGGATATTCTTTATAAGTAGCAATAATACCCAATTGTTTTAAATAAGTATTTGCTTCGCGAGCATAGTTTATGGTTAAAACACCATCTTTTGTGCCGTGTGAAATAAAGACTTTTAAGCTTTTTAATTTGTCTTTGCTAGCAATGATTGGTTTTACTTCTTCTAATAATCGCCCGCTCATAACGGCTATGCCTTTTATTTTTTCGGGTACTGTTAACCCAATGCTGTAAGCCATAATTGAGCCCTGACTAAAGCCGCATAAGTAAACACGTTTTTCATTAAAAGCATGTTTGTTTTTTAGGGTATTTATAAAATCAATAATCATTAAACGGCTTGCTTCTGCCTCTATAGGATTACTGATTGGTTTACCGTTTTCAAAACTTAAGTGATACCATCCGTAGCTGTCTTTCCCTAAGGTTATTGGAGCTCGCAACGAAATCACTAAAAAACTATCAGGTAATTGATTCGCAAATGAAAATAAATCTTTTTCGTTGCTACCCACACCATGCATTAAAATAATAACAGGTGGTTTAGCTGATTTTATTTTTGGTTCTTTAAAAATGTAATACAAACTTGGTGTGGTTTTTTGTGCAAGACTCGTGAAAGCTATTGCTATAAATAGTATGAAGGTTGATAGTAGTTTCATTTTTTATATTTTTTTGTCATTGCGAACGAAGTGAAGCAATCTCATACAATTTCTCAACTGGGTTTGAGATCGCTTCGTTCCTCGCGATGACGTTACATTACGCTTTATTAATCACAATTGATGTCATTGAAAAAGAGCCACCAACAACTGCATCATTAAAGTAAGTGATTTTATCATTCTTACCTCTTAGTGCAATGCTATAAATCATTGGTAAATAATGATCGGGAGTAGGGGATGATAATTGTAACGCTTTACTGTAGGTTTTATAATTCACTAATGATTTTACATCGTTAGCTGTAATTAATTTCTTGAAACTGTCGTTAGCTTCCAATGCCCAATCGTGTCCAAAGTGCTCGTTGAAGTTACCGCTAAATCTTGCGTATTGAAAATTGTGAACCATATTACCACTTCCAATAATTAAAACACCTTTTTTACGTAAGCCAGCTAATTGCTTAGCTAAATCGTAATGGTATTGTGTGTCTTTTGTGTAATCTAAACTTAATTGAACCACAGGAATATTGGCATCAGGAAACATGGGTCTTACAACACTCCAGGTGCCATGGTCTAAACCCCAAGTATTATCTAAACCAACAGAAGTTGAGGTAAGTATTTTTTTAGTTTCATCTGCTAACCATTTACTACCTGGTGCTGGATATTGTACATCAAACAAAGCTTGAGGGAAACCTCCAAAATCATGAATGGTTTGTGGGTTATCCATCGCTGTTACAAACGTGCCTTTAGTTTCCCAGTGTGCCGAGATACATAAAATGGCTTTTGGTTTTGGTAATGTTTTGGCAATGGCTTTCCAACCTCTCGAAAACTCATTGTCTTCAATGGCATTCATGGGCGAACCATGACCTATAAATAATACAGGCATTTCCTCATCCTGTTCGGGTAAATTATTGGCAAACGATTTAAAATCTCCTAATGTTGTCATAGCAGCTATTCCTAATATTGATTTAATAAACTCTTTACGTTCCATGTTATTTTATGCTTTCCCTAATTTACGATTTTGTCAGTTCGAGTAGAAAATTCTGTCTCTTTGAATTTTCGTATCGAGAACAATCACTTCTCGATACTTCCGATAGCTATCGGGATTTGCAAGAACAGGCAAAAATACTCGAAGTGACAGCCAAACTGAAGGTAAACAGGTTTAATGCTTGTATAAAGGTCGTAAATATTTAAAGCAAATTACTTAATCTAGGTTAAGAAATATTGACCACTAATGAAAGATGATTTTAGTGTTATTGTCATGCTGAACTTGTTTCAGCATCTCCTGCATTATATTTTTTGAGACCCTGAAACAAGTTCTGGGTGACTGAAAATGCGTCGTTAAATTTGATTTGGCTCAATTAAATCCCATAAGTTGCCATACAAATCAGCAAATACAGCTACTTTACCATGTGGCTTGCTAGTAAGTTCTTCTACAATCTTAACATTTTTATCGAGCAAATTTTTATAATCTCTTTCAATATCATCGGTGTATAAAAACAAAAACACGCGCCCACCAGTTTGGTTACCAACTCTACTTTGTTGTTCTTGGCTTGATGCTTTTGCTAATAAAATACTAGTTCCTGTGCTACCCGCTGGCGATACGATTACCCAACGCTTGGTGGCACTCATCACTTTATCTTCTACTAAAGTAAAGTGCAAAACCTCTGTGTAAAATTGGATGGCTTCATCGTAATCATTTACTAATAGGGCTATGTGAGCGAGAGATTGGGGCATTAATTAAAGTTTAAATAATTTTTTAATTACAGTAATTATTGATTCATTTTCTTTTACTAGAATTGGATTTAGTTTTTTTATTTTCTTATGAATTTCACTTCTAAAATCGATTCTTTGCTCTAAATCAGTTATCCAATCTTGAATTTTATTAGTGTCAACAGACTGATGTTTAGCTTTTAACGCTTCTATTTTTGATTTAATAGTGTCTATTTCTTGTTGAATAGAGGACGTTTCTAGAGAATAATATTCGTTAAAAAGTCTAGTGTACAGATTGAAATCTTTAGTTAATTTATGTCCATGTGCATAAAATATAATTTCTTTTAAAATCACATGCCAATCACTTAAAAATTGATGTGTTGTAAGAATATAGTTTGAGTATGCTTGACTTATTTGTTTGTATGAGGGTTCATTGATATGTGTTAAAACAATATTTGCATCAGAATTTATTGATGTTTCAAAATAATCTTTTTGAGCGTCTTCAATTAGTTCGAATGATTTTATAAGTGGCTTAGCTTCCTTATCAACAAGAATTGTGAAAAAATTATGATTTTTTTGAGCTTCTAACTCTAGCCAATTTTTTCTTACGTCAAGATAATTTCTAAGAAAAATATTGAAGAGAGTTTGAAATATTTTATTTTCTCTTTCAATTTCAATCAATTTTTTTCTTTCATCATATGATGATGAATCTATATTTGACAGGATTAAGTGGAAATCATTAAAAGGAGTATTTTTTTCACCTTCTTTTATTTTTTTGTTATATACTAAGTCAATAATTTCAACTAATGTAGCCCAATTATGTTGTTTTACGGTTCTAAGCTGAATTTCAATCACTTTGCCATTTCCTGGCTCATCTACATATAAATGAATGCCGCTATATCCATCATATTTTTTGTCTTCGTTGTAATTCTTTTCTCTTCTAATATTGAATTTTTTTTTGAGATCTTGGTAAACTTTTTCTACCGCTGCTTGAGAATGTAATATACATCTACAGCCTCCAATATCCCACATTCTATCTAACTCTCTATCTGGTTCTCTTCTAAGTTTTGAGATAATAGATTCAAGTCTTTTAATTCTATATGTGACGATTCTGTCCGCCCTAATTCTTTTTGATATATATGATAAATCTTCAAATACAGCGGATAATGATTTTTCATATGTTTGCCTATATGACTGAAGAAGTTCAAGATTTTCAACTGAAGTTTTACGATTATTTTTAATATCGTCTTTTATTATATCTCCAAGTTTTCTAGCTTGATTATTAGTCATAGATTAATGTTAGTTTTAATCAATCGTAGCAATTACCTTTAACTCAATAGCAATTGGCGTTGGTAAACAATTAATTTCAATGGTTGTGCGGCAAGGAGGGTTTTCTGCAAAATACTCTGCCCACAATTTATTGTAAGTTGGGAAATCGTCTTTCATGTTAGTTAAAAACACTTGCACGTCCACAATTTTATCCCAGCTGCTACCAGAGTCTTCTAAAATGTATTTGATGTTTTTAAATACACTGTGGCATTGTGTAGCAATATCATAAGACACAATTTTTCCATTTTCATCTAACTCTACTCCAGGTATTTTTTTAGTGCCACGTTCACGCGGACCAACACCACTTAAAAATAATAAATTTCCTACACGGCGTGCATGTGGGTATAATCCTACTGGTTCTGGTGCTTTTGATGATTCAATTGATTTTTCTGTGCTCATGTTGTTATGTTTACAAAGTTTTATAATTCAAAAAATTAATCTTTTTTAAAGGCAGTCCATCCTTGTGCAGTTATTGGATGAGAAGTACCTGCTTTGGCAATTAAATTGATACCGCTTGCTTTTGGAGTCATATGCCCAATAATGGTAAAATCTGGAACGTTTTTAATTTTATCATAATCGCTCATTGGTACTGTAAATAGTAATTCGTAATCTTCGCCACCGCTTAATGCACACATGGTTGGGTCTAAATTAAATTCACGCGCTCTATCAAATGTTTGAGGATCTAATGGAATTTTATCTTCATACAATTCGCAACCTAAATCTGATTGAGAACAGATATGCATAATTTCTGAAGCTAAACCATCACTTACATCAATCATGCTAGTAGGTTTAACATCTAAGCCTTTTAAAATTTCTACGATATCTACACGAGCTTCGGGTTTTAACTGACGCTCTAAAATGTAATCATTACCTACTAAATCAGGTTGAATGTTTGGATTGTCTTTAAATACAAATTTCTCTCTTTCCAAAACTTGTAAGCCCATGTAAGCTCCTCCTAAATCGCCACTTACACATAGTAAATCTTTTTCTTTAGCACCATTACGGTAAACAATATCTTCTTTATTAGCTTCGCCAATAACGGTTACACTAATAATTAATCCGCTGGTAGATGAGGTAGTGTCTCCACCAACTAAATCTACTTTGTATTTATTACAAGCAAAAATCATCCCGGCATATAATTCTTCTAAGGCTTCTACCGAAAAACGATTTGAAGCAGCTATGCTTACTGTAACTTGTTTTGGTGTACCATTCATGGCACAAATATCTGATAGATTAACAATGATAGATTTGTAACCTAAGTGTTTTAATGGTACATATGTTAAATCAAAATGCACACCTTCTACCAACATATCTGTAGAAACTAAAGTATGTTTGTCTTCATTATATTTAATAACGGCAGCATCATCGCCAACGCCTTTAATAGATGAAGTATTGTGTATTTCAACATGTTCGGTTAAGTGTTTAATTAATCCAAACTCTCCTAATGTTGTTAATTCTGTTCTTCCTGTATTTTCTAGCATTTTGATTACGAATTTAGTACGAATATACGAATCTGTGTTTGTTATGTTGAATATGATTTTATGCGAATATACGAATCTGTGTTTGTTACTGTGTTTGCTAATTTTGTATTTATTATTTTACTTCATTAACAATTCGTTTGATTCGCACTCCGTTGCTTGTAAAATTTATTAATAAGGCTAATTTTAAATTTGATACTTGATCTATATATTTCTTCGAGTAAAAATCACTTCTTTTTAATTCAATAATTACTTTTTCTTCAATTAAAAAATCTAAATAGTTATTTCCTATTATTTCTTCTTTATAAATTACTTTGTATGGGGCTTGCTCTTTAAGTATAATAACTGCTTCCTTTAATTCTTTAGCATACGCTTTTTGATAAATTTTCTCTAAGTGCCCATGTCCTAATTCATTGAAGACATTATAAGCTAAACCAACTAATTTATAGCTTAATTCAGGATATATTAAGTCTTGTTTTTGAATCATTTTATTAATCTCTCATATACAGATTCGTAAATTCGTATATGATTCGTAATTATAAATTCGTATTCTTTATTTAAGTTTAACACACACATTTTTAGGTTCAGTAAAGAAGTCTAACGCTTCAAAACCACCTTCTCTTCCAACTCCTGATGACTTCACACCACCAAATGGAGTACGTAAATCACGTAATAACCAACAGTTAATCCAAACAATACCAGTGTGTAAATTCATTGCTACACGATTAGCTTTGGTAATATCTTGTGTCCACACAGTTGAAGCTAAACCATATTGTGTTGAGTTAGCATACATTAATACTTCTTCTTCTGTATCAAATGGCATAATCGTAACTACTGGACCAAAAATTTCTTCTTGGTTAGTACGGCAATCATATGATAAGTTTTCGATGATGGTTGGTTCTAAATAATAACCATTTTCAAATTCACCACCAACGGTTGCTTGTTTGCCTCCGCATAATACTTTACCACCTTCTTGTTTTGCTAATTCAACATACGATAAAATTTTCTCCATATGTGGTTTAGAAACTACCGCGCCAATTTTTGTTTTATCATCCATTGGTGCACCAACCATTAGCTTTTGTGTTTTGGCTACAAAGTCGGTTTTAAATTTTTCGTAGATAGAACGTTCAACAAATATTCTTGAACCACATAAACAAATTTGCCCTTGATTAGCAAAGGATGACAACATGGTTGTAGATAACATTTTTTCATAATCGCAATCAGCAAAAATGATGTTTGGATTTTTACCACCTAACTCTAATGATAATTTTTTAAACATTGGAGCCGCAATGCTTGCAATGTTAGCGCCTGTTTTAGTTCCTCCAGTAAAAGAAATTAATGGAACATCTGTACTGCTAACAATAGCATTTCCAACTTTATGTCCGAAGCCATGTACAATATTTAAAACACCTTTTGGTAAACCAGCTTTGATACAAATTTCAGAAAGTAAATAAGCGGTCATTGGTGTAATTTCAGAAGGTTTAGCCACTACGGTACAACCTGCAGCTAAAGCTGGAGCAATTTTCCAAGAGAATAAATACAAAGGTAAATTCCAAGGAGAAATACAACCAGCTACTCCAACGGGTTGGCGTAAGGTGTAATTAATGGCAGTGTCTTCCATACTATGTGCATGAGCAGCATAATGTAAAATGCCAGTTCCATAAAAATGAAAGTTAGCGGCAGCACGAGGTATGTCAACAGATTTAGCTAAGTGCAAAGGCTTTCCGTTATCCAAGCTTTCTGCTTTTGCTAATTCATCTAATTGCTCTTCAATTAATGAAGCAATTTTTAATAGATATTTCGAACGTGTTTCTTTGGGAGTAATACTCCATGTTTTAAAGGCTTCTTTAGCTGCTGCTATGGCTTTTTCAGCATCTCGCTCATCGCTGTCAGGTATTAGTGAATATACTACGCCACGAGAAGGATCGTAGTTATCGATGTGTTGATTTGAGATTGGTGCAACTAGCTCACCATTGATATAATTTTGTAGTTTAAACATAATGATGCAATAAGAATGCTAAATTAAAGAAAATGACCCAATTATTAAACATTTACTCGGGTCAGAATAGTCAATAAAAGAGTTTTTATATCGGTATTTATTCCCTATTTTTAGCATTGCTTAAATTTTTTTTAATGAGATTACTTTTTTGGACTTTATTATTCATGTGTTTGCATGCATCTAATGCGTATTGTCAGGATTGGCTATACACCACTGGAGGAAATAAAATTCAGGTAAAAGTAACGGAGATTAATGCCACAGATATTAAGTATAAGGATTATGCAAACGTAGAAGGTCCTACTTATGTCATTGCAAAATCAGATGTTGTGTTGATTCAATATTCAAACGGTGTGAGCGAGGTGATTAATAATAATCCTAATTCATTAACCCCAAAAGGAACCGATTTTGTAACTTACGACACGAACAAACCCAAAGATAAGTCTCAAGCGGCAGATAAGCCAAAAGCTCCAGAAAAAGTTAAACCTACTGAAAAACCGAAGCCTGAAAAAAAAGAGTTTAATTTATATTATTTAAATTACAACATGATTTCTATCAATGCCTTGGCTCTTGCTAATGGCGATTTGACCTTGATGTATGATAGAGATTTTATCAATAAAAAATTATCCTTATCGTTTTTAGGAGGTTATAATTTTAGCGGTAGCATGGGTGGTTTAAATGCTTTTATTTCGTCTACAAAAGATGCGGCTAAAAAGAGATATGATGCGGGCGCAGGTATAAATTTTATGCCAAGCAGTAAACGCCGTGTGCAGTATTTTGTGGGTGTTTTAGCTAAATACATGGCTTATAATTATCAGCAAGTTGTTGATACGACGAACAATCAATACAAATATAAAACGGCAGATGCGTATCAATTATCGATTATGCTTTCTAATGGTTTAATTTTTAAAGTAACGCCTAATTTTAATTTTAAATTTTTTGGTTCAATTGGAGGCTCTATTAATTCAACACCTCTTGAAACAACCGATACAGATGGTAATAAAGTTAATTTCTCTAACTACCCCAAAATTTATTTAGGATACTGTTTTGGTTACCGCTTTTAATAATGAAAAAAAGATATAACATATATTTAGGTGTTTTGGTGTTACTTTTTGTTTCATTAAAAAGTATTGCACAGGATAAAGTCTTTTTAAGAGACGGTAAAGTGATCTCTTGTAAAATTATTGCGATATCGGAGAATACGATTACCTATAAAGATACTACTGCCAACTCTAATCAAATTACAATTTCAAAAAATGATGTATTATTAACCGAATACAAAACGGGTGAGATATACATGTTTAAAAAAGAGGAATCTACTTTTAAGGTAGAGAAAGAGGGAGCGGTGTCAAGTAGTAGTCCAAATCAACCAGAAATTATAGAAACTAGGGAGCAACGAAAAGAACGTAGGATGAAAGAGTGGAAGGCGGAAGAAGCTTTGTTGGGGAATAACATTATTGGATTTTATATCCCTGAGTTAGTGCTAGGCCGATTAACGGTATCGTATGAACGTTTATTAGCTAATAAATCAATGGGAATAAAAATACCTTTTAGTTTAACTTATAATCCATTTGCGGCTTTAAGTTCGAGGAATTCTAGTTCTAGTACAACTAATACGTCGTCTTCTACAACCAACACAAATACAAATTCTACCAATAACAATAATTCTAATAACAATACTGAGCAGCCAACAAGAGGTACAGGCTTTATTACAGGAATTGATGTGAATTATTACCACGATTTAAAACCTAATTTAAAATACTATTTTGGTCCACGATTAAGATACGGAACAGATATGATGCTTGGCGCCATGGAAGGTTTGACTTTTCAATTACAAAATGGAATTTTTAGAAGCAGAGGAAAACGTATGACTAGCACCATTGGTTTTGGCGTAGGCTTTTTCAAATTATCTGATAAATATGCCAACACAGGGAATTATGATGTGAAACATATTTACCCTTGGGCATCGTTCACTTGGCGATTAGGATTTAGATTATAACGTTCCTCATAACCTTTATTTCCTTGCAATCCTCCACAATGAATGATTAATAGTGGCTGATTTTTTTCTAATTTTTCTTGTTTCATTAAATCAAAAACAGCGTAAAATAATTTGCTGGTATAAACATAGTCTAAAGGAATAGAGTAGGTGTTTTCAAACCATTTTTTAAATTCTAATAATTTGATGGTGTGTTTGGCATAACCACCAAAATGATAGTTGTTTAAGATAGTGGTTTGTGGTTCAGTAGCCACAGCCTCAAACTTTAAAACATTAATTACATTTAAGTTTTGATGAGGGAGTAATGATTTTGAAATACCTTTGTATGTTGTGCCTGTGCCATAAGCGCAAAAAATAGTAGAGTAGTTGTTGGTATGCTCTGTTAAAATTTCTTCGCATCCCTTTTGCCCTAATTTATTGTCGCCACCTTCAGGTATAATATACGCTTCAGGATACATGTATCTTAAACGCTGCAAATAGCCACTGTCATTTTTTTGAGCATACTCATCTCTTGTCACAAATATCAATACCATACCCTGTTGTTGTGCAAATAAAAGAGTAGGGTTGTTTGCTGTAAGCTCTTCTCCACGTATAATACCAATGCTTTTAAAAGCGGCTTGTTTACAAGCGGCTGCAGTAGCAGCTATATGATTTGAAAAAGCACCACCAAAGGTGATGATGGTGTTTTTATTTTCTTTTTTAGCTTGCTCTAAATTGTACTTTAACTTAAACCATTTGTTGCCCGAAATATCTGGATGAATTAAATCTAAACGCAAAACACCTATGCTATAGTTGTTGTATTCAAAGGTATTTATAATAGGCTGATAGGTTATCATGTAACTTAAAACCAAACATCTAAACAAACAATATATTCGTGTCGTTGATTTGTTAAATATCCATTTGTTTTAAAAATTAAGTTATCGCATTGCAGTAATCTGTATTCGGCGCTTAATGCCACATTTTTTGCAGGTTTAAATTCTACGCCACCAGTAGTTCCAAAAATATACGAACCTAAATTTTGTTTGCCAGTAAGTATTTTGTTTTCATCCGAAAAATATTCGCCTCTACCGTAAATTCCAATTTTTTTTAATGCTTGGTATTTTAATACAAGTAAGGCACTGTACATAGATGCTGTTTTAGTGGTATCTTTTAGTAGTGTGTTTTTTTGTGTCCCATAATTAGCCTCAATACCTAAGCTTAATTTATTTAATTTAAACGTGCCATATAAATTGTGATAAAAACGTTGGTGTTTTGTTTTGATATTGTCTGCAGTTTCATCACAACTTAATAAGTTGTAAGTGATAGAAATGTTGTCGTTAATATCATACAATGCCGAGAAACCCAAGGCTTTATTTTTATTGTTTTCTAAATATGTGTTATATCCATTAAAAGCATTTACTTGAAGGCTGATTTTTGAATTAATTTGGTAGGTTAATTTAGCGCCACTAAAAAAATAAGGTTCGTAGTAATCAATTACCGACATACTTGAAGTTACGTTTTCTCTTGGCTGAATACTTTCTAATCCAATATGAGATTTAAAAAAACCAGCGTCTAACCATAAATTTTTTATCAGTTTAACTCCTGCGTGTGCTTCCTGAATCAATGTAAAAGGTTTAGGCCAATTTGTTTCAGGTATATCTCCATAATGCAATGTAATATTAGAACGTAAATTTTGATTATGATACTCCATTCCAATTTGAGCCATATTTAATCCAAACTGATTATTTCTGGGAGCCATTGTAGGAAACTGAACAAAGCCATTGGTTTCCTTTTCGTCAGAATAATACGCGTAATAAGAGCTTACATAAGCACTTAACTCAATCTTATGAAACTCATTAGTATCAGTTTTTGTGACGATTCTGGTGCCAGAAAATACGATATTAGTGTCGTTACTAATTACGAGTTTAGGTTTGCGTTTAGAAATCTTAACCGTATCTGTTTGTGAGTAAAACGATAAAGAAAATAAGCTAAATGCAAAAAAATATTTTAGATAGTGAAACATCTGAGACCAAATTTAAAGTTTAAAAATGAAATATAATGCAATATCTTTGTGCTAATGTTTAAAAAGGAATTAGATCCAGAAGATTTTTACTACAGCCCAGAGGGTTACATTATTTTTACTGAGAAATATCATCTCAAAAGAGGATATTGTTGTAAAAATGGATGTAAGCATTGTCCTTATGGCTATAATAAAAAAACGGGCAAGTTTGAAAATGAAAAGAAAACATGAGCACAAAGAGTTTTTTAATCCAATTATTTTTTAAGATATTTGAGTGTTAATCACTTTTTACTTTGTTTAAATTAAATTCACTTACTAACGATCAAATACATTATGCCAATATTGGATTAATGGTTGTTTCTGCTGTTTTAGCATTTGTGTTGCCTTTCGAATTGTTTTTGTTTTCTTATGCTGTGCTTGGTCCATTACATTACTTAACGGAAATTGGATGGTTGCATAAAAAAAACTATTACACAAAAGGAAAATATGATTTTTTGTTTTTGAGCTTCTTGTGCGTTTTGGTGTTTTATTTTTCATTTATAAAACCAGCTAAAACCGATGCCCAAATTCCCAATATTATTGTTTACGGTGTTTTATTATCACTCATTTTTGTGTTTGTAAAAGACAATTTATACAGAGTTGTATTGGCTGTTTTAGCTTTTGTAGGCATTGCTATTGCTAAAACCGATCATTCTTATTTTGTTTGGGCAGGTGTGTTTTTACCAACAATTATTCATGTACTATTTTTTACATGGGCGTTTATGTTTTATGGTGTTTTAAAAAATAAATCTAATGCAGGTTATTTATCCATCATCGCTTTGGGAATTATTGCTATATCATTTTTTGTCATAAAAGCACCGGGCTTGCAATATCAAGTATCTGGTTATGTAACCAAAAGTTATGATTTATTTTATTTATTAAATAAATTCTTAATTGACCTTTTTGGATTAAAAACAGACGCTACAGACATGGAAACTGTTGTTTATCAAACTAACGCTGGCTTTATTATCATGCGATTTATTGCTTTTTCTTATACCTATCATTATTTAAATTGGTTTTCTAAAACATCTATTATTCAATGGCATAAAGTACCAAAGAAAACTCTTTTTATAACCCTGTCTTTATGGATATTTTCTGTGGCTTTATATGCTATTGATTATAATATTGGACTAAAAGCATTGTATTTTATTAGTTTTTTACATGTTTTTTTAGAATTTCCATTAAATATTGTCTCCTTTCAAGGGATATTTAAATCCATGCTACCTGTTAAGAAATAGGCACTAAAAGTCTGTTTTATCAGAATTTTAATTAAATAATAATCTGTATATTAGGGCTTCAAAAAATACAGTGTGAAAATTTCAAAAGAATTTAAAATAGGTATTGTTGTTACAGCTGCTATAGGCTTTTTTATTTGGGGATTCAATTTCCTGAAAGGCAGTAATTTATTTAGCCAAAAATATGTGCTTTATGCTGTTTATCCTAAAATAGATGGATTAATTGAAGCAAACCCTCTTTTGGTTAATGGTTTTAAAGTAGGACAAATTAATGATATTTCTCTTATTAAAGACAATAAAGGAGAGTACGGCGTGTTGGTTAAATTTTTATTAACGGAAGATGTTCAAATTCCAAAACACTCTATTGCTAAAGCAGTTAGCTCCGATTTATTGGGTTCAAAGGCTGTAGAAATTATTTATAGTAAGGAAACAGAGTTTGTAAAATCCGGAGACACGCTAATTGCCGAAAATGAAGAAGGTTTAAAAACAGCAGTAAGTAAACAATTACAGCCACTTCAAAAAAAGATGGACGGTTTATTATCATCTGTTGATTCTGTAATGACGATTGTTCAAGTTGTATTAAATGATAAAACACGCGAAAATTTAAGTAAGTCGTTTGAGAGTATTAAAAAAGCAATTCAAAGCTTAGAGCAAACTGCTTATAAGTTAGACGATTTGGTAGCTTCCGAAAAAACTAAAATATCTTCTATCTTAACTAAGTTAAATGGCTTAGCGGGTATGCTTGAACAAAATACAGGTAAAATTGATAATATCATTGGCAACTTTAGTAATTTATCTGATAGCTTAGCTAAGTCTCAATTAAAAAGCGCTATTAACGAAGCCGATAAAACATTGGCAGAGTTAAACAAATTAGTAGCTCAAATTAATGCAGGACAAGGTACTCTTGGTAAGTTGGCAAAAAACGATTCGTTATATAATAACTTAAACAAAGCGAGTGATGATTTAGATAAGTTAATGAAAGACTTAAGAATTAATCCAGAACGCTACATCCATTTCTCAGTATTTGGAAGAAAAGATAAAAACAAACCTAAACTTTAATTTCGCTCTATGATTTCATCAATCATTTTTATTGCTTTACTTATTGGTTCAAGCACGTTTTTTTTCATTAATGCAAAAAAAATCCGTCGCAATATTTTATTAGGAAAAGATACTTCCATTAAAGATAACAAGGGCGAACGTTTAAAAACAATGATGCTAGTAGCATTAGGTCAAAAGAAAATGTTTACACGACCTATTCCTGCAATTTTGCATTTGTTTTTGTATGCAGCTTTTGTTATCACTCAAATAGAATTAGTTGAAATTGTGTTTGATGGGGTAACTGGACATCACCGAACATTCAGAGGTTCACTTGGAGGTTTCTATACGTTTATGGTAAGCTTTATTGAAATTTTATCGGTACTAGCATTTATTGGTACTGTTGCATTTTTATCTCGTAGAAATTTATTAAAAGTTCCTCGTTTAGTAAAAAGCGAATTAAATGGTTGGCCTAAATTAGATGCCAATATTATTTTAATTATGGAAATAACTCTTATCTGTTTCATCTTTATGATGAATGGAGCTGATGAAGTGTTGTATTCAAGAGGTCAATCTCATGCAGAAAATTTAGGAGATAATTCTTTAGGGTTTTCAATTAGCAGTCATTTAGGACCATTAATTTATGGTGGTATGCCAAATGCAGGACTTCATGTGATTGAGCGTATTGGTTGGTGGGGACATATCATAATGGTGTTTGGTTTTTTAAACTATTTACCTTTTTCAAAACATTTACATATCCTTTTAGCTTTCCCTAATACCTATTTCTCAAACTTAAAATCAAAAGGACAATTCAATAATTTGTTTGAAGTTACTGATGTTGTAAAACCAAATTTTGATCCTGCATATCAACCGGTTCTTGATCCAAATGCAGTAATTAAATTTGGTGTAAAAGATGTAACGGATTTAACTTGGAAACAATTATTAGACGCTTATTCTTGTACTGAATGTGGTCGTTGTACATCATCTTGTCCTCAAAATATTACTGGCAAAACATTATCTCCCCGTAAAATCATGATGGATACAAGAGACAGATTAGTAGAAGTTGGAAAAAATATTGATAAGAATGGAGGAACATTTGTTGACGATGGAAAATCCTTGTTAGGTGATTATATTACATCAGAGGAAGTGTGGGCTTGTAATACTTGTAATGCTTGTGTACAGGAATGTCCAGTAAACATTGATCCATTATCTATTATCGTAGGGTTACGTCAACAGTTGGTTTTAGAACAAAGTTCGGCACCTAATGAATTAAATGGTATGTTTTCTAACTTAGAAAACAATGGAGCGCCTTGGCAATTTAGTCCGGCAGACAGAGCAAATTGGATTAACGAAAATTAATAAAAGATAATGAGCACAGATTTTAAATTAGTAGAGAAAGAAGAAAACGGACAAAAAATTAGTCCTGTATTACCTGAGCATGTAAAAAATTATTTAATTGATATCGACGGAACTATTTGTGATGATATTCCTAATGAGCAACCAGAACGTATGGAAACGGCTGCTTTATATCCAGAAGCATTAGTTACTTTAAATAAATGGTACGATGAAGGTCACATCATCACATTCTTTACATCTCGTACAGAAGAGCATCGTGATGTAACAGAAAGATGGTTAAATAAACATGGTTTTAAATACCATGGTTTATTAATGGGAAAGCCTCGTGGAGGAAATTACCATTGGGTAGATAACCATATGGTAAGAGCTACTCGATACGAAGGAAGATTTACAGATTTAGTAGAAAAAAATGTAACGATTCAGGTTTTTGAAAAATAGGTATCAGTAAGCAGTAGCAGAATTCAGTAAGCTGATAAAAATGAGTAATAATCAAGGATATAAGAGTTTGATAGTTTATAAGAAAGCTTATTCTGCTGCTATGGAAATTTTTCGTGAAACAAAAAATTTTCCAAAGGAAGAAACTTATTCATTAACAGATCAAATACTAAGATCATCACGATCGGTATGCGCTAATATATCTGAGGCATATAGAAAACGACTTTATCCTAAACACTTTATTTCAAAATTAAGTGATTCGGACGGAGAATGTGCAGAAACAATGGTTCACTTGGATTTTGCAAAAGATTGTGGTTATCTGAATGAAGAAAAACACAAATTAATAATTGAAGAATATTTACAAATTGGGAAAATGTTAGGAAGTATGATGAGTTCACCAGAAAAATTTTCGGTGAACAAACTGCCAACTGCCCCTGCCAACTAATATGACTATGAGTACAATTAAGGTTCCAACAATGCAAGAAAAAATTGCCAAAGGCGAAACTCCCGATATTTTATTTTGGGTTGGTTGCTCTGGCAGTTTTGATGATAGAGCAAAAAAAATCACGAAGGCAATTGTTCGTATATTAAATCACGTAGGTGCAAATTTTGCAGTATTGGGTGTTGAAGAATCATGCACAGGTGATCCAGCAAAACGTGCAGGAAACGAATTTCTATTTCAAATGCAGGCCATGCAAAATATCACCATTTTAAATGGCTATGATGTTAAAAAAATTGTAACTGGCTGTCCTCACTGTTTTAATACGATAAAAAATGAGTACCCTGAATTAGGAGGTAAATATGAAGTAATTCACCATACTGAATTAGTTCAACAATTAATTAACGAAGGAAAATTAAAAGTACAAGGCGGTGAGTTTAAAGGAAAGAAAATTGTTTTTCATGATCCATGTTATTTAGGAAGAGCGAATGAAGTGTATGAAGCGCCACGTGATGTGATTTCTAAATTAGATGCTGAATTAGTGGAAATGAAACGTAGCAAAGCAAACGGTTTATGTTGCGGCGCTGGTGGTGCTCAAATGTTTAAAGAAGCTGAAAAAGGTTCTAAAGAAGTAAATGTTGAAAGAGCGGAAGAAGCATTGTCTCACAATCCTGATGTGATTGCTGTAGGTTGTCCTTTTTGTAATACCATGATGACAGATGGTGTAAAACATTTTAATAAAGAAGATAAAACAAAAGTATTAGATGTGGCAGAATTAATTGCTTCTGCAAATGATTTATAATTCACTATGAAAAAATTAGTAGCACTTATTATTGTATTTATTACTCTGTTTTCTTGTAAACCAGGAGGAGAAGGAGTAGTAGAAAACACAAAACGCACAGATTCTCTTTTAAAGGTAATTAATTCGCCAGAGTTAGCGGCACTAAATAAAAAAATATTAGAGAGTCCTAGCGATGCAAATTTATATAACGAAAGAGCTAAAATTTATTTACAGTTTAAACAATTAGAAGATGCAATTAACGATGCAAAACGTGCTATTAGGATAGATTCAACTAATGCGGCTTATTATTTAACCGAAGCAGATGTGTTTTTTGCGGCTAATGAAACACGAAATGCAAAAGATGTTTTGGAAATGGTAGTGAAAAAATTTCCAGAAAATACAGATGGTTTATTAAAATTAGGTGAGTTGTTTTATTTTGTAAAACAGTATGAAAATGCTTTTGCGAAAATAAACGCCGCATTAAAAATCAATCAAAATTTAGCCAAAGGATATTATTTAAAAGGCAATATTTATAAAGAGATAGGAGATACAGCGAAGGCTATCTCTAGTTTAGAAACAGCTATTGAACAGGATAATAAAAATGCAGGTATATTTTTAGATTTAGGCTTAATTTATGGAGCCAAAAAAAATCCTTTAGCATTTGAGTATTATGATAATGCTATTAATTTAAATCCCACAAATTCAGAAGCTTTGTATGCAAAGGCGAAATTATTTCAGGACATAAATCAAATAAAAGATGCCGTTGCGATTTATGAACGAATTTTAAAAACAAATCCATCTCATTATTTTTCTTTATACAATTTAGGTGCTATTGAATTTGGTATCAATAAAAATCCCAAAAAGGCACTTGAGTATTTTACAAATGCCATAACAGTTAATCCTAAATATACAGAAGCTTATTTTGCCAGAGGAGTTTGTTATCAAGAGTTAAAAGATAATAATAACGCTTCGGCTGATTATAGAATGTGCTTGCAGTTAACTCCAAATTACGAACCTGCTATTGAGGGTCTAAATTCATTGGGTAAGTAACCATTATCTTTCATTAGACTGGGTTTGTTCTATCTATTAATAAGATTACAAAAACACTAAAAATAAAAAAGCCCGATACAAATTTGTATCGGGCTTTTTTGTATTTAATTTTAAAATTAAGCTTCTGTGTTTTCAGCTGCTGGAGCATCAGCTTCAGGAGCTGCAGTTTCTTCAGCTACTGCAGTTTTTGCTGCAATTTTTGCTGCTTTAGCTGCTTTAGCTGCAGTTTCAGCTTTTAATTTATCTGCTACTGCTTTTTTCTCTGCTGCTGATAAACCATCTTTTTTAGAGTTAATTTTGCTAGCTTTTTGGTCTAACCATTTAGCAAAACGCTCTTCAACTTGCGCTTCTGTTAAAGCACCTTTTTTTACACCATCTAATAAGTGTTTTTTCATTAAAATACCTTTGTAAGATAAAATAGCTTTACAAGTGTCTGTAGGTACAGCACCGTTTTGTAACCATTTTAAGGTAGATTCGAAATTTAAATCAATTGTTGCTGGGTTCGTATTAGGATTGTAAACTCCTAATTTTTCAATAAAAGCTCCATCTCTTGGTGCACGACCATCCGCTGCTACTACGTGAAAGAACGCTGCGTCTTTCTTACCGTGTCTTTGTAGTCTAATCTTTACTGCCATTTTCTTGTTTTTTAATAATTTAGGCCGCAAATATCGGTAATTTTATTTAATTAACAGCCAGATTTTAAAAATAAATTTTATAAATGCCTAAATATCATTAATTTGACTATTTTTGTGAGTTGAATTAGCATTTAAAACACTTAAACTCTAAACCTAACATATATGAAACTTCAAGAAAGAGGCACCTTATTAATTCCAATTGATTTCACCGAGCAATCGCTTTTAGCTATTAAACAGGCTTATAACTTAGCTAAATATACTCATTCAAAAATTGTATTACTTCATACCTATGAAAAGGTTGGAGAAGAGAAATATGATGATTTAAAAGCGTTAACTAAGCAAACAGAAACTGAGAGTGGTGTGCCTACGGAGTTCATGAATGTTAAAGGCAATATTTATGTTGAGGTTCCTAGAGTAGCGGATGAAATTAAGGCTACTTTGGTTATTGTTGGTTTAGAAAGTCACATGACAGCTAAACACATTATTGGTTCAAGTGCTTCAAAAATGATTAGAGAATGTTCTTGTCCTGTTATTTCAATCAGAGGAAAAGAACATAAGGATGGATGTGAAAATATTTTGTTACCATTAGATTTATCTCGTGAGTCTCGCGAAAAAGTGGATGTAGCGGTTCAATTTGCTCATTATTTTGGTGCGTCTATTCGTATTTTAGGCGTATTTAGTTTATCAGATGCGGCTTATGAAAATCAATTACTAGCGTATTCACATCAAGTTAAGCAATACATTAAGGGTAAAGGTATTTCATGTTCTAATAAATCTTTAGCAAGCGATAGCGTTGCGGAAACAATTGTTGAATATGCTAACAAAATTGAGTCAGATTTAATTGTGATTATGAATAAACCAAACTTGAGTATTAAAGAGTTCTTCAGCGGAACCGAAGCTCAAAAAGTAGTTGATATCAGTAATTTACCTGTTATGACCATTAATCCAACTAAGAAAGAAAGCTTAAATCATTTTGGTACAGGACTATAAATAATACATTATTTTAAATTAACGCCTTCGATGATTCGAGGGCGTTTTTTATTTAAAAAGCTTAAAAAAAATTAAACTCTTAGTCGTATATTAGCCTTTCGTAATCATGAAATTATTTTTTCACTTAGGTAGATACTTTATCCTTATTAAACGCGTGTTTAGTAAGCCAGAAAAGTTGTCGGTATATGTGAAGCAAATTATTCATGAAATTGATAACATTGGTATCAGTTCGTTGCCTATTATTGCTATTATCTCATTTTTTATGGGTGGGGTAATTACAATACAGTCGGCATTTGGTTTCACTAGTCCTTTAGTACCATTGTATGCTGTTGGCTATACGGCTCGAGAATCCATGTTGTTAGAATTTTCACCAACAATTGTGTGTTTAATTTTAGCTGGTAAAATAGGGTCAAATATTGCTTCCGAAATTGGCTCAATGCGTATTACCGAACAAATTGATGCTTTAGAAATTATGGGTATTAACTCTGCAGGGTATCTAATTCTTCCAAAAATTGCAGCAGGTGTTTTAATTATGCCATTCTTAATTGCAATTAGTATGTTCTTAGGTATTTTTGGTGGTTATGTGATGGGGATTGCAACTGGAGCCTGTTCTTCATACGAATATATATTTGGTATTCAAGCTTTTTTCGAACCTTGGAAATTGTATTATTCTTTTACTAAAGTTATCACTTTTGCTTTTTTAATCACATCTATTTCTTCTTACTTCGGTTATTACACACATGGAGGAGCTTTAGAAGTAGGAAAAAGTAGTACTGCAGCAGTAGTGTATAGCAGTATTTTAATTCTAATTTTTAATTTCTTGTTAACGCAATTATTCTTAACATGATTGAAATTAAAAACATATTTAAAAGTTTTGGTGACCGAAAAGTCATTGATGATGTATCTTTTGTTTTTGAACAAGGAAAAACTAATTTAATTATTGGCGAGAGTGGAAGTGGTAAAACAACTGTTATGAAATTAATGGTTGGACTTCACGATATTGATTCAGGTGAGGTTTTATATGATGGATTAAATTTTCCTACACTTGGAGTTAAAGAAAAACAAGAAGTACGAAAAAAAATTGGAATGCTCTTTCAAGGTGGCGCCTTGTTTGATTCTCAAACTTTAGAAGAAAATGTTATGTTCCCTTTAGATATGTTTACAACCATGTCTAAAGAAGAAAAATTGGATAGAGTCAACTTTTGTTTAGATAAAGTTCAACTAACCAATCGTAATAAATTATATCCTGGCGAGTTATCAGGTGGTATGAAAAAGCGTGCGGCTTTAGCAAGAGCTATCGCCAATAATCCACAATATTTGTTTTGTGATGAACCAAATTCTGGTTTAGATCCTAAAACATCTATAGTGATTGATAACTTAATTCAAAGCTTAACTAAAGAGTTTAATATCACTACCATTGTGATTACACATGATATGAATTCGGTAGTAGAAATTGGAGAGAAAATATTATATATATACAAAGGTCAACCTTGGTGGACTGGCAATAGCCAAGATATTTTAAAGACAACTAATCCTGAGTTAGTAGACTTTGTATTTGCTTCTGGATTTATGAAAGAAGTATTTAATGCCGTAAATAAAAAATAGTATAGGTGTTGTCAGGCTTAGCGGAGTCGAAGCCTCTGTTATGCTTAAAGATTAGCAACAATAAAAGAAATTCCATAATATAAATTGACCAAACTTGAAAACACAAAAAAATACCAGCCATGATTTTGAAATGAAAGCAACAACATTTCATGGTTTAGAAGATGTTTTAGCAAATGAATTGTTGAAGCTAGGCGCACGAGATATCGAACCATTTAAACGAGGTGTTTCATTTACTGGCGATAAAGGCTTTATGTATAAAGCTAATTTATGTTTAAGAACGGCATTAAAAGTATTAGTACCTATTTATTCATTTAGAGCAGATAATGAACATGAATTATATGCCAAGATGAAAGAGTATGAATGGGAAGAATTGTTAAGTGCCGATGATACTTTAGCTATTAATGCAACTGTAAATTCTGATGAATTCAACCATTCATTATATGTTTCTCAAAAAACCAAAGATGCCATTTGCGATCGATTTGTTGAGAAATTTGATGTGAGACCAAATGTAGATTTGGACAGGCCTACCTTAAGAATTTACGTTCACATTTTTAGAAATCAGGTCAATGTGAGTTTAGATAGTAGTGGAGACTCTTTATTTAAACGTGGTTATCGTGTTGATATTGATACTGCGCCGATGAAAGAAGTATTAGCAGCGGGTATGGTATTACTATCTAATTGGCAGCCTCACTTACCATTAATTGACGGTATGTGCGGTAGCGGAACTTTAGGAATTGAAGCAGCATTGTATGCTAATAATATTCCTCCAGGTGTATTTAGAGAAGAATTTGGATTTATGAAATGGCACGATTACGATAAAGAATTGTGGGATAAGATTTATGAGAGTTGTGTTAATCGCATCAAAGATGATATGCCTAATATTATTTCGAATGACATTGATATTGTGCCTTTAGAAATGGCTAAACGTAATGGTGCGGTAGCAAAAGTAGATGATGTGATTCAATATTCACACAGGTCGTTTTTTGATTTAATGCCAACAAAACCACATGGTACCATTTTATTAAATCCACCTTATGATGAACGTATTAAAATGGAGGATACCAATGCTTTTTATAAGCAAATAGGAGATAAATTAAAGAAAGATTTTGGCGGTTGGACCTGTTGGATAATTTCTTCCAATATGGAAGCTATTAAATCTATTGGATTACATCCAAGCAAAAAAATGACTTTGTTTAATGCTTCATTAGAATGTAAATTATTAAAATACGAAATGTATAGTGGTTCTAAAAAGGCCTCAAAACAAGATAGAAATGAGGAGGCTTATTAGATAGTTTCTAAAAATGCTAACATTTTTTGCATCGCTCTTGCACGGTGCGAAATTTTGTTTTTTGTTTCTAAATCAAGTTGAGCAAATGTTTGGGTATATCCATCTGGTACAAAAATAGGGTCGTAACCAAAACCATTAGTTCCTGTTTTTTCTGTAATGATTTTACCTTCAATTTTACCTTCAAAAATAAATTCTTTTCCATCAATAATTAAAGCGATAACAGTTTTAAAATGAGCATTTCTGTTAGGTTTATTAGTTAGTTCATGAAGTAATTTCTGCATATTATCGTTATCATTTTTTTGATCACCAGCGTATCTTGCCGAATAAACTCCTGGTGCCCCATTTAATGCATCAACTAATAATCCACTATCATCAGCAAAACAGTTATTGCCTGTTTTTTCAAATATAGTTTTAGCTTTCAATAAAGCATTGCCTTCAATAGTGAGGGCAGTCTCTTCAATCTCATCATGAAAATGAATATCGTCTAAACTAAGTAATTCAATAGATTGAGGAACTAAACTTTTTACTTCTTTTGTTTTATTTTTATTGTGTGTAGCAAATATGAGTTTCATCTTTTTGAAAATGGAATGAATAAAAATACGTATTTCTGATTAATATTATAGTATTAGAAAGTATTATTGATAGGATATTTAGTAAATTTATCTTAAGAATTAACATGATAAAAATACCCTTTAATAAACCATTCTTTATTGGTAAAGAAACCGAATATATTGCTCAGGCTGTTAAGGTTGGCAAAATATCGGGAGATGGAATGTTTACTAAAAAGTGTCATGATTTTTTTGAAAAGTATTTTGGATTTAAAAAAGTATTGTTGACCACATCTTGCACAGATGCATTGGAAATGGCAGCTATACTACTTGATATCAAAGATGGTGACGAGGTTATTGTTCCATCTTTTACTTTTGTGTCAACAGCTAATGCATTTGTATTAAGAGGTGCTAAAATTGTCTTTGCTGATAGTAATGATTCTCATCCTAACATAAATATTTCAAAAATCCAATCACTCATAACACCTAAAACAAAAGCATTAGTTGTTGTGCATTATGCCGGTATAGCCTGTGATATGGATGCAGTGATGGCATTAGCTAAAAAAAATAATTTGTTTGTGATGGAAGATGCTGCTCAGGCAATTAATAGCTTTTATAAAGGAAAGGCATTAGGAAGTTTTGGACATTTAGCAGCTTTTTCTTTTCATGAAACAAAAAATATTATTTCAGGCGAAGGTGGAATGCTGGTTATTAATGATGAAAAATTTATAAATCGTGCCGAAATAGTCAGAGAGAAAGGCACCAATAGAACTCAGTTTTTTAGAGGTGAAACAAAACAGTATGATTGGGTTGATATAGGCTCATCATTTTTGCCTTCTGATATCATTGCAGCATTTTTATTTGCTCAATTAGAGAAATTGGAAGTCATTCAAAACAACCGAACAAAGATTTGGAACCGTTATGCAGATGCTTTTTTAGCTCTTGAAAAAGATGGTAAAATTGATCTGCCAAAAATCCCTGAGTATTCAACAAATAATGCTCATATTTTTTATATCATTTGTAAATCAAAAGATGAGCGTTCGGCTTTGATAAAGCATTTGGAAAAGGAGGGGATATTAGCGGTTTTTCATTATATCGCATTACATCAAAGCCCATTTTACAAAGCCCATCATACATCAACTCATTTGATGTATGCTGATATTTACACGGATCGTTTATTGAGGTTGCCTTTGTTTTATGAATTATCAGCCAATGAGCAAAATCTAATTATAAATTCAGTCAGACAATTTTATAATAGTTAAACTACTCGTTACTGATTTTGATAAATTTCTTAATAAAAATCTTATCGTCAATCACGGTTTTAATAATGTAGCATCCTCTAGCGTAATTTGACGATGGTAATGTTATGAAATTTAAACCAGTGATTCCTTTCTGTATTATTTCCTTACTGATGAGTTGTCCTGTTGTATTATAAATAGAAATGGTAATATCCATGTCCTTGTTTAAAATAATAGGTAAGCTAATATCAGAGTTGGTAGGGTTTGGGATAGGATTAGAAACAGAGATAGCATCTGTATTTAAAGAACTACATAACGTATTATTATCGATGTTTTCATCGGTTGTGGAATTTACTTTTTTAATATCAACACATGTAATATTATTAGTACTATTTATTTGTGTGGCTGTTTTTGAACTAAAAGTATAAGTAAATACTGCATTTGGAATTAAGTTTCCTGTCCAAGTTTCTTTGATGTTTCCACCATCGCTCACATGATAGTTTAATTCAAGATTAGAAGCGGGTATTGTGCCGTAGTTTGCAATATCTGTTTGAACTGACATAAACCCATCATTGTCTTTTGACGAAACCACATTTAAAACAGCGACATCTAAAAAACGTTTTGTAACTAATAAGTTTTTAGTAACTGAATTTTTACAGCCTTGTTGATCTTTTACAAATAATGAAACGGAGTAGGTGCCAGTGCTACTGAAGGTGGAACTTGGGCTTTGAATTGTTGTACTTGTAATACCAGCAATATTCCATAAATATGAACTGGCATTGGTTATATTTGGAACAAAACTAACAGGTGAATTTACATAGTAATACGAGCTTGGGTTTGTTGTAAAATCAATATTTGGTAAAGGGTATACAGTAACATTATTGCTAACGGAATCTTTACATCCAAATGAGTTGGTTACAGTTAGTTTTAATGGAAACGAACCTGCCGTAAATATACTTAAAGAAGGGCTTGGAATGGAGGAAAAATAAGTGTTGTTTAATTTCCATATATTAGAAGAAATGATGCCACTTTGAGCAGTAGAGGTGTTTAATACTGTTATAGTGTCTTTTGCACAAAAAGGTGATGCAATAAAACTAGCAATAGGAGGATCAAATACAGTAATGATTTTAGTATTGCTGGAGTTACATCCATTATTACCAGTTACAGATAATGTAACCGAGTATACACCAGGATTTGTGTAGTTTTTAAACACAGTTAATCCACTTGCGGTACTTGTTCCAAAATTCCATGAACGAATATTGGTTGTGTTTGGAGAAGGAACAATAGAATTGTCTTGAAATATGGTTGTTGTATTAGTACATGCCGAGCTGTATGTGAAATTAGCTTTTACCTGTGATTTTACAGCAATGATATTTCTTAACGAGTCTTTACATCCAGCGTTATTTGTGGCAATTAATGTTATAGTGTAATTAGTGGCATTGCTAAATAAATGTTTTGGTGCAGATATAGTTGATGTATTAGCTACACCACTTGAAGGATCACCAAAATTCCATTTTAATGAAGATATATTGTAGTTTACCGGATTTGTAGTTGAGCTAAAGAATGATGTACTATCATTTTGACAAGATAAACCAGCAGTGAAATTAATGGTTGGTTTTGGTGAAATGTGAATAGCTTTAGTGATAGACTGTTCGCAGCCAACATTGGTGATTATTTTTAATTTAACAGAATAGTAGCCTGTATCTGTAAAAGTATGAAATGGATTGCTAAGAGTTGAGGTATTACTTGCTGAAAGAGCATCTCCAAAGTTCCATAAATATGAATTAATGGTGTTGCCAGATGGAGGAATAGATAAATCTGTAAAAGATACCGCATTGTTTTTACAGCCAATGCTTGATGTAAAGTTGGCAACTGGTGCTAAACCAGTTATAGTGACATTAATAGTGTCTTTGGCTACGCAATTATTGGTGTTGGTAACAATCACCGAATATTGTCCAGAGGTATTAATAAAGAGTGAATCATTATTAGAGCCCGTATTCCAGGTGTAAGTTAAAGATGGAGCTGAGCCCGAAATTAAACTAATAGAGTTTCCAGCACACAGAGATAAATCTGGGCCGAGAGAGATAGAATATAAAGAAGAATCTATATGAAGTGTTATGGTATCTGAAAATGAACACCCTAGATTGTCTAAAACATTAAGAAAATATTTTCCCCCATGTGTAATTGGATGAATGGAATCGTGAGTGTTGTCGTTCCAATTAAAAGTAAGTGGTAATGAGTTAATAAAATTAGGGTCCAAAACATAATTGGAGTTGTAACAAACAATACTATCAGAACCTCCAAAATTAAAATAAGGTTTAGGATTAATATTTATTTTTATTGAATCAATAGATGTATTTCCTGAACAATCAACAACAGATACGGTTAGATTAGACGTAGAATTTACAGAAATGGTATTAGTAGATAGACCATTAGACCAATTGTAACCTAGGTATTTAGGCCCTGCATTTAATATTACCATATCGCCACTGCAAATAGAAGTATCGTTACTTAGTGCAACAGAATAATTAGCTGGAGCTTGAGTTACAGTTAAGGTATCGGTTGATGTTCTATTAAATATATCTGTTGTAGATAGGTAATATATACCTGGAGTATTAACGACTAAGGAGTCTGTAATTGATCCATCTTGCCAAAGATAGTTTTTAAAATAATCTTTCTTAGCTCTTATGGTGTAGGGTAAATAACAGGTGGTTATGTTTTCTCCTAAATTTAATTTTGGAGCATATTTGTTATGTAAATAATTTTCTATAGAGTCAACTTGAGTACTAGTAAGCGGCTGATTAAAGATGATTAATTCAGCTAAGGAACCATCCCAAACCCTCCCTGGGTTTAAACGGTCGGTTGTAAATGCATCTGCTTTCATATTACCAGATGAAACTAAACTTAAAATGCAAAATGAAGAAGGAAGATTTGTAATGGTTCCATCAATTTGTGTGTGGTTTAATTTAGTGGTCCCTGTTAATCTGAATCCAGATTCATCGTAGGTATTCCAAATCTCTTTATTGTTTCCTCGCATAAAGTGCTGGTATGCAAATGTGTTACCCAGCAAATATCTATAGTTAGATGTTGCTGTAGAATTTTCTTTTACAACCCAAAATACAGACCTAATGTCATTAATGCCAGTAAATGTCAAGTAATCGTTAAGGCCATCAAAACTCATTAAGTTATGATTGTTTAATCCGTTCAAAACAATAGATGGCTTATCAGTAGCAGAGGATTGTATTGCATGATTTAAAGATGAAGAAAGGTCAAAACATTTATCTATAAAAGGAGGGTTGGTTACCAGAACGCTATCGCCTGTGAGCCAAAGTTTTAATCCAGGAAAATTATTTGGAGAAAAAGAAACTTGTGAAATTATCTTATTTGAAAAAATAAAATAAAGTAAAAATAAAATAAACTTATAGTTATTATATTTTGAATAAATCATTTAGGTAATTGTACAAAATAGCTTCTTGTATGGTAAATTTAATGAATTTTATCAGATTTATAGCGATTTTCATGAAAAATATACGCTGTTATCTTTCTATAATTACTTGATTTATTTGTTTAGTGAATATAATTTCAGACCTTTAAGCGTGAATTTGCAAATCCAAAATTGATGTTTAATAAGACCTTTTTTATTTCAGTTACTTATAATAGAATTATAAATGAGCTACCAAATTATGTTTTTACTGCAATAAAAAAATTGGCTCCTTTGTATCTCATTTCTACGATTTTTGAGATAATGGGTCTTATGATGATTTTTCCTGTTATTAAAGTTGTAATAGAACCATCTGTAATTCAAGAAAACAAATATTTAAATTTTTTGTACACCTTTTTTCATTTTACAGACAAGATGAGTTTTGTATTGTTCTTGTTTAGTTCAATAACAGTTGTGTTTATTCTTAAAAATCTGATTCTTTTTTTGATATCAAAAAAACAGATTGATATTTCTTTTAAGCTTGCTACAAAACTGGCTTTTGATAAATATAGTACCTATTTAAATAAACCTTACAGCTTTTATAATGAAAACAATAGTGCTGTATTACTTCGAAATTTTTCTCAATTACCGTTTGAGTTAGTGAGTTACTTAATTATTCCTTTTGTTGCAATTATTAACGAAATATTTGTTTTGCTAATTATTATTTCAGGCATTACTTTTTATAATCCGCTTTTATTTTTGTCTTTGATAATTTTCACAGCTCCTTTTTTAATGATTTATAATGCTGTTTATAAGAAAAAACTTAAAGAAATTTCTGATAAAAGAGATAGTGAAAGTAGCAACTTAAACAAAACCGGTCTTCAGTCAATGGAATCTTTTCGAGAAATTGTACTTTTTGGAAAGAAAAATTATTTCAAACCAATATTTCATCAAAAACTTAAAAGTTTTGGTGATACAAATGGCGAAATGTATTTTTTAAATACATTTTCCCCAAAGATTATAGAAGTAGTTGCTATTATGGGCATCTTTTCAATTTTTATCGCTGGTTATTTTTTTAAAAAGGATTTAGCTATGTTGGCTCAATTTTTAATTGTTTTTGCCATTGCAGCATATAGAGTTATTCCATCTTTAAATAAAATTATATTATGTTCTAATTATATTAAATCTAGTTCTTATATATTTAATTATTTTCATAAATCAGAGGGTGAGGAAGACTTAGGAAAAACGCAATCGTCCGGTTCTCCAATAGTTTTTAATTCTACTTTAGAACTAAAAAATTTGAGTTTTAAATACCCAAGCAAAGATCACAAGGTATTAAATAATGTAAACTTAGAGATTCAAAAAGGTACTACTATTGGTATAATTGGTTCTTCTGGTGGAGGAAAAACAACATTGTTAAATGTTTTATTACGTTTATATGAAGAAACGGAAGGTGGTATATATGTTGATGGAAAAGTTATAGATAAGTCTAATTTAGAACAATGGTATCAATTAGTTAGTTATGTGCCACAAAATGTTACAATGCTAGATGGTTCAGTTTTGGAGAACATAGCTTTTGGAATTGATAAGGAATCTGTTAATTATGAACTTCTTAAAAAAGTTATTCAACAAGCTCAGCTCGACGATTTTATTAATGATCTTTCAGAGGGCATACATACTCAAATTGGAGAAAAAGGCGTGAAAATATCTGGAGGGCAACGTCAGAGAATTGGAATAGCAAGAGCTTTATATCATGGAGGTAAAATTTTAATTTTTGATGAGGCTACTAGCTCTTTAGATACTGAAACAGAAAGAGAGTTAACGGAGTCTATTAATAATATTTCTCATAATGAATATACAATTATTATAGTTGCTCATCGTATGCAAACACTTATTTATTGCGATAAAATATACGCTTTAAAAAACGGGGAATTAAGCTTAAACAAAACGTGAAATATTAAATTTTAATTAATTGAATTGTAATATTATGAAAAAGATACATGTCGCTTCTCCGTTTGATTCATCAAAAGAAGCAAGAATAATAAGTGAAATAAACACGTTAGATATAATAACTGGCTATAAACATTCATATAATATTGATGTTTCGGGTTGTTTTAAAAATATTAGCACTATACATATATGTGAGTGTCCAGTTACTAGTTTGAAATTTTATTACCCTCTGAATCTGGATGGGGATGCGAATTTTTATAAACAACTATCATTAAATGATTGGTACTATAGTAAAGACAGATGGGAGCATGATGAGATAATAAAATATTTTTTTGACAATCAAGTTGTATTGGAGATAGGTTCTGGAGATGGAGCTTTTTTTCAAAAATTAGCTTCCCAAAGAAAGATAAAATATGTTGGATTAGAACTGAATGAATTAGCATTAGAAAAAGCTAAACAGAATGGTATTGAGTTACTTAATGAAACACTAGAGTCGCATTCTAAAAATAACATTGAAAAATATGATGTTGTATGTTCATTTCAAGTTTTAGAACACATATCTGACATCAATTCTATAATGCTTGATTCTATAAAGGTTTTAAAAAAAAATCAAACATTAATTATCGCAGTTCCTAATAATGACGTAGGTTTTATGAAAAACAATATGCATGAAAGTAGAATATTGAATATGCCTCCTCATCATGTGAATTTGTTTACAGAAGAATCATTGAAACAGCTTGGTTTTTTATATAATTTAAAGTTGAAAAAAATAATTAAAGAACCATTGCAAAGAAAGCATTTTGATGTTTATCTTTTTAATAAAATTGCTTCTTTTTCATCAAATACTTCATTGATTATTCGTTTAATTTGGAAATTAAAAATTCATATTTTGCTCAGACAATTTGTTAAATTATTTAGAAACCGAATTACAGGTCATACTATAATAGTTATTTTCGAAAAAAATTAATCTGCATTTTAGCATTCAGTTAATTAAAAATTATATAATTGAAAAATAGTATCTATTTTAAAGGATTAAATGGCTTACGAGCTATTGCCGCTTTAAGTGTGGTTATTTCACATGTTGGATTATCTTTAAATGAATTTAATCTTATGCCTTTAGCTACTATTGATTTAGCTGGTTTTGGGGTTACAATCTTTTTTTCGCTCAGTGGTTTTTTAATTACCTATTTGTTATTGCAGGAAAAATCAACAGGAAGTGTTAATATAAAACATTTTTATATGAGGAGAATTTTAAGAATTTGGCCTCTTTATTTCTTAGTTTTATTTGCATCAATTTTTACTCTATATGCATTCTATCCTTCTACCGTTTATAACTCGTTACCATATTATTTTTTATTGATGGCAAACGTGCCATTTATATTAAATATTTCTTTACCTCTATTAGGTCATTATTGGTCATTAGGAGTGGAGGAACAATTTTATTTATTTTGGCCTTGGTTAATAAAAAAGACTAGTAATGTTTTTAGAGTGGTGTTAATTTTTTCGATTATTATCTTTATGCTTCGTTTGTTTTCGAGATATATTGATTATAAATATCATGAGCCTTTACTTTACCAAATAATACATGTTACACGATTTGATTGTATGTCTATTGGTGCTTTAGGGGCTATACTGTATTTTCAAAAGCATAAACCCTTTTTAAGATTTGCTACTAATTATATCACTCAAATAATATCTTGGCTGGTTATTATATTATTAGCACTAAATAAGTTTCATTTAGCATCTGTTATTGATCATGAAATCATCGCTATCATAACTGTTTTTTTGATTTTAAATGTGAGTTCAAATGATAATTCTATTATTAATTTGGAAAATGTTTTTTTTAGTTTTATAGGAAAAATATCTTATGGTATCTACGTGATACATCCAATAGTTATATATTACTTCGCTAAGATCATTAATAAAATTGAAGTGCCTAATAATCTAAAATATCCTTTAGCTTATATTGGTGTTTTATCAGTAACGGTGCTTTTTTCATTTTTATCTTATGAGTATTTTGAAAAATATTTTCTGAAAATGAAAAATAAATTTAATAAAACTTAATTAAAAATATGAGTTCAAATATTAATAAAATTAAGGTAATCCATATTGTTTCAGATTTAAGTATTGGAGGTATTCAAAAGGTAGTGTTAGATATTGCTTCTTCTGCTGATTTAAATAAATATTCAGTAACTATTTATTGTTTAAGTTCTAAGGTAGATTTATTAGATACGTACAAACTATCTCCCGAAATAGAAATTAAAATTGTTGATTATTTATTTGAGGAAAATTTCTCTTTAAAAAGTTATATAAAAAATGCTTTACTTAAATCATATGTTTTAAAAAGGGCCTCTTTTGTGGTTGATGATATTTTGAATTTGAAACCAGATGTAGTTCATCTTCATGTTCATCCACTGGAATTAATGTTGGGAGATTTAATTCAAGACAGGATAAAATGTAAATTAATTTTCACAGAACATTTAAGAAGATTTAATGATGATGGATTGAAAATGAAAATTCTACGATTTGTGTCTAGATTCATTTATCGAAAGTTTAATATCATATGCGTTTCACCTAGTATTAATGATGATTTATTAAAGTATAAACTTCAGGGGTTAAAAAAAAAGATGACTACAATTGAGAATAAAATCAATCTGAGTTTTTTTAAACCAATCGAGAAGAAAAAACAAAACTTTATATCTGTTGTGTATGTTGCTAGAATTGGATATCCAAAAGCACATGAGGACTTGATACGAGCTTGGAGTCAAATAAATCATTCAGGAGTTTCAAAAAAACTTTTTTTAATCGGCCCCGATAGTTTAAATAATAAAATACAAAATTTAGCAGTTGATTTAAAGGTTGCAGATTCAGTAGTATTTATGGGAGCCATGTATAATGTGAAAGACTTTTTAAACGAATGTGATTTTGCTGTATTTCCTTCACATAAAGAAGGTTTGCCAATTGCACTTTTGGAAAAAATGGCGATGAAATTGCCAGTTATAGTTTCGGATATTACAGAATTAACTTGTATTGTAGAAAACAATGTGAATGGATTGATTTTTCCTTGTGGAGATATAGAAGAGCTTTCTAATAAAATTAATCTGTTAGCTGAAGATGTTGACCTAAGATTAAGATTAGGTGAAGCTGCCAGAAAAACAGTAAAAATTAAATACGGAACTGATAATATTGCTTTTGCTAATGAACAATTTTACGAAACTGTTTCGACTAATATTTAAGACTAGTTGATGCTATAATAGTTAAAGCAAATCCTTATCTTTAAGCCATACAAAGTTTTCGAACAACCTCGTACACAAATTGAAAAAATTAGATAAAAAATTAAATGTCGCTTTTTTACATGGGCGTCCAGCAGCTCACCCGCTGCATCAAAGATTAGCTCATGCTATTCATTCTGATTTTTATTATGCAGATGCTGCTATTCGATGGCAAGACAAAAATTATTCTAAATACCTTTTACCTTTTATTTGGCTTTGTTGTGGCTTGTTTCAGAAAAATGTTAAAAAGTATAACGTTTTTCTGGTTGATAATCTGCATGTTTCGGGAGCCTTTTTAAAAATTTTAAGATTAAATAAACGTAAGCAAAAGGTGGTTGTACACTTAGCCAGCCATACTCTATATTTTATTAAAATTAAAAGGTATACAGGATTTAATTTAAGTATTCAAAAATGGGCATTAAAACAATTTGACGGAATTATTTGCGAAGGTTACATGGCGATGGATTATATTAATGAAATATTACCTGATAATAAATTAAATCTATATTACAGTTTTAATGGCTTATCGCCTGAAAGGGCAAAAGAATTAGATTCACTTTCTCCAAATTTAACCACTAAAAATATTTTAACCATCACTCAAATTGAAGGAGCTGATTTTCGTCTATGGTACAAAGGAATAGACATCATGTTAGAGGCTTTTCATAAGGCTTTATTGCACGATGAAAATCTTCGTTTTATTATAGTTGGAACTTTTGATAAAGTGGTATTGGATAAATATCTTTTAAAATTTCCACAAACTACCATTGATAAAATAGAGTTTGTTGGGTATTCAAAAAATCTTCTTCATTATTATGCAAACGCATCTTTATACCTTCATACAGCTAGGGGTGATGCTTTCCCAACCACAACAATAGAGGCAATGAGAGCTGGGCTGCCAGTTATGATAAGCAATCAAACTGGAACTAAAGAAATTGTTAAAAATATTGATGAATCTCTTATTTCTTCTCTCGAAACAGATGATATAGCAGAGAGAATTACAAAGTATTTTTCATCTGAGTATGAACATAAATTTCAAATTTCAAACAAATGCAGAATAGCAGTAGCCCCATACACACAAGATGCTTCTGTTTCGAATTATAAAAATATTATGGATCAGGTTTTGTCTGAGATTGTTGAAAAGTAGTTTTTTAGCCCTCATACAAAACATTGACGTTTGTTATATTTGTTATAAAATTGAATTACTCAATTAAGTTTGTATTAACTTAAGTTTTTGAAAAAATATGTCATTAGAAAGACAAGAACACAGCGAAATTAGTCCTTGGTGGGGAGAACACACAAATCGTTACTATGAGGTTTTAAAATATATTAAGCCAGGTAATACGGTTTTAGATTTAGCTTGTGGAAATGGATATGGTACTAATATCTTAGGAAGTGTGGCAAATGTGAAAGTAACAGGCGGCGATATATCCGAAGAGACACTAGCTATCTGTAAAAAAAGATATTCAAAAGCAGAAAACTTAGAATTTAAATTTATAGATGCTACAGAGATTTCATATCCAGATAATCATTTTGATGTTATTGCATCCTTTGAAACAATTGAGCATACAACTAAGTATGAACAAATGGTTAAAGAGTTATCCAGAGTTTTAAAAAGAGGAGGCGTTTTATTGCTTTCAACTCCTAATAGTAAAGTTACGAGCCCTGATGGTAAAATTATTAATCCTTATCATACTCAAGAATTTAGCTCGACAGAGCTAGAAGTATTATTAAAACCTCATTTTGAACAAGTAACTGTATACGGACAAGATTACATAAGATATAAGGGAAAAACAGAATTTAAATATAAAATGGCACATTTTTTTGAAACTTTATTTTATAAACGAGGTTTAAGAAAAATAGCAATTTCTGTTCAAGATGCGGTCATTCATTCGTTCATTAAAACCAGCATGTATCCAACAGATAAAGATTTTGATTTAACGAGTGATTTAATTCAGAGAGATAAGTGTAACGTATTATATGCTATCTGCCACAAATCTCAATAATTGCAAAGCATTTATTCATGAAGAACATTCTCTTTTTTTATCCATCTAACAAACGCGCTATTGTTAATGAAACTCTTTTACGTTTTTTGAAAAACAAGGGACATAATGTTTTTTTTTTAACAACCTGCGAAGAGGGACTTTTACATGAAGAGATTAGGAAAATAGGAGTGCCCGTTTACACTAACGTCATTAATAAAAGCTCATCTCTATTTTACTATTTTAAACAAATTCTTTTTTTAATAAAATTTTGCAGAAATAATAAAATCAACTTAGTTATTTCAAGTTTACAGCATGTTAATTTTATTTCAGTATTTGCTCAATATTTTATAAAAGCAAGAGTTGTATTGATAAGACATCATTTTAAGTTTGATGTATATTCAAATGATTCAAAATTAAGCTACAATAAAACAGAGGCAGTGTTTGATAAAATAATAAACAAATTAGCTAAAGAAATTGTAGTGCCTTCTTATGGCGTTTATAATGGGGTATTGAAGTATGAAAAAGTTAAAAAAGAAAAATTAACGGTGTTGCCATATTTTTATGACTTTACGATGTATCAAAAACCGATTATGAATGAAGTAGATGTTATTAAGAACAACTATAATTGTCATTTAAGGTTAATTATGTGCTCTCGTTTAATAGCATTTAAAAGGCATCAAATTGTTTTTGAAGTAGTGAATGATTTAATTAAAAATCATAAGTTAGATATTAAGCTCATGGTTTTAGATGAAGGTGAGTTGAAAAATGATTTAGAGAAATATATCAATGAAAATAAATTATCTGACCATATTTTTATGCTAGGTTTTAAAACCGATTTTATAAATTATATGGCTGCAGCCGATTTATTAATTCATCCTTCGTTAACTGAAGCTAGTAATAGTACCACCAAAGAGATGGGACTACTAAAAAAAGGAGTTGCTGTTTGTAAAAATGTTGGAGATTTTGACGATTACATCATTCATGGAGAAAACGGCTATTTGATGGATACCACAAATACCAAAGCCGAAATCAAAAAAGTGATAATTGACGCTTATAACAATAAAGAAAAACTTCTTCAGTTTGGTGAAAAATTACACGATAGTGTTTTGGATAATTTTAGTTTGGAATCAAGTACCACTAAATTATATGAGAATTATTTTAATTTAAATTAATAGCATGGATAAGCCGCTTATTACAGTAATTATACCATGTTACAATGCTGAGTTGTATTTAATACAAGCGTTAGATTCAATATGTTCTCAAACATATCAAAATCTCGAAATTTTAACCATCAATGACGGTTCAAAAGATAAAACTTTAGAACTTCTTAATGATTATGCAGCAAAAGACAAGCGAATTATTGTTGTTAATAATGATTCCAATATTGGGCTTATCAAAACCTTGAATAAGGGTATTGCTTTAGCTACTGGACTATTTATTGCGAGAATGGATGCAGATGACACATGCTCTTTAGACAGGATTTCTATTCTTTATGAATATCTCATTAAACATCCAGATATAGATATTGTTTCTAGTGGAAATACCTTGATGGATCAACAGGAACAGTTTCTGAAAAAAATGGTTCCTAAGTCATTAGATAATCTTGCACTCAAATTTGTTAGTTTTTTCTCAACACCTATAGTTCATGCAGGTTTATTGGCTAAAACACAGGTGTTTAAGGAAAATTTATATAATGAAAATTATATTCATTCAGAAGATTATGAATTGTTTTCTCGAATGATTTTAAAAGGTGTAAAATTCGGAAATATTAATTTACCTCTATATCACATTAGAGTAAATTTAGAAAGTGTGTCGTATAAATACGAATCTACACAAATTCAAACAACGATTTCAATTTCTAAGAACAATCTTCATTCATATTTTAATAATCAGTATAACTCAGAATTACACAGCATTTTGATTAATAGAATTAATGTAATTCCCAAAATTGATTCGATTAAAGAGGCTTTCAGGGAGTTTCAGAAATTAAGAAGTATTTTTTTGAAAAATGAACAATGTTCGGTCGATGAGATAAGACAAATCGATTATTTCATTTTAGAACAGAAAATCGATATTCTTTTACAATCTTTAAAATTGACAGAGGGTTTAAAAAAAATACCTTTGGTTTTTTTTCTATTCTTAAATATTAATTTATTTTTTAATAGAAGAGGTTTTGAGTATCTTAAAAGTAAAGTTGTTTACAAAATTAAATCCAGATGATTAAAATAAAGGCACTTGAAATTATATCAAATAATGATAGAAATGCTGCAATAGATGTGTTTAGGGCTATTGCCATTATATCTGTTGTTCTATGTCATTTTAATAAGTTTTTTCCTTACGGAGAATTAGGCGTTGATTTGTTTTTTATTATTTCTGGCTTTTTAATAGGCGGACTTTTAAATAGGAAATTGATGATTAATGAAAAAATTAGTTTTTTTAGATTTATAGTTCAAAGAAGTTTCAAAATACTACCATCGTTTTATGTGTTTATGATTTTAGGAAACTTAATGGTTTATGTATTTTATTCAAAAATTTCTCCTAGCGAATTTATACCATTATGGGATATGCCTCGTTATTTGTTTTTTTATCAAAATTATACCGGAGGCCTTTCTCACCCTAGTTTTTATCATATATGGTCTTTATGTGTTGAAGAACACTTTTATATTTTATTACCTATTTTATTTTTAATAGTTCAGCGATTTTCTAATACTAAATTTTTATTCTTTAGTCTTTTTTCGGTTGTTATTTTAGGAACAGTATTTAGGTATGTTGCTTTCAAGTATACAAATAGTCACGAAACTTATGCTGGGACTCATAATAGAATTGATGCTTTGGCTTTGGGAGTTTTATTAAACCTTATTTTAAGTTACTTTCCTGATGGTTTTTTTGTTAAGTATGCTAGACTTCTTTTGCTGGGAGGTTTAATCTTGTTTGTTGCAGCAATCTTTGTAGACTACAGCTTTGATATGGCTTTATATGAAAATGTATTTTTTCATGCATTAGTTCCTTTTTCATTTTTTTTAATTATAGCAGGAAGTTTTCAATACAAGTTTCAAAATTTCAAAATTTTACGAATTGTATCTTATTATAGCTACAATTGGTATCTATGGCACTTTATATTTGTAACTGGTGTAACCTATTTGTTTGGAAATAACTTGTTAAGTATGCTCCTCTATTTAATAATTACCTTTTTAATAGCAGTTGTTTTTACAGTTTTTGTAGAGGAGCCTTTTTTACTACTTCGAAGTAAATATATAAAGGGTAAAAATTAGTGTATTGTTTTTAGTGAACCTAGTTTTTAACATTTCTGTTGGAATATTTAATAGCTATAAAATCGGAAATTATCTTATATTTACCACTTTTGCTTTTAAATAATAATAGCAAAATGTAATTGTTTAAATATTGATAATCTTCATGTAAATGTCATTATCAATTGTAAATTAGAATTGATGTTGCTTTTTTTTAAGAATCCTAAAGCTCTTTTTTACGCTATCCTTTTAGGATTAAGCATTTTCCCTTTTTTATATCATTCTACTATTGATGAAATTAAGGATACTAATAGTGTTTATAAAACTGAATTATTTCGTCCTGAGTTAAATAAATTAAATTCTATTGATAAAGTGGTGACTTATGTCGATAGTATTTATTTTCAAAAATCTCAAAAAAATATAGATACGGTATTGTATGTTAATATTTTAAGTAGAACTATCAAAGAACGATTTAGATATGGTCAATCAAATTATACTATGTCTGAAAATTGGATTGCCCGTTTATTAGGTTCTATTTTATGGGAACACATGTCTGCAATTGTTAATCCAGAAGATATTTTAAAGCGTAAGGAAGGTTTGTGTAGTCAACAAACAATTGTGTTTATGGAAACACTCAAAAGAAAACGGATTAATGTTAGAACTGTAGGTTTAGGTTATAAAGAAGGTCCGGGTCATTTTTTATGTGAAGTGATGTATGCTGGCCAATGGCATCTTCATGATGTTACATTAGAACCTAAATGGGATAAAATCACGAATCATCATAAAAGTGTAGATTATTATTTGAGTAACAAAGATTCATTATATACTGTATATCAGCACTGTTGGTCAAAAAAAGCACTTCATGTTTTAACTAGTAAAATTGTATTTGGAAAGCCAAATGAGTTCCCTGCCAAAAAAATGATGTTTTTTCATAAAGTTACATTACTGTTAACGTATATAATTCCTGTTTTATTGCTATTTCTTTTAATTTTTGAATTATTTAAAAAGAAAAATGTCGCTACTTCTGATTCGAATTTTAAAAAATCTATCATAAGTAAAAAATAATTATCTTAAACTCTAATACATGTGTGGCATTTCTGGTTTTATAGATTTTAATCACCAGTCTTCTTTAGAAGTACTAAAAAAAATGACGGATACACTGTATCATCGTGGTCCGGATGCCAGTGGATATGAGTTTTTTAATAACAATAATATTCAAATTGGTTTTGGACACCGTCGTTTATCGATTATTGATTTAAGTGAAACAGGTAAGCAACCCATGCAGTATCAGCATTTATGGATTACTTTTAATGGTGAGGTATACAATTACATTGAAATAAAAAAAGAACTTCAGAACTTAAATCATCAATTTATTGGCCATTCTGATACAGAAGTTATTTTACATGCCTTTGCTCAGTGGGGAATAGCCTGTATTGATAAATTTATTGGTATGTTTGCTTTTGTTATTTATGATACTAAATCTCAAGATATATATTGTGTAAGAGACAGGGCAGGTATTAAACCTTTTTTTTATTATTGGCAGAATGGATTATTTTTATTTGCATCAGAACTAAAGTCATTTCATCAGCATCCTCAATTTAAAAAAGAAATTAATTTAAATGCGGTGGCAGCGTTTATGCAATTTGGCAACGTTCCCACACCTCATTGTATTTTTAATGACTGCTATAAACTAAAGCCTGGTCATTACCTTAAATGCTCACTTCTCACATCGAAAATTTTACTTCATAAATATTGGGATGTTTATGATTTTTACAATAAACCTAAATTGGATATTTCCTTTTCAGAAGCAAAAATTGAAACAGAAAACATTTTAAAATCAGCTTTTGATTATCGAATGGTGTCTGATGTTCCTGTTGGAGTATTCTTAAGTGGTGGCTATGATAGCGCTTGTGTCACAGCTTTATTGCAAAAGGATAGCTCGGTTAAATTAAAAACATTTACGATTGGTGTACCTGATATTGGTTTAAATGAAGCTCCCTATGCAAAAGATGTTGCAAAGCATTTAGGAACGGAGCACCAAGAATATACATGTACTCAAAAAGAGGCTTTAGATTTAATTGATGATTTGCCTTATTACTATGATGAGCCATTTGCAGATAGTAGTGCAATACCAACAACGTTGGTTTGTAAAATGGCTCGTAAAGAAGTAACAGTAGCCCTAAGTGCTGATGCTGGTGATGAAGTTTTTGCAGGATATAATCGATATGATTATATGATGAAACATGGAAAAAGATTAAATCAATTTCCTAAGTTTGTTAGAAAAGGCGCATCTACGGTGATGAGTATTGTTCCTTCTGATAAGATACCAGTTTTAAGAAATAAATATAATTTCCATAATCGATACGAAAAATTAAAAGGCCTTTTAAATGACCCATCGCCTAAAAACATGATGTTGAATTTAAGTAAGCAGTATACCGATACTCAATTAAAACATTTGATGAAAAATCATTTTCATCAAATTGAAACCGCTTATTTGTCAGATGAACTTTTAAAACAACATCATTCGCCTTTAGCTTATATGATGGCTATTGACTATCAAACTTATTTGGTTGATGATATTTTGCAAAAAGTTGATAGGGCCTCTATGACAGCAAGTTTAGAAGGGAGGGAGCCGTTTTTAGATCACCGTGTGATTGAATGGGCAGCTCAATTGCCAGATTATTTTAAATATTATAAAGGAAGTAAGAAACATATATTAAAAGAAATTGTTCATCAATATGTGCCTAAACACTTAATGGATAGACCCAAAATGGGATTTGCTATTCCTATTGAAGATTGGCTTTCTATTGATTTGAAAGACAAAGTATCTTATTACTTAAATCAGAATATCATCGAACAACAGGGTATTTTTGATTATCAATTTATAGATAAGTTAAAGCAAGATTTTTACTCAGGTAAAAAAGAATTAGCAGTCAAACTTTGGTATGTGCTAATGTTTCAAATGTGGTATGAAAAATGGATGAAATAGTTTTTAGATAAGATACTTTGCGAACAATAATTAATTTAGATTTATTAATAAAAGAATGGTTATAATAATTGGATATGGTTTTATTGGAAGGTCGGTTTATGACTTTTTAAAAGCTAAGAATTATGAAGTGCGGGTTGTATCAAGATCGTTTGAATATAAAACAGAAGATTTTATTGAAGGAGAGTTGGAGCAAGTGCCTTTTATTTTGGAACAATTTGAGAATATTGATACAATTATTCACTGTGTTCATACAACTGTTCCAGCTAATTCTATGCTTGACAATGCTTATGATGTTCAATCTAATGTTTTACCGTTTATTAGTCTCTTAGAAGTTTGTAAAAAAGTAACTGTTAAAAATTTTATATATATATCGTCGGGTGGAGCAGTTTACGGACATCCAGTTGGTATTGAAAGTGTGGATGAATCTCATTCCACTAATCCCATTTCTTCATACGGGATTACCAAGTTAGCATGTGAAAAATACTTACTAATTAATAAAGAATATTTTAAAGGGAATTGTATAATATTAAGGCCATCAAATATATTTGGATTAGGGCAAAAACTTAATAAACCACAAGGTGTTATTGGTCATATACATAATGCTGTTTTAAATAATATTTCTTTTGAAGTTTGGGGAGATGGAAATGGCAAAAAAGATTATTTGCACATTGATAGTCTTACTGACGCGATATTTAAAGTGATTAGTTACAATAAAAAAATAAATGAGTCTGTATTTAATGTTTCATCAGGAAATTTATATTCCATAAATTTTATCATAAAAGCTTTTGAGGAAAAATTTCAAAGAAAAATTAATGTAAATTACAAATCTGAAAATAAGTTTGATGTAAAAAATATTGCATTATCAAATGAAAGTTTCTGTAAAAGGTTTGATTGGCAGAATAAAATGAGCCTAGAAGAATACCTAAGTAAATTATAAAATTAAAATTTTACTTTTTTACCACTGTTTTGCTCATATAAATGCCTTAGCATAAAAATGCCAGCTACAAAAAACGGTAACTCTGGAATACGAAGCCGAACTAATGAACCAAAATTGGCAACAGTTAATCCTACCGAGAAGGCAAAGAAAATAGAAAATAACATACAGAATAAGAGCATAGGGTTTTTTCGAATTAAAGAGAAAAACCCAAAAAATTTCAATCGTATCAATAAAAAGATAGTTAAAAAGAGGAGGTATGTATTTTCTAATGAAGAGATTAACATTACTACATTTCTAACATCCCAAATACCAGGTCTAAATATTCCCGAAAAAATAGCAAGTGGAGCAACAGATACTATACCATTAATACTAGCATCAAAATTTCCAATATCATAAGATTTACCTCCATAATGATCGGATTTCATGTCTTGTTGTGTAACAACTGCCTTATCTAAAACATTATCTAGTTGATATTGACCTAAATTATCTCCCATTTGATCCAATGAAAAATATCCAATTAACATACCTAATCCTAAAATAATTGGCGAGGCTATTAAACGAATGAAGTTGTGATTTATTTTTTTTACTACATTATTACTTAGCCATAAAATAGAACCTGGGAGTAAGGCAAAAAAGATATAAGGTTTAATTGCTAAGATGATAAATGCAGAAATGAACAAATACAAACCATAAGATAGTTTACGTTGTTTTTTGATAAAAAAACGATAAAATGCAAATGTGAACCAACCAACCGCTGAAATGGTGAATGAATCTTTCATTAAGCCTGAACCCCAAAATACGCATGAAGGAATAAATAAACAGGCAATAGCAAATTCTTTTTTTAAATCTGGAAATTCTTCTAAAAAGGTTTGATATAGTTTCCATAAACCACCATATGTTATTGCTCCAACCATAATAGCACATGCAAAATATGAATTAAATGACAGTGCCATAATTGGAATAAGAAGCCTAACAACAAAAAATGAATGTGAATCTCGATGAAAATAAACTGGATAGCCAGTGTCTTCATTAAAGCAGGTACTCATTGTTTTCCAGTTTGGATTACCGAGCCAACCTTCTAAAAAATGACTTTTATTTTCAAAAAATAGATTTACATATGCTGTTGCAGATTCGTAATAGTTTGTAGTATCACCACCTTTGTAATAAAAGAAGTAAATCAAGCCAAGTGCCATAGCTCCAAATACTCTGACTAATAAACCCTTAGTAAAATAAGCGTATTCTGGATTTGTACGAATATTTTTTTTAGTAACATAGTATCCATATGAGTACATGCCAATGATATAAAATGGCGGTAGAAGTATATCAAAAATTGATAATAGATGTCTCATTCAAGTATAAAAATACTATTTTTACTTCAAATTATGGCTGGTACCAAAACCTTTCTTTTTGTTTCTATTGATGGGATGACTGACCCCTTAGGTCAATCTCAGGTTTTGCCTTATTTATTAGGTTTATCTAAACAAGGCTATCAAATTGGTATTGTAAGTTGCGAGAAATTAAATAACTGGAAAACAAATTATAAAGTGATTGAAAAAATCACTAAAGACGCTGGAATATCTTGGGATTATTGTTTTTACAAAACAGGTAAACCATTCATTTCTCAACAACAAAATTACAATGCTCTTAAAAAAATAGTTTTTCGAAAAATAAAAGAAAATAAGACTCAAACCGTTTTACACTGCAGAAGCTATTTAGCAGGCTTAATTGGTTTAAGAGCTAAGCAAAAATTTAATACAGGTTTTATTTTTGATATGCGCGGTTTTTGGGCAGATGAAAGAATAGAGGGTGGCATTTGGAAAAAATCAAATCCTGTTGGAGCTTATTTATATTCATTTTTTAAGAGAAAAGAAAAAGAAATGTTAGTTCAAAGTGACGCAATCATTTCATTAACTCACAAAGCCAAATCAATAATTGTAAATTGGAACTTAGGAATTGTTGATTCAAAAATCACTGTGATACCTTGTTGCGCTGATTTACAACATTTTTCTAAAGAAGCTACAGATGAAAATAAATCAAATGAATTTAAAAATCATTATCCTCAGTTGCAAGATAAATTTGTATTGAGTTATGTGGGTTCTTTAGGAACTTGGTACATGTCTGATGAGATGTTGCATTTTTTTAAAATTTTATCTCAACATAAAGATGCCCTCTTTTTAATTATTACCAAAGATAAAAAATCGTTGGTTTATGAGGCTGCGAAAAAACACGGTGTGCCGTCTGATAAATTAATTATTGTTTCGTCAACCAGAGCAGAAATGCCTTATTATATTGCGTTATCTGATGCTTCATTATTTTTCATAAAACCATCTTTTTCAAAATCAGCATCATCTCCAACAAAAATGGGAGAGTTATTATCCATGCAAGTACCTGTTATTACTAATACAGGAGTGGGGGATGTAGATTCGATTATCAAAGAAACAGCTTGTGGAATTACTGTTCCTGATTTTGATGAAAAAGAATATCAAAAAGCTGTATTAGATTTATTAAAAAATCGTAACTTGTATAAACAAAATACGGTTTCGGCAGCTAACCAATTTTTTTCTTTAAAAGATGGTGTCGAAAAATATGCCAGTGTTTATCATTTATTTAAATAGTATATGTCAAATCAAATATCTACAATTATTGTTACAGGAGGCGCTGGTTATATTGGGTCTCACACTATTATTGAGTTGCTTCAACACACAAATTACAATATTGTTTCTATTGATAATTTTTCTAATTCAAATGCAGATACATTTGAACGAATAGAGAGAATTACAGGGAAGCAAGTACAAAATTTAAATGTAGATATTTGTAACCTTGAAGCTCTTGAATTGGCTATTGGTAAAATAAACTTGCCTATTGTTGGTGTAATTCACTTTGCAGCTTTTAAATCTGTACCTCAGTCTGTTCATGATCCATTGTTATATTACCATAATAATTTGGGTTCATTAGTTAATATTTTAAAAATTTGCCGTCAGTTAAATATTTCAAATTTTATTTTTTCTTCTTCTTGTTCTGTTTATGGAAATGTAGAACAATTACCAGTAACAGAATCTACTCCATTTCAAAAAGCAGAATCTCCTTATGCTAATACAAAACAAATGGGAGAAGAAATTGTAACCAATTTTACGAAAAATTCAGAGGGTTTTAAATCAGTATTACTGAGATATTTTAATCCTGTTGGCGCACATCCAACAGGATTTAATGGAGAATATCCTAGAAATAAACCCGATAATTTAGTGCCTTATATTACTCAAACAGCAGTTGGTATTTTGCAGAAACTAACTGTTTTTGGAGGAGATTATGATACAAGAGATGGTTCATGTATTAGAGATTATATTCATGTGAGTGATATAGCCGATGCGCATGTGAAAGCTTTAAATTATTTGATTGATAATAAACAAAAAGAAACTACTTCTGTTTTTAACTTAGGAACTGGTAATGGGGTGAGTGTGTTGGAGGCAATTCAATCATTTGAAAAAATGTCTCAACAAAAATTAAATTATGAAGTAGGTCCGCGAAGAGCTGGAGATGTTGTGAAAATATACGCTAATAATGATTTAGCAAAAAAAGAATTACAGTGGAATCCTAAATATAATTTAGATGATATGATGTTAAGTGCCTGGAAATGGCAATTACATTTAAAGGAAGAAAAAAAATAAAATCACTTCAATTTTATAAATTCTAAATTTCTTTTTAGTCCTTTGTATTTAGTACGTTTTACAGCACTTTTTTTAAAGATGTTGTTAAATGTTTCTACGGTTAGTTCATGCCATTCATCATTGTTTAAATTTAATAGTCCTGTTTGATTTATAAACTCAGGTTCTTGATGAGGTATGCTAAATCTGTTCCATGGACAAACATCCTGACAAACATCGCAGCCAAAAGCCCAATTACTCATTTTGTTTTTAAACTCATTAGGAATTGAATCTTTTAACTCAATGGTTAAATAACTGATGCATTTACTTCCATCAACAATAAAAGGCTCTACAATGGCTTCTGTTGGGCACGCATCAATGCATTTTGTGCAGGTGCCACAATAATCTTGTATTGGCCCATCATATTCTAATTCTATATCAATAATTAGTTCAGCAATAAAAAAAAATGAGCCTTGTTGTTTATTAATTAAGTTGGCATTTTTTCCAATCCAACCTAAACCACTTTTTTTAGCCCATGCTTTATCTAATACAGGCGCACTGTCTACAAAGGCACGCCCATTTACATCGCCAATCTTTTCTTTTAATGTATTTAAAAACTCTATTAACTTTTCTTTAATAACATCATGGTAATCTGAGCCATAAGCGTATTTTGAAATTTTTGGAGCGTCTGGATTTTGAGTTTGTTTGGGATAGTAATTATATAAAAGAGAAACAACTGATTTGGCATCATCAACCAACAAGGTTGGATTTAAACGCTTGTCGAAATGGTTTTCCATGTACTCCATTTTTCCATGCATGCCATTTTTCAACCATGATTCTAATCTTGGAGCTTCATCTTCCAAAAACTCTGCTTTGCTAATGCCACAAAAATCAAAACCTAATCGTTTTGCTTCTTGTTTGATGATAGATGAATATTTTTGTTTATTTAACAAAGCAGTTGAAATATAAAAGTGTCTTTCTCGTTTTTAGATACTAAATTAGTATTAATTAAACATTTTATGTATGAAAAATTTTAAAAACCTTCTGAATGGTATTATTGTAGGAGTATTGACTTTTATTTATTGGCTATTTATAATGACTTTAGGAGATCAGTTCAGAATGGAACATCCTGAGTATAGAGACGAAATTACTTTTGGATTTATAATTTCATCAATTGTATTAAATATTATTCTTATTTATGTTTTTTACTCAAGAAGTACAATCAAAAAACCTAAAACTATATTTCTTATAACAATTCCTTACGTTTTATTACTTGTTGGAGTTGAAATAGTATCTCAATTTGCTCCAAGAATTTTAGACATTGTTTTTATTTTAATAGGTAGCTATTTGATTTATAAAGTACAAGATTATAAAAGAGAACACAATCATAAACCAGTTTTAATATTGGGAGCGTATTTAATTACTGTATCGTTGAGCTATACTTACCTCTTTAATTTGATACAAGGTTTTACGGGTCAATATTAATCTTCAAATAACCCACCCATACGACCTCTAAATGATTTCCCCAAATGCTTATAAGCTTTTTCGGTAGCTTCTCTTCCTCTTGGGGTTCTGCTTAAATATCCTTCTTGAATTAAGAATGGTTCATACACCTCTTCAATCGTTCCTGCTTCTTCGCCAACAGCTGTACTTATTGTAGTAATTCCTACAGGCCCACCTTTAAATTTTTCAATGATAGCAGATAGAATACGAATATCCATTTCATCTAACCCATTCTTATCCACATTTAAGGCTTTTAATCCATAAGTAGCAATGTCAATATTAATAGTGCCATCTCCTTTAATTTGTGCAAAATCTCTTACGCGACGTAATAAGGCATTGGCAATACGAGGCGTTCCTCTACTTCTTCTGGCAATTTCGTAAGCTGCTTCATCAGCAATTTCAACTCCTAATATATCCGAACTACGTTGAACTATCCCTGTTAAAACTTTACTATCATAATAATTTAAACGAGAGGTAATACCAAAGCGTGCTCTTAAAGGTGCTGTTAGCAAACCGCTTCGTGTTGTGGCACCAACCAAAGTAAATGGATTTAATTTTATTTGAACCGTTCTTGCATTTGGTCCGCTATCAATCATAATGTCGATTTTATAGTCTTCCATTGCAGAATATAAATACTCTTCCACAATCGGACTTAATCGATGAATTTCATCTACAAATAACACATCAAATGGTTCCAAATTAGTTAGTAAACCTGCTAAATCTCCAGGTTTATCTAATACAGGGCCGCTAGTAACTTTTAAGTTTACACCTAAGTCATTTGATATAATATGAGCTAATGTTGTTTTACCTAAACCTGGAGGCCCGTGCAATAACACATGGTCTAAGGCTTCTTCTCTTTGTTTGGCTGCCTGAACAAACACACGCAAATTATCTACTACTGATTCTTGCCCACTAAAGTCATTAAACTCTACAGGGCGCAAAGCTTTTTCATAGTCTTTATCTGTATTTGATAATTTCTGGTTATTGGCGTCTAAATTCTCATTCATTATGGTAAAAGTACAAATTTAATGAGTAGTAAAATGCTATAATTTGTAGCATTTTAACCGACTTTTACCAGTAAGCTGGACCGTATTTTTGTGTAAGCTTTGATTTTGGTGCCGCCATATAAAAAATCTGGTCAAACCATATTAAAAATTTAGGAGCCAAAATAAATGAATTTAATTTTTCACCTACGTATTTAGTATTTCTCAACGCTAGTCTGGCACACACATCTAAGCCTAACCCACACCATTTGGTAATTTTAAATTGAACCGTAATGCCTGGTTCATAGAAAAGTAAAAATCGTTGTTTGCTTTTTATCATTTTATTTCCATCATTGTATTGTGTCCAATACAATCCAGTGCCTGCTTGTATTGGTACGCTCAGCTGCCAGCGTTTTGTTTTGTGAAATACAAAATCAGCATAATAACATAAGTATCCAAATTTCATATATTCCTGTGTTGTTATTGAGTTACCATTGATATCTGTAATTATTTTTTTATCGCTTACATCTGCATCTAGCCAACTATAACCAATGCCAACTCGTAGTTTTCTTCTAAAACTTAAACCTAATCTAACTCCACTTACTTTTGTTGCATTATGATTAAGGAATGAATAACGAGATTCTAATCGGGCATCAATACTTGGGCGAGAATGTAACAATACTTTAAACGTATCTAAAAACTGCCCTTTCATAGAAAAGGAAATAATTATAAATATGATTATAGATAGAACTCTCACTCTACAAAAATAATGGAGATTGATTGTTTATAAAATGAGACGTCAAAATTGTATTAACAGCAGATGTGTAGTAATTTTGCTAAAATGACATCCTCTTTTTTAGATACTCCTATTGGTTACCTTAAAGGTATAGGTCCACTGCGTGCGGAAGTACTTCAGAAAGAGTTGTTTGTATTTACATATAAGGATTTAATTACTCATTATCCGTTTAGATATGTTGATAGAACACAGTTTCATAGTGTTAGGGAAGTTGTTGAAGATTCGGCGTATTATCAATTACGAGGACATATTATTGAAATTGATTTTGTTGGAGAAAAGAGAGCCAAACGTTTAGTGGCTAAGTTCAGAGACAGCTCTGGAGTGCTTGAGTTGGTTTGGTTTCAGGGCGCTAAGTGGATGGCAGAGAAGTTAAAATCGAATACGGAATATGTAGTTTATGGAAAAGCTACCTCCTTTATGGGACGTTTTAATATGGCTCATCCCGAAATTAACATGGCTACTCCTGAATTATTAGCAAGTCAATCATCTTTTCAATCAGTTTACAATAGCACTGAAAAACTAAAGTTTAAGGGCTTAGATAGTGATGGTATTCGTAAGAGCATGCGTTCTCTTGTTTTACAGTTAAATGAACAAAATATACCAGAGAGTTTAACAAAAACCATCATTCAGGATTTTAATTTATTATCTAAGCTAGAAGCCTTAAAACAAATTCATTTTCCTGACTCAAAAGTGTTATTAGAGAAAGCAAAATTCAGGTTGAAGTTTGAAGAGTTATTTTATGTTCAATTACGCTTGCTCAGAAGTAATTTAGTACGACATCAGGTAACGCAGGGCTTTGTATTTAGTAAGGTAGGGGATGTATTTAACAATTTCTACAACCATTATTTACCGTTTCAGTTAACTAATGCTCAAAAACGCGTAGTGAAAGAAATTAGAGTAGATATGGGTTCTGGTAAACAAATGAGTCGTTTAGTGCAAGGAGATGTAGGAAGCGGGAAAACGTTAGTTGCTTTATTAAGTATGTTATTAGCTATTGATAATGGATTTCAATCTTGCTTAATGGCTCCAACCGAAATTTTAGCTAAACAACATTTCGAAACTATTTCAGAATTAGTAAAACCATTAAATCTGAAAGTAGCTTTACTAACTGGATCATCGAAAACAAAAGCTCGTAGGGAATTGCATTCGTCTTTGGAAGCAGGTACCATTGATATTTTAATAGGTACCCATGCTTTAATAGAAGATGTGGTGGTTTTCAAAAATTTAGGTTTAGTAGTGATTGATGAGCAACATCGTTTTGGTGTGGCGCAGCGTGGTAAGCTGCATAAAAAAAACACACAACCTCCACATGTGTTAATTATGACGGCTACTCCAATACCACGAACATTAGCGATGACTTTATATGGCGATTTAGATACTTCTGTGATTGATGAGTTACCACCGGGTCGTAAGCCAATTACCACCATGCATTTTATGGAAAGTCAGCGTTTGCGATTGATTGGTTTTATGAAGGAGCAAATTGCATTAGGACGTCAGGTATATGTGGTGTATCCATTAATTCAGGAAAGTGAAAAGATGGATTATCAAAATTTAGAACGCGGTTATGATGCCTTATTGCACGACTTTCAGCCTCCACAATACCAAATTAGTATTGTGCATGGTAAATTAACAGCGCAACAAAAAGAATTTGAAATGCAACGTTTTATAAAACGCGAAACTCAAATTATGGTAGCAACCACGGTTATTGAGGTGGGTGTAAATATTCCAAATGCATCGGTGATGGTAATTGAAAGTGCTGAGCGTTTTGGGTTATCTCAATTACATCAGTTAAGAGGACGAGTAGGGCGTGGAGCAGATAAATCTTATTGTGTATTAATGACGTCTTATAAATTGGGGGCGGATAGTAAATTACGAATGGAAACCATGGTAAGAACTAATGATGGTTTTGAAATCAGTGAAGTGGATTTAAAATTGCGTGGACCAGGAGACCTTGATGGAACGCAACAAAGCGGAGTGATGGACTTGAAAATAGCTGATTTAGCTCAAGACGGACAAATATTATCGCTGGCACGCTCTTCTGCTCAAGCAGTTTTAAATGAAGACCCTAATTTATCTAGTCAAGAGAATCAATTATTGATTCAACAGCTGCATTATCAAGGAAAAACAAGGTCGTCTTGGAGCAAAATAGGATAGTTTGTTTATATTAAAAAAAGGTTTATTTTTGATATAGCTAAAATTAAAAAAATGAAGACAGTTGTTTTTATTTACATTTTCACATTTACTTGCTTGTTTAAAATGCATGCGTCTCAGCCTCAGCCAAAGGCGCAACAACAACCTAAGGATTGTGTGAAACATCCACAAATTGTAAAACCACAATCTTCAGATAAAGCAAAGGTTGTATCTGAAAAGGTAGTTAAGGCAGTTAGTCCTTCAAGAGTTAGCACATCAATTCCTCATTTTAGCGTACTAAACTTCATCAATTTCTTTTACACAAAAGATACTTTAGATAATTTACATGTGATGTAATTCTCATGTTTCGTTTAGTTTTTCTTTTTCTATTCTTCTCTCGTTTTTTATTAGCCTCAGACTCTTTGTTTTTGAAGGTTCATTTTGTTTATGGATCAAAGCCAAAAGCTAGATTTAAAAAAACAGAAGTAAAACAATTTGGCGGCATTCATGGAGGACATGTTTATTTAGAGTTTAATAATAAGATTATTAGTTATGGAACTAATAATGGTAAATGGCACATATTTCCACACAAAAGTAAATCTGCTGGAAAATATAGAATTGATAAAGATTTAAAATGGCACGGCGATACGGGTAAATTAAAAATTACTTCTATTGTTATTCCAATTACAAAATTGCAGCTTGATAAACTAAAAGAGAAGGAACAGATTTATTTTTCTGAAACACCGTATGATTATGCGTTTATTGGAATGCGATGTGCTGCTGGTGCTTATGATATGTTATGTCAAGGAGATGTTTGTAAAAAGATCCCAAGAAGCAGAATCGTTACAAAATATTTTTATCCTAAAAAATTACGCAAACGATTATTAAAACAAGCAAAGAAGGAGAATTGGCAAGTGTTTAAACAAGAAGGAAGAAAAACTAGAAAGTGGGAAAGGGATTGATATTTATAAACTGTTCTCGACTTCGCTCGAACTGACAGCATCATTTTTTCTTTATGCTCTCATTATCTCTGTGGAGAATTTACTTCAAATCAAATAAATTCTCCACACCGATATATCGATTTACTGTAAAACCTTCTGCGTAATCTACGTTAATTGCTCTTCCAAATAAACTACACTTTGCTTTTACATATTCCATAAAGTTTTTTGTAGAAATTGGAGTTACAGGTTCTTTTGAATTTGGATCAAAAAACTGAGAGGAATAAGCCATAATTGATTCCATCTTTTTATCCATGTATGGAGTAATATCGACCACAAAATCAGGTTCAATAAAATTGTCTTGTATGTAGTGATATACTGCTTTTGGTCGCCATGCCGCTTGAACGTTATTCTTATCTTTTGTCTCAACTTTCATTAAGCCACTATAAAAACAAGCATCTGCAGTTAGTTTAGCAGCTCGTCCATGATCTGGGTGCCTGTCAGAAACAGCATTGCATAACACAATTTCTGGTTGGTATTTTCTAATAATTTGAATGATTTGTTTTTGATGAGCTTCATTGTTTTCAAAAAAACCATCTGCCATATCTAATTGTTCTCTAACCGAAACACCTAAAACCTTTGCAGCTTTAGTGGCTTCTTCGGTTCTTAAAACGGCATTACCACGTGTTCCTAATTCTCCTTTAGTTAAATCTAATAATCCAACTTTTTTTCCTAGTGCAATATGTTTTAAAATTGTTCCAGATGCAGATAATTCAACATCATCTGGGTGAACACCTATGGCTAATATATCTAGTTTCATTTTCTTTTTATTAAGACCCGAAAAATTTTTAACACCTTTCGAGTCTAAAGTTATTTATTTTTATTGTATCTCCCCTTGTTTTTTTACGGTCACCCATTTACCTGATACGTGAGCGCTAACGCTATTATCGTACATTGCCTCACAGTTAACTCCTGGTAAATAGTAGGTTCCATTATAAGAGGCATTTAATAATACTTTAAATGTTTTCACAGCGCCTGCTCCTAAATCAAAATAAGAGTAAACTCTATCATCTCTGATGTCTTGATAAGTTGGCACATCGCCTTTTGAGTAAGTAACGTTATCTAAACGTTGGTTACGAATTTCCCAACCACTTGCAAAAATTTGAGATAAGGCTAAGTTACGATACATACCTCTTACGCCAGGATTTTTAATAGTAACCTCCGCCATAAAATCTGTTCCTTGTTCTAGGTTAGTAACATCAATAGGATTGCCATTTAAGGTTTTGTAATTCACGATTAATTCTAAGTTACTAAACTTATCGGTTTCCATTCCTGCTTTTGGAATACCTTGTTTAACAATACGCGCAAATAAATTACCACTACCTTTTACAGTTACTTTTATTGGTGTGTTACTGTTTGCATTTTTCAATTCAATCATCTTGAATTTCGTTTTAGCAAAATCAGAAACAGCAATGGTTTCATTTCCAATTTTCACATCAGCTGTTACGTTTGAATTTGCTCCATTAACTTTTGCATACTTGCTGATTGCCATTAAACAGTAAGCAGTAGATTGAGTACTAAACCAATAATCATTATTACCCAATTTAGCAGCTAATGCTTTTACTTTTAAGAATGCATTGCTATTATCTTTTAATAAAGTCATTGTTTCTAAAATCATGGCATCATCACGTTCTAAACTTCCATATGTGTAATAGTAATCCTGATAAGTTTTAGGTGTAGACGGGATGTTATAAATCATTTTTTTAGCCACTTCAGTTTGACCAATTAAAGCATAAGCGGCTGATAGACGCCATTTAGCTTCATTAGACAGACTTGCTTTTTCCTTTAAACGATTCATCGCTCCCAGCTCCGGAGCGCCAGCTAATGCGAGTGTATACAAGCGGTAGGCTTGCGTTAAATCTTCGCCATAGTAAGCCGTATTTTTATTGCTTGTAAAATTTTGCGCTTTTTGTTTTTGGTATTTTTTCCAATTATCTAATAAGCCATAAGGCAATGAGTAACCTTTTGTTTTTGCTTCAATTAAAAAATGCCCTGCGTAATTAGTTCCCCATTCATCAGCGCTATTTAGTCCAGGCCAATAAGATAAACCTCCACTTGAAGTTTGGAAACCTTTTAATCGATTAATTGCTGCTTTTGTTGCTTTATCAATAAACTCTTTTTGAGCATTACTTAAATCTGTAATGTCATTCAAGTATAAGCCAGCAAATACAGACGAAGTTGTTTGTTCTACGCAACCATGAGGGTATTGAACTAAATAATCTAATCGTTGAGATAAATTAATAGATGGTAAAGTTGATAATTCAACATAGGCTTTATTAGTCCCCGTCATTCCAATTGGAACATAACTAACGGATAAATTTTTATTTGCCGTTAATACATATTCATCAGCATCGGTAACACTTGGATTATTTGCTCTTACAGCAATTTCAATGGTTTCTGAGGTAGTCTCTCCTGCGCCTTTAGCTACAATTTTAATTTTAGAAACACCTAAAGCATCTTTAATTTTTAATTTAAAATTAATGACCTTATCTCCAATTGAATTGAAATTTACAGTTTGTGAATTACCATCAATTGCTTGTATTAATTTATCTGTACTAATAGTTACTGTTGCATTTTTCACTTTTTTCTCCATCGCAAAAACAGTAACAGGTAAATCCACTTCTTCACCGGGGCCTAACACTCTTGGTAAGGTTGATAAAATCATCAATGGTTTACGAACTGGCACTGATTTTTCGGCATTACCATAAGCACCTTGGTAACCTGCAACTACCATGACTCTTACAGAACCCACATATTGTGGAATGTCAATTTTATGCGTTGCTGTTTCACCTTTCTTTAGATGGAATGGTCCCACAAAACGCACCATTGGTTTAAAACGTAAAGCACTATTTTCTGGTTTATTGTTTGTGGCGTCATCACCACCAATAGATAATATACGACTCATGGCATTTCCAAAAGCCCCAATCACATTATCATAAATATCCCATGTTTTTACACCTAAGGCTTCTTTTGCATAAAATGCTTTCCAAGGGTCAGGCGTTTTAAAACGCGTAATGTCTAATAAACCCTCATCAACAATGGCTAATGTGTAAGCCATTTCTTTACCATTCTCTTCACTCACTTTTACTACTGCCTGACTTTCAGGTTTCCAAACAGCATCTGTTTTTATTTTTGGTTTTAAAATCGTGTTCTCATCTTTAATCATTAGTGATGCAACACCATATAAACGAATCGGTAAATCGTTTACAGTTTGTGCATGTGGTTGAATTAAATGTACAAATACATAAATGTTTGGAGTCATTTCTTTAGTAACCGAAAATTCATATTCAGTCACGCCTTCCTTAGTATCAATCCATTTACTTAATAAGGTACGACTTCCATTTTCGATATTAATTAAAGCTTTACCACCTTTAGGACTAGGAATTAAAATTTTAGCTTTCTCGCCAACTTTATATTCTTCTTTATCTGTATTAACGGTTAATACATTGCTACCTTCATTTCCCTTTGGCGACTTACCTGCCCAGCTTGGCCAGTCAATAAACACTACTTTTCCGCAAGCATGTCCACTTTCAACATCTTTTACATATACTAAGTATCTTCCCCAAGACGGACGATTGACACGTAATTTAAAATTTGCTTTTCCGTTTGAAGAAGAAATTTGTTCAGTATAAATTGGCTCGTGGTAATTACTTCCAATGTAGGATGATAAATCTTGGTTATAATTATCCCACCACCAACGCCAGTCTAATTTGTAAACCTTCACTTCGATATTAGAACGAGAGGTTGCTTTACCAAATTCATCAACCGTTGCAATTTGAATATTATGGTCGATGTCAGTTTCTAAATACTGTTCATCATCTTTTGTTTCAGGAACTTTAACTCCCACATAATTCGTGAACGGAGAAACAGGAATGGTAAATCTATCTGTACTAAAAGAACCTCCTTCTTCAAATGCTCTGATTGTAAAGTTAGCTGCTAAAAATCCTGGTGCATCTTTGGTGTCGCTTAATTGTGCATTAACAGAGGTTGCTCCGTTATCATCAGTTCGTCCGCTAAAAATAGTTTGTGTTTCCGAATAAAAATTTTGAGCAGGATTATCAAATGTGTACCCTTTGTACCCTTTAAATTCTGTTGTAATTTGAGATAAGGATGCATCAATTTTTGTTTCTAAATTTCTTCCTGGCGCTCCATGTAACCAATTAATATAAAGATTACTGTTTAAGCTTAAATCGCCGCTGTAAATTTTATCTTTTTTGTAATCTAAGTTTATTTTTAAACGATTTGGCATAATCGTTTCAATACGAATATTTTTAGTAAACACAGCGCCCCCAACTTTTACTTTAGCTAAGTAAATTCCAGTAGGAGCAGCATTTTCGGTTTTTGTAGAGAAATTATAAAAACCATCAACATGTTTAGTTCGAGTTAATTTTTGAACGACTTGTCCTTGTGGATTTATTAATTCTAATGAAGCAGGATAGTTTTCAGGAAATGCTTTTGTTTTATTTTCTAGAATGAAAGATAAAAATAAACTATCTCCTGGGCGCCAAACACCTCGCTCTCCATAAATAAAACCTTTAATGCCTTTTTGTACAATATCTCCGTCTACCTCAAATGAACTTAATGATAAAGAATTACCATCATCTAATTTTAAGTAAGTGCGTTCTTGTCCGCGTTTGGCAATGAGTACGAATGGTTTTTGTTTGGTTTCTAAAATAGCAATCCCTTCTCCGTTAGTAGTAACTTGTTTTAATTTTTGTTGTTGATAATCAAAAGCTTCTATTATAACATTACCTAATTGTTTTGTTGAAATTAAATCAGAGGTAAATACATTGATTTGTCCATTATTGCCCCGTTTAGCAATTAAACCAATATTGGTAGCTAAAATATTTCTGTTTACTGATTTGTTGTTATAGAAAGCACGAGAACACGGGTTATTTCTCTCCGCATAATCATAGTAATAGTAATCGTCATAATAATCATCGTAAGAATTGTAATAATCCCAATCCTTTTCATCTTCATCAGATTCATTATCTACATATACATCGTCTTCTCCTTTTGAACTTGTATCGCCTTGGCAATTGTAAGTTGAGTAATTGCGATTAAAACTTAAACGAATATTGTATAAAGCTCCAGGTTCTGCTTTTATTAATGAGGATAAATCAATAGAATATTTATTCCATTTGTTACGAGTAGGATTACCATTGTTTTGTAAAGCAATTTTCTTTTTAATAATTAATTTTCCTACGCGTCTTAATTCCTGATTGCCATCAAGACTATTGACTTGTAAAAATTGTAACATGTTATTCTCGTATATACGAGTAATGCGAACATCTACTGCATTTAAGTTTACAGCTTCAAAAGGGAAAATTAAACCGCTAGAGTTAGGAAGTATTACGCCTTTACCTACTAATCGAACACTAGGTTTTAAATCTTCAAAAAATAAATTGTATACAATAGCTTCTTTTAAGTTTTTCCCTTCGCTGCTTTTTATAGAGTTACTGATATTTAATTCTCTGCTATCTACAAAGCGTTCGTTGGTATATATCTTAATAGAGTTATTCTCTATTAAATAGGTCAGTTTTGATTCTTTAACAGGCAGTTTCTCATTATTGTTTTCATTATAATCGTATTCAGAAACAGTTGCTGCACCATTTGGATTTGTAATTGAGATTAATCCATCTAAGTTTTGATTAGGATCTACTTTATCCGAAAATTGTAAAGTCACATATTGATCAGGTTCGTTATTGATTACCACGTTTAGTAAAGTAAATTCGTTGGAGTTTGGAATGGAAATTTCTTGAGTGTTTTTTTCTGCAGCGCCAATTGGTTCCCCATTATATGAAATAGTTACATTTCCTTTTCCTTTAATCACATCATGAATAGTGAAATGATGAGTTGTTGAGTTTTCGTGTAGCCATTTTATTTGCAGGGAATTTGAACCCTGTGAGGCTTGTGTTGTTTTTTCTACCAATAAATTATCAGCAAAATCAGCAGTAGTTAAAGTTCCTTCAATTTGTAAATTATTTTTCTCATCTGTTTTAAATTCATCAACAGTTATTTCCATTGCTTGTTTTAGAGTAGAAAATTCAAATTCAAATTCTTTTAAATCGTCACTAACGGTTAACACATTTCCTAAATGAAAAGTTGCTTTATACGTTTGATTACTATTTAAATTTACAGCAGGTTTAAACTCTATGGTTTTCTTATCAATCCAGGTTAATTTCCCTTCAATACCTGGGTTAAAATCAAATAAGTTATTATCTACCTCTTTTCCTTCTTCAATATCTAAAGTTGTTTCTTCTTGTAAAACAATTAATATTTTACTTTCAACCGAAACATATCCTGCTGTGTAGGCGGCAATATATTCTTTGTAGGCAGGATTAATGTATCCCGAATCATTTTTTGCTGAAGTAGATGAATAATAAGTTAATCCACAAATGGATAATGCTGTGATAAAGAACACAGCTAAGATTGTTTTTATTGACATAGTTTGTTGAGGGAAATTTCAAACAAAATTAAACAAAAAAAATGCTCCAAATCAAGGTATTTGAAGTTTATTTTTGGAGAAAAGGTGTATTTTTTCAAATTCTTCTAAATCGACACAATAAATGAAATTGTTACTCGTTTTCTAACATATAAACCCCTAAAACCGCCTATGCATAAAACTTCTACTCTTGTTTCTACAATTTTAAAAACCACTAAAAACAAGCAACAAAAGGTAACTTTAGTTGACGAAATTGAGCCATCTGACTCATTAATTCAGAATATCCTTAATTATTCCAAGTCTTTAACCATCAAAAAATCCGATTCTATAGGTTTTATTGAGGTTGTGGCTAGTTAATTTCGGTCAAAAAGCCTGTCAAAATACCAAAACAGCACAAGGATTTAAAATCTTGTCTAATAAATTTGTGTAATAGCTAGATTACCTTATTTTTGCGTCCTACATTAATTTACTGACAATGGCTCAATTTGAATTAACAATGCCCAAAATGGGTGAAAGTGTTGCGGAAGCAACGATTATTAAATGGACTAAAAACGAAGGGGATTCAATTAAAATTGATGAAACTGTTTTAGAAATCGCAACCGACAAGGTTGACTCTGAAATTCCTTCTCCATTTGAAGGTAAATTAATTAAAAAATTATTCAACGAAAACGATGTTGTTCAGGTAGGTGCGGTTATTGCCATTATATCTTCTGATGCAAATGCTTCAGTTGCTGAGGCACCAAAAACAGCTGCTCCAACACAAACAGCTGCGGCAACTACAACTTCTGCTCCTGTAACTTCTGCAGCAGCAGCGGATGTTGATTTTTCAGGTTCAGATAAATTTTACTCTCCTTTAGTGAAAAGTATTGCTAAAGAAGAAGGTATTTCTTTAGCTGAACTAGATTCTATTAAAGGAACTGGTCAGGATGGAAGAGTTACAAAATCAGATATTTTAGCTTATTTACCAAACAGAAATAAACAAGCTACTGTAACCCCAGTTGCAGCAGCAACAACTACTCCAGCGGCTACATCATCTGCTCCAAAATCAACTGTTGGCGTGCCAGATAATACAGTATTAGTTCAACGTCCAGCTGTTTCAGTTGGTGCTGGCGACGAAATTATAGAAATGGACCGTATGCGTAAAATCATTGCTGATAATATGGTAATGAGCAAGCATGTGTCTCCTCACGTAACTTCTTTTGTAGAAGCAGATGTAACTAATATGGTGATGTGGAGAGATAAAGTGAAGAAGGATTTTGAAAAACGCGAAGGAGAAAAAATCACATTCACACCATTATTTATTGAGTGTGTAGCTAAAGCTATTAAAGATTTCCCAATGATTAATGTTTCTGTTGATCAAACTGGAACAAAAATCATCAAACGTAAAAATATCAATATTGGTATGGCAGCAGCCTTGCCTTCTGGAAATTTAATTGTACCAGTTATTAAAAACGCTGATGAGAAAAATTTAGTAGGTATTACTAAAAATGTAAATGACTTAGCTACAAGAGCTCGTGCCAATAAATTAGCTCCAGATGAAATTCAAGGAGGTACATTTACATTAACAAACGTTGGAGGTTTTGGAAATGTAATGGGAACTCCAATTATTGCTCAACCTCAGGTAGCTATTTTGGCTGTTGGTACTATCAAAAAGAAACCAGCCGTTATCGAAACCCCTCAAGGTGATGTTATCGCTATCAGACATTTCATGTTCTTATCATTGTCTTATGATCATAGAGTAGTGGATGGTTCTTTAGGAGGTTCTTTCTTAAGAAGAGTAGCTGATTACATGGAAAATTGGGATACTACTAGAAATTCTTAATATCTAAATCTTTTTATTTAAAATCCCGCTAAAAGCGGGATTTTTTATGCTAAAAATGGTGGTTTTTATCCAAATTATATTATTTTTGCTCTCTTGTTAATTAAAATCAGATGAAAAAACGTTATTTTTTAATCATAGCTTTGATGTTAGCTATCAATGTTGTTAAAGCACAATTACCAACTGGTAAATATTCGGATTATTTTAGAGAAGGTAATTTTTTAATTGGCGAAGAAAATTATGATGTGGCTTTAAAAAACTTTTTAGAAGCCTATAAATTAGATTCTTCATCAGCTAATGTTAACTTCAATGTGGGTTTTTGTTATTTAAATTCATCAATGAATAAAGGTAAGGCTGAGTATTATTTATCAAAAGCAATCTCAGACGTTGCTAAAAACTATAGATATGATGATGCTTCTGAAAAATCAGCACCTCCAATTGTACATTTTTATTATGGGAAGGCACTGCATATTAATTACAAATTTGATGAGGCGTTAGCTCAATACGATATTTTTGAAAAAAACTATGTAAAAGATAAAGAAACAAAAGAAGATGTGGCTTATTACAAAGCTCAAACTGTTTATGCAAAAGAATTAGTGTCTTCTCCTATTAATGTTAAGATTGAAAATTTAGGAGATAGTATTAATAGCGAATATCCTGATTATAGTCCAGTTTTGAGTGCTGATGAAGCTACCTTAATTTATACAACTAGAAGAAATACGAGTACTGGTGGCGAAAAAACTCCAGAAGGACAATATTATGAAGATATTGTTGTAGCCTATAAAAATGATAATGGTAATTGGTCTTCTCCAAAATCTATATCTCAATTTATTAATACAAATGGACATGAAGCTTCAGTAAATTTAACTTCTGATGGACAAACATTAATTGTATTTAAAGATGATAATGGTAACGGTAACTTGTATTACAGCACTTGGGATGGTAAAGAATGGAGTTCTTTGCAAAGTTTTGGATCTGATATTAATTCTAAATATTGGGAACCACATGCTTGTTTAACAGCAGATAATAATACATTATATTTCGTTTCAGACAGACCAGGAGGATATGGCGGTAGAGACATTTACCGTTGTGTAAAATTACCTAACGGTGCATGGAGTAAAGCTTTAAATGTTGGCCCAACTATTAATACAAAGTATGACGAGGATGGTCCATTTATTCATCCTGATGGTGTTACTTTAATTTTTGCATCTAAAGGACATAAAACAATGGGAGGCTTTGATTTATTTGCCTCTATTATTGATGAGGATAAGAAATTTTCTGAGCCTGAAAATATGCATTTCCCAATCAATACGCCTGACGATGATGTGTTTTTTGTGACTTCACCAGATGGAAAAAGAGGTTATTTTTCTTCTGCTAAAGATGGAGGCTATGGAGAAAAAGATATTTATAAAATGTTTATTCCTGATGCAAAGGAAAAACCATTGGCTTTATTTAAAGGTTCTATTTTGCCAGCAGATGGAGAAAAATTACCAGATGATTTAGAAATTATTGTTACCAATAAAGAAACTGGTGAAATTGTAGGTAAATATAAACCAAAGGAAAATGGAACTTTTGCTACTATTTTACCTCCTAACAAAAACTACAATTTTTCTTACCAATCTAAAGGAGAAGAATTTTATAATGAAGACATTTTCGTTTCTAATGATATAGCTTATCAAGAAATTAAAAAAGAAATTAATTTAGAACCAGTTGCATTATTAGGAAGCGTGAGAGTTAAATCTAAAGGTGTTGTTTTAAATTCGATTGTTTTAAATAATAAAAAAGATCAAACTCCAGTATCAAATGCTAAAATTACATTAACTGAAAAAGGCGGTTCTGATGTGTTGTTTGATGTTGATGCAAATGGTAAAAAAGAAGGAACTGTATTAGCATTTGATAAACTATATACAATAGTAGCAGATGTAAATGGAAAAAAATCAAAAGTTAGTTCATTTAATACTGTTGGTATAAAAGGCAGTAAAGTTATTACTCAAGTTTTATACCTTGATGATGCGGCAGTAGCTTCTAACAAAAACAATAACACAACTGAATATAAACCTAACGTATCTTGCGGCTCGCCAGTTATATACAAACATGGTTTCTCATACAATCAAAATGATGTAGAAGATGCAAGTGATTGGGAAACATTAATTGATGGTATTGTAAGTAAATTGAAAGAATGTAACCCTAAGGTGAAAATTATGTCTAGTGCATCTCAGGTTCCTACTAAATCTTTCTCTAGTAATACTGAGTTAGCTAAGACACGTGCTGATAAAATGGAAGAAAAAATTAAATCGGCTGTAGCAGCAAAGGGAGCTGATGCTAGCAAAATAGTTTTTGTGAAAGTTTCTGCTGTTCGTGGTCCTACTTATGAAGGAGACTGTGGAAATACTAAAAAATATGCTCCTTTCCAATACGTAAAAGTTATTGCAAGATAAATAATCATCAAAATTTAAAAAAACACCGAGCTTTTGTATAGTTCGGTGTTTTTGTTTTAATACCTTTGTAAACTATGCAAAAAGAATGGTTTTCTTCTTGGTTCGATACACATTATTATCATATTCTTTATAAGAATAGGGATTATTCTGAGGCTGCTTTATTTATAGATAATATCACTTCATTATTACAGGTTAAATCCAATGCCATGTGTTGGGATTTGTGTTGTGGAAAAGGAAGACATAGTATTTATCTAAATCAAAAGGGATTTAAAGTAATTGGCACTGATTTATCACATTGCAGTATATTAGAAGCTAACAAGAGCGCAAATGAAACGCTTGAGTTTTACGAACATGATATGCGTAAGCTATTTAGAACAAATTATTTTGATGTTGTATTTAATATGTTTACAAGCTTCGGCTATTTCGAGAGAAAAGAAGATGATATGCATGTGTTTGATTCCGTTCGAAAATCATTAAAACCTAATGGACTGTTTGTATTTGATTATTTAAATGCTCAATATGTACGAAATATAATGGTTGAAAATGATACTAAAATAATGGAGGGGATTACTTTTAATATTTCTAAAAAAATTGAAAACAATACAGTGATAAAACAAATTCATTTTGCAGATAATGGTCAAGAGTTCCATTTTGAAGAGCGCGTAAAATTATTTGACAAATCTTATTTTGAAGAGTTAGCGCAAGCTTGTGGTCTATCAATCATAAATACTTTTGGAAATTATCAGTTAGAAACATTTGATGTAAACACATCTCCACGCTTAATTTTAGTATTACAAAAAAAATGAGTCTTTGGTTTTTAACGATATTATTGTCCTTACCTGTATTGATTACAGGACTTATTTTTTTGTCTTTAAAAATTAAGGCACAGAACCTACGTTTTTTGCTAGCATTTAGTGCTGCTTATTTATTTGCCATTTCGGTGACACATTTATTACCTGAGTGTTATGAAGGCACGAATACTAAAACTATTGGATTATTTATTTTAGTAGGCTTTTTTATACAAATTGTTTTGGAATATTTTAGTACAGGTATCGAGCATGGCCATACGCATTCACATTCGCACTCTTGTGAAAAGCATTTGCCTTTGGGTATGATTACTGGTTTGTATTTACACTCCTTGTTAGAAGGTCTGCCAATTTATCAAAGTGGAATTATAGCAGAACATTCTCAAGCTGTTTTATCTACACAGCAATCTTTAGTTTTTGGTATAACCATTCATAATATTCCTATTGCTATTGCATTTGTTATCTTGTTATTAGAACACAAAACTTCTAAAACAAAAACTGTACTTTTATTGTTAGGTTTTGCATTAATGGCGCCTTTAGGCTGTTTAATTAGTTATGTTCTAAACTCAATAGGAGTTCAAAATTATGATGGATTTTTAAAGTTGTCATTCGCTGTTGTGATAGGTATTTTCCTGCATATATCAACAGCCATTATGTTTGAAACCGGTGAAAATCATAAGTATAATCTTGCTAAAATTATGTCGATGATTGCAGGTGTATTTTTGGCAGCATTAATCAGTTAATCATGGAAAGTAACGATACATTGTTTATAGATGTTATTGTTCCGCTATCCGTAGCCAATAAATTCACGTATCGTATACCAAAAGAAATGAACGAGTTTATTGCCGTTGGTAAGCGCGTTATTGTTCAGTTTGGTAAATCTAAATTTTATACAGGCATTGTTTATACGGTTCATCAAAATCCACCAAAGGAATATGTTGCCAAATACATAGAAACGATTTTAGATGATGAACCTATTGTCACATCTTCCCAACTGCAATTGTGGGACTGGATTGCTCAATACTATTTGTGTAATCCTGGTGATGTTATGAATGCGGCTTTGCCAAGTGGATTAAAATTAAGTAGCACATCCCATATCACATTAAATCCTGATTTTAATTTGGATGAAATGCCTTTTGATTATTTTACAGATAAAGAACATACAGTTTTAGAAGCACTTCAAACCAACGCCTCATTAAGTTTTGACGATGTCAGTGTAATGCTTTCTATTAAAACGGTTCAAGTATTTATTAGTAAATTAATTAAGAAAGGTGCTATTGTTATTTATGAAGAAATTAAAGATAAATACAAACCTAAATTAGTTGATTATATTGGTGTTAATCCAATTCTATTAAATAACGAATTACAACTTAAAGAGGTTTTAGATTCTTTAGAGAAAAAAGCATTTAAACAAGCAGAGGTTTTATTGTATGTGTTACATCTTTTAAAAGCAGATGAAACAGCAAAACAATTAGGCTTAGTTAAAAAATCAGTGCTTTTAAAATCCTTTGACACAACTGTTATTAAAGGGCTTGTAAAAAAAGAAGTATTTATTGAAACCGAATTAGAAACCAGTCGTTTATTATTTGATAATAAAGAAAAAACGAATAAAGTATTAAACAAATTTCAAATACAAGCTGTAAAAGAAATAGAGCAACAATTTGAAAATAGACAAACAGTTTTGTTACATGGTGTTACTGGTTCTGGTAAAACAGAAATTTATTCTGATTTAATTGATAAAGTAATTGCTCAAGGTAAACAAGTATTATACCTTGTTCCTGAAATTGCTTTAACCACTCAGTTGATTAATCGTATCAGAGCAGTGTTTGGGAACTCTGTGGGAATTTATCATTCAAAATTTAGTGAGAACGAACGCGTAGAAATTTGGAATTCTATTCTACACGAAGGGGATAGTAAATTAGATGCTAAACATTTTAATATTGTTTTAGGAACTCGCTCGGCCTTGTTTTTACCTTTCAATAACTTAGGACTAATTATCATTGACGAAGAGCACGATAATTCATACAAACAACAAGATCCTGCGCCTCGCTATCATGCACGCGATGCAGCTATGTATTTAGCTAATTTACACAAAGCAAAAGTGTTATTGGGAACAGCCACGCCGTCGTTTGAAAGTTACTATAATGCGCTTCATCAAAAATTTGGTTTAGTACGAATTGCCGAGCGTCATGGAAATGCTACTTTACCTAAAACAGTGGTATGTGATTTAAAAAAAGAAATACAGCAACAACAAAACAAAGGTATTTTCTCTTACCAATTAGTTGATGCTATAAAACAAGCACTGAATAAAAAAGAGCAAATTATTTTATTTCAAAATCGCAGAGGTTTTGCACCTTATACAGAATGTACAAGTTGTAATTGGATTCCGCATTGTGTGCATTGCGATGTGGCATTAATTTATCATAAGCAAACAAACCGATTAAGTTGTCATTATTGTGGTTACAATATGCAGCCTCCAACAAGTTGCGGAGCCTGCGGTAATAATAATTTAAAATATAAAGGTTTTGGAACAGAGAAGATAGAAGAAGAAATTGAAATTTTATTTCCTTCCGCTAAAGTAGCTCGTATGGATTTAGATACCACACGTAGTAAGTATGCCTACAAGCAACTGATAGATGAATTTGAATTAGGAAATATTGACATTTTAGTTGGTACACAAATGGTAACTAAAGGTTTGGATTTTGATAATGTGAGTGTAGTGGGTGTATTAAATGTGGATAGTGTATTGAATTTTCCTGATTTTCGATCTTTTGAAAAAGCGTATCAATTAATTGTGCAAGTGAGCGGTAGGGCAGGGCGTAAGGATAAAAAGGGAACTGTATTCGTACAAACTAATCATCCCGAACATGCCGTCATTAATCATGTATTAAATGATAATTATTTACAGTTTTATCAATCACAAATTAATGAGCGCGAGCAATTTCATTATCCACCATTTACCCGAATTATAGAATTATCAGTGGTTTCAAAAGATATGAATGTGGTAAATGATATAGCACAACAATTGGCTAATCAATTAAAACCTTTATTTGGAGGTATGATGCTTGGCCCTGAATTTCCTTTAGTAGCGAAGATAAAAGACCAATATCACAAACGTATTCTTTTAAAAATAAATCGAGAATATTCACCTACTCAAGTAAGAAATTTGATAAAGCAAGAAATTGATATACTTCAATACAATAATAAAAAAAGCATCTATCGTTTGCAGATAGATGCTGATCCAGTTTAAATGATATTTTAGAATGATATAAATTGCATTTTAACTCCAGTCATTTTTTCAAATTCTTTTCCAGAATCTAAAATATCCTCGTCGTCTTCTGCAAAATACCAATTAATATTAAGTTTTATTTTGTCTGAACCTTTTTCTATTTTTTGAAGTTTATCAATCACTTCCATGAAAATTTTAAGTGATGATGAGTTAAAATATTCTAGTTTGAAGTTTAGTTCAATTTTCTTTTCATTCGTTGATAAAGAAACAGCATAATAAATTAGTTTTTCATAATTATCAATCCATTCAAATAGATTAGTATAAAAAGCTCGGACATTTTCTGGGCGAGATTCTCCCTCAATAGCAATTGTGTTTGTTTTAATGTCGCAATGTATTAAAGGTGTATTTTGAGTCGGATCTAAATGAAGATTTTCCATAGGTTATCTTGTTATTTTAATATGTGTAATGTAATAAAAATTTGAATTTAGTTCAAATATTTTTTGTTTCATATTCCCTTTTGATTTAACAGCAATATCAAATATACCCACTCCAGCACCACCTTTATCGGATAAAGGTTTGCCATCTGAGGCCTTAGTATACATTAGTTCTTTTATTTTTTCATATCCTTCTTTTTCAACCAGTGAAATATGTTTTTCTAAATTAGGTATATCTTTTTCATCAATATAGTTTCCGAAATTTAATTCAATAACATCGGTCCCAATATCTAGTTTATGATAAATTAGATTAAAATGTTCATTTTTTAATGAATGTCTCATTCCGTTTTCTAAAGCCTCAACTATTATGGCATAACACTTTTTCTTAACGGGAGTTGAAAAATGATATTTATTCAATAGTATTTTAATGTCATGAAGATATTTATCTAACTTCTTTTGATCAAGCACCTCATGTAGTTCAATAGAACATATGGGTTCATTTATAGCAGAATGTTCCTTCAAAAAATCATGTATTACTAATTCATTTTTCATGCTTCTATTATTTGTATTCCCAATAATGTTATGTCATCAATTTGATCTGCATTTCCAATCCAACTGTTTATTTGTGTTTCAATGATATTAATGGCAGTTTCCGAATCATTTGTGTTTAAATTTTGAATTAGTTCTTTCAATTTTTTAGTTCCAAATTTCTTCCCTGTTTCCACTCCTTTTTGGTCAATAATACCATCCGTATATAAAAATACGGATTGTATATCACTAAAATTATAACTTATGGTAGTTGGCTCATAAATGGATGGTGTGTTGCCTCCAATATTAATAGAATCAAATTTATGAATACTTAGTTCGTTGTTTTTATCTTTCACTAAAATGTTTGCACCAGATCCTGATAAATATAATTTTTTCAATTCCTTATTTATGCAAACTATGCTATAATCCAAACCTATACTTACATGCCCTCCTACGTTGTAATATGAATTAAATTCATTTTTTATATAATCATTGAGTAGATGAAGATTATCATGATTTTTAATATTTAAAATTGTTTTTTCTAGAGATTGAATAGCTAATACGCTTATGATGGCACCAGGCACTCCGTGTCCTGTACAGTCTCCTACTACAACAAATAACTCGTTTCCGATTTCCTTATACCAATAAAAATCGCCACTTACAATATCTTTTGGTTTATAGATAAGTATAGTGTCTTTAAAATAGTTTTCTGAGTTAGTTGGGGATTTTAAAAATGTATTTTGGATTTCTTTAGAGTATAGGATACTATCTTTTATTTCTTTTGTTTTTTCTTCTAATTGGTGGTGTGTAAGCTCTAATTTGTGACTCTGTTCCTCTATAATATTCTTTTGTTTTTTTGTAATTCTAAATCTATTGAAAATGAATATTGAAAATACAACTACTATTATTAATCCTACATATAACGTGTATCTCTTGTTTTTTTCTGTTTTAAATTTAGCTTCATTTTCTATAGCAGCTAATTTTTTTTGATTTACATAATTAAGACTATCGGCTAATGCTTGTTTTTCGAAGTCGTATTGCAATTCTTGTTTCACCAATTCTCTCTGATTATTTTCACTTAAAATACTATCTCTTGTTGAAAAAAATAAGTTTTGAGTTTCATATGCCTTTTTGTAGTTGCCTTGTTTTTGGTAGCTCATATAAAGCGTACTGCTACTTTCCTTAATTTGCTCAACAGCTTTCAGTTCTTTAGCTAAATTCAATGATTTTTCTCCGTATTCAATAGCATTTTTTATATCTCCTTTTTTTTGATATATCTGTCCTATTAAGTTTAGAAATGATGCTACGCCCAGATTATCTCCAATTTCAGTTTTTATTTTAATTGCTTGATTAACGTTTTTTAAGGCTTCATCAAACTTATTTTGCTCATAGTATACTGAACCTATATTTCCTACAGCATTAGAAATGTCTTCTTTGTTATTTTCTTTTAAACTTATTTTATATGATTCATTTAAATTGTAAAGTGCCTCACTAAATTTTTTTTCACTTAAATAAATAACCCCAATATTTAAATACGAAGTTGCCATTATATTTGATAAGTTCAATTCTTTAGCTAGAGCTAATGATTTTGTGAGATATTCTAATGCATGCTCATTATTTTTTTGATCTTTATATATTAATCCAATATTGTTATAGGAAATAGCCATTCCTTTTTTGTTTTGCAACATCTCCTTAATTTTTAAAGATGCAAAATGATTTTTAAGAGACTCTGAATAATTTCCTAGTTTTGAATAAATAAGTGCAATGTTGTTAAAGGATGAGGAAATGCCTGTTTTATCATGAATGATTTGCCTTATGTATAAGGCCTCTTTTTGATATTTTAATGCTAATTCATAATTGCCAGATGAGATATAAACATTTCCAATAGTGTTTAATGTATTAGCTAAATTTTTCTTTATTCGTTTTAAATTCTTTTTATTTGATAAAGAAAGTTTTTCAAAAAACATTTTTGCTTTAGTAAGTGATAATAATGCATCTTCATTATTACTTAATACTAAATTAGCTTGTCCAATACATAAATTAGATTCGGCTATTCCTAATTCGTAATTATTATTCTGGGATAACAATAACCCTTTATTGGCAAGATAAATTGAAGTGTCGGGATTAATATTTTTAAATTCAAAAGCAAGTAGATTTATGATATTAGCTTTTGAAGTATCAATTTTAGCATGTAATAGGGCAATATTTAAAGAATCAATTTTGTTTTGACTAAATCCTTGGAGTATTAGAATTATAAAAGATATATTTAGGATTAGTTTCATTTAAAAACAACTAGAGATAAAGTTATTTATTGAAGTAAAAAGCCCTGAAAAAACTTCAGGGCTTTGTTTTTTAAATTTAATTATAATGTTCCTCTCAACGCTTGTTCTCTTTCAATTGATTCGAATAAAGCTTTAAAGTTACCAGCACCAAAACCTTTAGCGCCCATACGCTGAATAATTTCGTAGAATAACGTTGGTCTGTCTTCTACTGGTTTTGTAAAGATTTGTAATAAGTAGCCTTCTTCATCGGCATCAACAAGAATAGATAATTTTTGAAGTTCTTTAATATCTTCTTTCATCATATCCATGTGCACACCTAATCTGCGAGGAATATCATCATAGTATGCTTGAGGAGGAGGAGGTAAAAATTCAACACCACGAGCTTTTAAATCAGCAACGGTTTTAATAATGTCATCAGTTGCCAATGCTAAGTGTTGTACACCTGCACCTTCATAAAAATCAATGTATTCTTCAATTTGAGATTTTTTCTTTCCTTCAGCTGGTTCGTTAATAGGGAATTTAATACGGCCATTACCATTACTCATTACTTTACTCATTAAAGCAGAGTATTCTGTTGTAATTTGTTTATCATCAAATGTTAAGAAATTCACAAAGCCCATTACATCTTCATACCATTTTACTGTAGCATTCATTTGATTCCAACCCACATTACCAACCATGTGATCAATAAACTTTAAACCAACCGGTGCAGGATTGTAATCGCTTTCCCATTTTCTATAACCTGGTAAAAAGTCTCCTTTGTAGTTTTTACGTTCTACAAACATATGCACAGTTTCTCCGTAAGTATAAATTCCAGCACGCACTACTTCACCATGTTCGTCTTTTTCTACTACTGGTTCCATGTAAACTTTAGCACCTCTCTTTACTGTTTCTTCAAACGATTTACGAGCATCTTCAACCCATAATGCAATGACTTTAACACCATCACCATGTTTTTTAACGTGCTCTCCAATTGGTGAATTGCTATTTAAAGCCGTTGTTAATACAATGCGAATTTTATCTTGTTTTAATACATAAGATACTCTGTCTTTTAAACCTGTTTCTAATCCAGCATAAGCATATGATTGAAAACCAAAAGCTGTTTTGTAATAGTGTGCAGATTGCTTTGCATTTCCTACATAAAACTCTACATAATCGGTTCCTAATAAGGGTAAAAAATCTTGCGCCCCTTCAAATATTTTTTCTAGTCCGTATTCTACGTTTTTTACTTCTTTAGCCATAATTTGTTTTTTATTGTTTAATATGTTTGTTTGAAAATTATTATTACCTGAGTTTAAATTTGATTAGCCCACATTGCCATGTAATGAGAACGTAGCTCTAATTTATTTTTTAATAATTTAGATTCCATTATTCCACCCAGCTCTTGTAATATTTACCATCATCAATTCCCATTGCTTCCTCAGTTACCATTAATGGTCTAAATGTATCAACCATTACTGCTAATTCCTGAGTAACTGTTTGTCCAATACTACGTTCCATTGCTCCAGGTGCTGGACCATGAGGAATCCCTTTTGGATGTAAAGTAATATGACCTTGTTCAATATTATTTCTACTCATAAAATCACCATCAACGTAATATAATACTTCATCACTATCAATGTTACTATGATTGTATGGTGCAGGTATAGCTTGTGGATGATAATCATATAAACGTGGAACAAATGAACATACTACAAAAGAAGATGTTTCAAAAGTTTGGTGTACTGGCGGTGGTTGATGCACGCGTCCTGTAATTGGTTCAAAATTATGAATGCTAAATCCGTATGGGAAATTATATCCATCCCAACCAACAACATCAAATGGATGAGTTGCATAAACTACTTCATGCATCATCCCTTCCTTTTTTATTTTGATGATAAAATCACCTTTCTCATTATATGTCTCTAACTCAGTCGGTAATTTAAAATCACGTTCACAAAAAGGTGAGTGCTCTAATAATTGGCCTGATGAGCTCTTGTAACGTTTAGGTGTATAAAATGGAGCAAATGATTCAACATAAAATAAACGATTGTCTTTTGTTTCAAATTCTATTTGATAAATCATTCCGCGTGGAATAATTAAATAATCACCATACTCAAAATTAATATTTCCTAAAAAGGTTCTTAATTTTCCTTTGCCTTTATGAATGAAAATTAGTTCATCAGCATCCGCATTTTTGTAAAAGTATTTAGTTAAGCTTTCAGTGGGAGCTGCCAATCCAATGTGACAATCGCCATTCAATAAAACAGTTTTTCTACTTTCTAAAAAATCCGCCGTTGGTTTGATATCAAATCCTTTTAATAAAAGTGATTTAATGTTTTTGTCAATAGCTATTTTTGGTTGAACAGAATAACTCTTTAAAATTTCTTTTACTTGAGTAGGTCTATGAACATGATACGATAAGGTAGAATGTCCATTAAAACCTTCAGTACCAAAAAGCTGCTCGTAATAAAAATTCCCCTCTGGAGATTTGAATACCGTATGGCGCTTTTGCGGAATATTACCTAAGTGATGATAAATTGGCATATATACTTTTTATTTGTTTAAAGATAAATCATTTTTTATTATTTCAGCCAAATTAGGTCTTAATCTGCTTTTGTAAACAGACAAACATTCTGGACCATTTTTAACTCTCCCTTTTCTTAATTCACGCTGCATTTCAATAGGTAAGGCTGCAATTTCCTGACACTTAGGAGTACAACATCCCTGCATTTTTTCTGCACATTCATCACATTGTATAAATAACAAGTGGCAATCATCATTTTTGCAGTTCACATGTGTATCGCATGGTTTACCGCATTGGTGGCATTTACTTAAAATATCATCAGTAATTCTTTCTCCAATACGTTCGTCAAATACAAAGTTAATCCCTCTGAATTTACTTTCTAAACCTTGTTCTTTTACTTCTTTAGCGTATTGTATAATGCCACCATGTAGGTGATTCACATCTTTAAAACCTTTGTGTTTTAAATAAGCACTGGCTTTTTCGCAACGAATACCGCCCGTGCAATACATAATTACTTTTTTATCTTCTTGTCCTTTTAAATGGTCAACAACCAATGGCAATTCTTCTCTAAAAGTATCAGCATCTGGGCAAAAAGCATTGTCAAAACGACCCACTTCACTTTCGTAATGATTTCTCATATCAACAACAATGGTGTTTGGATCTTCAATAGCTTTGTTAAACCCTTCAGCATTTAAGTATGTCCCAGTATTAGAAGCATCAAATGATGGGTCATCAATACCATCAGCAACTACTTTCTCTTTTACTTTTATAATGAGTTTATAAAACGATTTTCCATTTCCGTCAACAGCAATTTTAAAGGGAACATCCTTAAAGCGTTCATCACTATGCAGATTTTTTACAAAAGTTTCCCAGTTTTCTTTTGGAATACTCATTTGAGCGTTTATTCCTTCATGAGCTACATATATTCGTCCAAAACAGTTTAATTCTGTCCACTGAATAAATAGACTGTCTCTTAATTCTTTTGGATTCTCAATTTTTACATATCTGTAAAAAGAGAAAGTAATACGCTCAATTTTCTCTTGAGCTAAACGAGCTTTAAGCTCGTCTTTGTTAATACGGTTTCTTAATTCTGGCATTTTCATAATAGATATAATTGCAGGTTATACTATATTAAATTAGCTAATTAACTCATTGTCTAATTGTCTAATTATTCTTACGTTTGCAAAGGTAGTAAAAAACTAAAAGACCAGGGAAAACACTTTTTCTGATTTTTAGTAAGTCTAAGGATCTAAATACACTTTTATGACATACAATAAAGAAGACAAAATTTTAATTATTGGTGCAGGTGGCCAAATTGGAATTGAATTAGTTCAAGAATTAAGTAAATTGTACGGGTCTAGTAACGTTGTTGCTGCTGATGTGAAGCCTATTCCTGCTTTGGAAATGAACCCATTTGAGAAATTAGATGTTTTAGATAAAGATGCTTTATTGAATGTGGTTAAGAAACACGGTATTTCACACATTTATTTATTAGCTGCCTTATTATCGGCAACAGGTGAGCAAAACCCTATGTTTGCCTGGAAATTAAACATGGAAGGCTTATTTAATGTATTAGATTTAGCAAAAGAAAAACATATTTCTAAAGTTTACTGGCCTAGTTCTATTGCCGTTTTTGGCCCAACAACACCTCGTATAAATACACCTCAATACACGGTTATGGAGCCAACCACTGTTTATGGAATTAGTAAGCAAGCTGGCGAACGCTGGTGCGAATGGTATCATCATAAATTTGGTGTTGATGTGAGAAGTTTGCGTTATCCTGGTCTAATTGGTTGGAAATCAGCACCTGGAGGAGGTACAACGGATTATGCCGTACATATTTTCCATCAAGCACTAAAAACCAAAACTTATGAGTGTTTTTTGAGCGAAAATACAGCTTTACCAATGATGCACATGGAAGATGCTATTAGAGCTACTATTGAAATTATGCATGCACCTTCAGAAAACATTAAAATCAGGGGTAGTTATAATTTAGCAGGAATCAGTTTTACTCCATCGCAAATTGCTTCCGAAATTCAGAAACATATTCCAGATTTCACCATTTCTTACAATCCCGACTTCAGACAGGCTATTGCTAATAGTTGGCCACAGAGTATTTTAGAGGATGAAGCGAAAAATGATTGGAATTGGTCGGCTAAATACAATCTTTCGTCTTTAGTAGCCAATATGTTAGAAAATTTGGCATAATAAATGCTCTAAAATCTGTAACTTTTTATTTAATGTATTCGTACAATAAATGTGAGGTTTAAACTAATTTAGAAATCATCGGCTTTTTTTGCTGTTTTGTCTAAAATTTGAAAAAAAATACAGGAAAATTACATAATTTAGTAAAAGATATTTGCCTATGAAAAAAATATATATAATACTGGTATTTTTGGTTTATCAATTAAGCCAAGCTCAGTCTCAGTCATTTGAGTGGGGAGGTCCAAATAATAAGGACACGATCAACTTAATTGATGTTTTAGGTAAAAAACAAGGAAAATGGATTGTAAGAGGTAAACACAAACCAGGTTCTTGCTTTGCTCCAGAACAAAAAGTTGAAGAAGGTAAGTACACAGATAACCGTAAAGTTGGAAAATGGTTAGAGTATTACTGTAATGGTAATATGAAAAATCAATTAACATTTCAAAATGGCCGTCCTGACGGATACGCGATTATGTATCATGAAAATGGTAAAATTTCAGAAGAAGGAAATTGGAAAAATAACCGTTGGACTGGGCCTTACAAGTTATATTATGAGAATGGAACTCCTCAGCACGAATTTAATTTTAATGCTAGCGGAAAAAGAGAAGGACCTGTTAAGTATTACCACGAAAATGGCCAGTTAGCAATTGAGGGTAATTTTGTTAATGGAAAAGAATCTGGGGTTATTAAAGAATACCATGAAAACGGTGATTTAAAAGCTGAAAAAACGTATAATGACGGTGCTGTTGATGTAGCATCTATTAAAGAGTTTGAACCTAAGAAGCCTATTGTTAAAACAAAAGATGCACCTTTAGATAATGCTCCTAAAATTGTATTAAAGGCTGACGAAAAACCAAATGGTGTTACTGCTACTAAAGGCCCGTTAATTTTAAATGGCGATCACATCACTTACAATAAAAACAAACAAATCACTAAAGATGGATTCTTTAAAGATAATCGTTTGATGGATGGTAAAGCATACATTTATGATGAAAATGGAATCTTACAACGTATTTCGGTCTATAAAAATGGATTGTATGTTGGTGATGCACCTGTAGAAAACTAATTACAAAAAACATTAAATATTGAAAAGACGGCATTTGCCGTCTTTTTTTATTTACTAAATTTAGAATCTAATTATTATATGGAAAAGTTACTTATTTATAATACGCTTAGCAGAACTAAAGAAGAGTTTAAAGCTATTAATGCTCCATTTGTTGGAATGTATGTGTGTGGGCCAACAGTATACAGCGATGTACATTTGGGTAATTGCCGCACATTTATGTCGTTTGATATTATTTATCGTTATTTATTGCATTTAGGATACAAAGTGCGTTATGTACGTAATATAACAGATGCAGGGCATTTAGAAGGAGATGCGGATGTTGGTGAAGATAAAATTTCTAAAAAAGCAAAATTGTCTCAATTAGAACCTATGGAGATTGTACAAAAGTATACGGTTGGTTTTAGAGATATTATGGCTATGTTTAATACATTGCCCCCAAGTATTGAGCCAACAGCTACAGGGCATATCATTGAACAACAAGAAATAGCTAAACAAATTATTAAAAATGGCTTGGCTTATGAACATAATGGCACTGTATATTTTGATGTAGAAAAATTTGCCAAAACAAATAACTATACAGCTCTAACCAATCGTAAGTTAGAAGAGTTATTAGAGAATACTCGTGATTTGGATGGACAAGATGAAAAGAAAGGTCGTTTGGATTTTGCACTTTGGATAAAAGCTAAACCTGAACATTTGATGAAATGGCCAAGTCCATGGGGTATAGGTTTCCCAGGTTGGCATATCGAATGTTCGGCTATGAGTACAAAATATTTAGGAGAACAATTTGATATACATGGCGGCGGTATGGATTTACAGGCTACACATCATACCAATGAAATTGCTCAAAATATTGCGTATTGTGGTAAAAGTCCCGCTAATTATTGGATGCATACAAACATGCTAACCGTTAACGGACAAAAAATGAGTAAATCTTTAGGTAATAGTTTTTTACCAATGGAATTATTTACAGGAAATCATCCTTTGTTAACGAAGGGCTTCAGCCCGATGGCGGTTAGATTCTTTATGATGCAAACACATTACCGTAGTACTTTAGATTTTAGTAATGAAGCATTATCAGCTTCAGAAAAAGCTTATACACGTTTAATGGATAGTTATAAAACACTTCAAACTTTAAAAGCGTCTGCTTCATCTTCTGAAGATATTGCTGCTTTAGAGAGAGAATGTTATAATGCGATGAATGATGATTTTAATACACCAGTATTAATTGCTAATTTATTTGATGCTATTAGAATCATCAACTCAGCTAACGATAAAAAAGCGAGTTTAACACAAGCTGATATTGATTTATTAAATAAGATTTATCAGCATTTTGTGTTTGATGTGATGGGATTGAAAAAAGAAGAAGAAACTGGTAAAGCAAATACCGCTTTAGAAGGAGTGATGCAATTAGTTTTAGAATTGAGAGATAAAGCAAAAGCTAATAAGGATTTTGCAACATCCGATGAAATCAGAAATAAATTAACGGCTTCTCATATTCAGGTAAAAGATACGAAAGAAGGAACAACTTGGAGTATTTAATCAATAATAAAATGAACTTAAAAAATTGTATATCATATTTCTTTACAGGTTTAATTGGCCTAACAATTTTAACTTCTTGTGAGCCTGATAAACCAAAGAGTACTGTTACAGCACCTATCGTTGAGAATAATACTAAAGAAATTCCTCAAATTAATTTCACTGTTGAAACGCAATATCCTCATGATATCAATTCTTTTACTGAAGGGTTTTTATTTCATGAAGGGAAATTATATGAGAGTACTGGTGCTACTGAAAACTTACCACAAACCAAATCTTTGTTTGGTGAAGTCGATTTAAAAACTGGAAAAATTAATACGAAAGCAGAGTTAGATAGAAATATTTATTTTGGCGAAGGCATTACTTTTTTAAATGGAAAAGTATATCAATTGACATACAAAAACCAAATGGGTTTTATTTATGACGGCAAAACTTTTAAAAACATCGGTAAGTTTAGTTATACAAATCGTGAAGGTTGGGGCTTAACAACAGATGGTAAAAGTTTAATTATGAGTGATGGAACACGTTATATCACTTATTTAGATCCAACGAGTTTTGCAGTGACTAAAACATTAGATGTTGCCGAAAATAATTATGTGGTTGAGAATATCAATGAATTAGAATATATCAAAGGTTTTATTTATGCTAACATTTGGATGACAAATACTATCGTGAAAATTGATCCTAATACAGGAGATGTAGTTGCTAAGATGGATTTAAGTGATTTATCAAGAAGAAGCAAAGAAAGTAACCCCGGCTCTTTAGAAATGAATGGTATTGCTTATGATTCTATTTCGAATAAATTATTGGTAACTGGTAAAATGTGGCCAACCATTTATCAAATTAAAATCCCTTTAAATTAAAATTCATTTAAACTATGAAACACATCATTACTTTTTTTTTATTTATTTCTGTATTTAACGTATTCTCTCAAGCTAAAAAAATACCTGATGTGTTTGAAGACGCTTATATTGTTACTTTAAAAGGAGATACAGTTCGTGGGCAATTGAAAATTCCTCCAGTAAAAAAATTAGAGTTATATCAAAAAATTAGTTTTAAAGATGAAACCAATAAAGTAAAACCTTATACCGCAGATAGAGTTAAAGGCTATAGGCATAACAACTATTATTATGCTTCTGCTTTTCATAATAATAAATCTTGTTTTTTTAAAGTATTAAGTTCGGGTAATATTTCATTATATGTTACAAAATTTGAATTAATGGATGAGGGAGTTGCTCAAGAAGTGCATGAATACTGTTATATGATTGAGAATGGAGATGGACAATTCAAGATACTAGAACCAAAAGGAATAAAAAAACAATTGAAAGATATTTTTAAATCCAATAAAGATTTGGTGCAAAAAATAAACGAACAAAAAGAAATAACTTTTAATGAAGAAACACTAGAATCTTATTTTAAAGAATATAATCAATAGCATTTACACACTATTTAATGATAACTAAAGACACACCAAAGAAATTATTTTTACTGGATGCATTTGCATTAATTTATAGAGCTTATTTTGCTTTTAGCAGCAACCCGCGTGTGAGTTCAAAAGGATTAAACACATCAGCAATTTTTGGTTTTACAAATACTTTATTAGAAATTTTAAATAAGGAAAAACCGACACATATTGCCGTTGTGTTTGATACACCAGAAGCAACTGTTAGACATACGGAGTTTGTAGAGTATAAAGCAAATCGTGAAGAGATGCCTGAAGATTTACGTACATGTATTCCTTACATTATAGAGTTAATAGAAGGCTTTAATATTCCTATTATTAAAACACCTGGTTTTGAAGCAGATGATGCTATTGGAACATTAGCGAAAATTGCTGAACAACAAGGTTTCACTACTTATATGATGACGCCGGATAAAGATTACGGACAGTTAGTAGATGAAAATACATTTATATACAAACCTGCTCGTTTGGGTAATGGTGCTGAGGTTTTGGGTGTTGAAGAAATTTGCAAGAAGTGGGAAATTCGAAATGTATCAGAGTTAATTGATATTTTAGGGTTGATGGGTGATAAGGTAGATAACATTCCAGGAATACCTGGAGTAGGTGAGAAGACTGCAATTCAATTAGTGAAAGATTTTGGAACTATTGAAAATTTATTGGAGAACACTGATAAGTTAAAAGGAAAATTAAAAGAAAAAGTTGAGAACAATAAAGAAAAAGCTTTGCAATCAAAATGGTTGGCAACTATTATTTTAGATGTGCCTATTGAGTTTAACGAAGCTGAGTTAGTTCGAAAAGATATTAATAAAGAGGCATTGCGTGAATTGTTTACAGAACTTGAGTTTAGAGGCATTGCACAAAAAGTATTAGGCGAAGACATTGGAAGCGCAAGCGGTAATGCCAATGTAACGACAAGTACAACACCAACGAAAACAAAAGAAACTACCAAACCTAAAGCAGATTTATTTACAGTAGGAAATGATTTGTTTAGCGAAGAACATTTAGAAACCATTGCAGCCGAAGAAGCTAAAGTTTTTAAAACTATCAAGGATATTAATCCTAATTACATTTTATGTAATACGGAGGAGTCTATCAATAATTTAATTTCGGTTTTACAAGCTAATACAGAGTTTTGTTTTGATTCGGAAACTACTTCGCTAGATACGATTGAAGCTGAATTGGTGGGTTTATCATTTGCTGTAAAAGCTAACGAGGCTTATTATGTTCCTGTTTCAGCAAATCAAACAGAAGCCCAAACTTTAATAGATTTGTTTAAACCAATTTTTGAAAATATGTCAAAGGTATTAATTGGTCAAAATATTAAATACGATTTACAGGTTTTAAAAAGCTACGGCGTAGAGATTAAAAATAAATTGTGGGATACTATGGTAGCTCACTTCTTATTTAAACCCGATATGCGCCATAATATGAACATATTAGCCGAAACGTATTTAGAATATTCTCCTATAAGTATTGAGGAATTAATTGGTAAAAAAGGAAAAGACCAAATGAGTATGCGCGATGTTCCTTTGGATGTAATAACAAATTATGCAGCCGAAGATGCGGATATTACATTGCAATTAAAACATGCTTTTGAACCTCAATTAAAAGATACTGGTACTGAAAAATTATTTCATGAAGTTGAATTGCCTTTAATTGAAGCATTGGCAAGCATGGAACGTGAAGGTATTAATGTGGACGTTCAGGGCTTAAACGAATTTTCGGCACAATTGCAAGAAGATATTACAAAGGTAGATGCAGAGATTCAAGCATTAGCTGGAACAAAATTTAATATTTCTTCTCCGAAGCAAGTAGGAGAGATTTTATTTGAGTATTTAAAAATTATTGATAAACCTAAGAAAACAAAGACAGGTCAATATGCTACTGGCGAAGATATTTTATCGAAGCTGGAAGGCAAACATCCTATCGTAGCTAAGATTTTAGATTATCGTGAATTGGTAAAATTAAAATCAACTTATGTTGATACTTTACCTTTATTAGTAAACGAAAAAACAAAACGGATTCACACAACGTTTAATCAAGTAGTGGCTGTAACTGGTCGTTTAAGTAGCGATAATCCTAACTTGCAAAATATTCCTATTCGTACTGAGCGTGGTCGACAAATTCGTAAAGCATTTATTCCTCGTAACGAAGATTATATTTTATTAAGTGCAGATTACTCGCAAATTGAATTACGTATTGTAGCTTCTATTAGTGGTGATTCAAACATGTGCGATGCTTTTAATTTAGGTAAAGACATTCACACGGCTACGGCTGCAAAAGTATATGGTATTGAAGAAAGTGAAGTCACTAAAGAAATGCGTTACAAAGCCAAGAGTGTCAACTTTGGTATCATTTACGGACAAGGTGCTTTTGGTTTAGCAGATAATTTAAATATTCCAAGAGCAGAGGCAAAACAATTAATTGATAATTACTTTGCACAATACACGTCTATTAAAACGTACATGGATAATGAAATAAACTTTGCTAAAGAGCATGGTTATGTTCAAACACTATTAGGACGCAAACGCTGGTTAAAAGATATTAATTCGAGTAATGCAACGGTTCGTTCGTTTGCAGAACGAAATGCGATTAATGCGCCAATACAGGGTTCGGCCGCTGATATGATTAAAGTAGCCATGATTAATATTCATAATGAATTAAAAGGCATGGATATTAAATCACGAATGATTTTACAAGTGCATGATGAGTTAGTGTTTGATGTGTATAAACCCGAATTGGATTTAATAAAGCCAATTATTGAAAAACACATGAAAAACGCCCTGCCATTAAACGTTCCAGTTGAGGTTGGAATGGGTGTTGGTAATAATTGGTTAGAAGCGCATTAGATAAATTTTATAAAGAAATATGTTCTATTTCTTTTTCTAATCTGTCAAAATTTTCTTCGTTTTTAGGAGCAGCAAAAGGTTTGATTTTATTGCATTCTTCGGCTGTTTCAAAAATCATTTTAAAAGATATTTCTGATGAGGTATCAGATATTTTTTTGAAACTGACTTCCATATTAAATAATGGTTGTGATACTCTTTTCCAGGTAATTTTTTGTAATGGCTCCACGCTACTAAATACAGAGGAGTTTTCATAGTTACCTTTCTCTGGGCCATGCATGGTTAATAGCCATTTACCACCTGATTTTAAATCAAATTCATGAATGGTATTTGTAAAGCCATGAGGACCCCACCAGTTTTTTAAATGCTCTGGATTTTCAAAAGCATGGTATACTTTTTCTATAGATGCTTGAATAATGCGTGAACTATATATTTCTTTATCTGAGTTTGACATAGTACCTAGTTTTTTTTAAATCTAAAAAGGTCTTGTTTTTGCTTTTTTCTCAGCAATACGTCTTAAGTTTTCTTGGCGGCGTTTACCTCCTAAATTCACTTTTTTGTTTTTGTCTTTCTTCTCATGAAAAGCACCACCACCAGAGAACTCAGCAACTTTAGGTGATTTTTTTGAACCTTTGTCTCGTGTTACTGGTTTTTCATCTTGTGTTAAATTCTCAGATATCTCCACTGCTTCAGGCATATCCAACATCATAATTTTTTTCTTCATCAAGGTTTCAATTTCCTTTTGCATCGCTGCATCTTTCTTGGTAATAAAACTCAGAGCAATACCTGTTTTATCGGCACGGCCTGTTCTACCAATTCGGTGTATGTATGAGCTAGATTCTTTTGTTGGCATATCAAAATTAATGACATGGGTTACATCTTTCAAGTCCAATCCACGCGCAATCACATCGGTTGCAATTAACATGCGGTGCGTGCCTTCGTCAAATTTCTTTACTGCACTAAAACGCTGTGGCTGAGATTTGTTGGAATGTATTACGCCAATGTCTTCTGCAAATTCTCCTTCTAATTCTTTATAAATATCATCTGCTATTTTTTTATTTTTCACAAACACTAACACTTTACTAAGGTCTTTTTCGGTTTGTAATAAAAATTCCAATAAATTTACTTTGGTATAAAAATTTGGAACAGAATACGCTTGCTGAATGATTTTTTCTAAAGGTGTTCCACGGCTTATTAATTCTATATACTCAGGCTTTTTAAAATAATTTTCAATCATCATCTCCACATCTTCGTTTAATGTTGCTGAGAACATTAAGTTTTGACGCTTTTCGGGAAGGATGTCAAGTATTTTAATTAATTGAGCACGGAAACCTAAGTTCAACATTTCATCAACTTCATCAATCACTAATTTTTGAATGCTATTAAACTGCAAGGTGCGGCTCAAGGTTAAATCAATTAATCGCCCTGGAGTAGCTACTAAAATATCTACACCATCATATACTTTTTGTTTTTGAGTATTGATATTACCACCACCATACACACCTACACAGCGTGCTTGCATATATGCAGAAAGTTTAGTGACTTCATCTACAACTTGTAATACTAATTCACGTGTTGGTACAACAATTAGTACCCGTGGCTGGCGTTGTTCTGAAAACGTTAGCTGACGTAAAATAGGTAATAAATACGCAAAGGTTTTACCGGTACCGGTTTGTGCAATACCCACCGCATCTTTACCTGACATAATCACAGGAAATGCTTTTTCCTGAATGGGAGTTGGTGTTTCATATCCAATATCATTCAGTGCGTTTAATAATTGCTTGGTAAGGTTTAAATCTTTAAAAGTAGTCATGGCAATGGTTGTATTTGGTAAAGATACGTTAAAAAACTTAGTCCCGCAGATTCCGCTGATGAACGCAGATTATTTTTGTTATTATTTGTTTTTATTCTGCAAAAATTAGCGCTATCAGCGGGAGAAAATTTATTTTTTCAACGGCTCCAATAAATACTCTAAACCATTAGATTTGATTTCGTACATGGTAGCTAACATCATACCTAATTTTCCTTCAGGAAAGCCTTTTCGCTGAAACCATTCTAAATACGAAACAGGAAGATTAGCTAAAGTATAGCCTTTGTATCTACCAAAAGGCATTTTTACTTTAACCAGTTCTAATAGTATTTCGGAGTTATGCATATAGTTTGTTTAACCACATAGGTACATAGATGTTCGATTTCTGAAAGATCAACAATAGAAGCTTTGCTTTTAACATAGCAAACTATGAGTTAAAAACATGTTTTCTATCTATTACTAATACACACTTTAACTCCTATGTTTCTATGTGGTTATTTTTTAATATTTTTCTTTTTCTCTCTGCGTTTGCTCCAGAAACTATAACCAAATCCTAATAAGGCAATCATGGCTACTGGTATTTTCCAAGATACTAAACCGTCTTCGCCTACATAACACATAAAACGCTCCCAACGGAATTTGCCATCGTGAGAATTTTTAGTTAACGAACCTAAAATAGATTTACCAGTGATAGGATTGTTTTTAGGGTCTTTCATACTAAACCATACAAATACCGGGCGACCAACTACATGGTCAAATGGCACAACACCCCAGCTACGGCTATCAGCAGAGTTATGGCGATTGTCACCCATCATCCAATAGTAACCTTGTTTAAAGGTGTATGATGTAATTGGTTTGCCATCATATAATACTTGCGATCCAGATTTAGTAATGTGATGAATACCATCATCATAAGTACTTAACATTTTTTCGTACAAGCAAATGTTACCTGTATCAATTTTTACTGTCATACCTTCTGATGGAAGAGTGAATGGGCCAAAGTTATCATTGTTCCAAGCATAGCTTGGATTGTGAGGGAAAATGCGAGGGTCACGAGAACCTTTAGGTTCAATTTCTCTATCTACAGAGAAAACACCTGGTAATTGTTTAATTTGATTAGCCACATCAACAGGCATATTTATATTATAGAAAGAAGTATCGCTATTACTTCTTCCATCAATTTTTGAAGCTTCAGTAACATAAATATCATATTGTTCTAATAATTCAAAATTACCTAATACTAACTCGTGATTGGCTGTTTGCATGTTTTCGCCAAACATATTTCCCTTGGTAGAAACGATGTAATGATGTTGAGCATGCTCAGGCATTTCTTGTTTTTTATCATTGATAAAAATCTCACCGTCTTTAATTTCAATTTTATCGCCAGCAATACCAACACAACGTTTTACATAATGCTCTCGTTTATCAACTGGTCTTGCAGTAATTTCACCAAATTGTTTTTGCGGACCATTTACATAGTTCCATGCTTGAGTTTGATAATAGTTGTCAGTGTTCTTGCCTCCATCCTCTTGTTTAATACTTGAAGCGACTTCTCGAACTAACTGATAGTAACTCATGTTTTGAGCTCCTAATGCCACAGTGTCACCATCAGGATAATTAAATACAACAATTTCTCCATTACTTGGTTTTGAGTAGCCAGGTAAACGGAAATAAGGGATTTTAATCCATTCTAAATATGATTTGGTACTTTCTGTAAATGGTAAAGTGTGGTGTGCAAATGGGAAAGCAATAGGCGTTTGCGGAACTTTAGCACCATAACAAACTTTGTTTACAAATAAGAAATCACCTACCATTAATGATTTTTCTAATGATGAAGTTGGAATAGTAAATGCTTCGAAAAAGAAACCACGAATGATAGAAGCTGCTACAACTGCAAAAATGATAGGATCTGCCCAGTTTTTAATAAATGAAGATTCTGATTTAATATCAGTAACACCAAAAAATTTAATGTCTTTATTAAACCCTAAATACGCAAAATATAAGTAGGGCATTAACGAAGCATAAATTAAATCGTTATTCATACGCTTTTTAAATGCACGTGCTAAATGAAAACCATATACACCATACATGATTAGGTTTACACCAGGCACAATCATGATTAACCCCCACCATTTTGGACGATTAATGATACCGCCTACTAACCAAAAGTTATATACAGGTATTAATGCTTTCCATCCGGGTAGCCCAGCCTTTTCAAATATTTTATATAAGCCTACAAATGAAATTAAAACGAGTATTAAAAAAATAATATTGCCCATGTTTTATAGTTATGAATTATGAGTTTTTAGTTTTGTATTAATTAAATTAAATCATTCATGGTAAATATACCTTTTTTACCTTTAATATATTCAGCAGCGATAACAGCGCCTAATGCAAAGCCTTTTCGGTTGTGTGCTTTATGCATAATTTCAATATCATCTACAGCTGATGTGTATTTAATAATGTGAGTGCCTGGAACTTCACCTTCTCTCACGTCTTTAATAAATAATGTTTCAGGAGTGTTATTGGTAATGCTCCATTTTTTTTTACGCTCAATTTTATCAAGTACTTGATTTGCTAATGTAATGGCAGTTCCGCTTGGTTTATCTAATTTATGAATGTGGTGAATTTCTTCCATCTCCACATTATACGATTCGTATTTATTCATCAATTCAGCTAAGTATGAATTGACTTTAAAAAATAAATTCACGCCTAAGCTAAAATTGGTAGCGTGAAATAATGCACCGTTTTTTTGTTGGCATAGGGTTTCAATTTCTTTAAACGAATCATACCAACCTGTTGTTCCTACAACTACTGGAATTTGAGCATCAAAACATTTGTTGATATTAGCTGTAACAGTGTGAGGTGTGCTAAATTCAATAGCTACATCTGCTTTTTGTAAATCATCAGTAGTAAATGCAGAGTCGCTTCTAACTTTTAAAACAATGGAGTGACCTCTTTGTAAAGCGATAGCTTCGATCTCTTTACCCATTTTACCGTATCCTAATAATGCAATATTCATAATCTGTTTATGTCCCACGGATTTCGCAGATGTTACAGATAAATTTTCTGCGTTAATCTGCGCGATTAGCGGGAGACTTACTTAAATTTTAATTTTAGAGTTAATCCTGCTTGTAATTTATTATTGTAATCAATGTTTGAATATGGTTTAAATTGTAAACTTAAATCGTCACTCACATCAAATGTTTTTAAGTGTGCATCTACATTAGCATCAATAATGTTAATGACATAAACTAATGCTCCTGCTATAATAGCATAGTCTCTGTATTTGCGATAATATCTTTTTTGAACTACTAACTGATCGTTATTGTATAATGTTTCATTAACCGTATTAGGGTCGTTATCATTGGCGTACTTTAAATTATTACTATAATATTTGTATTTAATTTGATTGGTTACCCCCCAATATCCTAAGCCCCCAAGAACGACATAAATAACGGGCGCTTTCCAATATTTGCGATTATATATTTGCCCTAGTCCAGGTAGACAGGCACTCATAATGGTTGCTTTACGGGCAGATGAATAAATGGCTTTTTTTAAAGCGCGTTTATTTTGAATAGAATCTTTTTTTATTTCAAGATTTAAAGAATCGTTTTGTTGTGCATGAACAGACGCACAGCAAATAATTAAAAAAATATTTAATAATAAAAGTCTCACCTAATCAAAAATAATCACAAGAAACAACGGTTGTTATTTCTTGTGATTAGTGGTTAGTTAATTTATGTCAAAAAAAGATAAAATGTGTTCTAATTCAGTATCGTTACTAAAACTCAAGGTAATAGAGCCAGCACCTTTTGGGTTACGTTTAAAGTCGAATGATTTACTGAAAATTTTCTCTAATTTTTTAGCGATTTGTTTATCCTCGATAGTTAATGGTTTTTCTACACGAGTGGTTTTGGGTTTAAATGCTAATTTCTCTCCACGAGCTAATTCTTCGACCTGACGTACAGATAATTCGTTCTCAACAGTCATCGCAAATATAGCTAATTGCTTGTCTTCATTGTCAATACTTAATAGGGCACGAGCATGTCCCATTGAAATATCTTTATCGCGCACTGCTTTTTGAATAACAGCTGGTAATTTTAATAAACGTAAAAAGTTTGTAACTGTGCTTCGTTGTTTGTTTACTTTTTCGCTTAATTGTTCTTGAGTTAAATTACATTCATCAATTAAACGTTTGTAGCTTAATGAAACTTCAATTGGATCTAAATCTTCTCGTTGAATGTTTTCAATTAAACCCATTTCCAACATAGCTTGGTCGTTAGCTACACGAATGTATGCAGGGATTTCAGTTAGCTGTGCTAGTTGTGAAGCTCTGAAACGGCGTTCGCCAGAAATTAATTGGTATTTATCATAACCTAATTTACGAACTGTTATTGGTTGAATAATACCATGTTGCTTGATAGATTCTGATAATTCCTGTAAAGCAATTTCTTCGAAATTAGTACGAGGTTGAAACGGGTTAGTTTCAATATCTTTTATTTTGATAATAGCAATGGAACCTACAACAGGAGATCCATCGCCGCTTTGTTTGGTTGTAATATCTGTTTTAGCATTTTCTAATAATGCACTTAATCCTCTTCCTAATGCTGGTTTTTTATTTGTACTCATTTCCTTTAGTTTTAAATTCTTAGTTTTTAGTTTTTAATTTTTTTTATTTGACATTAAAAACTTAACACTGAAAACTGTTCTTATCCTTCGTTAAATTCTGATTCTTCTTGTGTAAATGTCATCGTACGATCTTCATCGCTTATTTTAGTTAAACCATTACGTTGTAAAATCTCACGAGCTAAGTTTAAGTAATTTAATGAGCCTTTTCCAACTGCATCATGCATAATAATTGTTTTACCATGACTTGGCGCTTCAGCTAATTTTGTGTTACGTTGTACGATAGTATTAAATACCATATTTTGGAAATGCATTTTTACTTCTTCCACTACTTGGTTTGCTAATTTTAAACGTGGATCGTACATCGTTAATAAAACACCTTCAATGTCTAGCTCCGTATTAATGTGTGCTTGCACTAACTTAATAGTTTGTAATAATTTTCCCATTCCTTCTAATGCAAAATATTCGCATTGAACAGGAATAATAACACTATTAGACGCTGCTAATGAATTGATTACTGTTAACCCTAAAGAAGGGCAGCAATCGATAATGATAAAATCATAATCATCTTTAATTTTATTTAAAGCAGCTTTCATCATATAATCTCTGTTTGGAAGATTTACGATTTCAAGTTCAATGGCCACTAAATCCGTATTAGTTGGTAGTAGATATAAATTTGGAGTTTCAGTTTCTAAAATAACTTCTTTTGGATGTTTGTTGTCAATGATACACTCGTATAAACCAGATTTTACATTCTTTGGTTCAATACCTACGCCCGATGTAGCATTGGCTTGAGGATCAGCATCTACTAATAAAGTTTTGTATTCTAAAACTGCTAATGATGCAGCTAAATTAATTGCTGATGTTGTTTTTCCAACTCCACCTTTTTGATTTGCTATTGCGATGATTTTTCCCATGTTCTTATTTGCTAATCGTTTCTCCTATTTCTAAAAGGGTTAATTTTTTTCCTTGTACACTAAATTTATGTTTTGCTTCTTCTTTGTCAATTTTGATAAAGCCAAAGGTGTCGTAATGCATACCAATTACATCTGAGCAATTAATAAAGTCTTTACAACAAATAATGGCATTGTCAACTCCCATTGTAAAATTGTCGCCAATTGGTAAAAATGCAAAATCAATTTTACGGTAATTACCAATTAGTTTCATATCGTATGTTAGAGCAGTATCTCCAGCATAATAAAAGTTTTTATCTGTGCTTTCAATCACAAATCCCATTGGGTTTCCGCCGTAAGTGTCATCAGGCATGCTGCTACTATGTTCTGCCTTTACACATTTTACAGAACCAAAATCAAACATTTTTTTTCCACCTGTATTCATTGGGTGTATATTTTCAACGCCTTTACTTTTAAGCCATACAAAAATTTCCCAGTTACAAATTACTAATGCATTTGTTCTTTTTGCAATAGATACAGCATCAGCAATATGATCTTCGTGTCCGTGAGAAATTAATATATAATCTGCTTTTACAGTAGTAGCGTCAATGTTTTTAGCTAGTTCATTTGGAGAGATAAAAGGGTCAAATAATAAGTTTTTGCCGTTAATTTCTACACCAAAACAAGAGTGCCCGTAATATGTTATGTTCATTACTTAAAATTCAAAAAAATAGTACTAATTATTCCCGTAAATTTAAACTATTTAGGGGTTTTATCTGTTTTTAGTTTTTAACAGTAAAATTCATAACTTCGCCAAAATGTTAATAATATAATGCATTCAATCACAATCATATCGGCTACAAACAGACCAGATAGTAACACTGAAAAAGTAGCCAATCATTATTTGTCTCTTTTAAGAAGCAAGGGTGTTGAAACAGAGCTATTTAGCCTAAAAGATTTGCCAGAATGTATTTTGCATTCTGATTTATATGGTAAACGGTCTCCTGAGTTTCAAAAAATTATAGATGCATACGTTGATAAACAAACTAAATTTATTTTTGTAGCGCCTGAATATAATGGCAGTTTTGCGGGTGTTTTAAAGGTATTTTTAGATGCTATTCCTCCACGTATGTGGACAGAAAATAAAGCTTGTTTGGTTGGCGTTTCAACTGGAAGAGCAGGAAACTTGCGTGGTATGGAACATTTGACCAATATTTTAAATTACTTAAAAATTAATGTATACCATAATAAATTGCCAATTAGTAGAGTGGATACATTAATGGATGCGCAAGGAAACTTGACAGATGCCGATACTTTAAAGGTGATTGATTGGCAAATGGAAGGCTTCTTGAAGTTTTAGTTAGTTCCTTTCTTAAAATGCTACAATTCGTAGCATAAGTTTATTCTTAAAGTATTTAATCTTGCAATATATTTTGTAGAGAGTTTGATTTATGAGTAAAAAAGAAAATTTAGCGTTGGTTCCAGATGAATTAGTAATGAATAAGATATATCTTATTCGGAATCAAAAAGTAATGTTAGATAGTGATTTATCTGAGTTGTATCAGGTTGAAACTAAAGTGTTAAATCAGCAAGTGAAAAGAAATTTGAAACGATTCCCTGATGATTTTATGTTTCAATTGACTAAGGAAGAGTGGGAATTTATGCGGTCACAAATTGTGACCGGATCAGGAATTAAAAGAAATATCAGTGCTTTACCCTATGTATTTACGGAACAAGGAGTAGCCATGTTATCAGGGATTTTAAATAGCGATAGAGCTATTGCTGTAAACATTCAAATTATGAGAATTTTCACAAAAATTCGTCAGGTGTTAGCTGATAATACAGATTTGCGTTTGGATATTGAGAAAATAAAAAATAAACTTGATAATCAGGATAAAAATATGGAGATTGTTTTTAGATACTTGGATGAATTATTGGAGAAAAAGGATAATCCTATTGAGAGAAATAAAATTGGTTATAAGATTTAAAATCTGAAAAATCTGTATAGAACTATTTTTTCAATAATTCATACCCTTCATCAACTAATAAATGTTTGCTTTTACTTGCGGCAACAGCTAATTCGTCGCATCGGTTATTTTCGGGATTACTGGCATGACCTTTTACCCAAATAAATTTTACCTGATGTTTTTTTTGAATTTCTAAAAAGCGTTTCCATAAATCAGGATTAGCCTTGTCTTTAAAATTCTTTTTTACCCAACCATGCACCCAACCTAAATTAATAGAGTCAACAACATATTTAGAATCGGAATATACAACTACTTTTAAACCTTCTTTTTTAAGCGATTCAAGTGCTACTATTACTGCTATTAATTCCATTCGGTTGTTAGTTGTTTTTCTAAAACCATAGGCCATTTCTTTTCGTTGGTCTTTATATTTCATCACTATACCTAAGCCGCCAGGACCTGGATTTCCGCTACAGGCGCCATCTGTATATATTTCAACAATAGAACTTGACATAAATCACGCAAATATACCGTATGATTTTTGTTTTTTTTAATGATAAATTCGCTAGTTTTTTCATATATTTAAAACCTATATAAAATCAAGATATGGCAAAGAAAGCAGCTAAAAAAGATAAAAGTATTTTAACTCAAAATTCTTTAACGTTTTTAAAAGACTATTTAAATAATCCTTCACCAACAGGTTTTGAAAGTGCAGGACAAAAAATGTGGTTAAACTATATTGAGCCATATATAGATGAACATTATGTTGATACATACGGAACAGTAGTAGGTATTGTAAATCCAGAGGCACCGTACAAGGTGGTTATTGAAGCTCATGCTGACGAGATTTCTTGGTTTGTTCATTATATCACTAAGGATGGATTTATTTATTTACGTCGTAATGGAGGAAGTGATCATCAAATTGCACCATCAAAACGCGTAAATATTTTTACAGATAAAGGTATTGTAAAAGGAGTATTTGGTTGGCCTGCTATTCATGTGCGCGATGCTGCTAAAGAAGAGACTCCAACTTTAAAAAATATTTTTTTAGACTTAGGTTGCAAGAGTGATAAAGAAGTTGAAGAATTAGGAGTTCATGTTGGATGTGTAGTTACCTACGAAGATGAATTTATGGTATTAAACGAACGTTACTTTGTGGGCAGAGCGTTAGATAACCGCATTGGTGGTTTTATGATTGCAGAAGTTGCACGTTTATTAAAAGAGAGTAAAACGAAATTACCATTTGGTTTATATATTGTGAATGCAGTGCAAGAAGAAGTTGGATTAAATGGAGCAACGATGATTGCGCACAAAATAAAACCAAATGCAGCTATTATTACAGATGTTTGCCATGATACACAAACACCAATGATGAATAAAATTGTGAGTGGTGATTTAGCATGTGGAAAAGGGCCTGTTTTATCATACGGTCCTGCGGTACAAAATAATTTATTAAAATTAATTATTGATGCTGCTACAAAAAATAAAATTGATTTTCAACGTCAGGCAGCAAGCAGAGTAACTGGTACAGATACAGATGCATTTGCTTATAGTAATGATGGTGTAGCTTCGGCATTGATTTCGTTGCCATTGCGCTATATGCATACAACCGTTGAAAGCGTGCATAAAGATGATGTGGAAAATGTGATTAAATTAATCATTGCTTCATTAAAAAACATTAAAAACAATCACGATTTTAGATACTTAAAATAATTTTAGATTTTAGAATTAAGATTTAAGATGTGTTTGAAAATTACTTAAATCTAAAATCATAAATCATACTTGAAAGATGGCTACTATAATTGATTCTATATTAAAAGGTGCGGTTAAATTAGGAAACAAAATTCCTAAAAAAACTAACTATTATGCTCAGCAAACAAAGGTTTTAAAAAAACTAATGACTAAAGCTGAGCATACAGCTTTTGGAGAACACTTTCATTTTACAAAATTATTGCAGCAAAAAAATCCTATCGAAGGATTTCAATCTACTGTAAAAATGTATGATTATAGCAGTATTTATAAAGAGTGGTGGTTTAGAGCCCATAAAGGTGAGCCTTATGTGTGTTGGCCAAATCATATTAAATATTTTGCATTAAGTTCTGGTACCTCAGAAGCTGCTAGTAAATATATCCCTGTAACTAAAGAGATGTTGAAAGCTTTTAAAAGAGGAAGTGTTCGTCAAATTGTGGCACAAGCTAATTATGATTTACCAAAAGAACATTTTTCAAAAGGTATGTTGATGATTGGTGGTAGTACTTTATTAGATTTTAATGGAAGTCATTATTCAGGAGATTTAAGTGGAATTACAGCCGCAAATATTCCGGTTTGGTTTCAGCACTTTTATAAACCAGGTAAAACTATTTCGAGGTATAAAGATTGGGAAACGAAATTAGCAGAGATAGTAAAAAGTGCTAAGGATTGGGATATTGGCGTTATTGTTGGTGTTCCTGCATGGGTGCAAATTTTAATGGAGCGAGTGATTGAACATTACAAGGTAGATACAATCCATGATATATGGCCTAATTTAAGAGCCTATGTTCATGCAGGTGTTTCAATTGAACCCTACAGAAAAAGTATTGCTAAGCTTACAGCATTTCCATTAATATTTTCTGATACGTATTTAGCTTCAGAAGGATTAATTGCTTATCAGGAAAGACCAAATCCATCACAAGGAATGCGAATGTTGTTAGACAATGGTATCTTTTATGAATTTGTTCCTTTTACTGAGGATAATTTTGATTCGGATGGAAATATGAAACCAGGCGCAAAAGCATTTACGATTAAAGATGTGGAGTTAGGTAAAGATTATGCTTTGCTTTTAACTTCTTGTTCTGGAGCTTGGCGTTATTTAATTGGAGATACCGTTCGTTTTACTGATTTAGAACATGCAGAGATTGTAATTACTGGTCGCACGAAACATTATTTAAGTTTATGTGGGGAACATTTGTCGGTTGAGAACATGAGTCGTGCAATTAAATTAACAGCAGATGATTTAAAAATTGAAATTAATGAATTTGCAGTCGCTGGTGTACCTCACGGAACTTTATTTGCACATCAGTGGTATGTGGGTTCAAATAAAAAAGTGTCTGAAGAAGATATTAAACAACGATTAGATTTTCATTTAAAAGAAATTAACGACGATTATAGAACAGAAAGAATAGCAGCTTTAAAAGACGTATACGTAAAAGTATTACCAGATGACGCTTTTATTGATTTTATGGCAACAAAAGGAAAATTGGGCTCTGCACATAAATTTCCAAGAGTACTAAAAGGTAAATTATTAGAAGAATGGCAAAATTTTATTGCTAATTATAAAACTACATTTTGATTTTAAGTTTAACATATCAGGCAGTTGTTATTATACTGCTCCTTACATTTTCGTTTGGGCCTGCTTTTTTTGCTTTAATAAATACAGGCATTAAGTTTGGATACAGAACGGGTTCATTTTTAGCAACAGGAGTTGTTTTAAGTGATTTCTTTTTGTGTTTATTAGTATGCGTGTTGGTACATTTTGGGATGGCTAATTTATTGCATTCCGAAAAAGCACAAACATTTTTTGCCATTATAGGTGGTATTATACTAATTGTTTTTGGAGCATTTTTCTTCAAAAAAATCCCTGTAAAAACAGACGATACCATTGATATAGAAAACCAATTGCCAAGCCCAAAGTTAATGTTGTTAAAAGGTTTTTTCTTAAATCTTTTTAATCCAACAGTTTGGTTATTATGGTTAGCAAATGTTACAGCTATTAGCAAAACGTTAGAATATTCGATGATTAAAATGATTGTGTTTTTTAGCATTGTTTTAGGAGCTGTTTTATTTGTTGAATTATTTAAAGTGAAATTGGCAGGTAAAATTAAAAACTACCTTACCAATAAAATTATGACTATCATAAATTATATCACAGGCACTGCTTTAATTATTTTTGGTTTAATATTAATTTATAATCATTACTTTAATAAATAATGGTACCAGGCACATTCGACGAGTTAAGAAAAAAGTTAGAAGAAAGTATAACGTCTTTCCCATACATTTATATGTTTAAATTTATTATCAAATCAGATAATAAAACTATGGCATTAGTAGAGGTTATTTTTGATAACGATGCTGATATTATTCAAAAACAATCTACTAAAGGAAATTATATTAGTATTACAGTAAAACAAGTAGTAATGAATGTAGACGAAATTATTACTATCTACGAAAAGGCTGCTGAGATAGAAGGTGTAATGTCTTTATAATGGCCGTTTTTCAATTACAAAATAGTTACTTAACTATAAAAATTAATTCGTTTGGTGCCGAGTTATGTTCTGTTATTTCAAACGAAACGAAAATAGAATATATTTGGCAAGCAGATGAAAAAGTGTGGGCTAGGCATGCTCCTAATTTATTTCCTATAGTGGGTAAATTAAAAGATGGCGTATTTGAGTATCAATCTCAAAAATATCATTTGCCTCAGCATGGCTTTGCCAGAGATCAAGAGTTTATTTGCATTGTACAAACTACGGATTACTTATTATTTGAATTAACGGCCTCTGAAGAAAGTTTAGAAAAATACCCATTTCATTTTAGTTTACAAGTTGGATATAAACTCATTGAGAATAAAATTGAAGTAAGTTATTCTGTTTTTAATCCTGATAATAAAAAATTATATTTTTCTATTGGGGCTCATCCCGCTTTTAACTGTCCGCTTCAAACTAATGAATCATTTAATGATTATGAATTGTATTTCCCAAATAAAGAATCTATAAACATTAATCTTTTAAATGAGGGTTTAATTACTGACAAAACAAGAGAGGTAAATTTACAAAACAACAGGTTAAAAGTTTCCAAAGAATTATTTGATAGTGATGCCTTGGTTTGTATGAATGCTCAAATACATGAAGTTCAATTAGTATCTGCAAAAACAAAGCATGGCGTTTCTTTACTATCAAATAATTGGCCTTATTACGGCATTTGGTCTAAAAAAGGAAGTGAACATTTTGTTTGTTTAGAACCTTGGTATGGTATTGCCGATAATGAAAGTGCAACTGGAGATTTTATAAATAAAACTGGTATAATTGCTCTTGAAACCGAGCATTATTTTAATTGCTCTTTTGATATTTTATTTTTTTAAATAATGAAAAAGAAATTTAATAAGACTTTTTTTTTGTTAAAGTTACTGCTAATTTGTTTAGGTTTTTTCTTTGTACAAAGAGTTTTATTTTTCTCACTATTTTTTAATCAATTTTCTAACTCAACAACGATTGAATTATTCAAAGCATTTTTAATAGGTACTTTAACAGACGCTATTTCTAGTATTTATTTTCTTCTTCCAACTTGGTTAATTTTATTGTTTTTTAATGTTGAAAATAAAACAGTAAAAAGAATCGCATTAATTTGGTTTGCTTTTGCATTTTCGATTTGGTGTATTTTAAACTTGTCAGATTTAGGATATTATCCAATCACCAAAAAAAGAATGGGAGCCGAGATTTTAGATATGCTTCCTGAAGTGCCAGCTTTACTGAGTTCTTATTTAAAAGATTATTGGTATTTGTTGATATTGTTAATTGTATTTGTTGCTTTAGCAGTTTGGATGATTAAAAAACAATTAAATAGTTACAAAAATTACCCAAGCGAATTAAAAATTAAATTCTTAAATATTATTGCTGCTTCGTTTTTGTTTTTTACAATGATGAGGGGTGGTTATGGTATAAGGCCTTTTATGCCATTTGATATACCTTCTATGGTAGACCCAAAATTGCAATGGTTGGCAAGTAATACTCCTTTTCAGTTTATACATACATTAGATAATAAGAACATAAAAATTGAAAATTATTATCCTGAAGAAGAGGCTGAAAAATTAATCAGTTTCGAAAAACAATTTCACTCAAAAGAGTTTAAAAAGAAAAATATTTTATTTGTAATTCTTGAAAGCTTTTGTTCAGAGAGGATTGGTGTTTTTAATCCAGCAGTAAAAGCCTATACGCCTTTTTTAGATTCTTTGTTTTTGAATGCTAGAACTTATAAATATGGAATGGCTAATGGTCGATTAACGATAGATGCTTTACCATCAGTGCTTTCAGGAATCCCTTCCTTTATGGATAAAAATTATTGTTATTCCAATTACAGTAATAACAATGTTCATGCAATTTCATATTTATTGGAGAAAGAAGGGTATCAGTCTGCATTTTTTTATGGAGGATTGAAAACTACTTTTGGCTTTCAGAACTTTACAAATATAAATTTCTCCAAAAATTATTACGATCAAGATGCTTATGATAACCAATACGAAAATAGTGGTTGGGGTGTTGATGATCACTTATTTTTACCATTTGTTGCTAAAAAACTTAATACTTTACCTCAACCATTTTGTGCCTCTTTACTAACGTTATCTCTTCATCATCCATTCCCCATACCAGAACCTTATAAAACTTTATTAGATAGTATTAAAGATCCCGTGAAAAAGAGTATGAAGTATACTGATATTTCTTTGCAACTTTTTTTTAATGAAATAAAAAATTCAGATTGGTACAAAAATTCTATTATTGCTATTTGTGCCGATCATTCATCAGGAAGTTTAGGGGATTTTGAAGGGAATCCCATAAATGAGTTTGCAATCCCAATTACTTTTCTCTCAAATGGAGATAGCGCATTTAATAAACCGCAAGAACAGTCTATTTCTCAAATTGATATCTATCCAACTATTTTAGATTATATGGGTTATAATAAACCTTTTAAAAGCATTGGTAATTCGGCCTTATCTGGTCAACATCCAACCATACAATATGGTGGTAATGGTATGTTTTTGATTTTTGATTATCCATATCAGCTTGAAATTGACAATCATACGCAGCAAATAACTAAGTTTTTAAAATATAATGCCGATAGATCTGTTACTTGGCTTGCTATAGAAGGAAATGACGAAATAAAGGCAGAAGCAATGGCTAAGATTTTAAAGGCTTATATTCAGGTTTTTTCATACACAATTAATAAAAATCAATTTTGATAAATACAATAGTTATTCATAATTTTAGCAGAGCCAAAAGAAAAATATAAATACATGATACAACACATTAAATCTCGCATTCAAGCATCTATTGATTTAAAAACTTCTTTATTATCAAACGATGCTATCTTAAATACTGTTCAATCTGTAGTTAATGAAATTGTTGCAAGTTATAAACAAGATGGTAAAGTGTTATGGGCTGGTAATGGTGGTTCAGCAGCCGATTCACAACATTTAGCAGCTGAGTTAAGCGGACGTTTTTATTATGATAGAGCACCTTTGTTTAGTGAAGCGTTGCATGTAAATACAAGTTATACGACTGCAGTAGCCAACGATTATAGTTATGATGTTATTTATAGTCGCCTAGTAAAAGCTATGGGTCGCAAAGGCGATGTATTAATTGGTCTGTCTACCAGTGGTAATTCAACCAATGTGATTAAAGCATTAGAAGTAGCCAATGAATTAGGAATGGTAACAGTTGCTTTTACTGGCGAAACAGGTGGAAAAATGAAAGATTGTGCGAAGTACTTGGTAAATATTCCATCCAAAGATACACCTCGCATTCAAGAGTGTCATATGATTTTGGGACATACCATTTGTGAGTTAGTTGAAATTGCCTTATTCCCTAAACCCTAATTTATCTTGCTAAAAGAAGCAATTATATTAGCTGGAGGATTTGGAACTCGATTGCAATCGGTTGTAAATGATGTGCCTAAGCCAATGGCACCTATCAATAAAATTCCGTTTTTAAATTACGTATTTGATTATTTAAAATATTATCAAATAGAACACGTAGTTTTATCTACAGGATATTTAGCAGAAAAAATTGTTGAGTTTTACAAAGATGAATTTAACGGTATTAAAATTTCTTATGCTAAAGAAAAATCACCTTTAGGAACAGGAGGAGGCATAAGAAATGCAATGACCAAATGCTCAACCTCAGATGTTTTAGTTTTAAATGGAGATTCTTTTTTTGATGTGAATATTAAAACACACTATCGTCACCATATTTTTAAGCAAGCTGATTGTACATTAGCTTTAAGGAAAGTAGATAATGCAGCTAGATATGGAACTATTGAATTGGGGCGTTTAGATCGTATTTCTGCTTTTAAAGAAAAAGATAATAAAGAGGTTCCAGGCTTAATTAATGGTGGTGTTTATATTTTAAATAGAGAAGTCTATTTAAATAAAACCGATGCCGAAGCAGTGTTTTCTATAGAAAAAGATTTTTATGAAAAACGATTAAAAGAACTTGATATTTTTGGATTTGAGTACAATGGTTATTTCATAGATATAGGTATTCCTGAAGATTATAAAAAAGCACAAGATGACTTTAAAGGATTTAAATATTGATAATACTTGGACTTTGTTTTTAGACCGAGACGGTGTGATTAACAAAAAGCTGGAAGATGATTATGTGAAACACACTACTGAGTTTGAGTTTATTGATGGAACGCTAAATGCTTTAAGAATATTAAACCCGATTTTTAAAACTATTGTAGTTGTTACAAACCAGCAATGTATTGGTAAAAAAATTATTTTTCCTGAAGACTTAGAATTAATTCATCAAAACATGTTGTATGAAATTAATTTCATGAAAGGAAGAATTGATAAAATATATTACTCGCCATATTTAGCATCCGAAAATCATCCAACTCGTAAGCCTGCAATAGGTATGGCTTTACAAGCACAAAAAGATTTTTCAGATATTGATTTTAGTAAATCAATTATAGTGGGAGATAGTATGAGTGATATGGAATTTGGAAGAAATGCTGGAATGAAAACTGTTTATATTAGTAATGAGGTAAAGCAAGATGAACGCATTGATTTTAACTTTAAGTCTTTAATTTATTTTGCACACTCTTTAACACAATTATAAAATTTTGAAAATCTCAATTATTACGATAACTTATAATAGTGAGTCAACTTTGATTGAGACAATTGATTCTGTTTTAAATCAAACTTATAAGGATATTGAGTACATTATTGTAGATGGAGCATCAACTGATGATACCATTTCAATTGTTCATTCTTACAAAGAAAAAATATCAAAATTTGTTTCAGAAAAAGATAGCGGTTTATATCACGCCTTAAATAAAGGCATTGCCATGACTACAGGTGATGTCATTGGTATTTTACATAGTGACGATTTTTATACAAACCATCACATTATTGAAAATGTGATCAATACATTTAAAGCAAGTCATGCTGATGCCGTGTATGCTGATTTGTTTTACGTAGATAAGCATGATACAAACAAAATTCATCGTAAGTGGAAATCAGGTAATTATAAGCATGGCATGTTTTTGCAAGGTTGGATGCCACCACATCCTACATTTTTTGTAAAACGAACTATTTATGAAAAATATGGTAGTTTTAATTTAGATTTAGTTTCTGCAGCAGATTATGAGTTAATGTTGCGTTTTATTCATAAACATCAAATTAAAATAGCGTATCTTCCTGAGTTTGCTATTAAAATGAGAATAGGAGGAAAGAGTAATGTATCTATTAAAAATAGAATTAGAGCCAATAATGAAGATAGAAAAGCGTGGAAAATTAATGGATTGAAACCGCATTTTTATACCTTGTATGCTAAACCTTTAAGGAAAATTATTCAACTATTTAGAAAGTAAATGAGTATACAAACACACATAACCATTCGTATTGATTGGAGTGAACTGGATTTGTTTGGACACGTGAATAATGTAGCTTTTCATAAATATGCACAAACAGCTCGTTTAAATTATGTGGATGCAATTGGTTTAATGAAATTACATCAAACACATAATATTGGCTTTATGGTTGCTGAAACCAACTGCCAGTTTAAAAAGGAATTATTATTTCCTGGAAATATAAATATTCAAACACAAATTGATTTTGTGAAAAATACTAGTTTTTCTTTACAGCATACAATGACCAATGATAATTGCGAATTAATTGCGATTGCCAAGGATATATTGGTTGTATTTGATTTTAATAAAAAAGAAAAAGCTTTGATACCAGATACGGTTAAGGTAAAAATGATTTGATTACTTCTTCACCTCAAAGGTTTCAAAGTTTTTAATATCATTTTCTTCTGCAATTACTTCCGTTACTTTGGATAGGGGAGATCCTACGTAGCACCAATCTATTAATTTATTGATGTCTTCTTCTAAGCCTTCAGCTTCTATGTATACATCGCCATTATGTAAATTTTTTACATAACCTGTTAAATTACATTTTATAGCTTGTGCATGCGTGCAAAAGCGGTAAGATACACGCTGTACCTTACCTTTTACGGTGATATTATAATGACGAGTCAATTACTTATTTAGTGTCTCTAAATTACGGTGTTCTGTTTTATTTAATTCTTCTTTCGATAAAGATTTAAAGTAATCATACGTGATTTTTAATCCTTCTGCTCTATTTACTTTTGGTTGCCAACCTAAAATTTCTTTTGCTTTTGTAATATCTGGTTTACGTTGTTTTGGATCATCTTTAGGTAAAGCCAACGAAATTAATTTTTGGTTTGAACCAGTTAATTTTAAAATCTCATCTGCAAAGTCCTTAATACTAATTTCATCTGGATTTCCAATATTTACAGGCAAGTGATAGTCACTCATTAATAAACGGTAAATGCCCTCTACTAAGTCATCTACATAACAAAAACTACGTGTTTGACTTCCGTCTCCAAACATGGTTAAATCTTCACCACGTAATGCTTGGCCAATAAATGCAGGTAATACACGTCCGTCATTTAGTCGCATACGTGGTCCGTAAGTATTGAAAATACGGATAATGCGTGTTTCTAATCCATGTGTTTCGTGATAAGCCATGGTAATGGCTTCCATAAAACGTTTAGCTTCATCATAACAGCCACGAGGTCCTACAGGATTTACATTTCCCCAGTATTCTTCTGTTTGAGGATGAACGTGAGGGTCGCCATATACTTCACTTGTAGAAGCTACTAATACTCTTGCTTTTTTTACGCGGGCAAATCCTAAAACGTTATGTGTTCCTAACGAAGACACTTTTAATGTTTGAATGGGGATCTTCAAATAATCAATAGGGCTTGCAGGAGAAGCAAAATGCAAAATATAATCGATGTTACCAGGAACATGAATAAATTTACTAACATCATGATGGTAAAATTCAAACTGAGGTAGTTTAAATAAGTGCTCAATGTTTTTTAAATCACCAGTAATTAAGTTGTCCATTGCAACAACCTGCATACCTTCTTTAATAAAGCGATCACATAAGTGTGAACCTAAAAATCCTGCTGCTCCTGTAATTAATATTCTTTTTTGCATAATGTCGTTTTCTTATTAGTTAGTTCTCACTCCAATACAGTAATAGCTGTAACCTAATTTTTTCATATCTTGAGGATCAAAAATGTTTCTTCCGTCAAATAATGTTTTTTGATTTAAACGTTTTGATATCTCATCAAAATCAGGCACTCTAAACTCAGGCCACTCAGTTACAATTAATAATGCATCTGCGCCATTTAAAGTGTCGTACATGTCCATCGCATAATCAATGGTATCATGTAACATATGTTTTGCTTCTTTCATCGCAACTGGATCATATGCTACAACACTAGCGCCAGCTTTTAGTAATTTTTCAATAATCACTAATGAAGGAGCCTCACGCATATCATCCGTTTTTGGTTTAAAAGATAATCCCCATAATGCAAATTTTTTGCCTTTTAAATCTCCGTTGAAATGTTTTTTTACCTTATCAAATAAAACTTCTTTTTGAGATTCATTTACATTTTCAACCGCATTTAAAATACGCATGTCGTATTTATTTTCTTTGGCAGTTTTAATTAATGCTTTCACATCTTTGGGAAAACAACTTCCCCCATAACCTACACCAGGATAAATAAATTTAGTTCCAATACGAGCATCGCTACCAATTCCTTTACGTACCATGTTTACGTCAGCACCCATAATTTCGCAAAGGTTTGCAATGTCATTCATGAAACTAATTTTTGTTGCTAACATCGCATTTGCCGCATATTTAGTCATTTCAGCAGATGGAATATCCATAAAATAAATGGGGTGCCCATTCATTAAAAATGGTTTGTATAGCTTACGCATTAATTCTTCTGCTTCTGGTCTATCAACACCAACTACAATTCTATCGGGTTTCATGAAATCCTCAATGGCAGCTCCTTCTTTTAAAAACTCAGGATTAGAAGCAACATAAAAATCTAAATTAGAACCACGTTTTGCTAATTGTTCAGCTAAGGCTTTTCTAACTTTTTCAGCCGTACTAACAGGAACGGTTGATTTGGTAACAATAACTAATGGATGAGTCATGTGTTCTCCAACACTTGCCGCTACAGCTAATACATATTTTAAATCAGCAGAACCATCTTCGTCAGGAGGAGTTCCTACTGCAATAAAAACAACTTCTGCGCCTTGTATACTATCTTTTAAGGATGTTGAGAAATGTAAACGCTTCTTATCCACATTACGTTTTACAAGTTCATCTAAACCTGGTTCGTAAATAGGTAATATGCCTTTGTGTAAATTATCAATTTTCTTTTGATCAATATCAATACATGTAACGTCCATACCTACTTCAGCAAAGCATGTACCTGTTACTAAACCTACATATCCTGTTCCTACTATTGCTACTTTCATATTCTCAATGAGTTAATCAGTCAATGTGACAATGAGTCAATTAACTTTTTGTTTTTAAATTGTTTTTTGTTGATGCTATTATTTTTGATAATATTTTTATTATGATTTGTAATTTTTCTTTTAATTCACTCGTTGGATAAGAATTTGCTTGTTCACAAATAGTTAGCCAATACATTGTCTCATCTGCTTCTTTGTGTGCAACTTTTAATTTATGAATAAAATCTAATTTACTTTCTGCATTTTGAGCTTCATGTACATTTGCTCCAATTGATGTGCCTGATTTTAGTAATTGATTTGCGACTACAAATTTTCTTTTTTCTTCTAATTTCTCAACAAAAGATATTACCTCAATAGAAAACTCTATTGTTAATTTTAATATGGTATTATCTTTTTGTTCCATTGTCTAATAGTCATATTGACTAATTAACTAATTCTAAAAGGTTATCACAAATATATTTTAAAGTTTCTTCATCCATTTCGGTATGCATAGGTAACGATAAAACCGTTGCGCATAATTTTTCTGTTACAGGAAAATCACCTTTCTTAAATCTATCGTTTTTATATGCATTTTGCTCATGTAATGGAATAGGGTAGTATATCATTGCTGGTATACCACGCTCTGCTAATTGCTCTCTTAATTTTGTTCTATCAACTCCATTTAATTGTAATGTATATTGATGAAAAACATGAGTTGAATTTTTTGCCCTTACTGGCGTTTTAATTTTTGGATGATTGGCTAAAGCTTTATCATAATAATTAGCAGCATTATTTCTTGCGGCAGCGTACTCATCAAGATGTTTTAGTTTTGCTTTTAATACCACAGCTTGTATGGTGTCTAAACGAGAGTTAACTCCTAAAACATCATGAACGTATTGTACACTTTGCCCGTGATGTGCAACCATACGTAATTTTTTTGCTAATTCATCATTGTTAGTGTACATGGCTCCACCATCACCATAACAACCTAAATTTTTACTCGGAAAAAAAGAAGTGCAACCAATGGTTCCAATAGTTCCTGCTTTTGCTTTTGTACCGTTACTAAATGTATAGTCAGCTCCAATAGCCTGTGCCACATCTTCAATAACATACAAGTTATATTTTTTTGCTAATGTCATGATGCGTTCCATATCAGCACATTGTCCAAACAAATGAACAGGAACTATTGCTTTTGTTTTTGGAGTAATTGCTTTTTCAATAGCTTCAATATTGATATCAAATGTGTCGGGATAAACATCCACTAATACAGGTGTTAAACCTAATAAACCAATAACTTCGGCAGTTGCTACATAAGTAAAGCTAGCAGTAATTACTTCATCTCCTGGTTTTAAATCTAATGCCATCATGGCAATCTGTAAAGCATCTGTTCCATTAGCACACGGAATCACATGTTTTACTTGTAAATATTTCTCTAAATTAGATTGAAATTCTTTTACAGCAGGACCATTGATAAAAGCAGTAGTATTAATAACTTCTTGAATTCCAGCATCCACTTCTGTTTTTATCTTTTCGTATTGACCCTTAAGATCAACCATTTGAATTTTTTTTGTTAAAGTCGCCATTATTTGCAGCAAATTGTGATTATGCGAATATAACCATTTTACCTTATTCTTGTGGGGATATTTGTAAAATATTTAAGCTCTGAGGTTAGCTCTGTATAGCTTTTTATATGTAAGTTTTATTCAAAAAAGTCATCAGAAAAATTCATCAAATACACTTTTTCACTAGCTCTTGTAAAAGCTGTATATAGCCATCTAATGTATTCAATATTTAGCATTTCTTTTGTTAAATAACCTTGGTCAATAAATACACAAGGCCATTGGCCACCTTGAGCTTTGTGGCAAGTTACAGCATAATTAAATTTTACTTGTAAAGCATTGTAATAAGGGCTTTTCTTAAGATAGGCTATTCTTAATCCTTTTATAGGTTGGTCAGCCACATCTTCCATAACAGCTTCAAATAAATATTGTTGCTGTTCTTTTGTTAAGGCTGGAGCTTCAGTACTTACTGAGTCTAATAATAAGTTTAAGGAAATTTCTGGAGAGTTTGGATAATCACACAATTCTACAATACATTCGGCAAAATTAAATCCGTATAGTTCTCTTCTGGCTGTTATTTTTTTTATTTGTAAACTGTCACCATTGGCAATAAATCCAGCATCCGATTTTTCATCCAACCAAAAATAATTATTCTTCACAACCATCATTAAGTCTCCTCCACACAAATCATCGTCCATATATCTTATCCGATTTCTAACTGCTTGATTAAATAAATTAGCACGTTTATTACTTCTCGTTACAATTAACACATCATTAAAACCATATTTACTATAAGCGCTGTTTAACGCATCTTCAAGTTCATCACCACTTAATCTTACTACATCTTTAAACGATTGAAGTTTAGGAAAATCAACACTTTCGTTAGAAATACATTCTCTTAAATGTGTTGCATTGAGTAAAATACCACTCGCGTTTTGTTGACGAGCTACTTGCCTTAATTCAATATGTTTGATGTTTAAATGATAAGATGCTTTTAAAAAATCAATGTTTAAGGCGGGACTATCATTACTTCCAACAGGAGGTAATTGTGCCGTATCTCCAACTAAAATTAATTTGCAATTATCGCCAGAGTAAACATATTCAAATAAACTTTCTAATAGACTAGCGTAAACTGATTCTGAATTTGGATTATCTAATCCAATCATAGAGGCTTCATCAACTATAAAAACAGTATTTTTATGTAAGTTTTCAGCTAACGTAAATTGAACACCTCCATCATGCGTTGGTATTTTTCGAAATATTTTTTTATGAATAGTTTGTGCTGGTTTTTCAGAATAATTAGATAATACTTTTGCGGCACGACCTGTTGGGGCTAATAATACACTTTTCCATTTAAAATTAGGTAGTGTTTTAGATAATGCAGCTACCATATTAGTTTTTCCAGTTCCTGCATATCCTTTTATAACCATAACCTCTCGTTCGTTATGATTGGTAATAAACTCTGCTAATAAGTTTATTAAATTACTCTGATCGGAAGTTGGTACAAAACTTAAGTAACTTAAAAAAGTTGAAACAAAAGGAGAATTTTTAAACATCGCAATAAATTAAAAATCAAAATTTGGACATTTTGCAACGTTGTGCTTTCCTTTTTCATCTCCCATCGAAGTCATCATTGGTGTTAGCCCTAACATAATTTCAACAGTGTGAGGTGCCGATGAGTTTATTCTGTTTATACTATAATCGTATGCAAAACCAGCAGTCATATTTTTGAAAAAACGAATTTGAAAAATACCAGAAATAAAATCTTTATTTCTAAGCGTTACACCAACACCAATGCGTTTATGGTAATAAGCCATTAAGTTCCCTTCAATACTTGGAATATTTATAAATGAACTATGAATATTAATAGCTGGTACGATTACTATATCGTTATCAAGTGCAATTTTTCTACCAAATGAAATATATAATTGCTGAATTAAAGTTGATTTAGTTCCAATTTGTTTGTTGCCTTGAGCCATTTTGTTTTTATACGTTTGTTGTATAGAAACATCTAAAAATGTTTTTTTCGTGTACACTCTAATTCCTGGTATAAAATCGGGATAAATTAAAAAATAATAAGGGTAGGTAGCTCCATAAACAGGATCATCAGTTGATATAAAATTTCTATCCATGGCTATGTTTTTTACGCCAGCAAAAATACCAAACGACATATTGATTCTTTTGGTTAAAGGTAAGTGAAGTGTATACGAGAGATAATAACTCTCTGTTCTAAAAATTCCTACTTTTTCTCTTCCCATGTATATACCTACATTATGCCATCGCTTATAACTTCTTTGTGGTTTTATTGTATAATTAGCACTTAAAAAATTAGTTGTTGGTGCGTTTTTAAAACCAATCCATTGTTTTCTGGCACCAACAACTACTTCTAATCCTGAGTTAATATTTGTACCTGCTGCTGCTGGATTATACCCATATTTATTAAATGTAAATTGAGTAAACTGAGCGGTTTGCTGGCTTAAACAGTTTAAACTGATAAAAATAAATATGTATAGTATGTTTTTAATCATCTCACAATACTCACATCTCCTTTAATGACATTTGTTTTATTCGATTTATCGAGGTACAAGATATAATAGTATGTAGCATCAGGCAGAGGTAGCGTTAAACTTCGTCCGTCCCACGGCACAAAAATGTTTGATTGGCTATGAATTAATTGTCCCCATCGGTTGTAAACAAATAATTCAAAATTTGGAAAATACTGAATTCTACTAATGTTCCATGTATCATTAAACTCATCGCCGTTTGGTGTAAAATGATTTTCAGGAATAGGTTCACAGGTTATGTCTTCAATTGTAAAATAAATGGTAGTGTCTTTTCCTAAATTATCCGTAATTTTTACATTGTAATCACCAGCAACCAAATCAGATGTTGTATTACTGATAGCACCATTACTCCATAAAAATGTAATTGGTTGAGCCCCTGTTATTATTGAAACCGAAGCCTCTCCTAACTCGCATGGTGTTTCTTTTTTTGAAAAATTAAAAGTGAGCTCTTGCGATTTCAAAACATTGAAATCCATTACTAATAACATAAATATGCCAACCAATTTTATCATTTACAAAATGTTTGCATTAAATCTGTTGCTGCTTCTATCCCTTCATCTTTAGCCATTTTCAGGGTTTCGCAAGCATTTGTTTTGTCGCCATTTAACGAGTACACATAAGTAAGTGCAATGTATGCTTCTGTATAATGTCGATCTAGTTCTATAGCTTTTTTATAATCAGAGATAGCAGCTATGTAGTTTTCTGACAACTCATGCCAATATCCTCTATTATAGTATGCTAAAACATAGTTAGGGTTTATAGTAATACATCTATCTAAGTCTTTTATCGCATTAGGATAATCTTCTAATAATCCTTTTGCTATTGCCATATTATAAAGGGCTTTGTCATGATTAGGATTTACTGAAACTACTTTGCTAAAGCTAAATATCGCATCTGCATATTTTTCTTTTTTGGCAAAAATCAAACCTTTTAAAAAATGAATTTCGTAGTAGTTTGGGTTTATTTGTTGAATCTGTGATAGTGTAATTTGAGCTTCTTTAATTTGATTTAATTTTATTTGAGAATAAGCTTTAATGTATAATATACTATCAAAATTTATTTCTGAATTTTGTATCGAATTAATTTCATCAATCGTTAGTTGATAGTTTTTAGAATCAAAAACTTCTTTTACTTTTTTTGCACGTGTTTGACAAGTGCCGTAAACACTCATTAAAACTAATATGACAGATAAATATTTTAAACCTAATTTCAACTTTTTTAACTCACTATTTAATTCTAATTTTTTTCAACCCAGTCGCCGTTCTCTTTAATTAAATCAATTAATTCGTTTACTGCATTTTCGCTTGGAACATTTTTCTTCACAACTTCTTTTCCTTTATATAAAGAAATTTTTCCAACGCCTACGCCAACATATCCATAATCCGCATCAGCCATTTCTCCAGGTCCGTTTACGATGCAGCCCATAATACCAATTTTTATTCCTTTTAAATGATCTGTACGTTCTCTTATTTTTTGAGTGGTTTCTTGTAAATCAAACAATGTTCTTCCGCAACTTGGACATGAAATATATTCCGTTTTACTAATGCGTGTTCTGGTAGCTTGTAAAATACCAAATGCAGTAGAATTTGCAATTTGTGACGAACAACAGTTTTGTTGTTTAATCCAAATTCCATCTCCTAATCCATCTAATAGTAACGCGCCAATTTCTGCTGAAGTTCCTAATTGAAAATCTTGCTCTGAAATATCTTTATAATTTCGTTTAATGACAATAGGTAACTTAATGCCTTGTTCTGCCAATGAAATAAATATTCTTCTTAGTTCCGGCATAGCATGCGGATTAAAACTATCTGCAATTAAAACAACATTAGTGCAGTGTTTTATTTTCGAAATAAATTCTAAAGTCAACACATCTTTAGTAACAGCAATAAAGTTTAACTCAGAGTGCGTTTTTTCACTTTTAAAAAATTCTTCGCCACAAAATAAAGGATACTGTCTTACTACGTTTTTCAAACCTTTCCATGTTTCTGAATTATAAATAATCCCTAACGTTCCTGGTATTTCAAAATCTACAGAATTATCACCAGCATACACATAGTCACAAGCTAAGTCACTGATATTCCATTTATCCATTGGGACAGAATAATTATACCCAACAGAAAAAAACGTTGCATGACTAATGTTTTCTCTATTACTCAAGTCAGCTATAATTCTCGGAACGTTATGTCCGCCAATATTTAATACAGTATTAGATTCTCGTTTTTGATAATCGTAGGGATTATATGATAAATTTATCTTGCCATTTTCGTTCTTTAATGGTTCAATAGATTGATGCAGTTTTATTTTTTCCGAACGATATCTATCCACAAGAGCTTTTGCTACAGGTATTTCAAATTCAGGATCTTCAGTTAATGATACTCGAACAGTATCGCCCAATCCATCTTCAAGTAACGTTCCAATACCTACTGCTGATTTAATACGTCCATCTTCACCATCACCAGCTTCAGTAACTCCTAAATGTAATGGGTAGTTTCTGTTGGTTTCAATCATTTTTTGAACCAATAGTCTGTATGCCTGAACCATTACTTGAGTATTACTAGCCTTCATCGAAATCACAATATTGTGATAATTTAAATCTTCACAAATACGTAAAAATTCAAATGCTGATTCAACCATTCCTAGTGGAGTATCTCCATATCTACTTAAAATACGATCGCTTAACGAACCATGATTAGTGCCTATTCTCATGGCTGTACCATACTCTTTGCAAATTTTTACAAGTGGAGTAAATCGTTGTCTGATTCTCTCTAATTCTTGTTCGTAAGCTGAATCTGTATATTCAATTTCTTCAAATTTTTTCTTATCAGCATAATTACCCGGATTTACACGTACTTTTTCAATAACTCTGGCAGCATGTTCCGCAGCGTTAGGTGTAAAATGTATATCAGCAACTAACGGTGTGTTATATCCTGCCGCAACTAATTCTTTTTTAATAATTTCTAAATTTTTTGCCTCATTTAAACTTGGAGCCGTAATTCTCACTAATTCACAACCAGCTTCAATCATTCTGATACTTTGGGCAACAGTGGCTTTTGTATCCATGGTATCAGTGGTTGTCATACTTTGTAAACGTATTGGATTACTTCCTCCAATTCCAATATCTCCACATTTTACTTCGCGTGTTAAAAATCGTTTATATTCAGTTAAACTATTGCTATATGGTAGGTATAAGTTCATGTTTTTTTATCGCGGCTTTATTTAAAAATTGTGTTTTATAATTAATTTACTAACGTCAATTAATCATAAAGTTTGATTAAAATATTTTATACAAGATTGGTTTACTCGGACTAGCGTCATTTTCAAAACTAGCAATTTGTAAATTTAAGATGTAAGTTCCGTCATCTACTTCGTTTGGTACGTAAATAAATTCAGTAATTGTTTTATGAAATTGTGTATTGTTTGGATATTGCCAAAAAGCGTGATGAGCCAATAGTTTTCCTTCATCATTTTCTCTATCAATGGATGGCATATCAATTAACAAATGTTGAACACCTATTTCGTTTAAAAAGTGAATGCCTTCTTCTAAAATATAGGGTGGATTTGTATTAGAATATTGCATAGTTAACTTATTTAATCCATTCGATAAAGTTCTAATAATGATGGCTTCAGGCTTTGTATTTTCTAAAACAATTTGTAATTGTTTTTTAGTAATCACATAGTCTCCATTGTCAAGTTGTGTGGGCAAAATAGTTACAACTTCTGATAAAAATAAAAATTGCTTTAAACATTGATTTATGGTTACAAATTCTTTACTAATGTGTCCAACACACTCTGTGTGAGTTCCGTTACCATGAGGATTAAAAGTGATATTTCTGAAATTTACAGAACCGCCTTTATTCACATCTCCAATCCAATTACCATTCGTCACGGGTTCAATTTTCATCGATGCTACATACCAAGCACTCGTACAATTTTTGTCAGAACTCAACGGAATTGAAATATCAATAGGTTGATATAAATCAACTTTATAATCTTTTCCCTTGTGAAAAATAGAAGCTATCATTTTTTATGTTTTATAGGCTCGATAAATGTACAAACAGTTTCGATTTTTGTTCGATAAGTTTCAAAATAGTTTTGTTAGCTCTTTTTGGAGTTTTTTTGTTTTCTGAATCATCAAAAATTTCTTTTAAGCTTTTTTTGATTGCTTTTTGAAAACTGTAGATATTTTGTAGAAATATTATTTTTAACAAAAAAAAGTTCAAAAAGTTTGATTTTTCATAAATAAAACCTAATTTAGTACCCTAAGTATTTTAACGATACTTAACAAAAACTAAAATTAACTGGTATAACATGAAGAAAATTTTTACCACACTAACTGTTGCTTTAGCAGCAATTACTAGCGTTTCATTCGCTCAGCAAGACCCTCAATTCACTCAGTTTATGAACAATAAATTGATTTATAATCCAGGTTATGCTGGTACAAGTGAAGCTATTTGTGCTAACGTTTTGTATCGTCAACAATGGGTTAACTTCCCCGGTGCACCAAAAACAGGCTTATTAAGTTTTGATATGCCTATTGGGCAATTGCCTTTGGCAGTTGGTTTAAACGTAATGAGCGATCAAATTGGTTTTTCTAAAACCTTATTTGCACGTTTAGCACTGGCTTGGAACCGTAATATTGGTGCTGGTAAATTAGGTGTTGGTATTGATGGTGGTATCTTACAACAATCATTTAATGGCACTTGGATTACTCCTGATGGACAAGGAACTCAAGATCCATCTATTCCTACTTGGCAAGCAACAGGTCAATCTTCTGCAAACCCTGGGTTAAATAAATTAACTTATGATTTTGGTTTTGGTGCATACTATACAATTGCTAACAAAATGTATGTGGGTCTTTCTTCAACTCACTTAGCAGCTCAAGATATTAAAGCAAGTAGTTCTATAAAATATACCTTAGCACGTCACTATTATATTGTTGGTGGTTATACTTTTGATTTAACTCAAGAGCATGCTTTACAACCAAATATTAAAGTGAAATCGGATGCTGCATCTACTCAATTAGATGTTAACTTAACGTATATCTGGAATAAAACATTATCAGTAGGTGTAACTTACCGTATGCAAGACGCAATTGCTCCAATGATTGGTTACAGATTCTTAAAGGATAAAAGCTTAAGAGTAGGTTATTCTTATGACTTAACTACATCTAAAATTAAAGGTTATAGCTCTGGTACTCATGAAATTAGCGCAGGATATTGTTTCAATGTGAAGAAACCTAAAAAAGTATCTTCATATCAAAACGCAAGATTTTTAGATTAATTTGTAACCTTTTAAAAAAAAGACCGTTTAAGTCCCTTACAATCTTTATTTTTAACTGTTCATAACTTGTTAATAAAGAGAAGTGTCACTAAAAACAGAGATTGGGATTATAAACAACAAGAAAGCAAAATGAAATCCATTACAAAAATTTCACTAGCTTAAAAACTAAACAAAAGCACTATGAAAAAACTGATTGTATTAGCTTCGTTTATTGCCGTTGTTACAGGATGTAACAAAAAAGAAGGTGAGTTAGTCGGAGTTGCAGGACGAGAACAATGGTTTCAACCAGATCCGTTTGGAACATTGTACATTCCTATGGGAAGTTACCACATGGGACCTAGCGATGAGGAAATCACTATGGCGCATACAGCTAAATCTAAAATGGTTTCAGTTCAGGCATTTTATATTGATGACTCAGAAATTTCTAATAATGAGTATCGTCAGTTTGTTCACTGGGTTCGAGATTCAATCGCTCGTAAGTTACTAGCGTTTGGTTCAGGGCCTGATGCAGAAGCGTTTCAAATTCCTCAGGATGAGTTTTTATCAATGTGGCCTATATATAAAGGTGATAACAATTTACAAGATCCGTATATAAACTGGGATGAAAAAATTAAGTGGGATAGTGATGATGAGGATTACCGTTTAGATTTACAACCGTTATATTTGCCAGAGGGAGAGCGTTTTTATAACAGAAAAGAAATCGATTCTCGTAAATTAAATTATGAATACTATAGAATTGATATTCGTTTAGCGGCTTCTAAAAATAATCGTTTTATTCCTCAAAAGTCTTTAGATATTCAAGATGCATCTCACGAATATAAAAAAGCAGAGTACATTAATGGTGTTCATTTAAATGATGGTCAAAATGGCACTCCTGGTCAGCCTTCTACACCAGTTGGAAAACCTGATCAAGATCCAAAAACATTAGGTACATATAATGTAGATGATTATGTATCTGTTGGTCAAGGAAATTATGTGCCTCGTGAGCGTAAAGGGGTAGATCGTTCGGTATTTATTTTAAAAGATGTAATCAATGTTTACCCTGATACATTAGCTTGGGTTCATGATTTCACTTACTCTTTTAACGAACCGATGACTAATATGTATTTCTGGCATCCAGCTTATGATGATTATCCAGTAGTTGGTATTACTTGGAAACAAGCTCGTGCTTTCAGTATTTGGCGTTCAAACTTATTAAACAATTTCTTAATTGGTAATGGAATGACAATCGTAAATGATTTCCGTTTACCAACAGAATCTGAGTGGGAATACGCGGCACGTGGTGGTAATGATTTATCTCCATATCCATGGGGTGGTCCTTATATCCGTAATGCAAGAGGTTGTTTCTTAGGGAACTTTAAACCAATGAGAGGTTCTTATATTGATGATGGTGGATTCCACTCAGTATATATTTACTCTTATAACCCTAATGATTATGGTTTATATTGTATGGCTGGTAACGTTGCTGAATGGACAAGTAACGCATTTGATGAGTCAGCTTACGATTTTGCACATGACTTAAACCCTGATTATGTTTACGAAGCACAAGATAAAGATGCTAATGTATTAAAACGTAAAGTAATTCGTGGAGGTTCTTGGAAAGATGTAGGATACTACTTACAAGTTAGTTCTAGAACTTATGAATATCAAGATACTGCTAAATCATATATTGGTTTCCGTAACGTAATGACTTATTTAGGTCGTTCAAAAGGAGATGAAATTTAGTAGATACTAAAAAAGTAAAACACAAACACAAAATAAAAACCAAAAAACAAAACAATCACTAACTAAACAAAAATTAAAGAGCTATGAGCAAACTTCCTAAAGTAACCGGTTTTAAAAAGTATTTACACTTAGCATCATGTTTTGGTGCAGCTATCGTAATCGTTGGAGCATTATTTAAAATTATGCACTGGCCAGGTGCATCTGCAGCCTTAATTGGTGGTCTAGGTACTGAGGCTATTTTATTCTGTCTTTTCGCGGTTGATATTCCACATGAAGAGTATGATTGGACATTAGCATACCCTGAATTAGGTGGTATGGGTGGTCATGAAGAAGATTCACATAAGGTTGAAAGTGGATTACCAGTTTCTTCTCAATTAGATGCCATGTTAGCTGAGGCTAAAATTGGGCCTGAATTAATCGAAAGCTTAGGAACAGGAATGCGTTCTTTAAGTGATAGCGCAAGTAAAATTGGTGATATCAGCAATGCTACAGTTGCTACTAACGAATACGTTGATAGTGTTAAGAATGCATCTAAAAATGTATCTCATTTAGCAGACACATATAGTAAAGCAGCAGATTCAATTGCTAGTTTAGCAGAATCTAATGATGCAGGTTCTTCTATTGGAGGATCTTTAAACAGCGTTGCTAAAAACTTATCTGCGTTAAATGCAACTTATGAATTACAATTACAAGGTTCTCGTACTCACTTAGAAGCTACTGAGAAATTCTACGATGGATTAGCTGATTTAATGAAAAATTTACATGATTCAGTTGACGATACTAAAAAATATCGTGCTGAAATGGCTCAATTATCTACTAATTTAACCGCACTTAATACTATCTATGGTAACATGTTAGGTGCTATGAACTTTAATAAATAGTAAATAATCCACTAAATTAATGAGATTATGAAAGAGCAATCTTTCATAATCTTGCTATAAATCATTAAATTTTAATCTAAAAAAAACTCAAGCATATGGCAGGTGGCGGAAAAGAAACCCCAAGACAGAAGATGATCGGTATGATGTACCTTGTACTTACCGCTCTTTTGGCGATGAACGTATCTAAACAAATCTTACAGGGGTATTTATCTGTAAACGAAAGTTTAGTAAAATCAAAACAAAACTTAACTGAAAATAACTCTCGTGTAACTAAAGCTTTCGAAGCATCTATTGGTGGTAATGCAGCAGCAAAACCTTATTACGAAAAAGCATTAGAAGCTCAAAAATTAATTCAAGAAGTAGATAAATATATTAGTGAATTAAGAGCTAAAATTGTTGCTCATACAGAGCCAACAGCTTTAGAAAATGAAAAAATTGCTGATACGTTAAATTTACGTAGAATGGATAAAATTGATGACTATGATATGCCTAGTCACATGTTAGGTTTAGGTGAACCAAAAGAACCAGAAAAAGGACCATTTACAGCATACGAATTACGTATGAAAATGAATGGGTTACACGATAAATTGGTTGCTATGGTTGACGCGATGCAAAAAGACCCTAAAACTAAATTCTTAGAAGATGATTATCAAGGTATTAAAAAGAAGTTTGCTTCTATTAAACCAACTGATAGTAATCGTGATGAAGATGGTGTAAAATATAACTGGGAGATGGATAACTTCTATCACTTACCATTAGCAGCTGTTTACACTAACTTAAATAAATTTCAAACAGATTTAAAAAACGTTGAAGCTGAAGTTTTACAAGTGTTCTCAGGAGCAAGTGGTAAATTAGCAATTAAATTTGACGCTATTAAAGCCCGTGTTGTTGCACCTTCTTCTTACATTCAAGCAGGTCAACCATATACAGCAGATATCTTCTTAGCAGCCTCTTCTTCTAAATTAGCAGCAGGTGATATGGAAATTATCATTGGTGTAGATTCAGCAGCAGCAGCAGGTGGAGCTAAAGGAACTATGGTGCCAATTGTAGGTGGAGAAGGAAAATATGAAGTTGGTACAGGTGGAGAAGGAGATCAAGAGTACAAAGGGGTAATTAAGTATAAAAATCCTGATGGAACTTTTAAATACTATCCTTTTACTCAGTCATACAAAGTTGCTAAATCAGCAGCTACTGTATCTGCAGATCAAATGAATGTATTTTATGCAGGTGTACCTAACCCAGTAACGGCAGCAGCAGCAGGTATTTCTCCGGCAGATATTAGCGTTAGTGCTACAGGCGCTGGTGTAAAAGTTGCAGGTAAAGGAAATGGTAAATATGAATTTACATTCTCTGGTGTAGGTGAGTGTATGGTTTCTGTCTCAGCAAAAACTAAAGATGGTGTTAAATCTCAAGGTCCTCCAATTAAATTCCGTGTAAAACCTTTACCTAAACCAGAATTAAAAATTGGTGGTAAATTTGCACCTCAAGAGATGAAGAAAAACGAATTATCAATGGTTGCTGGTTTAGGTGCTGGTGCTAATGGATTCGATTTCCAAGCAAACTTCGCCGTATTATCTTACGAGGTTACAGGTAAAGCTAAAGGTAAATTAATGCAAGAAGCTGGAACAGGTAACAATTTAAGTTCGGCTGCAGCTGGAATTTTAAAAGGTGCTGATGTTGGTTCTAAAGTATATATTGATGCTAAAGTAAAAGGTCCAGATGGAAAAACAACATCTACAACCGTTGGTATCAAAGTTCTTAAATAAAATAATTGATTGAAAAATTCTAAAATCTAATACTATGATAAATTTCAAAAATATGTTTTTTTTAGCTGTGTTCTTTATAACAGCTTTAAATGCAAAGGCTCAGCCTGGAGTATTTCAACCTGGTGATTACAGGGATGGAATTTATGATAAGGAAAATTCGACAAACAGACGTTTTATTCCTTACACACATTTACGTGAAGGTGATGTGAATTGGGAAAAACGTGTTTGGAGAAAGTTAGATATGCGTGAAAAACAAAATCAGCAACTATATTATCCTACAGAAGCAGTTACTAGTAGAATATCTTTAATGCAATTGATATTAAAGTATATTTTAAGTGGTCAAATTATAGCTTTTGTTGATGAGGAGTTTTTACAACCTTACGAATTATCAGCAATTAGAAATAAAATTGTGATTCAAGGAGATACAGTAGATGTTGAAGAGTTTTTACCTGATGGAAGTTCTGTAATGGTTAGAAAACCAGGTGTAGTTGATTCTACCTGGATTTATGGAAACTTTACTTCTTTAGATTTAAAAGAAGATTGGTTTTTTGATAAACAAAAATCTGTATTAGAAGTGCGTATTTTAGCAATGGGTTTTAATGCATTAAAACCAGGAAAAGAAGATATCGGTGAATTTAATATGTTTTATACATATTTCCCAGCTTGTCGTCCTTTCTTTGCAAAGCATGAAGTATATAATGCTAAAAATGATGCTGAACGTAGAACATTTGAAGATATTTTCTGGAAACGTCAATTCTCTTCAATTGCAACAAAAGAAACTAACGTTTATGATAGAGCTATTGATCGTTATTCGAAAGGTATAGACGCTTTATTGGAATCTGATCGTATCAAAAACGATATTTTTAAATGGGAACATGACTTATGGCATTTCTAATTTGATTGTATAGAAATAAAAAACCTCTTGAGAAATCAAGAGGTTTTTTTGTGATTTATTTTAGAGAATTTAAACTTCCTCCTTTTTCAAATAAGTTGTCTACTCGCTTTTCTATTTCTGGAATTTTTTCTAAAGCGGGTGCATGATGTGGTTTCACTCTAGCATCAATTATTATATTATCGCAACCAAAGTGTTTAAATTCAGTAAATGAATTAATTCCGTAAACATCATGGCTTGGGTTGGAACGCGTAAACGTTACCCATAACCAATTTTTAAGAGTTGCAGCAGTAAAATTAGAGTCGTCCACAATTACAATCATTGGGAAGCCATTTAAATCAATATTTTTTGATTTAATTTCTTGATTTATATCTTCAAATTCTTTTTTTGATGTATTATAATCAGTGAATTTATTTCCTTGTAAAACCAATACACCAGGAAATGTTACTTGAGGATTTTTAAAAGTAATTAATTCTTGAAGTTGATTATTAGCAGAAGCTGATAGTTCTCTGATTTTATTGCCATAAGCAGCCACCACTAATTTACTTCCACTATTTAATCCTGTTCCACTGTAATCTAAAGTATCAATACTTGTATTAGTTTGAAAATGTAAATCACGTTTTAAATTAATACGCTCAAGCATGTATTGATAAAATGCGGCTTCGTTGTGAGTGGAAATTTTATTAGTTTCATCAGCAGTAATAAATAAATATTTAGCTAAACTTAATTGTCCTTTTCCTAAAATATGGTTGGCAATCGTCAGTAATTCTGCTGGTTGTTTGGTTTGATTATAAGGTGTATAGCGTTCGCTACCGATAGCTAATAGCAATGGATGGACACCTGCAGCATCAACAGCATGAACTTCTTTTACGCCAGGTAATTCATGCTTAATGGCATTGCCTGTTAGCTCGTGAATAATTTGACCAAAGCTCGTGTCTTCTTGTGGCGGACGACCAACAACTGTAAATGGCCAAATAGCATTTTCGCGATGATACACTTTATGAACTCGCATTAATGGAAAATCATGTTTTAAACTATAATAACCTAAATGATCTCCAAATGGACCTTCTGGTTTATTTTCATTTGGATAAACTTCACCTGTAATGACGAAATCAGCATCTGTGCTAACACAAAAACCATCTTGATAAATATATCTAAATCTTCTATTTCCTAAAGCGCCTGCAAAAGTCATTTCGCTTAACCCTTCTGGCAATGGCATCACTGCTGCCACTGAATGACTGGGAGGTCCGCCAATAAAAATAGATACTTTTAAAGGTTTGCCTAATTTATTGGCTTTACTTTGATGAATACCAATACCACGATGCAATTGATAATGCAATCCAATTTCTTTATTTAAAATATAATCGTTTCCGTTTAACTGAATGCGATACATGCCCAAATTGGCATTCATAATTCCTGGTTTATCAATATCTTCACTATACACTTGTGGTAAGGTCACAAAGGCGCCACCGTCCATTGGCCAATGTTTAATCAATGGAATTTTATCAATAGTAGTCTCTTTAAATAATACTGGTTTTGATAAAGGATTTTTTAATGGCAAGGCAGATAATGCTGTTAAAGATACATTGGCGTATTTAAAAGGATTTTTAAGTGCTTTAACTGGATTGTTTTTTATTTCGATTAAGGTTTGAATCTTTTCGAGCGTATCTCTGAAAATAAATTTACTTCTGTCGAGTGTTCCAAAAATATTGGATGCGCATTGAAATTGAGTTCCTTTTACGTTTTCAAATAGTAAAGCAGGTCCGCCCATTTCATGAACACGTAAATGAATAGACGCCATCTCTAAATTTGGATCTACTTCTTCTTTTATTCGTAAAAGATGATTGTTTTTTTCTAAATCATCTAAACAGTCTTTTAAACTCTTATACCCCATATATTTTAAACACTATAAAGATAAAGAGGTTTAAATTAATAATTACATTTACAGCAATTATATTTACAAGATGTCAGCTCAAAACAATAAACAAATTGCTACTAAATGGTTTGAAGCATTTAATGCACATGATTTAGAAAAATTATTATCACTTTATGATGACAGTGCACAACATTTTAGTCCTAAATTAAAAATACGAAAACCTGAAACGCAAGGCTTAATTAAAGGTAAACAAGCTTTAAGAGAATGGTGGCAAGATGCTTTTGATAGATTGCCAAGCTTACAGTATGAGGTAATTAAATTAACGGCAGATGAAGAACAGGTGTTTATGGAGTACATAAGACATGTTGCGGGAGAGGAAGATTTATCGGTTGGAGAAGTATTGCAAATAGAGAATGATTTGATTGTGTTTTCAAGAGTGTATCATGGTTAATAATTTAACAGCTATTAATTAGTCAAAAGTAAAGGATTTGCTATCTTAGTTCTAATGAAAAAAGTGTTTCTGATTCCATTATTTATTTTGTTAACTGTTAAAGGTTTTAGCAGTTACATATTAATTCCTATGGATGATACTCAGAAAAATCACCTAAAGGCTTATGGTATTGCATATTGGAGTTTAAAAGGAGAATTAGAAATCCAATGGTTAACAAATTATAGAGGTGGTAGTTTTTTGATTCCTAATTCAAAGCCAGTGACAAATGAATGTACGATTAGAGGGATTAGTTATGAAATTATTTCTGATGCTCAAGCTAATGGTATATTAGCAGATATTGCAAATCCTGAAGTAAATCAAGATGCAGTTAAATTAGAAAAAGCCCCTAAAATAGCAGTGTATTCTCCAAAAATTAAACAGCCTTGGGATGATGCTGTAACATTGGTTTTGAAGTATGCAGAGATTCCGTATGATGTTGTTTATGATGAAGAAATTATGGCCGATAAATTAAAAGATTATGATTGGTTGCATTTACATCATGAAGATTTTACTGGCCAGTATGGACGTTTTTATGGAGGATTTCATCAAACGGCCTGGTATCAGAATGAAGTGAAAGATAACGAAGAACGTGCTAAAAAGTTAGGGTTTGATAAAGTATCTCAGCTGAAATTAGCAGTGGCAAAAAAAATAAACGATTATGTTTTTACAGGAGGTTTTTTGTTTGCTATGTGCAGTGCCACAGATAGTTATGATATAGCATTAGCTGCCGAAGGAATAGATATTTGTGAAACGATGTTTGATCACGATCCTGCTGATCCTGCTATGAATAAAAAAATAGATTATTCAAAAGGTTATGCATTTGAAAAATATCAATTAAGCACAAATCCTTATGAATATGAATTTTCTACCATTGATGCAACCACACCACGCAGACAATATGGAATGACAAAAGATAACGATGTGTTTACTTTATTTGAATTTTCTGCTAAGTGGGACCCTGTTCCTACAATGCTATGTCAAAACCATGAGCAAACTATAAAAGGGTTTTACGGACAAACCACAGCGTTTACAAAAACATATATCAAAAAAAATATTTTAATTTTAGGTGAAGCTAAAGCTTATAATGAAGCACGTTACATTCATGGCGACCATGGTAAAGGTACTTGGACATTCTACGGCGGTCATGATCCAGAAGATTACGAGCATAGAGTAGAAGACCCACCAACGGATTTAAGCTTACATCCTAATTCACCAGGATACAGATTAATCTTAAATAATATTTTGTTTCCTGCCGCTAAGAAGAAAAAACAGAAGACTTAAATTATTCACTAAAATAACTCTTCACCTCATCACGTAAATTATATTTACTAGCCATTACTTCTCCATAAGCACCTGCACTTCTGATAGCAATGATATCTCCGCGTTTGGTTTCTGGTAATTCAACCGCTTTGCCAAAACAATCACTGCTTTCGCAGATAGGACCTACAACATCATACTTTATGATACTTTTTGACGATGATGAAATATTTTCAATTTTATGAAATGCTTGATATAGCGCAGGTCTTATTAATTCGGTCATGCCAGCATCTAAAATAGCAAAATTAGTATTTATACCATTTTTAATATAAAGTACTTTGCTTATTAAGTTACCACATTGTGCTACTATGGATCTTCCTAATTCAAAATGTAATTGCTGATTTTTTCGTAATTCTATAAAATCACTAAACACTTTAAAATAAGCAGCGAAATCAATAATTGACTCCTTATCTGGTTCTTGATAATTAATGCCAATACCGCCTCCAACATTAATAACAGGAAGCTCAAATCCTTTATTTAAAAAGTAAGAATTTATTTCATTAACACGTGTACATAATTTTTTAAAAGGAGTTAAGTCAGTTATTTGCGAACCTATGTGAAAGTGAAGACCTATTAATTTAATATTGATTAGAGTTTTAATTTTTTCTATCACTAATTCAAATTCATAAGGATTAATTCCGAATTTATTTTCTTCTAATCCTGTAGTGATATATTTATGTGTATGTGCATCTACATTAGGGTTAATGCGTAGGGCAATAGATGCTATTTTATTTTGTTTAATTGCTAATTCGTTTATGACTTCTAGTTCTTGTAAACTTTCGCAATTAAAACAAAAAATATTATGTTCTAATGCATAATTTATTTCATCGTCGCTTTTTCCAACGCCAGCAAATACTATTTTAGATGGAGAAAATCCATTCTCAATCGCACATTTTACCTCGTTACCACTAACACAATCCGCACCTAATGAATTATTTTTTATCAGGTTGATTATTTTAGAATTTGCATTTGCTTTAAACGCATAATGAACATGATAGTTGTATTTTAAACTTTCCGTTTTTACTGAGTCTATTGTTTTTTGTAATAGTTCCAAATCATAGAAATAGAAAGGAGTTTTATGCTGAGATATTTTTTTAATTATATTTTCTGAAATCATAATGCTGTATTTTAGTATCCAAACAATCCTTTATTTAGCGCTACCAAAGCTTCTTTTTTTAATTTAGAATTTACTAAAACACTTATGTTATTGGAGCTGCCACCATATGATACCATTCGAAGAGGAATGTCTTTTAACGATTCTAAAACTTTAAATCCAAATCCAGCTTTATCTTTTGGCAAATTACCTACAATACAAATAATAGTTTGTTCTTGCTCTATTTCAACATTTGCAAACTCTTCTAATTCTTTTTTTATTTCATTTAAAAACTTCGTGTTATCAATAGTTAATGATACAGCTATTTCAGAAGTTGTAATCATATCAATAGATGTTTTGTATCTCTCAAATATTTCGAACACAGCACGTAAAAAACCATGAGCCAATAGCATTCGATCGCTTTTAATATTAATGGCACAAATACCATCTTTAGCGGCTACTGCTTTTATACCTTCTTTTGGGTCGATATTTGAAATTCTAGTACCTAACGCATTAGGCTGCATCGTGTTTTTCAATAATACAGGGATATTTCTTTTTTGTGCTGGTAAAATACAGGTTGGATGTAGTATTTTTGCACCAAAGTAAGCTAGCTCAGCTGCCTCATCAAAACTTAATTCATGTATAGGATGTGTTTTTGATACAATACGTGGATCGTTATTATGCATGCCGTCAATGTCTGTCCAAATTTGAACTTCATTGGCTTTAATGGCGGCGCCTATAATCGAAGCTGTGTAATCACTTCCACCTCGTTTTAAATTATCAATTTCACCAAAAGCATTACGGCAAATATAACCTTGGGTAATAAATAAATTAGTAGAAGGATATTTGTCTAATTCTACTTGTATGTTTTTTTCAATATAACTTAATTGAGGTTCATCATTTTCGTCAATTCGCATAAAATTTAATGCAGGTAGTAATGCAGATTCAATTCCTATTTCCTGCAAGTGAAAATAAAATAAAGCGGTACTGAGTAGTTCACCTTGTGCTAAAATTGCTTTTTCTTCATTTACAGTAAACATATCTAACGTAAATGAACGTAAATGGTTAAAATGATTTTTTATTAAATCGTTCCCTTTTGTTTTATATTCATCCGTTGAAAATAGTTTTTCAACTTCTTCGAAATATTTACTTTCTAAAGCATTTATAATTTCATTGGCCTTATCATGCTCTTTTTGATAAAGTGCATTGCAAATTTCAACGAGCGTGTTTGTTGTGCCACTCATGGCAGATAAAACAACAATTTTTTTGTTTGAACCAGAAATTAATGAAACTAGTGCTTTCATTCTTTCTGCCGTTCCAACACTGGTTCCTCCAAATTTTAAAATATTCATAATTGATGTAAATAAAGTTTGTGCTATAATAGCTTTTAATTTAATAATGATTGTTGGATGTTTTGCTGATGTGAGGAAATCAATCTTTGATTTCTGAACACGAAATTAAATATGGCTCGGGCGAGCCTTACGTTTACATTTAGATTTTATGTAAAGGTTGTTTTTCATTTAATGCGATACAAATAAATAGATTTAAATTTGAATTACAAAAAAAACGTCTCGAAATTTTCGAGACGTTTTTTAAACAAACTTAAAAAGTACTTTTATTGTTTAAGAATTTTATAGGTCTTAACAGCAGTTTTAGTTTCAACTCTTAAATAATAAATTCCTTCAGCTAAATCAGAGATATTGATTGATTTAGTAATTAAGCCATTGCCAGAGATAAATTCATTATAAACTAATTTACCATCTACTGACGTAATGTATAATTTACCATCAATATCTGTATTAGCATTTAACTCTAATGTAAATGTTCCTGTATTTGGATTCGGATAAACATTTAATCCAATATTATCAGCTAACTCTTCAATACCCACACATGCATTTACAATTAAGGTATCTTTTGCTGTATTTGAACATCCATTTGGACCTGTGTAGTTATAAATAATAATATGTGTTCCTTGAGTAGCTTGATTAGGGAAGAATGAGTTTCCTGTTACACCACCACCAATATAAGTTCCTCCGCTTGGTGTTCCTTCTGTTAATGATCTTCCATTTAAATCTGTTGGGCAGAATTTAGTTTGACCTGCAAATACTAAAGATACATTTGGTAATGGTTTTGATGTCACATTAATTACATCGGAAGCTTTACAACCATCTGTATTCGTAACCATTACAGAATATGTTCCGGTTGAACCAACTGTAATAGAAGAGGCAGTTGAACCAGTACTCCATAAATAAGTACTACCTGAAACAAAACCTGCATATAATCTAATTGTGCTTCCTACACAATATGCAGTGTCGGCACCAAGAGTTACAATTGGAGTGCTACCTAATGTTACTAATAATGTATCAGCTGCAGAACATCCATTTGAATTTGTTGCTCTTACCCAATATTTACCAGGTGTTGTAACACTAACACTAGAAGAAATAGAACCATTGTTCCATAAGTAACTATTTGCTGCTGTATTTGCATTAATTGAAACTGGTAAATTACAGAATAATGTATCGTTACCTAAATTAGGAAGAGGTGTTGGTTTTACAAATAAGTTTATTGTATCTTTTGCAATACAACCTGTAGTTGTATTTGTAAGGGTAACCGTATATACAGATGTATTATTTAGTGCTGTAACAGTTGGGTTAGCAATATTAGTGGAAGATAATCCTGCTGCTGGACCCCAGTTATACGATACAGACGAAGGTTGACCAAAGATAATATTTGGTCTGCTGGTAGATGAAGTAGGCGCAGGGTTTGATGTCCAAAATGCTGTATTATTTGAAGTAGTATAAGCATATAATACAGATGTATTTGGTGTCGTTGTATAATACGTTTGAGCATTTGCACTTCCAAAAAATTCTGTTTGTCTGATATCAATAATGATATTTGATATACCATCCCAGTTATAAGGAGTTGTAAAAGTAATTGTATTTAATCCTACAGATGCAGTTACAGTAGTTGGGCCAAATACATTTGTTAAACCAGTTGAAGTGAATGCAGTTAGAGCAGTGTTTGTTGTAGCTGCAATTTGAACGTTATAATCTGTGATAGGTGTATTAGGGTTTGGTACAGTTGATGTACTAAAAGAGATTGATGTAATATTGCCAGCTGTAAGGCCTATTGCACTTAACTCAGAAGCTTTGAATAAATATTGTTGCCAAGTTTGGTACCAATAGTTACCAAATGCAGTTGGATAACCAGTAGTAGAAGTAACTGAAGTGCCAGAACCAACGGTGTAAGATGAATTGTAATTTACTTGTAGTTGAACTGCAGTACCTCTACATACAGAGTCGTTAGGTGTTGCTGTTATTGAAAAAACAGGTTTTTTTATAATTGTGATACTACTTGTGTCATTTCCAGCAGCAGCATCATATTGTAACATTGTATACGCTTTAAATACATAAGTACCTGTTTTTGACATGTTGTAGTTTAATGTAATCAACGTATCTAATGTTGCGCCCGCAGCTAAAGTGCCAGTTGTTAAAGTCAAGCTATATGTTTGTGGATTAGGTCCGCTTACAGTTACTTTAATAGGGATATTTTTAGCAGAAATATCAAAAGGATTCGTGTAATTATTTTTTACTCTAATTAAAATAGTATCTGTTCCATTAAAACATTTAGTTCCGTTATCAAATGGTTTTAAAATAGCAGAAACACCCACATCTTGATAACCATTAATGCCATCAAACTCATAAGCGCCAATATCAGGACTTGTATTTGGATTTACACCAGCCATTGGTCTTTGGTTTAATAAAATATCAGTGTTAGGAGTACCAATTGCAGGAAGTATAACACCACCAGACTCTAATAAATTGAAAGAATTGTTTGCTATTTTTAAGTTATTATCAGAAATAAAAGGCGCGTTACCATTTGCTGGAGGTATTGAGTTTATATCATTTGTAGCGTTTGAGAATTGAGAAAATGTTTTCCAGTCGGCAAGTGTAACATGATTTGCTGCACCAACTGCCCCAACATAATGTGTTAACGCATTACCAGCCACCATATATGCGTTGTTATCTAAGTTAGTTGTAGAAAAGTTATAAGCCGATGGAAACCAAACACCATAAAATCTTTGAGTTGCCGCATTGGATGTCATCTTATTATTGAAGATGTTATTTTTAATATCTAATCCTGTTATTGCCGTAGAGGTAACAACTAAAGCAGCAGATGCACATAAGGCGCTAGTTCCGCTATTATTACCATACATATTTATACTATTGTAATATACTTTATGAGCAGTACCACTTGCTAATCTGATACCGAAAGCATTAAATGACGTACTAGTACTACTGTAGTTTGTGGTTTTGATGTCGTAAATAACATTGTTTAAAATAGTGTGGTTATTACCTGCAGCTACATTAATACCGTAAGCGCCCCAACCAGCAGTACTTGGCATGTGAATACCATAAATAAAATTTCTTACAATAGAATCATTTGAAGATACAGCAATTGTACCTGTAATTTCAAGCCCTGCAATCGTAGAGCCGATTAAAGGCATTTGGTTAAATATAGTGTTGTCATAAACTTTTGCAGCTAAACAATTTGCTAAATAAACACCTCTGAAAATATTGTATTCTGTTGAGTCGGTTGAACCAACTAAGTTTTTTCTGATAACTAATGAATCTGAAGATAAAGCGGCAGTTGTTCCACCAGCTACAATGATACCATAATAAGCTTTTTTTACTTCATTATTTTCAATTAATAATTTATCGTAATTATTACCAACCGTTGTCATACCTGTAATCGTTGCTCCAGTTCCTCCTCCAGCTAAAATACCAGCAATACTAGCTACTGGTGCAGCAGATGTGGGGTCAACATTTCCTTTGATAATACAGTTTTTTATCACGTTATCGCGACATCCTAGGCCAGGAGCCGTAGAAGTTCCAATTAAACGAATAACAGCGGTTAACGTAACAGAAGAAGCATTAGTGTTGATGATAGATAGATTTCTGTTAATAGAACCACCAGCAATATCTCCATCAATAATAACACTATCAGCCCCATTAAATTCTAATACACTTCTACCAGAAACTGGAGACCCGGAAATAGTTGCCGTCACTGATGGACTTAAACGAATAGATGAATAATTAGCGCCACTAACACCGCTTGCTACTAAAGCAACAGGATTAGCAGGTTCTGTTGTATTACCAGTAATAGTAATTTTAACCATACCTGTATGTGTACCAACGTTTATAGCATTAAATGCATCACTTACGGTTGTATAGGTTGTAACGGGGCCTCCGTTAGTCACATCAACTTGAGCAGACATATAATTACATCCAAATACAACTAGTACTAATAAAGATAGTTTAATGTTAGAGTAAAGTTTTTTCATTATTGCGATTTAAGTTTGATTTCAGATTTTCTACAAAAATATAACATTAATTTATAAAATAGTCATTTTTGGTTAACAAAAAATGAGCAATCGTCTAATAATTTCTGTCAATTATTAGATTCTTAATGTGTATTTTTGTACAATGAATTCTTTATTTATTTTATTTTTAAACTTAGGTGGCGGTGAAGTAGTATTAATACTTCTTGTTATCCTTTTAATGTTTGGTGGTAAAGGTGTGCCTAATATTGCTAAAGCTTTAGGGAAAGGAATTAGAGAATTTAAGGATGCCGCCAATGGTATTCAAAAAGATGTAATGCAAGGTACTGGTGGTATTTCTAACACAATACAAGAGCATATTCAAGAGGTTAAAAAGGAAGTTGATACACTTTCAGATAACAAGTAAAATCTATGTTTATTACAAAAACTAGAAATAAAGACCTGCTTCTTTTAGGATTTGGTCTTTTTGCGTTTTTAATAGCTTGTTCTCCTAAAACAGAGCAAAAAGAGGCTAATTCATTTAATCATGAAAAGGTAAAACAGCAGTTTGTTAAAGCTAATCAGCAAGTTGTAGTAAAAGAAAATGACGAAATGGATTATTACCAAAAATCTCATCAAATGTCATTTATAAAAACAACCAGTGGTGTACGCTATTTTGTTTACAAGCCATCTTTGAAAGGTGATTCTATTAAAAATGATGACATCATTAAAATTAATTATACCGTGTCTCTTTTAGATGGAACGGAGTGTTATTCATCAAAAACTGATGGAGCAAAAGAGTTTCAAGTAGGGATGGAAAATATAGAAGATGGTTTACATAAAGCAGTTCTTTATTTAAAATCTGGAGATAAAGCTCTTATTTTAATTCCATCTCATTTGGCTCATGGATTATTGGGCGATTCGAAAAAAATACCTCCACAGTCTCCAATTGTTTATGATGTGGAGATCGTATCTATTATTAAACATCAGCTATAAAGCATTAGATGAAAAAAATTGGATTTTTAAGTTGCGGGCTTTTGTTTTTATCTAGTTGTACTAATAAAGAACTCACGAATGGCTATACAAAAGATGATAATGGATTTTATTATAAATTATTATCAATTGGAGACGGAAATGAATCTCCTGTAAAGGAAAATGTAGTTGTTTTAGATGCCGTCATGAAAACTCAAGCAGATTCTGTTTTTTGGGACACGAAGCATGATGCATCAAATGGACTTTTTATTTCATTAAACAGCAAACTGCTCGCTGGATCTAGCAATCAACATTATCTTAAAATGGTTGAAGGAGATAGCGTTTCTTTTTTAATAAAACCATCTGTTTTGTTTAGAGAATATTTTGATACTATTGTTCCTGATTTTTGTAAAAAAGATTCATTCATAAAGCTGGACGTGAGATTGAATCAAATTATATCAATGGCAGAATTTGAAGCTTTAAAGAAAAATGCAACAGGCACTGATGAGGAAGAGGACAGAGAATTAGAAGAACTTCAAATAATAGATTGTTATTTACTCCAAAATTATAAGTTTGTTAAGGCAGATGGAAATGGAATATATACAATCAGTAAAACAACCACTAATTTAGAAAAAGTAAGTGCTGGAAAAAAAGTTAAAATTACTTATCAAGGCTATTTTTTAGATGGGAAGCCTATTGATAAAGTAGAACAAACAATAGAGTTTTCGTATGGAACACCCGACCAACTCATTAATGGGTTAAATATTGTTATAGGCTCATTAAAAAAGGGAGAAACTACAAAAATAATAGTACCTTCGCGACTGGCTTTTGGCGAATTAGGAAGCAGTAACGGTTCTATTCCTCCTTATACACCTTTAGTTTACACTATTAAAATAATTGATATAAAATAAAACAATGAACAAAATCACTATGTTATTAGGCTCTGCGTTATTAGTAGGGCTTGCATCTTGTAACAAATCCGAATTTGAGGGTTACACTAAAGCTGAAAATGGATTACATTACCAATTTTTTACTCACGATGAAAACGGCGTAAAAGCTGCTGAAGGGGATGGAATTAGTATGAGTATTATTTATGCTTTAAAGCGAGGCGAAAAAGACTCTGTATTATTTGATTCTAAATTAAATTCAGAAGATGGTACAGGTATTGTTCGTTATTTACTTCCAAAATCATCTTTTCAAGGTAGTTTAGAAGATGCAATAACAATGATGTGTAAAAATGATAGCGCTGCATTTATTATCAGCGCAGATTCTTTTTTCTTAAAAACAAACAGAATGCAAGCACTACCTGAGTTTGCAAAACCTGGAGATAAATTAAAAGTAACCATTAAAATGGTTGACATAAAATCTAAAAAAGAAATAGAAGAAAATCAAAAGAAACAAGAAGCTGAAATTGCAAAAATGGCGGGGGATGAGAAACCGAAATTAGATGCTTATTTAGCAGCAAACAAAATTACAACTGCTCCAACAGCGAGTGGTTTAATTTTTATTGAAACTCAAAAAGGGAAAGGAAAAGATCATCCGAAAATTACGGATGAAGTAACTGTTCATTACACTGGAACTTTATTAGATGGAACTAAGTTTGATAGTTCAGTTGATAGAGGAGAGCCAGCAACTTTTGGGTTAACTCAAGTTATACCAGGTTGGACCGAAGCGATTCAGTTAATGACTAAAGGTAGTAAAGCAAAATTGATTATTCCTTCAAACTTGGCTTATGGATCTAGAGCAGGTGGACCAATTCCTCCATTCTCAACATTAGTTTTTGAAGTAGAATTAATAGATTTTAAAGCTGGTGCAGCTCAACCAGGGATGCAATAATTTAAATTAATTTTAAATAAATAAACAATGAAAAAAGTAATTTTAGCCTCTTTATTAGCTTTGGTATCATTTGGAATGATAGCAGGGAATGATAAACCTAAAAAACCTAAAAAAGCAAAATTAAGTAAAATGGATAAAGAATTTTTAAGTAAACAAGCAGATGGCATGTATGCCAAATTTGAAACAGCTAAAGGAGATATTTACTGCGCTTTAGAATTTAAAAAAACGCCGATGACGGTTGCTAACTTCGTTGGTTTAGCAGAAGGAACAATTAAGAATACGGCAAAAGCAGAAGGTGTTCCTTATTATGATAGTTTAAAATTTCACCGTGTAATTCCTAACTTTATGATTCAAGGAGGATGTCCTCTTGGAACAGGAACAGGAGACCCAGGTTATAAATTCCCTGATGAGTTTGATGAAACATTAAAACATACTGGTCCAGGTATTTTATCAATGGCTAATGCAGGTCCTGGCACTAACGGTTCTCAGTTCTTTATTACGCATGTTAAAACAGAATGGTTAGATGGAAAACATACGGTGTTTGGCCATGTTGTTCAAGGACAAAACATTATTGATTCAATTAAGGGAAATGATGTATTAAAGCATTTGGTGATTTTACGTAAAGGTAAAGAAGCAGAAGCGTTTGATGCAGCTAAAGTATTTGAATTTGAAAAAGCAAATGCAGGTGCAAAAGCAGCAGCTAAGGCAAAAGCAGAGCAAGAAAAAATGGATAAAGTTTTAAATGAAACTTATGGATCAGCTAAAACAACACCTAGTGGACTACGTTACATCATCGAAAAAGAAGGAGAAGGTGTTGCTCCAACAGCAACTTCACAAGTAACGGTTCACTACACTGGTTATTTATTAAATGGTAATAAGTTTGATAGTTCGTACGATAGAAATCAACCTGCTGTATTTGGGTTAAATCAAGTTATTCCGGGTTGGACAGAAGGTTTGCAATTATTAAAACCAGGCGGAAAAGCAAAATTAATTATTCCTGCTAACTTAGGCTATGGTGCAAATGGTTACCCTCCAGTAATCCCTCCAAACTCTTGGTTAGTATTTGATGTAGAATTAATCAAAGTAAACTAAAATAGTTTTATTTAGAATATAAAGGCTTCGCAAAAATGCGGAGCCTTTTTTTATAATTGTTTTGTATATTTAGTTAATGCAAGTGGGTTGTAAAAAATCTAAACATGACTTTTTGTTATTTATTGCTTGGATGTTTGTGTCTTTGTATTTAATTATGAATAGTAAATAAGTGCAAAGTTTTTAATAGAGCATTAGCAAAAGGAATGGATGAATCTGCAAAAGAATTGCAGCAATATGAGTTCTTGGTATTATTTCTTCCTTATAATTTGTGCTTTTTATAAAAAAATAGTGTGAAGTTTCAAGGAGTTAAATACTATGAAAATACTGGAATTTTTGTATTGACTGTTAGATTTCTTTATCTCATTCGCTACCTAAAATCAGCCCAAAAATCTTATAAACAATCGGTTGAAAAGTACGTTACTTAAGGGATTGGAATTTCCTTAAATTTGTACCTCTTTAAAAACATATTATATATGACTACTGATAAATTTGTTTCCCGTCATAACGGTCCACGTGAAAATGAAATTAAACAAATGTTGGCAAAAATTGGCGTTTCATCTATCGATGAATTAATCAGCCAAACTGTGCCTGCAGGTATCCGTTTAAAACAACCATTGCAAGTAGCGCCTGCTATGAGCGAGTATCAATACACTAAGCACTTAAAAGCTTTAGGGAAAAAGAACAAGGTATTTCGTTCTTACATTGGTTTAGGGTATTACAACAATATTTTACCAGCAGTTATTCAACGTAACATATTAGAAAATCCAGGTTGGTACACGGCTTACACGCCTTACCAAGCAGAGATTGCGCAAGGACGTTTAGAAGCGATTTTAAATTTCCAAACAATGGTCATGGATTTAACTGCTATGCCAATTGCTAATGCGTCTTTATTAGACGAAGCAACGGCTGCAGCTGAAGCATTATTTATGTTTTACAGTAACCGTAGCAAAGCAAAAATTGCAAACGGCGGAAATAAATTCTTTATCAGTGAAACAGTTTTCCCTCAAACTATTGATGTAGTTAGAACTCGTGCGGTGCCATACGGCATTGAATTAGTTATTGGTGATGCTCATACAGTATCATTAGATGATTCATTTTTTGGTGCATTGATTCAATATCCAGATATTAATGGAGAAGTAAACGACTATAAAGCATTTGTAACGAATGCACATGCTAAAGAAGTTCAAGTCGTAGTAGCTACTGATTTATTAGCTTTAGCTTTATTAACTCCTCCAGGTGAGTGGGGTGTTGATTGTGTAATTGGTAACTCTCAACGTTTTGGTGTGCCATTAGGATATGGTGGACCTCATGCTGCTTTTTTTACTTGTAAAGAAGATTACAAGCGTTTAATTCCAGGACGTATTATTGGTGTATCTGTTGATGCTCAAGGTAATCCTGCATTACGTATGGCGTTACAAACTCGTGAGCAACACATCAAACGTGATAAAGCAACTTCTAATATCTGTACAGCACAAGCCTTATTAGCAATTATGGCTAGTATGTATGCGGTGTATCATGGACAAGAAGGCATTAAAGCGATTGCACAAAGTGTACATAATGCTACTAACTCTGTTGCCGAAGCTTTAAAAGGATTAGGATTAAACGTAAAAACAAAATTATATTTTGATACGATTATCGTTGAATGTGATGCAGCTAAAGTGATTGCTGCTGCGGAAGCTAAAGAAATCAATTTCCGTTTAGTAGATGCTAAACATGTTGGTATTTCATTAGACCAAACGATTGAACAAAATGATTTAAATGATATCGTTTCTGTTTTTGCAGGTGCTGCTAAAGAGGTAAGTTACAAAGCTTCAACTTTAATTGCTTCTTCAAACTTAAAACGTACGTCTGCTTATTTAACTCATCCAACATTTAACTCTTATCACAGCGAGAGTGAAATGATGCGTTATATCAAACGTTTAGAAAATAAAGATTTATCATTAGTTCACTCTATGATTTCTTTAGGATCTTGTACCATGAAATTAAATGCAGCATCTGAGTTGTTGCCTATTACTTGGCCTGAATTTGCTAGTATTCATCCATTTGTGCCATTAAATCAAGCACAAGGGTATACTGAGTTAATAGAGCAATTAAATAAAGATTTATCTGAGATTACTGGTTTTGCTCGTATGAGCTTCCAACCAAACTCTGGCGCTCAAGGTGAGTACGCAGGTTTAATGGTTATTAGAGCATATCATATTGCTAATGGAAACGCTCACCGTAACGTGGCGTTAATTCCATCATCTGCTCATGGTACAAACCCTGCATCAGCTGCTATGGCAGGTATGCACATTGTGGTAACCAAGTGTGATGAAAAAGGAAATATTGATTTAGCTGATTTACGTGCTAAAGCAGAACAACATAAAGATAATTTATCTTGTTTAATGGTAACGTATCCATCTACTCACGGTGTTTACGAAGAGTCTATTACTGAGATTACTAAATTAATTCACGATAACGGTGGATTAGTTTATATGGATGGTGCTAACATGAATGCGCAAGTTGGTTTAACTTCTCCAGGAAATATTGGGGCGGATGTATGTCACTTAAACTTACATAAAACATTTGCTATTCCTCACGGTGGTGGTGGACCTGGCATGGGACCAATTGGTGTAGTTGAAAAATTAGTACCTTTCTTACCATCTCATAAAATTGTAAATACAAGTGGTGATAAAGGAATTACTGCAGTATCTGCAGCGCCTTATGGTAGTGCATTGATTTTATTAATCTCTTATGGTTATATTAAAATGTTAGGTGGCGAAGGCTTAAAACAAGCTACTGAGATGGCTATTTTAAATGCTAACTACATGAAAGAAATTTTATCTGGTAGCTACAAAATTTTGTATACAGGTAAAAACGGACGTTGTGCACATGAGATGATTTTAGATTGTAATGAATTTAAAATGGCATCAGGTGTTGAGGTGGCTGATATGGCAAAACGTTTAATGGATTATGGTTTCCACGCTCCAACGGTTGCTTTCCCTGTAGTTAATACATTAATGGTTGAACCAACTGAGTCTGAATCGAAAGCTGAGTTAGATCGTTTTTGTGAAGCGATGATTTCTATTCGCAAGGAGATTAAAGAAATTGAAGAAGGTAAATTTGACAAAGTTAATAACGTGATTAAAAATGCACCACACACTTGTAAATTAGTGGTTGCTGATAATTGGGATAAACCTTACACACGTCAAAAAGCAGCTTACCCTTTAACTTGGGTACGTGACAATAAATTCTGGCCAAGCGTTGCTAAAGTTGATAACGCTTATGGCGATAGAAATTTAGTTTGTTCTTGCGCACCTATAGAGGCCTATATGGAAGAAGCGGTGAATGCTTAATCAGTTAATAAATAATAAAAAAGCCTCTCAGGAATGAGAGGCTTTTTTATTTAAAAAATATTTTGTAGCAAATTAATTTATAATGCTACAATTTATAGCAAGGTAGTTTTGGGTAATATTTAATTTTGTGTTTTTAAACAATCATTACAATTTGATAATGTCCCGATGGGACATACTGTTTGTAGAATTAAAATAATAATATTAATAATAGCTCCGTAGGAGCGAACTGTAAAATGCCGAATACCTATTCACAGATATATATTCAAATTGTCTTTGCCGTAAAAGGTCGAGAAAATTTAATTTCTAAGATTCATCGCGAAGAATTGCATATTTAATTGGCAGGAGGGATTCGGAGCTTTTTCTTATTCTAAAAGTCAAATAGATTGTGTAATAAAATATATTTTAATTCAAGAAGAGCATCATAAAAAGACTACATTTAGAGAAGAGTATTTTGATTTTCTAGAAAAATTTGAAATTGATTATGACGAGAAATATGTGTTTGAATGGATAGAATAAAACAGGTCGCTCCTACGGAGCTAAATACAATAGCATTTATTTTGCTAGTAACAGAAAACTCCTACGGAGCAAAAATATAACACGTAATAATTAAAAATGTCTTTATTCATCACCTCATTAAATTCGGGAAGCAATGGTAATTGTTATTACGTAGGTAATAATCATGAAGCTGTTTTGGTAGATGTTGGTATTTCTTGTAAGGAAGTAGAATTAAGAATGAAACGTTTGGCTTTATCTTTGGATAAAGTAAAAGCTATCTTTATTTCTCATGAACATGGCGATCATATTAAAGGCGTTCAAACCTTGTCTAAAAAATATAATTTACCAGTTTATATTACGCCACAAACATTAAGTAATTCGCATTTAGTGTTGGAGAATGTTTTAATAAAATCATTTAATGGTTATGAGAAAGTTGTGATTGGTAATTTAATTGTTACGCCTTTTCCTAAACGTCATGATGCATCTGATCCCTATAGTTTTATTGTAGAAGGAAATGGAATTAAGATTGGTGTATTAACAGATATTGGTTCTGCTTGCCAGCATGTCATTGAGAATTTTAAACAATGCCACGCTGCTTTTTTAGAAGCGAATTATGATGAGGGTTTGTTAGATAGTGGTTACTATCCTTATTATTTAAAGGAGCGTATTCGCAGCGATAAAGGTCATTTATCAAATAAGCAAGCTTTAGATTTATTTGTGAATCATAAATCTGATAAAATGAGTCATGTGATTTTATCACATCTCTCTAAAGACAATAATTGCCCTATTATAGTAAAAGACTTGTTTACAAAACATGCTCAACAAACGCAGGTAGTGGTTGCCTCTCGTTTGCAAGAAACGGAAGTGTTTCATGTCACAGGTTCATTTGTAGCTCAAAAAGTAGCGAAACCTCAAGTGGCTTTTCAAACTTCTTTATTTTAAGTAGTTTTACTATCGGTTTATGATAGCAAAAACAGTTTCTCTCTATAAAACATCTTTTACTGGGCTCTCTAAAGAGGCTTGGTTGCTGTCGTTTATTATGTTGGTTAATAGAAGTGGAACCATGGTAGTTCCATTTATGACCTTGTACTTAACCAGTAAAGAAATGCATCGTAGTTTAAGCGAGGCTGGTTTTGTGATGATGTTGTTTGGATTGGGTTCTATCGTTGGTGCTTATTTTGGTGGAAAGTTTTCGGATAAAATTGGTTTTTATAAAGTGCAGTTGTTTACTTTATTTGGTGGCGGCTTGATGTTTATTGTGTTAGGGCAAGTGAAATCATATCCTCTTATTTGTGCATTTACGTTTTTTTTGAGTATGGTTAACGAAGCTTTTCGTCCAGCTAATTCATCTTCTATCGCGTTTTATAGCACACCCGAAAACAGAACACGTTCATATTCCTTGAATCGCTTAGCTATTAATTTAGGTTGGGCTGTTGGTGCTTTAATAGGTGGTTTAGTAGCAACTTTTGATTATGAACTATTGTTTTGGGTAGATGGTTTAACCAATGTTTTAGCAGCAGCGCTTTTGTTTTACTTTTTAAGACCTACCATTCAATTAAAGAAAGAGGAAGTAAAAGAAGAAGTGGTGCTTGAGGTGATGTCGGCTTACAAAGACAAAACCTATTTATGGTTTTTAGTTTTAATGACTTTGTTCTCATGCTGCTTCGTTCAACTATTCACAACCATTCCAAAATATTTCAGAGATGATATGTTGCTCAACGAAAAGTACATTGGACTGATTATGGCCATTAATGGTATCATTATCGTTGCTATTGAAATGGTACTAGTATATACGCTTGAAAAGAAAAATAAAAACACACAGTGGATTATAATTGGATTAGTGATGTGTGCTTGTTCTTATTTGTCGTTGTTAATTCCAGGAAATGCTAAGTTCATATCATTAGTCATGATATTATTTATAACCATTGGCGAAATTATGGCTATGCCCTTTATGAATGTGTTTTGGTTACAAAGAGCTAATGATAAAAACAGAGGTCAGTATGCAGCCTTATATACTATATCCTGGGGAATAGGAAATACAGCAGGTCCTTTTTTGATTTCTACTTTAGTTGATGCGAGTAGTTTTAAAGTGGCTTTTATTGTTTTGGGTTTTATTTTATTTATATCTGCTTTTGGATTTTATAAATTAAATTTTAAACAGAACTAAAAATACTCTGTAAAAGTCATGCTGAATTTATTTCAGCATCTTATAGTTTGATATTACTTTTTAGAGATTCTGAAACAAGTTCAGAATGACTATAAGTTTAATTGTCAAATTAATTTTCTAAATTTAAGCTATGCAAAAAGCGTTACCTATATTTTCTGCTGAACAAATTAAAACGATTGATTCTTACACGATTCAATCAGAACCAATTGCTTCTATAGATTTAATGGAGCGAGCTGCTTCTAAATGCACTCATTGGATTATGAAGCATTATGATGTAGAGACTATTTTTAAAGTATGTTGCGGATTAGGAAATAATGGAGGAGATGGTTTAGCCATTGCTCGCCAGTTACTAGATCAAGGCTATAAGGTTGAGGTATTTATTATTAATTATTCTGATAAATACTCTCATGATTTTTTAATTAATAAAAAAAGATTAGAAAATAAATATGCTCCATTTATAATGGAAGTAAACGATGTGAGTCATTTGCCTCACTTTAAAACGAGCGATGTTGTTGTAGATGCTTTGTTTGGAATAGGATTAACTAAATCATTATTTGGTTTAGCAGCCGAATGTGTTAATCACATTAACCAAAGCGCAGAAGAAATTATTGCGATTGATGTTCCTTCTGGTTTGTTTATAGATGATTTTACTTCTAAAGATAATATTATTATTCGGGCAACACACACACTAACTTTTCAAAATCCTAAGTTGGCATTTATGTTTGCCGAAAACAGTGCTTATGTTGGTAATGGCCATGTATTAGATATTGATTTAAAATGGACAGAGGAGATTCAAAATAAATGTCATGACTTTTATGTTACCGAAAACTTTATTAGACAATTACTTAAACCGCGTCATAAATTTTCTCATAAAGGTACATACGGACATGGTTTACTAGTTGCTGGAAGTTATGGTAAAATGGGAGCTGCTATTATGAGCGCTCATGCCTTATTACGTAGTGGAGCTGGATTGCTTACCGTATGCGTCCCTCAATGTGGTTATGATATTATGCAAACATCTGTACCCGAAGCAATGGCTTTTGTTGGAGGAAATTATTTTTTACAATTAAATGAAATTAATACCACTTCATATTCAACTATTGGAATTGGACCAGGAATCGGATCAGAAAAAGAAACACAACATGCTGTAAAATTAATTTTGGAATCATTCAAGAAACCTATGACTCTTGATGCTGATGCTTTGAATATTATTAGTTTAAATAAAGAGTGGTTAAGTTTAATTCCTCCAAATTCAATTTTAACGCCACATCCAAAAGAGTTTGAACGTTTAACTCAATCAGTAGCCAATGATTTTGAAAGACATCAATTACAAATTGAATTTTCGAAACAACATCAAGTATATGTGGTTTTAAAAGGAGCGCATACTTGCGTCACAACGCCACAAGGCGAAAGTTATTTTAATAGTACTGGAAATTCAGGTTTAGCAAAAGGGGGAAGTGGAGATGTATTAACGGGTCTAATAACTGGCTTATTAGCTCAAGGATATTCATCCTTTGAAGCAAGTGTAATTGGTGTATATACTCATGGTTTAGCCGCAGATATTACCAAAGAAGAGAAAGGAGAAATTGCTATGATTCCAACGGATGTGATAGAAAATATTCCGAATGCTTTTAAGCAATTGATTAACTAATAATCCTTCCATCAGCCATTTCAATAGTTCGGTGTGTTCTGGCTGCAAAATCAGGGTCGTGTGTTACAATTAACAAGGCTTGATTTCTTTCTTTGACGAGGGTATTAAAAATATCAAAAACCATATCGCTATTTTTCTTATCTAGGTTACCAGTAGGTTCATCTCCCATAATAATTAATGGGTCATTAATTAAAGCTCTGGCAATAGCAACACGTTGTTTTTGCCCGCCGCTTAATTGATTAGGTGATTTTAGAGCTTGCTCAGACATATCCAATTTTCGTAATTGCTCCATAGCTTTATGCTCAATTTCTTGCATTGAATGTTTTGCCAACTTAATACCTGGAAGCATTACATTTTTCAAAACATTATATTCGGGTAATAAATAATGAAATTGAAATACAAAACCAATATGCTCGTTTCTTACAACTGCTAAATCTTTATCTGTTTTAGAGGTAAGACTCACACCGTTAATAGTTAATTCCCCTTCATAATCAGTATCCATGGTTGAAAGGATATATAATAAAGTAGATTTTCCACAACCTGACTTTCCTACAATAGACACAAATTCCCCTTCGTTAATTGACATGTTGATATCAGAAAGCACTTTAAACTTTACAGGGTCGTAAAAATATTTATTGATGTTTTTTGTTTCTAATATTATTTTCGACATTCTATTTTCCTCTAATAATTTCAACAGGATCAATCTTACTGGCTTTCAATGCTGGAAATAAACCAGCTATGGTAGTGGTGCAAACAGCAAATGTAAATCCAATTACATAATAAGTGTATTTATAATCAATAGGATATGTTTTAATAGTTGGTAATGAGGCTGTTTCAAAGGGTATATTGTCAATTATGCTGCTTAGTCCAAAACCAAATAGTAAACCAAAAAAGCCGCCTACAATACCAATAATGAGAGATAAAGAAATAAAAATCCATTTCACATCATTACCCGAAAAACCCGTTGCTTTTAAAATAGCAATAGAATCCATTTTTTCGTAAATCATCATATTTAAAATATTGTAAATACCAAAGCCTGCTACAATTAACAAGGTAATACCAACAGCATATGAAATGATTGAACGTACTTTGCTTCCTGTTTCAAATTGAGAATTGGCTGTTTGCGCATCTATCACATCTATTTTAAATTTAGCTTGATATTCTTTAGCTACTTCAGGTGCCATTAATACATCAGTTAATTTTACTTGTATATCTGTAATATAGCTTGCTGATTCTCCTAATAACATTTGAGCAGTTCTTAAAGATGTGTAGCTCATGGTATTGTCAATTTCGGCAATACCAATTTGCATAATTCCAACTACTTTCAAACTAACCAAACCTCCTTTTATGGATGTGATTTTAATCACATCTCCAATTTTTACAAGCATCTTTTCTGCTAGTCCTTTTCCAATAATAATAGTGTTGTTTTCGTTATTCAAATCAAATACATTGCCTTCAGTTATATAATCACTCACTTTAAATAAATGTTCTTCAGCAGGCACATCAATACCATTTACAACACCTGTAATTTCAATAGAACCGGTGTTAAAGAAAACTGGAGCTGTTACTTTAGGTGCTACATCAATCACGCGCTTATCTTGCTTTAAAATATTGATGATGGCTTTGCTATTATAAATTTCTCGTCCTCTGTCTTTGGGTTTAATAGATTGAATAAAGTTTGTCTTGTTTTTATATTCTTTTGAAATTAAAATAGGTTGGTCAGGACTTGGTTTAACCTCATTGTACAATCTAACATGAGGAGTTCGATTTAACATTAAACCATCTAAAAGATTGTTTAATCCGTTCATAAAACCTAGAAGTGTTACAAACATAGCAATACCAAATGTTACACCAACGGCAGCAACAATTGACTGTTTTAATCGTGCTCGAATTAAATTAATGGCAATATCTATGATTAGTCTTGCGTTCAATGTATTAAGGTTTGTAGATGGTTTCGTTTTCTTTTAGTCCTTCAATAACTTCTGTATTTTGATAATCTTTTAATCCTAATTTTACTTCTCTTTTTTCGTCACCATTAATAAACACATACTTTCCATCAACTATATAGTTATTAGGGATTGTGATGATGTTTTTTTTCGTTTGTATGATGATGTTTGCCTCAGCAGATAGATTTGGAAATAATTTTTTTGGTGGATTCACAAAATGAGCCTCCACAGTGAACGTTCTTGTTCTTTCATTCATAATCGGATATATTTTATCTACAATGGCCTCTAATACTTCTCCTTTATAGCTATCCATTGTTATCAATGCTTTTTGACCTAGGTTAATTTTAATGATATCGTTTTCATCTACTGCTAGTTCTAGCAAAAATGTATCTGCTTTTCCTATTACTGCTAATGGAGTTTGTGGAGTCACTAATTCGCCTCTATCTTTTAATATATCATATACTTTTCCGTTGATTGAACTTTTAATAGAGTAATCGCTAAATAATTTTTTATTTATATCATAGTTTACATTTGCTCTTTTAAATTCATTTTGAAGTTGAGTTTTTAGTTGAGCTAATCTTTTTTTAGCAGTTTCGTAATTCACTATAGAGTTGTTGTAAGCTAATTGCCTTTGTTCAAAATCTAACTTTGTTCCTACATTTTGTTCCCATAATTTTTTTTGACGGAAATATAAAGAGGAATCTAACTGAAGTTTTTCAAAAGCAAGATTTACGTTTAATTCTATTTCTTCTAATTTGTCAGAGCCTTTGCGATTGTTTTCTGCACTTAAATCTAGAGCAATTCTGGCATTTTCCGTATTCAATTCAGAAGTAATATTATCTAGTTCCAAAAGAGTTTGTCCTATTGAAATATTGTCTCCAACATTTACCATGATGTTTTGTAATACTCCATTTACTGTAGAGTATACATTATACTGATCTATTGCCTTTACTTTACCAGATGCATAAACAGATTCCGTAATGTCGCTGCTAGTGACTTGAATAGATTCTTTTTCTTTTTTGCAAGAAATAACAAGTGTAAACAAAACACTTAAACCTAATAAGAATACTTTTTTCATGCTTTAAAGATAAGCAATAAATAGGATGTGTATTTGATACTTATCACACAAAAATGAGGTTTAAAATGACTTATGTCATTATATTTTCATATTAATTTTTTTCAGCAATCATTTCGCTTACTATTTTGGCACTAAGTATTCCTAAAGGAATTCCACCCCCAGGATGAACACTGCCGCCAACAAAGTACATGTTTTTTATTTTACTACTGTTGTTAGCATGGCGTAAAAAGGCAGCGTATTTATTGTTTGATGAGTTGCCGTATAACGAACCACCAGCTGAACTGGTTCTTTGTTCAATTAAATAAGGGTCTAATACTTCTTCTACTTCAATATATTGTTCGATATCTGTTTTTAAAACACGATTTATTTTAGCAACAATATATTTACGCATTTCTTGAACATATTCAATCGGTTGGCCTGATGTGTTGTGAGGTACATTAATCATCACAAACCAGTTTTCGCAACCATCAGGAGCATCAGTTGGAGTCACTTTTGAAGTAATGTTGATGTAGGTTGAAGGATTGTGATATGGTTTTTTGTCTCCAAATACACAGTTAAATTCTTTTTGTCCATCATCACTAAATAAAATATTATGTAAGCTTAGTTCTTTAAACTCTTTTTTAATACCCCAATAAAAAATTAAAGCGGATAATGATTTTTCTTGCGCTAGTATTTTTGTTGGGTAATATTTTTTATCAAGAAGTTTAGTGTATACATGTTTAATATCCGAATCGCTTACAACTATATCTGCTTTTATGAATCCATTATTAGTTTCAACGCCTACAGCAATATCATTTTCTGTTTTAATTTGAGTTACGCGAGTATTTAGTTTATATTCTACATCTAATTTAATACTCAAATTATATAAATGCATTGTAATGTCATGCATGCCGCCTTTCGGAGCAAAAGCACCAATGTTATGCTCTAAATGCGAAATAATATTAATAATAGCTGGTGCTTGGTAAGGATTAGAACCGTTATAGGTAGCAAAACGATTAAATAGTTGTACGGTTTTAGGATTTTTAAAACGTGCACTATTTACATCATTCATCGTTTTATTTAGTTTTAATTTTCCAATGTTTAAAATGGCCTTAGCTGTTTTAAGATTTAAAAAATTTGAAAGTTTATGAAGCGATTGTTCCATAAACAATTCACCTGTTAACTCATAAGCAGTGGCACTATATTTTAGTTGCTCGTATACAGATTCTTTTGTTTCTCCTAATTTATTTTGAACTTCAGTTGCAAATTTTTCTTTATCAGGATAGGCAGATAGTGTAGTTCCATCTTCGTAAAAATAGTTGCAAATTTTATCTAAATTTAAATACTCAAATTTCAAATCTTGTTTACTGATTTTTGTCAGTTCTTCAATCAAATGAGGCATTGTGAACACAGATGGTCCTAAATCAAAACGATATCTACCTATCATTTTTGCAGTTAATTTTCCGCCTACATAATCGTTTGCTTCAACAACAGTTACTTTATATCCTGCCGCTCCAAGCCTTACTGCTGAAGCTAAGCCAGCAACTCCAGATCCGATAATAACAATGTGTTTTTGCATATGATTGATATTCTGTTTTTGATTATTGAATTATTGTGTAAGTTTAAACAATATTTTACATTTTTTGTTGTTCGAGTATGTCTAAAAAAGTTACAATCATAGGTTCGGGTTTTTCGGGTTTGTCTGCTGCATGTTATTTGGCAAAAGCAGGTTGCGAAGTCACAGTGTTAGAAAAACATAATCAAGTAGGAGGAAGAGCAAGAAAATTAGAGCATGAAGGTTTTGTTTATGATATGGGTCCAAGTTGGTATTGGATGCCCGATATTTTTGATAAATTTTTTGCCGATTTTGGTAAAAAAGTTTCCGACTATTATGAATTAGAACGTTTATCGCCATCATATAGAATTGTATATAAAGATGGGCCGCTTGACATACCAAGCAACACAGATGAGTTATACGCCATGTTTGAACGTATAGAACCAGGTAGCGCTGTGAAGTTAAAACAGTTTTTAAAAGAGGCTGAGTTTAAATATAATATTGGGATGCATGATTTAGTGTATAAACCAGGATTATCGTTAACAGAGTTTATGAATGCACGTTTTTTTAAAGGCATTTTTAAATTAGATGTGTTTAACTCAATTGCTTCGCATATTCGTAAGTCGTTTACTAATCCTAAGCTCATTCAGTTATTAGAATTTCCTGTATTATTTTTGGGAGCTTTACCTAAAAATACTCCAGCGCTGTATAGTTTAATGAACTACTCTGATATGATTGGTGGTACTTGGTATCCTAAAGGAGGAATGGTTAGTGTGGTAAATGGGATGCATAAACTTGCTGTAGAGTTAGGAGTAAAATTTGAATTGAATGTTGATGTCTCAAAAATTAATGTGACTAATAACAAAGCCAATGAAGTCCTAGTTCTCAACTCTGCTCAAACTGACAAGAAATCATATAAGGGTTTTGATGCCTTGTTATCAAGCGCCGACTATAATTTCACAGAACAAAAATTATTAGATGAAACTTATAGAAATTACTCGGCTAATTACTGGGAAACCAGAAAAATGGCGCCTTCGAGTTTGATTTTTTATATTGGAGTAAACAAAAAGTTGCCAAACTTATTACATCATACTTTATTTTTTGATGAAGATTTTGCCAAACATTCGGATGAAATTTATACAGATCCTAAATGGCCAACCAATCCATTGTTGTATTTAAGTTGCACATCGCAAACTGATAAAACAGCTCCCGAAGGTTGTGAAAATTTAATGGTATTAATTCCTATTGCTCCAAATTTAAAAGACGATCCTAAAACCAATGATAAGTATTTTGATATGGTTATTGCTCGTATCGAAAAACAAATCGGAGTGTCTTTTAAAGAAAATGTTGTTTTTAGAAGAGATTATGCAACAAGCGATTTTATAAAAGATTATAATTCATTTAAAGGCAATGCCTATGGTTTAGCCAACACGTTAAGTCAAACGGCTATTTTAAAACCTAAGTTAATCAATAAAAAGGTAAAAAATCTGTTTTATACAGGCCAGTTAACGGTTCCAGGACCAGGAGTGCCGCCTTGTTTAATATCAGGGAAGCTAGTTTCTGAGCTAATTTTAAAAGAGTTAAATAAAAATTAAAAAAAGTTAAACAAAACGGGAGTTGAGATGTTTTCATTTTTAGTAATATAATTTTATTATCTTAGCAAACTATCACTACACATGAAACAATTATTTGATACAGTAAGCATAAAAACCAGTAAGATGGTTACTAATAGCTACAGCACTTCGTTTTCGTTGGGTATCAAATTTTTGCATAAAGAATTTCAAGACCCAATCTATAGTATTTATGGTTTTGTGCGCTTTGCTGATGAGATAGTAGATTCTTTTCATGATTTCAATAAAAAAGAATTATTAGATGAGTTTAAGTTAGAAACCTATCGTGCTATAGAAAGAGGTATTAGCTTAAACCCTGTATTAAATAGTTTTCAAAAAGTAGTAAATGATTATAAAGTAGATCATAAGCTTATCGACACATTTCTAAAAAGCATGGAAATGGATTTAGAAAAAAAAGCTTATGATGCTGAGGGATATAAGGAATACATACTTGGAAGTGCCGAAGTTGTTGGCTTAATGTGCTTGCGCGTTTTTGTAAAAGGCAATCAAAAAATGTATGATGATTTAACGCCATACGCAATGGCTTTAGGTTCTGCGTTTCAAAAAATTAATTTCTTACGTGATTTACATGCTGATTATTTAGGGATGGGACGTGTTTATTTTCCAAATGTAGAGCTAACTGAACTTTGCCCTAAAACAAAAGCTGCTTTAGAAGATGATATCGAACTAGACTTCAATAAAGGATTAGAAGGAATTAAATTATTGCCTAAAGATTCACGTTTTGGAGTTTATGTAGCTTACATCTATTACCGTAAGTTATTTAATAAAATCAAATCACTTAAACCTGAGCGTATATTAGAAGAACGTATTCGTATACCTAATTCTCAAAAAGTAGCACTTTTTGCTAGTTCATACGTTCGTCACAGTTTAAATTTATTATAATCCTTCATGGCAACAGATTACGTCATACTTGTTGATGAACAAGATAATGATATTGGTGTGATGGAAAAACTAAAAGCACATCAAGAAGGTGTATTACATCGTGCGTTTTCTGTGTTTATTTTTAATGATAAAGATGAATTGTTATTACAACAACGTGCTTTATCAAAATACCATAGTGGTGGCTTATGGACAAATACCTGTTGTTCTCATCCTCGGCCCAACGAAACCATTAAGGATGCTGCTAACCGACGCTTATTTGAAGAAATGGGAATGAGTTGCGATTTAAAAATCAAAACCAATTTTATTTATAAAACTTCATTTGATAATGGATTAACGGAGCACGAACTCGATTATGTTTTAATTGGTAGTACTAATCAAAATCCTCACATCAATAAGGAAGAGGTAGAAAACTTTAAATGGATGTTGATTTCTGACATAAAAAAAGACATAATCACTCATCCCGATTTATATACCTCTTGGTTTAAAATTGCTCTCGAAACCGTATTTTAGATTATTATAAAATCCAAAATGCTATCCAATAAAGTCATTAGTTTTATTTGCCGTTTTAATTTAACACTTTTAAAACTAAAATATTTTTTAATTGACTGATAATCAGTAAATTAATTATTTTCTTATTTCAGATAAATCCTTATTTTTGCACCCTTTAAATTAAATAAAACATATGAACGAATTAGTAATTTACATGATACCATTATTGGGTATCTTAGGTTTAGTGGTAATGGCAATTAAATCTGCTTGGGTTAGTAAGCAGGATGCTGGAGATAAGAACATGCAGGAATTGGCTGGTTATATTGCTGATGGAGCTATGGCTTTCTTAAAAGCAGAGTGGAAAGTATTAAGTATTTTCGTTGTATTTGCAGCGGCTTTATTAGCGTACTCTGGAACAATTCATGAAGTTAATGGTAAAGAAATTCACTCTAGCTGGATTATCTGTATATCTTTTATTATTGGAGCTGTGTTTTCTGCAACAGCAGGATACATTGGTATGAAAGTAGCTACTAAAGCTAACGTTCGTACTACACAAGCCGCTCGTACAAGCTTAAAACAAGCATTAAAAGTTTCTTTTACTGGTGGTACAGTAATGGGCTTAGGTGTGGCTGGTTTAGCAGTATTAGGTTTAGGTGGTTTATTCATTGCTTTTTTAGCAATGTTTAAAGGTTTAGGAGCTAATCAAGTAAGCACAGCTATCGAAGTATTAACTGGTTTCTCTTTAGGAGCTGAGTCTATTGCCTTATTTGCGCGTGTTGGTGGTGGTATTTATACTAAAGCTGCTGACGTTGGTGCTGATTTAGTAGGTAAAGTAGAAGCAGGTATTCCTGAAGATGACGTTCGTAACCCTGCAACTATTGCTGATAACGTTGGTGATAACGTAGGTGACGTAGCAGGTATGGGTGCCGATTTATTTGGTTCTTATGTAGCGACTATTTTAGCAACAATGGTATTAGGTCAAGAAGTTGTTGTAACAGATGCTTTTGGAGGTATGTCTCCAATCTTATTACCAATGGTAATTTGTGGTTTAGGTATTATTTTCTCTATCGTAGGTACTTGGTTTGTAACTATTAAAGATGATAAATCAAATGTACAAAATGCGTTAAACTATGGTAACTGGGCTTCAATGGCATTAACTGTTGTTGCTTCTTACTTTATTGTAAACTGGATGTTACCTGATGGTGATATCGTTTTACGTGATGCTACATTTACTAAGACTGGTGTATTTATGGCTATTTTAGTTGGTACAGTAGTAGGTGCTATTATGAGTATTGTAACAGAGTATTACACAGCAATGGGTAAAGCTCCAGTATTATCAATTATTCAACAATCTTCTACAGGTCACGCTACTAATATTATTGGTGGTTTATCAGTAGGTATGAAATCTACCGTTATTCCTATCTTAACATTAGCAGGTGGTATTATGGGTTCATATTACTTTGCTGGTTTATACGGTGTGGCTATTGCAGCAGCAGGTATGATGGCAACAACAGCTATGCAATTAGCGATTGATGCATTCGGACCTATCGCTGATAACGCTGGTGGTATTGCTGAGATGAGTCAATTACCTCCAGAAGTTCGTGAGCGTACAGATAATTTAGATGCAGTAGGTAACACAACAGCAGCAACAGGAAAAGGATTTGCTATTGCATCAGCAGCATTAACATCATTAGCATTATTTGCAGCCTTTGTAGGTATTGCTGGTATTGATGCGATTGATATTTACAAAGCACCAGTGTTAGCAGGTTTATTTGTAGGTGGTATGATTCCATTTATTTTCTCTGCATTATGTATTCAAGCGGTTGGTAAAGCGGCTATGGACATGGTACAAGAAGTTCGTCGTCAGTTCCGCGAAATTCCAGGAATTATGGAATACAAAGCAAAACCTGAATACGAAAAATGTGTAGCTATTTCTACAAAAGCGTCTATTCGCGAAATGATGTTACCAGGTGGAATTGCGTTAGTAACTCCAGTAATTGTTGGTTTTGTTTTTGGACCAGAAGTATTAGGTGGTTTATTAGCAGGTGTTACTGTATCAGGTGTGTTAATGGGTATTTTCCAATCAAACGCAGGTGGTGCTTGGGATAACGCTAAAAAATCATTTGAGAAAGGTGTTTTAATTAATGGTGAAATGTTCTACAAAAAATCAGAACCACATAAAGCGTCAGTTACTGGTGATACTGTAGGTGATCCATTCAAAGATACATCAGGACCATCCATGAATATCTTAATTAAATTAATGTCTATTGTGTCTTTAGTAATTGCTCCATACATTGTTGGTATTGGTGGTTCAGGTTCTAAAGCTTGTTGCTCAAAAGAAATGATGACTGAAGAAGTGATTAAATGTAACATCAATGGACAAGAGTATACTTGCAATAGCCAAGCACAATGCGATAGCATTATGACAGCTAACCAAAAAGATATAGCAGAATTAAAAGGTATTTATAAAGTTGATGGAGCTCATAGTGCAGTTAATTTCAGCATTAAACATTTAGTAGCAAATACAAATGGTAGTGCGGTAATTGATAGTGGTTGGGTAAATTTAGAAAATGCTGGAACAAAATTATTTATTCAAATCGATGTTAAATCAATTAATACTCAAAATAAAATGCGAGATGAGCATTTAGCTGGTGCTGAATTTTTTGATGCAGCTAAATATTCTAAAATTACTTTTGAAGCATCTGAAATAGTTAAAAATGCAGAAGCTGGACCATTTGCATACACCGCTAAAGGTAAGTTAACGATGAAAGCAGTAACAAAAGATGTTACCATTCAATTTAATTATTTTGGTGTAGAGGATAAAGATTTTACACAAATGGGAATGGGTAAATTTAAAGTAGCAGGTTTTGAAGCTAAAACAACTATTAATCGTGTTGATTTTGGTGTAGGAACAAGCGGTATGGTGAGCGATGATGTTAATTTAGATTTTACATTAGAAGTAACTCAACCTATTAAATAATTGTAAGGCTAAGCCTTTCGAAGTCTTTAGTTTTCATAAATAAAAGAAAAGCCTGTTTGCGAAAGTAAATAGGCTTTTTTTGTGAAGTTGTTTTATTATATTTATAAATAATAGCGAGTATAAGGTAGTTAGCGGGCATGCTATGACAAATATAATCGACATAGAAAATATCATTAAACTTGTTAAAGAACAAGAGCCGGAAAGACAAGATCTCATTTCTGCATTACACAATTGCAAAGGCGGACATTGGTCAAGTAATGGTTATTACCAATTTGTAGACCAGAGTAATGCAAATCAACCAGGGTCAACCTGGCGGCATAAAGAGTGCATTGTTTTAGAACAATCAGACAAAGGTGATATTGTAATTGATTTACTTATGGACGGACGCATTGGCGGAATTGAATTCATTGACCTTATTGACAGATAAAATGGGACTATTAAATAAAATATTTGGGCGCAAAGATTTTGACAAACGACTACAAGGCATTTGGACAAGTGACTTAAATGACGAAGCCACAAAACAAAGTATAGGTGACGTGACAATAACTTTTACCGAAGACGGAAAATTAATTTACGACACTCACGAAACTGACAAAACACAAAGAATAAATATGATTTATTGGACTAGTGGCGACACTATTTACACTGACCAACCATCAAGTCCTAGACAAGATAAAACGCAATATAGTTTTCCAGACAAAGACCAACTTGTTTTAGCCTTCAGCGGACAATTGACAAAGTATAAAAAGAAAAATTAAAGCACGTCCGCTAATAGCACCTGCCAGTAATGCGGGCGGACAACAAAGTTTTTGCAAAAGCGGTCGCTTCGCGTGGACAATTATTTTCGATTTGCAAAAGTCTGTGAACATAGTATCTTTGTTAAAAGCATCTCGGTAGACAACAGTTTCAAACTAACTGTGCCTGCTTGCAAACCATTAGGTGCAATTTTATGACATACACGAAACAAAATGAATTATTTCAATCAAGAATCAGAAAGATTAACATATCGAGCATTGACAGAAGACGATATTGACTCTTGGACAGAATTTTTTGAAAATAATGACAGACTTATATTTCTAGGCATAGACCTCACTAGAGATAGTAAAACAATTGCTACTGAATGGATAATGAAACAATTAGAGCGTTACAGAAATCAAGGTTTGGGACACTTAGCAGTAATTGAAAAATGGACTGGCGATTTTATCGGTATGGGAGGAATACTTCCAAGAGTACTAAATGAAAAAGCAGAATATGAAATAGCATATTCATTAAAACCAAGATATTGGAATAAAGGCTATGGAACGGAAGTGGCTAGACAAATGAAATATTTTGGACAACAAAATAAAATAGCTACATCATTTATATCAATCATCGACAAAGACAATATTGCATCTATAAATGTTGCAAAGAAAAACAATATGATTGTTATTGCAGAGACAGAATTTTTAGGCATGAATGTTTACATATATGGTGACACAAAATAAAAACGGCACCTAACATCAGCTAAATCTTATGCGAGCAGAAGTACAAGCATTTGCAATAAATGCTTCTTCGCGAAAGACTCCCGATAGATATCGGGACATTTTGAATTGCAAATGTCTTAAAAGAAGTTAGCAATAATTATTTACAGCCATTTTTTACCAATTCATCAATAGCTGCTTCTTCGCCTAAACTTTGAGCTTGTTTTAAATCGGCGCAAGAACCAGTTAAATCGTTCATGTATTTTTTTAATTTTCCTCTGTAATAAAATCCACGAGACGATTTAGGATTTAGTTCAATAGCTTTGTTTAAATCAGCAAGAGCCAATGCATCTTTTTCGGTTTGGTAGTAAGCGATACCTCTTTCTAAAACTGCTAATTTATAATCAGGTTTCAATTTTAAGGATTCATTAAAATCATCAATAGCACCCGTATAGTCTTTTAAATTGTATTTACTAATTCCTCTTTGGTAATAGGTATCACTCGATTTATTGATAGCTAAAGCACTAGTACAATCTTCAATCACTCCCTTGTCATCTTCTTGATAATATTTTGCTAAAGCTCTGTAATAATAGGCATTTTCGTATTTACTGTCTTTTAATAGAGCTGTATTGAAATCAGATATGGCTTGAGAATATTTACCACTATAGTAATAATTTATACCACGTTGCGTATAGTGTTTTGCTTGATTTAATTTTAAATCAATGGCGGCATTAAAATCTGGTTCAGCGTCTTTGTATTTACCTAACTCGTATTTAGCTAAACCTCTATTGTAATATGCTTCTGGTTTCGAAGGATCTAACTCAATCGATTTATTATTATCAGACAAAGATTTTTCGTAGTTTTTTAAATCATAATAAGAAATCGCTCTATTGTAATAAGCCTTAGCATATTTTGGGTCGTGAGCAATCACCGTATCATAATCAGTAATTGACTCTTGGTAACGTTTTAAATTTAAATAATTTAAACCTCTCCAAAAATAAGTTTCATAATAAGATTGAATACTTAAGGCTTTGTTACAATCTGTTAATCCGCCTTCAAAATCTTTTAAATAATATTTAGTAATTCCTCTATAAAAGTATGCGTTTTCATAGTTTTCATCCGCATTCACAGCCTGATTTAAAACATCTAAAGCTTCGGTATATTTAAAAAGTTCGTTTAATGATGCCCCTTTGTATGTTAGTGCTTTTGAATAATTTGATTTCAAGGAAATGGCGGTGTCAAAATCGGCAATAGCCAACGTGTAGTTAAATAATTTATAATTACACAACCCACGACTATAATAGGCATCTGCTTTTTTTCTTCCAAGATTAATACTGTTGCTGAAATTTACAATACCATCTTTATAATCTTTTAATTCGTAAGCACACAAACCACGGTTATAAATAGCGGCAGCATCTTTTGGTTTTTTATATAAATAAGTTGTGTAATCTACATAAGAACCTGCATAATCTTTATTTTCATATTTTTTAAAAGCATTTGCAAAATCTGGGTCTGATTCATTTTTATCTCGTTGAGAAAATAAAGTAGTTACAACAAACGAAAGAAAAATAATTAGTAATTTTTTTGTTTTCATAGTTTTTGTTTTCATTAAGCAGATAAAATATCCAGTATTTTAAGCATTTCTGGATTTAGTTCTTCAATATGTTTCACTGCATCTTTAAAAGGGGTGTAACATACTTGTTTGTCCACAATGCCAATCATTTCGTTGGTTTTACCAGCTTGTAATGCTTTTACAGCATAGTAGCCCATTAAACTGGCATTTACACGCTCCATACAAGTTGGATTACCACCACGTTGTATATGACCTAAAATAGAAATACGAATATCAAACTCTGGCCATTCTAATTTTAATAAATTACCAATGCCCACAGCACCACCATTTTCGTCGCCTTCAGCCACAATAATGATTCTGCTTTTCTTAGTATGACGCCATGTTTTTTTTCTGTCTAGTAATTTTCTTAAATCATTTTTTCGTTCAGGAATTAAAATAGCTTCTGCACCACAAGCAATGGCACTTCTTAAAGCAATTAATCCAGCATCTCTTCCCATAACTTCTACAACAAAAATTCGATCATGACTTTCGGCAGTATCTCTAATTTTATCAACGGCATCTACAACGGTGTTAATAGCAGTGTCGTAGCCAATCGTAAAATCAGTTCCTACTAAATCATTATCAATAGTACCTGGGCAGCCAACGGTTTTAATGGTTGTGTGTTTTGTAAGTTCCTGTGCTCCTCTAAAACTTCCATCTCCACCAATAATAACGAATCCATCTAATTCATGTTTTTGAAGTGTGTTGACTGCCATTTGCATTCCTTCAGGAGTCATGAAACGTTTACTTCGAGCCGTTTTTAAAACAGTACCTCCACGATGAATAATATTTGAAACTTTACTTTTTGTTAAGTGAATGTAGTCGTCATCAATTAATCCTTCGTATCCTCTGTAGAACCCAACGACATCAATATGTTCGGCGCGAGCTGTTCTAACAACTGCTCTTATACAAGCGTTCATCCCTGGAGCATCTCCACCTGATGTTATTAAACCAATCTTTTTTATCATGATATTTTATTTTTTCTAACAGCGTAAATATATTCATCTAAAAACTCCCCATTTTTATAGAGGGTCTTTTCATATTGCCCTTCTAATTTAAATCCACATTTTTCAACTACTTTTCGCGAAGCGATATTTGTTCCAAAAATTCGAGCAAATATTCTTACAATGTCCATGTTTTTAAAGCCATAGTCTATGATTTGAGGAATAATGGCAGTTATAATTCCCTTTCCCCAATAGTGTTCGCCCAACCAATATCCTATTTCAGCGTTCTTTCTTAAAATATCGGTTTGTAGATGTAATCCAATACTACCAGCAGGTTTCCCATCTACCATAATGGCAAATATGGTTGATGTATTGTTAGATGTTGCAAAGGCAATAAATGTTTTGGCATTTTCTACTGAGTAGGGGTGAGGAAATACATCAGTCATAAATTGAGCAACATTTTTGTTATTTGCCAATTTTGCTAAATCTTCTGCATCATCAATATGCCAGGGCCTTAATGTTATTTCCATACACTACTTCTTTTTCTTTCCTAAAATCCAAAATAATAAAACGGGTAGTAAAAATATATCTGCTATAACGGCAATTACAATTGTAATGCATATTAAAAAGCCAAAGTAAAAGGTGCTTTGAAAATCGCTCACCATTAAACTTACAAAGCCTCCCATTAAAATAAATGTAGTTAATAATATAGGTTTCCCTGTTTCGAAATAAGTACGTTTAAAGGCATAAATTAAAGATTTACCATAACCTAATTCTATTTTTAATCGAGATATAAAGTGTATGGTGTCATCTGTAGCTACACCAAAGGCAATGCTAAATACCAAGGATGTAGCAGCTTTTAATTCAATACCAGCAAAACCCATAATGCCTGCAATAATTAAAAGTGGGATTAAATTTGGTAAAATAAATACAAGCACCATTCTCCAACTGCGATGCAAGAAATAGGTCAGAATCATAATAACGATGATGGAAAAAATAAATCCTTGTGTCATGTTAGTAACCATGTATTCATTGTTCCTATCTACTAAATGCGCCGCGCCAGTTATCTTGATTTCAAGATCGTTTGAATTGATATGCGTTTTTAAAAAATCATTAAAACGGCTATTTTGCTCATTCACTATATAACTACCAATATCGTTCATCTTACCACTAATACGAGCATACTTGCCATCAATTGTAATAATGCGTTTTAGGTCTTTGTTTTTTTTGTTATTGATAAGTTGTTTTTTTACGTCTTCATACTCTTCAACTGTTGGGAATTTTCCCTCGCCTGATGTTTGATCGTTTAAAGCTTTATTAATGTTTTTTGCTAACATAGCTGGCGAATACATAAAGCCCGCTTTGTATTCTTTTTTCAAGTAAATGTCTACATCATTTAATTGTTGCATGATGTCGTAATCCCAAATGGTTTTGTTTTTATTTTTGATTTCAACAGATAATTCTAATGGTCTAACGCCACTGTAATGCTTGTCAAAAAACATAAAGTCTTGTTTTATTTTTACACCATCTGATAAATCTTCTAATAAAATATTATTCACTTTTATTTTATAAACGCCTATAATAGAGAGTACAAGTAGTAGGCAAGTAGTAATAATAATTGTTTTTTGATTTCTGAAAATCCAAAACAAAATTTTACGCATGATACTATAGGTTCTATTATCGTGGTTGTGAACCGCAACTAATTTTTTAGGAGTAAAGAAATAGAGTAGTGCGGGTAATAACGTATAGCTTAAACAAAAAGCAATAATAATACCTACAGAAGTGTATAATCCAAAATCTTTAATGGGTTTTATACTTGAAAATAATAAAGATAAAAATCCTACAACGGTAGTAATTAAAGTTAAAAATGTTGGAAACCCTACTTCTTTTAATATCAATGGATATATTTTTTGTTTCTCGGTTCCTTTTGCAATCTCTTCAAAGTATTTTGAAAAGAAATGTACCACATCACTCATCCCTGCAATAAATATCATGGTTGGCAACATACAGGTCATAATATCTAATGATTGGTTCATCATGGCCATGATGCCTAATGTCCAAAAAATTGAAACAATTACAATCGTCATTGGAACAACAATGCCGTATAATGATCTAAATGATAACCATAAAAAAAGAATGACTAATATAAAAGAGATTGCTAAAAAGTAAACAAATTCATTTTCTAGATTTTTTAAATATACATCCTGAGCTACAATCCTACCAACAAAGTGTACTTCGTCAAAATGATATTTATTAAATGCTTTTTCAATATTACGAGCTAAACTATCACTTTTTACTTTACTTAAATTTTCTTCTGTTTTAATAAAAATAGAAATTGATTTTGCATCCTTCGGAAAGAAAGAACCTATTAGTTCGGGTGTATTGTAAACATTGATGCTATCCTCTTTATATAAAGATTCATCATCTATATGTAATAATCTTTTTTGAACAGGCGCCAATCCACTTAATGAAATGTTTTTTAAGTTGGTAGGCGAAATAACCCTATCGGTGTGAGGAATGTCTTTTAACTCCTTTGATAATTTTTCTACTTTTTCTAAAAAATCTTTTTTAAAAATTCCTTTATTATTTTCTATCCCCAACAAAACAAATTCATTATCCCATTCAAAGCGGTTGCGATGGGTTTCATAAACACCTAATTCATTATCTTCATTTGGAAAGAAAGCTTCAAAATCGTAATTGAATTTTAAATCTTTGATTTTAAAAGCGCATAAAATAGAGAATGCAATTACAAAAGCAATTACAAATGAATTGAGTATTTTTTGAGGGATTTTCATTACCAACCTTTAGTATCGATTAAATATATTAATGAACCAATAACCCCAGCACTTAGTTCAAGCTCACGTTTATTTATTTTATCAAAAGTATCATCCGCTGTGTGATGATAGTCGAAGTATTTTTGACCATCAGGTTCAAATCCCAATAATGGTACACCAAGTTCTTTTAAATAACCTATGTCAGCTCCATGACCACCTACTTTAATGTATTGCACAAAGTAGGGGTCTAATAAAGCTTTCCAGCTTAATACTTTTTTGTAAGCACCCATGGTTGTGTCAATAGCAATGCCTCTTGGTGAAAATCCACCAGCATCACTTTCTAAAGCAGCAATATGTTTTAACTTGTTTTTTTTAGTGTCTTCAAAATAGGCTTTGCCGCCAGCACCTCCATTTTCCTCATTCATAAATGCTACGGCACGTATGGTATGTTTTGGTTTGATGTTTTGTTTTTTATACATCGCTAATACTTCAATGGCTTGAACAACTCCAGCACCATCATCATGCGCTCCTTGTCCATTATCCCATGCATCCAAATGTCCACCTGCAATGATGTATTCGTTTGGTTTTTCAGAACCTTTAATTTCGCCAACAACATTATATGATAATTCTTTAGCTAACATTTTACAATTCATTTTTAAATGTAATGTTTGTGATGGATTGTTTTTTAATTCTTCTAATAATTTATCGGCGCCACTAAAACTAATTGCACATGCTGGAATTTTGTTTGGCGTTAATACAGTATCATAACCCATTACACCCGTATGCGGAAAATCATTATTAATAGAACTCATACTACGCACAATGGTTGCCACAGCCCCATATTTAGCTGCTTTACTTGGGCCAGCGTATCGATAGGTGACTGTTTCGCCATAACAAGTTCCAGTATTTAAATGAGTGTGATCAAAGTAAACGTTATAAAAAACAATTTTACCCTTTATGTTTTTTTCTCCCAAAGAATCTAAGTGAGCATAACTATTTACTATAATTACTGGCGCATTAATTCCTGTATTTTTTGTACCTATTGAATTTCCTAAAGCACAAATAGAATAATTGATTTGTTTTTTTGTTTTGGAATTTGTGGTTGTGCAAATTTCTTTTTCGCCTCTTACCCAATGCGGTACCATGCAGGGTTGTAAATATACGGTATCAGCACCTGCTTCATACATAGCTTGTTTAGCCCAAGCAACAGCTTTTGCAGCACCAGACGAACCACTTAATCGACTTTCTATTTTTGTACTTAAAAATTCTAAATTCTTATAACAATGACTTTTGGTTAAGTAATAATCAAAGTGTTTTCTCAATACAATACTATCATTGTTTTGAGCAAAAGATGATAAATGAAAAAGTATAAAAAGTGGAAGATATTTAAAATATAAACTCATTATTTTAAGAGATATTATGAGTTTAAAAATACGATTTTAAAACTTAAAATTGCCCTGCTTCAATTAATTTAATGGCACGTTCAATCATAATGTCTTCACCAGTTGGCTCGTATTCAGATTTCATGTTACTGCCAAATAAACGAGCAACGCTTTGCCACATAAATGCCTGAAAACCGCCTCTTAAATCTTTTACTAAATCAAAACTGGTATTACCTGTTTCGCGATCAATTAATTTTAAAAGGATTCTTCCCTGAGTAATGGTTAAGTTTTTTAGAGGTTCTTCAAACTCCGCTTTTAATTCTTTCTCAACTACTTTTAAATATGCTTTTCTGGTTTTTTCGTCCGGCATTTTTTCTAAAATACGGTTGTATTCTTTGAGCTTAGCAGAAGCAAGAATAGCATAGGGATATACTTTTTTAACATTGTATTTTGTTCTTGTCCAAGCTTCATATTGTTTACGGCTTTTATAATTGTAGTCTGCATAAATCCAAATGTCGGGTAATCTGATACTAGGAACAGTATCGCCATTAACAACTTCAGCCCAAACCCTGTATTGAACTTTTGGTTTTTCTAATGGAGGATCGGTTTGTGCATGAAGATGCATAAACCAAAAACTTAAAATGGTTATAACAGCTAAACGATATGTACAAATACATTTCATATTTATTCCTTAAACTAAAAAGGTAACCCTTAGGTTACCTTTAAAATTAAGCTCTATTTAAGCGCCATTTTGATTTACTTTTAATTTCAGAATCTTGTGGTTTAGCTTTATCAGCTATCTTTGACGACATAAATGCTCCAAAAATTGCAGCCACTTCTTCTTCGTTGGCATTAGATTTATTTAACATTTCGGGTTTGTAATACCTTGGTATAAATCCGGTATCAAATTTTCCACTTACAAATGCTTCATGTTTTAAAACGAATGAACAAAATGGTAATGTTGTTTCGACGCCTGTAATTTGATAATCTTGAATAGCGCGCAACATTTTTTCGATTGCTTCTGTTCTGTCTTTACCATGAACAATTAATTTGGCAATCATTGGATCATAGTAAATAGGAATATCCATTCCTTCTTCAAAAGAATCATCTACGCGCACACCCGGACCCGATGGAATACGATATGTTTTTAATGTTCCAATATCAGGTAAAAAATTATTTGTTGGGTCTTCAGCACAAACACGAACCTCAATAGAGTGTCCATTAATTTTTAAATCATCTTGAGTGAAAGTTAATTTTTCTCCTCTTGCTACTTTTATTTGTTCTTTTACTAAGTCAAGCCCAGTAATCATTTCAGATACAGGATGCTCAACCTGTAAACGAGTATTCATTTCTAAGAAATAGAAATTGAGTTGGTCATCTACTAAAAACTCAACAGTTCCAGCACCACTGTAATTACATGCTTTTGCCACATTTACAGCACACTCTCCCATTTGTTTTCTTAACTCTGGAGTTAATACACTTGACGGCGCTTCTTCAATTACTTTTTGGTGACGACGTTGAATACTACACTCTCGTTCAAATAAGTAAACGCAGTTACCATGATTATCAGCTAATAATTGAATTTCGATATGACGAGGTCCTGTTGCATATTTCTCAATAAAAACAGCTCCGTTTCCAAATGCAGAAATAGCTTCACTAATAGCTAATTTCATTTGTTCTTCAACTTCATTTTCTTTCTCTACTAAACGCATTCCTTTTCCACCACCACCGGCAGAAGCTTTAATTAATAATGGAAACCCAATTTCTTTAGCTAATTTGGTTGCTTCTGCTAAATCACTGATAGCTCCATCTGAGCCAGGAATCATTGGAACATTGTATTTTTTTGCAGTTGCTTTTGCACTTAATTTATCTCCCATCATATCCATCGCATCAGCACTTGGACCAATAAATGTAATGCCAGTCTTTTGAACTTTACGAACAAAATCAGCATTCTCAGATAAAAAGCCATAACCAGGATGAATACCATCTACACCCAACTCTTTGCAAATTTCTATGATTTTATCACCTTGTAAATAAGATTGCGCACTTGGAGGAGGACCAACACAAACGGCTTCATCAGCATATCTCACGAAAGGAGCATTTCTATCTGCTTCACTATAAATAGCAACCGTTTTGATGCCCATTTCTTTGGCACTTCTCATCACACGTAAGGCTATTTCTCCTCGGTTGGCAACTAATATTTTTTTCATATAAATAGTTCAATAATTATGAGTTACGAATATAGTAATTGAGATGTTTAATTTGGTAGAATTTCTAAAGAAATTTGTATTTGTTGATACTTTGTGAATACTCTTGTAGCGCATTAGTAAATGCTTTTTTTAATATTTGTTAAAATACAAAACACCCCACTATGAGAAAACTGTTATTATCGTTTAGTCTTTTGTTTGCCGTTACATTAACTCAAGCTCAGGATAATTTTAATATAGATGATTTGCCAAATGTTTTAGTTCGTGAGTTAAATAAGTTCAGATTAAAAAATGGTTTAGATACATTTGAAGTTAACCAAGTTTTAGTAGATGCTGCAGCTATTGATACTAAAACGTTTGCTAAATCTGGAGCTGTAAAAGTAGACCCAGAAAAAGTAAAGAAAAATTTAGTGAAAGCTGGCGGAACTAAAAAAGGCGAAGAGGTAGCTATGTTAGCACCTGTTAGTAAGGGTAGAGATAATTATAAAACAGCCGAAGTAGCTAAAGTTATTTGGACACGTTGGGAAAATAATAAAAAAGATAAAGAGGTTCTTTTAAAAGCGCAATATATGCTCATAGGCATTAAATGCGAAATGCAAAAGGACGGAAAAAAGGTAGTAGCCACAGCTGTATTTGGTGGTTATGATAGTTTTAATTCAGGTGCTAAAATGAAAAAAGAATTAGCAGTGCCCTACAACACTAAATCTAAAAAGCTTTTAACGCCTGATGCAAAGTCTTGTAAAAATTGCGAAAAATGGAAAAACTATGATATTTTACAAAAAGGATTAAAAGTAGAAAACGGTAAAATTTATTTAGAGTACGCTAATTTAAAAGATTTAAAACGTTTATTAAAGAAAACAAAAGATGGCTTAGCAGTTGATGTGGTTCAACGTTCTCAATATGAAAAAGAGAATTACAATATTGTAGATAACAATTTGCAAAACAAAGGAGTGATGCAAAAAGTGATTACAAAGGATCAAGTGTTTGCTAAAAACTTAATTAAGCCAGATCCTAAGGCAAAGAAAAAAGTAAAAATTAATAAGTTAAGAATTGAAATGGGTAAGTTTAATCCTAAGATTACTGGTCCATACGAATTAAACTTAATCGTTATTCAAGATGGGCACGTTTGTAAAACAGTTACTCGTAGTTATTTAGAAAAAGGAGACCAAGAAAGTAGCACACCAGTTGGTATTATTCCTGCTGACTCTACAGTTGGTTTAAAGCCAGCATTTGAACCTAAATCAGAAAGTTCGATTTTAAATTTCACGATTCCATTTGAAAAAAATAAATCAGAGTTTAAGCCTGAAGATGTTGCTCCATTTATTAAGGCTTTAAATGAGCCGGATTTTGTTATCGATGGATTATATATCTATGCTTTTTCTTCTATAGAAGGTGATGCCAATGCCAATGCTAAATTACAACGTAAGCGTGCAGAGAGCGTTACTAAGGTATTACAAAGTATGCAGCAAAATAAAATCACTCCAAATATAGAAACAAAAGATTCATGGAATTTATTTGAATTGGAAATGGAAGATGGAAAATATGCTGATTTAGTGAAGTTAGGTAAAGAAAAAGCAATTAAGAAAATAAATAGCGATAAGGCTTTGTTAACTGAATTAGAACCTGTTTTAGCAAAACAACGTTTCGCTCAAATGGTGATGGATGTTACTTATGATATTACAGGTGACAAAGAACAACGTTTTACAACGGTTTCTTTTAATAGAGCAATTAAGGCAAATAAAATGAGTCAGGCATATAAAATAATGGAATATGCTTCTATGCAAAAAATTGCAAAAAAATATTCGGATGATGTTTTAGATAGTTTTAAAATTCCTGAAAATCCTCAATTTATTAATTTATTAAACAACAGAGCATATTATAATTATTTGGCAAATAGTAGCATTGCCGATGAGGATGATTATGCTGAATTTAAACGTTTAGAAAAAATTGATCCAGCTAATGATGTGGTAAGATTTAATAGAATATTCTGTTCAATTAAATTAGACTCTACAATAGGCACTAAAGAACAACAAGGTAAAATGCAACAGGAAATTGATGCTTTGTATAAAACTAAAATCAAGAAAAAATTAGTAGATGGTTTAAATATTGAGTGGCAGTTTAAAATAATTGAATCTCTTGATACTATTGATGATGCAGAGCCGCAAATTGAAGCTTGTATTAATAAAATTAAAGGATTTTATAATTTTAAAGAAGCGAGCTGGCAAAATGCTTTAAAATTGGCTTACGTGTTTACAAGAGGGAAAGATTATAAATTTTCAGCTACAGTATTAGAGCCATTCCTGAAAGTTGAAAATGTAAGCGAAGATTTATTATTCAGTTATATTTCTATTGCCTCTCACTTACCAGAAAAATTTTATAGCAGAACGTTTAGTGATGCTTTACATAAAGCTAAAGAGAAAAATCCAGATCGCTATTGTAAATTATTTGGAGAGCCTTTTATGTCGTTTCAGGTATTAGACAATCCCAATGCTAAAAAGGATTACCGAGAAGCGGGTTGTAGATAATTAAATGAAATTAGTACTGCAAATTTTAGGTACAGTTTTAATTGTATTTGTAATTATATTCCTATTTGTAATAGGAATTGCAGTATCTGGTTCTTCTCACAATATGGCTAGCTCAACTCGGGAAGCATATGCGTTGTTCCCTAAAATAGCTTGTGTAATTGGAGTTATTGCTGTTTTCTGCATTTGGTTCCCGTGGCAAAAATGGATTAAAAAATAATAAAAAAATCCTAACGCTAGTTAGGACTTTTTTTATTTGATTACTTTGCTACTTGAGTATTTTTTGATTTAAAAGTTCGGTGAAATAATATTTTTGACCTTTGTATACGGCAATAATAAAAGCATCTTTAATGCCATTTTTCTTTGCTTTTTTAAGCAATACATTTGTCTCATTTAACGTTTTAAATTCACCCATGGTAAATCTGGTAATATTATCACCATAAGTTTTTCTTAAAACTTTAGGAAGACCGATTAATTTTGAATAATTGAAGTTTTCATAAATTTTATAGGCGCCAATTTGTACCATATAATACAAGCTGTCAATCTCTGTGTTTCCGTATTTTTCTAATAATTGATCATATGTTAATCCAATTGGACTTAGATTGTCTTCTTTTAAGGCTGCAGAATCTATTTTTGCATAATTCAGTTTTAAGTATTCTGGAGAAAATAATTCGGCATTAATTTCAATTTTAGCAAACGAATCTACTTTCGCGGTCGAAATATCTTTAGATGTTACAGAATTTAGATACTTATAAATGATTTCATATTCATTTCCTGATGGTAGATTTACTAAGTAGCTTCCATTTACTGAATTTGAATTAAATGTGCCTGAAAAATCTTTTTTGTTAATTTTTGAACGTACTAAAATTTCTGCTTTTACAGGAGCGTTATCATAGGTTACAAAACCGTTTACTAAAACCAAAGCAGTTGGTTTGCCAAATAACCCGGGTTCAACCACATAAATATCTTGTAACCCTTTACCATCTTTTTTCTCAGAAGAATAATAGCCTCTTTCTCCGTCAGATGATACAACATAAAATTTATCATCTTGTGTTGTATTTACAGGTTTCCCAACATTATAAGGTGTTGTCCATTTTCCTTGCTTTAATTCGCTTCTAAAAACATCATATCCACCCATTGTATTATGACCAGTTGACGAAAAGAATAATGTTTTTCCGTCAGAATGAATAAAAGGGCCATCTTCGTCAAATTTTGTATTTATTTCTGGCCCTAAGTTTTTTACATTTCCCCATGAGCCATCGGGCATTAATTGTGCGTAGTATAAATCACGGCCTCCTAAACCTCCTTGTCTGTCGCTCGAAAAATAAATTGTTTTTTCGTCTGGGGACAAACATACACTGCCTTCCCAAAAATTAGAATTTATTCCCTTTACTTTTTCAGGAATACTCCAATTAGCACCATCCAATCTGCTCATAAAAATATCGCCACTACCAACACCAACATTTCTGTAAATAAATAATTTTTGTCCATCATGCGAAACGTAAACAGCTGCATCATGTCCATTTGTGTTAATGGAGGTAATAGGGATAGGGTCTGTCCATTTATCACTATGGTCTTTGTGCGAAATCATAACATCTTCAAAATAAATTCCATTCTTTTCATCGGCTTTATTAGGTAATATTTGTTTTCCTCCCATCGATTTTTCGCCACGATATGTATAAACCATGAAACTTTCATTAGAAGGGAAAATAGGAGTGTATTCAGAACCTGATGTATTTACTGGGGCTCCAATATTTGTAACTTTTGCAACCGCTGATTTATTTTCAAGAGCGATGGCGCTATTGCAAATAAATAATTGATGATCTACTTCCGCTTTTGTGTCTTTATCTAATGGATTTAATTTATATTTTTCAAACTGAGAAATGGCTTCATTATACTTATCATTATTAGAATATGCTTTTCCTAAAAAATAATCATAGTCTAATAATTTTGATTTTATTGGCTCAGCATTTTTTATCAGTTGTTCCGCTCCATTTTGAAATCTAGCATCGTAAATACTACAAGAACCTAATAAATAGCCTATGTAAATATTGTTTTTATGTTTTTTATATAAGCTGTCATAAATAGGTCTTGCAAAAAGATATTCTTGATTCATGAAATATCTGTTAGCAGTGTTTAGTTTTTGTCTATCAACTGATGTCCAATTTGAAGTATATTCGTCTGTTAATTCAATATTAACTTGACTATAAAATTGATTACTGATTAATATGACGAAAATAATATAGATGTATTTCATAAGTTACTTTTACTGATTTGTTGTGAAAAGGTTATAGCTTGAAGGTATAAAAAAAATGAAGACAATTAATAAAGTTTACCTCATTTTTAACAAAAAATATTGTCTCAATATATATATGTTATGCGAACAATTTTTAAAAAACGTTTTTCGTAGTATGGTGAATCTTTGTAGGTGGATATTTTAATGCCAGAGTGTTTTTTGTTAGATGAACTATGAATAAATGTTAGTTCTTCTCCAGCTTTTGAAATCACAATTCCTACATGGCCTGGGGTCCGATTTTTTGAATTAGTACCAGTAAATACAATCACATCTCCTACTTTAAACGAATCAGGATGTATAGTTTTTCCAGTATTAAGGTAATCAATTGATGAACGAGGAACTTTGATATGAAAATGATTGAAAATATAGAATACAAATCCAGAACAGTCAAATCCAACTTTTGGATTTATGCTGGCGTATTTATATTTAGTGCCTATAAATTGATTGCAATAGTTAAGTAAGCTATCCTTATTTAAGCTGTCTTTTGGAAAATTAATTTGGTTTGCTTTTATATTAATACATGGTAAAATTAAAAATATGTATAGTATCAATTTCATTATACATAAATATACTAAAATTATTTAGTTGCTTTGAAAATATAGAAAATGAGACAGAAAATATTATTAAAAAAACATTTATATTTGACTTATCAAACTCAATTGATTGAATAAAATTATTTTATATGTAATTATTGTTACAAGTTTTCTTTCTTGCAAAAAGAAAGAAACTCCTGTAGATCAGGCGGCTGTTGATAAAGAAATCATTACAAATTATATTTCTTCACATCAATTAAACGCTACAGCAACTGGTTCTGGGCTATATTATGTTATTAAAACGGTTGGAACAGGTTCTAACCCAACAGCGGGGTCTACGGTTAATGTAATATATAAAGGATATTTGCCTAATGGAACTGTTTTTGACCAAAGCGGCACAACAGGGATTTCTATAAGTTTATCGTCGGTTATAAGCGGCTGGAAAGAAGGGATTCCCTACTTTAAAAAGGGTGGTGGTAAGGGAATATTATTAATACCTTCGGCTTTAGGATACGGATCTCAATCTGTAGGCAGTATTCCTGCTAATTCGGTATTAATTTTTGATATTGAATTACCCTAATTTTTTTGCATTTATTGTGTTTTATAATGCAACAAAATATCCTTTTGTGTGTTAGCTTAGTATGTAGTGAAAATAAATTATATTCTACAAACTACTTATATATTATACACATGAAACTAAAAAGAGAAATCATTAAATTTAAACATTATAGATTGTTTTATGTCATAGTGTTTTTTGTCATTGGAGCATATGCATCTCAATGCCAAAATGTAAGCCACAATGAACAATCTATAAAAAATGTAACTATTAAAAAAGATATGCCAATGAAACTAAATGATCTTACAAAAGAAGAACAATATGTAATCATCAACAAAGGAACAGAGCGACCTTTTACAGGTGAGTATACCGATAACTTTAAAAAAGGCACATACATTTGTAAGCAATGTAATGCTCCGCTGTATAAATCAGAATCTAAGTTTCATTCGGGATGTGGCTGGCCAAGTTTTGACGATGAAATTAAAGGGGCAGTTAAAAAAACGTTAGATGCAGATGGACACAGAACAGAAATTACTTGCGCTACCTGCGGTGGCCATTTAGGGCATGTGTTTTATGGTGAAGGGTTAACCGATAAAGATACTCGCCACTGTGTAAATTCTATATCTATGCTGTTTGTGGAAGATGAGTCTAAAACAAATGCATCGAAAGCTATTTTTGCTGGTGGCTGCTTTTGGGGTGTTGAATATTATTTTCAACATGCAAAGGGTGTGTTAAGTACACAAGTAGGATATACAGGAGGATTTAAAGAAAATCCAACTTATAAAGAAGTTTGCAGTCATACAACGGGCCATATAGAAGCATTAGAAGTTACTTACGACCCTGCTCAAACAAGTTACGAAGAGCTTGCTAAATTATTTTTTGAGATTCATGATCCTACTCAGGCAAATGGGCAAGGGAATGATATAGGTCCTCAATACTTATCAGTTGTGTTTTATATGGATGACTCACAAAAAAGTGTAACTGAAAAACTGATAGCTCAATTACAAGTGAAAGGCTATAAAGTAGCTACTCAATTAAAAAAAGCGACTAAGTTTTGGCCTGCAGAAGAATATCATCAGCAATATTATGAAAAAGAAGGTGGCACTCCGTATTGTCATCGTAGAGTATCAAGATTTTAAAAACAAAAAAGCCTTTCATTATGAAAGGCTTTTTTGTTTAAAGAGATTTATTAAAAATATTTTTTAATATAAGCTTCAAATTTTTTAATATCTACAATTGAAATATTACTTCCTTTAATTTCAACTAAGCCTTCTTGTTTAAAATCGCTTAATGTACGAATTAATGATTCGGTAGCAGTTCCAACAATGTTAGCTAAGTCTTCACGTGATATAGATATGCTAAAAGTATCTTTTGCATTTTCTTGATAATTTTTTTGAAGTTTCAAAAGAGCTTCTGCTACACGTTTTTTTACGCTGCTATATGCCATTTTTAAAAGTTGTTCTTCTTTTTCTTGAATTTCATTTGATAATAAACGCACAAAACGTTTCATGACTCCATGATTATTATTTAGTAAGGCATAAAAATCTTCTTTAGGAATAAGAACAACACTTGAGTCTTCTAATGCTTCTGCACTTTCGTTATAAGCTGTTTCATCTAATAAGGCTGTGTACCCAAAAAAATCACCTTCTTTATGAAGAGAAATAATTAATTCTTTTCCGTATTCGTGTGCCCTGAAAGATTTGATTTTTCCTTTTTGTAATAAGTACAAATAGTTTGGATTATTTCCTTCTGTGTATATCAATTCTTTTTTCTTGTAGTTTTTTACTTTAGCGCTGTCGCTTAAGTGTTTTAATTCTTCTAAAGATTTTGCTTCATCTAAAAACGAGTTGATACCAGCTTCATCTCTTGAATAATCAGTTTTTAATAATTCAGCTTTTTTTAATCTGCTTTCAACTGCTTTTAATAATTCAATGTCATCAAATGGTTTGGTAATATAATCGTCAGCGCCCATTTCCATTCCTTTTCTAAAATCACCTCTTTCTGATTTTGCAGTTAAAAATATAAAAGGAATAGCTGCTGTTTTTTGGTTTTTGCTTAATAAATGAATAACACCATATCCATCCAAAACAGGCATCATGATATCGCAGATAATTAAATCAATATCATTATCATTGGCTATTTCAACACCAATTTTTCCGTTTTCGGCTTGCAAAACTTTATAGTTTGCTAACTCTAAAATTTCGGCTGTATTTTCTCTAACTTCTGTGTTGTCTTCAATTAAAAGAATTGTCTTCATTTTGTAATGGTAATTTTATATAAAACGTTGTTCCTATATTTAATTCACTATCAAATCTGATAGAGCCTTTTAAAACTTCTACATATTTAGCAACGATGCTCAATCCTAAGCCTGTTCCTTGAATGTTGGAAGCATTTTTGGCACGGAAAAATCTTTCGAATAAGTTTTTTTGCTCATCAACGGGAATTCCCATCCCACTGTCTTTTACAATTAGTTGAAGCTCAGAATTTGAGTTAATTGTAGATATATCTATAGCTTTATTTTCTGCAGAAAATTTACTAGCATTTGATACTAAATTGATAATCATGTTTTTTAAAAACTGTTTATCACAAACAAAATAGTTATCACCCTGATGATTGTAATTTACAATTTGACCCGGTTTCAAAAAATTACTTAATTCACTTAAGCTTTCATGAATGTATGCTGGAACATCTATTTTAATAAGGTTTACATTAATTTTCCCTTCTTCTAATTTTCCAGCGGATAGAAAATCATTTAAAATGAGCGTCATATTTGTTACTGCAGATTTTATTCTATCTACATGTTTGTGACGTTTATCTTCTTCTTCGGTATTTTTATATTTGCCAATAAGAGAAGCGGACGAAAGAATAGTACTTAAGGGTGTTCTAAATTCATGCGAAGCCATCGTAACAAAACGAGACTTCATATCATTTAATTCTTTTTCCTTTTCTAAAGCTGCACTTAATTCATCCTTAGAGGCTTCTAGTTGATGAAGGGTTTCTTTTAAGATTTTTGTTCTTTCTTCAACTTTTAATTCAAGTTCAGCGTTTACTCTTTTTATTCGCTCTTCTGCTTCTTTTCTTTCTGTTCTATCAATAATAAAAGCGATGATAAACATCTCGTCATTTGTTTTATAATGACTTAAGCTTATTTCAACAGGAAATTCAATCCCGTTTTTCTTTTTGCCATACAAGTCTAATCCCTTCCCCATTGATCGTGGATGTGGATTGTGATTATAATTATCTCTATGTTTTTGGTGAGAATGAGCGAATTTATTAGGAACTAATATTTCAATTTTTTGGTTTAAAAGTTCGCCTTTTTCGTATCCAAATAATTTTTCGGAACTTGGATTAACACGAATTATTACCCCTGCTTGATTAGCAATAATGATACCTTCGGTAGTGTATTCAAATAAAGCATTTAAGCTTTCCATTATCAGTGAATTTGTTTTTCCCAAGGTATTCATTTTTATAAAAACATCTACCAAAGGTATAGGAGAGTTCTTAACAAAAACTGACATTTATCAGTTTTTGAGATGAGAGAAGTCAATTGAATTTCATATATTAAAATTCAATTATTTGTTAATCAGTAAGATATGTGTTTTTTTAGTTTAAATTAAACACTTCTGTTTTATTAGGTATGATAATATCAAAATACCCTTCTGCCATTAATTTTTCTTTGAATGATAATTTTGCATCAGGGTCGCCATGAACTAAAAATATTTTTTTAACTTTTGATTTATCTTGGCAAGACAAGAATCTAATCAATTCACTATAATCTGCATGTGCACTATACGAATCAATAATTTCAACATTTGCATTTAACTCAATCAGTTTACCAAAAATTTTTACTTCTTTTTCTCCAGCTTTAATTTTTCCGCCTAACGAATTCGGAGTACAATAACCCACCACTAAAACAGTGTTTTTAGGGTTAGCTATATTATTTGCCAAATGATGTTTAATGCGTCCAGCATCCATCATGCCTGAAGCGGAAATAATAATGCATGGTTCTTCACTGGTGTTTAATGCCATAGATTCTTCTTTTTCACGGATATATTTTAAGTTACTAAAACCAAATGGGTCAACGTCCGTTTTAATGTATTCATGAAGTCTTTCGTTAAAACAATCTACGTTTTCTCTCATAATATCGGTAATATTAGTAGATAAAGGACTATCAACATAAACCTTGATATTAGGCAGCAAATTTTTGTTTTTTAATTTATCTAAGATATATACTATTTCTTGAGTTCTTCCTAAGCTAAAAGCAGGAATAATCAATTTACCTTTTTTTTCAACGCAGGTATTTCTTACCACATTTAATAAATGTAATTCTGCATCTGGTTCAATTTCATGAAGTCTATCGCCATATGTTGATTCACAAATAATATAATCTGCCTGAGGAAAACACTCCGGATCCTTTAATAACATATCATTATACTTTCCCACATCTCCAGTAAAGGTTAAGTGAATAATTTTATTATCCTGATTTTTTACTTTTAAGTTAATTGCCGCACTTCCTAAAATGTGTCCTGCATCTGTAAACATAAAAGAAACTTCTTCATTTAAATGAAATTCGCCATGATAAGGCACCGTTTTAAAATGCTTTAAACAATGTTCAACATCTTTAGATGTATATAATGGTTCTAATGGCTCTTCGCCTCTCTGCTCTCTTTTTTTATTAACGTATTCAATATCGTATTCGTGAATTTTTGCACTATCCTTTAAAAGTACTTCAACTACTTCCAAAGTTTGTGGTGTGCAGTAAATAGAGCCTAAAAATCCCTGTTGCACTAATAAGGGAAGATTACCAGAATGATCAATATGAGCGTGAGATAAAATAACGGCATCAATTTCAGACGGATTAAATCCCAAATGTCTGTTTAAAGAATCTGTTTCTTTTCCCATACCTTGGTACAAACCACAATCTAATAAAACATGATAGCCTTTGTCAGTTTGTAATAAGTGTTTGCTCCCAGTAACTGTTTCTGTTGCACCAATAAATTTAACTTTCATAAGCAAATATACTTAATAATGTTGTTTTTTACCTGATATATTTCATGTATTTAAATGACAAAGATTAGATGTTTATTATGTACTTAGAATTAAGTTTACATCAAATTTTAAAATCATGAATACTATTTTAGTTCCTTTAGATTTTTCGGAAGTTGCAGACAATGCATTGTTGTATGCCGTAAATATTGCAAATAGCTTATCTGCAAATTTAATATTACTTCACGTAAATTCAGTTCCCATTTATAATAATGAGTATGGGTTAGTGTCGTATGCTGTTAATGAGGGAAAAGATGATGTCATGAATTTACTAATAGAAAAAGGCAATTTATTAAAGAAAGATAATGTGCTTATTGGTGATGTTGAATGTTTTTGTGAAGTAGGTGAGTTTCATTCTGTGATGGCTAACTATATCGTTAATAAAGAAGTTGATTTTATAGTGATGGGTGTAACGGGACATAGCACTAGCATGGGAAAAGTATTATTTGGAAGTAACGCGGTTTCAATATCAAGAGAAAGTAAAATTCCCGTATTTATAATTCCTAAAAACTATACGTTTAAAAAAATCTCGAATATTGCTTATGCTTGTGAGTATGACACACATATATCAGAACAAACAGGCTTAATTCAGATGCAAAATATTGCCGCAATGTTTAATGCTAATTTAAGTGTTTTACATGTGGTGCCAGACAATCATTTAATAAACGAAGTTGAATCGGAAACTGATTTGTTTGTTGAACAAAAACTGCAAAAGACAACGCATAAAACATTTATTTTATCTGAAGATAAAGCAAGTGTTGCATTGTTAGATTTTATTAAAACCCACGATGTTGATGTGATTGTGATGGAGCAAAAGAAACATTCGTTCATTCATAATTTAATTTATCCTAGCACGACAAAGGAAGTTGTATTTAGTAGTCCTATCCCGATTCTAACCATTCATAGTTAAATGAATATTGCTTTAGTGTTTGTATAACTGTATATTTATTAAAAATAATTATACTATGGATGTTATTTGCGCTATCACAAATAAAAAATGTGATTTGTCTAATTGTTCTCGATTAGATTCTGTTTCATTACCAATTAAAAATCTAATAAAATTAAATTATCCTTATCTAATAGATGATAGCTATATTTCTATTGAACAAATTGTTTTGTTTAGAAAACAATACTTAAATAATTTAATAGAAAATGAGAGGGGAGAAATAGATGTTTTAGAAAGAAATGTTATTGACTCAATTTCAAAAAACCAAATATTAACAGAAAATATTGAAACCGATTTAGCAGAGCAATTAACAGTAGGAGAGAGGTTGGCAGATAAAATTGCTTTTTTTGGTGGGAGTTGGGGATTTATCATTTTCTTTTTTGCTTTTATATTAGTATGGATGATGATTAACGTTGTTGTTTTTACAACTAAACCTTTTGATCCATATCCGTTTATTTTATTGAATTTAATTTTATCATGTATCGCCGCTATTCAAGCCCCCATCATTATGATGAGCCAAAATAGAAAAGAACAAAAAGATAGAAAGCGTAGTGAAAATGACTACAAGATTAATTTAAAAGCGGAATTAGAAATTCAATTATTACACGAAAAATTAGATCATTTAATGATACATCAGAATAAAAAATTATTAGAAATTCAACAAATACAAGTAGAGTTTTTTGAAGATGCCTTAAAACAAATTAATGCAAAAAAATAGCTACTACTTACTGTAGTATATAGGATCTCCATTTATGTTTTTAATATCTGATTGAAAACGATTAATGATTTCTTGTTCACTTTTGGTTACAGGAGGATACGCATTCGCAATTTTTTCGATGACTGAAATAAATTTTGTTTTTAATTCTGGACTTAAATAATGGCTATTCTGCTTTATTTCATTTAGTGCCCATAGGTAAACGGTGTCAGAATCCATTTTGTCTTTATTCATTACTTGAAAAATTATTTCAGATACATCAAAATCATACGCTTTGTTTTCTAATTCTTCTGTTACAATTTTATGAAATTTTTCGCTTTCTTCTTTTTGAATTTTTCCATCAGCAAATGCTATAGCAAAAGCTAATTGCCCGATTGCGTAATGCAGATTTTCAATTGGATTCATTAGTTAGATTCTTTTTATTACTTGTAAAGGTAGATATAATAGCAGTAAATAAAAAAACATTTTTCTTATGTGTGTATTAAAATTCAATTTCTATGATTTTTATAGCTATACAAAATCAGTATTATTACATATATAGGTTAAAATATTTTTGACCTTAATCAATTTATTCAATGATTATTGTCAGTTTTCTTATTTAATACACGTTTTAAGTTTGCATTGTGAAAGTAATTGAAAAATCTGAAACTAAAACAACGTGTTACCATTGTGGTGAAAACGTAGAGGAGCATCGATACCATATCGAAGATAAGGAGTTTTGCTGTAGAGGATGTCAAACTGTTTATGAAATTATTAATAAGAGTGATTTGTGTTCTTATTACGATTTGGAACATAATCCAGGAATTAATCAAAGGCAGGAAGTTAGAAAAGGAAAATTTGATTTTTTAGATGATGCACAAATCATCAAAAAATTAACTCATTTTCAAGATGAAAATCACCAGCATGTTATCTTTTATCTTCCTCAAATGCACTGTGCATCTTGTATTTGGATATTAGAACATTTGAATAAGATTGATACTGGAATTATAAAATCTCAAGTTAATTTTGTAAAAAAAGAAGTAACTGTAATTTATAATTATCACGAAACTTCTCTTAAAAAAGTAGCTGAAGCGCTTACTATTATTGGTTATGAACCTCATATCAGTTTAAATGATGTTAGTTCTAATAAAATAAAAAAGTATGATACGACTAGTATAGTAAAATTAGGCATCGCGGGATTTTGCTTTGGTAATATCATGATGTTGAGTTTTCCAGAGTATTTTTCATTAGCAAGTGCAGATGAAGTTGGACTGAAAACTTGGTTTAGTTATTTGAATTTAGTGTTATCACTCCCTGTATTTTTTTATTCTGCTTCTGAATTTTTCATATCGGGCTATAAAGGATTACGTCAGAAATTTTTAAATATTGATGCGCCTATAGCTTTAGCTGTTCTTATTACATTTGGTAGAAGTGTTTACGAAATTTTATCAGGAACTGGTGCTGGTTATTTAGACTCCATGAGTGGTATCGTATTTTTTATGCTCATTGGCCGTTATTTTCAAAACAGAACATACCAAAGCATTTCCTTTGATAGAGATTTTAAATCCTATTTCCCATTAGGTGTAAGTGTAATTAATGTTGACGGAACTGAAAAGCAAATTTCTGTTTCTGAATTAAAAGTTGGAGATAGAATAAAAATTCATAACGATGAGATTATACCAGCTGATGCGATTTTATTTTTAGGTAAAGCAACAATTGATTACAGTTTTGTTACAGGAGAATCTTTACCTATTGAAAAATCTATTGGAGAAATTGTATATGCTGGAGGAAAGCAAACTTCTGGTGCTATTGAGTTAGAGGTTATTAAAGAAGTTTCACAAAGCTATTTAACTCAATTATGGAATAACGAAACATTTAAAGAAAACAAAGAAGAGGTTAAGGTTTCCTTCATACATCGAATTAGCCGTTATTTCACGTATGTTTTATTTTCCATAGCTATTTCTGCAGCTATTTATTGGTCTATTTATGATTCTTCTAAGATTTGGGGAGCAGTTACCGCTGTATTAATTGTGGCTTGTCCATGCGCTTTATTGTTGAGTGCAACATTTACCAATGGTAATATGATTCGTATTTTAAATAAATATAAGTTGTATGTGAAAAATGCTGCTGTTATTGAGCAGATGTCAGAGATTGATACAATAGTATTTGATAAAACAGGAACTATCACAGAACAAGGTAAGTCTGAAATTACTTTTCAAGGTTCGGCTCTATCAAATGAAAATGCTCAGTTAATTCGTTCTCTTGCAAGCCAATCTAATCACCCATTAAGTAAAAGCGTTGTTTCTTTTTTACCTGTGACTAAGATGCTAAATGCAAAAAATTATAAAGAATTTAAAGGGTTTGGAACATCAGCTACAGTTAATGAACACTTTGTGAAAATGGGTTCTGCTGATTTTGTATTAGGTAAGGATACTAAGCAATTAGTTTCTGGTAGTAGAGTTTATGTGAGTATTGATGAAGACTTTATTGGTTATTTTATCGTGAAAAACACGTACAGAGAAGGTTTGCAAAAAATCGTCTCATCATTAAGTACTCAATTTGATTTAAAAATCTTATCAGGAGATAATTCATCTGAAGAATCTTTTTTGAGAAATATTTTTGGTAATAAATCAGAAATGTTATTTGAACAAAAGCCTGAGGATAAATTAAATTTCATTAAAAAACTTCAAAACAATAATAAAAAAGTATTAATGATTGGAGATGGATTAAATGATGCAGGAGCATTAAAACAAAGTAATGTTGGCTTTGCTATTAGTGATGATACTAATAATTTTTCGCCTGCCTGTGATGCTGTTTTATCTGGCCAAAATTTCACCTTGCTAAAAGAGTTAGTGAATTATTGTCGTCGTCAAAAAACGATCATTTTTGCAAGTTTTGTAGTGTCAATTATGTATAATATAGTTGGTTTATCTATTGCTGTGCAAGGAGATATGGAACCCGTAATTGCCGCTATATTAATGCCTATTAGCTCCATTAGTATAGTGTTACTAACCACTGGAATGAGTTCGTTTTACGAGCTAAAACTAAAAAAATTAAGAACTGATAAAAGTCATTATTAGTAATGATAATAGTCAGGTACAAAAAATGTTAAGAAACCTAATTTTACCCACGATATGAGCGCAATTTTCATCATGATAGGAGCAAGTTTATTACTAGCAATTGGGTTTTTGATAGCCTTTATTTGGTCGGTAAGAAGTAATCAATATGAAGATGATTATACGCCATCAGTAAGAATGTTATTTGATAATACAACAACTCAAGAAAATAAACAAGAAATAAACAACAAAACCAAAAAAACAAAATAATATGGAACTACAAAAATTTCAGTATGACAACAAGATAGTAAAGATGTTTGCTTACGCAACCATTCTTTGGAGTTTAGTTGGTATGGTAGCCGGGTTACTTGCGGCAATTCAATTGTACCTGCCAGCAGCTAATTTAAATTTACCATACACTACTTTTGGTCGTGTTCGTCCTATTCATACGAACGCTATCATTTTTGCATTTGTAGGTAATGGTATTTTTATGGGAGTTTATTATTCGTTACAACGTTTATTAAAAGCTCGTATGTTCAGTGATTTTTTAAGTAAAATCCATTTCTGGGGATGGCAGTTAATTATTGTATTAGCTGCTGCAACTTTAGTAATGGGTAAAACTACTGGTAAAGAGTATGCTGAGTTAGAGTGGCCAATTGATATTTTAATCACTTTAGTATGGGTTGTATTTGGTTGGAACATGTTTGGTACTATTATCAAACGTCGTGAGCGTCACTTATATGTTGCTATCTGGTTTTATATTGCAACGTTTGTTACTGTGGCAATGTTACACATTGTTAACTCAATCGAAATCCCTGTTTCTTTCTGGAAGTCATATTCAGTATACGCAGGTGTTCAAGATGCATTAGTACAATGGTGGTATGGACATAATGCGGTGGCATTTTTCTTAACGACTCCGTATTTAGGTTTAATGTATTATTTCTTACCTAAAATTGCTCAACGTCCTGTTTATTCTTATCGTTTATCAATCATTCACTTCTGGGCATTAATTTTCTTATACATCTGGGCTGGTCCTCACCATTTATTATATACGTCTGTTCCTGATTGGGCTCAATCTTTAGGTGTTGTTTTCTCAGTAATGTTAATTGCTCCATCTTGGGGTGGTATGATTAATGGTTTATTAACTCTTCGTGGTGCTTGGGATAGAGTACGTGATAACGTAGGTTTAAAATTCTTAGTAGTTGCTGTAACTGCTTATGGTATGGCTACTTTTGAAGGTCCAATGTTATCTTTAAAAAATGTAAATGCTATTTCTCACTTTACTGATTGGACAATTGCTCACGTTCACGTTGGAGCTTTAGGATGGAATGGATTTATGACATTTGGTATCTTATATTGGTTAATACCAAGATTATTTCAAACTAAATTATATTCTGAAAAATTAGCAAACATGCATTTCTGGATTGGTACATTAGGTATTGTATTATATGCAGTTCCTATGTATTGGGCAGGTTTCATGCAATCTTCTATGTGGAAAGATTTTACTCCAGAAGGGCAATTACAATACCAATTTATGGATACAGTTACTAGAATGATGCCTTTCTACGTAGCACGTTCTATCGGTGGTTTATTATTCTTAATCGGAGCCATTATGATGACTTACAATTTAATTAAAACAATTAAAGTTGGAACATTCTTAGAAATTGAAGAAGATCAAGCTCCTGCATTAGTTGGAGAATATCAATCTCACTCTAAAGATCACTGGCACCGTTGGATTGAACGTAAACCTATTCAAATGTTAATTGTAAGTTTAGTAGTTGTTGCAATTGGAGGTATTATCGAATTCGTTCCTGTGTTCTTAGTAAAATCTAACATCCCTACTATTGCTAGTGTAAAACCTTATACTCCCTTAGAATTACAAGGTAGAGATATTTATATCCGCGAAGGTTGTTATACTTGTCACTCACAAATGGTTCGTCCTTTTAGAAGTGAAACAGCTCGTTACGGTGAGTACTCAAAAGCAGGAGAATCAGTTTATGATCATCCATTCCAATGGGGCTCTAAACGTACTGGTCCAGATTTAGCACGTTTAGGCGGTAAGTATCCTGATAGCTGGCATTATAATCACATGATGGACCCAACTTCAATGTCACCAGGTTCTATTATGCCTCAGTACCCTTGGTTGTTAGAAGATCAATTAGATGCTAATACAACTGTTGCTAAAATAAAAGCAATGCAACGTTTAGGAGTTCCTTATCCAAAAGATTACGATAAAGTTTGTGTAAAAGATATGGAAGCTCAAGCAAAAGAAATCACTGCTAACTTGAAAAAAGATGGTATCGAAACTTTGCCAGACAGAGAAATTGTAGCATTAATTTCTTACTTACAACGTTTAGGAAAAGACATTAAAGCGGAAGGTTTAAAAGCACAAAAGTAAAAATCACATTAAAAAAACATTAGACATGAAATTTAAAAATTATTTGGAAAGCATCACCGGAATAGGGATTTATCCACTCATCTCATTAATGATATTTGTTGTGTTTTTTGCACTTGTATCTTTTTATGTATGGAAAGGAAATAAAAAACACTTCGAAGAATTAAGTAATTTACCAATTAACGATAACGAAAACAATTAATCTATTCTTATGAACAATTTCAATAAAATAAAATCACTTGCCGTAGCAATGTTAATTCCGGCTGTGGGTTTTTGTCAGGAACAAACAACCAAAGGAAGTTCATCTTATTTTACAAATGTATTGTTTTTGACTTTGTTAGTTACAATCGTTGTATTAGCCATTGTTATTGTTGCATTTAGTGGTGTATTTAAAAACATTGCTGATAGCGATTATTTAACAAACAAATACGGTAATAAAAAAGATGATAATTCATCAACTATGAGAAATATGACAACGGTACTTTTATTGTTATCATCATTTGCAATGATGTCGCAAGAAAAAGCTGCAACAGTTGTAAAGGTAGATGATGGAAGAATAGGAGGATTAGATCAATTTACATTCTACTTTATGGTAGCTATTATATTAATTGAGCTAATAGTCCTTGGTTTAATCATTTATCAATTCAATTTCTTAGTAAAAACACAAACTGTTGTTGAAACATCTACTAAATCTAAAATAGCAGAATCTAAAATTATGATGAGTTTAACAGATGCTGTTGCGGTTGAAGAAGAAGATAGCATCTTATTAGATCATGATTATGATGGAATTAAAGAGTTAGATAATAATTTACCACCTTGGTGGAAATATGGATTCTATTTGACTATTGTAGTTGCAGTTGTTTATTTATTCAACTTTCACGTATTAGGAACTGGTGATTTACAAGGTAAAGAGTATGAAAAAGAAATGGCAAAAGCTAAATTAGAAGTAGAAGAATATATGAAAACTTCAGCAAACAATGTGGATGAAAATTCAGTTAAATTGTTAACGGAAGCTTCTGATATTGCTGCTGGTAAAGACGTATTTACTGCAAACTGCGCAGCATGCCACGGACAGTTAGGTGAAGGTACAGTAGGCCCTAATTTTACTGATGAGTATTGGATTCATGGTGGAGGTGTACAAGATATATTTAAATCAATTAAATACGGTTGGGTTGAAAAAGGTATGAAATCTTGGAAAGAAGATTTATCACCGATGCAAATTGCACAAGTTACTTCTTATATTAAATCTTTAAAAGGAACAAATCCTCCAAACGGAAAAGCGCCTCAAGGTGATTTATATGTAGAGGGTGGTGCAGCTCCGGTGTCAGATTCAATTGTAGTAGCTGGAGATAGTTTAAATATTCAAATTAAAGCTGATAGCTTAAAAGCTGCTGTGAGTACAACTGTTGCTGCTGCAAAAAAATAAGTACTAGACCTTTACAAGATACTTTTGTTAACCGAATGTTTAAAGCACTTTAATCAATGAATACCCAAAATAATAAACATCAAGATAAACAAGATGAATCTTTTAGAGATAGTATCGCTACAATAAATGAAGATGGGAAAAGGGCTTATATTTATCCTACAAAGCCCTTCGGAAAATACTATGATTTAAGAACCTATTTTACTTGGTTTTATTTGATAGTATTTTTCACTGTCCCTTTTATAAAATATAATGGTGAACCATTATTTCTTTTCAACGTTCCTGAGAAAAAATTTATTTTATTTGGCTCTATTTTTTGGGCACAAGATTTTTTCATCTTTGGATTAGGGATGTTGATTTTTATAGTATTTATTGCACTTTTTACAGTAGTTTTTGGAAGATTGTTTTGTGGATGGGCTTGTCCTCAAACCATTTTTATGGAAATGATTTTTCGTAAAATTGAGTATTGGATTGAGGGAGATGCTAACTATCAAAAAGCTCTAAAAAAATCTCCTTGGAATGCTGATAAAATTAAAAAACGCGTATTAAAATTCTTAGCGTTTTATAGCATTTCTTTTATAATTGTTCTTACTCTATTAAGTTACGTTATAAGTGTAGATCATGTATTTGCTATTTTAAGTAATGTTGGGGATAGATTAGGTTCTTTTTTAGGTATTATTTTATTTACAACTGTTTTCTTTTTTGTATACTGGTGGTTTAGAGAGCAAGTTTGTTTAATTGTATGCCCTTATGGTAGAATGCAAGGAGTATTACTAGACAAAAATTCAGTTGTTGTTGCGTATGATTATGTTAGGGGTGAAGAAAGACATCATTTTAAAAAGAATGAAGTAAGAACGGGTGGCGATTGTATTGATTGTAATTTATGTGTAAAAGTTTGTCCTACTGGTATTGATATTAGAAATGGAACACAGCTAGAGTGTATTAGTTGCACAGCTTGTATTGATGCCTGCGATCACATGATGGAAAGTGTTGGTATGGAAAAAGGATTGATACGCTATGATTCTGAAAATGGAATCAAAAATAAAGTGAAATTAGCTTTTACTACCAGAATGAAAGCGTATTCTGCTGTTTTACTTGTTTTAATAGGTGTTGAAACAACTTTATTAGTTACTCGTTCAGACTTTGATGCTACCGTATTAAGAGCAAAAGGAATGTTGTATCAAGAGCAACCTAATAATCAGTTAAGTAACTTGTTTACTATTAAATTGGTAAATAAAACTCGAGAAGAAATGCCAGTTGATTTAAAAGTTGAAAATTTTAAAGACTATAAATTACAATTGGTTGGTAAAGATATTAAAGTAAAACCAGAAGGAATTACAAATGGAGAGTTTTTCGTTTATTTAAATAAATCTGATTTAAAAGAAAGAAAAGTAAAGTTAGAAATTGGAGTCTATTCTAATGGTAAAAAAATAAGAACTGTAAAAACAAATTTCTTAGGCCCTATTAAGTTTAACAATCATTAAAATTAAATATCATGAACTTCGGAGGAAAAATAGTTATTCTTTATTTGAGTTTTGTAGCATTAATCTTAACACTTGTTTTTAATTGCTATAGCATGGATGTTGATTTAGTCAGCTCTGATTATTATGCGCAAGAAATTAACTTTCAGCAAAAAATTAATGCTACTAATAATGAAAAAGATTTAAAATCAAGTATTACTCATGTTATAAACGGCAAGTCGGTTATTCTTAGCATAGATTCAGCTTTATTAAGTAATGATTTTAATGGAACTATTACATTTTTTAGACCATCAGATTCAAAAAAGGATGTGTCACTTAAAATGAATTTTACTAATAACGAGCAGGTTATTGATGCTAAGGATTTAATTCATGGTGCTTACAAATTACAATTATCATGGACAAGTAATCAAAAAAGTTACTTTAAAGAGGATGTGATTTTTATAAATTAAAAATGGAATTAATAATCGCTGCCATATCATTAGGTCTCTTAGGGAGTTTTCATTGTATTGGTATGTGCGGACCTATAGCATTAGCCCTTCCTGTTCATCATTACTCCCCATTAAAAAAATATCTAGGAATATTCTTATATAATCTAGGAAGAGTAGTTACTTATACTTTTTTAGGAGTTGTTTTTGGATTATTAGGTCAGTCTTTTTTCTTAGGAGGTTTCCAGCAAATCCTTTCTATTACAATTGGGGTTTTATTATTGTTATCTGTTGTTCTTACAAACGTTAAATCATTAAATACTACTAAAGGATTAGGTTTTATTTATTCGTTTATTAATTCAGTAAAACTACAATTAGGTAGTTTATTTAATAAGAAAGGCTTACATTTTTTATTTTTTATTGGTTTGTTAAATGGCTTGCTACCTTGCGGTTTAGTGTATTTAGGAATTGCAGGTGCTATAGCAACAGGACATTTTTTAAAAGGAGCAGAGTTTATGTTTTATTTTGGAATAGGAACTGTTCCTGTAATGTATGCAGTTGCTTTTTTAGGACAATTTATAACAGTAAAATATCGGAATCATATTCGTCAAGCTATGCCTTATGTAGTATCAGTAATGGCTGTTTTATTAATAGTTAGAGGCTTAAATTTGGGAATTCCTTATTTAAGCCCTCAATTCGAAAAAGAAACTCATAAAGTATCCTGTTGTGAGAAGCCAGGAACAGGAAAACCAATCATAAAATGTTCTCCTAAAAAATGTCACTAATTTTATAATTATGTTCTGGGAAAAATATTCATATTCGTTAATAAAACGAAAAGTATTTGATGCATTAAGCAAAAATACTAATTACAGAACTGAAAATATTTTAGGTATACCTGGAACTTTTTTAGATACAGATATCTTTTACGATGACGCACCTTTTTTAAAAGATGCGCCTTTTTTATCTACTTTAATAGCTAATCCTAATCATATAGGAGTTCACACTTTAGGAGATGAACATGAAGATTTTTTTTCAGGTACTCATGAAATAGAAAAAGATTTAATTAAAATTTGTGCCGAAGAAATTTTTGGTGCAGAACCTCTTTCTTATGATGGTTATGTAGCAAGCGGAGGAACAGAAGCAAATATTGAAGCTATTTGGATTTACAGAAATTTTTATCTGCAAGAATATAAAGCAAAGATGAAAGAAATAGCAGTTGTGTATTCAGTTGATACGCATTACTCTATCCCAAAAGCCTTAGATTTATTGCATTTAAAAGGTATAGAGGTTAATGTACACGATGTAACTAGAGAAATCTTAATTAAGGAATTTGAACAAAAAATCCAAGATGCTTTAGAAAGTGGTATTAAATATTTTATAGTAAATGTTAATATGTCTACTACCATGTTTGGTTCAGTTGATGATATTGATAGAATAACAAATTTTTTAAATTTAATACATGTAAATTATAAATTACATGTTGATGGTGCTTACGGAGGTTTTATCCTTCCGTTTACAAATCCTAACACTTCCTTTTCTTTTAAAAATAAGAATATCACCTCATTTTCTATAGATGGTCATAAGATGTTACAAGCACCTTATGGTACAGGAATCTTTTTAATTAGAAAAGAATTTATGCAATATGTGTGTACTAATGAAGCAGGCTATGTAAAAGGAAAAGATTATACTTTATGTGGTAGTCGTTCTGGTGCGAACGCGGTTTGTGTATGGATGATTTTGCGTATACATGGTTCTGTTGGCTGGACTGTGAAAATGAAACAATTAGTAGACAAGGCTGCTTCTATTTCCGAAACATTAACAGAGTGGGGGATTAAACATTATCGACATCCTGATTTAAATATCGTAACAATTGACGCACATTATATTAGTCCTGAATTGGCTCACAAATATCATCTTGTTCCTGATAGTCATGAAGAATTACCTAAGTGGTATAAAATTGTGGTTATGCCACATGTAAAGCCAGGTATTATAGATAATTTCTTGTCTGAATTAAAAAACGAGCAATAGTTTCTTATTCTTCCAATGCTTTTTGTCAAAATTAAAACTGATAAATGTCAGTTTTTCTTGAATTTAATCGAAGTACTTTTGAATCCATTATGGATTTAGTTTCAAAATATAATATTCAAGCGCCACGTTACACCAGTTATCCAACAGTTCCTTATTGGGATAATAATGTCAATGAAGAAAAATGGATTGAACATGTGAAAAATGCTTTTATTAAATATAATGCAGATGGTATTAGTTTATATATCCATTTACCATATTGCGAAAGTTTATGTACTTATTGTGCTTGTAATACACGTATTACAGTAAATCACAAAGTGGAGTTGCCATATATTGAAACTCTATTGAAAGAGTGGCAATTATATTTAAATCAATTTCAGGGTAAACCCTTAATTAAAGAGATACATTTAGGTGGTGGTACCCCAACTTTTTTTGCTCCTGAAAATTTATCTTTTTTACTCAAATCTATTTTAGATACTGTTGATGTTTCTAAAGAGTATGATTTTAGTTTTGAAGGACATCCTGGTAATACGACTAAAGAACATTTACAAGCTTTATATAATTTAGGATTTAAGCGAGTAAGTTTTGGTATTCAAGATTTTGATGAAAAAGTTCAAGACACGATTAATCGTTATCAAACTTTTGATGAAGTAAATCAAGTGGTTAAATATGCAAGAGAAATAGGCTATACATCTATCAATTTTGATTTGGTTTACGGGTTGCCTTATCAAACTATTGAGTCAATTAATGATACGATAACACAAATTATTTCTTTAAAACCCGAACGGATTGCTTTTTATAGTTATGCGCATGTGCCTTGGTTAAAACCGGGACAAAGAAAATATTCAGAAAAAGATTTGCCAGCAGATTCGTATAAGCGAAGTTTATATGAAGCGGGTAAAGACTTATTTATTGCAGCTAATTATTCAGATATAGGGATGGATCATTTTGCATTACCAAATGATACTTTATTTGATTGTTTTGAACGTGGTGAATTGCATCGTAATTTTATGGGTTACACGACCAATACAACCAAATTATTAGTTGGTTTAGGTTGTTCATCTATCAGTGATACATGGGATGGATTTGCTCAAAATATTAAAACTGTTGAAGAATATCAAACAGCTGTAAACGAAGGTCATTTTCCAATTTTTAAAGGACATTCGTTAACACAAGAGGATTTAATTATTCGCCAGCATATTTTAGATTTGATGTGTAAACATGAGACTTATGTTGACGAGTATTATTCTGAAGCTAAAAATAAATTTGATGAATTTATTAATGATGGATTAATAGAAGTTACTTCTGATAAAATTTTGATTAAAGATGCCGGGAAGTTATTTTTGAGAAATGTATGTTTGTCGTTTGATAAACGTTATTGGAAAAAAGTTCCTGAAGGCAACGTATTTAGTACCACAGCTTAACTAACGAAAATGAAAAGAGATATTGAAAATTTGGAAGATATAAAGTTGATGGTAAATACTTTTTATGGTCGTATTCAAAAAAATAATGTACTAGGTCCAATTTTCGAAGAACGAGTAGGCGGAAGATGGGAACAGCATTTAGAGAAAATGTATCGCTTTTGGCAAACTATTTTATTTAATGAACATACTTATAGTGGAGCACCATTTCCTCCTCATGCTCGAATGCCTATTGATGAAAGCCATTTTATTATTTGGGTTCAAAACTGGACAGGAACTGTAGATGAATTTTTCACTGGTCCAATTGCTGATGAAGCAAAAAAACGTGGCACTCTGATGGCAGCCATTTTTAATTCTAAATTAGAATTTTTTAAACAGAATGGATTGTAATAATTCTTTTCAATCATCGCTGATAAAAATCATGTTTTTTTAATTGTAATTTATTTGTAAATTAGTTCAAATTGATTATTAAAAAACTATGAATTTAAAAGACGACCATTGGGAAGAGTTATATGTTTTTGCTAAAGATTTAGCAGATCATAAAACTAGCTTTGAAGAAATAGAAAAACAACTTTCTACAAAAACAGATGATCCTCTTATAAGAGCTGAAATTATTAAACAGATAAAAAAAGTTCAATATGCCGTACATCGTAAAAATGGTCTTACTAAGATTGGTTTTGGAGCCTTGTTTTTAGTGATAGGATTTTTAATCACCTGTATTAATTTTCATTCAAATCAATCTTTTACAATCGTAATGTACAGCACTAGTACTATCGGTTTATTACTTATCTTTTGGGGACTCTACGAAATTATAGGTTAAATATTCTGATAATAATCAGCCATTTAGATTGACCTAAGTCATGTTATTTGGAGCATAGTTGACATAGATTTACAAATAAAAATCTAACTATGCATAACGAACATTCTGATACACATTTTCAATCTAGGATTGATAACGGTGAACACATCGAGCCTAAAGATTATATGCCTGAAGGCTACCGCAAACATTTAATTCGTCAAATGTCTCAACACGCGCATTCCGAGGTAATTGGTATGCAGCCTGAAGGTAATTGGATTACTCGTGCTCCAAGTTTAAGAGCAAAACAAATTTTACTTGCTAAAATTCAAGATGAGGGTGGCCATGGCTTGTATTTATACAGCGCTGTTGAAACGCTTGGTATTTCAAGAACTGAATTGATTGAACAATTACAAACAGGGAAAGCAAAGTATTCAAGTATTTTTAATTATCCTGCTTTAAATTGGGCTGATATTGGAGCTATTGGATGGTTAGTTGATGGTGCCGCAATCGTTAATCAAGTGTCTTTACAACGCACATCTTATGGCCCATATAGCAGAGCTATGGTTCGTATTTGTAAAGAAGAAAGTTTTCATCAACGTCAAGGTTATGAAATCATGACAACGATGATGCGTGGAACTAAAGACCAGCAAGCTATGGCACAAGATGCGATGAATAGATGGTGGTGGCCAGCGCTAATGATGTTTGGACCTCATGATTCTGATTCTCCAAGAAGTGGTGATGCGGTTAAATGGAAAATTAAACGCGAAACGAATGATGAGTTACGTCAAAAGTTTATTGATAAAACCATTCCTCAAGCTGAGTTAATTGGACTAACAATTCCTGATAAGAATTTTAAATTAGATGAGAAAACTGGTCACTATACATTGAGTCCAATTAATTGGGAAGAGTTTCATAGAGTTGTTGCAGGTCATGGACCATGTAACAAGCAACGTTTAGATCATCATATTAAGTATCATCAAGAAGGTGCTTGGGTGAGAGAAGCGGCAGAAGCTTATAAATTAAAAACAACAAAAAAAGAATTAGTAACAGCTTAATAAAATATTAATATGGCAACAGATACACAATTAGATTTATGGGAAGTATTTATTCAAAGTAAATCAGGTCTTCCCTATATTCATGCAGGTAGCATTCATGCATCAGATGTAAAAATGGCAATGCAAAATGCAAGAGATATTTATACTCGTAGAGGTGAAGGAACAAGTATTTGGGTAGTTCCAGCAAAACATATTTCAGCATCTAATCCAGATGATAATGATATGTTGTTTGACCCATCAAACGATAAAATTTATCGTCACCCAACTTTTTATGTAATGCCTGAAGGCGCTAAAAACATTTAATCCGAAAGACTATGACAACAAAAGATGCAACATATAATTATGCGATTCGTTTAGGAGATAACGCACTAATCCTTGGTCATCGTTTATCTGAATTATGCAGTAGAGGGCCAATTTTAGAAGAAGATTTAGCATTAACTAATGTGGCTTTAGATATGATTGGTAGAGCACAAGCTTTATTAAAATATGCAGCAGAGCTAGAAGGGAAAGGACATACAGATGACGATATTGCTTATCGTCGTGCAGAAATTAATTACCATAATCATTTATTAATTGAACAACCTAATGGTGATTTTGCTCACACAATAGCTCGTCAATTATATTTATCAGTGTTTGAATATTTATTTTATTCAGATCTTGTAAATAGTAAAGATTCCACATTATCAGCTATTGCTTCCAAAACAATTAAAGAAGTAAAGTATCACATGCAACATGCTATCGACTGGACTTTACGTTTAGGAGATGGAACAGCAGAAAGTCATAAGCGTATGCAAAAAGGGTTGAATGATTTGTGGATGTATACAGGAGAATTGTTTGAAATGGATCATATCGATACATACTTGTTACATCAGCATATTGCAGTAGATACCTTAGCACTTAAAACTAAATGGCAAAATGAAATTGAAAAAGTTTTGAAAGAGGCTACTTTATACCTACCTGAAGATACTTATATGCAAACAGGAAGTAAAAAAGGAGTTCATACTGAAAACCTTGGTCATATTTTGTCTGAAATGCAATATTTACAAAGAGCTTATCCAGATGCAAAATGGTAACAGTTGATTTAAATACTCAAGATGTATATAATTTAATTGCAGGAATCCCTGATCCGGAGATTCCTGTGATTACAATTAAAGATTTAGGAATATTAAGAGATGTGAAATTGGTGAATGATACTTATGTTGTAACAATCACACCTACTTACACGGCTTGTCCTGCTATGGGAATGATTGAAGATCAAATTAAAGAGATTTTATCAGCTCATGCTATCGATAAAGTTAAAGTACAATTAACTTATACTCCAGCTTGGACAACTGATTGGTTGAGTCAGGAAGCAAAAACTAAATTAAAAAATTATGGTATTGCTCCACCTAATCATTCTTCTTGCACCAAATTATTTAGCACTGCCGAAGTCGTTATTTGTCCTCAATGTAATTCAAGACACACGTCTTTAATTAGTCGATTTGGTTCTACCGCTTGTAAAGCATTATATAAGTGCGAAGACTGTAAAGAAACATTTGACTTATTTAAATGTCATTAAAAGTATAAATCTTATAAAAAAAGCCAGTAAATTTTACTGGCTTTTTTATTTATAAATACTAATAAAAAATCAAGCTGATATGTAACAAATGTCACACATTTTAGCTTATTCATTTTGTACCTTTATAGTGTGAAATTTTAAAAGAATTTAATTAAAAAAACGATCACTATGTTAATTTTCAATATTCTTTATTCAATGTTCTTTAATAAGTGTTCAAGATGTCATCAAGGTGATGTTTTTGAATCTAAGAATCCTTATAATTTAAGTAAGATGTTTAAGATGCATAAAACATGTAGCCATTGTGAGTTAGAATACGAAGATGAGCCTAGCTTTTTTTATGGTGCCATGTATGTGTCTTATGCTATTTCATCAGGCTGGTTCATGATTTGGTTTGCCATTCAAAACTATTTTTTAAACTGGGAATTATTACATTTTGCATTATTTGTAACAGGTTTTATAATTATTGTGGCACCATTAACTTTACGTTGGTCGCGATTAATTTGGCTTAACTTTTTTTACAAATTCAAAAAAGAATATAAAAACAGGAAACATCAACATATCGAAATAAACCACAATCATTAAAAAATTATATATTATGTTAGACGCAATTAAAGGAGCCTTAGGCTTAGGTCCAAAAATAGATTACAAAGAATTAGTTAAAAAAGGAGCTCAAATTATTGATGTGAGAACTCGTGGAGAATATGCTTCAGGTCATGTAAAAGACAGTGTAAATATTCCTTTAAATGAACTATCTTCGAGTGTAGCAAAGATTAAAAAAAATGTTCCCATTATCACTTGTTGTGCTAGTGGTATGCGAAGTGCTTCTGCGAAATCCACGTTAAGTTCTTTAGGTTTTAAGGAAGTGTATAATGGTGGAGGCTGGATGAGTTTAAATGGTAAAGTATAATGATTAATAATATTAAAGCACGTCTACTTTCTAATTGGAGTTTGTGGCGGATTATTCGATTAGTGTTATCTGTTCTATTTATTACTAGCGGTATCATCGCTATCGATTATATTTTAATATTAGCAGGCGCGTTTTTATTAGGGCAAGCTGTGCTTAATACCTGTGTAACTTGCGTAAGCGGAAATTGTGAAATACCTCAAAAAACAAAATCATGAACAACTTCAATAATCTTATTAATTCCGAAAAACCTGTATTAGTTGATTTCTTTGCCGAATGGTGCGGGCCTTGTAAAACAATGGCTCCCATTTTAAAAGACGTAAAAACACAATTACAGGATAACGCCACTATTATTAAAATTGATGTCGATAAAAACCCAGAAGTAGCTTCTATTTATCAAATCAGAAGTGTACCAACTTTAATTATGTTTAAAAAAGGTCAAGCTGTTTGGAAACAATCAGGCGTTGTGCCTACTCAAGAATTAATCAAACTATTTAATCAATTTCAATAATATGTCACATCAATATAATGTTAACCTTAAGTGGAACGCTGAAAGAGTAGGAGAAGTATCTTCTCCTGAATTAAATTCTAAAATTGAAGTCGCAACACCACCTCAATTCCCTAAAGGAGTAGAAGGTGTTTGGTCGCCAGAGCATTTTTTTACAGCAGCTGTCAACTCTTGTTTTATGACAACCTTTTTAGCAATTGCAGAAAATTCAAGATTAGAATTTAAGGAATTTAATTGCAGTGCTGTTGGTATTTTAGATCAAGTTGATGGTAAATATTTAATGACAGAAGTTATTTTAAGTCCTACCTTAATGATTATAAAGGAGGATGATAAAGAAAAAGCTTTACGTGTTTTAGATAAATCCGAAAAAGCGTGTTTAATTTCTAACTCTATCAATTCGAAAGTATCTTTAAATCCTTTGGTAACAGTCTTAGAAACAGTAAATAGTTGATTATATAGCGGCTGAAAAACATATTTATCCTGTAACGGGTATGAGTTGTGCTTCTTGTGCACTCAGTGTGGAGACTATTCTCTCAGCTCAAGACGGCGTTAAGAGTTGCGCAGTAAATTTTGCAGATAATTCAGTAGCTATAGAATTTGATTCTTCTCAAACAAAAGATATTGATCTCAAAAAAAGTGTGCAAGATGCAGGCTATGATTTGATATTAAATATTAAAAACAATTCCGAAGAAAGTAATCAATTACACGAAGCTTCCTTAAATCGCATCCGTCAAAATACAATTTGGTCGGGTGTGTTTGCCCTTCCCATTATGATTATAGGTATGTTCTTTATGGATATCCCTTATGGTAATTATATCATGTGGGTTTTAGCAACACCGGTAATATTAGTATGGGGAAGAAGTTTTTATATCAACGCCTGGAATCAATTAAAAATAAAGAAAGCCAATATGGATTCTTTAGTAGCATTGAGCACAGGAATTGCCTATGTGTTTAGTGTATTTAATACTCTAAACCCTCAATACTGGCATTCTCGTGGTTTGCATCCTCATGTGTATTTTGAAGCATCGGTGGTGATTATCTTTTTTATTTTATTAGGAAAATGGCTTGAAGAAAAAGCGAAATCGAATACCTCGAATGCTATTAAAAAATTAATTGGTTTACAACCAAAAACAGTAAGCTTATTGCAACACGATAACACAACCATTCAAGTTCCTATTGATCAAATTAAAAAAGAAGATATAATTGTTGTAAAACCAGGAGATAAAATTCCTGTAGATGGTGTTGTGTTATCTGGTGAAAGTTTTGTGGATGAGAGTTCAATTAATGGAGAGCCAATTCCTGTTTTAAAAAATATAAATACGAAAATTTTTACTGGTACTATCAATCAAAAGGGAACAATTAATATTAGTGCGCAAAAAGTTGGAGATGAAACTTTATTGGCACAGATTATTAAGATGGTACAGGAAGCACAAGGAAGTAAGGCTCCTATCCAAAAAAATGTGGATAAAATTGCTAGTGTCTTTGTTCCAACAGTGATGATGATTGCAGTAGTCACGTTTATTGTTTGGATGGTTTCTGGTATCGAAAATAGTTTTACGTATGGTTTGCTATCTGCTATAACTGTTTTAGTCATTGCATGTCCTTGCGCTTTAGGCTTAGCAACACCAACAGCTATTATGGTTGGTGTAGGTAAAGGAGCGCAATTAGGAATTTTAATTAAGGATGCTGAAGCATTAGAATTATCAAAAAACATCAATGCTATTATTTTAGATAAAACAGGAACAATCACAGAAGGTAAACCAAAAGTGGAATCGATTGTTTGGAATAAGCAATTATCTAACACAAAAGAGTTATCTCAAATTTTATTTTCAATTGAATCTAAGAGTGAGCATCCTTTAGCACAATCGGTTTGTGATTATTTAAAGCGGACTGATGCAGTAGCTATAGACGGATTTGAAAATATAACAGGAAAAGGTGTAAAAGCTCATATTAACGACATGTCGTATTTTGTTGGAAGCATGTCGTTTATGAATGATTTGAAATTAACCTTGAGCGATGATTTACAAAAAAAGTTTAATGATTATTCAGAACAGGCTTACACCGTTTTTGCATTTTCAAATCAGCACGACGTATTAGCTTTAATTGCGATTACAGATAAAATTAAAGAAACTTCCATACAAGCTATTAAGGGCTTGCAGGAAATGGGTATTGAAGTCTATATGCTTACTGGCGATTCGGAAGCGGCCGCAAAAAATGTAGCTTCTAAAACAGGAATCAAATTTTATAAATCTTCAGTAATGCCTCAAGATAAAGCAGCTTTTACAAAAGAATTACAAAGTAAAGGTAAAGTGGTTGCAATGGTTGGTGATGGTATTAATGATAGTAATGCATTAGCGCAAGCTGATGTCAGTTTTGCAATGGCTAAAGGCTCTGATATTGCTATGGATGTGGCAAAGGTCACTATTATGTCTTCTGATTTAATGCAGCTATTAAAAGCTATTCATTTATCTAGATTAACGGTTTCTAAAATTCGTCAAAATTTATTTTGGGCATTTATTTATAATGTGATTGGTATTCCATTGGCTGCTGGTATTTTATTTCCAGTCAATGGGTTTTTATTAAATCCTATGATTGCAGGTGGAGCTATGGCATTAAGCAGTGTGTCGGTTGTGACAAATAGTTTGTTATTGAAATTTAAAAAAATATAGTTATGAGTACATATAAATTTAAAACTACCATGAGTTGCAGTGGTTGTGTGAGTAAGGTAGAGAAATTCTTAAATGGAGAAAAGGATATTTTAAAATGGGAAGTAGATTTGAATTCCAATGATAAAATTTTAACCATTGAAACTGAAAAGTTAGAACCTAATCAAATTCCTGCATTGTTATTAAAAGCAGGCTACAAAGCTGTTCAAATTTCATGACACAAAAAGAGGCTTGAACTTTCAAACCTCTTTTTTTATATGTCATTCTGAACTTGTTTCAGAATCTTTTTATGTCTATTGAAATTGAGATGCTGAAATAAATTCAGCATGACTGAAGATTACATCCACTTAGCAGCAAATGTTTTAAATTCAGCTCTTAATTCATTAAAGTTTTTTTCAAAAGCATCCATTGCTTCTTTTTCATTAGAGTGGGAAGGCATTTCTCTATGATCTACAGCTACGGGATTCTTATTCACTTCTTTTTCTAATACAATTTCATCAACTGTAATAATGTGAGCTAATTCATCAATATTGTTTTTTTGAACAATCAATTGATTTTGAAAGTGTTCAACTTGAGCTAAAACATCAGATTGATTGTTTTTTGATACTAACTCTCCTAAACGACCTTTCATTAAAGTGATTTCATCCGCATAAAATTTTAATTTACTCATCCATTCTGTGTGATCAGCGTGTTGAGTATAAAGCTTTTCTCCTGTTTTCATGTTTTTTTTATTTAGTTTATGATTAATTTCTATTCTAAAGGTAGGTCGAACATGCATCGTTAAACTTGATATTAATCATGTCTTAAAACTGAGTTATATCATTCCTTTTTTCTGCTATTTTTTCATCCTTTGTTACAACTAAAACGTCATTACTATGTCTATATATCAAAAACAAGGGCAAGTCCCACATAAACGCCATATCGTGTTTCGTAAACCCAATGGTGAATTATATCATGAAGAATTATTTGGTACTGAAGGTTTTTCTAGTACTTCTTCATTAGTATATCATTTAAATCCACCAACCATGGTTAAGGAAATTGGTAAAGCACATTACGCTAGACCTGAAGTTGGAATTGATGAAAACTTGAAAGCACTGAGTTTTATGGGTTACGATGTTGAACCAGAAGATGATTATTTAGAAAGCCGCAAAGTGTTTTTCTTTAACGATGATATGCAAATTGGAATGGCATGCCCTTCAAAAAATATGGATGAATATTTCTTTAAGAATGCGGATTCTGATGAAATGTTATTCATTCATAAAGGAAGCGGTCGTTGCAAAACGATGTATGGAACGGTTGATTTTGAATATGGCGATTATGTAATTATTCCGAGAGGTGTAGTTTATAAATTAGAATTTGACACAAAGGATAACAAGATATTATTTGTAGAATCTCATAGTCCTATTCGCACTCCTAAACGTTACCGTAATGAATTTGGACAATTATTAGAACATTCTCCTTTCTGTGAGCGTGATTTTAAATTGCCATATAATTTCGAAACACATGATGAAAAAGGTGATTTCAAAATTATGATTAAAAAAAGAGGAATGATTTATCCATATACTTATGAAACTCATCCTTTTGATTTAGTTGGATGGGATGGATATGTGTATCCTTATGCATTCTCCATTTTTAATTTCGAACCTATTACAGGACGTATTCATATGCCTCCTCCAATTCATCAACAATTTGAAGGTCGTAATTTTGTGATTTGTTCATTTGTACCTCGGTTATACGATTATCATCCAGATGCAATTCCTGCGCCTTATCACCACAGTAATATTGACGCAGAAGAGATTTTATATTATGTAGATGGTGATTTCATGAGTCGTAATAATATCAAGGCTGGTCAGTTTACTTTACATCCAGCTGGTGTTCCTCACGGGCCGCATCCTGGTGCAATTGAGCGTAGTATTGGTAAAAAAGAAACAAAGGAATTAGCGGTGATGATTGATCCATTTAATCCTTTAAAAATTTCTACCGAGGCATTAAAATATGAAGTGAAAGATTATTACAAATCATGGATGAGTGCTCCTCAATTAGTTTAGTATAAATGTCAGTTCGAGCGAAGTCGAGAACTAAATAAAATAAATATTAATTTAAAAAAATAAATATCATGTCAGTAGCAGATTTAACTAAAGTAAAAAACTACGATTATAGTGGAGAAAAAGTATTTGAAAAAGCTCAAGACTTTTTACCAATTAACGGTACGGATTATGTTGAATTATATGTAGGAAATGCAAAGCAAGCAGCTCATTATTATAAAACGGCATTTGGTTTTCAAGAATTAGCCTACGCTGGATTAGAAACAGGATCTCGCGATAGAGTATCTTATGTTTTAGTTCAAGATAAAATTCGTTTAATATTAACTTCTCCTTTCGATCCAGAAAGTGAAATTTCTCATCACATTCGTAAACACGGAGATGGCGTTAAAGTCATTGCGTTATGGGTAGATGATGCTCGTAAATCTTATGAGGAGACAACTAAACGTGGTGCTAAATCATTTTTAGAACCAACTGTTGTGAAAGATGAGAACGGAGAAATTGTAAAAGCAGGTATTCACACTTACGGCGAAACTATTCATATGTTTATTGAGCGTAAAAATTACAAAGGAATTTTTATGCCAGGGTATGAAAAATTAGATACAGAATATAAGCCAACTCCAACAGGTTTAAAATACATTGATCACATGGTTGGTAATGTGGAGTTAGGAGCTATGAATAAATGGGCTAGCTTTTATGCAGATGTGATGGGTTTTGCAAACTTAGTAACGTTTGATGATAAAGATATTTCTACAGAGTATACTGCTTTGATGAGTAAAGTAATGACTAATGGAAATGGTCGTATTAAGTTCCCAATTAATGAACCAGCACATGGTAAAAAAAAATCTCAAGTAGAAGAGTATTTAGATTTTTATTATGGTCCAGGTTGCCAGCACATTGCTGTTGCTACGGATGATATTATATTCACCATTTCTGAAATGCGTAAACGTGGTGTAGAATTTTTATATGTACCAGGTTCATATTATGATACAGTAAAAGATAGAGTAGGGATTATTGAAGAAGATATGGAAGAGTTAAAGAAATGGGGTATCATGGTGGATAGAGATGATGAAGGATACTTGTTGCAAATCTTTACAAAGCCAGTTGAAGATAGACCAACTTTATTTTTTGAAATTATTCAACGTAAAGGAGCGAAGTCTTTCGGAAAAGGAAACTTCCAAGCTTTATTTGAATCCATTGAAGCTGAACAAGCAAGAAGAGGAACCCTTTAATTATAACCATCAAAAATGTCATACTGTGCTAGTCTAAGTATGACATTTTTATTTTAACTAAAAACAAATATGAGCATTATCCCTCCTTTTAATTTTAAGAAATGGATTGACGAAAATCGCCATTTATTAAAGCCGCCTGTGGGAAATCAAGTGGTTTATAAGGATACTGAATTTATTGTGATGGTTGTTGGTGGACCAAATGCCCGCAAAGAATTTCATTATAATGAAGGTGAAGAATTTTTCTATCAAATTGAAGGTGATATGCAATTACCTATTAGAGAAAATGGAAAAACAAGAGTGATTGATATTAAAGAAGGCGAGATTTTTTTATTACCACCTAGAGTAGAACATTCTCCTCAACGTTTTCCTAATACTGTCGGTTTAGTTATTGAGCGCCAAAGAACACCTCAAGAGTTAGATGCTTGTACATGGTACTGCGAAAAATGTGATAGCGAGTTATATCGAGCGAAATTTCATTTAGGAGATATTGTAGAACAATTGCCAAAATTAATGCAATCGTATTATGATAGTTTGGACTTACGCACTTGCAAAAAATGTGGTCATGTGATGGAGCCACCAAAATTAAAAGAAGCATTAGTTAAATAATATTTAAGATAATAGAAATGAAATAGTCATGTTCCCAAGTATCAAACGCTAATTAAATAACATGACTATAACATATGACAATTAAAAACAATATTCTATTCATATGAAACAAGCAACAATAGTAGGCGCAGGATTGGTAGGCTCTTTATGGGCGGTTTATTTAGCTAAAGAAGGCTATAAAGTAAATGTATATGAACGCCGCCCTGATATGCGTAAAGCAAATATGTCAGCTGGTAAGTCAATTAACTTAGCCACTTCTTACCGTGGTTGGAAAGCTTTAGATGCTGTTGGTATTGGTGATGAGATTAGAAAAATTGCGATTCCGATGTATGGTCGTACCATGCATCCATTAAAAGGAGATATAAATTATCAACCTTATGGCATTAATGACCAAGCTATCTATTCGGTTTCTCGTGGAGAAATTAATGCGAAATTGATGGATTTATCAGAACAAAATCCAAACGTAAAAATTTTCTTTAACGAAGAATGCGTGAACGTTGATTTAGAAAAAGGCACAAGTTATTTTAAAAACACTCAAACAGGAGCATTGTCTGAAGTTACTGCGGATGTGGTGTTTGCAACTGATGGGGCTTTCTCTGCAGCACGCTATAATGCGATGCAAAAGTTAGATCGCTTTAGCTATAGCCAAAATTATATTGAAGATGGTTACCGCGAAATTTTGTTACCAGCTAATGCAGATGGTAGTTATAAATTAGAAAAAAACACACTTCATATTTGGCCTCGTGGTCGTTTTATGTTAATTGCGCTTCCTAATTTTGATGGATCATTTACGTGCACCTTGTTTATGCCATTTGATGGACACGAGCACTGTTTTAATAAATTAACATCAAGAGATAAAGTTGAAAATTTTTTTAAGGAAGTATTTCCTGATTTCTTTCAAATGATGCCAAATGTAGCAGATGCTTGGGAAGATCATCCATTATCTTCTTTAGCCATTATTCGTTGTTATCCATGGTATCATGGTAAAGTGATGCTAATGGGAGATGCAGCGCATGCAACCGTTCCTTTCTTTGGACAAGGAATGAATTGTGGTTTTGAAGATTGCACCGTGATGTGGGACTTGATGAAAAAACATAATGAAGATTGGAAAAAAATCGGAGAAGAATATCAAGTATTACGTAAACCAAACGGAGATGCTGTTCAGGATTTATCAGTTAATAACTATTTAGTGATGAGAAACAAAGTAGCTGATCCTGATTTCTTATTGTTACAAAAAATAGAAAGAAGATTTAGCGAATTGTATCCTGATAAATATTTTCCATTGTATACGATGGTGTCTTTTTCTGATATAGAATATAGAACAGCTTTGGAAAAAGGAAACTCTCAGGAAAATATTATAAAAGAATTAATTAAAAAACATGATATTAATCATGATACTTCATTAGTGGCCATTGATGAGATTATCCATCAACATATGACTAAAAATGTATTAATTTAGCGAAAATTTAAAAAAAATTATGACTGACGCGCAAAAAGAAATTGTTTCTCGTATTGAAGATAAATATAAAGCGATTGATCAAAATCCTGATGTTCATTTAGAAGGATTGGTATGGGCTAATCCTATTACTTATTGGGATTATATTTTACCTGATGCTTTATTAGGGCTTCAAGTTCAACGAACAAATCAACCAGATGAGATGGTGTTTATTATGTATCATCAAATTAATGAGTTGTTGTTTAAAATGATTCTTTGGGAAATTAATCAAGTGAGTCATAGTGCTGAAGTATCTGCTCCTTTCTTTACCGAAAAATTAAGACGCATCAGTCGTTATTTTGATATGTTATCTTCTTCATTTGATATTATGGGAGATGGTATGGAGAAAGAGCAATACATGAAGTTTAGAAATACTTTAACTCCTGCTAGTGGATTTCAAAGTGCGCAGTATCGTTTAATTGAATTTGCTTCAACGGAGTTAATTAATTTAATCGATTACCGTTTTAGAGCAACGATTGATAGAAATACACCTTATGAGCATGCCTACGAACATTTATACTGGCAAGCTGCTGGTAAAGATCATGCTACAGGTAAGAAGAATACATTAATTAGAAATTTTGAAAAACGTTATAAGGCAGAATTTTTGATTCAAATGGAAGGGTATAATACAACCAACTTATGGACAAAATTCAAGCAATTACCTGAGACTGTTAAAAATGATGCAGAGTTAATTAAAGCGATGCGTCATTATGATTATACGGTAAACGTGTCTTGGGTTATGGCTCACTATAACGCCGCTGGTAAATATTTAGGAAATGCAGAAGCAACAGGAGGAAGTGATTGGAGAAAGTATATGCATCCAAAATATCAACGTCGTATTTTCTTCCCAGAATTATGGAGCAAAGAAGAATTAGAGAATTGGGGAAATAACGTGTAAGCATAAAATTTTAATGAAACGTTCTATTGAATTAATGTCGCCTGCGGGCTCCTACGAAGCGTTAATGGCGGCAATTAAAGCAGGCTGTAATTCGGTTTATTTTGGAGTGGAGCAGTTGAATATGCGCGCTCGTTCTAGTAATAATTTTACACTAGAAGATTTAAAACGTATTGCTGAAATAGGTAAAGAAAATAATGTAAAAACTTATTTAACTCTAAATACTATACTGTACGATCATGATATTACTTTAATGAAAAGTATTGTGAGTACAGCTAAAGAAAGTGGTGTTACGGCTATTATTGCTGCTGATCATGCAGTAATGAATTATGCGAAGAAGATTGGAATGGAAATTCATATTTCTACTCAAGCTAATGTTTCAAATATCGACACTGTTGAATTTTACGCCAACTTTGCTGATGTAGTTGTATTAGCCAGAGAGTTAAGTTTAATGCAAGTGGCGGATATTAGTCGTGAAATTAAACGTAGAAATATCACAGGTCCGTCAGGTAAATTAGTGGAGCTTGAAATTTTTGCCCATGGAGCCCTTTGTATGGCGGTTTCTGGGAAATGCTATTTGAGTTTACATTCGCATTTTGCATCAGCAAACCGAGGGGCTTGTATTCAGAATTGCAGAAGAAGTTATGTAGTAACTGATAAAGAAGATGGAATTGAATTTGAAATCGATAATGAATTTATCATGTCTGCTAAAGATTTGTGTACAATTGATTTTTTAGATAAAATATTAGATGCAGGCGTAAGTGTATTGAAACTAGAAGGTCGTGGGCGTTCAGTTGATTATGTTCACACAGTTACAAAATGTTATAACGAGGCTATTGATGCTTATATCGATGGATCATATACAAAAGAGAAAATAGAAAACTGGAAATCACAATTAGCAACCGTATTTAATCGTGGCTTTTGGGATGGCTATTATTTAGGGCGTAAGATGGGAGAGTGGTGTGATGAAAATGGATCTAAATCATCTAAACGAAAAATATATTTAGCAAAAGGTTTAAAATATTTCGATCAGGCCAATGTAGGTGAATTTAAATGCGAGTCTCACAGTTTATCAGTTGGTGATGAAATTATGATTACTGGTCCAACCACTGGTTACATTGAAATGAAAATCGAAGAATTAAGAGTAGATGGAAAACCTACTGATAAAGTGGTGAAGGGAAATATCTTTACCATCATCAGTGATGAAAAAATTCGTCCTTCTGATAAATTATACAAATTAGTTCCAGAAGCTTAATGATTCGTATTATTCAACAACGTATTAAATGCATTGGTTGTAATGCTTGTGTAGAGGCAGCAGATTATCGTTGGCGTATTTCTACTAAAGACGGGAAATGCACTTTAGTAGGCGGCATTGAAAAACGGGGTTTTTATTCGGTTGTAGTCAACGACCATGAATTAGAAGATAATTTAAAAGCAGCTAAAAACTGTCCAGTTAATATTATTAAGATTCACGAAATCTGATTTTTTTTAGTCCCATGTCTGACAAATGTCATAAATAGTTCTCTCATTCTTTAGTTCCTTTGCAGCGGATTTATTATAGTATTTAAATCTTAATGCAATGAAACCAGAACTAAAAGATAAAATTAAAACAATCCGCCACGATTACACCAAACATCAGTTGTTGGAGGAAAACATCAGTTCAGATCCTTTTATTCAATTTGGTATTTGGTTGCACGAAGCTTTTGAAAATGGCGATGAGGCAGCCAATGCATTTACACTTTCCACTGTTAACCAACTAAATGAGCCCTCTTCAAGAATCGTATTATTAAGAGATGTAAGCCATGGTGGTTTTACATTTTTTACGAATTACGCTAGTCATAAAGGAAGAGATATTGAGAAAAACAAACATGTTTCTCTATTGTTTTTTTGGAAAGAATTGCAACGTCAAGTAAGAATTGATGGAACAGTTGAATTTTTATCTGAAGAAGAATCGGTTTCATATTTTAATTCACGCCCTCGCGAATCGCAATTAGCAGCTTTAGCATCCCAACAAAGTGAAGTGATTGCAAATAGAGGAGAATTAGAAGAATACTTTTTAAATGTTACTAAATTATACACTAATAAAGAAGTTCCTAAACCAAATCACTGGGGTGGATATGTCGTTATTCCAACAAAAATGGAATTTTGGCAAGGAAGAGCAAGTCGATTGCATGATCGCATCCAATTTACTTTAATTAATAATTCATGGAAGATAGAACGTCTGTCTCCGTAAAATAAATTTTGTACTATATGAATACAGTTAGATTTACAAGCGCAAATAAAGATGAAAAACAATTTGTTGCAACTCTTAGAAAAAATGTAAACGATTATTTTAAAGAAAATAATATTTCTCAAAAAGCCAATGGAGCCATGGTTGTAAAAACTATAGCTCTTGTTAGTTTGTATATCGTTCCTTATGTTTTAATTTTAACTATATCAATGTCATCATGGATAGCGTTGGGTTTATGTGTTTTAATAGGGATCGGAATTGCAGGTGTAGGAATGGGAGTTATGCATGATGCTTGCCATGGTGCTTATTCAAAAAAACACTGGGTAAATAATTTATTATCTGGCACTTTATACTTGTTAGGAAGCAATGTTTTGAATTGGAAAATCCAGCATAATGTCTTACATCATACTTATACCAATATTTCTGGGCTAGATGAAGATATTAATACTAAAGGACCAATTCGTTTAGCAGAACAAGCACCTTTAAAATGGTATCATAAGTATCAGTTTTTATATGCCTTTGTGTTTTATGGTTTAATGACAATTACCATGTTAACAAATGATTTCACTCGTTTGTTTCAATATGAAAAAGCAGGATTAGTGAAAAGTCAAAATAAAAATGTGAAGAGTGAATATGCTAAAATGCTATTTCGCAAAGTTGTTTACTTAACAATAGTTTTAGGTTTACCAATGTGGCTAACTGATTTTACGTGGTATCAAATTTTAATTGGATTTTTTGCAATGCACTGGGTTGCTAGTATTATATTGAGCTTTGTGTTTCAAATGGCTCATGTAGTTGAGGGTGCAGAACAGCCTGTGGCAGAAAATGAATTACATACAGATTGGCATGTACATCAATTAAAAACAACTTCTGATTTTGCACGTCATAGTAAATTATTAAGCTGGTATGTTGGTGGATTAAATTATCAAATTGAGCACCATTTGTTTCCAAATATTTGCCACATACACTATCCTAAACTAGCGCCAATTGTCGAAAAAACAGCACATGATTTTGGAATACCTTATAATTTAAAATCAAGTTTTGGTAGTGCCTTGATGTCGCATGTTGAACGTTTAAAAGAATTAGGTAGAGCTTAATATGCTAAAAAATCAATACATTCGAGTTACAAAAAAATTTACGTTTGATATGGCTCATGCCCTATATGGCTATGATGGACCTTGTAAAAATATTCACGGACATACTTATGTGCTTTATGTAACTCTAAAAGGTAAGATATTAGAAAAAGAAAATCACCCAAAAACAGGTATGGTGATTGATTTTACAGATTTTAAAAAAATTGTAAACGAACAAGTAGTTCAAGTGTTTGATCATTCGTTGGTATTAAATTTAAATTCACCTCATGCACAATTAAATGAACTACACACTAATTTTGAAAAAATAAATTATGTGCCTTATCAACCAAGTTGCGAAAATTTGCTGATTGATTTTGTGAATCGAATTAATATAAAACTACCCAATCATGTAATTATCATTAGTTTAAGATTAGAAGAAACACCTACGTCTTATGCCGAATGGTTTTTAGATGATAATTTGTAAAACCTTTAATTATGGAAACAACAGATGTTTTAGTTATTGGAGCTGGACCAGCAGGCTGTATAGCGGCTTCGCTTTTAAACAAACATGGATATAAAGTGAAAATGGTGGAAAAAGAAAAATTTCCACGTTTTGTGATTGGAGAAAGTTTATTACCCAGAGTGATGGATCATTTAGAGGAAGCGGGATTATTAGAAGCGGTTAAAGCGGCTGGCTTTCAAGAAAAATTTGGCGCTAAGTTCGTGAGAGGTAATGAAGTTTGTGATTTTAATTTTGCTGAACAATTTAGTAATGGTTGGAAATGGACATGGCAAGTACCTCGTGGGCAATTTGATCAAATATTATCAACTACTGTAAAATCAATGGGGGTGGATTTGGAATTTGAAACCGGTGTAACAGATATTAAGTTTAATGGAACAAATTCAGTAACAACCGTTGTTGATTCAAAAGGAAATAAAAAAGAGATTGCAGCTAAGTTTATTGTAGATGCTAGCGGATACGGTCGTGTAATTCCCCGAATGTTTAATTTGGACGAAGCATCTAATTTAGGGGTTAGAAAAACACACTTTTCTCATTTCAGAGATTTAAAACGACCTCAAGGAGTTGATGGAAATCGAATAACCATTGTTGTTCATCAACAAAGAACATGGATTTGGATTATTCCTTTTTCGGATGGTATTACATCAGTTGGATATGTAAGTGACCCTTCATTTTATGATGGAATGCCTGAAAATCCTACAGAAAAAATGCTTCATTTAATAAATATAGATCCAAACTTAAAAGAGCGTTTTAAAGGAGCTGAAATGATATTTGAGCCTAAATCAATTGCAGGGTATTCCATTTCTACAAAACAACTGTATGGTGATGGATATGTATTAGTTGGTAACGCTACTGAGTTTTTAGATCCAGTGTTTTCATCTGGAGTAACGTTTGCGATGGAGTCGGGGGCTAAAGCAGGAAAGTTAGTTGGTGAGTTTCTAAAAGGAGAAAATGTTAATTGGCAAAAAGATTATACCGAATATATGATGCAGGGAATTAATACATTCAGAACGTATGTTTCAACATGGTATACTGGCGAATTGCATGATATTTTCTTTTCAGATAATCAAGACAATGAAATAAAAAAACAAATATGTTCTGTACTTGCAGGTTATGTTTGGGATTTAAATAATCCATTTGTTAAAAAACATGAACAAGCAGTAAAATCACTACACAAAGTATTAGAATTAAGTAAATAATCTTTAAGTATTGATTAAAATCAGTTTCGAAAATGACGCTTGTCACAATTGTAAACTGATAAATTGATGACCTTTGTAGTTAGAAAAGAGAAAGAGATATGACAATTATTAAAATAGATAAACCAGTAAAGGTTTCCGAGATAAAAAAGGCATTTAATAGCGAATTCCCATATTTGAAAATTGAGTTTTTTAGAAAAAAACATAAAGAACTTCAAGGTTCATTAAAGAAAGATGTAATAGCTGATGATTTTACTATAACGGCAGCTAGTGAAGCTCATGACATTATTATTAGCGAGGATATGTTGGTTTCTGAGTTTGAAAACCAATTTGCTGAGAAATTGAAATTGTCTGCTCAGGTTTTTAGAAAATCAGGAAGATCTTGGCTTGAAACTACATTTACAGACAGTTGGACGCTTAAAAAGCAAAACGACGAAGGATTGGAATTAAGTAATATTTAATGCTGATTTTTTGAAAATAAAAAAGGATTCGAAAAACGAATCCTTTTTTTGTGAGGTAATGTTAGGTTAAAATGGTACACCAGCTGTAGCTCCGCCTTCAACATCACTAAGCTCGGGTTTTAAACATAATATAGGTAATTTAGAATTGTTTATTAATTGATGAATATAGTTGCCTAATAATACAGATTTAAATTCAGTGTCTTGATCAGTCATCGAAATAATAATATCACCACCTACTTTTTTGGCATGAGCTAATGTTTTTTTAACCTTATTGTCTGTTTTTGCTATATCTCCAGTAAACGATACTTTACTTTTTGTACATTCTTTTTCAATTTGTTTCATGTACACTTCTAATTTAAATTTATCAGTAGCTTCACTTTCATTATATAGTCCAACTGCATAAATGTGTCCTGTAAATATTTTAGCTAATTGAATAGCCGCATTTACTTTTTGTCGAGTATGTGCAGACAGATCAATTGGTAAAATAATTTTAGAGTAGCCTTTTTTATCAGATTCAGATCTTACTGTTAAGATTGGTAATTCACTTTTGGTTAATGTTCTATAGGTATTACTACCCATAAATAAATCATTATTTGAATCGCCACCTTGTGTGCCCATAACTAATAAATCAGCATCTACCTCGTCGCATAAATTAATAATTTCGGTTGTAATATTTCCGGTAGAAAAAATAGGTGTTACTTTTACTCCATATTTTTTAGATATAGCGGTAGCATCGGCCGTTAATTTTGCAGATAATAAGTCGGATATAGTGCTTGGTTTTTTTACATTAAGTGAGGGTAAGAGCATATTTAATAAATCATTCTTTTTTTGAACGAAAGCTAAAAATAATTCTCCCTTTGTAAAAGCTGTAACAAATGCAGCATGTTCTACTGCATTTTCTGCAGTTTTAGAAAAATCGTATGGTACGACAATTTTTTTTGTTTTTAAGTTAATCATATACGTTATTTTATTTATGAATTGATAATACTGGAATATTTGAAGATAAAATTATTTTTTTAGAATTGCTATCAATAAATAGATTGTGAAATGCGCTGTAATTGTGACTAATTAAAAGTATAGCATCTGCTTTAGTTTTTTTTGCATAAGCACTAATTCCATCCTGGAAATGATGTCCTTTAATATTTGTAACAGTAAATGGATGTTTGTTTTTGTTGCCTAATAGTAATTCGTCATCGGTTTGAATATGCACGTATTCAGCTTTTGCACCTAAAAAATCAATTACTGTATGTATACGTTTTGACAATCCAGCACTGATAGTTTCTTTATTATCAATGGTTACAATTATTTTTTTGATTTGATGATGCTTAAATTTTTCGGGAACTGTGATGATTGGACAATCAATTTTTCCAGTTAAATCAACACTTGTAGTGCCATATATAAATTTTGATATTTTATTTTTTGTTTCTAACCCTAAAACGGCTAAACTAATTTTATTTTTTTTTGATAGTTTTTTGACACGTTCTTTAATATTATCATAAGTAACCTCAATCTCAAATGATATATTTTTGTGCTTTTTAGACAATTCGATTTGCAGAGCCTCCATTTTTTTACCAGTATCTTTTGCAAAATTATCACCATCCATAAATACCAACCCAGATGTTGTATGAACAACAGGAGCGGTTAAAGTATGAAATAGCAATATTTTAGAGGAAGACTGTTTTGCTAATTCAATTGCATAATTAATGGTATTGTCTGATGATTTTGAAAAATCTACGCCTACTAAAATAGTTTTCATATTGATTCTGATAAAAAGTTAAATAGTTATATAAATATTAAAGTATCTAAGCCAAAATAAAAATAATTAGAAAGAAGTAAAATCAATGTTAATAGTATCACCCTTGGAAAAACATGTTGTAAGTCCCACATTGGTCTTATAAAAGAAAAGGCAAATGCAACAACTAATAAATTGATGGCTAAAATAATAGGAACTATTTGGTGAAATAAACCAGTAATTAATAAAAAGCCACCAATAAACTCTGTTATCGAAGTAAAATATGATGTAAATACTAATAAAAATTCCGGAATGTGTTTCCTATCTGTTTCGTTGTGGAAAGCATTAATTACATTTTTAATTTTTACAACAAACAACTTGTCGTACCCCTGAAAAATAAATAAAATGCCTAAAAAACATCTCACAAACACTTCGGCTAGGTTATAATTTAAATCTGCTTGACTCATGTAACGAAGTTAGATTAGTAAATGATTAAAAAGTATGACCAAAGTCATTGTTAAAGCTGATTAAAGATAGGATTCTTTTTTGAATAATATAATCAAATTACGAAAATTCGTATATTGTTCTTTCATTGATTTATATCGATAGTATGAATTACTTAAAAACATATATTTTCATTATTTCTTTGATTTCCTTGCAATTTGGGTTTTCTCAAAATAAAATGATTGAATCATTAAAATTAGCGTTAAATAAGGCTAAGCATGATACAATTAAATGTGAGGTGTTAGATCAATTAATAGAGGTTGCAGCCGAAGGAGAATGGCAAAAGTATAATGAAGATTTAAAACAATTGTCTGCTAAAAATTTGGCATTAAACCCACGCGGACGATTATTTGTAGTATATAGTAAATATTATGCAACTGCTATTCATAATTTAGGAATAATCTATTCAGAGCAATCAGACGATGAAAAAGCCATTGAATATTTTAATAAAAGTATAGTAGTAAGTAAAGCATCAGGGAATAAGAATGAAGTAGCCATTTCGTTACAGGCAATTGCTCAGATAGACATCAGAAAAGGGAATAATACAAAAGCATTAAATCAGTTATATGAGTGTTTAAAAATATTTGAAGAAGTTGGTGATGAAATTGGAATTGCGGATGTGCACTTAAGTATTGGAGATATTGCTTATCTACAAAGAGATTATCATAAAGCTTTGGAGCATCATCAAAAAAGTTTAGAATTATACACTAAAAACAAATATGATGTCGCTTTTAGTACCATCAACTTTAAAGTAGGTATTGATTACAATGCATTAAAGGACTATTCAAAAGCATTAAAATTTTTGCAAAAAAGTATTGATTTAATTGAAAGTTCAGATTACGGTGCAAATACCGTTGCTTATTTAAATATTGCTCAAATCTATATTTATCAAAATAAATTTGATAAAGCCATTGATTATGCGACTAAAGGACTTGCAATAGCAGAAAGTATGCAAAATAAAGTTGAACTAAATCATAGTTATATTATTTTAAGTAAAATATACAGATTACAGAAAAAATATGATTTAGCCATTCAACAGGCTCATAAAGCATTAGCGCTTGGAAAAGAAATAGATCATCCTGTTGAAATTAATATGGCTGCTGAGGCTTTATATTTGTTATACACAGACAAAAAGCAATTAAATAAAGCGGAAGAATATAATCAGTTATTTATACAAACAAAAAATAGTATCGAGAATCAGGAATCTAAAAATGCGCTATTAGAACAAAAACTTAAATATGAGTACGAGAAGAAAGAATTGCTATCTAAATCAGAAAACGAAAAAAAACTGTTAGAACTTACCTCGGCCAATGAAAGAAGTAATTTTAGAAAAAATATTTGGCTGGTTTTTTTTGCTGGGATATTGCTTTTGTTTTGTGTAAGTGCCTTTTTTCTATACAAACATTTTAAACAAAAAAGTATTATTAATCAGCAAAAAAATAATTTATTAAAACAAAAATTATTGGTTTCTCAAATGAATCCTCATTTTATTTTTAATTCATTAAATGCTATTCAAAATTATATTTTCAAGCAAGATAGTTTAAAGGCAGGAAACTACTTGTCTCAATTTTCTGAGTTAATCCGCATGATTTTAGATTACTCAAGAAAAGATTATATCTCAGTCGAATCAGAATTTAAATTGTTAAATAATTATTTAGAATTACAAAAGTTAAGGTTTGAAAATAAATTTGATTACCATATTGAAATAGACGAAATGATTGATAGAGAAAGTATTCATATTCCACCAATGCTGGCTCAGCCATTTATTGAGAATGCCATTGAACATGGTATTTTTTACAAGAAAGATAAAGGTAGGGTAGATGTACGTTTATATTTTAATAATAAGTTATTAGTTTATGAAATAGAAGATGATGGTGTTGGTATTGAGCAAGCCATGAAATTAAAGAATAAGCTAAAGTCTTCATACGAATCATTAGCCACTATTATTACCAAGGAACGGATGACAACGTTAAACGAACAAACAAAAAATAATATTGAAATTGAAATAATTGATAAAAAAAACAATTCAACCGAATATTCAGGTGTAAAGGTTAAGTTTTTTGTGCCATTTAAAGAAATGTAATTTATGATAAAAGCAGTAATAGTTGACGATGAGATTAATAATCAAGAATTGATTTCTAATTTATTAAAATCATATGCCGAAAATATACATGTTGTGGGTTTAGCTAATTCAGTTGAATCTGCCTACAAAACAATATCAGAACAAAATCCAGAGTTAGTATTTCTAGATATTCAGATGCCTGATGGAACAGGATTTGATTTATTGAAAAAATTCGAAAAAATTAATTTCAAAATTATTTTTGTAACCGCTCATCAGGAATTTGCCATCGAAGCATTTAAGTATAGCGCTATTGATTATATTTTAAAACCACTTGCACCCGCACAATTATTAGCATCTGTTAAAAAAATGGAAGAGGCAATGAGTGGCGAAGAGCTTAATCTTAAACTCAAAACACTTTTAAGTAATATTGCCGAACCTATTAAAAACAAAAAGAAAATTGTTTTAAAAACCATGGAACGCATTTACTCTGTCGACTTAGATGATATTATTCGTTTCGAGTCGGATGGAGGATATACTAAAGTGTATTTATTAGACGGCAAACGTATAATGGTTTCAAAAACAATGAAAGAGTTTGATGATTTATTATTAGATGCAGGTTTTTTAAGAGTTCATCATTCTCATTTAATAAATATGAATCATTTGTTTTGTTTCGAAAAAACGGAAGGACACGTCGTAATGAAAGATGATTCTATTGTACCTGTTTCTAATAGAAAGAAAGACCATTTAATGGAATTATTAAATATGCTTTAATATTTAGCATTTAATGAGATAGAAATAATTATAGGCAAATATTTAAAATGCTACAATTTATAGCAATATGATGTTTTAAATTGTAGTAATTTTATTAAAAGTTTTTTGTTAATTTAATTATTGTTGCCATGAATGCTAAAAACCACAATGCTGTTTATGCCCAAAGCAATCAGTTATCATTGTTTGCGGAGGCTAAAAAAGAACATCAACAACCCGTTTTAGACACTGTTTATCAGTATTTTTTAATTATTTCGCCACCAGACGAAATTAAAAGTCAGGTAAAATCGCTCAAGTATAAACTCCATAAAGCGGTAGGCTTAAGTGATTATAATTTACAATCAGTGCCGCACATTTCATTGATGTCGTTTCATACAATGCGTCCAGTGAACGAACGTTTTTTTGGTGCGCTACAGCAGCTTTTTTCTAAAAACGATGCATTTGAAGTAACCTTAAATGGTTTTGAATACTTTGAGCACGGGGAGGAAGCAAATACTATTTATGTGAAAATTGAGAACTCTTCTCAGATAGTAAGTGTATACCATGAGTTGCATAATTTATTAGGACTTAGGGTAAGAGAATTTGTACCACATTTAACAGTTGCTAGAACAATGTCTAGAACTCGTTTTAATAAAAGTTATGAAATGATTAAACAACATACCTTTTCTAAAAAATTCACTTGTAATCAGGTTACTATTTTAGAAAGAAAACTACAACATGGCGTTGTAAGTAACTATAAAGTAATTAAAGAAATTGAGTTTTCGTCTTGATGGTATCGAATTTCATAAAAGCAAAAAAGGTTCAAGCATTGCTTGAACCTTTTTTTGTACCCCAGACGGGACTTGAACCCGTACGTCCGCGAAGACACAGGATTTTAAGTCCTGCGTGTCTACCAATTCCACCACCGGGGCATTTTTGGTTGAAAAACAACTCAAAGAGTCAGTTTTCGAGCGAAAGACGGGTCTCGAACCCGCGACCTTAACCTTGGCAAGGTTACGCTCTACCAACTGAGCTACTTTCGCTTGTAATTCATTTAAAAGAACAATCGATTTTATTAATCGGGAGTGCAAAGATAATTGTTTTTTTACTCTGACAAAATTTTTTTTAAAATATTTTTTTGTCCTCTGTTTTTTGTCTTTTTCTAAGGTCCTTTTTGTATTCGAAAACCGGTCTGTTTTATACTTATCCTCCAATTAATCGCTTGATATCATTGAGTTTCATGAGTGCTTCTACAGGGGTTAAAGTGTTAATATCGGTTTTTATCAATTCATCTTTTACCTGCTCTAAAACGGGGTCGTTTAGCTGAAAAAAACTTAATTGATAATCACTTTTACTCTTTGTTTTAGAAGTCATTGTCTCAATCGCCTCATCTGAAGAATTTATAGTTTCCACTTCAGATAATTCTAATTCATGATCTTTTTCAAGTTTCTTTAAAATATCATTGGCTCTATCTACCACTTGTTTTGGCATACCAGCCATACGAGCTACATGAATACCAAAACTGTGTTCGCTACCACCTTCTTGTAATTTGCGTAAAAAGATAATTTTATTATTGACTTCCTTTACCGACACATTAAAGTTTTTAATACGAGGGAAATACGTCGTCATTTCATTTAACTCATGATAGTGAGTAGCAAATAATGTTTTGGCTCTATTTTTTGGTTGTGAGTGAATATACTCGGCAATTGCCCAAGCAATAGAAATACCATCATAAGTAGAAGTTCCACGTCCAATTTCATCTAATAAAATTAAACTGCGCTCGCTTAAGTTGTTTAAGATACTAGCCGTTTCATTCATCTCTACCATAAAGGTTGATTCTCCTGAAGATATGTTATCGCTAGCCCCTACGCGTGTAAATATTTTATCAACGATGCCTATTTCTGCACTCTTTGCTGGAACGTAGCAACCTATTTGTGCCATTAAGGTTATTAAAGCCACCTGACGTAATAAAGCAGATTTACCACTCATATTCGGGCCAGTAATCATCATCACTTGTTGGGTTTCATTATCTAAGTATACAGAATTACTCACGTAATCAGTTCCAATCGGTAGTTGTTTTTCAATCACTGGATGACGTCCATCTTCAATGTTAATAGCAAATTCATTGGTTAATGTGGGACGAATATATTGATTGTCTTTTGCTAGTTTAGCAAAGGATAATAAACAATCTAATTTCGAAATTAGAGCAGCGTTTAATTGAATTGGAATAATGTAATCAATTAAATCTCTTACTAAAGCTTCGTATAAGGTTTGCTCTAATACCGCAATTTTATCTTCAGCGCCTAATATTTTTTCTTCATAAATTTTTAACTCTGGAGTGATATAACGCTCTGCCGTTGTTAAGGTTTGTTTACGAATCCAATCGCTTGGCACTTTGTCTTTATGCACATTGGTTACTTCTAAATAATAACCAAACACATTGTTGTAAGAAACTTTTAATGATGAAATCCCTGTGCGTTCAACTTCACGTTGTTGTATCTGTAATAAAAAATCTTTTCCGCTAAATGCAATGGCGCGTAATTCATCCAATTCGGCATTTACACCCTTACTGATGACATTTCCTTTGTTTAATAACACAGGCGCATCTTCGTTTAATTCGTTTTGTAAACGATCGCGCATTAATAAACATGGGTTTAATTGCTCGGCTATTTTTTGAAGCGAATGGTCATCACACTTACTTGTTACATCTTTGATAGACTCAATTAAATTTAAGGCACGTTTTAATTGTACCAATTCACGAGGGTTTATTTTGCCTGCTGCAACTTTTGAAATTAAACGTTCTAAATCGCCTATCTCTTTAAACTGAGTAATTAAATCAGCTTGTAAGCTGCTATGCACCCCAAAATATTCAACAACATTTAAACGTTCATTTATAATGTCTAATTGCTTTAATGGTAATGCTAACCAACGTTTCAATAAACGTGAACCCATTGGGGTTACAGTGGTATCAATAATGTCAATTAAGCATTTTCCGTTATCATGGCTGCTACCAAACAATTCTAAGTTACGAACAGTAAATCTATCTAACCAAACATATTGATCTTCTTCAACTCTACTAACTGCTGTAATATGTTGTAGCTTATCATGTTTGGTTTCTCCCAAGTAGTGCAAAATAGCACCACAGCTCATAATAGCTAAGTTTAAATGTTCAATGCCAAAACCTTTTAAACTACTAGTGCCAAATTGTTTGGTTAAAGCTTCGTAGCCAAAATCTTGTGTAAAAGCCCAATCATCTAATCCGAAAATATAAAAACGGTCGCCAATTAAATTTAATAAAGTTTGACGTTTATTTTTCTCAAATAAAATTTCGTTTGGCTTAAAACTTTGAATGAGTTTTTCAATGTAAGTATGAGTTCCTTCAGCAACTAAAAATTCCCCAGTAGATACATCTAAAAAAGAAACGCCTGCACGTTCTTTATCTAAATGAATACTCGCCAAAAAGTTATTGGTTTTATGTTCTAAAACTTTATCATTAAAGCTAACACCAGGAGTTACTAATTCCGTAACACCACGTTTCACAATCCCTTTTACCATTTTAGGATCTTCTAGCTGGTCGCAAATTGCTACACGGTAACCTGCACGTACTAATTTTGGTAAATAGGTGTCAACGCTATGGTGTGGGAATCCAGCTAATTCAATATGAGAAGCAGAACCATTAGCGCGTTTAGTTAAAGTAATACCTAATATTTGAGAAGCCTTAATAGCATCTTCGCCAAAGGTTTCGTAAAAATCGCCCACACGAAACAATAAAATAGCGTCAGGATATTTTCCTTTCACTTCATTATATTGTTTCATTAAAGGTGTTTCTTTTACTTCCGTTGTCTTTGCCATAGAGGGTTAAAGATACAATATCCATGTGCTGTTGCTGGATTTAATTTTTAACAGAAATAAGGAAGTTGTTAATATTTTATAGCCCGCAGATTTCTTGGATTGCTGCTGATAAAATCTGCGTACATTAGCGGAATCTGCGGGAATTTTATGCAAAAGTTCAAACAACATATCATCGATACTTGTAAACGTCATTTAGAGAATAAAATAGATTCTCTAAATTCCATTATCAAAGAAGTATCTGAATCCTCTAATTCGGAAAGTAAAAGTTCGGCGGGTGATAAACATGAAACTTCTAAAGCAATGATGCAATTAGAAATTGAAAAATTAGGTACGCAATTAAAAGAAGCTGAAGGACAATTAGCTGAATTTGAAAAAATAAATTTCACTAAAAATTTTCAAAATATAGAGCAGGGCAGTTTAGTAGAAACCAATAAAGGTTATTTTTTAATTGCTAGTTCTATTGGAAAAATAACTGTTGATGAAAAAACTGTTTTTGTGATTTCTGCTAAATCTCCTTTGGCTTTAAAATTAATTGGTAGTAAACAAAAAGACACCGTTATGTTTAACGATGTCTTTTATTCTATTCAGTCTATTAATTAATTTATTTACTCAAAACAATTCTCTTAATGATTGAATTTTTATCAGAAGTGATTTTTACAAAATAAATACCATTATTTAATTTACTTAAGTCTATGTTTTTGTGATTACTAGTAATGTTTTCCTCTAACACGGTTTGTCCAATAGCGTTTAATATTTGTACTTGACTTGCTTCTTTAGAGGCAGAAGAGTTGATAATATATAAAGCGCCAGTACTAGGATTAGGATATACATTCCATCCATCATTATTTGATAATTGAGATATTACTTCTGTTGGGGTTTCAATAGTATTAATAGCGGTATTAGTTACCACTGGTGCATTAAAATCAAAATAAATATAAGCCGTATTTTTTATTTGAGTGCCTGGTGTATTATTGCTATTACGTTTAATACGATATTGAATATAACCATGACTTGCAGGTTCGTTACTATTACTATCTGGTAACATAATATTATTAAATTTCCATTTTAAAATATTACCAGGTAAAATTTCAATATTGCAGTTATGACTAGAACCTAACATTTCAAAAGTGTTCACATCCAAGTTAGGAGACAATGTATCTTTTACAACAATATTTACTGCAGGACCATTACCCGTATTTTGAAAACGAATTAAATACGTTAAATCCGTAACACTTGCTGCTATATCTCCGTTTGGACCAACACCAGCTGGGCTCACGGTTTTATCGTTAGGATCAAAAGAGCCAGTAACGAAGCGTGAATAACAAGAGGTATTATTTAAAGAATTAAAATCTGTAACCGTAGGTTGTGCCCACATACAAGATGCAAATGTACTTCCTAATGGTGTATTCACAGGAGTTGTGAAATCAATATATAAACTCATGCTTCCTCCTGTATAAGTGATATTATTAAAATTCCAAATTACAGTGTCGCCAGAAAGGGTGTAGGTTGTAGGAGAAGTTGTAACTATGTTAGGAATAAAGGCACTTGGTAAAGTAGCTTTAAATAAACCGCTAGCACTAACATTATTTAAATTTCTTAATTGATAATACATACGGCATATAAAGCCAGGTACTACACCCATATTCCAGGCAGATACTTGTAAATCTGGAGATGTTTGAGAATTAAACCCAACAGATAAATTATTATTAATGGAGTTTTGATTTCCTGAATTTAAAACATTTGTTATAGTAGTTGCGCATGTTGGGATGAATACACCGTTAAAACTATTTAAGGTGATTGAATAAGTTCCAAATGGTAAATTATTTACAAAGTAATCTCCATTGTAATTCGAGTAAGCTAATCTGTTTCCAGGATTTATGATAACTGATGAATATACCGCATTATTATCTCCCGCATTTTTGATACAATCATTATTAATATCAATAAATGTATTTCCTGAAATAGAACCACAATTTGTTCCATCGGCTGTAATTGTATCTTGAATACTCAAACAATTCATATTGGCATCATAAACCGTTACAGAATATATACCAGTATTCAAATTAAATACATCTTGTGAGTTAGCCCCATTAGTCCATTGATAAGTGAAGGGACCAGGGTTAGAGCCTGAAATAGATAAATCAATTGATCCGTCTCCTATATTATAGCAAGTTTCTTTAATAGATGAGCTTGTTAAAGTTGCATTAGGCATGCTGCTTGGTCCATTTGAAGAAATAGTTACATAATCCATTACACTACATCCAAGTGCATCCATAACCTGAACAGTATAGGTATTTGGACATAAATTAGTTGGATTCCAATTTGTAATATTCCCTGGAATCCATTGATAACTATAAGGAGGTGTACCGCCTGAAACTATAGCAGATGCAATTCCGTCGCAACTATTTCCACAGCTTGAGTTAGTATGAGTAGTAGTAATTGTAGGTGGCATTTGAGATGTAATATTTACGGTTTGTTGACCTATACAACCATTTGCATCTGTAATTGTTACACTATACATTCCTGGACAACCATTGTACAATTGAGGCCCATTATATCCATTAGACCAGCTATATTGAAATGGAGGAGTACCTCCAGATACACTTACCATTGCTGTTCCATTGCACATTCCTATGCATGCAGGATTAGAATAACCGTATGAATTTATCATCGCTGGTTGAGCAACGGTAACGACTAATGATGCAGTGTTTGTCGCTGCGTCCATTACAGTAACTGTATATTGCCCAGTTGCAACTAAACTTAAAACTGGACTATTGGTGTTGGTTGGTGTCCAAGTGTAAGTGTATCCTCCTGCACCTCCAGTTGCTGATACAGTAGCACTTCCATTACTTAAACCATAACACGTAACATTGGTTACAGTTGAAGTAAGAGTTATTTGAGAAAATGTTATTGAATAATAAATAAGGAATAAAGTAGAAAGTAAAATTTTTTTCATAAAATAAGTTTTTGGTGAAACGAAAGTATGATAATTAAATTTGTATACTAAGGCTATTTAGTGAAGTGCTATTATAAATGAGTAGAAAATAAGTAAGTTTTAATGACACTTCGTGAGTGTGTATATTCACTGAGTAAAGAAATTAATGAGTATTATTTTCTTTGGGTTCTTCCTTTTTAGCAAAATACTTTTTGAAGTTGTATGTAAAGGTTAACATGTAATAACGGTTTAAGACATTAGTTTGAGAATCCTGTATGTAGCTATCTGTATTAGTTCTTGATACAGCATTATTTTGATTTAATAAATCGTATACCGTTACACGTAATTCGGCTTGTTTGTCTTTTAAAAATTTATAGCCAATACCTGCGTTCCACAATGAAATAGATTGATTATAAGCACTGGTTAAACCAGAGTAGTAAGTGTTAGTGTATTCACTTTGTAGCACAAGCCCTTTCCAAGGGTTAATATTGATTTTTAATTTCGATTGTTGAGATAAGTAAGTTGTGTTTGAAGAAGTTTGTAAGGTATTATTGATGTTACTATAAGATGAATTGGAAGATATTGTGAAATCAAATTTCTCGCTAATGTTGCTACTAAATATTAAACCTAAACCACCCGTAGCTGTTTTGGCATAATTGGTATTACTATTTATTAAACCTGGAATATTAGTATAGTTACCCGATAAGTTGATACTTAAATTAGTTTTTATTTTTTTAATAGGGAATGTGTAATTAATAAATGAACGCAAGCTGTAATAGCCATCTAAGTTTACAGGTCGTGTAATTTGCGAACCTCTTTTTAAACTGATATTGTTATAAACAGTTGTATCTCTATTAGCAATTAAAGTACTATTACCTATGTAATTGTTAGAATAGTTTCCTCCTAATAAAATAAAACTGGATGTTGCCTTTACTGTATTTACTCCCGAATAACGAATATTTAAATTGTTTTGAAAGTCTTGTTTTAAATCTGGATTGCCAGTGCTTAATTGCAATGAGTTTGTGTTATTGATGACATCCTGAAGTTGGTCAATGCTAGGAGCATTGTTACTAGTACGATAGTTTAATCTTAAGTTATTTTTGGGAGAAAATTTATACTGAAATTGTGCAGATGGTAAAACAGATTCGAATGTTTTACTTAATTGATAGCTACTAGGAATTTCTTGCTGTTTGGATAGTTGTGCCCATTGGTATGCGGCATTAACAGAAAAATTAAATTTCTTTTTTTCAAATCGATAGCCTAAGCTTCCTGATTGAGATTGGTATTGATTTTTAAATACATTTGTTAAGGTACTGTCTAGGTCAGTATAGCTATAAGAAGTATAATTCTTATCATATGTTTTTTTTGAAGAATAATTTTCGTTATAGTTAATAGTATAACTGGCTAGTAAAAAGCTAGTGCTACTCAATGGTTCAGTATAAGTAACATTACTGTTAATTGCTTTTCCGTCTTTTATAATTTGAGCTTTTTGGTTCAGTGAATCTCCTATTGTAATGGTATCTCTAAAATAATCGTTAATAGTGTATAATTTAGTTTCTCCTGAATTTGCAGTAATACTAGGTGTGGCACTAATTGATAATGTTCTTCCGCGTTTTACAAATGAATGTCGGTATAATATTGGAGCTGAGATTGAGTATCCAAATAAATGAGAAGATGTATTGTTTTTCGAATTGCTTAGAGTAAAGGCTTCTTTGTTACTGCTTCCTAATAAAGCTTTTGAACCATCATTATTTTGAAATGATAATTTAGGTTGAAATATAATAGAATTCATAGAATCTAATTTAGTTTCAATTTTAAAGTTTAAACGATGATTAAAATTACCACTCTTAGTTGTATTGTTTTCGTTGTATACTAGCCCATTATTTGAACCAATAATATATTGTTGTAGCAGGGAAGACTTAGAGTCGTTTTGTGTCCAGTTGAAAAAATAACTAGCCGTAACATCTGTTTTTTTGCCCCATTTATCGCTGTAATTTAATCCAAATAAAGAAGTTGTATTTATACCATTTTGAGTGCCAATTAAAAAATTATCAGCATTGTTTTGTGGCGGACCACCTTGACCGCCACCGCCGCCTCTCATACCTTTTCCACCACCGCCACTGCCTCCAGAACTGGCAACACCAACTAAATCTTCTGATGAAAAATTTTGTTCATTAATATTATTCGATTGAGCTAATACAGTAATTCGTCTGTTTCCTTTAAAGTTGTTTACAGTAGCTCCTCCTTTATACTTATCTTCATAACCATAACCACCAAAAATTTTCCCAAATATTCCATTTTTAAATTGAGCTTTGGTTGTAATGTTGATTGTTTTACTGGCATTACCATCATCAAAGCCAGTAAATTGAGCCTGATCACTTTTCTTGTCAAATACCTGAACTTTATCTATGACTTCGGCTGGAATATTTTTTAGTACAGCACTGGCATCATCTCCAAAAAAAGGTTTGCCATCAACTAACACCTTTTTTACTTCTTCTCCTTGAGCATTTACTTTTCCATCAACTACAGTAATCCCTGGCATTTTAGTAACTAAATCTTCTGCAGTAGCATCTTTATTTACTTTATAGGCTTTTGAACTGAAACTGGTTGTATCTCCATTTTGAGTAGCCAAGGCTTGTTGTGCTTCAACCGTTACTTCCTTTAGGTTTGTTGTGTTTTGTTTTAGATTAATGGTTGGGATAACAACGTCTTGATTATTAATGGTAATAGTTCTGTATACAGGTTTATAACCAAGAGATAATATTTTTAATATATAAGAATTAGAATTGACACTCTCTAATTTATATTCGCCTTCAGTATCTGTTGTAGTTCCTTTAATAAAAGATGAATCTGTTTTTAATAGCAAAACCGATGACCCAATAGCAGCTTGTTTGTTTTCATCCACCAATTTTCCACTAAGCGTAAATGTTTGTGCGTTTAAAAATGAGAACGTACAAAAACAGAATAGGATATATAGATATTTTGAAAACATGCAAACTTTAAATATACAATTTGCAGTGAATGTAGTGATGTTTAAATAAGTTAAAAAGCTTACGATATGTTTTTTTAAACACAAAAAGCTCGCAAGGAGGCGAGCTTTTTGTAAGATGTTTGAAATTGTTATCCTAATGCAGCTTTAATAAAGCTCACAAATAAAGGATGCGGGTTTTCTACCGTGCTTTTGTATTCTGGATGAAATTGCACACCAATAAAGAATGGATGAGTAGGAATTTCTACAATCTCTGCTAATTCAGCAGTTGGATTTAATCCGGATAAAACCATTCCAGCATCTTTATACAATTTTGTGTACTCATTATTAAATTCATAACGATGACGATGACGCTCGTTAATATCCGTTTTGCCATATATTTTATGAGCTAAAGTGCCTTCAACAATACGACAAGGATAAGAACCTAAACGCATGGTACCACCCATGTGAGAAATATTTTTTTGAGCTTCTAATAAATCAATAACAGGAGCGCTTGTTGCAGGATTCATTTCTCTACTATGCGCATCTTTTAATCCTAATACGTGACGTGCAAATTCAATAACAGCACATTGCATACCTAAACAAATTCCGAAGAAAGGAATATTATGTTCTCTGGCATATTTAATAGCCGAAATTTTCCCTTCAATACCTCTATTACCAAAACCTGGTGCTACTAAAATACCTTTTAATCCTTTTAATTTTTCAGAAACGTTTTCATCAGTTAAACTTTCGCTATGAATCCACTCCACGTTTACTTTACAATCATTCACAGCACCCGCATGAATAAAAGCTTCGGCGATAGATTTATATGAATCTTTTAGTTCAACATATTTTCCAACTAAACCAACTGTAACTTCTTTTGTAGGGTTGTGGAATTTATTTAAAAACAATTTCCACTTGTCTAATTTAACTTCACTTGGATTTGCTACATGTAATTTTCTTAAAACAATCTCATCTAATTTTTCTTTTTCCATTAATAATGGAACTTCATAAATAGTTGAGGCATCTAATGCTTCAATAACAGCATCAGGAGAAACGTTACAGAATAAAGCAATCTTTCTTCTGATATCATTACTAATTGCATGTTCTGAACGACATACTAAAACATCTGGTTGAACACCATACTCTAATAACAACTTAACTGAGTGCTGTGTTGGTTTTGTTTTTAATTCTCCAGAAGTTGCTAAATAAGGTAATAGTGTTAAATGAATAACCGTACAATCATCTCCTAATTCCCATTTTAACTGACGAACAGCCTCAATGTATGGCAATGATTCAATATCACCTACAGTTCCACCAATCTCAGTAATTACAAATTGATACTGACCAGTTTTTCCTAAGATTTTAATTCTGTTTTTAATTTCATCTGTAATATGAGGAATAACTTGTACGGTTTTTCCTAAAAATTCGCCCTTACGCTCTTTATCAATAACTGATTGATAAATACGACCTGTAGTCACATTATTAGCCTGAGAAGTAGCAACGTTTAAAAAACGCTCATAATGACCTAAATCTAAGTCAGTTTCAGCTCCATCATCCGTTACATAACATTCGCCATGTTCGTATGGATTTAATGTTCCTGGATCGATATTGATATATGGATCTAATTTTTGAATAGTAACAGTATACCCACGAGCCTGTAATAATTTGGCTAGAGATGCTGCGATAATTCCTTTTCCGAGAGAAGATGTTACGCCACCGGTAACAAAGATATATTTAGTGTTGATTGACATACAGTTTTTTGTAAACTGTACGCAAAGGTAAGTGATTTTTTTGGATTAGAATTAGTGTTTTTTCACTATTTATTAAACTTCTAACTTTTATTTACAAAAACTGTTCGAGGCCCCTAAATACAAGGAAATTCGAGGAATCTCTTGGGAATTATATTATTTTAATTTATTTAGTTCATCATCCGTGAAATGCTTTTTTGATTTATCTTTCGAAAATTTATCAGAATTATAGTCTTTAGACTTATTCTTGGGGATAGATAAACTAGTCCATTCAGTTTTCTTAAGAATTTTAGCATAAAACACCATTTGTCCAACATGGTAAGGATAATGGGCTAATTGACGATTAATAGCTTCTAAAACAGTGTGGCCTTCATTTCTGATATAAACGATTTTGTTAAGATCTTCGGGTTTTAAACTGTTAAGAGTATTAAATAAACATTCCCAACCTTGATTCCATTGTTTTAAAACTTCCGATTTTTTTTCTGTCGCACTGAGCGGAGTCGAAGTATCATCACTAAACTCACCATCTCTGTTACGCCATTCTTTCTCACCATCTGTGGTTAAAAAATCTGTCCAACGCGAAAGCATATTGCCATGTAAATGTTTAATGATTGTTGCTATACTATTAGTATCTTCATTTAATGAAACAAATAATTGTTCAGCTTCTAATTGCTCAATAGCCTTTTCTCCTAAAGTTTTATAATATAAAAACTGGCGATTAGCACTTCTTAAAAAATCTTCTGATACAGTCATGTTTTAATAAAAACGCCTGATATGTTTTAATATCAGGCGTTAAGTTTAAATTAGTAATTAATTAATTTCATTAATTTTTCTTTGAATCTTTCTTTTGGTAAGAAATTGATTTCCAAATCTGCATTCATTGGCACAGGCGTATCTAAACTTCCTTCGCGCATTACTGGTGCATCAAGGTATTCGAAACAGTGTTCAGTAATTAAAGCGCTTAATTCGCCGCCAATACCACCTGTTAATGTATCCTCATGTAATACAAAAGCACGTCCGGTTTTCTTTACTGAATCGTAAATTGCTTGCGTATCTAATGGTGCTAAAGTTCTTAAATCAATTAAATCAGCAGAAATTTCAGGATGAGCATTTAATAATTCTAAAGCCCAATGAACTCCTAAACCATAAGTTACAATTGTTACTTGAGCACCTTCTTTTACTAAACGAGCTTTACCAAAAGGAATCGTGTAATACTCATCTAAAATATCTTCATCAATACTTCTGTATAATGCTTTATGTTCAAAAAACATCACAGGGTTTGGATCTTCAAACGATGCTAATAATAAACCTTTTGCATCACTTGGAAATGCTGGATAAGCAATTTTTAATCCTGGTGTTTTAAAGAACCATGCCTCATTACTTTGGCTATGGAAAGGCCCTGCGGCAACACCAGCACCGGTTGGCATACGAACAACGACATCCGCATTTTGTCCCCAACGGTAATGTGATTTAGCAAGGTTGTTAATGATTTGGGTCATTCCTTCCGAAACGAAATCTGCAAATTGCATTTCCACCATAGCTTTGTGTTTATTAATAGATAAACCAAAACCAGTTCCTAAAATGGCTGATTCGCATAAAGGTGTATTACGCACACGTCCTTTACCAAACTCATCTACAAAGCCATCCGTGATTTTAAATACGCCACCGTAATCAGCAATATCTTGTCCCATTAATACTAAGTTATCATGTTTACGCATGGCTAAACGTAAACCATCACTAATCGCATCAATCAAACGTTTGTTAGTTTTTGCACCTGATTGATTGGATGTGTCATTAATCACACAAGGCATAAACATTTCATCCAATTCCTTTTTAGTATCAGGAGCAGGTAACGTTTCTGCATATGCTAATTCTAATCCAGTATCAATATCATGTTTAATGTCGTTACGTAATTTTTCAATAATTTCCTCCGTTAAAACACCTTCGTCTAATAAAAATTTCTCATACGTATTCACAGGGTCTTTTCTTCCCCACACATCAAATAATTCTTTAGGAACATATTTAGTGCCTGATGCTTCTTCGTGTCCACGCATACGGAATGTTACACATTCTAATAACACAGGACGAGGATTTTCTCTGATTGATTCTGCCAAGTTTTTAACCGTTTCGTAAACTTTTAAAACGTTGTTTCCATCAACAGTTACGCCTTCAATACCATATCCAATGGCTTTATCAGCAAATGATTTGCAACGGAACTGTTCGTTACTTGGCGTAGATAATCCATATCCATTATTTTCAATCACAAAAATAACTGGCAAGTCCCAAACAGCAGCTGTGTTTAAGCTTTCATGAAAATCACCTTCACTAGCACCACCATCACCACTAAAAACAACAGTTACTTTTTTATCGCCTTTTAATTTATTGGCAAGTGCAATACCATCAGCTACACCTAATTGAGGGCCTAAGTGAGAAATCATTCCCACGATATTATATTCTTGAGTTCCGAAGTGAAAACTTCTGTCACGTCCTTGAGTGAAACCACTTGGTTTACCTTGAAACTGAGAAAACAAACGATTCATAGGAATCCCACGAGTCGTAAATACACCTAAGTTACGGTGCATTGGTAAAATAAATTCATCTCTCTGAAGCGCAGTTGCTACACCCACAGAAATAGCTTCCTGACCAATACCACTAAACCATTTGGCAATTCGTCCCTGGCGAAGAAGAATCAACATTTTTTCTTCAATCAAACGAGGAGTTAAAATATTTTTATAAAGCTGTAATAACGTATCGTCTTTTTGTTTACGTCTGTCAAACTTAATTGGAGATTCTGCTGTAATCATTACTAATAAATTTGTAGCGAAAATACCAATTTTAGCTTTACTTTTGAGGATAATTAATGAATAAATTTGCATCAATATATAAAAACGAACAATTTTTATTGTTCACTATTTTATTAATAGGCTTTTTATTGAGATTTAAGCTATGTAATGATAGCTTTTTACATGCATGGGATGAAAGATTTCATGCATTGGTAGCAAAAAATTTGCAAAGAAACTTTTTAGAACCTAGATTATATATAGGTGATGTACTAGAATTAAAAAGTATAGATTGGAGATATTCTACAATTTGGTTGCATAAACAACCATTAACGTTATGGGTAATTGCAGTTAGTTTAAAAATTTTCGGCATAACTGTTTGGACAGTAAGATTACCTTCATTATTACTGTCAACGATATCAATTTTATTAACGTTTAAAATTGCAAAGCAAACTTTCAATAAAAATATTGGATTAGTTGCAGCGTTTTTTCAGGCAGTTAATGGGCTTTTAATAGAAATTTCTTCAGGTAGGGTAGCAACAGACCATGTAGATTTATTTTACATGTTTTTTATTGAATTGGCTATTTTATTAGTAATTCAGGATAATAGTTATAAAAATAGATATTCTAAAATTATTATAGGTGTTGTTATTGGTTTAGCAGTTTTAGTAAAATGGCTACCTGCTTATATTGTATTGTTGCTTTTTTTTGTTTGGAATTACAATAAATGTTCGTTTTTAGAAAATGCAAAAAATTGTTTATTTATTTTCCTTGTAAGTTTTTTGGTTTTTATACCATGGCAAATATTCTGTTATTTAAAATTTCCAACTTATTATTCGGTTGAACAATTAAATAATATAAATCATTTTTTTTACACACTTGATGGACAAGGAGGACATTGGTGGTATTATTTATCTAAAATTAGAACAAATTATCACGATTTAATATACATACCATTGGTTTGGTTTTTTTATAACACATATCTTGAAAAAGATATAAAAAAACTCTTTTATATTGTTTGGATTGCTATTCCATTAGTTTTCTTCTCTGTTTGTGCTACCAAAATGCAAGGGTATATTTTATTCATTTCACCAGCATTGTTTATAATTTTAGCATTATTTATAAATCATTTTTGGATTATGTACAAACATAAAAATTGGATAAAGACTATTTTAGTGCTTTCTTTTTTGATACCAATTGTAATTTATAATTTTGACAGAGTTTGGTTAAAAAAGTATGATAATGAAGAAGTAAAAGTTTGTCAATTAAAAAGTTATGCTTCTTTGTTTAATGAAAATAAAGCTATTGTTTTTAACAATAGCAATTATATAGAAACAATGTTTTACTTTAAATGTAATTCTTATGATTTTTTTCCTACTGATTTACAAATTGAAAAGTTAAAATCTCAAAATTATAAATTGTATTATTTTGAAAATAAAGATGTATATAAATTAAGAAAATTATGAGTCAGAAATATAAATATTTAATTATTAGTATTTTATTGATAAATACTTCCTATGCTCAAGTAAAATGGTGTATTAAGACGGATACTTCATATAAGTGGTATTATTCATTTGGAGATGAATTTAATGGTTTTGTTGTAGATGATAATAAGTGGATTACATCTTTGCCATGGAGTAGAAATGTTGTTTCTTCAGGGTGTTATTATAAAGATGAAAATACATTTTTAGATTCAGGATGTGTTAATTTTTTATTAGACCGTTACAATAAATATGAAGAATTAAGGGAATGGGAATTGAAAGATTCTTATGTGCAAAAACATCCCGAAAGAAAAAAGGATAATGCTTTTTTGTTTAATTATAGTGCAGGTTTGATATGGTCGAAAAGAATGTTTAAGTATGGGCAATTTGAAATTAGATTTAAAAGCCCGTCAGGAAGTGGGATATGGCCTGCCTTTTGGTTATACGGTGGCAATCCAAACTATGAAATTGATTTTTTTGAATTAAAAGGTGAGAAAAATAATCAAATGCATATAGATGTTCATTGTCCATCTGGTTGTGCGGATTATAAAAGTAGCTTTATAGATTTTTCTAAAGGTTGGGGAGGATGGATTAAAACAACTAATTATTTTGATAATGATTTTAATGTTATTTCTGGAATTTGGAATGAAGAAGGGGTTAGTTTTTTTCTTAATGAAAATTTTGTTGGCCGATTTATGGGTAAATTTGATTTAAACATGAATTTAACAACAGGGATTGGAATTGCACAAAAAGATGGGCCTTTTCATCCTGGGGAAAATAAAAAAACAAAATTCCCTTCGAAATTAATTGTTGATTATATTAGAGTATGGACAGATAAAGATACCGCCTATGATGTGAAAGATGATTACCGTATTTTTGAATATTCAACAAAAACAAGTAGTTCGGTTTCAAATAGTGCAATACCAAAAACTCGTTTATTTCAATCAAAAAAATCAGAAAAGAATGTAGGGGCAATAACACTTCTACCTGTTTTTTACAATAAATACAGCCTTTCTATGATTGGTAATTTTGGCAAAATTCAAGTAGATATTTTGGATAGATTTGATAAAAAAGTTGCTGGTTTTAATATTGAAAATATGGAATACTATGTAATGGATTTAAGTGCATTACCAACAGGTCCTTATCAAGTGAAAGTTACAGTGTTAAATCAGGTTTTAACGCATCAAATTCCAATTTTAAACCCAGCTAAAATAGGAGAACAACAATAATGCAAGATATTTTAGTAATTATAATTCTAGTAGCAGCAATTGTATATATTGGATACAGAGCTTATCGTAAGTTTACTAAAGATAAATGCGATGATGGAAATTGTGGTTGTAAATAAATTATTTAATCGCCTTTAAGCTTAAATCCAAGCTTTTTACATGGTGCGTTAATGCACCAACCGAAATAAGATCAACACCACATTTGGCGTAGCTAGCAATTGTTTTTTCTGTAATACCACCTGAACTTTCTACTTCAAATTTATTACCAATAAGTGCAACTGCTTTTTTTGTGTCAGCGATGCTATAATTATCTAGCATGATACGTTGAAATCCACCTTTCTCTAAAATCAGTTTCACATCATTTAAAGTTCTTGTTTCAACTTCAATAGGTAATTTCTTTTTTGTTTTTTTTAGGTAGGTATGAGTCGCATTTAAAGCTTCAATAATGCCGCCAGCAAAATCAATATGATTGTCTTTCAGCATAATCATATCATATAACCCAAATCGATGATTAGAACCGCCACCAATCACAACTGCCCATTTTTCGAAAAAGCGGAAACCTGGAGTAGTTTTGCGAGTATCGATGACCTTTGTTTTAGTTCCTTTACAAAGAGTTTGTAAATGGTTAGTTTTAGTAGCAATGCCACTCATACGTTGCATGACATTTAACACTAGCCTTTCTGCAGTAAGTAATTTCTGAGAACTTCCTTCTACTATAAATGCAATATCTCCCACTTTAACAGGAGTTCCATCTTTAATAAAAACAGTAACTTTAAACTTAGGGTCAATAATCTTAAAAATCTCTTTAGCGGCCTCTACACCAGCCAAAATGCCATTTTCTTTTACCAATAAATGACATTTGCCTTTTTTATTTGCAGGAATGGTTGCTAATGCAGAGTGGTCTCCGTCGCCTACATCTTCTTGTAAAGCGTTTTGAACAAAAGTTTTAAAATTAAAATGTTTTTTGTGTGCTAAAATGTAATTAGTCATTGTCGTTCTCTATTCTGAACTGCGAAATTACATTTCCTCTCACTAATATGGAAATTCTAAATTTACCATTATTGGTATCGAGTGTTCCAGTTATAAATTGCTGATCGCCATTTACAATACTGGTATGTGATGTTTGATAGCTTTTTACTTTATGTTTGATGAAAAAATCCTGAATAAGTGCTTGTGTTTGGGATTTACTCAACAAATCTTCCTGATTTAAAACTTTAATTGATACCTTTTCAGAGAAGTATTTAACTAATTCAGAGACGTTACCTTGTTTTAGGGCGTTAGCAACATCGTCAGTAATATCTCTTAAAGAAAAAGATAAACTGAAGAGGCTAATTAAAGTTATAACGAATAGTTTCATTAATATTGTGTTTTTTTTACAGAAATATTACAATTACTGTGCCTAAATCTAATTAAATCTGGTAAATAAATGAAAATTTTGCTTATTCAAGTTGAAAAAACAACTGATTCGTATCTTCTAGAAGGTGTGAAAATATATACGGAACGATTGAAAAATTATGTTTCGTTTAGCACCGAAACGATATCTATGCCAAAGAATATAAGGCAAAAACCATTCGACGAACAAAAAAAAGCGGAAGCATTAGAGATACAAAAGCTCTTAGATCCATCTGATTTTTTAGTTTGTATGGATGAACATGGGAAGCAATTTACCTCTGTTCAGTTTGCTGATTTTTTAAATAAACGTATGGTTTCTGGATGTAAAAGAGTCGTTTTTTTAATTGGAGGACCTTTTGGAATCGATAAATCTATTTTAGATAAAAGTTCTTATGTGTTGTCTTTATCAAATATGACATTTTCTCATCAAATGATACGTTTGTTTTTTTGCGAACAACTATACAGAGGCTTTTCTATTTTAAAGAACGAAAAGTATCATCATGAGTAATTGTTCCTCATATATTCACAAAAAAAGGCTACTATTCAGTAGCCTTTTATATTATTTGCTTTAATCAATATAATCAATATAATCAATAAAGATTATTTTCTCTTAATGACTTTATGCGCTGCATTGATAATATCAATAGTATCTAATTTATATTTAGTCATTAATTCATCTGGTGTGCCACTTTCTCCAAAGCTATCATCAACAGCTACAAACTCTTGCGGAGTTGGCATGTGACGAGATAATAATTGAGCAACGCTATCGCCTAAACCACCATGCATTTGATGTTCTTCGGCAGTCACTACACATTTGGTTTTTGCTACTGATTTTAAAATAGCTTCGTTGTCTAATGGTTTAATTGTATGGATGTTAATAATCTCAGCCGAAATACCTTGTTCTGCTAATTTTTCTCCAGCTTCAATAGCTTTCCAAACTAAGTGACCAGTTGCAATAATGGTTACATCAGTCCCTTCGTTTAGCATTACCGCTTTACCAATTTCAAATTTTTGATCAGCAGGTGTAAAGTTTGGAACCGTTGGACGGCCGAAACGTAAATACACAGGTCCTTCATAATCAGCAATAGCAATAGTTGCTGCTTTTGTTTGATTATAATCGCAAGGATTAATGACACACATGTGTGGTAACATTTTCATTAATCCAATGTCTTCTAAAATTTGGTGAGTTGCGCCATCTTCACCTAATGTTAAACCCGCATGCGAAGCACAGATTTTCACATTCTTCCCAGAATAAGCAACGCTTTGACGAATTTGATCATATACACGACCTGTACTAAAGTTAGCAAATGTTCCTGTGAAAGGAATTTTACCTCCAATGGTTAAACCAGCAGCTAAGCCAATCATGTTTGCTTCGGCAATTCCTACTTGAAAAAAGCGATCAGGATTTTCTGCTTTAAAAGCATCCATTTTTAATGAGCCAATTAAATCGGCACATAAGGCAACTACATTAGGGTTTGTTTGTCCTAATTGTTGTAATCCCGCTCCAAATCCAGAACGAGTGTCTTTTTTTTCTGTGTATGTATATTTTTTCATAATCGTTTTGTTTAATTCAATTTTACATTAGTGGTTACAGCTGATGTAACACTGAATTTTCGTTCAATAGTATTGATTGTTTGTTTAGCGTTTTCGTATCTAAATTCCATTTTATAATTGCCAGGTTGAAGATAAATAATTTCGTTTTGTAAACTCGTATTTAAATTACAAACCCAAGTCATTTTTTTTCCATCATCAGCAAAAATACTTCCGTAACCATTTCCTCCTTTAACAATGTATACATTACCTGATGTTGGCACTTTAATGGTATTAGTTGTGTTTTGTTGTATTTCTACATCATTTAATTTTATGCGAGGAAGCGTCAAAATCTCTAAATCATATTTTCCAACAATGTATTTATCAGTCTTTCCAAAATCCTGAATGTTTAAAGTATTCATTTCTCCTTTTTTACGAACCACGCAAGTTGGGAAGTATTTACTTAATGCACCGTCTAATTCTAATTTTAAATATCCTTGCGGTGCATCAACTGGGATAATGTTATGCTTACCCTTTTCAATAGTTATGTTTTTCTTTTCAATTGGAGGAATAGTGTGAACCATTAAATCGTAAGTAATATTTGGACTTAAAACTAAAGTATCTGGATTACCTCTGTGGTTTAATGTGTGCAGATAATTGTATTTTACTTGTTTAGTGTTTGAATCATAAAAAGTCATATTCACATCTGTTTCGGTAGGCTTTTTGGTAATGTCCAATAAATCTACCTGAACTGTTGTTTGTGATATAGCTTCGGTTAAAACTAACTGAAGCACGTCTTTGAAGTTTGCTTCATTACTCACGTCATAAAACTTTCCCATACAGCCAAATACATCAGCAAATTTCACATCTAAGCCAACGCCAATAACAAAAGGGCGTAAGAAAATTCCTTTTTTTTGTAAAGCAGCAGATACTTCGCATGGCACTCCGCCACATTCTTCAATACCATCTGTAATTAAAATAATAATATTACGACAATTACTACATGGAGTGAAATCAGCGGCACTTTCTCCTAAAGAGTAGGCAATAGGCGTAGTTCCTAAAGGCTCTAATTTTTGAATGCGTTGTTTAATTAATGGAGCAGATTTTGAAGCTGTTGCAAAAGGGACTTCTAATTTGGTGTCTTTACAATTACGCTCTGGTTTTATAAATGTTTGATGTCCGTAACAGCGCAATGCTAATTCTAAGTTGGGAATGGTTTTTAAACTATCTAAAAACTCGCCCATAATCTTTTTAGCTACTTCAATTTTGATATTACTGTTCCATGGAGCATACATGCTGTAGGAATCATCAAAAATAAAAAGGATGCGGTTGGTAGGCTGCCCTTTTGAAAAAAGAAATATACAATTGAAAAGAATAAAAAGCGTAACAGTTTTTAGTTGTAAGTGTTTAGTTTTTAATATTTGCTGTTGTTTCAAAATGCTCTTTTCTATTAATTAAAAACTAATAACTAAACATTAAAATCTATTAGTAATCTCCTAAAGTTTCTTCTAACTGACCTAAAGCTTTTGCTAATTGCTCATCGTTAGGGGCCGAGCCATGCCATTTGTGAGTACCCATCATAAAATCAACACCTGCGCCCATTTCTGTTTTCATAATGTTTACAATAGGTTTGCCTTTGCCAATAAATGTTTTAGCTTTTGCTAAACCTTCAATTACCGAAGCCATATCATTTCCCTTTTCGGTTTCAACTACTTGCCAACCAAAAGCTTCAAATTTCGCTTTTAAGTTTCCTAGAGATAATACATTTTCAACGTCTCCATCAATTTGACGTCCGTTATAATCAATGGTCGCAATATAGTTATCTACTTTGTTAGCAGCTGCATACATAGCAGCTTCCCAAATTTGACCTTCTTGTAATTCTCCATCTCCATGTAAGCTATAAATGATAGAATTATCTTTATTTAATTTTTTTGTTAAAGCTGCACCTACAGCCACGCTCATCCCTTGTCCTAAAGACCCACTGGCAATACGCACACCTGGTAAATGATCGTGTGTAGTAGGGTGACCTTGTAAACGTGTGTTTAAACGACGAAAAGTTTTTAGTTCCTCAATCGGGAAATAGCCACAACGTGCTAAAACACTATAAAATACGGGAGAAATATGTCCGTTACTTAAAAAGAATAAATCTTCTCCTTTACCGTCCATGGTAAAGTTTTTAGGATTATGATTCATTACGCCATTATATAAGGCTACTAAAAAATCTGTACAACCTAATGAGCCGCCAGGATGCCCTGAGCTAACAGCGTGAACCATGCGAACGATATCGCGGCGAACTTGAGTTGATAGTTTTTGAAGTTGAGATATATCTGCCATAAGTATTGATTTTACTGCAAAAATAGCATTTGCTTAGGCTATATAACGCTAATGTTAATAATAATGACAGTATGTTAAAAAATAAAACCGTTTAGGTTTTATACACAATAAAAACCACCTAATTGTTAAAAACTGCCCAACAATGCTATTATTTATAGCAAAGCTTAGTTATGCATTTTAATATATTTGCAGATTAATTCGTGATATAGAGAATAGATGAGTTATTAATTTGATTACTAATTCAATAATTCTTTAAACTCACCCAATCAAAAATTATAATATATATGGCTTTAAAATGTGGAATTGTTGGCTTACCAAATGTTGGAAAATCGACCTTGTTTAATTGTTTAAGTAACGCAAAAGCACAAGCGGCAAATTTTCCGTTTTGTACTATTGAACCTAATGTTGGCGTTATCACGGTTCCAGATGAACGTTTAAATAAATTAGCAGAATTAGTAAAACCTCAAGCTTTACAACCAACTACAGTTGAGATTGTAGATATTGCAGGGTTAGTAAAAGGAGCGAGTAAAGGAGAGGGATTAGGAAATAAGTTCTTAGCAAACATTCGTGAGTGTAATGCTATTTTGCATGTATTACGTTGTTTTGATGATGATAATATTATTCACGTTGACGGTAACGTTAATCCTGTTCGCGATAAAGAGATTATTGATACTGAATTACAGTTAAAAGATTTAGAAGCAGTAGATGCTAAACTAAAGAAGTTTGAAAAACAAGCTAAGACTGGAAATGATAAAGATGCTGTGAAAACATACGCAGCTTGTTCTAAATTAAAAGAAACATTAGAAAGCGGTAAATCTGCTCGTGCTTGTCATTTAGAAGAAAGCGAATTACCTTTTATCCAAGATTTACATTTATTGACTATTAAGCCAGTAATGTATGTGTGTAATGTTGATGAGGCTTCTGCAAAAACTGGAAACAAATATGTGGATGCAGTTAAAGAAGCTGTAAAAGGAGAAGGAGCTGAGATATTGGTTATTACGGCTGCAATGGAAAGTGAAATTTCTTCCTTAGAAACTTACGAAGAAAAACAAATGTTTTTAGCAGAAATGGGATTAGATGAACCAGGTGTCAATAAATTAATTAAACAAGCGTACAGCTTATTAAAATTACAAACTTATTTTACAGCAGGTGTAAAAGAGGTGCGTGCTTGGACAATTGAAAAAGGAATGACAGCACCTCAAGCAGCCGGTGTTATTCATACAGATTTTGAAAAAGGCTTTATCCGCGCTGAGGTTATTGCTTATAATGATTATATCACTTATGGTTCTGAAAATGCTTGTAAAGAAGTTGGTAAATTAAGAGTAGAGGGTAAAGAATATGTAGTAGCTGATGGGGATGTGATGCATTTCCGTTTTAATGTGTAAAAAATAATCTCCCGCAAATCTCGCAGATTAACGCTGATTTTTTTCTGCGATAATTAGCGAAATCTACGGGCAAAAATAAAATATCATGAACAATCACGAAATCGATTACAAATTATTTGGAGAAGAAATGCAATGTGTGGAAATTGAATTAGATCCACAAGAATCTGTTATTGCTGAGCCAGGAAGTTTTATGATGATGACCGATGGCATACAAATGGAAACATTGTTTGGCGATGGTAATCACAAGGGATTTATGAATAAATTATTTACTGCAGGTAAACGTTTATTAACTGGAGAAAATTTATTCATGACAGTTTATACGAATGTAGGACAAGGAAAAAGACAGGTAACCTTTGCGGCTCCATATTCGGGTAAAATTATTCCTATGGATTTAGATAGATTAGGTAATAAAATTATTTGTCAGAAAGATAGTTTTTTATGTGCAGCAAAAGGTGTTTCTGTAGGTATCGAATTTCAAAAGAAATTAGGAACAGGTTTATTTGGCGGTGAAGGTTTCATCATGCAAAAGTTAGAAGGAGATGGTTTTGCATTTGTACATAGTGGTGGACATGTGATTGAAAAGCATTTGCAAGCAGGTGAAATTTTAAAAGTAGATACTGGTTGTATTGTTGCATTTACAGCAGACGTAAATTATGATATCCAATTTATTGGTGGAGTAAAAAATACCTTGTTTGGTGGCGAAGGAGTGTTTTATGCAGTACTTCGTGGACCAGGTAAAGTATGGATTCAAACATTACCAATTAGCCGTTTAGCAGGAAGAATTTTATCTTATGGTTCTGGCAATAGAAAAGAAGAAGGAAGTATTTTAGGAGGATTAGGTAATTTATTGGACGGAGACGGAATATAAATTAGAATGAAGAAGTCAGATTTAAGAATTACATAACTTAAATCTCAAATTTTAAATCTTAAATTGAAAATGGCAAAAGAAATAGCAAGTTATAACGAAGACAGTATTAAATCCCTCGATTGGAAAGAGCATATTCGTATGCGTCCGGGTATGTACATTGGTAAGCTTGGAGATGGTTCAGCCTTTGATGATGGTATTTATGTACTTATCAAAGAGGTAATGGATAACTCTATTGATGAGTTTATGATGGGTGCTGGAAAAAAAATTGAAGTAGCTGTAAGAGACGGCGTTATTTCAGTTCGAGATTATGGTCGTGGGATTCCTTTAGGTAAGGTGGTTGAAGTTGTTTCTAAAATCAATACAGGTGGTAAGTATGATAGTGATGCCTTTAAAAAATCAATTGGTTTAAATGGAGTAGGTACCAAAGCGGTAAATGCGTTATCTATTAATTTTAAAGTTACAGCATTCCGTGATGGTCAATCAAAAACAGCAGAGTTCTCTTGTGGTAATTTAGTGAAAGAATCTAAAATCGAAAAAACCAACGAGGCAAATGGAACTTATGTAGAGTTTAGACCAGATGATACCATCTTTAAAAAATACCATTATGTACATGAGTACATTGATAAAATGCTTTGGAACTATGCTTTTTTAAATACAGGTTTAACATTAACATTTAACGATCAAGTATATAAATCTGATAATGGTTTAAAAGATTTATTAGAAAAAAACATCACAGGTGAAATTTTATATCCTATTGTTCATTTAAAAGGTGAGGATATTGAGTTAGCAATGACTCATAGTAATGAGCATTTTTCGGAAGAATATTACTCTTATGTCAATGGTCAGTATACAACTCAAGGAGGAACCCATCAAGCGGCATTTAGAGAAGCTGTTGTTAAAACAATTCGTGAGTTTTACAAAAAAGATTTTGATCCCACAGATGTTCGTAAATCTATTGTGGCTGCTATTTCCGTTCGTGTTCAGGAGCCTGTTTTCGAATCTCAAACTAAAACTAAATTAGGTTCACAAGAAATAGCACCTGGCGGACAAAGTATGCGTTCGTTTATTGGTGATTTCATCAAACAACAATTAGATAACTATTTACATAAAAACCCAGAAACAGCTCGTGCTATAGAAGCTAAGATATTAGCGAATGAACGTGAACGTAAAGAGTTATCTGGAATACAAAAGTTAGCTCGTGAGCGCGCCAAAAAATCGTCTTTACATAACAAAAAATTACGCGATTGCAGAGTGCATTTAGATGATGCAAAAAATCCTCGAGCACACGAAACCACTTTATTTATCTGTGAGGGTGATTCGGCAAGTGGTTCTATTACAAAAACACGCGATGTAAATACTCAAGCTGTATTTAGCTTAAAAGGTAAGCCATTAAATTCTTTTGGATTAGGTAAAAAAATTGTATACGAAAACGAAGAGTTTAACTTATTACAAGCGGCTTTAAATATCGAAGACAGTTTAGAAGATTTAAGATATAACAATGTAGTTATTGCTACTGATGCTGATGTGGATGGAATGCATATCCGTTTGTTGTTGTTAACTTTCTTCTTACAGTTTTTTCCTGATTTAGTAAAAAACGGACACGTGTATATTTTACAAACTCCTTTATTCCGTGTGCGTAATAAAAAGGAAACAGCATACTGTTATAGTGATGAAGAACGTAAAGCGGCTATTGCTAAATTAGGTCCTAAGCCAGAGATTACCCGATTTAAGGGATTAGGTGAAATTTCTCCAGATGAGTTTAAACACTTTATTGGTAAAGATATTCGCTTAGAGCCAGTATTGTTAGATCAGCAAGCTTCTATTCAACAATTATTAAGCTATTACATGGGCAAAAATACTCAGGATAGACAAGAGTTTATTATTGATAATTTACGTATTGAAGTTGACGCAGAAGAAGAGTTGTTAAAATAATAAGTTACAAGTTTTGAAAGTTAGAAAGTTTTGAAAGTTCGAACTCATGAACTTTCTAAATTTTCTAAACTTTTCAACTTTCTAAACTAAATAGAAAATGGAAGAAAATACAAATAACGAACACGGTGAACTAAGTACAGTGAAACATGTTTCGGGCATGTTTAAAAACTGGTTTATTGATTACGCCTCGTATGTAATTTTAGAACGAGCTGTTCCTGCTATGGAAGATGGCTTAAAACCAGTACAGCGTCGTATTTTACATAGTATGTGGGAATTAGAAGATGGTCGTTACAATAAAGTAGCAAACTTAATTGGTAACACCATGAAGTATCATCCACATGGTGATGCTAGTATTGGAGATGCCTTAGTAGCTATTGGACAAAAAGATTTATTAATTGATTGCCAAGGTAACTGGGGAAATATTTTAACAGGAGATAGCGCTGCTGCTCCTCGTTATATTGAAGCGCGTTTATCAAAATTAGGACAAGAAATTATTTTTAATCCTAAAACAACTAACTGGGGAATGAGTTACGATGGTCGTAACAAAGAACCAATTACTTTGCCAGTTAAATTTCCATTAGTATTAGCACATGGGGTAGAAGGTATTGCAGTTGGTTTAGCTACTAAAATTTTACCTCATAACTTTAATGAATTAATTGATGCGTCAATACAAATTTTACGTGGACGTAAGGCCGTTATTTATCCTGATTTTGTAACGGGAGGTATTGCAGATTTTAGTGATTATAAGGATGGTTTGCGTGGAGGTAAAATTAAAATTAGAGCTCGCGTTAAAGAATTAAATCCTAAAACGTTAATCATTACTGAAATTCCTTTCGGAACAACTACAGGCTCTTTAATCGATTCGATTTTAGCAGCAAATGATAAAGGGAAAATTAAAGTAAAAAAAGTAGAAGATAATACTTCTGAAAGCGTTGAAATTTTAATTCACTTACAACCTGGTATTTCTCCTGATAAAACAATTGATGCTTTATACGCTTTCACAAACTGTGAAATGAGTATTTCACCAAATGCTTGTATTATTGAAAATGAGAAGCCTCGCTTTGTTGGCGTAAGCGAAATTTTAAAAATTTCTACTCAACAAACATTAGCTTTACTAAAAAGAGAACTGGAAATTGAATTAAGTGAACTTCAAGAAAAATGGCATTTCTCTTCGTTAGAGAAATTATTTATTAAAGAAGAAATGTATATCGACTTTAAGAAATATGCTAACAGAGAAACCTTATATGAATACTTATACGAACGTTTTAAACCTCACCGTAAAAAATTAATCAGAGAAATTACAGATGAAGATTTACAACGTTTAACTCAAATTCCAATGATTCGTATTACTCGCTTTGATAGTATTAAAGCAGAGGAACATATGAAAGAATTAGACGCTAAAATTGAAACTGTAAAAGGTCATTTAGCAAACTTAGTAGATTATGCCGTTGAGTACTTTAAAAATTTAAAGAAAAAATACGGAGCTGGAAGAGAACGTAAAACAGAAACGAAAGAATTAGAAACCATTGTTGCTACTGAGGTAATTATGGCTAATGAAAAGTTGTATGTGAACCGTGCTGAAGGTTTTGCTGGTAAGAGCTTGAAGAAAGATGAATTTGTATGTGATTGCTCTGACTTAGATGAAATCATTGCCTTTACTAAGGAAGGTAAAATGAAGGTGTTTAAGGTGGCAGATAAAGTATTTATTGGTAAAGACATTGTTTACATCGCTATCTTCAAGAAAAACGATGAACGAACAACGTATAATATGATTTATACAGATGGACCAAAAGGAGTAACGTTTATTAAACGCTTTAATGTAACAGGAGTTACTCGTGATAAAGAATACGATTTAACCAAAGGGACACCTAACTCAAATGTGCATTGGTTTACGATTAATCCAAACGGTGAAGCAGAGAAAGTACAAGTGATTTTAAAGCCAGTAGCAGGTTTACGTAAATTTGAATTAGATGTTGATTTTGCAGATATTCCGGTAAAAGGAAGAGCTTCAACCGGAAACATTGTTACGAAGTATGCTGTTAAAAAAGTTTTATTAAAAACTAAAGGTACTTCTACATTAGCTGCCGAAGATTATTGGTTTAATGATGCCGTTCACCGTTTAAACAGAGAAAATAAAGGAACCTATTTAGGTAAGTTTGCTGGTGATGATAAAATCTTAACAGTTACAAGTAAAGGTTTCTATAAATTATATACGTATGATGTATTAAATCACTTTGATGAAGATATTATCTTAATTGAAAAATATTATCCTGAGTTGGTGTTGTCTTGTATTTATTATGATGGAGAAAGTAAATCATATATTACGAAGCGTTTTACTCCAGAAAATACAACCACCAAAACATTAATTATTACCGAGAATGAAAATTCTCGTATGGAATTAATCACCTCTCAAATATTACCTATCGTTGATATTAAATTTAATAAAGAAAAAGATAAGATTATTCCTGATGAATCTGTTAATTTAGTGGAGTTTGCACCTCTGGTAAATATGAAAGCTAAAGGGAAAAAATTAACGTCTTATAAAGTAAAAGAAATTAATTTACGATTATCTGAGGAAATTATTTTAGATGATTATGATGAGGCAGATGAAAGTATTGGTGATAACGGAATGTCGCCAATGGAATTACATCGCAGAGCCATGGAAAAATTAGATCCAAATAATTTTAAAGGAAAAGACGGACAAATAAATTTTGAGTTTTAGAAAGAGTTACATGGGTTAAATGTCATGCTGAATCATTCCTATAGCTATCGGAATGATTCAGTATTTCATGAGACCCTGAAACAAGTTCAGGGTGACAAATGATATTATACAACCTCGGCATACACACATTCAACGGCGTTTTACACTTAGCCACTATGTTTAAGCCTAAAGCTAAGCAATGGGTTGAGGGTAGAAAAAAATGGCGCCCACAACTTGAGGAAAAAGTAAAAAGCTTAAATCTTGAAGGGGCTATTTGGTTGCATGCAGCGTCATTAGGCGAGTTTGAGCAAGGGCGACCAGTGATTGAAAAAATAAAAAAAGAGTATCCTCATCAAAAAATTGTCCTCACTTTTTTTTCTCCATCAGGTTATGAAATTCAAAAAAACTATCCATTAGCAGATTTGGTAATTTATTTGCCTGTAGATACTGCAAGGAATGCACGAAAATTTTTAAGTATTTTAAAGCCTAAGGTGGCTATTTTTGTGAAGTATGAATTTTGGTTGAATTATTTGTTTCAATTAAAAAAATTAAATATTCCTACGTATTTAATTTCTACAGTGATTAAGCCACATCAATCCTTTTTTAAATGGTATGGTGGCGATTTTAGAAAAGCTTTGCAAACATATACTACTATCTATACACAGGATGTTTATTCGTTGAGATTATTGAAATTATTAAAGTTTGAAAGAGGTGTGTTGGCTGGTGATACACGTTTTGATCGGGTTTTGCAAATATGTTCATCTCCCAAAAAATTAAATGAAATTGAGCAATTTGCTAAAGATTCGTTTGTGGTCATTGCAGGTAGCTCGTGGCAAAAAGATGAAGAATATTTAATTGAAACGTATGTGAAACTTAAACCAACACATCCGGAATTAAAGTTAATAATAGCACCTCACGAAATAGATAAACCAAATATTGATCGTTTACGAAATTTGTTATCTAAATATCAAATTGAGTTTCATTTATATTCCGAAAATTTAACCGAATATAAATTTCCTGTGCTGGTAATTAATGCCATTGGTTTTTTATCATCAGTGTATCAATATGGAACTGTAGCTCACATTGGTGGTGGTTTTAATGATGGTATTCATAATATCTTAGAGCCAACAGTATATGGATTGCCTGTAATGTTCGGGCCTAATTATCATAAGTTTAATGAAGCGTATCAAATCATTGATTTAAAAGCTGGTTTTGTAATTAATAATACAGAAGAGTTAACCACGCAATTAAGCTTGTTTATTGAAGATAAAAAAACTTTAGAAGAAGCTTCTGTTTTAGCCAAAAACTATGTTCTTAAAAACTCAGGAGCCACCAACAAAATTGTTGATGGCTTGCTCTGTTTTTTGAAATAAAAATTGAAACTACACCTTATAAATCAACCGTGCCAGGCTTACCTAATCTTACATTTTTACCTCTGATAGGAGTTACTGCATCAGGATCAGTTGAGCTATCTCCATCACCTCCTCCTATTACTTTTTCTAGTTGTTTTTTTTCTAATTTTTGAATTTTAGAATCAGTTGCTTTTTGTTTTTTTTTAAATATGTTTGTCAATTTCATAATAAAAATGGTTTTAGTTGTTACTATATAAATAACTATTGTTATTAATTAATAAGGTTTCTGAAAATTATTTAGTAAGTTTTTTTATTTCTTCTTTTAATCTAAAGCTATCATCACCTCCAATTACTTTTTCTAATTGTTTTTTCTCTAATTTTTGAAATGCTAATTTTTTAGAGTTAACTGTTTCTTTTTTTAATAAATTAAATAGTTTCATGTTTATGTTTTAAATGATTTATATTTAATGCGAAATGCTTACTACTGAATTTCAACATTACCTTTAACGGTTCCTTTAACAATAACGGTATTTGGTTTTGTAGTAGAACCTCCAGATCCACCACTTTGTGAATCAGCATAACCACCATTAATTGTTTTTAATTGTTCATTGTTTAATGCAGTCATTTTTGAATTCTTAGTTACAGTCTCCTTTTTAAATAGATTATTAAATTTCATATTAATTGTATTTATATTATTAATTAAATTAAACCGACTCCAGCTTTTGTAATAGCTCTTCCTGTTGTAGGAGGAGCTAGTAAATCTCCATTACCACCTCCTATAACTTGGCTTAGTTGTTTTTTATTAACCACTTCAATTTTTGTAGTTGCTTTTTTTTCTTTTTTAAAAATGTTAAATTGTTTCATGTTATTGTTTTTTTTAGATTTTTTTATCACTATAAGTTCCGCCTTTTGTAGCACCACCTGATTTAGTAATTGCCATATCTGTGCTTGAACTACTCATTCCGTCTCCGCCTCCAATTACTTTTTCTAATTGATTTTTATCTAATTTTTGAAGTTTAGTGGTGTTTAATTCTTGCTCTTTTTTTAAGATGTTTAATAATTTCATTTTATTTTTTTATAGGGTTATTTTATAATTTCAATTACTTGGCCAGCACCAACAGTTCTTTTTGGTTCTTTTGATAGCAACGTTTCGTCTCCACCACCTATAATTTGAGTTAATTGTTCTTTTTGAAGTTTAACTATTTTGGAGCTGGTGATGTTTTCCTTTTGTTTTATTTTTTTAAATAATTTCATAATGAACTATTATAAATTCTGATCAGTATTACTTTTTGTTTTTGTGTAGGTTTTAGCTTGTGTGGTTGGTACACCTCCATTTCCACCACCAATAACTTGACTTAATTGAGTTTTTTCTAATTTTTGAACAGACACTTTTTTTGAATTAGCTGTTTCTTTTTTGAATAAATTGAATAATTTCATGATTTTATGTTTTTTTGGATTAGTTATGCTACTGTGAAATTTGTGCTAATTCTAGTACTGGTAGAATTTGATTTTGTTTTATCTACATTGCCATCTCCTCCGCCAATTACTTTTTCTAATTGAGTTTTTTCTAATTTTTGAACAGACACTTTTTTTGAATTAGTTGTTTCTTTTTTGAATAAATGGATTAGTTTCATGATTTTTGTTTTTTAATTGTTTAAATGATTGTTTTTGATAAGTTCTATGGAAGCCTTTAAGTCTAATAAATAAATTACTGTGTTAAGTTTTTCTCGTATCAGTTTATACTGAAATGTTCCTGAAATCCCAGCAATAATACCTAAGATAGATGTTATAGAAACTTTATTATTTGGAATAGGTGTAATTTCAAACGAATTAATTAAACTTACAATAAGCAAAGTGCCAATAGTTAAGATGGAAATAACAAATAAAAATTTATAATATAGATTTGCTTTCTTTAATTCTTTTGTCACCCATTCTCTTTCACTCAAAGTATTTTCTTTCAGCGAAAAAGCGTTTTGTTTCAACTGTTGAATGATTGATGTAATTTTTTTATTAATAGATTCTTCTAATACTTTTGTTTCCATCTATTTTAATAATTAAAATTATGCATCAGTTTTTTGTCCTCTAATATTTGATCTGCTTTTGGTGCGAACAACATCGGTTGAGCCATCTTCAATAATAGTTGTGTCATCGGCACCTCCAATTACTTGTTTTAATTGATTTTTTTCTAATCTTTGAAATGATACTTTTTTAGAATTTGTTGTTTCTTTTCGGAATAAGTTAAATAGTTTCATAATTTTTTAGTTAAATGATTTGAATTTAAAATTGATTGTGTATGTATTATTGGTAGATAAATTGTTGAATTTTAATTTTAAAAATTGTTCTTCAATTGATTTTTTTAAAGTTTTGTTATTTGTATCTGCAATTACCAGATCTACATTCCCTTTATTATTAACAGTAAATACTACTTTTGCTTCTTCAGTATACTTGTTGTTAAAAACATTTGGAAACATTAAATAATTTTTCACTTCGTTAATTGAATTAATTTCAATTTTACAATTTTTGTTTGTTTTTTCTTTAGCTTGTGTGTTTAAGTTTAATAAACCTAGTAAACAGATGATGATTGTTTTTTTCATAATTGTCTTTTTTTATAAATTTACGTCAGTATTACTTTTTGTTTTAGAATATGTTTTAGCTTGTGTTGATGGGACATCCCCATTACCGCCACCAATTACTTGTTTTAATTGATTTTTATCTAATTTCTGTAATGATGTTTTTTTAGCATTACTAGCTTCTTTTTTGAATAAATTGAATTGTTTCATAATTGATTTTTTTAGTTGTTTATATGGTTGATTAAATAATGATTAATTTTTTCTCAGTACAGCCATTAGTATTTACCGTTACTAAGTATAAACCATTTGATAAATCACTAAAATCTATAGTTGTTTGACAACTGGTTTGTTGTAATGATTTAATGATGGATCCAAACTTATCTGTAATTGTAATAATAGATGTTTCGTAGTTTGATTTCAATACTGAAAATAAATTGTTGTTTTTGTTATAATATAGTGTCATATGAGTTTCTTTAGTTATTTGTTGTAATTATGACACAAATTTGCAGCGTTTTTCTTCGAATAGTATGTGCTTTTTATCAGCTAACACAAACTAATGCTTGTGTTACATTATTGAATGATTAAGTCCCATGTTTTTAGGCAATATTTTACAAATGGTTAATTTTCAAATATTTATATTTGCCCTATGAATACTAAAAAACGACAAATAATAAGCTTTTTGATTCTTTTTTTATGCTTAATCGGTGAAAGAATAAATGCTCAAGAGCTTATAAAATCTGAGAAAGAATGGTTAATAGACTATTACTTTAAGGATGATACGGCTTTTGCAAATAGATTAGCTAAAGTGGCATACTATCAGGCCCAAGCAGAATACAATGAATCAGGTAAAATACTTTCAATGTTGAAGCTTTATAAATTAGACACTATAAAAAAAATTGCAGTGGCATATTACAATACGATTCAATATAGATCTATTGATGATATAAAAGCTTATTTTTTTTGTGACTCACTGCTTCGTTATTATCCAAATTTGAAGAAAAGATGTCCAAGATTTTATATTGAGATTGAGTTTCAAAAGTTATTAATAAGTTCAGATTCTTTTAGAATGAAAGAAAATAAAGGAATACTACAATTACGTTATTTAAATTTAATGAGATTTGCAAGAGAGAATAAGGATTACTATGGATTTGTAAATATATGTCGACAATATCCTTGGTTTTCTAATTGTAATTCACCCTGCCCTCAAATTTTTAATATTAATTATTCTTGTTTAAAAATTGCTGACATTATAGATTATAAAAGAGTAAAATTTAAAATTTACGATGATTTAGCATATTTTAATTCTTATGATGGTAATTTAAGTCAGTTTTATAAATATAATTTTTTAGCATTAAAATTAAATGATCAATTAAATTATAAGATTGGAATTGTTAGATCATATAATTTATATTCTAATCAAAATTTTACGTTAGGAGATTACGAAACAGCGATAAAATATAAATCGAAAATCATTTATTATTTAGCTAAAAATAATTATGTGTCATCATTGAGTGAGCATTTATCTGAATATGCTAAGTTTTTGAAATATGCTGATCAAAACGAAAAGTCATTGAAAATGGATAATATGGCTTTACGCCTGAGTAATTTACAAAATAACATCTTTAGGAAAATTATTTGTAAAAATGGATATTACAGAAATACTCTTTTAGATAAAAATATACTTAATGCATCTGATATTTTAACATTGAAAAAATATTTTAAAGATACAGATAGTTTATTTATAATTAGAGATAAAAACAGTGTGGAGGATAAATATAGTATTACATTTAATTATAAAGTAAATTTTGCTAAATATTTACAATTAATAGGCAGATATAAGTCAAGTTTAGATTCTGCGGTTAAACTTTCTAAAATTTATGTTGGACCATTGGTTTCATCAGATGAAATATTATATAATTATAAAATTATATATGAAGATTATAAAAAATTGGGAGACTATAAAAATGCAAATATCTATTTAGAAAAATACTACCATCATATCGATAGTGTTAAAAATCTTTTAAAGATACAGAATGTAATAAGAGATGAAGTAGAATACGAAACTGAAAAAATAAAGAAAAAAGAAGAATTTGAAAAAACCTTAGAAAAGGAAAAAGCGTTGATTGATGCAACACGTGATAAAAATATTCAAACAATTACACGAATATCAATTGCATTTCTTATTATCGTTTTGTTTTTCGGATTGTATTTTTATCGACAAAAATCTAAGTCAGAGAAACTCCTATCACATCTTAATAACGAGTTATACACTAAAAATATTGAGATTCAAAATACATTAGAATATTCTCATAAAATGGAGAAACAAATCATGCTTCAAGAAATTGAGTCTAAAAATAAAGAAAGTGAATTTCAATTAGCTCAAGCTGAGTTAAAGGCTTTACGCTCGCAGATGAATCCTCATTTTTTATTTAATGCCATTAACTCTATTCAAAGTTATATGCTTAAAAATGATTCATTATTAGCAAGTAAATACTTAACTAAGTTTGCTAGATTAATTAGATCAGTTCTCGAAAATTCTAAACAAGAATTTGTTTTATTAAGTACAGAAATTAGCACATTGGAATTATATGTTGAATTAGAAGCTATGCGATCATCATTTGAATTTGATTATGAATTTATATTAGAAGATGGAATGATTTCAAGCGATTATTTAATACCTCCAATGATTATACAACCTTATGTAGAGAATGCCATCTTACATGGAATTACTCAATTAACTGACAGAAGAGGTAATTTGATAGTGTCATTTTCTATTGAGAATCAAATTTTAAAATGTATTGTTGATGATAATGGTATCGGAAGAAAAGAGGCAATGGAAATAAAAGCAGCCAAAGATATTAACAGAAAATCTATTGGATTGGAGGTAACTAATAATCGAATAGATATACTAAATAAACATAATAAGATGTTTGCTCAAGTTAATATTATAGATAAATTTGATAGTGACAACAATGCTGTTGGAACTAGAGTTGAAATTGAAATTACTTTAAATAAAGCTGCATAGGTTATGATTAAAACAATAATTGTTGATGATGAAAAAAAAGGAGCAGAAGTTTTACAATTGATGCTTGAAAATCATTGCCCAAATATTAAAGTCGTTGCTGTTGAGTATTCTGCTATGAAGGCGATTGATGCTATTAATACACATAAACCAGATTTGGTTTTTTTGGATATAGAAATGCCAAAGGCTACAGGATTTGATGTAATTGAAGCCACTAAAAGTCATGAGTATAAAATTATTTTTACGACTGCTTATGAACAATATGCTATTAAGGCTGTAAAGGTAAATGCATTTGATTACCTCTTAAAACCAATAGATATTGAGGAATTGATGGCTGCCGTTTCAAATTTTGAAGCTCAATTTAATTCCAAGAACACTTCTCGAATCGAAGATACGATTTCGCAACCTACTCCAGTTTATAGTAAAACCAAAAGAATTTCTATTCCAACGCAGGAAGGACTTATTTTTTTAGATTCAGCAGAAATAATTAGACTGGAAGCAGAATCAAATTATACACAATTATATTTAAAGAATAAGAAAAAAATAACCGTTTCTAAAACATTAAAATACTTTGAAGACTTATTAAATAAAAATGAGTTTTGCAGAGTACATAACGCTCATATTATTAATCTATCCGAGATCGATAGATATATAAGAGGCGATGGAGGAATTGTTGTATTATCTGATTCTGCTAATATTCCTGTATCTAGAACTTATAAAGCTGATTTAATTGACAAGTTGATGTAAAAATTATTTCTTCAAAGCAGTCATTACAGGCCTAAAACCAATTAAAGGAGACGGCCCCTCTTCTCCAGGATATTCTTCATCTGCATCAATTTCTAAAAAATAATCGCAGCTAAACCAACTACCTCCCTTGGTTCCTTTACCTTTTATTTTTTTAGATTTTAAATCAAAGTTGTTTACCATCTCAGCAACATTACCTGACATACAGAATAACCCATAATTGTTAGGCGCATATGATTTACCATAAACGGTATGAAAGCCTCCATCGTCTACAAATGCTGGGGCTTTTGTATTCGTTTCTTGAAGTTCTTTTTTACTCTTATGAACATAAATTTTCATAACACTATCGTATTTACATTGTTCTTTTGAATAGCACATATAGTTTACTTCAAATTTTCCTTTACTATCTCTTAAAAAAGTATTGCCATTGGCATATTTTACTTGGTTTTTGCCATTACTAGCTGCATAAGCCCATTCTAATTCTACAGGTATTCTTAAATCATTAATTAAGGGCTTATTGTTTGCTTTTAAATAATTGTTGGTTTCTGTAGTTAACCATAAACAATACAATTCAGCGCCTTTACGAGAAATGTTTACTACAGGGTATTCATCATACGCCGGATGCCAAAAATACATATCTCTCATAGGTTCATTAAAACTCCATGGAAATTTAGTTACCCAGGCTTCTTGATTAGGTTTTGCTAATAAATAATCTTCTGTTCTATTTTGTATTAATAAATCTGCTAAAAAGGTTCTGTACTCTAAATTGGTTACCTCTGTAGTTTCCATATAAAAGGATTGTACGGATATCGTATCATTTTTATAAATGCATGACCCCATTGGAATGAAAGCATATTTATCTTTACTAAATTTTGCTAAAGCTTCCATCATTTTTTTCTTTTCTTTTTGTGTTGAGGTTATTTCTTCTTCGGTTAATTGTTGTAAGCCTGTTTCTGGTATATCTCTTTGAATGGACCCAAATGATTGTGTTTGACGAATTCTAAAAACTGGTCTGAAACCTGTCATAGGATTTGCTTTTACTTTTCCGTCTAACTCTTCGTGATTATATATTTTACACTGTTCAAAATCACTATTCCAACTACCGCCTTTGGTTATAACGGTTTTAGTTTTATTGCTATAAACCATTTCAGCTACATTACCAATCATACAATAAACGCCATTATCATTGGGGTTATATGAATATACTTTAGTAGTCATCATTGAATCGCCAAGCATATATTCAGCAGAGGCATAAGCATTTGGATTTTTCGCTGAACATTTGATGTGGTGATTTGGTCTTAATTTTTCGCTTTGTTTTTGAATACAAAAATTAGCTAAAAAACAACCTAATCTGTTTTGAATAGAATCTCCTGGCCATGGATATGAATTAGCCTCTTTATATTTAGCTGCTTTTATCCATTCCTTCTCATAAGGTAATCTCGCTACGATATTGCCATTATTTGTTTTAGTTAAATTACTTAGCCATTTGCAATATAGCTCTGCCCCTTCAGGGGTAATATTCACTACAGGGTAATCATTGTAACGTTTGTCCGAAAAATAAGAATCTTTCATTTCTTTACGTTTTGCATGCCCTGGAGCATCAAGCCATAAATATTGATGAGGCTTTGCTTTAATAAACGCTTCTTTCTCGTCGTGCAATAATAAATCAAATAGAAAGGTTTTGTATTCTAAATTGGTTACTTCGGCTCTTGCGATATAAAAATTACCGATAGTATCTTTAATATTTGCAAATAAATTGTCTTTTTGTTTATCTCCAATTAAAGGATACCAATACTTATTAGGTTTAACAAGCATAGCAGCCATTGCTTCTTTTTGCTTTTTGGTTTCTTTTATTTCTTTTTCAGTAAGCTTTGGAAATACATAATTAGTATCCTCATTTTTTACTTTTTTGTTTTCCTCTATATAGGAAGCTGTAGGAACCTGATGCTTTGGTGATTCCTTTATCTCAGGCTCTTTTTGTTGCGAAGGTAAAGAGATGATAGGTTGATTTTCTTTTTTTGTTTCAATGATATCATTACTTGTATTCGTTATGATTTCTTGTTTAGGCGTTTCTATTATTTGTTCAGATATTTCAGGTGATACATTAGTTGGAGAAGTATTTTTTATAGTTTCTTGTTTTGTATTTGAAAAATAGTTAATGTAAATAAATATTGAAGTTGACACAATAGCTATCAATACCATTAGTTTAGTAAACAATGCTTTATTGATGATTCCTGCACTTACAGGCGATGTAGGCAACACTTGATGTGATATAGTTTCCATAAGTTCTTGGTTTTTAGGATTATTAAAATCTAAATTTAAAAAGGCTTGACCAAGCAGGTTATCGAGCTCTTTCTCAGAAATCTTATGTTTATTATTGGTTGACATGTTGTACGGTTTTAATTTTTTCTAACTCGGCATTTACATTGTCTGTTAGTTGTTTTTTTAATCGGGCATAATATACTTTCAATTGGTTCTCAGGTTTTTTAACGAATTCCGAAATTTTACTGTAAGGCATATCTTGTCCGCGCATCAACAATAATATGCGTTGCCAGTCCTCTAGTTTTTCGAGTTCTTGTTGCAAAACCAATAAAGGCAGGTTTTGAGTTTGAGTTGTTTCTATTTCTTTATCAGCAAAATTTTCATGCAATTCTACTTCTTGATTATTTTTTTCAAAAGATTTATTATCTCTAAAATAATTTCTCAAAAAATTGATATGTGTTTTAAAAATAAAGGCCGATTTTTTTTGTTCGTTTTCAAAAGAGTATTCCGACTGAACATCAGCAATTTTATATATGGTTTTATATACTATTGCCCATGCATCATCTTTATCGATGGTATAATTTTTACAAGTATAGGCTAATAGCTTTTTAGCATATAACTCATAAAGTGATTTTACCACCTCATTGTTGGTGTTTGATAATAAATTATATGTTTCTTTTCCGAAACTCATGAATAACCTGCTTATATACTATAACACAATTTGGTAACAATGAGCTGTAAAAATTTCAAATCTCGGCGTTGGACGGCAAAATTTAAATCCTCATTTACTGAAGTAAACTGCGGTTTAAATTTTTTGCCCGCCTTGATATTTGAAAATTTAGACAACTCTTTAGGTTATTTATCCTAAGAAAATATAACAGAAAATAGTAATTAATAAGATACCAATGGCATCTAATACCAACCCAACCTTAAACATATCCTTAATATCAATACGTTTGGTACCAAATACGATAGTATTGGCTGCCGTAGCTACAGGTAACATAAATCCTAATGAAGCAGCAAAGGTTGCTGGTATCATTAATAATAAAGGCGGCAAGTCTAAATCTTTTTGTAGGGCAATCATAACAGGAATTGCTAATTGAATACTGGCTATGTTTGACGCAAATTCACTGATTATAGTAACAATCACACAGATACCAAGTATAATAAAAAAGATAGGCACACCTTTTAATGCTGTTAAGCAATGTGCTAACCAATCACTTAAACCTGATTCATCAAATCCATAAGCCAATGCAAAACCACTACCAAACATTAGTATAATATCGTAACGGATTTTTTTAGCATCTTCCCATTCTAATAAGGCTTCGCCTTTGTTTTGTTTACTGGGTATTAAGAATAGGAGCAAGGCTGCTAAGATGGCAACCGAAGCATCATCTACCAATTTTGGATTAGAGAACAAATGATTCCAGCCTCTGTAGGTAAAGGTTTCAAAAGCGATATCAGAACGGGTAAACCATAATAACATACAGCTCACAAAAATACCTGCTATCCATTTTTCTTCGTAAGAGAATTTGCCTAATACTGTGTAATTGTTTTTAAAATGATGTTTTCCTAAATTGGTAATGGTTACTTTTTTGCGTAAGTAATAAAATCGTAAAACGAAAAAAGTAGCTAATAAAAACAAAGCGGATAGAGGGAAACCAATGGATGCCCATTTTAAAAAGTTTAAATCGTTTAAATCAGGAAAAGCTTCTTTGTATGCTTTAAAAAAATACATATTGGGTGGCGTTCCCACAGGAGTTGCCATACCGCCAATAGTAGCAGAGAATGCTAAGCCCAATAGTATAGACGCCGCAAACCGTCCTTTACTTTGTTCACCATGAATAAACTCATCAGTTTCGCTAATTAATGCCATTACAGCGCCAAATAACATCATGGTAGTGGCAGTATTCGAAATCCAATTACTGATTAAATAAGATGATAGCATGACGCCTAATAATATATGATGAGGTTTTGTTCCAACAATAGATAATATTTTTATGGCAATGCGTTTATGTAAATGCCATTTCTCGATAGCAAAGGCCAGCATAAACCCACCAATAAACAAAAAGATAATACTATCAGTGTATTGTTGTGCTACTGATTTAGTATCAGCTATACCTAACAATGGCATTAATAAAAAAGGAATTAAGGCCGTTACTGCTAAATGAACAGCTTCCGTAAACCACCATAAACTCATCCACACAGCCATTCCAGCCATTAAGGTTACTTTTGAGTTTGCGGGATCTAAATCTGTGAATAGCCAAATGAAACAAGCCGTCACTGGTCCTAAAAGAATTAAAAGATATTTTGATATATTTTTACTCATTATGTAATATAACAAATTTAGTATTTAAATGTTAAGGAGCAGTACCAATAGTAATCAGTATCGCAGAAATCGCTGATTTTTTTCTAATATATAAAAATACAGTTAAAATGAACTTCTTATAATCTTTCTATGTATTTTTGAAACATAAATTAAAACTGCTTTTATCTCTGCGTCATCAGCGAGATTAGCGGAAAACAAAGGTTAAGTATGAAAATTATATTTATGGGAACGCCTGAATTTGCCGTTGCAAGTTTAGATATATTAGTACAAAACAATTATGAGATTGCAGCTGTTGTTACTGTGCCTGATAAGCCTGCTGGCAGAGGACAGCAATTGCAACAATCGGCGGTAAAAAAATATGCTTTGGAAAAAGGCTTAAAAGTTTTACAACCCGAAAAATTAAAAGACGAATCTTTTATTAATGAACTCAAAGAACTAAAAGCAGATTTACAAATTGTAGTTGCCTTTAGAATGTTGCCTGAAGTGGTTTGGAATATGCCGCCTTTAGGCACTTATAATTTGCATGGTTCATTATTACCAAAATATAGAGGTGCAGCTCCTATTAACTGGGCCATCATTAATGGCGAAACAGAAAGTGGTGTTACCAGCTTTAAATTAAAGCATGAGATTGATACCGGTAATATGTTGTTTCAAGAAAAAGCGCCTATTACTAAAACTACTACTGCGGGACAATTACATGATACTTTAATGCAAATAGGAGCAGAGGTCATTTTAAAAACTGTACGTGCTATTGAAAGTGGTCATTACGAATTAAAACCACAAGATGATTCGCAAAGTGTTCATGCACCAAAAATATTTAAAGACACTTGCAAAATAAATTGGAATCAACCTGCAGAAAAAATATATAATTTAATTCGTGGCTTGTCGCCTTATCCAGCAGCATTTACAGAGTTTGTAGATAAGAACAATCAAACATTGGGCGTTAAAATATTTATTTCGGAGATAGAAGAAACACAACACACTTGTCATGCAGGTGATGTGAAGAGCGATGGTAAAACCTTTTTGAAAGTGGCTTGTAACAATGGCTACATACATATTAAAGAATTACAAATGGCTGGTAAAAAAAGAATGTTAGTTGAAGAATTTTTACGTGGCTTTAAACCTGATGATGGTTTAAAATTCATATAGTCTGTAAATGCTTGTTAATACTGAGTTGTAGCAATGGTCAGTTCGAGTTAAAAAATGCGCCTCCTTTCATTTTTTAGTATCGAGAACTGAAACTATAGCTTCTCGATACGAAATGCGAAGTACAGGCATCCCGATAGCTATCGGGACTACTCGAAGTGACGAGATGGTTTTATACTTATTATATATGTATACATGATTTATATCATACACATATATAAGTAAACGCTTTATTTATAGTAAATCACACTTATTAAGGGTTGAAAAAGGTTATTATCAGACATTTTACAGATTTGCGATAGGGGAAACGCCCATTATAATGGCGATACAGGGCGTATTTATTAACAAACAGCCTATTTATTAACAAAACCAACACTTTTTTTTACAAAACACTTGACAAATAGGCTTTAGCGTATACATTTGTAGTGTAATTAATTTTAAAAGTTTAACCCTTAAAAACAAAACAAAATGAACAAAGCAGAATTAATCGAAGCAATCGCAAACGGAGCAAAATTAACTAAAGCTGATGCAGGTCGTGCATTAGATTCAACTATCGAAGCAGTTGGAAAAGCATTAAAAAAAGGAGACAGAATTTCTTTAGTAGGATTCGGTTCTTTCTCAGTTGCTAAACGTGCTGCACGTATTGGTCGTAACCCTCAAACTGGTAAAGAAATTAAAATTGCTGCTAAAAAAGTAGTTAAATTTAAAGCTGGTACTGAGTTAGCTACAAACGTTAACAAAGGAAAATAATTAGCTTAAACTAATTAATCAAAGAAGCCCTCGAGTTTACTCGGGGGTTTTTTTGTTATATATAATGTATTGTCAGTTCGAGTTGAAAAATGCGCATCTTCTCATTTTTCAGTATCGAGAACTGATATATAAAGAACTTCTCGATACGAAATGCAAAGAACCAGCATTTCTACTCGAAGTGACAATTATAATTCAAAACAGCTATTTGAATAAACCCTAATTAAATCGTATTTTTATATCAATGATTAACCGCGAACTTATAGAACCTTTCTCTAAACTAGAACTACTTGCCAAGCAAGTGGTTGAAGGTTTTATTACAGGTTTACATAAAAGTCCGTTTCATGGCTTTTCGGTAGAGTTTGCCGAACACCGTATCTATAATAAAGGCGAAAGCACCAAACATATCGATTGGAAATTATTTGGTAAAACAGATAAACTCTTTATTAAGCGTTACGAAGAAGAAACCAATTTGCGTTGTCAAATTATTATTGATACCTCTAACTCCATGTTGTTTCCATTAGAAAGAAAACAAGGAGCTATGAATAAATTAACGTTCTCGGTTTATGCAGCGGCAGCTTTAATACAGTTATTAAAAAATCAGCGTGATGCTATTGGTATTACATTTTTTGATAAAGACATTCATAAACACTATCCTGCTAAAAGTAATCCAACACAACAAAAATTGATGTATCATGAGTTGGAAGAATTATTAAATAAAACAGAATATACAGAAGTCTCTACAACCGAATCAGCAAAGGCTTTAGACCAAGTAGCAGAAATGATTCATCGTCGTTCCTTAGTAGTTATTTTTAGCGATTTGTTTGAAGATCAATCTAATTTAGAATCTATTTTTGCTTCCTTACAACATTTAAAATACAAGAAACATGATGTTGTCGTATTTCATGTAGCCGATAAAAAGCAAGAATTGGATTTTGAATTTGAAAACCGACCTTATCACTTTATTGATATAGAAACCAAAGAGGAAATAAAATTAAATCCCAACGAAGTAAAAGACATGTATTTAAAAAAAATACATGAATACACCGAAGCCATTAAACTCAAATGCGGACAATACAAAATTGATTTTGTGGAAGCTGATATTAATCAAGGCTTTGATTTAGTGTTACAAACTTATTTGGTAAAACGTGGAGCGATGTTGAGATGAAAATGAAGGTTTATTAATCTATGCTTGTAATTCAGTTTTATTAAACTTAAAATTGTTGTTAAACATTTAACGTTCTAAAATTATATTTATTTTTATAAATATTTTTTAAATTTATCAGAGGATATTGATCTCTTTCTTGTTGATTTCCCGTTATCGAAAATTTCACAATCATTTGTATCATTTTCAACAATAGAACCCATCCCTATAATATTACTTCGTCCTATAATCGTATTCTGTTTTACAGATGAATTTAATCCTAAAAAAGAATTATCTCCAATCTTAACATTTCCAGCTACATAGCTACAACTTAATAATACGTTGTTTCCAATTATTGAATGATGACCAATCTTTGAACCTATTAAAATAGTATTATCACCTATTGATACAAATGGTTGGACTCCTGAATCTTCACTCAAAAAAACATTTTCCCCAAATTTAAGGTCATTCCACACTATTGCTTTTGATGATATATGACTTATTAAATGATAGCCCTTCTTTTTTGATAATTTAAAAATTTTTTCTCGAACCTCATTATTTCCAATTGCAATAAATAGTCCATACTCGCTAGGTGGATAATGTAGTTCAATGTTTTCAAATTCTACTATCGGTAAACTACAAAAAAAAGTATTTTTTTCTATATTAAAATTTTCCTCAATACAAAAAGCACATATTTCATGTTTACTATCATGAGTTAAGACAAATGAAATATATTCTGCAAATTTACCTAATCCATATATTAGTATTTTCATTTAATAATTATTCTTTAAAATGTATAATAATTTAAATTTATCTATCTTGAGTTAATAAGTTCTTGAACAATAAGTGAATGTTATAATTAAATATAAATAGCGTAAAATTATATAGATTATTTCCAAACTATTAAAAACACAATATTATCAAATTTATTACTTTTCATATACAATAAATGTTTCCACTAATTTGCAGATGTTTTTTAGAATATAATTTAAAACGAGTTATTTCCCTGGTTTATAATATTTCAATGCTTCTGGCATAAAGGCTTTTAAGTCAGCAATACGTGTAGCATCACTTGGATGTGTGCTTAATAACTCTGGTGGTTTTTGTCCGCCACTAGTTGCCATACGTTCCCAAAATGTAATAGCAACCTCAGGGTTATAGCCACCCATGGCAGCAAATACTAATCCCATTTTATCAGCCTCGCTCTCGTGGTTACGGCTAAATTTTAATTGCCCTAATTGAGAAGCTACACCAAATGATTGCTGAAATATAGCTTGCGTTAATTGAGGTTTAGTTTGCATGGCTGCTCCTAAAGCAGTGCCACCTAATTGCAATAGCATCGCATCGCTCATACGCTCGCTACCATGGCGCGCAATCGCGTGTGCAATTTCATGCCCCATTACCACCGCTAAACTTGCTTCATCTTGTGTTACAGGTAATAAGCCTGTGTACACTACTACTTTTCCGCCTGGCATACACCATGCGTTTACAGTGTTTTCATCTACTACATTAAATGTCCATTGAAATCCATCTAATTGTTTTGATAAACCTTTATCGGCATAATATTTTTCTACAGCAGCTTGTATCTTACTTCCAACACGTCTTACCATTACCACATTTTTATCTGTATCCGGTAAAGGTTTATGCTCTGTTAAAAATTTATCGTATTCCGAAAAACTCATCGTCATCATTTCCGATTCGGGAATAATGTTTAATGAACGACGGCCAGTAATGGCATTTTTTTGACAAGCTATTAAAACAGCTGCTAATATGGCTGCTGAGATTATTGTTTTTTTCATAGTATTATGCTTTTGTCAGTTCGAGCGGAGTCGAGAACCAAAAAGAAGTTTAATAACGCTTCTCGACTTCGCTCGAAGTGACATTTTATAAATATATTTAATTAATTTCTGCGCTTAAGCCTTTTTCTAAAAGAGCTTCGCAAATGGGTTTTAATTTATTAATAGGGCCTTGTTTCACGGCACACTTACCTGTGTAATGTACTAGTGTAGCGCATTGTTCGGCTTGTATAACATCGTGTCCGCAATATTTTGTTAAACATTCAATTACCCATTCAAAAGTATTCACATCATCATTAAATAAAATAATGTTGTTTTCCTTTTTCTCTTCAGTAATCACATCGAGTTCCAGTAACTCTTCTGTATCTGTATAATTATTCGCAATCATAACGTAAAATTACAAAATTTTAGAATATACAATAGGTTTATTCATTTTCACTTCGAGTAGTCCCGATAGCTATCGGGATGCATGTTCTTCGCATTTCGTATCGAGAAGTTTTTCTTACAGTTCTCGATACAAAAAAATGAAAAGAGGCTCATTTTTTCACTCGAACTGACATTTAATTATTATTGTGTTAAATATTGAGTAGCCTCAGCGCCGTATAATTTTTTACCGTCTTTATAAACCGTAATGTAGGCATCTGTAATACCAAAAGAAATGGCTTCGTCTTTTAATTTTTTAGCAAAGCTAGCCGATGTAAAATTACCTATAGTGTAAATAAACAATCCGTTAATAACCACATTTTTAACTGGCCAAGTTTTAATATTTAAAAATTTAGAAGCTACATCATTTGGTACTTGATTTTTGTAAGCTCCAATTTGTACTTTAAATGAAATACCTGCTTCATCAGCTTTTACACCATTTTCGGCAGTTGGAGTAGGCCCAGTAGTTACACCATTAGAGAAAGGCGTAACGGATGTTGTCGCATTTGTTTCTGGTTGACCAATGGTATTCATATCAATCACAATAACAGAAGGTGTGTTAACAGGATTGGTAGGAGTAACTGTATTAACAACAGGAGTAGAAGCTCCATTAAAAATAATAGGATTTTCGGCTTCCATTTTTAAGTTGTTGTTTTCGGTTTGTAATTTTTGTCCTTCAGCAAATGGAATGCGTTTAGTATTATAGTAAGCAGATACAAATGCGTCTTTCACGCCTAAATCAACAACCTTACGTTTGTCTTCCAATAATTTAGTTGATTGATTATAAATACCAGCAGTGTAACGATACAAGCCATTTGGTAATTTTTCGCTATAAATTGGTTTTAAATTAAATAATTGGCCACGTGTTACTTGTTTTGAATATACACCAATTTGCACTGTGTATAATAAACCATTCATTTTTTCTAGTTCGTTTGCTATTTCAGCAGGTTGAGTATCAACAGCGTTGTTTGTAGCTACTGCATTATTACTTGTTGTTGTTGTAAATGTGTTTTTAGGGACATTAGAGTTGGTGGTTAAACCAGCTGTTGTGTTAGCAGTAGGTTCAATGGTTTGTCCAGCTGCTTTAGCTTTTTCAGTAGCTTCATTCAGTGTAATACGAACTCCGTTATAGTAAGCAACAACAAAGGCATCGCTATATCCTAAATTGCGTAAATCGTTTTTAACAGCATTGGCACTTCCGTATTGATCAAAATGCCCAGCCATATATCTGATGTAGCCACTAGGGGTTGTTTGCGCTATAACTGGACTTAAACCTTTAAAGGTATTGTTAGGTAAAGGTGTTTTAAATGCTCCAATCTGTACTTTAAAAACTAAACCATCTGGAATTTTTTCATCAATAGGAATTGGTTTCGTTGCCGAATAAGCGTTAGTGTTTTTAACCTCTAATCCTTCTACTTTTAACTTAACAGCATTGTTTGTATTTGTTGTGTTGTTTTTTGCAGTGTTGTTATTTGTATTGGCGTTATTAGTTGCAGCGGTGTTATTATTAGTTACAGCATTGTTGGAGTTATTGTTGCCGTTATTAGCTGCGTTGTTATTGTTTTTATTAGTAGTGTTGTTTGCTGCATTGTTGTTTGAAGCGGTATTATTAGAGTTGTTGTTGGCAGTGTTGTTATTGCCAGTTGTATTGTTAGTTGGATTATTATCGTTTGAGAAATTAATCGCAACCGCATCTGGATTAGTAATTTGATTTAAGTTGCTCAATGCTTCAACACCATATTTATTGGCGTCTATTAATAAATTTTTCTTTGTACTTAAGTCGCTACTTTGATTAGCTTTATTAACTGCATTTTCTTTGTTATTAAATGCTGTTGCTGCTTTTTCTTTTAAAGCAGATTGTGTTTCATTAAGTGTTGCTGGTACTGAGTTCAAACGAGAAGAATATTCCTTGTCATTAGCTTGAATTAACAATGATAAGCCTTCAATATGTGTTTGATTATTTGAACTTATGGCATTTTTAGCGTTATTAATCTTAGCCACGGCATCATTACTACCTGAAGGAATATTCGCTTTTTTAGGAATATAATTCGGGAAATGCTTTTTGTATAAATCTAATAAAGCTTGTTGTTTAGCAATTGCTTGATTTTCTTTTTCTTCAGCATTACTATAACCACCCAGTTTAGCGGCATCGGTCGGATAAGCATTGGCTTCTGTTCTTAAACTTGAAGCTTGTTTTAAAAATAACGCCGCTTCGTTTGTTAACATATCAGCTGAGCTTAAATCAGCAAAGTTTTTTCCTTTAGCCATATTGGCTAGTTCTTCTAAGCTTTGTTTGTTAGCTTCGTAAGTGGCCGTATTAAGTTGTTGTTGTTTATTAGCGGCATCTATTTTTTTAGCAACAGCATCTGCTTCTAATTTTTTTGCTGTATTTAAATCATTCTCTTTTTCTGCACCAGTTTTTGTAGCTGCATTTTTTCTTAAGGCAAAAGCATCGTTGTTTAATTTATCAGCTTCGGCTAAAAGATTGGTAATGTTTTCCTGACTCAGAGAACCATTTGTATTTGAAGCGCCATTTTGATTTACACCATCTAACGAAGCCATGATGTTTTTGTCTTCATTAATAGCTGCATTTATTTTTTCAGTGGCTTTGTTTTTTAAATCAGCAGCTTCTGTATCTAAATAAGGATTAAACGTTAATATTTTAGTTTCGTTAGGATTACTTAAATCATTTTTAATTTTCGCTACTTCATCTTTTACTCCGTTTCCAGAAACAGTTGAATTATGAGTTATTTCGTTAGAGTTATTGGTTTCTGTAACAGAGTTATTGTTGTTTGTAGCAACTGTATTACTGTTGGTTGCAGAATTATAGTTTGAGTTATTGTTACTATTAGAATTGTTTGCGTTAGTAACATTATCGTTTCCATTAGTTCTGGCAGTATTATTAGTTGTCTCATTATTTGAAACAGCAGTTACTGAATTAGTTTCAGTAGCATTATTAGTTACTACATTATTCGCAGTACTATTGTTATTCGTTTCGGTTGAATTATTATTTGTATTAGCAACCGAATTTGATTTTACTAATTCAGTAGCTTCATTTAGTGCTTTTAATGCTGCAATTTCTTTTTCATTTGCTTTTAATAATAAGTTTGCTTTTTCAGTTGGGTTTGGTGCTTTAACCGATTGACCAATTAATGCTTTAGCTTCATTATTTAAATTATCGGAGTTAGTTTTTAATTCCTGCGCTTGTTTATTTGTAGGATTTAAAAATGCAGGATCCTTTGCTAATTTGGTACTTTGAGCAGTTAATTCATTTTGGTTCGCTTTACTTAATGCTAAATAAGCATCAACTTGTGATAAAGAAGTTTTTTTAATTTGCTCGTTAATATTAGCTAACGATTCGTTTGTAACACCTCCAGTATTTAAAGGTTGAACTTTGTAACTAGGATTTGTTTTAGATAAAATTTCTAATGCTTTTTGTTGTTTAGCTAATGCTTCATTTTCTTTCTCTTCAGCATTACTTAAGCCCCCAAGTTTAGCCGCACCATTTGGATAAGCATCTGCTTCCTGACGAATTTTTTGCGCTTGTTTAAAGTTTATAGCCGCTTCATCCACTAACATGTTAGCTTGAGAAATTTCATCACTGGTTTTGCCTTGAGTTAGTTTTTGTAATTCAGTTAAGTTTAAATTGTTGTTATCAAACTTAGCTTTGTTTTGAGATTGAGATAAAGCAGAGGCAATTAGTTTTTTATCTACCGACAGTTTTTCTTTTTCTGTAGCTGCTTTAATTAGATTTTCTTTTTCAACACCTGTTTTAGTTACTGATTCTTTTCTTAATTCATAAGCACTATTGTTTAGCGTTTCAGCTTCATTTAATAAAGTTTCAGGATTTTGATTTGAAGAATTTTGAATAGCGGATTGAGTACCAGCAATTAAGTTATTTAAATTCGTTTCGTTTTGTTTAGCAATTTCAAATTTTTGAGTCACCGCATCTTTTAAAGTAACAGAGGTGCTTTCTTTGTAGTTATTATAAGCTACAATATCCTTAGCTGCATTGGCATTAGCGGTTAAACTCTCTTTTACATTAGATAACTCAGTTACTAAAGCATTAGGATTGCTGCTGTTAGTGATGTTAATTGGTTTAACAGGTTCGTTATCACTCGCTAAATTATTTGTAACCGAAGGAGACGAGTTGGTGTTGGTTACCGAATTTGTATTTGCCGTATTATTGGTGTTGTTGCTATTATTGTTTTCGTTTGATACGTTATTGTTATTCGTACTGTTTACAATATCATTCGTATTGCTGTTATTAGAAACAGAATTTGTAGTCGTATTTACAGCATTATTGTTTAAATTTTTATTAGAGGCAATGTTAGAATTGTTCTCTGAGTTGTTGTTGTTGTTGTTGTTTGCAACAGCATCTAATTGTTTTAGAGTGGTGTTGTTTGCTGCAATGATTTTATCGTTATCATTTTTTTGTTTCTCTAATTGTTTGATTTCGTCGTTTAATTTTTTCTTTTGAGTTGCATCTTTTGTTTTAGTTAACTCGTTTTTATTTAATGCAATTAAATCATTAATGTCTTTATTATAGGCTTTGTAAATATCGTTTTGTTGACTAACGCTTTCTTTATTGGTTTTATCAACGGGCGATGAATTTATTTTTTCGTTGTATTTGCTTGATATACCACTATAAGATACATTATCAGTTGATGTATTGTTGTTTGTTGAATTATTGTCGTTGCCGTTATTGCTAGCAACATCTGTATTACTATTTGTGTTATTCTTAATATTAATACCTTCTGTTGATTCGTTTAATATTTTGGCAGCAACTAGTAATTCCTGATTTACTCCATCAACTTCGTTTTGTAACGAATTTATTTTTTGATTATTGGTATTAAGCTCTTTGTTTTTTAAATCAATTTCATTGTTTAGTTCTCGTATTTGAGCACTAATGTTTTCTTTGATAGATTTATCACTTTCATTTGCTAAATCTTTCTCTAAAGTTTGCGTTTCGTTTTTAATAGCGTTTATTTCATTTGTAATAGTGGTGTTCTTTTTTTGCGTGTTAGCTAGCTCTTGTTGTTTTAATTCCGACTCAGCTTTTAAAGAAGTAAATAACTCATCCGATTGGTTTTTTTGTTTAGATATACCATCCAACTCTTTTTGAATAACATCTAATTTAGCCAGCGCTTCTTTATTGTTTTTATTTTTGGTTACAGCTTCTAATTGACTGATGTATTGATTGGTTAAATCTGCTTCCTTTTGTTGTATGCCAGCGTCAACTTCTAATTTTTTAGCAAGATTAGTAGCAGTATTGGCAACACTAGTGGCAATATTAGCATCTTCTTTTAATTGATTAGCTTTTGCTAATTCCTCATTTTTTTTCGCTATATCTGTGATTGAATTAGCATTAGCTAAAGCCTCATCTGCTTCTTTTTGTTTAGCAACCGATTCAGCAGTTTTTTGTGTAGCCAAGCCAAAAGCATCTTGAGCTTCTTGTTTTAATTTAATAGCCTCTTCGCTGGCTTCCTTAGCATCTGTTTTAGCAATTTCTAATAGTTGGTCATTAGTCACATTTTTGTTAGTATTTGTTTTTGTGGCATTACCATCGTTGCTTTGTGCCGTAGGATTATTTGTGCTAACCGAATTTAAATTATCGCTTCCGTTTCCTGAAGTATTTTTATTATTAATTAAGTTGTTGTTATAAGGTTCTGTTTCATTAACCTCTAGTTTTGCTTTTTTCTCAATAAAATCAATCATCATGGCATAATTTTCATCATCAACTTTGCCATCAAAATAATTTGTGATTTTTAATATTTTATTGTCATACGAAATCATTTGTTTGTATGGCTTTAAAGAGTATGCCACCGGCACATTTACAGCATCCGATTGAGTTGGAATACCAGGAGTTTCAACAGTAAATAAAAATTTACCCCCATTCGGTAATTCTAAATTATAATCTCCATTATCTTGTGCCTGAAACGATCCCACAATTTCACCATTCTCCATGTTTTTAACCGTTATTTTCGATTTCAAACTTTGAGAAGCTTCTTCCTTAACCACAGTACCTTTAATTACGGCCGAATTCATAGGTCGGCGTTCAGTATTGATTTTTAATACATCAATTTTACCATAAGGGCTATATCTTCCTGTACTAAAAAAAGCTGTTTTTTCTAACGAATCTGTGACAAATAAAATATCGTCATCTGGGGAGTTAATAGGAAACTCTAAGTTTTCTGGTTTACTCCATGTTTGTGTCGCATCATCATAGGTTGTTTTAAAAACATCATAACCACCCATACTATTGTGTCCTTTTGAACTAAAGTAAAGCGTTTTGCCATTTGGATGAAGGAACGGATAATCTTCATCAAATTCAGTATTGATGGATGACGGTAAAATTGTAGGTTTACTCCAGCTACCGTTTGGTAATCTATTTACAAAGTAAATATCTCTGCCATTACTTCCACCATCACCGTAACTAGAGTAATAAAGACGTTCACCACTTTTAGGTAAATACACAACTGATTTATCTTTTTTCTTTTTGTCGTAACCAGTTTTATAATCGTCTGGTTTTACTAATAATTTTCCGCCAATATCTTTGATATCGTAGGCTCTGTAATAATCAACCTCATTTAATTGTTTTTTATTTAAGATAACTAAATCAGAAAGGTTGGATAATAAACGTTTCCCGTTTTTACAAGCTTGAATTTCTCTGTCTACTTCAAGTTTTTTAATTGATGATGCACTTCCTATTTTTTTATACTCTGTATAAAGTTTTATAGCTTCGTCAAAACGATAATTGATGTGATACGTTTTTGCTAAGTAAAATAAAGCATCTTTAGGAGCGTCTGCAGGGTTTTTGGTAGCAATTTGAAGGTAGGAGTAGGGTTTCTTTTTATCCGCCTCTGTATAAAGCATACAAACGCCTAATCTATAGTTATACTCTGGGTCTTTTGGATATAATGATACAAGCTGAGCGTAAAGTTTATAAGCAAGGTTATAATCTTCATTTTCAAAATCTTTATCAGCTTCTTTTTTTAATTCTGCCTCATTTTTTAGCTGGGAATAAGAATCTGAGCAATAAAATATTGCTAAAAACAAGAATAAATAGCTTAAACGCATACCGCTTGTACGAAAGATATGTCTAATATGATTCAGATTCAAAGTCAAATATAGCTAAATATACCTAAATAATTTAGTATAAAGATGCTAGTTAACAAGAATTTACATAAATATTTCTCTAAATATTTTCTAGTTATTCAATAAATGTTGTTTATTAATTTGAGATAGGAATAGTTATAAATAAAAAAGAGCCGCTTTTTGCGGCTCTTTTTTATTTATTTAAAGTATTGAATATTATTTGCTAATTACAATACGTTTAGTCATTAATTCATTACCTGCTTTAACTTTTAAGATGTATGAACCAGCTGCCATATTAGATAAGTCAATTGTGTTATCACCTTTAGTTAATTGAGATTTAGAATATACATTTTCTCCAATTACATTATATACTTCTACAGAAGAGTTGTTTTCAGGAGTATTTAATGTAAATAAACCATTACTAGGATTAGGGAAAATAGATAAAAGATTTTTTGAATTTTCTTTAATACCTACTGGTCCTGTTACTTTAGTAATGTTGATATCATCAATACGAACGTTAATTTGGTCAGCTGTAGTAGCTAAAGTACCTTTTCCACCAATTGCAAAATAACGAGTTTCAGTAGCAGTAGCAACATAATCAACTGAATCTTTAGTCCATGCACCAGCTTGAGCATTTGCAGTAATAGGAGAATATGCTTTTAATACAGTAGTCATATCAGCACCAGTTTGTGCTGTTCCTGTAAATACTGCGCTTTGACCATTTACTGTTAAAGTTCCAGAAGTGTTAGCTTTTTTCCAGTAAGAAATACGGTAAGTTTCTCCATTTACAACATTCATACAAGGTAAGTTAATGAAAGCTTCGTATGTTCCAGCAGGAGCACCAATTGTAGTCATGTTTACAGTGTAAAATAATGCTTGAGCTCCAGAATGAAATGTTCCAGCAGATGGACCAAAAGGTAAACCTGTACCAGTCCAGTCTAAGTTTAAGCTGTTGTAATCGTATGTACTTTCAATTCCATTTGAGTAAGCTGCAGATGTTAAAGCAACTGGAGTTGAATTAGTAATTGTTGCAGTAGTTGTATCATTACCTAAAGCAATATCTCCAGATAAAGCTGTCCATGCTTTGATGTTATATACATTTTGAGCAGAGAAATTGTATGTAGCAGGGAAAACGATTAATGCTGAATCACCAGCAGGAATAGAACCTGGATAAACAATAGGAGTTGCAGCTACACCGTTAATAGAGTAGTTAGCAGGAATATTAGATTCTGCAGCAGTACCTAAGTTATTTACTTGAAGAACTACAGAGTGAGTAGCTAAACCACAGTTTTGAGCATTAGCCGCAGTTGCAGTTGAAGTTAAAACTCCAACAACTCTTGAAAGTAAATTAGTAACAGCAGCTCCAGCAGGGTAAATGATAGCAGTACCGTTTAAATTACCAGGTGTAGGGTTTGCAGCAGTCGTGTATGTATCACCAGAAGCTAAGAAAGTAGCTGTTTGATTTCCTGTAACACCAGCGCCAATAGTTACATTTACTGTAAAAGTAACACCTACAGTTGTTGTATTAATTCCACCGTAACCATCATTAACATCAACACCCCAAGAAATAACTTGACCAGCAACAGGATTTAAAGGCTCAGCTCCACCAGCAGCATTTGCTGTAGGGAAAGTAGAGTTAGGAGAACTAACAGGAGTAATACCTGCAGGGAATGTTAAAGTAAACATGTCAATCCACTCATCAGTGTTTCCTGTTTGAGTAAAGTTAAATACTAAATTCATTGTAGTACCAGCAGAATACTGAGTAGTACATGTTAAATTTCCGTTAACTTGAGCAATAGAGTTAATACCTCCACTTTGTTTTGCATTTGATTTTCCAGTTTCTTGATTGTGACGTGTCAATGGACTTTTGATACGAATTGTTGTTTGAGCGTTAACAGCTAATGCAAATAAAGCTGATAATCCCATTAAGTAAATTTTTTTCATGTGATTAAATTAAAGTTATATTTATGTAAAAATAATTATTATTATTTGATTTAAGTTAAGATGTTGATATTTTAACAATATTGATTTTCAATGATTTGATAATCGATTTTAGAGATTTTTTGTAAAAAAAATTCTATAAACTGCAAAATCACTCCATCCGCTGTTACCATAATTCTTTAATATTCTTAAATCCCATAAAGGAGCCTTTGTCTTGGGATTTATTTCCACAACCCTATTAATAGAGCCCTCATTGATTAATAAATTTTTATTAGGTAGTACAACATAATTACCAAGTTTGGATGATTTTCCGTTTGAGATTTTGTCAAAATCAAATGAAAAGCTCCATAGCGGCTTGATATTTTTTTGTTGGTGTTTAGGTAGTTTGAAGAAAATTAAAGATGAAATTTTATTGTTTTTAATGTCATTATTGTTTAAAACACTAATTGTTTCGTTGTCAATATATTTTGTATCGTGAGGAAAACGAAATAGATCTGTTTCAATCACTAGTGTATCAATTTGGTTTAATTTTTTGCCGATTGATTTTAATATAGTTCCCGTTTTTTTGTCAATTTCAATTATCCTGCTTAAATCTCTAAATCCTAAAAGGATATTATGGCCATTTGGAGAAATACTAACAGAATTACAATGCGTATTGTATATGAAGTTTGTTTCAGGATTGGCTAATAAGTCTAAAGAGAAATGATCAATAAGTTTCCAATACCAAATAACTTCTTTTTTAGAGTTGTATTCTATTAAGCAACTAAATTCTATTTTGCGATCTAAAGTATCCTTAGTGTCTGTTTTTTCTAATTCAATAAATTGGTTGCCCAATATCATGTAATTTCCATTACTTAATTTTTCAAAACTGTGATGGTAATTTGCCTTTTTTTCTCCTGTTATGTTTTCGTTACTAGGAGCTTTCCATATAATATCCATTTCTTTCGTAATGTGATAAGCTTCGCCATCACTTATAAAAGTAATAGTGCCGTCTGGATAAACTCTAAAATCTCTAATTTGTTTATTTTCATTAAAATCATCTATTATTGGTGTTAGAAACCAAACAACTTCTAAGTTTTTATTTATAGCACAGTGCATGTGGTCAAGCCAAATGATTCCATTTGCTGTGTTACTTGTGTTTGAATAGTGTTGTTTGAATTTGTATTTGGAAGTATCTGTGTAAGGACAATCATATAAAGAAAAATAGTGAATGTCACTTTTTATAATTTTTTGATTTTTGAAATTAGATTCGATATACCATTTATATTTTTTGCCAAATTTTAATCCTTCCACAAATATATCAGGAGATTTATTAGATTTTATTAGAACGGAATAGGTGGTAAAATCTTGTTTATTTTCTGAAGAATCAATTGCCAAATGCAAGGTGTAAGAATCAACGTTTTTTTGGAATGGGATTTTAAAATAAATTTGATTATAATTTAGTTTTGCACCATCTTTGGGCAAGCATTGGCCGTATACATTAATCGAAAAAAATATTATGAAAAGACTTACATTATATTTAAGTATTTTTTTTATCATTGTTTTAATTATTTTAAATTCTTGTACAGATTCTAGTAACAAAGAAACTACCGATAAAACTAATATCCAAACAAAAAGTGATTCAACATCTAGCCAAGAGGTTTTATGGGTGGTACCAGATACCGCTACTATACCTCATGATGAGTTTGGCGATATGGTGAGATATGGCAGAGAATTGATTATTAATACTGCTTATTATATTGGCCCAGAAGGTAAAGTTGGAAAGTTTTTGGGTAATAAAATGAATTGTACTAATTGCCATTTAGAAGCCGGAACAAAACCGTATGCATTTAATTTTTATAGTACACACGCTAGATACCCTCAATATCGTGCTAGAGAAAATAGAATTCTTTCTTTAGCCGAACGTGTAAATAATTGTATTGAACGCCCTCATATAGGTAAACACATGCCTCTTGATAGTAAGGAAATGGTTGCAATTATTAGTTATATGAAATGGCTTGGTGAAAATGTTCCAGTTAATGGTCACGTTCCTGGAGATGGCCCAATTAAAGTAGATTTTCCATCAAGAGCAGCAGATTGTAAAAATGGAGAAGAAGTTTATAAAAGAGAATGTTTGGTTTGTCATGGAGCAAATGGAGAGGGTAAAATGAGAACTGATAATGTTTGTTATGAATATCCACCATTATGGGGAGATAAAAGTTACCAGTCGGGCAGTAGTGTTCATCGTTTAATAAAAATGGCACCTTTTGTTTATGCTAATATGCCAAATAAAATCGCCACCTATAATAATCCTAAATTAACTATTGAAGAGGCTTACGATGTTGTAGCATTTATAAATAATGACACGATTCATAAAAGACCTACTCCTGATACTAATCATGATTATATAAGTTTAGGTCATAAGCCTATTGATTATGATAAAGGACCATATTTGGATTCATTTCCTGAGTCACAACATAAGTATGGACCTTATAAACCTATTGTCGATTATTATAAGCGTATGGGAAAAAAAGCAAATTATTAGAAGATAATTCTAATAATTGTACCTTTACTGCATGATTTTACAAAACCCTGAAGAGTTAATATTCCAATCAACTCAATTAAGTTCTGAATTAAAGAGCATTGCTAAAAAAGTATTTAATAATGAGCGTATTTCTTTTGATGAAGGCGTTTATTTATTTGAGCATGCTAATCTGTCTTATTTAGGAACATTAGCTAATTACGTGAGAGAAAAAAAGAATAAAAATTTTGTTTTTTTTAATCGTAATTTTCACGTTGAGCCAACTAATATTTGTGTTTATACATGCTCCTTCTGTGCTTATTCTCGTTTAATAAAACAAAGAGAAGAAGGTTGGGAATTATCCATTGATCAAATGATGGAGTTGATTAAGAAATATGATGGGCAGCATGTAACCGAAGTTCACATTACAGGTGGAGTTATTCCAAAACAAGATTTAACTTTTTACACTTCTTTGTTTAAAGCCATTAAAACCCATCGTCCAGATTTACATGTAAAAGCATTAACACCTGTTGAGTGTCATTACATATTTAAAAAAGCCAAAGTTACTTACGAAGAAGGAATGAAGTTGCTTAAAGAATCGGGTTTAGATTCGATGCCTGGCGGAGGTGCTGAAATATTTGATAAAGAAATTAGAGATAAAATTGCAGGAGGTAAATGCAGTGCTGAGGAATGGTTGAGCATACATGAAATTTGGCATAATATGGGAATGCAATCAAACGCAACTATGCTTTATGGTCACATTGAAACATTTGCACATCGTGTAGATCATTTAGAAAGATTACGCCAGCTGCAAGATAAAACCAAAGGATTTAATGCGTTTATTCCTTTAAAATTCAGGAATGGAAATAATGATATGTCAAATGTTCCAGAGGTAAGTGTTATTGAGGATTTGAGAAATTATGCCATCAGTAGAATTTACTTAGATAATTTTGATCATATAAAAGCTTACTGGGCAATGATTGGAAGAAGTACAGCACAATTGTCTTTAAATTTTGGAGTAGATGATATGGATGGAACAATTGATGATACTACCAAAATATATAGTATGGCTGGTGCAGAAGAACAAAATCCAAAATTAACTACACAAGAGTTAGTAGATTTAATTACTCAAGTAAAACGAACGCCTGTAGAAAGAGATACGTTATATAATATTGTAAAAGATTATTCTGCTAGCTAATTGTTAATGGGGTATTTTTTTCTCATACTTTTTTTATCGTGTTTATTGGTGCCAATATTCAGTTACGTTGTTTTTCCGTGGTATATGCAATTGGTAACTATGAATATGACGCGTTTTAAAAACGATTATTCAGCTGTGACTGATTGGCCCGCAATTACGGTTGTATTTTCTGTATTTAATGAAGAAAAAGTGATTCGTGAAAAAATAGAATCTATTTTAAATTCAGATTATCCAAAAGATAAACTTCAAATTTTAATAGGATCAGATAATTCAACAGATGAAACTCATCAAATCATTGAAGAATTTCTCGTACAAAATCCTAATATCACATTTGTCAAAAAAGAAACACGCCACGGTAAATTAAAAATCATTAATGAGCTAGTTGATTTAACTAATACAGAGCATTTGATAATGACAGATGCAAATGTTTTTTTTGAGCCAATAACTATAAAAGCATTGGTGTATAATTTGATTGTAAAAGATGCCAAAATGGTTTGTGGAAATATTTTAAAGTTTTCGCCTAAAAATCAAGGTATTTCCGATCAGGAAATACGTTATATGAATTTAGAAAATCAATTAAAATATAACGAAAGTTTAAGATATGGTTTCTGTGTTGGAGTAGAAGGAGGATGTTATGCTATTTTTAAAAGTAGTTTCGTGAAAGTACCAGATGGGTTTTTAATGGATGATTTTTTTATTACACTTGATGTGATTGAGAAAAAAGGGAAAGTATTATTTGAGCCAGAAGCTATTTGTTTTGAAGATGTGAATGATGCTCCAATGATTGAATTTAAAAGAAAAATCAGGATTTCCTTGGGTAATTTTAGAAATTTAAAATTCTATAAACATTTATTATTTCCCATACATCAAGGTTTTGGTTTTGCATTTTTCTCTCACAAAGTATTGCGATGGTTTACTCCCTTTGCGTTAGTATTATCCTTTTTACTGTCCTATATAGTGAGTTTTTATTTCTCGTTTTTTATCCTGGTAAGTTTTGGATACGCCATGTTAATTATTCTGCCAGCTTTAACCATTTATTTAGAAAGAATAAACATTAAATTACCCTTAATTAATTCATTAGGTCATTTTATTTTAATGAATTTTGCTTTACTAATAGGGTACATAAAATTCATTTCTGCGTCTAACGAAAGTGCTTGGGAGCCTCCTAAACGTAATGTTTAGCGTACAAAATTCAGATTCGATTTTTATAGTTTCTTATAATTGTCTAATTACCTAATATTCACTATCTTTGCCGCCTTAAAAAAATAATTTAGAGCAATGGTTTCTGTTAATGGCGTTACAATTTCGTTTGGAGGATATAATTTATTCGACAATGTATCTTTTTTAATCAATCCGAAGGATAGAATTGGTTTAGCTGGTAAAAATGGTGCAGGTAAAAGTACTATGCTTAAGTTATTAGCTGGGCTTCAATCGCCTACAAAAGGCGAAGTAAGTATTCCTAAAGAATGCAAGATTGGTTATTTACCTCAAGATATGACGCATCAACATGGTAGAACTGTTTTTGAGGAAACAGAATCTGCCTTTGCTGAAATTAAGGAAATGCAAGCTCGATTAGATGATATCAATCATCAATTAGAAACTCGTACAGATTACGAAAGTGATGCGTATATGAAATTAATCGAAGATTTAACGGAGATTAATACACGTTTGGATATTGTTGGCGCTAGTAATACAGATGAAGAAATAGAAAAAGTATTATTAGGTTTAGGTTTTGAACGTAAGGAGTTTTCTCGTCAAACATCTGAGTTTAGCGGTGGTTGGAGAATGCGTATTGAGTTGGCAAAATTATTATTACAAAAACCAGATGTATTAATGTTAGATGAGCCTACTAACCACTTAGATATTGAAGCTATTCAATGGTTAGAAGAGTTTATGGAAACTTTTCCTGGTGCGGTTGTATTAATTAGTCACGATAAAACATTTTTGGATACAGTTACCAAGCGTACAATTGAAATTGTGAATCAAAAAATTTACGATTACCGTACCAATTATTCACATTATTTAGAGTTGAGAGCTGAACGTAAAGAACAGCAAGAAAATGCTGCCAAAAATCAGCAACGCATTATCAATCAATACGAAACTTTAATTGATAAAAACAGAGCTAAAGCTAGTAAAGCGGCCTTTGCGCAATCGTTAATTAAGAAATTAGATAAAATGGAGCGTGTGGAAGTAGACGATGTGGATACAGCGGCTGTTCGTTTCCGTTTTCCTGCGCCAGCACATAGTGGTAAAATTGTGATTACAGCAGAACATGCTGGGAAAAAATATGGGGAGAAACAAATTTTTTCTGATGCTAATTTCATTATTACTAAAGGAGAAAAAATTGGTTTAGTTGGAAGAAATGGTGAAGGAAAATCAACCATGATGAAAATGATTGCAAAGAAAATTCAGTTTGATGGAACAGTGCAATTAGGTCATAGTGTGTTGATGGGATATTTTGAGCAGGATCAGGAAGAAAAATTAAATTTAGATAAAACGGTGTTCGAAACCATAGATGAATTAGCTGTTGGCGATGTTCGTAAACAAGTACGAAGTTTATTAGGTTCGTTTTTATTTGGAGGAGATGATATTGATAAAAAAGTTAAAGTACTAAGTGGGGGAGAACGCGGACGTTTAGCTTTATGTAAATTATTATTGGAACCATACAATTTACTATTATTAGATGAGCCAACCAATCACTTAGATATCAAATCAAAAGAAGTATTAAAAAATGCATTAATTGATTATGAAGGAACGATTGTAATGGTTAGTCACGATAGGGATTTTATGACTGGTATGTGCGACCGTTTATTTGAATTTAGAGATGGCCACGTAAAAGAATATTTATGTGACATTAAAGAATTTATGGAAATTCGTAAAGTTGAACGTTTAAATCAATTAGATTTAGATAAGTCGGGAGCGAAAGCGGTTCCAGTTGCTGAAAAAAAACAAACGTCAACTTCTGATTTTGAAGCTGCAGAAAAGAAAAAGCAACAAACACAAATTCAATCTCAAATTAAAAAAGTTGAAGAAAATATTACCCGTTTAGAGTCTGAAATAAAGTTATTAGATGATAAATTAGCTATTCCAGAGGCTTACGAAGCTTTAACAAAAGATCCTCATTTTTTTAGTTCATACAATACTTTGAAAAAAGAATTGGAAACTGAAATGGCTAAATGGGAAGAATTGAGTTCTAAGTTAGCTTAGCTGATTTCTTTAAGATAATTGAAAACTAAAAAGCTCCCACATATATTTATGTGAGAGCTTTTTTGTATAATTTATTTTTTTAGTGAAAAATAGAATTGATGTCTTGATTTTTATTTAAGCCAAGTTTCTGACGAATGGTAGAGGCTAAAATATTAATAGCAACCGTATTTTCTCCACCTAAAGGCACAATGATGTCTGCAAATCGTTTGGTGGGTTCAATAAATTGTTCATGCATTGGTTTTACAGTATCAATGTATCTGTCTAATGTTTGTTCTACATTTCTGCCGCGCTCAATAATGTCACGTTTAATCACTCTTAATAAACGTTCATCTGCTGGTGCATCTACAAACACTTTTACGTTACAAATATCTCGTATACGTTTATCTGTAAATAATAAAATTCCTTCAATTAAAATAACATCTTTACTTGGAACCGTTATTGTTTCTGCAGCGCGAGTGCAGGTAATATAGGAATAGATAGGCTTTTGGATACTATTTCCTTTCTTTAATTCTTTAATATGACTGTATAGTAAATCAAACTCAATAGAATCAGGATGATCAAAATTGATGCGTTTTCTTTCCTCTAACGAAATAGTTGAATTATCTTTGTAATAAGAATCTTGAGAGAGAATTGCTACATGATCCGCAGGAAGGATATCTAATATTTTATTGACAACGGTTGTTTTTCCTGAACCCGTTCCTCCGCATATACCAATGATTAACATAATTTTGAGTAGTGATTTTCAGTACAAAAATACTAAATTATTTAAAACAGTTGTTTTTTATTCAAACTCATACATTTATTGGCAGAACTCAACTTTTTTTAGGTAATTTATTCTTAAATTTTTACTTTAACTTTGTTTTATAATTGCTAAAGCTCAGATTTATATACATATTAATGATTTTGTGCATGAAATTCAGTGCACAATCATCATTATTAGTATTGCCTCAAACTGAGGTTAAAACTAAATTTGATTTTAAAAATGCTTCTGATGTTGCTCAGACATGGGATAGTATTTTTGCAAACGGAAAAAGTCCTTTTGATTTTTTAAGTGATGAAACATGGTTAACATCTGCTGAGTTTTATTATGAAAAAGCCCTTAAAGAAAAAGATGAGTTAGGCGCCGCCAAACTCAGATTTCCGCTAGCTTATTTGTATCATACAACTACTCGTTTTAAGAAAGCTATACCATTATTAGAAATTTTAGTAAAAGATAAAAATCATATTTCAGAACCTATTTACAATCAATCACTATTAAAACTAGAGGAAAGTTATATCAGAGCTGGTGAGTTAAAGCCTGCAATTGATATACGAAATATAAGAATTAAAGAAAAATATACAAATCATTTTTGGGAAATTTATCAGGAAGTAGGTTTGATAGATGAAGCGATAAGAGATTATAAGCTACAAGTTGCTTTTCCAGTAAAAAGTGAATGGCGTAAAATATTTTATTATTCTTCATTAGCATCACTCTATTTTAAAAATGATCAATTAGATAGTGCAGAATATTATTATAGAATGGGCTACGAATCTGCCAACAAAGTGATTGCAGATACCAATTACGCTGATAAAAGTCATTATTCAGAATATACTAAGTTTTATTATAGAGCATTAATGCTGGGTAATATTTCTGAAATATATATGAAACGAAATGAGTATGCTAAGGCAATTCCTTATCTAAAAGATGATATTGAAAAAAGTAAATCCATAGCCGAAATAAGCAATGCTATTTTAAAAAGAATGGATTTAGCGGAATGTTATTTGAAGTTACAACAACCCAAAATATCTAAGGCTTATCTTGATACTGTTACAGAATATTTAAAAATAAATAAATGGTATGATTTTGATTATCGTAACTTAAAATTAAGATCTGAATATTTTTTATACATGAAACAGTATGATTCTGCTGCTGTAAATCTTAATAAATACCTTGTATTAAAAGAAACTGTTGAAGAGCGATTACGAAAAAACAAAGCTATTGCCATATTGGCAATTATGGATACGGATAAACAAAAAACAACTGTTGCTAATCAAAAATTAGAACTAGAAACAGCGAAGCTAAAAGAGGCGGATCAGAGGGCGCATAGAAACCTTTTGTATGGAGGTATCGCCATTTTAATAATGCTTTTAATCGGAATTGTTTATAATGGTTTTTTAAAAGCTAAACGACGTAAGGAGATTGAAAAATCATTGAAAGAAAAAGAAGTATTATTAAAAGAGGTGCATCATCGTGTGAAAAACAATCTAACTACGTTGAAGAGTTTGTTTTATCTGCAAGCAAAGTCTTCAAATATAGAAGAAGTAAAGAAAGCGTTAGAAGAATGTCAGTATCGAATTCAATCAATGGCTTTAATTCATCAAAATTTGTACGAAGAAAATGAGAGTGGTAAAATTGAGTTAAAGCATTTTTTAAGTCAGTTGTTTGCCGAACTGGAATTATCTATCAAGCCTTCAGATAAAATTATTGCTATTGAACTGGAAGGAAAATCTATAGAGTTAGATATGTCAACTGCTTTGTTTTTAGGGCTAATTATCAATGAATTAGCGACTAATTCTTTTAAGTATGCTTTTACAAATAAAAACACAGGAAAACTAGGAGTGAAGTTGTTAAAAGAACATCAACAGCTAATAGTTGTTTATTATGATGATGGTGCTGGATTATCTTTAGGTTATGAATCAACTAACGGAGGTTTTGGCTTTAAATTAATGCGTATTTTAACAGAGCAAATAAATGCAAAAATGACCTATCAAAATAGCATTAACAATTCTCAATTTATAATAGAAATTCCTCTTGAAAAATAAATTAAATATTTTAATTATTGAAGATGAGTTACTCATAGCAGAAATGCTTAAAGAAATGTTATTGGAATTAAATCAAAACATAGTAGCTGTTGCTAAAAACTATGATACGGCATTATCTCTTCTTGAAAAACATAAGGATATTAATTTTGCGATTTTAGATATTAATTTAAGTGAAACCAAAACAGGAATTGACTTAGCAAAAAAAATAAATGATGTTTATAAAATCCCTTTTATATTTATAACATCCTACTCGAACAAAGAAACAATTAAAGAAGCTGTTGCGTTAAAACCCGAATCTTATCTTATAAAACCCTTTTCAAAAATAGATTTGTTTGTTACTTTAGAAATGATTTATGCCAGACAAGCTATTGATGATAAAAGTATTGTGATTAAAGACGGGCACTTAACCGTGAAAATTAAGCATCAAGATATTTTTTGGATTAAGTCAGATAATATTTATTTGGAAGTAAAAACAGATGATAAAACATATCTTGTAAGAAACAGTCTGGATAAATTTACAGAAGAATTGAATGATTCTCATTTTATTAGAATACACCGTTCTTTTACAGTTAATATGAAACATATAAAGGCCGTAAATGGTCAGTACATTATTATTAAGAATGAAAAAATTCCTTTGTCTCGTAATTATCGAGATGATTTGATGTTGAAATTTACAGATTAAATAGCACCGTCGTCAAACTCATACAAAAACACGTCAAACTCAACATAAATTCTGTTGAGTTTTTTTTATGGATTAGGTTTGTAGCAAAATATAAACCATACATCATTTATGAAAGAAAATTACCAGACGTTTCGGAAAGGAAACAAATTTAAAAACAATCTAAAACAAGCACTATTTGGTTTAGTGGCTTTGTGTTGTGTTAATTCGTTAAATGCTCAATCGGGTTCTGCTCTTAATGTTGATGGAGTAAACGACTATGTTGTTGTTCCAAATAATACAGCGTTACAAGTTGGTGCTGGTAATTTTACTGTGGAGTTTTGGGCAAAGGCAAGTCAAGTAAATAGTCTTTTTCATTATGTTGTAAGTAAAGATAATACCAATTCGAATATGGAATTTTTGGTTGGCTTAGGATCTAATGATAGATGGTTTTGTAATGTAAAAGGACTTAACTATATTGGTTCTACTAATTTTGTAACTCCTAATGTTTGGTACCATGTGGCTTGTACTTATGATGGTGCCACAGAAGCATTATATGTTAACGGTGTTCTGCAAGGAACTGTTGCTGTTGGATCAGCCCCATTAACTAGCCCAGCAGATGTTTTAATTGGAGGAAGAACAGCAAGTTCGCCACAACAATTTTTTGCTGGAGATATTGATGAAGTTCGTATTTGGAATTATGCACGCACAGCTTGTCAAATCAATTCTTATATGAATTGTGAAATAGCAACTTCTGTATCTGGTTTAGTAGCGAATTACCATTTTAACCAAGGAGTGGCTGGTAATATAAACACAGGAGTAACCTCTTTAACAGATGCTTCTGGAAATTCAAATAATGGTACAATTATGAATGTTGCTTTATCAGGTACAACTTCAAACTGGGTTGCACCAGGAGGTGTTGTAAGTGGTTACACAGTTCCTTTAGCACCATTAGTTGCTAGCATTTCATCAAGTTCTTCAACAGTAGTGTGCGCACCTAATACTGTTAATTTATCTGCAAATGCAAATCCAAGCGCTTTAGATTTTAATGGTTCTAATCAATATGCATCTTTTCCTCACAATGCGGCTCAAGTACCATCTAGTGAGTTAACTATTGAAGCTTGGATTTACCCAAGATCTGTTTTTGCAAATAGTTCAATGATTATTATGAAAGGGTCTTATGGTTATGCTTTATCATTAGGTGCTAATGGTTGCACAACAGGTAATAAATTGAACTACTGGACAAGTGGTTCTTGCGCTACAGCAATTACATCAACAGGTACAGTAGCATTAAATCAATGGTCTCACGTGGCTGTTGTTGTAAAAGCAGCTACTAATAGCTTGGAGTTTTTTATTAATGGTGTTTCTGCGGGAACAGCGTCAACAGGCGCTAATATTAATAATGGAGGAAATGGTGCTTTAGTATTAGGAACACAAGGAACATGTTTGTGTAACTATTTTAATGGTAAAATGGATGAAGTTAAAGTTTGGAATGTAGCTCGAACACAAGCTCAGATTGCATCTAGCATGAATGCGTCAACTTCACCTTCAGCAACTAATTTACAATTTTATGTAAGAGCTGATAATGCTTCAGGAACTTCGGTTTCTGATTTATCCGTTAACTCTGCAAATGGTACTTTAATGAATGGTGCAACTTGGGAAGTACCATCGTCAGCTCCTGTAAATAATGGTTTAACTTACTTATGGTCTAATGCGGCTACTACATCTACTATAAACGTTAGTAATACTAGTGTTAATACAGTAACAATTACCGCTCCTACAGGATGTTCATCTTCGGCTACGCAATCAATTATTGTTAATGCACAACCAACTATTTCTGTAAATAGCGGTTCAATTTGTTCTGGCGATTCATTTACTATTTCTCCTTCAGGAGCTAATACTTACACAATTTCTGGAGGCTTATCAGTTGTATCTCCTACATCTGACGCTACATTTAATGTAACAGGAACAAGTGCTCAAGGTTGCGTAAGTTCTAATACAGCTGTAGCATCAGTAACAGTTAATGCACTGCCTACTATTTCTGTAAATAGTGGAGCTATCTGTTCTGGTAATTCATTTACAATTTCTCCAAGTGGAGCTAATACTTACACAATTTCTGGAGGCTTATCAGTTGTATCTCCTACATCTGACGCTACATTTAATGTAACAGGAACAAGTACTCAAGGTTGCGTAAGTTCTAATACAGCTGTATCAACAGTAACAGTTAATGCTACACCAACCATTATAGTAAACAATGGAGCTGTTTGCACAGGAAATTCATTTACAATTTCTCCAAGTGGTGCTACTACTTACAGTTTTTCTGGTGGTTCGGCAGTTTTAACTCCAACTTCAACTACAAATTATACTGTAACAGGTATGGATGCTAACGGTTGTATTGGTTATGCATCAGGAAGTGTAACAGTTAATAATTGTTCTTCTCTTTCTTCAGGTTTAAATGGAGATGGAATTAATGATAGAGTAGCAATTCCGCATTCACCAAGTTTAAATGTAGAAACTGCATTTACATTGGAGTGTTGGTTTAACACAAACGACATTGTTAATGAAACTAACTTGATGGAAAAAGGTCGTTGGGCTGGAAATTGGTTGTTTTTTATAAAACCTAAACCGGGTCATGGTACAACAATTTGTATGGCTTCATGGGCATGGGGACCAACAGAATTATGGGGAACAACCGATTTACAAACAAACACTTGGTATCATTTTGCTGCAACTTGGGACGGAACAACTCGTAAAGTATATTTAAATGGTGTTTTAGAAGCATCTGATGTGCCAACAGGTGATCCAATTCCCAATTCAAGTGAATTAGGATTAGGAGCTGCAAGTGGAGGTTCTTATGAATTTAATGGAACTATTGATGACGCTCGTATTTGGAATGTAGTTCGTACGCAATCTGAAATTGCAGCTAATTATAATGTAGAATTAAATGGTAATGAACCAGGTTTAGTTGCGTATTATAAATTTGATAATGCTATTGGATATGGTAACAATACTGCACTTACTACAGTAACAGATTTAACAGCTAACCATAATGATGGGGCATTAACAAATTATGCTTTAACTGGATGTTCTTCTAACTTTATTTGTGGAGCACCTGCTTTAGGTGGTTCTTGTATTGTTCCTGCAATTGTTACTCCTTCTTTAGCAACTGTTACAGGAAATTGTTTAGTGAATTTAAATTCACCAACTACAACAGATGCTTGTGCTACAGTAACATTCACAGGTACAACTTCTGCAGCAACAACTTATACCGCACCAGGTACTTATACTGTAAACTGGTTATTTAACGATGGTTTTGGAGCTACAGCTAATGCTACACAAACTGTAGTTGTAAACGCACCTAGTTTGCCATCAATTGCTATTACTCAGTTACCTCCAACTCCTATAAATGTTGCATTTGGAGGTACAGCCACAGCAAGTAGTATTTATGGAACAAACTATGCGGCTACAGCATTCGATAATGATACAATCACTGAAGGTTGGGGAAATTCAGGCGGTACTTTACCAGATTGGTTAGAGTATGATTTTGGAACAGGTAATTCAAAAACATTAATACAATATTCGTTTTATTGTGCATCAACTATGCAAGGTGGTTGGGGTAGTACTTCTTATAATCCTTCTGTTTGGACATTTGAAGGGTTTAATGGAACAACTTGGGATGTTTTAGATTCAAGAGTTGATAATGCTCCAGCTCAAGATGTATGGAATACATATACTTTTACAAATACAGTCGCTTATCAAAAATATAGAATCAATATAAGTCAATCACCAGGTAACTACTATGCATTTATTACAGAGTTAAGATTGTATGAAGCAGGTAGCGGAGATTGTCATAATAAAACATTTACTTCAGCAATAAATAGTTTTGCAACACCAGCTAACTACCAATGGCAAGTAAATGGAAATAATATTGCTGGAGAAACTAATTCTAGTTTAATGTTACCTAATTTCTTTATTAATGATGTGATTACTTGTAATATTAATACATCTAACTCATGTGTTACATCATCAGTAGCAACTTCAAATCAAGTTACATTAACAACAGGAGCAGTAAACAATATCACAAATGCTACAATTTGTGCTGGTGATACTTACACATATTCATCAAATACATATAGTGTAGCAGGTGTTTATACAACTACTGTAATAGCAGCTTCAGGATGTGATAGTATTGTTGGATTAAACTTAACTGTAAATACTTGTACAGGAATGAATAATTTATCTAATTCATCTTCTTTTATATCTGTTTATCCAAATCCTAATAATGGTTTATTAAATATTGATTTTGGAGTAGCAGTTGAAAATACAAAAATTGAAATTGTGAATGCTATCGGACAAGTTGTTTTATATGAAACAACATCAGCTCAGCATTCAGCATTAGATATTCAATATTTAAATAATGGTATTTACTTTGTAAAAGTAACAAATGCAGGTAAACAGCATATTGTTAAGTTAATTAAAAGTTAATCTCAATTTTTAATAATAAATAAAAATCCCGCTGTAAAAGGCGGGATTTTTTTATTTAAAAATAACTTGATGTTTAACTATAATTCTCTATTCTTGATTTATAGGTAGTTATTTGTTTATTCTCATTATCCGATTCTACTTTACCATCTTTTAATCTAACAATACGGTGAGCATGAGCAGCAATATCTTCTTCGTGAGTTACCAAGATAATGGTGTTTCCATTTTTATGTATTTCTTCCAGTAAGCCCATAATTTCTACGGATGTTTTACTATCTAAGTTTCCAGTTGGTTCATCAGCTAATATAATAGCAGGATTGTTTACTAATGCTCTGGCAATAGCTACACGTTGACGTTGACCGCCAGATAATTCATTAGGTTTGTGACTCATGCGGTTTTCTAAACCAACTTGTTTTAAAACCTTTGTAGCCATTTCTTGGCGTTGCATTTTGTCAATACCAGCGTAAACTAATGGCAACATTACATTTTCTAATGTTGTTGAACGAGGTAATAAATTAAATGTTTGAAAAACGAATCCAATTTGTTTGTTTCGAACTTCTGCTAACTCGTTATCACTCATTTGAGCAACTGCAAGTTTGTTTAAGATGTATTCTCCCGAAGTAGGAGAATCTAAACAGCCTAGCATATTCATTAGGGTTGATTTACCGCTGCCACTTGGACCCATTAAGGCAACATATTCATTTTTATAAATATTAAGCGTTACACCACTTAGTGCATGAATTTCTTCAGTACCAATTTTATATTCCTTTTTGATATCTTTTAACTCAATAATGGGTTCCATACAGTAAAGGTAAATAAAATTACAGTTTTTTAATACGAATTATATTACTGGTATTTATGGCAGATTAGCGGAATTAATTAAATCTGTAGCCTAATTTAATGTAATTTCCAGTGAATGAAACACTGGCTTTTTTCAAAAATGGATCAAGATGCTTTTTTCTGTTTCTGTTATTTAAAATAGTCATCGCTAAATCAAACGCCATTAAACCCGCACCTTGTATAATTACAGAGTTTCCAAAGCCATCAAAACGTTCTTGTTTTTTTATGTCTGTTTGGTTACTGGCATATGATTTCATGTAAAACCCACCCGACATATAAACCACATCTAATAATGCGTTTGCTAAAAATAATTTTTCAATCTGTGTTTGACTTTTTTGTAAATCATATATAGTAGCAGATGTTTTTTCTTTTGCCAATAAACCAGGTAAGGCAATCGCCAAATTAATCACTCCCCACGAAGCATTCATTAAATGAAAGTTTTTTTCTTCCTCTCTTGTCGTTAAGGCATATCCAATGCCGCTTCCAACAATATTGGCTCCAGCCCATGAACTTAGAACAATCATACCGTTATGATTGATTTTGTTCTTTTTACTATCAAATTGTTTGATAATAGAGTCATTTTGAGATTGAGCAAAAAATTGTACAGATAAAAACAGGCTTAAAAAAATATACTTCATGAATGATTTGAATGTTAAGGAACTAACAAGTTAAAACAAAAAAGGTTGAAATAAAAATCCCTTTAGATTTTTTCTAAAGGGATTTTTAAGTTTAATGTTATTTAGTCTCTTTTCTTTAACCAACTTGTAACTGCAGGAGCTAATTCTTTTTGAGACTTACTTCCTACAAACACGCCAATGTGCCCACCTTTAAAGCTATATAACTCTTTATCTTTACTGCCAACTAAATCATTCAATGGAATTGTAGCAGCAGGAGGTACTAAATGATCCTCTGTTGCATAAATATTTAATAAGTTAGAAGTTAAGTTTTTTAGATTTACTTTTTTACCTCCAACTTCTAATTCACCTTTTACTAATTTATTTTCTTGGTATAAACCTTTCATGAATTCCTTGAAACATTCGCCTGCTTGATCTGGACTTTCGCTAATCCATTTTTCCATGCGCAAAAAGTTCATCAACTTATCTTTATCATCTAACGAATTAGTTAATGTTTGTTGTTTTTGTAGTTTCATCATTGGTTTTAGCATGTCAAATCCTTGATTTAAAAAATCACCAGGAATTAAACCGCCAAATCCTTCAACAATTTTATCAAAATCCATGTCTTTACTCCAACGGAATAATAATCCATCATTAGTGCTAAAATCAATAGGAGTAACATGTGTTACTAAATTTTTTACTTTGTTTGGATATAATGCACTATAAATAACACTTAAAGTTCCACCTTGGCAAATACTTAAAATATTAATCTTCTCAACACGATTTTTCTTTCTAATAAAATCAACGCAATTATTGATGTATGTATTAACATAATCATCTATGCTAAGGTATTTATCAACTTTAGTTGGATTTCCCCAATCAATTAAATACACATCTAATCCGGCATCTAATAAATTTCTTATATAGCTTCTGTCTGGTTGTATATCCAACATTTTATAAGTGTTTACTAAAGCATAAACAATTAATACTGGTGTTTTGTATGTTGGTTCGGTAGCTCTGTCGTATTTATAAAGTGTTAATTTATCTTCTGAGTACACAGCTGTTTTGGGAGATGTAGCAATATCAATTTCTTTTATTTCGCTAAAAGTTTCATAGCTCTTCATTAATTTAGAGCTCATATTTTGCATTTCTTCTACTAACTTTTTTTCCATAGGACTTGTTTTAAATAATGCTGTTAAGTTAAATCTTTTTATGTTTTTATAAAAGAATTTAAAAAAAAGGCTGCCCACAAACACATTGGCAGCCCTCTTATTATTGTGCTATGAACACAAAGGTGATGTTATTTTTTCTTAGCTTTTGCAGCAGTTCCTTCTTCAAATAATTCAACAGAAGCAGCATTTTGCATTGCTAATTTAGTTTGTAAATCTTTTACAGTTTTTTTAAGATCGTGCATGGTTTTGTAAATTTCTTCCATTTCGCTCTTAAATGCAATTGGATATTGCTCAAATACATTTTCAAATTGTTTTTCAAAATGTTTTTTCACATCCATGCTTAAGTTTAATGCTTCTGCTTTTACTTTGCTAAACTCATCCGTAGCAAATAATTCAGAGTACATTTTTTCATTAGTTTTAACCCACTCATTATATAACTCAGTAGGAGTTGGCATTGTGAAGTTACCAGCTTGTACATTTTTATATTTTTCTTGAGTTTCTTTTGCTAACTCTTCCATTGAATTTTGCATTGTTTTATATAATTGAGATTGTAACTCAGCTTGCTTAATGCTGTATTCAGTTACTTTGTCTAATAATGCGATAGTTGCTTCAACGTTTTCTTTTTCTTTACCTGGATTAGCTAATTTTAATAATGGTTCAAATGTTTTACCAAAAACATTATTCATTTTAGCATACAAATCTTTCATGTGTTCAGCATCACCTGAGAATAATTCAGGAAATTGAGCTGACATGTTTTTCATTTGCTCATAATATTCTTTTCCTAATCCATTTTGATTAACAAAGAAATTATGCATTTGCTTAGTAGCATTGTCAAATACGTCTTTTAAAGATGCATTATTAAAAAATGAACCAAAAACTTGCTCAGTCATTTTTTTATAATTTTCAGTAGAATAAATGTTTTTCCAAGTTTCTGCACTAAAATCAGAATTTTTGATAGCAGTCATCATTGGTTGAAACATTTCTTGTACTTTCATGTACATTTGTCCACCTTCATACATGTTTTTAAACATATCAGCATTAAATGGATTTTTAATGTTTTTTGAAAAAGTATCATAAGAAGTATTCATGGTATTCATCCAGCTATTGTAGATGTTTGTCCAAGCATTATTCATAGTAGAAAAGCTATTGTTGTAATCAGCAGCATTTTTACCATAATTTACCATAGAATTGTAAATGCTTTGGTTAAAATCAGTCATTTGTTTTAAAGCATTCATTTGTTGGTTATACCAATTTTTTAAGAATTCTTCTGGCTTAGAATTATCGTTCATAAAAGGATTTACTCCAAAAGGGTTGGTGTTATTTGTATTCATGCCATTAAACATAGCAGCTTGTTTCTCCATCATATCTTTGTAGATAGATTGGCTATCAGCCATAATAGTACCATTTGTAAATGCAGATTGAAATTTCTTTGCAGAATCCATCCAAGTGTTCATGGCATTAGCTTGAGCGTCCATCATGTTGTCGATAATTGGGTTGTTTGTTTTCATTTTTGGGCTTAATTTATGGTATATAATTTAGTAAATTCGTCTTATTGGCTGAAAATCAGCCACTTGAAGGCTCTTTTCTAAATCCGCTGCAAATGTCGACATTTTTTCCTATACGTGTCAAGTAAATTCATATTATTTTTGTGTTAAATTGTCGTAAAAAATAATTATTTCGTCTAAATCGAAATAAGTTTTATAAAACTTGACATTGTGATATTTTTTTTTGAAAATTACTAAAAACTAAGCTCTATGATAGAAACTGGACAAACTTATTCTCATGATTTTAAATTTACGCAAGATGAAGTCAATCGTTTTGCAGAAGTAACTGGTGATAAAAACCCAGTTCATACAGATGCTGATTTTGCAGCAAAAACAATGTTTAAAAAGCCAATTATGCATGGCATGTTGGGTGCAGCTTTATTTAGTAAAGTATTTGGTGTTCTTTTTCCTGGCGAAGGAACTATTTATTTAAAACAATCGTTAAGTTTTTTGAAACCAATGTATGTAGAAGTTGAATACGAAGCGTTTTTCACCGTTAAAGAAGTTTTAAAAGACAAACATCGAGCAGTTATTGAAACTTTAATTAAAGATAAGGCTACTGGTAATGTATGTACTAGTGGTGAAGCTACAGTGATGAATGTAGATAAAATTTAAATAATTCATTTAACTTTTACGTAACATTTACAACACATTATAAGTTTAATTCTGCATCTTAATATTTATACCGCATTATCATGGAAAAATCAAATAAAAGAACTGTATTGGTTACAGGCGCTACTGGTGGTTTAGGAACTGCTATGTGCAAAGAATTGTTTAAGGATGGCTATACAGTGGTTGGGAATTATCATACCAAAGAAAAAGCAGATAAATGGATGGCTCAAATGAAAGCGGAGGGGTTTGATATTGAACTGTTTTATGGCGATGTAAGCGATTATGAAAGCACTGGCAAAATGATTGCTGAAATTGAAGCTAAATACGGTCACATAGATACATTAGTTAATAATGCTGGTATAACAAGAGATGGCAGATTAATAAATATGAAACCAGAAGATTGGCATGCCGTAATCAATACAAATTTAAATTCAGTTTTTAATTGTACGCGTCAAGTTATTCAAGGTATGATTGACCGTAATTTCGGTAGGATTATCAATATATCGTCAGTAAACGGACAGCGAGGACAATTTGGACAAACCAATTATTCGGCTGCAAAAGCAGGTATGCATGGTTTTACTAAATCATTAGCAATGGAAGTTGCAAAATATGGCGTAACGGTAAACACAATTTCCCCAGGATATATTGGTACTGATATGGTAATGGCAGTTCCAGAAAAAGTATTAAATCAAATTGTGGCTCAAGTACCTATGGGACGATTAGGAGGTACTCATGAAGTAGCCCATTTAGTATCGTTTTTAGCTAGCGAAGAAACAAGTTTTGTTACTGGAGCTAACTATAGTATTAATGGTGGACAACACGTTTATTAATTGACATCATATATTTAAAAAGGCTGGTAAGATTATCTTACCAGCGTTTTTTTTTTAGTTTAATGCAATATAAATATCAACTTCTGCGCTTTCTGGATCTTGAGATTTTGTTCCATAAATTTCAAAATCAGATGTAAAGGAACGATTAAGTTTATCATTTAAATTCCAGATGTTTTGCCATTCTTTAAACACAACACCTTCTGATAGTTTTCCTTTAGCTGTGAATATTTTATAATGACTTGTATCAATAACTTTTTCTACTAGACCTTCAATAACAGGTTCAGAGTTTTTTACCTTGTATCCTAAAATTGTAGTGTAAGGTTTGGTATGATCCTTTTCGTAATGAGTATATACACTATAAATTTCATCACTTATTTTGTTTGGAATTTTAGCAAAAATATTTTCTTCAAAAAATTTATTCCACAAAAAAGATATGTCTTTACCTGCTTGTCCGTTTTCGTTGGTAGTTCGAACAGAAATACCGATAACTTTAAATGAATCGAGTTTTGTTGTCATGTAAATTAATTTTTAAGATTCGTCAGCACTTGGTCCGTAAACTCCAGGAATAGGAATGTTTAATAATCTTAAGTAAACACCCAATTGAGCTCTGTGATGAACTATCTGACAATATGAATGACGAATTGTATCTAATTTAGTTTGTTGCATGTATATAACTTCTCCGTTTTTTAAAGTCCATATTTCCTCTAAAATAGAATCCTTATTTTTTTGTAAATGTTGTTTTGCTTCTTGAGCGTTTTGCTCATAGTATTTTACCAACTCTTCACCTCCATTACAATTAGTAGGATTGTATGGAGAAGTAGAAAAATCTAATTCTTCAGTAGTTAAAGCTAATGTAATCCACGTTGGTAAATCTGCTAAGTGTGTAGCCAAATCTTTTAGCTTCATACTTTTTTCATGAGGTTTCCAATCTAGCTTGTCTGCAGGCACCAATGCCAACATTTTTTTTGTTCCAATACTTTCGTGCTCTAGTTCTTTTAAGAACGATTCCATAAATGTGATCATGTGATATGTTTTTAAATTATTTAATGCAAAGAAAAACACACAAAGTGACAACCCTATGTCAGTAGGAAAAAAATAAATCATTGCTTTTTAGCAATATTTAGAGCTGTTTGTTTAACAACCTCTTTTAAATAGTCAGGTTTTATAATTTCTGCACTATCACCAAACATCATATACCACCTGGCAAAACCATCTATAGAACAGGTTAAGAATGACATCTCTATTTTATTTCGGACTGTTTTTTGAGAAACAAATCCCATATAAAATTTTTGTTCTCCAAAATATTTTATAGCATCGTTACTAATACGAATAACAACTTCTTGTAATTCTTTTTTCTGTGCCACCTGTTTTAAAAAACTTTTTAATGATGGGTGTTCTTTTTTGAATGATAATGGGGTAGAAGTAATGTATTTAATTCTATCTATTCTAAAATCTCTATAATCATTTCTTAATTGACAGTATGCTAATAAATGCCAATTTGAGCCTGCGTAAAAGATGCCAATAGGTTCAATGTTTCGAACTGTATTTTCTTGACTGTGATTTGCAAAATACTCAATACTTAAAACAGATTTTTGAGATATGCTTTTTAAAATTGGCTGGAGAGAATTATTAGAGTGCTCTGGTTTAGGAATGTAAGGATTATCAAGTACTTCGATATGATGATGAATGGTTTCTAAATATTCTTTTTCTGACGAACGTAAAACTGCTTTTATTTTATACATCGCCGATTTAAAACTTTCATCTGTTGATGTGTCAGTTAGTTTTTCTACTAATTTTTCGGCTGTTAAAAATGCGGTTGCCTCATCAATTGTAAACATCACTGGCGGTAGTCTAAAACCATCCATAATTGAATAGCCGATACCTGTTTCTCCAATAATTGGAACCCCTGCTTCTTCTAATGTTTTAATGTCACGATATACAGTTCTTAAACTAATTTTAAATCTGTCGGCAATATCCTGAGCCTTTACAATTTTTTTTGATTGTAATTGAATTAAAATAGCAGATACTCGATCAATGCGATTCATTATTTTTCTTCGGTATAAGCTAATTTCATGAAACTTAAAACCTCTTTATTTATATCTTCTTGCAGCAACATTCTAAAATGGTGATTAAATTGGTTTTGTCCAGGTACTTGAGCCATTTTCTGAAAGCATAAATTATCCTCATATAATTTTTTGAAAGGAAAAACCACATGAATAAAATTTTTACCCAATTGCGCTACCCAAGCAATACGTTTGTTTGAATTACTAATACCAATCATGGTTTTAGTTGGTTCAATTGTAATAGGCCCAATTTTTTCAAATTGCGTTATAAAATGATGAAAGAGTAAAAGAGTGTGCTCTGATTTTCCATTCAAAAATACGGAAACGTTATTATAGTTTAAGTGTTTTGACATTTGTAAAATGGATATTAAAACTCTATTTAACAAAAAAAGCGCCATAAAGGCGCTTTATAATTTTTGCGGAGAAATAGGGATTCGAACCCCAGGAACCTCACGGTTCAACAGTTTTCAAGACTGCCGCAATCGACCACTCTGCCATTTCTCCTGAGGGGACAAAAATAGTAATTTTTTTTATTCTACAACTAATTTTTATAAAATATTTTTTATCACTAATTTTATACAAATTTACATCCCCCAGTAGTTTGTAAATCAATACTATGAGATATTTTCTTTTTTCAATTGTAATCATTATTACTCAATCTGTTTTTTCAAATATTACAGTTTATTTCAATTATGGTGTATTTAATACCAATAACTCTAAGCCTTATTTAGAAACTTATCTCACTATTTCGGGCAATAGCGTTAAGTTTTCTCCCATTTCAGGAGGTTTTCAGGCGAATGTTAACGTTGCATGGAAAATATTAAATGGTACTGAATTAGTGAAATCATCCAACTATAACTTATTAAGTCCTATTATTACTGATACGACTCAACAACCTTCATTTATTGATAATCAAAGATTTTCATTAGATAATGGGCAATATAATTTAGAACTAGTGATAACAGATAATGCTTATCCAGATAAAAAAACAAGCTACTCTCAAAAAATTAATATTTTATTTAACAGAGAAAAAAAAGTCTATAACTCAGATATTCAAATTCTTGAATCTTATACTAAATCAACTAGTCAAAAGCTATTAACCAAAAGCGGTTACGATTTAGTACCCTATAATATTAATTATTTTCCTAAGAGAATAAACGCACTTAAATTTTATATGGAGACGTATAACTTAGATACGTTAATTGGTAAAGGAACTAAATTTGTATACTACTATTATATTGAGAATAATGAAACGTTGGAGAAACAATTTGGTTTTTCGGGGTTTCAAAAGCAATCAGCAAACAGAATAAATCCATTATTAGCGCAATTTGATATCGCACATTTACCTTCTGGAAATTATAATCTAGTTATTGAAGTTAAAGATTCTACAAGCAAAGTACAGTCGCAAAAAAAATGGTTTTTTCAGCGTCAAAGTGATGCCGCTCAAATAACTCAATCTAGTAAAATAGGTACTATCGAAGATTTTTTTAATTCAGTACAAAGCGCTGATTCTTTAAAACAATTTATAGAATGTTTGTGGCCTATATCTTCTACTAAAGAACGTGAGTGGCAACAAACACAAACCAAGAAAAAAGAACCAAGTTTAATGCGTAGTTTTTTAGTAGATTATTGGAAAAATCAGGCTGGTGATACAGCAAATGCGCTTACGATATGGTACAATTATTATAAACAGGTTTTAGAAGCAAATGCCTTATTAAAATGCGGTAAACAAAAAGGTTATTATACGGATAGAGGTAGAGTTTATTTGCAATACGGTAAGCCTGATCAACGAAATCAAGTTAATAGCGAGCCTAATACATATCCTTATGAGGTATGGCAATATTATAGAATTTACGACAAAGCCACTAAACGCTTTTTTACCAACAAAAAATTTGTTTTCGCAAACTTTGCCATCGCTGATGATTGCTACAAGCTAATACATAGTGATGTTAAGGGCGAGTTTTATGATGAGAGATGGAAATTTAAATTAGTAAATCGTTCTCAACAATCAACTAATCTTGATAATACAACACCAGGTAAAACCTATGGAAGTAATATCGATGATAACTTTAATAATCCTCGTTAATTTATGTTGGATACTAAGGTCGCCGTTGTTATTTTAAATTGGAATGGAAAATCTTTTTTAGAAAAGTTTTTACCCACTGTAATAAAATATTCTTCTAGTGCTAAAATTATAGTGGCAGATAATCATTCAACGGATGATAGTGTTTCCTTTTTAAAAGCAAATTTTTCTGATGTTACAGTCATTATTAATCCAGCAAATGATGGATTTGCAAAGGGCTACAACTTGGCTCTAAAACAAGTGCAGGCTGAGTACTATGTTTTATTAAACTCCGATGTTGAGGTGACAGAGAAGTGGATAGAACCAATTATACAATTCATGGATTCAGATTCTAACATAGGAGCATGTCAACCAAAAATTTTAGATTATAATCAAAAATCAAAGTTCGAATATGCTGGTGCAGCGGGTGGATTTATGGATAAATATGGTTATCCGTTTTGCAGAGGCCGACTATTTAATGAACTCGAGGAAGATAAAGGTCAGTACAATAATTTAACGGAAGTTTTTTGGGCTACTGGAGCCTGTATGTTTGTTAGATCAGAAGCCTTTTGGAAAGTTGGAGGTTTTGATAATGATTATTTTGCCCACATGGAAGAGATTGATGTGTGTTGGCGAATGAAGAATATAGGATATAAAATATTTGTAGAACCTAAATCAGTGGTTTACCATGTTGGAGGAGGGACTTTAAATAAATTGAGTCCTAAAAAAACATTTTTAAACTTTAGAAATAATTTAATCACTCTTACAAAAAATGCTTCACCACGTTTTTTATTTTTTAAAATCGTTTACCGAATGATTTTAGATGGAGTAGCGGCTTTTAAATTTTTAACAGAAGGCAATGGCTCTCATTTTTTAGCAGTTATAAAAGCTCATTTTTCTTTTTATGCGCATTTACCTTCTACACTTAAAAAACGTGATGATATGCGTTTAATGGATGATTTTAAAGATGCGACAACAGGTGTTTATAAGCATAATATTGTGTACGCCCATTTTGTAAAAGGTATAAAACACTATAGTGAATTGTAATCTTTTTTATTCCAATTCGAATGCATCCCTTTTTGAGGATCGAACTCCATTTTATTTTTTTTGCAAATTAAATTAGCAACATCTCTCGCTTGAATTAATGATACAGGTATTCCTCCGCCAGCTCTGCCCCAGTGGCTTGCGTAGTAAAAGTTTTTTAAATTAGGTAGCGTAAATTTTACTGGTGAGGCAGCTGCCATATTTTTACCAGGCAACCATCCTTGCGCACTTCCTTTCCAATTGTTGGTATATCTAAATACGGTGGCTGGTGTTGCAAAATCAACCACTTCAATTTCATTTTTGATACCAGGATATTTCACCTCTAAAAGTTCAATCAACAAATCTGTAAATTTCTTTTTCTCAGCTCTGTATTTAGGTCTATCATTTTTACGTAAATCAATCCAATATTGCCCATTGGTGGTATAAAAGCTACAAGCCATTACTGTTTTGCCTTCTGGAGCTAGAGTAGGGTCGTAGTTATAAAAATGGGTTTCTAATCTATCCCATGTTTTTCCGCAAGGCGAAACAAGTTTTGTTTCGGTTGGAAAACGAGAAAAATGAGGGTATTCTTTATATGATTTTTTTAATCCAAATGAAACTAATAAGATTGAATAATAAACATCTAATATTTTGCCATCTTTTAGTTTTAAAATTGTATCATCCACGTATTTGCCATCTAAATATTCAAATACTGATTTGTACCAATCGGCTGTAGAAACAACCATGTCGCTTTTATGAATAACATCATTTCTAACCAATAATCCTTTAGCCTCATTGTTTTCTACTAATATTTTTTTGACAGGAGTATTGTAATGTATTTTACCTCCTAATGAAATATAGTTATCTGCTATACGTTGTGCCCAACTCAACGAGCCTCCAATAGGGTATCCAGCGCATTGTTGATCGAAAAAAGCCATAGGAAAATTAATGACCATCATTTTAATTTCGTCTCCATCAAACAATAACTCAAAGCTTTCTTTTAAAAATGGATTTTTGAATTTTTTGGCAATATCAAAATTGGTAATTCTTTTTTGTTTGGTTAAATACACTAAAAATTTAAGATAGCGAGCCATTTTAATGCTTCTGATAATAGAAGGAATTAATGGCAATTTGTACATCACAGGAGGTAATTCAAATTGTTGTAAGTTTCTAATGTCTTGAATAATTTCATTAATCACACCGCTATCTTCGGGCGATAAATCAAGCATATAAGCTTTTAATATATCTAGATTGGTATATAACTTAAAAACTTTACTCCCATATTTATCAGTAGAGTTTTTTACCTCAATGTGCATTCTCACATCATGATTGTGAAATGGAACTTTTTCTAAATCAATCAACTCCGACCACATTTTATAAAAACCACTGCCTTTTTTAGATCCTAAAATCCAGTGGATTGAGCCATCAATGGTATAGCCTCCGTTTTCCCAGCTAGTACACAAACCACCAGGGATAGAATGTTTTTCGAAAATTTGAGTTTCAAAACCATTCATCTGTAAATAGCAGCCAGTGGCTAATCCCGAAATGCCAGCGCCTATAATATTAATGGTTGGTTTTTGTTGCACTCTCAAATATATCAAAAAGATTGTTTTATCTGCTTGTAGCAAACAAAAAAGGAGTTAGAAAGTTCTAACTCCTTTTTATTTGATTTTGTAGATGATTATAAATCATCTGTATTTATTCTAGCACCTGCTTGTTTCTCTTTATGTTTTTTAATTTGAGATTTTAAAGCTTCGCAGGCTAAATCAATTGATTCTTCAAACGATGCTGATTGTTTTTTTGAAAATAATTCTTGCCCTTTTGCTAATATTTTTATTTCGGCAACTTTATTTTCGCTGTTAGATGATTTATCTAAACGCATAATAACTTCACCATTTATTAAACCGTCATGAAAAGTTTTTAATTTGTTCATTTTTTCGTTAGCAAATTCAATTAACTTTTTGTCTGCATCAAAGTGCACTGATTGGATGTTCGTTGTCATAATAAATCCTCCTGTTTTTGTGTTTTTAGTTTATACTCTGTTAATTGTAATATATTTAATCACCTCGTGGGTGGGCTTGTTTGTATGATTTTTTAAGTTTTTCGATAGTGTTATGCGTGTATACTTGAGTTGCACTTAAATTTGCGTGTCCCAATAAATCTTTTACAGCATTAATATCTGCCCCGTTATTTAATAAATGGGTAGCAAATGAGTGGCGTAAAACGTGTGGGCTTTTCTTTTGTATGGTCGTAACTTTTGAAAGGTACTTTTTTACAGTATTGTAAGCAGATTGCTCACTTAGTGTATGTCCTTTCTCGCTAACCAACAACATAGGATTTGATAAGTTTTGTTCCTTTTTTACTTGTAAATAGCTCTCAAGGTTACGTTTTAGATTTAAAGAAATAGGAATAATGCGTTCTTTTTGACGTTTTCCTAAAACTTTAATCGTGGAATTATATAAATCTACATCCAGTTCTTTTAAATGAGTCAACTCAGATCTTCGAATGCCCGTTTGATACAATAAATCCAATACCAATCTGTCTCTTAACGCATTAAAGCCTTCTCCAAAGCTTATTTCCGAAAATAAATCTTCCATTTGGTGTTCATCAACAAAAACAGGCAAGCGTTTAGGCGTTTTTGGCCCCGAAATTTTAGCCATAGGGTTGTTATGGATGATTTGCTGACGTTGTAGGTATTTAAAGAAGGATTTTAATGAAGATAATTTGCGGTTAACCGACCTTGCAGAAATCTTATCTTTCATAAGGCTTGCTACCCAAGCTCTAATTTGTTGGTAGTTTATGTCTTCAATTAAAAAAGAGTCTTTATTTGGATTTATGAAGTCTAAAAACTGGTGAATGTCGTTTTTATAGGAAGTTATGGTGTGAACAGAATACTTTTTTTCGTACGATAAGTAATCAAAAAAAGAATCTATGTGTTTATGTAACATAAAAAACCTAAGGTTACTACGAATTTACTTTAAAATATCGCAATAACCTTAGGTTATAATATAATTTTTGTGAAAAAGGTACCGAAATTATTCAGCAGCTAACCCTAATTGCATTTTTTGCTTGTAAACAGCTTTAATGCGAGTTTGTCTGTTTGTGATAGATGGTTTTTCGAAATTTTTACGGCTACGTAATTGTTTCACAACACCTGTTTTTTCAAATTTCTTTTTGAACTTTTTTAAAGCTTTTTCAATGCTTTCACCTTCTTTTACTGCTACTATTAACATTATATAATTTTTATTAAATTTTAATTTGGGTTGCAAATATATAGGCTAATTAACTAAAAACCAAATTTTATTAGCATTTAATTGTTTATTTTAGCTGTAAATATCTGAAAAAATGAAAATTATAAGAGTTTACTTGCTTTTTTTTGTGGTTGTTGTAGCATCATCATGTAAGAAAGACTACAATTGTGAGTGCACAAACACCAACGGAACATATACGGCTGGTACTATTGAAGCTACTAAAAGTGATGCTAGAAAATATTGTGCGTCTCTTTCTACAGATAATACGGCTTGTGGTTTACAAAAATAATTTTATTTAAACCAAGAGCTATACATCAGGTAATTATTGGCAATTCTATTGATTTCGCCATTAATTAACTCTTCTGAAATATCTTTTACTTTTTTAGCAGGTACTCCTGCATAAATACAACCACTTGGTACTTTTGTGCCTTCTGTTAAAACAGCTCCAGCAGCAATAATAGAATTGGAACCTATTTCGCAATTATCCATCACAATGGCGCCCATTCCAATTAAAACATTATCGTGTACCAAGCTGCCATGTACAATGGCATTATGACCAATAGATACATTATTACCTAAAATTGTTTTTGTTTTTTGGTAAGTACAATGAATTACTGCTCCATCTTGAATGTTGACTTTATTACCCATTCTGATGGAGTTTACATCACCCCTCACAACAGCATTAAACCAAAAACTACAGTCTTCGCCGCAAATTACATCTCCTACTATTGTTGCATTTGGTGCAACAAAACTATTTTTTCCAATTTGAGGTTCAATACCGTTTACAGGTAAAATAAATGCCATATTGATAGTTATTTATTTGAAATAATTTTAGTTCTTATTTCAGTGATTTTTGCATCTAACTCTTTTAAAGCAGCAACTGTAAAGTTTTTGTCGGTTTTCGAATCCAATATTTTTATTACAGTTTGCAAATCAGTAATGATATAGCCAGCTTCATTATTGACTTTTGATGCTTCTAGTAATTCTATAAGATTAGATAACGATTCCTTTTGATTAAAAATTTCTTTTACAATTTCTTCACTATTACTCTCTTTAGCTGTTTGACAAGCCACATACATACCTTCAACCCATGCGCCAGCTACTAGAAGAGATGAAGTGCCTGGTCGCCCATTATTTCTTAAAGTATTGTCAGCACTTTTAAAAGCCTGCGAAATAATATTTAATGTAGAATCTCTGTTAGATTGATTGGCAGTCATTCTATCTCCCATGTTTTCGTCAAAAGAATTGCTTACGCCAATACTTTTTGCAATAACACTCACGCATTTAAAAAATAACATTGATTCTTGAGTTTGATCGTAAACGCTTGCTACATTCAAATCAGCACCATAAACTCCAAGATTTAAGGCTCTGCTGCTTTCCAAAGAATACTTACTCACATCATCTGGATTATTTAAATATTGAACGTTGTATTCTGTTTTAGCTTTGGAAATTAAATCCAATATTAAGTCGCGAGCGGGAATTGTATTAAATACATTTTGAGCTGATATTTTTTGAGAATCTAATCCTATAGAAGAAGAACCATCATCAGAAGCGTCTACTTCTTCTTGTTTAGCACCTCCGCATGCGCTTACTAAAAACGCAAACGAGCCTATCAATAAAAATGATTTTAAGTTTAAAAGCATAAAATGTGTATTATTAGGTAAAGATACTTTTTTATTGAAAATAATCATACAATTTGAGGCTTACTTTTTTATACCATTTTTGTAAGTCATTCGGCTGATTTCTTTTCCTGTTTTATCATAAAAAATCCAATCGCCATTTGCTACACTTTGTTTTTTACCTTTTCGTTTTTCGCTGATGACTTTGTAATTACTTACAGATTGAATTTTGTTGTTTGAATAATAACTCACGGATTTGCCAGATAAATGACCATTCTTGAAGTTTTGCGTTTTCATAATGCCACCTGTTTCGTAATAATAAGTCCAAGTACCGTGTTGTTTTCCTTTGCTATAATAACCGTCGCTATCAACAAAATTTCCTTTTTCAAAATAACTGGTCCAATGACCGTGTTTAATACCACTTACATAAGAGCCTTTTTCGCGGTATTGTCCACTCTCGAACCAATATTCCCACAGCCCTTGTTTTTTACCTTTTTCGTTATACAACCCTTTGTAATTTGGTTTGCCATTGATATACCAGCCTTCCCATAAGCCATTAATTTCGCCATTCACAAAACTACCTTGATCTTTCAATTGTCCATTCATATACCAACTTTGCCATTGTCCATTCTCTTTTCCAGCAACATAAGGGCCTTCCTGTAATTTTTTTCCATTTTCAAACCAGGTTGTCCAAATGCCTGTTTTTACATCATTATCAAAATTTCCTTGTTTCCATTTTTCTGTAGTTGGATAAAAGTATTCCCAAGTGCCAGTTTGTTTATCATTTGTAAAATACCCTTCAGATTCTTTATTGCCATTACTGTGATAGTAGGTCCATTTCCCATCTCTTAAACCATCTTTAAGAGTTCCCTCCATTTCTTTTTCACCTTTTTCGGTATAAAATTTCCACATGCCATTTTTCTTGCCGTTTACAAATGGTCCTTCGCTTTTTATTTTATGGTTTTGGTAATAAGAAGAATAATAACCATTTAAAATTCCTTTTTCGTAATTAGCTTCGTAATCCAACTCTCCATTAGGATGAAAATAACGCCACAATCCATCCATATAACCGTCCTTGTAAGCACCTTGGGCCCTGATAATACCACTACTATATTGTGCCGTTAATGTACCATTGCCATTAGTAATAATTGGTTTACCCTTTTCGTCCCACATGTTATGAATTAAAAAGGTTACCGTATCAATATATTCCTTTTCAAATTTTTGTTGACCGTTTTCATAAAATTCAATGCTTTTGCCGCATGGTTTATTTTTGCAATAGTTTGATACGCTTGCAGGTTTTCCATTTTTAAAAAAGGTTTTGATTTCTCCTTCTTTTAAATCGTTATTAAATTTTCCTGAACTTTCTAGCTGTCCATTGTCGAAGTAGTAAAGCCAATCACCTTGTTTTTTACCTTTCGAAAAAGATTCACGACTTTTTACGGCTTTGTTTTCAAAGTAAGAAGTCCACACACTATCCGCTAAATTATCTTTAAATACTGTTTCTTGTGCTAAATCACCGGTTTTAAAGTAATAGTAATTATGGCCATTTTTTTTACCACGATTATATTGCTCAGTTGCTTTTATAACTTTGTTTTCATAGTAAAAATACCATGTACTATCTTCTTTTCCATTGTAAAAAGCACCTCTTCTGGAAACATTACCATTTTTATAATATTCAGTATGGCGCCCGTGTGGCATACCTTTTACGATATTAGTTTCGGATTTTAACTTTGTTTGTTCGCTATCGTAATATTCTTTTTTAGGTTGTGCTATAGATACAACCGTTAATAATAGAAATGAAATGAAAAGATGATAAGTATGTTTTGTCATAGCAGTAAAATTAATGCAATAACGATTTTTAAAGGCTTAGATACAGAAAAATTGTAAACAATAGGAGGTTTAATATTGTTTAAAAACAACAAAGCCCAAATTTTAAATTTGGGCTTTGTTAATCATTAATTTATTTGCCTTTAAAATCGGGTTTGCGTTTTTCTAAAAACGCATTAACGCCTTCCGAATAATCGTAAGTACTAGCTGCGTCAACCTGAATAATTCCCTCTCGACTAAGTTGTTTGTCGTATGTATTAAATGCACTTTCGTTTAGTAACCGTTTAGTTAAACCTAATCCTTTTGTAGGCATGTTTGCTAATGTATTAGCAAAAGTTAAAACATCTTCCATAAATGTTTCATCAGCAAAAACTTTATAAATCATACCCATTTGTTTTGCTTCAGATGCTGTTACTTTATCGCCAGTCATCATTAAAGCGGTTGCAGTTTGAAAACCAACTAAACGAGGCAAAAAGAAAGTTCCGCCACTATCTGGTATTAAACCAATTTTACTAAATGCTTGAATAAAAGAGGCGGAATTAGTTGCTGTAACAATATCGCATGCCAAGGCAATATTAGCTCCAGCACCTGCAGCTACACCATTTACAGCAGCAATAATAGGTTTTTCGATTTTACGAATTTTTAAAATGATAGGATTGTAATGTTCATCTACAATTTTTGCAATTCCTGGTCCGTTTGGGTCAATAGCTTCTGCTAAATCCTGGCCTGCACAAAATGCTTTTCCATTCCCTGTTAAAACAATAGCGCGCACATGCTCATCTGTTTCTGCTTTATCTAAAGCATTTTGAAGCTCAAGAGCCATCTCGCGATTAAAGCTGTTGAATTTATCTGCACGGTTAAGGGTAATAACCATGACTTTATCTTTTAATTCTGAAAGTATGTAGCTCATAACAAGATTATTTAATGAGCTAAAATTGGGATTTATTTTTTGGAAAATGAAATTTTATATACAGTTCCTTTTTCATCGCTGGTTAAATTACAAATACCATCTATTTGTTCAATTAATCCACTTAAAATTTCCATACCAATAGAGTTTTTGGGAATGATAGTTTTATCAAATCCATTACCATTGTCTTTGATAGTTAAAAATACTTGATTGTTGTTTTCAAGAAGCGATATTTCAATGATTCCATCTTTTTTATCTTTAAATGCATGTTTGTAAGCGTTGGTAATTAGTTCATTTACAATTAATGCTAATGGTATAGCAGATGAGATGTCTACATGAACATCTGTAATGCCTTTTATAATTTTAATATGATTAAAAGATTGATAGGTGCTAGAAATATGTTCAATAATTTGGTTGAGGTATTCTTTAAAATTTATGTGTGAATATGTTTTTGCTTTGTATATTAATTCATGTACAGAGGCAATAGAATCTAATCGGTTACGGCACTCAACAAATAATTGTTTGTGGAAATCATCGAGCGATTTTTCACTTTGTAAATTCATTAAACTTCCAACAATACTTAAATTGTTTTTTACTCGGTGATTAACTTCTTGTAATAATATCGTTTGTTCTTTTAATGAGTGTTCTAGTTCTTGTCTTGCTTTTTGTTTGTTATGTGATTCAATAGTAAGGGATAGCATTTGAGCAGCAACTAAGCCATACTTTTGCTCTTGTAAAGTCCATTCTCTTGGAGACCCAACATTTTCAAAACAAATTACACCAATCATTTCTCCTTCAATACGAACTGGTACATCCATTAATGACTGAATATCGTGTGGCTTTAAATAAAAATCATATAACTCAGCAGTTTTAGGTTCATTAAAAGCATCACGAGTAATGATAATTTTTTCTGTTTCGAATAAGTTAAAATACAATGGCATGGCAATACGAGGTAATGCCGATTGTGCGACTAATTTATTTTCTCTTGCATCAAAATTACCGATACACTGAATTTGTGTTTTTTCATTATCAAAAAGCCAAGCATTAACTCGGGTTACTTGCATGGCGCGAGATGACGATTCTAAAATTTCATAGATAGCTTCATTAATTTGCCCATCTCTAATTTTACGAGATTTAGAGAGATTTTCAATCGTTAAACTTTTTTTTATGATGTCTTTTCTAACTAAGTTTTGTTGTGTATTATCTCTTAAATAAAAAATGTAAAATAATTCTTGAGAGCTTTCATCTTCTTGACAAAGTATTCGAAAAGCAATATTGATGTATTTTTTTGTTTTATGATGAAAGTTTTCGGTGCCATAGTATTCTCCATATTTTTTTGCTTTCGATAAAACATTTTTGAAATCAAACTCAGTATTCAGAAATAAAGAAGGTAATCCTTTTTCAATAATTTCAAGATTTGAAAATCCTAATAACGAACTATTATTATCTGTTTGAAAAACGATATTTTGTTCTTTATTTAAAACAAAAACGTGCTCCAAAAAATTATTAACGATGAGATTGAAAAAAGACTTGCTTACCATAGCTGAATTACTTTAAGCTAAGATAATACTAATTTCGTAACTAAAAAATAAAGTTTTGTCGAAAAAACATACAACTTGAACCTAAATACATTTAAAGTAATCAAAAGGCTCTAAACAATCTTGACATTGATATAGTGCTTTGCAAGCTGTACTGCCAAATTGAGATATGAGTTTTGTGTTTTGTGATTTACAACGTGGACAAGCAATTGATTTTATTTTACCTGTTAACCAACTTTTATCTTCTGTACTATGTTCTGGCGGTGCAATACCATATTTTCTTAACTTTTCCTTAGCTTCAGGTGTTATCCAATCGGTTGTCCATGGTGGCGAAAATATTGTATTAATTGTAATGTTTGTAAAACCATTTTCAGACAATTTTTTTCTAACATCATCCTCAATTTGTTTCATTGCGGGGCAGCCAGAGTAGGTTGGGGTAATTTTTAAAGAAATACTATGTTCGTTAGTAATTTCAATATCTCTGATAACACCTAGTTCCACAATTGTAATGACTGGAATTTCCGGATCTGGAATTTCAGACAAAAGAGATAAAATATGTTCCTTGGTGTTTTTCAAAATTTAAAGGATAAAAATGGCAGCAATAATCATGATTATAATAATGACAATGTATTGCCACACATCAACAAAATACGGCGATATTTTTTTCCAAGATTCTTTGAAAGATGACATTATTCGATGGTTATTTTAGTTTTTATAGTGCGCGAGTTAGGTTTTTCAGTTTTTGTATCTTGTAATATTTTCACAAAAACATTTATAACCGTTCCTTTAGCAAAATTATTATTAAACAGCGCTATTGGAATTGTGTTGTTATAAGCTATTTCTTGATGAATTTTACCATTTTTAAAGTATGTATATTCAGCATAAGTAACATTATAATCGGTTGGTATTGAAGTTAAGATTTCTTTTATTGAAGTTATATCTTTTGTTTTCTCTTTAGATACTTTTATTTTCTGAACGTCTCCATTTTGAGCAAAAATGAAAGAGGTTAATAAAAAACAGATAAATAAAAATAGATTTTTCATACGTAGTTTTGGTCTATCATAAACTTATTGCATAAGTTTGAAAATTCGACTATGCTCATTAAGATATAACAAATATATGCTTGTTCTTAAATTTGGTTTTGCAGTTTGATTTAATGTTTTCGATATAAAACTTTTGTCCAGCTTTCATTTCCTTAACAATTGATTTTAAATCGGAGGTAATAGAACCATTTTTGATTTTTATCGTTTTTTTTAATTGAGGAGAGTCTATAGCGAACTGATATTCAGTGATAGGGCAATCTTTAGGAAGAGAGGGTAAAATATTTCGTAAGTTTTTTGCTTTTGTAAATTGAGATTTACTGATTTTTATTTTCTCAGTAGGTTTTGCTTGTGAAAAAACGAGCAAAGACAAAGATGAAAACAGAATTAAAAAAAAGTATTTCATTAAAAAGATATTTAATTGTTTACAAAAATTAGTTTACCATTTAGCGTTAGGATACATACGAGGTAATGCCTGCATTTCGGCCAAAATATAAGCTAAATGTTCTGTATGAATTCCTTTTCTACTTCCAGTTTGCATAAATACGTTTTCTGGTTTTGTTAAGGTCGATTTTTCTAATAGTTCAGTGATGTGTTTTTCCCATTTTGCTTTCACGTTATTTAAATCAACAGCAATCCCTTCTTTCATTAAAATCGAATCTACTTCATTCATTTCAAACAATTCTCCAGTATATTGCCATAATTCGTTTACAGCAGTTTGTGCCTTGTTATGGCTTTCTTCAGTGCCATCACCAAAACGTTCTACCCATGATGACGTATGACGTAAATGATATGTTACTTCTTTAATTGATTTTTGAGCAATACCAGCTAAAGTTTCATCTTTACTTTTTGCTAATTCTGTATAAAAATAAAAATCAAAACAATCCATAATTGCCTGACGAACAATTGTACGAGCATAATCACCGTTTGGTTGTTCTGTAATTTGAGCATTAAAATATTGTCTATCGTTTCTAAAATAAGCTAAATCATCTTCTGTTCTTCCTTTACCTTCAATGCTGGCAGCGTATTCTAAAAGTGATTTTGCCGTACCAGTAATATCTAAGGCAATATTAGTTAAGGCTAAGTCTTCTTCTAAAAAAGGTCCATGGCCTGTCCATTCGCTTAAACGTTGACCTAAAATTAAATTAGTATCGCCTAAGCGCAATGTATATTGAAATAGTGCTTCTTGTGTTGTCATAAAAATGTTTAGTTTTTAGTTTTTAATTTTAAATACGGTTGCCATTTTAATCAAAACTCAACATTTAAAACTAATAACTGTTTTTACATGTGTCCGATTGCATCTGGAATTTGGTAAAACGTTGGATGACGATATACCTTATCATTAGCTGGTTCAAAGAAAGGGCCAATATCTTCAGGACTACTAGCTACAATCGCATTTGAAGGAACTACCCATAAAGATACGCCTTCGTTACGACGTGTATATAAATCTCTTGCATTTTGTAAAGCCATTTCCTTATCAAAGGCGTGTAAACTACCGCAGTGAACAAATGGTTGTCCTGCTTTTTTTTGTACAAATACTTCCCAAACTGGGCCTTGATTATCACTCATTTTTAATAGTGGTTAGTTATTAGTGTTTAATTTTTAGTATAAAAGAGGTTGCCTAAAAGTCTATTAAAAACTTGTGATTCAACACTCAAAATTTATTTATGCTGCTACGTAAATTTCGTTACGTTTTTTTGCAAATGCTTGTGCTGCTTCTCTTACCCAAGCACCATCATTATGAGCTTTGTTTCGAGCAGCTAAACGTTCTTTGTTACATGGACCATTTCCGCTAATGACGTTCTTAAATTCAGTCCAATCTGGTTGACTGAAATCATAACCTTTTTTAGCTTCATTCCATTTTAAGTTAGCATCAGGAACTGTTAATCCTAAATATTGAACTTGAGGAACTGTTTGGTCAACAAAGCGCTGACGTAATTGGTCGTTTGTTTCACGTTTAATTCTCCATTTCATGGCATTTTCGCTATTTGGAGATTCGGCATCTGGCGGACCAAACATCATCATTGTTGGGTACCACCAACGGTTTAATGCATCTTGAGCCATGGCTTTTTGGTCTTCTGTTCCAAAAGCTAAACGTGTCATAATTTCAAATCCTTGGCGTTGGTGAAAGCTTTCTTCTTTGCAAATACGCACCATAGCTCGAGCATACGGACCATAAGAGGTACGTTGTAACATCACCTGATTCATAATCGCAGCGCCATCTACTAACCAGCCCACTGCACCAATATCTGCCCATGTTAAAGTGGGATAATTAAAAATTGACGAATATTTTGCTTTTCCAGTATGTAAATTATCTAATAATTCATCGCGGCTAATACCTAAAGTTTCGGCAGCTGTGTAAAGGTACAAACCATGTCCACCTTCATCTTGCACTTTAGCTAATAAAACTACTTTTGAACGAAGGCTTGGTGCACGGGTAATCCAGTTACCTTCAGGTAACATTCCTATAATTTCAGAATGTGCGTGTTGAGATATTTGGCGAATTAAATGTTTACGATAATTCTCTGGCATCCAATCTTTTGGTTCAACCATTTCATTTTTGGCTAATTTACCTTCAAATATGTCTTCAAATTTATTGACTTCCATTTTTGTTGTTTAGTTTACGAATTATACAAATATAAGCTTTTGATGGCTTTTTTTCAAACCTTTTATGAGCAATTTAATATCATTTAAACAGCTAAAATCATGTGAAGTTTATTAATCACTATAAAAATCTTTATTCTCTAATGATTTATCTCACAACCCCAAACAAAATGCTAAAAATTGGCCGCTTTCTAATATATTTGTTTTTTATATCTATTTTTGCAACCTAAAAATTAAAAAATGGCAAGATTTCATACCTTAAAAATAAAAGATGTTCGTAGAGAAACAGCGGATGCAGTTTCAGTAGCTTTTGATATTCCATTAGCAATTCAACATGAATATCAATTTAAACAAGGGCAATATATTACAATTAAATTAAATGTAAATGGAGAAGAAATTCGCCGTTCATATAGTATCTGTACAAGTCCTTATAGCGAAAAAGAATTACGTGTAGCAGTTAAAGAAGTAAAGGACGGACGTGCTTCTACATTAATTAATCGTAGCTGGAAAGCTGGAGATACGGTTGAGGTAATGACTCCAATGGGTAATTTTAGTTCTGTTTTATCAGGAAATAATAAAAAGCACTATGTTTTATTTGCAGGAGGAAGTGGTGTGACTCCAATGATGAGTATTTTAAAAAGTGTATTGTACATCGAAAAACAAAGTCAAATCACTTTAGTGTATGCTAATCGCGATGAAGACTCTGTAATTTTTAAATCTGAGATTGAAAAAATAGCTTCTGAAAATTCAGATAGAGTAAAAGTATTAAACGTGTATGATAATCCAAAAACACAAGTAAGCGATTTACAAAAAGGATTGTTATCTGTTGAAAGAGTGAAAGCTATTATTGAAAATTATGGTGGCGTGAACGCAGATGAATATTTTATTTGTGGTCCAGGACCAATGATGGAAAACATTAAACAAGCATTGGAAAGCCTAAAAATAGCAAACGAAAAAATTCACATCGAATATTTTAGTGCTGTTGTTGATGCAGTTAATAAGGCTGCAGGAAACGAACCAACCGGTGCAGATGTAAATAGTGAAATAACCGTTATTCAATATGGTATTGAAACTCAAATGACATTAAATACAGGTGGTTTAACTATATTAGATGCTGCTATTGAAGCTGGTGTTGACGCGCCATTTAGCTGCAAAGGTGCAGTTTGTTGTACTTGCAGAGCTAAGGTGATTGAAGGAAAAGCGAAGATGGATAATAATTTTGCTTTAACAGAAGCAGAAGTGGAAGATGGTTTTATTTTAACGTGTCAAGCACATCCATTAACTGAAAAGTTAGTGGTTGATTTTGATGCAATCTAATAACAAGTTTTATTGATTTTAAAAGCCTTTGCATTGCAGAGGCTTTTTTTATGATGTATATTTGAGTAAAAGATTTTAGAAATGAACGTTCAGGAAATATTAACCGACAAAACAATTAAGCCAAAAGAAAAAACAGAGGCAATTAGTCAATTCATATTAAATAATCCAAAAGCAATTGAGGATTTAGTATCGTTTGCTAAAATATCTAAAGATCCCATTAAAGCTACTATTATAGAAAGTTTTGAGTTTACAACAAAATTAAAACCAGAAATAGCCAATAAAGTAATGTTGGAATTTGTATCTCAAACATTAACAGAAAAAGCACCTCGTGTAAAGTGGGAATCGGCTAAGGTGATAGGAAATATTGCACATTTATTTCCTAAACAACTGGATGAGGCTATAAAGCATTTGTTAATAAATACAGAACACGCAGGAACTGTAGTAAGATGGAGTGCTGCGTTTGCATTATCACAAATTGTAAAATTAAAAACACCCATCAATAAAGAGTTAGTTCCAGCCATGGAAACTATTTGTGAACACGAAGAAAAAAATAGTATCAAAAAAATCTACCAAGAAGCGTTGAAAAAAGTATAAAAAAAACTGTAATTTTTTTTAATAGATACGTTATAAGATTAAAATCTTATAGCCATGGTTAAGTTTTTATTATTACTCGCATTTATTGGCTCTCCATATTCTTTGTTTTCTCAAAAGGTAAAAATTGATGATTTATTACAGATTAAACCTGTTTATACATCAAAATTTGATGAAGATAAAAAACTGCCAAATGCCTTGACATTAAAAATGAATTTTAATTCTCCAGATATTATAAACCCCAGAGATGTTAATTTTTTGAGAGGAATGAGTATTCTTAAGGTAGAATTGTATTACACGGCTTTTCAAATTTCAGAAAAATTTAGTCAACCAAAGTTGAACAAAGAACGGCTATTGAAATTGCAAAAATTATTTCCTGAATTGTTTAACCAATCTTTTGTGATTTGGGAATTTAAAGCACAAAATGATTGTAAGAATGAACAAATAGCTAAAGAGTATTTTCATGGTTTTGTTATTACATATATTCCAAAGGCAACAACAGAGGATACTAAGAAAGAAATAGCGAGCCTTACTTCAATCATAAAATCAGATTCGTTAGGATACGACTCTGTGTATACGATATATAAATCCAAATTTAAACGTAAAAAAGTTAAAACAGGATATTACATTCCTGTTTCAAAAAGAAAAGCAGAAAAAGGAATTGTGTATGAGAGAAAAGGATTGTTTAAAAGAAAAGTTCAATATGCTATAAGGATTGATACCGTTAGAACAGGTGTTCAGTATCATAAATTTGTAAAAGGAAAAAATGCTATGTCGTTTGTAAAACGTAATCTTTCCGATTCAACTATTTTTGCTGTTTTAAGACGTCATGAGCATTGGAATGAAATGGCTTTTGTATGCGACGTTACAGGGAGTATGTCGGCATATACAACACAATTATTAGTGTGGTACAAATTAAATAGCTTGAGTAATAAAATTAATTTCTTTACTTTTTTTAATGATGGTGATAATAAACCCGAAAGAAAGAAAAAAATAGGCAGTATTGGAGGTATATACAATATTGAGGCTGGAAATTATGATGCGGTTGCTTTAAAAATTCAAGATGCAATGGCTGCAGGGGGAGGCGGCGATGCGCCAGAAAATAATTGCGAAGCATTGATTGACGCCATTAAACACAAACCCGATGCTAAAGAATACGTAATGATAGCTGATAATTTTGCTAATGTAAAAGATATTGAATTAATGAAAAGCATTAATAAACCTGTGCACATTATTATTTGTGGCACAGGAAATTATATGGTTAATACAGATTATCTTGATTTAGCTAGAGCTACTAATGGAAGCATTCATAGCATTGAACAGGATATTGAAAATTTAATAAATATCAACGAAGGACAAACGGTAGAGTTTGATGGTGAAAAATATATTTTACAAAACGGTAAATTTCAACAAGTGATGAACTTGTAAAACACTTATGATGTAATGATATTTATTTGTTTTGATAAATCAATTGCTTTTTGTTTTACAGCATTGATATCTGAATTTATATTATCATAAGTTAAAACAACACCCATTCTGCGATACGGACGTGTAGTGGGTTTGCCAAACAAACGAACATCAGTGTTTTTGTTTTTTAACACATCTGTTACTCCAGAAAAATGATAAGCTGTACTTTCTTTATCAGCTAACAAAACAGCAGAAGCCCCATAGTTCAACAATTGAATTTCAGGAATAGGAAATCCTAAAATGGCACGTGCATGTAATTCAAACTCGCTTAAGTTTTGTGTATTTGCTAAAGTTACCATACCTGTATCATGTGGACGAGGTGATAACTCAGAAAAATAAATGCCTTTCTCGGTTAAGAAAAATTCAACACCCCAAATACCTGCACCGCTTAACGCTTTTGTAACTTTGGCTGCCATGTCTTGTGCTTCCTGTAAATCTTTATCACTAACAGCACAAGGTTGCCAACTTTCTTGATAATCGCCACGTTCTTGTCTGTGACCAATAGGAGGGCAAAATAACGTACGACCATTTTTTTGAGTAACTGTTAATAGAGTGATTTCAGAATTAAATTTAATAAACTCTTCTACAATCACTTCTTTGTAATCACCTCTTGATCCTTCCATGGCGTAGTTCCATGATTTTTCGATATCCTGTTCAGTTTTTACTACGCTTTGTCCTTTTCCACTACTACTCATTAAAGGTTTTACAACACAAGGAATTCCAATGACAGAAATTGCTTTTTTAAAATCTTCTAATGTACTTGCGTATAAATAATTAGCCGTTCTTAATCCTAACTCCTTACTTGCTAAATCACGAATTGCTTTTCTATTCATTGTAAAATTAGCAGCCTTAGCGCTTGGCACAACGGTGATACCTTGTTTTTCGTAGTCATAAAAACGTTCTGTTCTAATGGCTTCTATCTCAGGTACTATTAAATCTGGTTTATGTTTAGCAACAATACTATCTAAGGCATCGCCATCTAACATATTGATGACTTCACATTCGTGAGCAACTTGCATAGCAGGTGCATCCTTATAAGAATCAACTGCGATAACATATTGCCCTAAACGTTGTAAGGCAATGGTAACTTCTTTTCCTAATTCTCCAGATCCTAGTAATAGTACTTTTTGACGGTTCATAGTTCGAGTTTTTAAAATCTTAATGTAATACTTGATGGTAATTTATCTTTTAATATTCCAAAGTATAAGCCATATCCAGCAGCTAAACCTATGGTTCCACCAATTAATGCCTGAATACGTCGCTTCGTTCTAGATACCCTTTCATATCCTAAGATGTAAGCATCTTGCTCTATATAATTTGGATTACTAATTGTGCTATGTCTTATTCTAACTTTTGGTATTCCGCTAAGAGCCATGTAACCATATGGGAAAATTGGGGCGAAAAATAATCCTAATCCTCCGCTTGCTAAACCAACCACACCAGCACCAATTAAAGACCCTCTGGCTTTAAACCCTTTGCGAGCATCGCGTTCTCCATAAATATAGTATTGCATTTCTTCGCGTGTAAAATAATTACCCCTTAATGTATCCTGAGAATAGTAATAGTCTGTGAATCCTGATGCGTATTTCACACAATAAATATCATCGTATTCATAATGTAGTTTTTCGGTTGTTTTTTCTGGATTAACAATAGTAACAGCTCCAATTAATGTATCAATTACTTTTTCTACAATATAATTTCCATTCATTAATAAAATGGTGTCTTTATATTGTGCTTTTGTATTGAATGCAAAAAAAACAATAAATAATATACAAATGGTAAATCTAAACATAGGATTAATTATTTAACAAGTTTACAAATAATCCTAAATAAATACTATCAAATGATATTGACATTTATAGTGTTTTATTCAAAATAAAAGATAGTTACTCTTCGAATTTGAAGCTTACTGAGTTTATAGAATGTATCGTTTTGTTGTTGTATAAGAAAGTATTTATAAGCTCTTTTGCCTCAGGTAACTCAAAAACTTCCTTTAGATTTCTGATTTTTCCAATTGGAACATCATGTTTAATGCATTCGGAAAATATCGTATCAAAAAGAAACGATTGAATACTTTGATTGAGTTTTGTATACAAGTCAATTCTATTTGCTACACGAAGTTGATTATTTTCAAATTCAGGTTGATGGTATAAATCAAGTTTTAAAATATCACACAAATGTTTAAACTGTTTATCGCTGCCTATGGCAAATGTAATTTTATGATTGTCTGCCGTGGTAAATATTTCTCCGTATGGAGCTATGTTAGGATGCAAAGAACCTTGAGCTGTTGGAAGATGGTTGGCTATTAACCAATTTGTGGCTTGATTAGCTAGTGATGCAATTGCTGTATCAAAAAGAGAAACAGTAATGTGTGATCCTATTTGTTTTTTATATTTATTGATAAGCGCAACTAAAATAGCTTCTTTTAATTGATGTCCTGCTAAAATATCAATGAGTGCAACGGGCATTTTTAATGGAGCAGCATCTTTTTCGCCATTCATAAACATAAATCCACTTTCGGCTTGTAAAATTAAATCATAAGCCGTGCGAGGGTTTTGGTTTCCGAATCCATTAATAGAAGCATATATCAAAGTAGGGTTTAATGCTTTTAAGGTATCATAATCAACTTTTAATTTTTTATCATCTCCTAATTTGTAATTAGTAATTAAAACATCTGCTGTTTTAATTAAATCGTAAAAGGATTGTAAATCTTTGTCTAATGACAGGTCTAAAAAAAGAATTTCTTTTCCTGTATTTACGCTCCAAAAGTAGGCGCTAGTTTTATCTGTTTTATCTTCAACTTTTAGTTTCCAGCTTCTGGTAACATCGCCGCCTGTTTTAGGATTTTCAATTTTAATAACACTTGCTCCTAGTTCAGCAAAAAATAAACCAGCAGATGGTCCCGCTAAAACCCCAGCTAATTCAATAACTTTTAAATCTGAAAATATTTTATCCATTTTATGTTTTCTGTCATGCTGGACTTGTTTCAGCATCTCTTTGGTAGACACTGAAACAAGTTCAGGGTGACGTTATAATTTTTGAATGTTTAAAATTGCGCTTGAACAGGTTTGTTGTTTAAAATGAGTTCAATTTTATCAGTTACTTCATTGGTAATTAATGGTACAATATCTAGTGCTTTTAAATTCTCAACTAATTGTTCTTTTTTTGATGCACCTAAAATAGTAGTGCTAACATTAGGGTTTTTAATTGTCCAAGCGATTGCTAATTGAGCAACTGTTGTACCTAATTCATTGGCCAATAATGCTAATTTTTTTGTTTTTTCAATTTTAGATTCTTCTCCTAATGTGCGCTCCTTTAGCCAGTCCATGCCCTCAATATGTAAACGATTATCCTGAGGAATACCGTTATTGTATTTACCAGATAATAAGCCAGAAGCTAGTGGACTCCAAATAGTAGTACCTAAACCAAAATCTCTAAATAGTAATAAATAATCTTTCTCTAATTTTGTTCTTTCAAACATATTGTATTGAGGTTGTTCCATGGTTGGTCCAATCAATCTATTACGTTCAGCAAATACAAAGGCTGCCATAATTTCGTCGTTTGCCCACTCGCTAGTACCCCAATACAAGATTTTACCTTGTTGTATTAAGGTGTTCATTGCCCAAACAGTTTCTTCAATGGGTGTGTTTTTATCAGGGCGATGACAAAAGAATAAATCAATGTAATCTACTTGTAAGCGCTTTAGTGCTGCGTGACAACCTTCAATAATATGTTTACGAGATAAACCAGTTTGATTAGGTTTTTTATCCTCATATCCAAAATATACTTTACTTGAAACACAATAAGAGCTACGAGCCCAATTTTTTTGTTTTAAAATATTACCCATCACTATTTCTGATTTTCCTGCAGCATAAATTTCTGCATTATCAAAAAAGTTAATACCGTTGTCGTAGGCAATGCTTAATAACTCATCAGCAGTATTATTTTCTATTTGTTTACCAAAGGTAATCCATGATCCAAATGATAATGTACTTACTTGTAATCCTGATTTTCCTAATCTTCTATATTCCATAATTTGATTTTTATTGCGATATTAAATATATGATTTAAATTTATTTATTGAGATTTTTTGTCCCCCTCTGGAGGGGGCAGGGGGAGGATTTTTTACTTTCAAGTTGTTCTATACAATTTAAAATAGCTATTCTTACCATTTCAATTTGATTTAGTACCTCACTGTCCTGAAATCGGATAACGGTATACCCTATATTTTCTAAAGTATTTTGCTTCTTTTCGTCTTTGATTTTAATCTCATCCAAGAAATGAGAATAACCATCTATTTCGATTACTAGTTTTAAATCTTTACACATGAAATCGGCAATAAAATTTAAAACTGGTCTTTGACGATTAAACGTATAACCTAATTTTTTACCTGACAGAACAAATTTCCATAAACAAGCTTCTGCCTTTGTCATTTCATATCGTTTTTCATGAGCAAAAGGTTGTAAACGTTTATTATAGAAGTTATTATTTTCGGCAGGCATTTTATATTTTATTATGATTTGTTATTTCCTCCCCCTGCCCCCTCCAGAGGGGGATATGCGTTGTTTGTTAGTTTTAATGTTGTTTTATTTTGTATTCATCCAGAGTGGGATATGTGTTGTTGTTCGCTTTTTTAAATTCGTTTTATATTGTCCCCCTGTAGAGGGGGCAGGGGGAGAATATTTATTTCACTAATATTTTTGGTTCTAGCATATCGTGCATGGCATACTTTACACCTTCTCTTCCTAGTCCACTTTCTTTGATGCCTCCATAAGGCATTTGATCGTAACGAAGGGTAGGAACGTGGTTATGAATAACACCGCCCACATCTATTTGTTTAAAGCATTTGTTTAATTCTACCTGATCATTTGTAAATATACCGCATTGCAACCCAAATTTGGTATTGTTAGCTTGTTGTATAGCATCATCAATAGTATCAAATGAGTTAATACAAATCACAGGTCCAAATACTTCTTCGGCATACACTTTCATGGTGTGATTGCAATTGACTAAAATAGTTGGTTCAATGTAACTACCAGTTCTGTTTCCTCCACATATTAATTGTGCCCCTTGTTGTAATGCTTCATTAATCCAGCTTTCAACTCTAATAGCATTTGCTTCATCAATCATATTAGATACATCTGTTGTTGCATCTAAAGGATTACCTGATTTTAATTGAAGTGTTAAATTTTTTAATTCATTGATAAACGTTTCGTACAAAGAAGTATGAACAATAAAACGTTGAGCATGAATGCATATTTGACCACTATATGAAAATGCCCCCATTAATGATTTAGGAAGAGCATCTTTTAAATCGGTGCTTTTTGTGATAATGGTTGCGGCATTCCCTCCCAGTTCTAAAACAACTTTTTTCTTGCCACAATCACTTTTCATTTTCCATCCAATATCTGGTGAGCCTGTGAAACTTAATAATTTAAAACGTTCATCAGTCACTAACAAATTTCCAGTTTCTCTATCCATTGGTAAAATAGAGACTGCACCTTTTGGCAATTCTGTTCTATCAATAATCTTAGCTAGTTCTAAACAAGATAAAGGCGTGCGACTAGCAGGTTTTAAAATGATAGGACAGCCACTGGCAATAGCTGGTGCTATTTTATGAACTGCTAAATTCATAGGAAAATTGAAAGGTGCAATTCCAGCAATTAAACCAATAGGAAAATATTCAACAATTCCTTGTCTTGTATCGGTGTTATTAATTCGGTTAAGCGTAAGCTGTTCCGTGATTTCTTTTTTACATTCTTCGGCTGCAATAAAAAAAGTGTATGCAGATCGTTCAATCTCTGCTAATGCATATTTTAATGGTTTGGCACATTCTAAACTTAATACTTCTGCTAATTTTTTTCTGTTAGCATAAATTTCATTTGAAATTTGTTTTAAAATATTATGTTTTTTTTGAGACGCTAAGCTTTGTAACTGGCTTTTAACGGATAGTGCTTTGATGATAGATTCTTCTAACGTGAATTTATCAGCTAAATAAGTTGTTGCTACTAACGATTGGTTAAATGGATTGCGAACATCAAGTGTTTGATTGGTGGTAATAAATTTACCTGCCGAATAAATACTATAATCTTTAAGCTGCATTATTTTTTAGTTAATGCTTTAAACACATCTTCTAATTTTTGTTCTTCCTTATTAAGCGTTAACACACTGATATTGTGTTTAACGGCATAATTAAATAATTCCTTACGTACATCTTTTTCTACATCAGAAATAATTTTCCAGGTATTTCCATCTATTAAAACAGCATCTTCAACACCGTTAATTGATTTTAAAGATTTTACAGAAACTTCTTTATCAAACTCAACAGTAATAACTTGTTTAGTCGTATTTTGTTGTAAAGTTTGAGTAGTATCATTAGCTACAATTTCGCCTTTATTAATAATAATAACTCTATCGCAAACAGCCTCTACTTCTTGCATAATATGCGTGCTAAGCATTACTGTTTTTTGTTTTCCTAATTTTTTAATTAAACCTCTGATTTCTTCTAGTTGGTTTGGATCTAAACCAGTTGTTGGTTCATCCATAATTAAAACTTTTGGGTCGTGAATCATAGCTTGAGCCAATCCAACACGCTGACGATATCCTTTTGAAAGAGCACCAATTTTTTTATTTTGTTCTATTTGCAAGCCAGTAGCCTCAATCATTTCTTTTACGCGTTCTTTGGCGTTTTTAATTTTATATAAGCCACCAATAAATTCTAAAAACTCTTTCACGTACATATCCAAATACAAAGGATTATGTTCTGGTAAATACCCAATTTGTTTTCTAACTTCAATACTTTGCTCATTGGTATTAAAACCACAAACAGTAGCAGTGCCTTCGGTAGCTGGAATATAACAGGTTAAAATTTTCATCATGGTACTTTTTCCGGCACCATTAGGACCTAAAAAACCAACAATCTCGTTCGTACCTATTTCAAAGGAAACATTGTTTAAGGCTTTTTGAGTTCCGTATAACTTGCTAATATTATTTACTTTAATTGACATAGTGGTATATTCTAACCCAAAAATAGTGTTTTTTTATTAGATTTAATAGAACGCTGATGGCGCTGATAGTTATGATTTGATAAGATAAAGCGGTTAATGTTTGTTAAAAATATAAATCATATTTAATCATAGTAAATTTGTGTTATCTGCGTTCTATTTATTAATTCATTATCTTTACGCCAATGACAGGCTTAGTTACAAAATCTACTGGAAGTTGGTATGCCGTTCGCATTGATAGCGGAGAGGTATTGGAATGCCGTTTAAAAGGAAAAATTAGATTGGACGACCGAAAAACTACTAACCCTGTTGCAGTGGGTGATATCGTGGATATTGACAGAGATAAAGATGGCAGTAATCAAATTACAAAGATTCATCCTCGCAAAAATTACATCATTCGTAAATCTATTAATTTATCAAAACAGGCACATATTCTTGCCAGTAATTTAGATCAGGCTATTTTAGTAGCAACTATAGTAGCACCACGAACTTCCCTAGGTTTTATTGATCGTTTTTTAGTAACAGCAGAGGCATATAATATCCCGGCCAAAATTATCTTTAATAAAAAAGATATGTTGGATGAAGAAATGATTGAATTGCAAAATGATATCATGAAATTATACACTGATATTGGCTATGATTGTTATGCTGTTAGTGCATTTGATAAACAAGATATTGAATTTATAAAAACACTTTTAAAAGATAAAACCACTTTAATATCAGGGCACAGTGGAGTAGGGAAGAGTACGCTAGTAAATGCCATTGATACTGAATTAGATTTAAAAACAGGAGATATATCCTCAGCACATTTAAAAGGGATGCATACCACTACCTTTGCCGAATTATTTCCCTTATCGTTTGGAGGGAATATCATTGATTCGCCTGGCATTAAGGAATTAGGATTAGTGGAAATGAAAAAGGAAGAAGTGGCGCATTATTTTCCTGAAATGGTAGAGCGCATGAATGATTGTAAGTTTAATAATTGCTTACATGTAAACGAACCAGGTTGCGCTATTTTAAAAGCAGTGGTGTCGGGAGAAATTTCTCAAGAACGCTACCAAAGTTATCTTGGCATTTTAAATGGCGAGGAAATGGATTGGAAAGAGTGGGAGATTAGATAGATTAAAATTTATAAAAATCAAAAGCCCAATGTGTTTTTACATTGGGCTTTTTTATTATTTGTAATAAATTATTTATTTTTCACTTCTTTAATCAATGTGCTTTCTTGCATGACTCTAAAAGCAGTTCTTCTGTTTTTTTGGTGAGCGGCTTCAAACTCAGGGCTCTTAGGTACTAATTTGGCAATTTCAGCATCGCTAATTAATGGTTTCTTTTCACCATATCCTGTTGGCATTAATCTTTCTTTAGTAATACCTTTACTAATTAAATAATCTACACAAGATTGAGCACGCGCTTGCGATAAAATTAAGTTTGCTTTATCACTACCTCGTGTATCGGTGTGCGCATTAATTTCAATACTAAAATTGTCGTTTAATATTAAGTAGTCATAAATTTTATCTAATATCTCCATCGATTTTGGTCGAAGTGTTGCTTTATTCAAATCGTATTCAATCCCCTCAATAACTACATCTTCGCCTGGTATCACATCCAATACAAAATCTTGTACTAAGTGTGTGGTTTCTGTTAAGCCTTTTGTAGTAGCACTAGCCGCGCTGGCTTGGTAGCTTTTCTTTTGAGCCTTAATAAAATATTGTTTGTTTTCTTTTAGTGGCGTAAAGTAGTGCCCCTTATCATCTGTAATTAAAAATAAAGGATCTTCATCGTTAGCCACATCTTTAATAGTAATTAATGAACTTACAATAGGTTCGCCTGTTGCATAATCAGTTACTGTACCATTTAAATCAAAATAAATAGGTTCGTTTTCAAATTCATAAATATCATAACAATTACCATCTGGGCAGTCTTCTCTATCACTCGAAAAATAACCTTTGGTTTGCACTCTGTCTAAAATAAAGTACGCATCATCTTTACTGGAGTTAATAGGCGTCCCTAAGTTTTTTGGAGCAGCATATATCGAGTCATCTGTGTTTAATGAACTTTTAAAAATATCCAAACCTCCAATACCTGTGTGTCCGTTTGAGCTAAAAAATAAGGTGTTAGAAATAGTATGGTAAAAAGGTGTTACTTCATCTCTTGCTGTATTAATGGTTGGCCCTAAATTTTTTGCTTCTCCTGTTAAACCGTTTTCATCAATATTACACATATACAAGTCAAACCCTCCAAATCCACCAGGACGGTTTGATGAGAAAAATAATTTAGTACCATCAAATGAAACATAAGGTTGCATAGCTCTGTAGCCTTGTTTATTAACGGTTTCGCTTAATTTATAAGATTCAAAAAATAAACCGTCTTTCATTTTTGCCATATAAATGTATGATTCATTTCTGTTAGCATCGCTCCAGCGAGTATAAAACATAATTTCATCAGATGAGATAACGCTTGATGCTTCATGTAATCCAGTATTGACAGGTCTACCAAAATTAACAGGTTTCATCCAGCCTGTATCTTTTAATTCGGTGTAATACAAATCACATAAATATCTTGAGTCTTGTTTTTCTGGATTTAAAATAACACCACCCTTACGCGCACTGGTAAATAAAAGTTTAGTAGAACTGTTCCAATACATAGGTGCAAAGTTTGAAGTGCCTACATTAAAAACAGTAGTGTCCATTTTTCTGACAATAATTAATTTTTTTATGCTATTAGTGTCTAACGCAAAGTAACATGAACTAATGCCTTTTTGTACTAATTTTTTTAAAGAGTCATTTTTTGACGTTTCTAAAAGCTTTTCTAACATAGTCATTGATTGACTATAGTCTTTTATATTTATTAAAGACATGGCATAATAATATACATCTTCTGGGTATGAATGATTCTCTACTACGATTTTATAATACTTTACAGCATTGTTATAATCAAAATTTAAGCGGTAAGCAGTAGCTAATTGATGATTTAAATAATCTGTTTTTGAAATAGTTTTAGTTACTGCATGATTGTGAGATGTATCCTTTTTAAATTCTTTCGTTTTTAAATTTACTAATTGAACTTCGTAGGGTAATACCATTTCTTTTAAAACAGTTGTGTCATCTAATACTTTTTTATAGTAATCAATTGCTGTAATATAATCACGATTACTAAAAGCCTCGTCGCCATATTTTAGCCACATACGTTTAGATTGTCCAAAAATTTGAATGGTTGCAAGAAGTAATGTTGCAAATAGTAGTTTTCTCATAAATTTTATAATCTTGGACAGTGACGTAGTTCTTTAGATTTAGATTTTTTACCCATATAAGTAAATGATATTTCAAAGGCGCCTCTGTATTTTGAAGCGTCTTTTAAGCTGGATGTATTAGCGTCGTAAGCAATTTTAGCGATGTAATTATTTTTTCGAGCACCTACATAAACTACGGCAGCATCTTTATTTCTATAGTTAGCGCCTGCTAATAAATAAAATTCTTGCTCTTTAAAAAAGTAACCAATATCCACAGAATACAATTGTTCTGTGGCATTTTTTTGCATCATTACTAATACTTTAGGTAATACATAAAACAACTCAGTAACATTTATTCTTAATCCAGCATGTATGTAATGTCTGATTGGTAACTTATTGCTAGACTGATAAAATGTTTCTTTTTGCTGTGTTAGGTTAAATGCTGAGTAACCAACAAATGGATTTAATCGAGATTGCTGTTTGGCATTGTAATACATAAAACCAGCATTTACTTGCTCAGATACAAAAGATTGACGATTAAATGTTTCGCCTGACGGAAGTGATTGATCGAAGTATCCACCATTTGTATTAGAATATTGATTATCGTAAGTATATAATCCTGCTTCAATTTTCTTTTGTGTTGCACCAGCCTGAATACCAAATGATAAATTATGAAATTTATTTTTGTCTAATGGCACAGCATATGATACAGAGAATAATCCTTGCAATACATTATAATTACCAACACCTGCACGCATATTAATAATTTGTCCGCCAAATCCCCATTTCCCTTTTGGGGCATCAAGACTAATTAATGCCGTATTGTATGGTTTATATGCCACACTTCTCCATTGGTTTCGGTATTGTGCATGTACTCTAAAATTGGCATCAACCATACCTGTTAAGGCAGGATTTAAAAATAAAGGTCCCGCATCATACATTGATAAATGGAAGTCTTGAGCTTTTATCGACGATGTCAATAAAAGCAAAGTACTGAATAGTATTATAAATTTCTTTTTCATACGTTGATATTTTTTTTGTTGTCGTATGGTATAGCCATGTTGTTTTTTATTTGTTTTTGTGCTTACAGCAGCATGACTATTTCATCTTATCTTAATAGAGTTACATCTCCTGTTTCTTTTATTTTTTTACCATTAATCATTTCCACTTCCACTACCCATACAAATACGCCAAGTGGCTGATCCACATCTTTGAATTTTCCATCCCAACCTTGAAGCTGGTCGTTAGTCTCAAAAATTAATTGCCCCCAGTTGTTATATACTCTTACATTAATTGTTTTAAAAGGACCACCTCTAACTAAGAATAAATCATTTTGTCCATCCCCATTTGGCGAAAAGGCCGTTGGAACATCTGGTAGCAATACAATAGAAATATCTTTTTGCACAGAGTCAATACAACCGCTTAAGTCTTTCACGACTAATAATACGGAGTAGCTACCTTGACTGCCATAAACGTGTTCTGTATTTTGTGTATTAGCAACCGCTGAATCTCCAAAAGCCCAATACCAATTTGTTAATGGATTAGGCCCGCTAGATAAATCGGTGAAAGTAGCTGTTTCTAAAGCCTCAATAGGATTAGGATTAATGTTGAAATCGGCATGAGGCCCAGGTACAACTGTCAATGTTTTTTGTACAGTGTCTTTACAGCCAAATGATGATGTCACAATCAACGAAACAGTATAGCTTGTTGAGCTACTGAATCCATGAGCTGGATTTTGTAAGTTAGATGTTTGACCGTCTCCAAAATTCCATAACCAATTTTGTATTGTACCCGATAATGTTTTTGTAGAATCGGTAAATTGAGTTGCATTACCAACACAAGCTACATTTTGATAAAACTGAGCTTGAGGTAAATAATAGATCTCTAGAGGTTTACGAACGGTGTCTGTACAACCATTCGCATTTTGCGCCACATGTGTTACCGTATAAGTTCCTCCACTTGAATATAAATGAGTGGTGTTTGTTGATGAAGAAGTTATGAAATCTCCGAAATCCCACGACCAAGCAGTAATTGTATTGGATGGTGTAGTTGATAAATCATTAAACGAAGCGGCATTGTATACACACACATTACCAGTGCTGAAATCTGCAATTGGTGAAGTTTTAAAACTAATGGTAACTGTATCTTTTACAGGCAAACATCCTTTGTTATCTGTTGATGTTAAAAATATTTGTACCGAACCATTTGCAATATCTAAAGCAGAAGGTTGATAGAATGTGGTTAATAATGAATCACTAGGTGAAAATGCACCTGTACCTAGGGTTGTCCAAATCCCCGTATTAGTTAAACCAGAAACATTTCCTGTTAAGGTTGCTAATTGATTGTCGCATATTAACTGATTGCTCCCAGAGTTTACAAATGGTGCTTTAGAAATAACAATGAGTACAGTATCTGTCTCAGGGAAACAACTACCTCCTGTTGATGTTAGAACTAATTTTACTTGTCCTGCTAATGTATCTGCTTGTCCTAAAGTATAGATGGTATTTAAATTAGTATTACTTCCAAAAACGCCATTACCAGCCGTAGACCAAATTCCTGAATTTGCACCGCCAGTTACAGAACCATTCACAGGAATGAAAACATTACTTGAACAGATAGTGTCGTTTAATCCTGCATCAACCAATGGTTTTGGAGTTACGTTTACAATTAAACTATCATATACTAAATTACAGTTTCCATTGTTGGTTGAAGTTAATTTAATAATCACGCTTCCTTGTGCAACATCTGCAGGACTTAATTGGTAAGTGGCATTTAACGAAGTAGTAGATGGTGAAAATAATCCAGAACCATTGCCCGACCAAACACCAGTTGTTGATCCGGCAGAAACAGTTCCTGAAATACTAACGGTTGGATTGTTTGCACAAACCGAAACATCTGCCCCCGCTAAAACAACTGGAGCATCGTTAAACGAAATTACAACTGTATCAATTACCTGATTACAGTTTCCATTGTTAGTAGATGTTAAGTATAAGTTTGCAAAGCCTGCTGATAATTCAGATGAGCTTGGAGTATAAGTAGCATTTAATACAGAATTATTAGGGTTATATGTTCCAGAGCCTCCGCTCCAAACACCTGTTGAAGTTGCTCCCGTTACAACACCTGTTAAAATAGTAGAAGAGTTGTTTTTACAAAGACTTAAATTTGAACCTGCATTTACAGAAGGTGCATTGGTGAAGTTTATCACTAATGTATCCATTACTTGATTGCAGCTACCATTGTTAGTTGATGTTAATGTTAAAGTAACTGAACCAGCTGCTAATTCAGATGCACTTGGTATGTAAATTGAATTTAAGTCAGTATTACTTGGATTATAATTACCTGAACCGCCACTCCAAATTCCAGTGGTGGTTGGTCCAGAAACAATTCCAGAAAGAATAGATGAAGGATTGTTTTCACAAGAGCTTATATCAGTTCCAGCAATAACAGCTGGAGCTCCAGTAAAATTAATTTGAACAACATCCATAACTGCATTACAGTTACCGTTGTTGGTAGATTGTAGGGATAGTGTCACAAATCCAGCAGCTACCTCGGCAGCAGTTGGAGTGTAAGTGGTTGTTAAAACAGAATTACCTGGATTAAAAGTTCCTGCACCACCTGTCCAAACACCTGTTGTTGTTGGGCCAGAAATAATCCCACTTAAAACGGAATTAATATTATTCTCACAGGCAAATACATCCGAGCCTGCATTTACATTAGGAGCATTGGTTAAATTAATTTGCATCACATCTGTCACCGCATTACAATTACCATTAGCGGTAGATGTTAAAGTTAAAGTAACTACTCCTGCAGTAATTTCTGAGGCACTAGGAGTGTAAGTGGCATTTAAAACAGAACTACTAGGATTAAAAGAACCAGAACCACCACTCCAAATGCCTGATATTGTTGGGCCAGTAACAATTCCTGAAAGTGATGTGCCCGCGTTGTTTTTACATGCCGATAAATCAAGTCCTGCGTTTACCGTAGGAGCATTAGTGAAATTAATCACTAAGTTATCTGTAGAGGCAATACAATTACCGTTAGCTGTAGAAGTTAACGTTAACGTAACTGACCCCGCTGCTAATTCAGCAGCGTTAGGTGTATAAATAGAATTTAATACAGAGTTGCTAGGGTTGTAAGAGCCAGCACCACCGCTCCAAGCACCCGTAGTAGTAACACCCGATACTAAACCAGAAAGAGTAGCCGAAGGATTATTTTTACAAGCACTGATATCTAAACCAGCGTTAGCAGAAGGAGCCGCTGTAAAGTTAATTTGAACAACATCTGTTACCGCATTACAGTTTCCGTTGTTAGTTGAAGATAAGGTTAAAGTCACTACCCCAGCAGCTAATTCAGCAGCAGTTGGTGTATATGTAGAAGTTAAAGCAGAACTACCAGGGTTAAAAGAACCTGAACCGCCAATCCAGTTACCAGTAGTCGTAGGACCAGAAACAACGCCCGTTAATACTGTATTAGCATTGTTTTTACAAGAATTAATATCAGCACCCGCATTTACAGTAGGAGCATTGGTTAAATTAATTTGCATCACATCTGTTACGGCATTACAATTACCATTAGCCGTAGATGTTAAAGTTAAAGTAACTACTCCTGCAGTAATTTCTGAGGCACTAGGAGTGTAAGTGGCATTTAAAACAGAACTACCCGGATTAAACGACCCCGAACCACCACTCCAAACACCAGATGTAGTAGGCCCTGAAACTGTGCCTGAGAGAACAGATGCTAATTTATTTTTACAAATAGATAAATCAAGTCCTGCGTTTACCGTAGGAGCATTAGTGAAATTAATCACTAAGTTATCTGTAGAGGCAATACAATTACCGTTAGCTGTAGAAGTTAACGTTAACGTAACCGACCCCGCTGCTAATTCAGCAGCGTTAGGGGTATAAATAGAATTTAATACAGAGTTGCTAGGGTTGTAAGAGCCAGCACCACCGCTCCAAGCACCCGTAGCAGTAGCACCCGATACTAAACCAGAAAGAGTAGCCGAAGGATTATTTTTACAAGTACTTATATCTAAACCAGCGTTAGCAGAAGGAGCCGCAGTAAAGTTAATTTGAACAACATCTGTTACCGCATTACAGTTTCCGTTGTTAGTTGAAGATAAGGTTAAAGTCACTACCCCAGCAGCTAATTCAGCAGCAGTTGGTGTATATGTAGAAGTTAAAGCAGAACTACCAGGGTTAAAAGAACCTGAACCGCCAATCCAGTTACCAGTAGTCGTAGGACCAGAAACAACGCCCGTTAATACTGTATTAGCATTGTTTTTACAAGAATTAATATCAGCACCCGCATTTACAGTAGGAGCATTGGTTAAATTAATTTGCATCACATCTGTTACGGCATTACAATTACCATTAGCCGTAGATGTTAAAGTTAAAGTAACTACTCCTGCAGTAATTTCTGAGGCACTAGGAGTGTAAGTGGCATTTAAAACAGAACTACCCGGATTAAACGACCCCGAACCACCACTCCAAACACCAGATGTAGTAGGCCCTGAAACTGTGCCTGAGAGAACAGATGCTAATTTATTTTTACAAATAGATAAATCAAGTCCTGCATTTACGGTTGGAGCGTTTGTGAAATTAATGATTACTTTATCTGTTACTTGGTTACAATTGTTATTGTTTGTAGATGATAAAGTTAAAGTAACCGAACCAGCAGTTAATTCAGAAGCACTAGGTGTATAAATTGAATTTAAGGTTGTATTATTAGGGTTAAATGTTCCAGAGCCTCCTGTCCAAATACCAGTAGATGTTGGGCCTGCAATAGCACCCGATAACACAGTGGCTATGTTGTTTTTACAAATAGATAAATCAGCACCTGCATTTACGGCTGGCGCGCTAGTAAATGTAACCGTCATACTATCTTTAACTTGTTTACAATTACCGTTACTGGTAGAACTTAAAATTAATTTTACAGAACCAGCCGAAATTTCAGTTGGTGTTGGAACATAGGTTGCTGTTAATGCTGTATTACTAGAGTTGTAAGTGCCTATACCATTAGACCAAATGCCTGTTGAAGATGCTCCAGTAACAGATCCAGTAATAGCTACAGTAGCATTGTTTGCACAAACAGACACATCATTCCCAACCGTTACAACTGGAGGATTGGTTAACGTAATAATTAAACTATCATATCTATTAGGGCAACCATTTAAACTACCAGTTGATGTTAGTTTAATTTTAATGCTACTTCCTGCTAAATCTGATGGAGAAGGAACATAAGTTGTGTTTAGTGCTCCTGAGTTACCAAAGGATCCTGTTCCAGAACTCGTCCAGTTTGCTCCTGCTGCTAATTGTAAACTACCATTTAATGGAATAGATGTAATATTATTTTTACAAAGCGTTAAGTTGTTTCCTGCATCAACAATAGGTGATGGGTAAACATTTAATAACATCGTATCTATTTTAGGTTTACAGTTTCCTGTTGAACTTAAAATAAATTTAATTTGCGATTGATTTAAATCATTAGCACTTAATGTGTAGGTTGTATTTAAACTATTTACGTTTCCAAATGTTCCAGTACCGTTAGGTGTAGTCCAAATTCCAGTTGTAGCGCCTCCAGTTACAGAACCATTTAAAGATATTGTATTTGTTGCTGTACAGATGTTTTTGTCAATTCCAGCGTCGGTATAAACCTTTCTTAAAAATGAGGACATATAGTGGTATAAGCACCCAGTAGTTGCTCCTCCATTAATCACTCCCATCGAAAATAAATTATCTGTAGCATTGGTGTTTTTTAAAAGGTTTGTAACACCAATTGCAATTTGTCCTGTTGTAAAACTAATTTGTGCTCCACTCCATAAACCACCAGTTCCAGGCACAACCGTAAAGGCAGATGCTGGCACTAAAGTAGCACTTCCGTTTAATAAGAAATTTCCTTTCGATGCTGTTTTACATAAAATATTTAAAATAAAGGTTTGAGTATTTGTTCTCGTAAAACTTACCTGATCTGAACCCGCACAATTTAATGGAGGGATAATAGCTTCTCCTAATTCGCAACCAAATCCACTAGCATGAATTACATAAAAAGGCTTATCTCCTGTAATATAGGTCAATACCTGCCCAGTTCCATAATAATACGTGTCTCCTTTGTTTAATAATTTGGTTGTAATTGTTCCATCATTAATAGTTATTTGAGTGAAATTTTCAGTGGCAACAATGTATGCTCCTTCAAATTCTCCAGCAGATAATCCTCCTTTGTTTATGATGTATTCAGTTCCAACAACTTCAACTGGTACAATTTGATCACCCATTAAATCCATACAACCAGAAACACCTCTTACAGAGTCATCGGTAACTGATACAGAAATAGGCTTGTTAGATACGACAATCGTACCACTTAAATTTTGTCCAGCAACATTGGCAACGTTAGTAACGTTTTCAATGTCGTAAGTTTGTCCTGCATTTAATGCAACAGAATAAGTTACTCCTGCGGCGTGACCAACGACTGCACATTTAGGTGTAATCCAAACAACGGTTCCATTTTGTGTGGCAACAATATCAATTTGTGATTTAGCCGTTGGCGTAAATGTCCAGTTAATACCATTGGTTTGAAATGGACAAACAAATTCTAATCCCATACCATTCTGGCCTTTCATCGAATAGGTTTCAGGATTGTTTCCAGAAGTCACTACTTCATAAACGACTGTGATAGGAAAATCTGATGAAATTTTAATACCTCTGTTTAAAACTGTATTAGCTGGTGTATTCTCAATATTATTAATTAAGTGAGATAATGATTCAGAAACCAACGAGTTTGCTGGAATTGTAAAAGTAGTATCAAATGTTGAAGCTGGCTGTCTTACACGAACCGTAGTTGCATTTCCAAAAGAAGATAATCGCATTACTACAGGCACATTGCTGGCATGACCCACTGTTACCCATGGAGCTGCAAACCAAAAAACGGTATCTATTTGTGATAAAACAGGCGTACTGAATGCGAGTAGTAAAATCAGTAATAGTTTATTTAGAACTTTCTTCATTTTGTTTTCTTAATTTGGATTTAATACTATTATCGATATTGTTTAATTCTTGTTCATCAGCATCTAGTTTCTTTTTAGGCTTAATGAATTGGTAAGTAATCATAATTTCATGAGACCCGCTTGTATATGATCTAATCTTAGATGTAACCATATCGTAAGAATAAGCCACCGTTAATTTCTCTTTAATTGTAGCACCTAACAATGCACTCGCAGATTCATTATTTCTATAAGATCCACCAAGCCAGAATATGTTTTTATAAATAACACGCGCACTAAATTCTGGTTGTAATGGAGTAGGCTTACTATACTTAACCAATGCTGATGGTTGTAATGAAATTGTTTTGGAAAGTTTAAATGTATAGCCTAACGTTGCATACATGTGTTGAGCTAAAGTACTTTGAGAATCTTTCCAATTAATTTTGTTCCCTAAATATTGATAAGTAGAAATACCAAAAAATAACTGATCACTGTATAAGTATAAACCACCATTTGAATCAAATACATTATTTGAAAGTACATTTCCGGTTAACATTTCATCACCTTTATCAGCAACTCTGGCATCAAATAATTTTATGCGGTACTGAACCATACCAGCAGAGGCCGCTAAACCTAATTTATATTTGCTATTTAATTTAACATGATATGCAAACGTTAAATATCCTGAAGTGCGACTTATTAAACCTGTATTATCAGAGTTAATAAGAGTACCAATAGCAACCTTTTTCTGTTTTCCTATTGTACTATGTAAACTTACCATGTATGTTTTTGGCGCATCCTGAAAACCAACCCACTGGTTACGATAATTTAAACTTGCTACAGCATGTGGTTTAGAGCCAGCAACCGCAGGATTATAAGCATAGTTATTTAATACATAATTCGTATTAATAGGTAACTGTTGCGCTAGCATTTTCTCACTAAATAGTATACTACTTAGCAAAAAGATATATATATATAATTTCTTTTTCATGTTATCTTATTAATAATATGCCACCTTTTAGTGGTTCGGTGATCACTGAATCATTTAATTTTAGCACATAGTAATATGTGCCAACTGGTAATTTATTACCATTGTATGTTCCGTCCCACGGTGTAGCATAACCTTGAGAACTAAATACATTTTCACCCCATCTATTATAAATTTCAACTTCGGCATTTGGATATAATAAACTTAAGAAATCTAATTTCCAAACATCATTTTTACCATCACCATTTGGAGAAATAGCATTAGGGATTAATGTCATAATTTCATTAGTCACATTGTTTATTTTAATAACAGCTTTAGCAGTATCTGTACAACCATAATCGTCGCTCACTACTTGTGTAACTATAAACACACCGTTATCATAATACACCGTTGTTGGATTTTGTAATGATGAACCTGTATTGTTGGCGTCTCCAAAATTCCAGTTCCAAGATGTAGCATAGCTGGATGTGTCAACAAAACTTACCGATGTTCCAACATTTAATCCAGATGCTACAGAGTAAGCAAAACCTGCAGATGGGCGTGGTGTTAAGTTAATTTGTTTTTCAATTGTATCTCTACAGTTATGATTTGATATGGCAATTAATCTGATGTTATATACTCCAGAACCAGGGAACAATTGTGTTGGATTCTGCACATTAGATTGAACGCCGCCAGGTAAACTAAAATACCAGCTCCATTGATTAACTGTTTCTGGAGAAGAAACAGTTGAACTATCTGAGAAAATTAAGTTTAAGATATCTCCATTACAAACACGACTAATACCAAAATCGGCAGCAGGTAATGGATAAATAGTTGGTGTTTTTCTGATAGTGTCATAACAACCGTAGGAGTTTTTAACAACTAATTGTGTTGTGTAAGTTCCAGAAGTTGTATACGTATGTGTTGGGTTTTGCAATGTACTAGTGGCATTATCCCCAAACGACCATTCCCAATTGGTTAATGATCCAATACTAGCTAAAGAAAAGTCAGAATAATTAGTTGCATTGTTTAAACAAACGTTATTGAAATTGAAATTAGCAAAAGGTTTCGCAACAAAACTTAGTTTAATTAAATCATTTACCGAATTACAATTTCCGTTGTTCGTTGAAGTTAGTGTTAGATTCACAAAACCAGCAGCAATTTCGGCAGCACTTGGCGTGTATGTTGCGGTTAAGGCTGTGTTACTTGGATTGTATGTTCCTGCACCACCTGTCCAAATCCCTGTACTTGTTGGGCCCGACACAACTCCAGTTAAAACTGAAGTAGCGTTGTTTTTACAAGCTAATAAATCAATACCTGCATTTACAGCTGGTGCATTTATAAACGTAATTTTTACAGTATCGTTTGATTGAACACAGTTACCATTGTTGGTTGAATTAAGTACTAGATTTACAAATCCATTAGCGATTTCAGATGTTGTTGGAGTATAAGTTGTACTCAATACAGAGCTGCTTGGATTAAATGAACCAGAACCACCTGTCCAAACTCCAGTAGTGGTTGGCCCCGTTACATTACCAGATAAGGCAATGACAGGATTGTTTTTACAAGAGGATAAATCTAATCCGGCATTTACAGCAGGCGAATTTGTATAATTAATTTTTACACTATCAACTACTTGATTACAATTTGAGTTATTTGTAGATGTTAAATATAACGTTACAAAGCCTGCTGTTAGTTCAGAAGCACTAGGGGTATATGTGGCATTTAAAACAGCATTACTCGGACTAAATGTTCCAGTTGCATTACTCCAAACACCAGTGGTTGTTACGCCAGAAACAATACCTGAAAGAACACTTGTTGGATTATTTCTACAGGTAGATAAGTCAACACCCGCATTCACAGAAGGAGCAGAAGTAAACACAATTAATACATTATCAATTACCTGATTACAATTTCCGTTATTGGTTGATGTTAAAATTAAGTTAACAGAACCAGCAGAAAGTTCGGCAGCGCTAGGATTATAAGTTGCATTTAAGGCAGTGTTGTTAGGTGTAAAAGTACCCGAACCGCCGCTCCAAATACCAGTAGTAGAACCACCTGAAACTGTTCCTGATAAAACAGTTGCCGCATTGTTTTTACAAACACTTAGATTAGTACCAGCATCAACAAAAGGAGCAGGAGTAAAGTTAATCACCATATTATCCGTTACCTGATTACAATTACCATTGTTAGTAGATGTTAAAGTTAAGGTTACAGACCCAGCAGATAATTCAGAAGCACTAGGTGTATAGGTAGCATTTAAAACAGAGTTACTAGGATTGAAAGAACCAGAACCGCCACTCCAAATACCAGTAGTTGTACCACCTGATACAGTACCAGATAAAACAGTAGCTGCATTATTTTTACAAATACTTCTGTCAACACCAGCATTAACAATAGGAGAAGGCGTGAAGTTGATAACCATATTATCCGTAACGGCATTACAATTAGCATTGTTAGTAGACGTTAAAGTTAGAGTTACTAATCCAGCAGAAAGATCAGCCGCACTAGGATTGTAAGTAGCATTTAAGGCAGTATTACTTGGTGTAAAAGTACCCGTACCACCGCTCCAAATACCAGTAGTGGTTGTGCCTGATACAACACCAGATAAAACAGAAGCGGCATTGTTTTTACAAGAAGAAAAATCTAAACCAGCATTCACAGAAGGCGCTGCTGTAAACACAATTAATACATTATCAATTACCTGATTACAATTTCCGTTATTGGTTGATGTTAAAATTAAGTTAACAGAACCAGCAGAAAGTTCGGCAGCGCTAGGATTATAAGTTGCATTTAAGGCAG